>Ga0160433_100046_pt1 | contig 138039 bp, 102 predicted proteins | sample HID1972K_E0MG_FD_108235 | JGI IMG/M metagenome (GOLD analysis project Ga0160433, IMG submission 108235) | Enriched pill bug-associated microbial communities from UW Madison campus, WI, USA - HID1972K_E0 MG | ecosystem: Host-associated > Arthropoda: Insects > Digestive system > Unclassified ...
AATGGTTAACATACACACTGCAAAACGTTATGTCGATCAACCATAAGAACATCAGAGATCTGTATCCGCAGAATTATAAGAAACTAATGGAGACTGGCAAGGTGTAGTTGGTCGGACGGATACTTTGCAACCTTGGTTTAGGCTAAACCGAATAAGGTCGATAAGTATGGACATTTAATTGCATGTCATCTTCCGGAAAAAAGCTACACAACTTTATATTTAAATATTTGACTTTGCTTAAATGAGAATGCATGGACTGCTTGCGGGGGTACATATTGTCGTCATCTTTTTTGCTCTGGTTACACCTACTCTTAAAACTAATTTGGATTGTTCAATTGCCGCTATGTTTGCTTTATATGGTACAATTGATTGGTACTGGTCTTCCCAAATAATCACTTCATCAAATTCCTTTCCTTTTGATTTGTGTAGTGTCATGATGAAAATACCTTCCCATTTTCTATGTGACATGGAAAAGTGTTCTTGTAAAAGCGCATCCTTTATAGAATCTTTCGCTCCAGTATAGTTTTGTGATAAGCGCCAGCTTTCGGTAAGGCGTGAACTTAATAGGGCGCCTTTGTTCAACAATCTAAGGTATTTTGAATCTTCAAATATCTCAAGTAATGATGTGTGTGTTGACTCTTGAAAGAGTTTTCTGACTGAGATCCAATCAGTTTCTGGAACTCCGCTAAAAGTTAAACGCAATCTTTTAGCTAAGATGATGTCGACTTCGTTAATAAACAACAGCCTTTTGGACCCTTTAATCTTTCCGCTTTCGAGGTAATTGCTTAATGCTGTAGACCATTCGATATCTGCCAAACTCGGCCTATCTTTGCGCCCTTTGATATGAGACAAAATGCTAAGGATAACTTCTTTCTTTGTATCTTCATGTACAGGCTCAAGAATAGATGCTATAATCACAGCAGAAAGGGAGGGGCCAGAGGGATCAATCAAGACTTCATGGTTAATTCGACCAAGTTTTTCAGAAGCTTTCGATAGATAGGAAGATGCAGAGAGCGTTAATTTTTTTGACCGAACTAAAATTGCAATAGACCATTTTTTATCCGGGCTCGTTTTTTTTAGTCTTTTTAAACTTGCCAGGATGGCATATTTCAAAGGAGCCATTGGCTCCGCGAAGTAACCATACCTCTCAATCTTGACCTGATTGTAAATACGTTTTTTGTTTTCTCCGCTGAGTATGTCGTTTCCATATAGTGCGATATCTGTATCACCACTTCTGTTATTTTCGTCTCCGAAATCAAAATTTTCTGGCTTGAAGTGTTGGGCGAACTCCAGCAGTCTTTTCGGGTTTGCTCCTCGAAAGTCATAGATACGCTGGTACGGATCTGCTAAGGCAATAATCTTACTCATTTCACCCAACTGTTTGATCAATAACCACTCTTCAGGGTTGGTATCTTGAAATTCATCAACAAAAATATAAGGATATGCACTACTGAATATCTTCCGAATCTTTTTGCTTCTAGAAAGTACCTTTCCAGATAAATCCGCGAATAAATCAAAGGATAAAATACCTTTGTCTTCGAGTATTTTTTTTGCTGCCTCTGCTCTTTCTTCTTTTTCCATTTTAAAAAATAAAGAAGAAGCTTCAGGGGGTGTCAACAATTGGATTTTTTTGTGTTTGACAATGAGTTTACCATACGTTTTAATAATTGACCAACAAAATCCATGATAGGTGTTGATTTCCAATAAATGCTGGTTTTCTTTAGGGATTAACATCTTGGCGTCTTCTAAAACCCTTGAAACTGTTGCCCTTGCAAAACTCAGAAATAAGATTTTTTGACCCTTAAGTAGTGTGCCACTGTTGATTATTTTGGCGGCCTTCAGTAAACTTATAGTTGTTTTTCCGGAACCCGGCCCACCTTTAACCAGTAAATGTCCCTGTTTTTCCAGCAGTGTCTTTCTTTGATCACAGAGAATAAATTCTTTCATATTATTCTCCCATGTCAGTTTCCACCTGTAGTTTAATGTTCTTTAGTATATTTCGGATACTGATTGGCATTTCTTTTCTTGTACTGCCTCCTATGATTTCGGCAGCTCCTGCTGCGCCTTTTGACCATCGCAGATATCTTTTTAGTGAGGCACGTAATTCTTCATCACTAGACGTTGAGCTGGGTTCATATGCATTCAAATGGGTCGGCCAGAGCTCATCTTCAACAAGTTCCAAAGCAAAGCGTTTTAAGCTTTCGATAGCGGTTTCTTGCAGCAATTGATCTTCAAAACCTTTATAATCTGATTCATAAGCGAAATCAACGTTTTCGCTAATTTCCGCTAATGCCCCAGGTGTTTGCTTATCAAATACAGCAAACACCTGTTTATTAAGTGCTTTGAAGTATTTACCATAAGTACTGACCTGAGTTTCAGTTTCAGCGTCAAATACAGCTATCCCTAGTGCTTCAAATGATGAGAATACTTCCGGAGCAATCTCTTCCAGTTTACGCGCTGCAGCCGGAAAGGAAGTTGCTTCTGTGGCGCCTTCGGTGATCAATACTCTTTTAGCAAGTAGTGCTTCTGCAAAGCGAAGCCTGAATTCTGAACTGTATTTTTTTTGTTTAATGTGCTCAGGTAGATTTACATTCTTACTAAAGAGCACTCCCTTTTTTCTTTGAACAAGGCAAATTTGCGACGGATCAAATTCTTCCAATACAAAGGGAGAATGTGAAGTAAAGATCGCCTGGTTCGCAGTTTTCCGGATAATATTCACAATTCTTTTCTGCGTATAGGGTGGGATGGCGATTTCAGGTTCTTCCATGGCGAAGATTACCGATTGCTTTGCCTCCGCAATCATCGATAACAATGCCAACACCATGGTATTTATTGTTCCGGTACCCTGATGGTGGAATGGTGCAAAATAATCCTCCGTTCCTGTTGACATAAAAACGTTCAATGACTTTCTCAGGTTCTCTCTTGTTAAATCAGTGACTTTAAAGTGTGGCTGGGTTCCCCAATCGGCTGGAACAAATTTCTTTAATGCATCCTGTATATTTCCTAAAACATCATTCAAGCCTGTCTCAGGGTCATCTGCAACTGTTGTCGTTCTTAGTTTGGATAAGATATCTTCCCACATTTTAGGCCTCAATTCTCTTATTCTGAGAATAATATCTAGAAGTGAACCTCGTTCCATGCTCAACGCCCTTGACCCTGTTCTTAATGCACGTAGATAGAGGAAACCGCACTCTCTTTTATCGGTTTTCCTAAATTTTGTCATTGTTCCATCTTCAAGTTGAGGTGCACAAAACCATGTTTCTCCCGTGAAGTCATCTTCTTCAGAATCATAGTACCCAGTAAAACAAATTCTTAGGGCTTCAATGACATGTTCCTGATCAATATGTTCGGGGGATTCGTCAAGTAGGAGGTCATCTAAACTGTCCCAAAATTCCAGATTGTCTTTGAAGCGGCGAATTTGTTCTTCACTTAATTCGGTCACGATGACCTCGATTTTAATTTCAGTAATAGATGAGTCTTCTCCGATATACTTTCCATTGTAAAAGTCATGCTCGTCTATAATGGGTAACCTCGAAAGTCTGTCCGGGCCTAAAACCAAATCAATTGCTTCAAGTATTGTAGATTTGCCTGCATTATTATCGCCTATAAGGACTGTATGTCCTTTGAATAATACATGGGCTGTTTGAATTCCACGGAAGTTTGAAATTTTTAATGAAGATAGCTGCATTTGCTTGTCGTTAATCTATTTCAAAGTACTAATTTTTTCCCTATATAGCTTTTTTATTTAGATGCGGTCGTTTATAAAGGAGGTAAAATTCATTTGACTTTCATTTACAAACCGTAACAAATACGTAACGGAGCAAAATTTTGCGGTTTCAAAAATAGTTCGTAAATTGCTTCTGTAAGTCAGAAAAGCACATTTTGCCTCATATAAAGGCGGTTAGGCTAGAAGACTCATAATCTTTGTGTTGGAAGTACAGCCAGGTATCGTTCGAAGATAAATGGGTCCGGATCCCTTTGATTCGAGCACGTGTTTGTCTGGAATCTTCTTTAGAGATAGTTGATGCACTGTTTTAACTTTGCGATCTCTTTTCTAGGGAGTGTAACGTAAACTGTGTCAGTTCTAAATTAATGCTTCTCAGAAGCTTCTATTCTCCTGAAGGATTCTGTCACCAAATTTAATATAAAGTTGTGAGAATGCCAGTCCCCAATTATGGACTGGCATTGTCCATTTCTTACTGATGTTTCTAATGACCATATACATGAGTTTCATCAGGGAGTGTAATATGAACTGTGTCATTGGCGTCCAGGGTACTGCATGTTATGGATAATTCTAATTTCTGTAAATTGATCAACTGGCAAGATGGAGGATGCCTTGGTCCGCTTGTCCCATAGAAATATATAGTTACGCGTTTTTCCAATGTACCGCAGACTGTTACTGCTGCTGATTTTTCCTTTATCATTAACAAGTTCTATCCTTGTGCTGGCAACCGGGCTAGCTATTTCAGTGGCTAGCGGCTCATACACAAAGTACCAGAATACGTAAAAGCTCACTAGAGCAACGTTTATGAATATATCTGTTCTCACTATTTGCTTCTGGAAAGGTGTCGCCTGCTTTTTTTCAGATTGGATTAGTCGGTAAACCCCACCTACCATAGCAGTAGCACCGAAAATAGAGAGCAGCGAGATCAATAACCAAAACGGCCTAATGAATTCATGTTTTTCCCCGGAATGCCGCCCGTAAATATTAAACAGAAGATCGGTATATAGGAAAAATAATGAAGCAAGGTGAAACAGGTAGACCACGGCGTGATAATAGTAGTATTCTATCTTTCTCTCTTCTGGTACATACCTAGTGAATAGCACAAGAATGAGAATGACAAATATCCCGAATAAACTGAAAATCGTATCTGGGAACCAAATCGTAAATACTTCGCTCAGATCAATATATGTGTGGATGGGGATTTTAAAGGGGAGGTAATACAGAATAGCTCGAAGGATGCCGATGAAGACAAAGCCTCCTGATATCACCACAGCCCACTGTGCAATAAGATCTATTACTTTTTTCATATAGCAAGTTAACATCTTACTACCCTTATATTACTTATTATGCGGTAAAAAGAAAAAGATTAATTCGCAATTGATGCTTGCTGAGGAGGCTGATCTGTGTTAAGAGCACCATGAGTATCTTCGCGTTTGCGTCAAATACCTTCTTTATAATCGGCTACCTGGCCACTTTTTTTGCGGTAAATATCTAGTTTGACGATTGTTATTATAAATCCATACTATTGCTTAAGAATTACAGTTTTTATGATAAAACCTGAACTCGGTCTATACGAGCAGTTGATAAACAAGCTCTTTCACAATAAACTTCAGACTGTTCGCAGCGAAGAGTTCTTTGTCAAAACGACGGTGTTGGACAAAGAAGAAGCTGCCAGATACTTGAGCCAATATTTGGCAGAGACGATTCGATTCGCGTTAAGCGAGTTTAAAGGAGATGATAGTCTATTGAAGCAGGTGGAACTATCAAACAAAATCATCCAGATATTGATTGACGAACTTCCTAAGCTTGATATCTCCAACAATCTGCTGGAAAATGGCGAGGTACTTCAGGCGATTTTCTCCAGGCTCGATTCTCCTTACACCAACTTAAGGGAGAGACTTAAGAAAATTACTCCTTACACCCGCTTATCTCAAAGCGAGTTGTTTACCGGGAATAATGTTGGAGTATCGCTGGAAAGTGAAATCAGAAAGGAGATTCTATCTGCCGATGAAATCTACTGGTTGGTTTCTTTTATCAAATTCTCTGGTATCCGGATATTTAAGGAAGAGCTAGAGGAGTTTACAAACAGTGGACGTAAGCTGAAGATCATTACTACCTCTTACATGGGAGCTACAGAAGAAAAGGCTGTGGAATTTCTGTCGGGTCTCAAGAACACGGAAGTGAAGGTTTCTTACAATGGTGATCACGAAAGGCTACACGCAAAGGCATACTTGTTTTTAAGGAATACGGGTTTTCACACTGGATATATCGGATCCTCAAACCTCTCCCGGTCTGCTCTAACAGATGGCTTGGAATGGAATCTGAAAGTAACTACAAGAGAGATTGGTCACATTATTGACAAGTTCAAAAAGACTTTTGAAACATATTGGGAGGACAAGGAATTTGAATATTATCAAGCAGGTAGGGATAAGGAGAAGCTGAGCAAAGCACTTAAAATACAAAGATCCCAGGATCGCTCAGGTCTTACCACTTTTTTTAACTTAAATCCTTATCCTTTCCAGCAAGAGATATTGAGTAAGCTGGAGTCAGAGAGACTGGTGCACAATCGTACCAGGAATCTTGTAGTAGCGGCAACCGGCACGGGGAAAACGGTTATTTCTGCTTTCGATTATAAGCGATTTAAGACTCAGAGCCCTCGGGCACGATTACTTTTTATTACCCACCGGAAGGAGATCCTGGAGCAGGCGCAGGAAACGTTTAGACATGTTCTGCGGGATGCGAACTTCGGCGAGTTATGGGTCGACGGCATCGAACCAGGTAATTTGGAGTTTGTTTTCGCCTCGGTACAAACGCTGCGAAATCGTATCGAAGATCAGAAGCTTAGTGCTGACTTTTATGACTTTATCGTCAACGACGAAGTTCATCACGCTCCTGCGAATAGTTACCGCTTTATCTTTGATCGTTTTTCACCGAAAGTTCTTCTAGGCTTAACAGCCACTCCGGAACGTATGGGCGGCGAAGATATTCTGGAAGACTTCTGTAATACCATTGCAGCGGAGATCAGGTTACCTGAGGCCATTAACCGGAAGCTACTTTCACCTTTCCAGTATTTTGCTGTTTCTGATTCGGTAGATCTTACACAGGTAGCCTGGAGAAATGGGCGGTACGATATAAACGAACTCACCAATCTTTATACCGCAGAGGACAGAAGGGTAGGTGAAGTGCTGGAGAACTGCGATAAGTATCTGACCGATCTAAATGAAGTCAGGGCACTAGGTTTTTGTGTCAGTCAGGCGCACGCTCAATACATGGCCGAGAAGTTTGTGATTGCCGGTTTAAGGGCGGATTATCTGACAAGTAATAGCGGTGGAGATCGGAGTACTGTTCGTCAGCGTCTAAGGAACAAAGAGATTAACTACCTCTTTGTTGTAGATATCTTCAACGAAGGTGTGGATATTCCGGAAATTGATACGGTTTTATTTCTCCGCCCGACGGAAAGTCTGACTATCTTCCTGCAGCAACTGGGCAGAGGTTTGCGATTAGCTGATTCGAAAGAATGTTTAACGGTGCTCGATTTTGTGGGGAATTCAAATGCACAGTACGACTTCGAACACAAATTCAGGGCCTTAGTGGGTAAGACACATACTTCTATAGAGAAGGAGATCGAAGACGAGTTCCCGCACCTACCGCTTGGTTGTTCTATTATTCTGGAGAAGAAGGCGAAAGAGGCAATCCTGCGGAATATCAGAACGGCGATTGGCTTTAACCGGAATCAGCTTATTGGAAAAATCAAGAGCTTCGGCCTTAATTCAACCTTGCCTCTGACGTTAAGGAATTTTCTGGAATTCAATCATCTGGAATTACCGCTTCTGTATAAAAAAGGGAGTTGGAAACGGCTTCTGGCTGCAGCGGGTATAATAGCCGACTTTGCTGAGCCGCAAGAAAAGGAACTTACGAAGTTCATGACGCAGCGGGTGCTTCAGTCTAATTCATACAGCTATCTGAATTTTATAAAGCGTCTGATAAGGGAAGATTGGAGGGTGTTGAATCCGACACCGGAGGAGGAAGTGCTACTTCTGATGCTTCACTATGACATTTGGCGCGAGGCGGGACCTAAGCTGGGATATAGAAGTGCTACTGAGAGCCTTGCTGTGATAAGATATAATCCGGTCATGGTTTCTGAATTGGAGGAGCTTGTTGACTACCTGATCGATAAGATTGATTTTGTGGAGAAGGATATTGAGCTCTCATTTCCGAGTCCTTTGAAGGTGCACAGTCGATATAACCGGGATCAGATCCTTACGGCTTTAGGCTTTCATACTTTTGAAAAAGCATCTTCCAATCGGGAGGGTGTAGCATTGAACAAGGAACGGAATGTGGAGGCTTTATTTATTACGCTGAAGAAGTCTGAGAAGGAGTATTCTCCGACCACGCTTTATGACGACTATGCCATTAGTGATTACCTCTTTCATTGGCAGTCTCAGAACGCTACGTCGCCGGAGTCTTCTAAAGGGCAGTCTTATCTGCAACACCTGGAGCTGGGGAAAACCATCCTGCTCTTTGTGAGGGAGCAGAATGACGATGAGTATGGTAATACCATGTCTTACGTCTTTTTAGGAGATGCCAACTTTAAGCAATCCAGCGGATCGAAGCCGATGAATATAGAATGGAGGTTAAATGAGCCTATGCCTGCTTACTTGTGGAAAGAAAGCAGGAAGTTGGCGGTGGGGTAGAGGGAATTAGCAAAGTAGATGAGCAACTCCGGAACGTTAAGTAAGTTCTCCGCAAATTAGCAAGCTCGCATTTTGAGCTATATTTTCTCAGTTTATAACTCATTTAAGCCATATATTTGAGTTATAAAATTAATATTTATAACTCATGGTATGGAATTGGCAACGTCCCGAATGGCCGGTTTTTGTCTATCAAGAAGCAGAACTTGATGTTTATGAACGCCAGTTTTTGCAGACATCGGGCGCATTAATGGGTGCCTTTAAACACATTCGTGATGATGACAAAAACACGCTGATTGTGGATATCATCAGCGAAGAAGCCATTCAAACCTCCGAAATTGAAGGTGAGCATCTTAACCGCGACAGCGTTCAGTCATCGCTTGGAAGATATTTTGGGCTGGATACGGAGAACAGACGAATTCCTCTTGCCGAACAAGGCATCTCTGAGATGATGATTGACGTGTACGAAAGCTTTGCGGATGCTTTAACGCATGAGACGATTTATGGCTGGCATAGGATGTTGACCATAGGACGCAGAGATTTGATTGATATCGGCCGCTATCGCACCTTCAGCGATTCTATGCAGGTTGAAAAGTCAGGGAGGTCCGCCGTTTAATGGCTAAGGGAAATGGAGTGGTCACTGAAGAACGCAAGTAAGTTAGACGATCTTTGAACAAGTCTTATTAATTCATGATGGTGAATTTGGAGCGGTAAAAATAGAAACTATGAGAACAATAAATCCCTGGATTAACTTTAATGGCAATGCCGAAGAAGCATTCACTTTTTACAAATCAGTTTTTGGTGGAGAATTCGCAAAGGTTATTCGCTTCAAGGACTTAGCAGGCGCTGAATTTAGTGTGGCAGATAATGAGGCAAATAAAATAATGTACATTGCTTTGCCTATTGGTAAAAACAACGTATTAATAGCCAATGACGTTCCGGAGTTTATGGGGCGGGTAAATGAAGATGAAAACAGGTCTAAGATCTCAATTAGCGCAGAAAGCCAGGAAGAAGCAGACAAACTATTTAATGGGCTATCAGCTGGTGGAAGTATTGAAGGGGAGATGGGCGAGAGTCCATGGGGTACTTACGCTGGAATGTTCAGAGACAAATATGGCATTGAATGGATTGTGGAATTTGATCCTGGTTAATTCGACACAGATGGCGTCATGGCTAATATTAGTCTCTTTGCAACATGTTGAGAAGGTAGGGTATTATAAAATCCATACTATTGCTTAAGAATTACAGTTTTAATGATAAAACTTGAGTTAGGTCTGTACGAGCAGCTGATAAACAAACTCTTTTATAAGAAAATCAGACTGTTCTGAAGGCAGAAAGATCAGGTTGCCATTCAGTAGTCGTCATTAAAAAAATCTTCTGTATATTGATATATTCCGATCATCTAACGCTTAACAGGGTGCCTAAAAAACAAAATTCTAAATTTTATTAGTTATTTATGTTATATGACCGCGATTACCGTGTTTTAACGGCTAAGGAGGAAATTCAATTGCAAAAAGCGAGGGACTATGCTGCCAAGCGAAAAGAGCTTACGGTTTTACAGTTATTTAGATATCACGAATTGATGCCGGATGCTGGTTATCATTATGAATCCTTGTTTCCGAATAATCTGCTCTCAATAAGGTCTTTAGGGGATCACGTCCGGTTGGACAGGGTCAGCCAGGAATTTTTGCAAGTATTAGACACCGATCCGACAGAGAGAGCCGTGTTGAATTTCGTTAACAATAATTACCATTACTTTCTAATTGGTTCGATCCTTAAGTCAAGCTATTTTTTCGGCCATCATGGTTGTTATGCGTTTAAAGAGTTTGAACTGCCACCTAATTTCATAGTCGATTATCTGTTGATAGGCAAAAGTTCCGGTGGGTATCAGTTTGTGTTTGTTGAATTGGAAAGTCCCACAGGCCCGATTGTAAACCAAGATGGCACTTTCGGGATAAGTATTCGTAAAGGGCTAAAACAAATTGAGGACTGGGATCATTGGATCGATGGTCATTTCGCTCATTTGAAGTTAATGTTCCAGAAGTACTTGGGAGCAATGCAGACTTTGCCCGATGAGTTTATCACATTGGATAAAACAAGGATTCATTATACGCTGGTCGCAGGAAGGCGAAAAGATTATAAGGAAAGAACTTATCGTGCTCAAAGAAAATTGAAGCGGGAACGTAATATTACCTTATTACACTATGACAACTTGATTGACACGGTTCAGTTATTCAAGCAATCAGGTAATTATTGATAAAATAATAGGGATGTTGAATTACATACAAGTACTATGAATAGGAATGACTAAAATGCGGAAGAAATAGCATACTTATTCTTAAGACCCCTTTATATGAACCTTCCAAAAGATAGAACAATTATAATAACGATGTGTCTTGGGCAAAGTTTCTTACTTTAGTGACACCTTAAACCTCATATGATGACCTACATGAATTCATTAGGATCTCCTTCAATTCAAGCGTCGGTTTTATTCGTCGCCCATTGTTGTGCAACCTGGTACAGATCACATAGATTGAATAGGCTTAACGTGAAGCTTTCTGCAATCTTGGCCATGATACTTTTTACATTTGCTTCCTGCAAATCACAAATAACATCTGCACCCAAAGAGATTTATAACAAGGATTTCGACTGGACAATTACCATTCCGGAGAGCTTCGAAACCGTAAGTCCTGAGGAATGGCAGAAAATGCAGAATAGAGGAGCAGAGGCTATTGAAAAGACTTTTGATGAGAAGGTGGATAACCAAGCGAAGACGATATTTGTATTCAAAAATGACAGGTCCAATTACTTTGAATCCAATTATCAGTCTTTTGATGTGACCGAAGACGGGGATTATCTGGAAAGCAATCGGGCAGTGCAAGATGTCTTATATGAGACATTTAAAGCACAAATGCAAAATCCTAGAATTGATTCTTTATCTGCCACTGAGACAATTGATGGGCTGAAGTTTCATGTTTACAAGATGAGCATTTACTTGCCAAATGATATGGTGATGGAACTACTGATGTATAGTCACCTGTTTGGGAAGAGAGATTTTACAGTGAGTATTTTGACACTTGACAAAGAAAAGCAGAAAGTCCTTTTGAATGCATGGAGAGAGTCAAAGTTTGGAAGAAAATAAACTTTTAGCTAAAGATGACAGTTTCTACGAGACTAGACGCGTTTTCTGGGGGCTCAATGGAGTGTAATAAGCACCGATGAAAAAAATAGTAAACTCACCGTTGAGAATTCTAGGGTTGCTAACAATTCTAATCGGTTTGTTAACAGCCATACTGACCTATGGTTACTTGATTGTTCTCGGGTTAATTTTTATTGGGGTTGGGCTACTAGTTTATGTTATCGACTATTTAACTTTTAAGTTTCTGATTAACAAGAGAGCTTTTTGGGTCTCTCAGGTAGCAATGTCTATTTTATATGTAATGCTAGCCTTTGTGACTTATATGAAATGGCGAGAACACAATTACATTATCTTCCCAACGCAGTTCAAGGGACAGGCGGGCATTATTTTCGGGATTGAAGGTTATCCGGAATTGCCAAAAACAAAATTCTGGAAGAAAATAATAAACATACCTGACGACGGGATATTAATAACTTCAACCAAAGTAGAAGATATTCCACATTCAGTTCGGTATGCGCTGGCTGATAATTCACAGATCGATCATCAAGATATAAGTTGGGACCCCAATTTCGAAATGGACTGCATTGTATCTGATAGTAAAATAAAAGGTTGGCTTTTTGAAGTTGGGAAGGGTAGTTCTACAGTCAAGGATGTTGCGACTTCATTGTGTAACGAGATTTCTGCAAGTCGAAAGAAAAGCTTTTATAAAAGTGAAAATTCGGTAGTGTGGACGGATAATAAAGGTAAATATTTATGGCTTCATGGCAGGGGCTTGACATCTCTGCCAAACGGTCTCGAGAAACTTAATATCTATAAAGCAATATTGACGGGTAACAACCTGAAAGAGGTTCCGTTAAAAATTCTTGAAATTAAAGATCTTGAAGAGTTGATTTTGGCTGTCAATCCGATCGATGAATTCCCCTGTTCCATTTCACGACTTAGAAGCCTTAAAAGTATTTCGTTTGCAGAGACTCAAATTAAAGAAATAGATTGCGATCTATCACAACTTGATAGTTTAGAGCATTTTGACATATCAAGGAATGGTTTGATGAAATTTCCAGAACAGATTAAAGCCATACCAAACCTGACCTGGCTCTCCCTTAACGACAATCAGCTAATGGACATCTCTTTTATTGATGAAAGGCTAAATAAACTTGAAACTCTGTTTCTCTACACAAACAAGGTTAAGAAAATGTCAGAAGAGACAAGGCATTTGAATAGACTGAGGGAGCTGTTGATTTTCGATAATGAAATCGATAGTATTCCAGACAATATTTCTGACTTGAGAAATCTGGAAAACCTTGAAATTTGGGACAACCCAATTGAATATATCTCACCAAAAATTTCCGGTTTGAAGAAGTTAAAATCTATGCGTCTTGATGACGACTACTTGACTCAAAGAGATAAAGACAATTTAAGAAAGTGGCTTCCTAACTGTGAAATCACCTATCAGACGAGAAAAGAGAAAAAAAGCGTGCAGTAACATGTATGAGGAGATTGGAAGATTGGCAGGCTCTACCGTATTTGACGATGAGACTAAAAGGTGCGGGCTTAAATTTGACCGTATTCGGAACTTTTAGGCAGGCTGTTTAGGGAACGATCACTAACGGGACTACCAAGGTTAGATTGTCGCAATTAAGGCCGTTGTAAATTATTACGACACTATTTTGTCGCAATAATTTACAACGCGACAATTTATCCCTAGTTTTGTCGTGATACTTAATTCGCGACAATGAAAAAGAACGCAGAAATATTGACCGCAGAGATACTGCGTATCATAGCACGATATCCGAATGGCGCGAGTGTAGAGGACATCCGAAAAAATCTGGAACCAGAAACGCACCTGCGTAAGCTACAGCGTTACTTGAAAGACATGACGGAATCCACTATAATTACGACGTCTGGCAAAGCGAGAGCTACACGATACCAATTAGCTGGATTTGCATCAGTATCGGTGAAACAGGAAAGTTTAGCCGATAAATCTGAAAGTCTGATCCCTCTTTCCGCAGGTGGTGAACGGGTATGGACAAAGGTTGTAGTTCCCCTGCAAAAAAGGAAACTCGTCGGCTACTGGCGGGAATTCCTGGAGAGCTACCGGCCTAATATAGATTCTTATCTAACCAAGAATGAGAAAATGAAATTGGCGACGATTGGAAAGGCCGCTGGTGATCAGCCGGCAGGAACGTATGCACGACAAATACTAGACCGTCTCCTCATAGATCTTTCCTGGAACTCCAGCAGGTTGGAAGGAAATACTTATAGTCTCTTAGATACCGAGCGCTTAATTGAAAAAGGAGAGACTGATAATACCAAGTCTGCGATCGAAGCGCAAATGATCTTAAACCATAAGGACGCTATTGAGTTTATGGTTGAAGCAGCACCAGAGATCGGCTTCAATAGTTACACCATACGGAATCTTCATGCAATGCTTGCTAACAACTTATTAAGCGATCCAGAAGCGCCAGGTCGGCTCCGCATCATTCCAATAGGAATAACAGGTTCAGTTTTTACACCTTTGGCCATCCCTCAATTGATTAGTGAATTTTTTGATCTGATATTAGCAAAAGCGTCGGAGATTAATGACCCGTTTGAACAATCGTTTTTTACGATGGTGCATCTACCATATTTGCAGCCATTTGATGACGTCAACAAACGCGTGTCGCGTCTGTCTGCTAATATCCCTTTTATCAAAAATAATTATTCACCTTTGTCATTCACAGATGTGCCAGACGATATTTACACACAGGGCATACTAGGTGTTTACGAGCTTAATGATATAAGACTGCTTAAAGATGTATTTATGTGGGGTTATGAGCGCTCAGCAGCAAGATATGCAGTCGTTCGTCAGTCATTGGGTGAACCGAATCCTTTTCGTCTAAAGTACAGGAACGAAATCAGGGAATCGATCAACTCTATTATTTCAGGAACAATGTCCTCGAAGATGGCAGCTGATTATATTAAAGTTCGGGCTAATAAGTTGCCAGCAGAAGATCAAGATCCCTTTACTAAAGCTTTGGAAACAGAATTACTAGCTTTACATGATGGTAACTTTGCCCGATATAGGGTAAGTCCTAATGAATTTAAGCGCTGGAGAGATAATTGGTGATAAGCAGAGCTGGGAATGATGAGTGCCCTCGATTTTAACCTACCTTGACCAAAGGCAGGATTAAACTTCACGGCTTTCTTAACCTGACTATAGATTACTACGGCGAATAGAATGATTGAAGTTCCATTAAGGACTTTTTTATATGGCAAATCAATTGTTACCTTTGCGCTCCAAAGATTTCTAATAACATGAACGAACTAGCACCTTGCCCTATCTGCCAATCTCCCTATACTTATGAGCTGGAAAGCTTACTGGTTTGTCCGGAATGCGGACATGAATGGAAAGCTGCTGAAGAGCAGGCTGGTGATACAACCTTTGTCGTGAAAGATAGCAACGGTAATATTTTGATCAACGGCGATTCGGTGATCACGATTAAAAACCTACCGGTAAAAGGGAGCCCGAAATCCATCAAAGCTGGCACAAAAGTCAAGAATATTCGATTGGTGGATAGCGACCATAACATAGATTGTAAGATCGAGGGTTTCGGTGCCATGGCACTCAAATCAGAATTTGTTAAAAAGGCCTGACCATCAAACGGAATTTAATGATCAGGCCTAGTCATAAAAATAGAGGACCGCTACTCATGCTCATGGAAAAACTGCGTAAATCAAGTTATAAGGATCTAATGGTTGATTTGGTATCTAAGCGACACCAGTCCGGTTTCGTAAGTCTTGCACTCTAGCAACTCGAGTTGTGTCTTCGTGTCTTGATGGCGGAAAAGAGGGGTGCCGGCACCAAGCAGTATGGGATGTACCGACAGCCAGAATTCGTCTACCAATCCTTCGTGCATCAGAGCGTCTGTGAGGGCTGCACCGCCATAAAGCCAGATATCTTTGCCCGGTTTTTCTTTTATTCTCCGCGCTTCGGCCATACTGTTTTCTGATATCAGTACAGCACCTTCTTTTACCGTCTTAAGGGTGTTGGAAAATATATATTCCTGTACAGGCGGCATATCCGGAGCCATCTGGCCGTTATTTTCACTGGCGTATTGCTGTGCGATCTCGTAGCTTTTGCGGCCAATAAAAACCGCGTCGATACGCGAATAGAATTCACTCAGTCCATAATCCTGATCGGTAAAGCACCAATCGTATTCTCCATTCGGGCCTTCTATATAGCCATCCAATGTCACCGCTAGTCCTAAAATTAATTTTCGCATGATCTTTTTGTTTTGTGCTGCAAAATGTAATTAATCAGGTTACACTAATTGTATAAATCGGACATCAATATACGATATCGCTCGACTTGATCACCCCGCCCGGTGTATAACCTGTATACTCTTTGTAATCCCGTATGAAGTGCGCCTGGTCAAAGTAATTGCTTTCGTAAGCAATTTCGGTGAGGGAGTATGCTGGATATCGCTTTAAATGCTGCAGAGACTGGGTGAATCTGCTAACTCGCAGGTATTCTTTAGGAGATAGGCCGACAGACTGCTGAAATCTGCGTGAGAGCTGCCGTTGACTAAGTCCAACAGACTCAGCGAGCTGTTTCACTGTAAGGGGTTCTCTGTTGAGCTTTGCCCGATCCAGACAATAGACAAGATGGAGATCATCATAGCGTCCGGCCATTTGTTCTGTCAGCAGTTGCTGAACAATCTCTACACGGGCTTGGTTGTGGGTAGCGTCAGCCATCTTACCTTCAATTTCCGCGGCTTTGTCTTTCCAGATATTCGGGCAACGAAAGATTAGAAAGGAATTGTGCAATAAAGTTGCATTTGAAAGAAAATAAACGCAGTTTTGTTGCAAGATGAAGAATATGGCATATCTCAAGTTATCAGCCGTCAGGTTAACTGCCGGTTTGTTAATGGCATTGCTGTTTTCGGTTTCTACTGTCCGGCTCTTTCATCATCATGAAGCTAACTTTATTGAAAGTTCTTCAGAATCGGAGCACAACACCTTAGCAGAAAGTTGTGTTTTATGTGATTACATCCTCCAAAAGCATTCGGAAATTTTCTCATCAGCTGCGGTTATAGATTTTAAGGTATTTGCTATCCTGGCTTATATATTTCTTTTTGAAATCCCAAGGAAAGAAATCAAAGCCTTTAAAGTACTCTCTTCCAATAAGGCGCCCCCACAACTGTCTTGACAATCTCACTTTTTGTTCCACTTCTCTGCTTATGACAGCTTCTTGTTTGATAAGCAGGTTATCTCATCGTGCTTGTTAAGATCTACTTAAATAACATGATGAAACCTATCCGAGCAGAAACAACAATTCTGTTGCTGGCGGCTGCAATCACTGCGTGTAGAAAAGACAAAGATGTCGAGCCTGAAACCCTGGAGCCTGCTCTTAAGAGTGTAGAAACACAGAACAAATATCAAATAGTCAATAATTATTTCTAAAATCAAATCAAACAATGAAAAAACAATTCAAATTAACGGCGCTTGCAGTTATCGGCTTAGGAATGATGACGGTTACATCATGTAAAAAAGACAATGATGATCCCATCATTAGAGAAGGAATAGAAAGATCGGAAATAATCTTGACAGTAGTTAGCGGAACTGGAGTAGAAGCGCATGGCGATCATTTCCATGGTTTAGGGAATGCTGTAGAAGGGGAGAAGACCGTGATTAAATTTAACGAACAGGGAACGGCTACTGCCAACGGTCATCTTCATTTAGAAGCTGACGCTATTTACAAAATGGAGTTAAAGGCCTGGGATTACGAGGGAAATGAAGTTCAGAATACTTACATCGCCAGCCAAACGGTTGCAGACCAGTACAAAGCTTTTCTAATTGGTGGGGATTTGAAATTAAATGCAAATTCAACTAGTGAAAGTGGTGCCATATTTCAGCCGAGAGAACTGAAATATGGAGATGGTGCAGATGTAACGGGTAGCGGTGGTATTGGCACGACAGGTATCATTAGCTACTTTACTGTTGGCCATGATAATGAAGGTGCAACCAAAGCGGTTACTTATGTATTGAGAAAACTTAACAGTGGTGTGAAGGCGACTGTTACCAGAAATGACTGGAACCATAGCGATTATGCGAGCAGATTTACTGGCGAAGATGTCTTGAAATTGAAATTCGAGATACATGCTGAAGAAGGACATCATCACTAAAGTTAGTAGTCGCAGAGAGTTGGGTTTCAATTCTCTGCTATGGTTCCCTATAAAAGAAATAATCTTGGTGCTTTCAAAATGAGTGTTTGCTATTCAATGCTTAGCCAGTCTTTCCCCTCCTGAGTAAACCTCCATTGATAATATGAATCCAGTACTTTCAGAGATTTGTCATCTGGAACAGGGCCAGTATGGGAATCAGCTTTTAAATACATGGCTTTGGGATTTGCCCCATTGAAGGCCGGCCACTCAGGCACCCCTTTTCCATTCGGGTTTCCGTTTTTGGCAAGGTTTGTCCAGTAGGTACTCATGATGTCTGAAAGACTTGACGTCTGATGAAGAAATATCCGGATTCCTTTCATCCAGGGTTTGAAATACATACACTACATCCTGGCCATGAGGCGAACCTTGTCCATATCTCGGAGAGTTCTTCGGAAATTCTGGTTGCTGGTCAAAAATAGTAAAGATATAAGTTAGCACGGCCGGTTTGCGATTGGAGATTGGCCCAGGTCCAGGTAGACCAGCCGAAAGCTGCATCGCGACTCAGGTCGCGGGCGGATTGGGTATGCAGTCTTTTGAAAGTGGATAAGCTGCTAGTAAGCGGGCCGGCAGATTTCCCATACCGCTTTTCGACATTGGTCTGAATTACTCGGGGCTCTTTTTGCGGGTGAAGTTAAGTCTTTCGTCTGAATTGTAACCAATTAGCATCGGTGTCGAATTATACTTTCCTTCTTTGTAGAGCTTATACTGGTCATCAGGAATAACATAACCATCGATAATCGGCCATGCTCCGCCCATATTCATACCTATAGGCAACTTTTCAGCATCCAACTCACGCAATTTAGCTAAAGAAGCGGCATTAGCCGACTGAGCATAAGCCAAGCCTGCGGCTTCAGCTTGCGGAAGCGTTTTCATATTTTCGCCGGATAGGTGGTAGCGCGAGTAGGGCCGACGATCCGCCACTCTGGAGATAGTGCCATGAAACAGCCCCTTGGCTAAAGGAGATGCACAGAGCATGCTTTGGATATCCCTCCGACTAACTCACCAAATATTGTCACTTTGCCAGGATCACCACCGAAAGCTTCAATGTTCTTCTGTACCCATTTAGTCCGGCTATCTGGTCGAGTAAACTATCTTTTTTAAAAAAAATTAAAAAGATTTTTGAAGTTATATAAACTATTTTAAATTTGGTATGGGTTATCCATCTTCTTGATTTAAAGTACAGTCTATATGCGAATCTGTGTTGCAAGAAATGTCGTTTGTTTTTTTTTGACGCTTGTCTTTCTTTTTGAGAGTGCGGCATCTCAGGATTTGAAAATTATCCATTCAAAGTTCTTGAAGCAGGGGGATTCGGTTTTGATTTATAAACCTCGATCTTTCAGCGCCGGAAAAACCTACCCTGCACTCTATCTTCTACACGGCCATTCGGCTGATTTCAGGGCTTGGCCCCGACTTGCTGACCTGCAGTCTATTGCCAATAAATACGAGTTTCTTATTGTCTGTCCGGATGGATTAAAAAAAACCTGGTATTTCGATTCGCTGCGACAGGATAGCTCACAGTATGAAAGTTTCTTTATTAAAGAACTGATGCCTCAAATAAACCAAGCATACTCCGTTGATAAAAGCAAGGTCTTTATAAGCGGGGCAAGTATGGGCGGGTATGGTGCTTTATGGTTATTTATTCGCTATCCACAGCTGTTTCGCAGTGCGGGAAGTACATCAGGAGTTGTAAACCTCCGGCATTCTGGTTTCAAGAAAACGACTATTGCTGCTCATTTGGGTGATTATTCAGAAGACAATACTGCTTTTGATGATTATTCTATTGTAAATAATATACAGAAGCTGGCGGGAAGGGGAAAGGTCTTTATATTCGACTGCGGCACCGATGATTATCTGTATAAATCGAATAAAAGCCTTCGTGATAAATGCGATTCCTTAAAGATATCCGCTACTTATATTGCACAACCAGGTGCGCATACGGGGAGATATTGGTCTGGGACTCTATTGCAGCACATGCAGTTTTTTGCAAATCAAATTAAACACACTGTTGAATAATAAATTAAAAAATTCGGTTACATGATGGTAAAAGGGAAATACTTATTTGCTTGTATACTGCAAGTTGGAATATTGGCAAGCCTCAAAAGTCAGGAGTTAGGCAAGGAAAATCAGACGCGATTGCTCAAAGCAGGAAGAGGCGAGATTGTCGAGCTTCCGGGCTTTTTAAACGAACAGATCAAAACGATAGATTATAAGAAAATTGTTATGCCTGGTCCGCAATATATCATTTCTGACGACCCGGAATATATCCGTATCCCCGAGGCTATTGCTTTGAAAGAAACTGTAGAGCCGGGTGCTGTTCGTCTTTATGTATATAATGTGAATGGAGTAAAGGAGCCGGAGAAGATAGACAGGAAAATTACGGCTGTGATTAAGAATACCGGGAAGAGTACGTTAAATCTTAAGATGCTTAAGTACGTGTCTCAGAAGCCAAGTACCAATTATTTTCAATTGGGTAAACAAGGTTTGGCAGATTATTTCGCGGCACAACCTTCGGATAAGATTGTAAAGATCGCTCCGGGAAAAACAATAGCCATAGATCAGAAACTGGAACAGTACGTGGTCAAATATGATGAGCTGGTTCATGGGATCTATGAATTTGTAATTGATCAGCCCGCAGAAATTGCTGTTCTGCAAACTTCTCCATCCACGTCTGGGGCAGAGGCATATAACAAGATAAAGACGATAGTTCCAACTGGACATAAAAATGCAGGGAGAGGGTTGTTTGGAGTGAGCAACTACAAAATTCTGAACAAAGAGTTACTGGACACCAAAAATGGTGTGAGCCAGTTGATTGTAGCGGATGGAAAGAGCGATCCCTGGGTGGTTGGAAAGGAAGGTGTGAGCGGACAGTTGTCTGAGCTTGCTGGTAACTACGGTGTGATTTATGATATCGAGCTGGATTGGAAAAGTACTGATGGAAAAGGGCTGGCCTTGTTGACATGGAACTCGCGAACTGACAATAAATGGTGTAGCGGAATGGCTGCCAGCATGGTGATCAGTGAAGGGATGTTTGAGGATGGGATCGTTCAGTTGCCAAGTAACAAGCTGACAACGAGGGGAGCTCCGGAAGCTATTTTGGTGCAGGTGTTTAAGCCTTCTAAAGATGGCAGCAAGCAAACTATTAAATTGAAATATTCTCCTCCCGGTGCTTCTTGTTTGCCAACACCTTTGATTTTTGTGCCGGTAGACTTAAAGTAAATCAGTTAACACGTATAATTTGTCTTTAAACTTAGAAATGCCGAAGGTTTTTATAGTAGCTATAGGCTTTGGTTTGCTATTCTCATTCTGTTCTCCACATTCAAGGAGTTTCGAAACCGTTCAGGAAAACAGGTTTTATAGCGACGAAGTAAGGCCTGCAAAGGAAAAACCTTGCTTTGAAGGAGCATACTACAGGAAGCTCGTTTCTTCGGAAGATAGCTGGTTGGGAATTAACGGTAGAGTAGTGTTACCTCAGCTTCAGTTTGATGAAAGGCGTATTAATCCTAAGAAACCAAAGCAATATCTTGATAATCCATCAATATATCTTGGTGGACTTATGGGTGGACAGGAGACTGATATCGGCCTGGCATGGGAGATTGTAAGGGAGGATGATGGAAGTGTTTCTGAGGCAAGAAAAGCTTTCAGGCCTTTCTTGCGGCGTACGGGTCATGTTTCCGGACAGGCTGCTGTTTTTGAAAATGCACCTGCTAAGAAAGAATATTATTGGTACCCGGGGGACGAGGTTTACATGTCTGTTAGGGTTATTGCTAATGGTAAAGTGCGATTTATAGTGGAGGGATCTGGTAAAAAGTTTGAGCGAGATTTCGACTGTGATGGTTATAGGTTTGATTCACACGGAGAGTTTAAGCGTGTGAATGCCATCGATCAGGTTGCAAATGAGGGTAAGCCTGTGCAGTCCACCGGAACCAAAGTTCTCGGGTCGGAATGGAAATCTACAAGCCTCTACAGAAGTATCAACAAAAATATCGTAGAGGTGCCATTCCACAATGGAAGGTATACAGAAATGACTTGCCCACGAAGGGCAAATTTCCAAGTTATCGCTACTGAGGACCAAAGGGATAGGGGAGCTGAGATGCTGAGTATCAGTGGAAATGGATTTTAGTTCTTTCCTGCGCTTAAGGTCTTATTTTAAGTTTAATAGCCTGTTCCTTACTAATAAACATGCGCCGATAATCCCGGCTTGTTCTCCAAGTGCAGACACTTTAAGTTGGGTGTCTCCACTTACGAGGCTGAGTGAATATTTATTAATGGCGCTTTTAATAGGTAAACGTATATATTCACCGCTGGTCGATAGGCTTCCTCCTAAAATCACCAGTTCGGGATTGAAGATATTAATAAGCAATGCAATTCCCCTTCCCAGCTTTTCTCCGACATTCGCTATCAGGTCAATGGCCAGAACATCATCGTTTTGCGCAGCTTCCAGAATGTCTTCCATCTGAATATCTTCGATTGTGTCTGTTTTGATGTTTTTATTGTTGAAGATGCCGGTAGAGGATCCTTTGCTTACTTTCTCCTTGAACATGCGGGTCAGGGCCCATCCTGAGGCTTCTGTTTCGAGGCAGCCTTTCTTTCCGCAATTACAGATGATCTCGTTGTCAAAAATCGGAATATGACCAAATTCGCCTGCAAAGCCTGATTCTCCATAGTATAGCTGGCTATTGATCATGACCCCCATTCCTAGCCCATAATCCATATTGAGGAAAATGACATTCTTTTCTTCTTTTACAACACCTGAGTTGAATTCACCAAATGCCATAGCTCTGGAATCATTCTCTAAAAATGTCTTGATGCCCAGTTCGTTTTCTACAGTTTTTGATAGTGGCTCTTCATTGAAATGAAAGAAACTGTAGCTATAACCTGTGGAGTAATTAATTCGTCCGGATAAGTTAATGCCCAGGCCGAGGATCTTTTCTTTGCTTACAGTGCTGCTTTTTATGAAATCTTTGATTAGCCTGATCAGTTCGTCCAGAGAGCTCTGGGAATTGCTTAATACATAAGGAATGTTGTGCCTGGTTTCCCGGAGATTTTTTTGAAGATCGGTTAAGCCTATGTTAATATGACTTTGTTTGACATCTACTCCAAGGAAGAACACCGAATCGGCAATCATGCCATACAAATTAGGCTTTCTCCCGCCCGTAGATTCTACTTTGCCAAGGTCTCTTACCAGTCCGTCTCCTATCAGCTCGCTTACCAGATTAGTAACTTTAGGAGTACTGAGGTTCAATTCTTTGCAAAGATCCGCAATTGTGCAGTTTCCGTTATTGCATAGATAGGAGATTGCGTTTTTCTTAAGCTGCATGTTTTTATAGGCAACCCCGGAAATGTTTTCGTCATTAAGCTCTTCAAAAAATGTCATAATACTTAATAAAGAATGTCTCTTTGTATTTATTATAAATACAAAATTCCCTCAAATATATTTTAAAGTATCAACACCTGAAGGAGATAATGTAAATTATCCTAAAAAATTAAAAAGTATATGTTATAATTAAGATTGCCTCATCTTTACTTTGAACGTGAAGAATTTGCATTAAAGACGATATATTTTAATGAAATTGTCTTTTTCATGCGGTATTATTTGACGTTTTTCTAATTTTACAGTAATTAATTGTCGAATTGACTATTATTTATTGTGTTCTAATGCTATAATCCTATTAAAAAATATTAAAAAGCATTGTCGTGTTATTAATAAATAATTATATTCGTTTATTAGAATAATATATGAACAAGATCTCCTATATATTTATCTCCGCTTTGCTTTTTCTGTTTAATAATGCGTCAGCACAGAGAGTGATAAAAACAGATGTGCTCATTATTGGAGGTGGCGCCAGTGGTGTGACCGCCGGTATTCAATCTTCGAGGCTAGGAGCGAAAACCTTGATTATTGAAGAAACGAATTGGTTAGGGGGGATGCTTACTTCTGCCGGGGTTTCAGCTATCGATGGTAATCACCAGTTGCCGTCTGGTTTATGGGGTGAATTTCGTGAGGAGCTATATAAATATTATGGAGGTCCTGCGGCTGTTGAAACCGGATGGGTGAGTAATACCCTGTTTGAGCCCTCTGTGGGAAATCAGTTATTAAAAAAGATGGCATCGGGAAGTTCTTTGTTGGATATCTGGTATCAGTCGCGTTTTGAAAACATTCAGAAAGATGGTGCCGGATGGCTGATAAAAGTAAGGAAGGGGAAAAGCTTGCAGATAGTCCAGGCGAAGGTTGTTATTGATGCAACCGAGCTTGGGGATGTGATGGCTGCTGCCGGTGCGAGGTACGATATTGGGATGGATAGCAGAATGGTTAGCGGTGAAGTTCAGGCTCCTGAAAAAGCTAATGATATCATCCAGGACCTTACTTATGTGGTCATTTTAAAAGACTTTGGTAAGGGAGCGAATAAAACCATCAAAAAACCTGCGGGTTACAATCCGGACGTTTTTAGACATAGCTGTGATGTGGCAGATCCTGCTGCGATAGATGATACTCCTCAAATAGACTGTTCTAAAATGATTACCTATGGCAAACTGCCAAACGGTAAGTACATGATTAACTGGCCGAAAGATGGAAATGACATCTACTTAAATATAATTGAGAAAAGCCATGCTGAGCGAGAGAAAGCTCTGGAAGAAGCTAAGTTGCATACTTTAAGGTTCCTGTATTATATGCAAACCGAGTTAGGCTTCGCGCATTTAGGCATTGCGGACGAATTTCCAACGAATGATAAGTTGCCGATGATTCCATATCATCGGGAGTCAAGGCGTGTGCATGGCCTGGTAAGGCTTACCCTTCCCTATGTATCTAAGCCTTACGATCAGGAAAATGCGTTCTACCGTACAGGAGTTATTGTGGGTGATTATACAATAGACCATCATCATCTTAAGAATCCGGAGGCGCCAAAAATAGATTTTGTAAAAATAAAGGTGCCATCCTATAATGTACCGCTCGGGGCTTTGATTCCGAAAGCTTTAGATGGGTTTATTGTGGCGGAAAAGAGCATCAGTGTATCCAATATTGTTGCTGGTGCTACAAGATTGCAACCTGTGGTATTGGGAATAGGGCAGGCTGCTGGTGCTCTTGCTGCAGTTGCGGTTCAAAAAGATATCCAGCCAAAGGACGTAAACATACGGGAGGTTCAACAGGTATTGCTGAATGCCAAAGCGTATTTATTGCCATTTATCGATGTTAAGCCAGAGAGCGCTAGCTTTCAGGCTATACAGAGGATTGGCGCTACCGGCATTTTAAAAGGAACTGGCATTTCTTATAAATGGGCTAATCAAACCTGGTTCTACCCGAATCATCCGGTTAGCGAGTATCAGATGGTGCAGGGTTTGAAAACATATTACCCTGTAATTGATCAGGTACAGGGCTCTGGAAAAGATATGGATGCTAGGTTCTTTGCGGAGCTGATTCATATGATTAACGCTAGCACACCGATTGAGTCTGTCTTGCAGTATTTGAAAAAAGAGGAAGATCAGACACTGAACCGTGAAGAAGTTGCTCTTGCGATAGACAGGTTTTTGAATCCTTTCGAAAAGCCAATTGATATCAATGGAAATCTATTGAAATAATAAACTCAACTTTTATATAATAATCAATCCTAATCTCATGCCGAAATTTTTTACAAAGAAAAAGAAAATGCCATGGCTAGCTGTTCTCATGCTCTTCTGTACGTTGTGTTTCGACACAACAGCTTTTGCCCAGACGAGGCCGATAAGTGGTACGGTTACAGACAGCAAAAATGAACCACTGCCTGGCGTTACCTTAAGGGTGAAAAATACTACCGCTGCAACGATGACCGATATAAACGGAAAGTTTACTTTAAAAGTTCCGGACGGACAAAACACCATAGTGGCATCTTATCTTGGTTTTACTACCCAGGAAGTTGCAATAAGCGGATCTTCCATAAATATCAAACTTACCGAGTCTCAGTCTCAGTTAAACGAAGTAATTGTAGTAGGGTATGGTACACAGAAGAAGTCTAATGTAATTGGTTCAGTAGCACAGATTACGGCCGATGATTTTAAACAGGCGCCTACTATGAACGTTTCCAATATGCTGGCTGGTCGTTTGCCTGGTATCACCACGCTACAGCAATCCGGAAGACCAGGTGCTGATGGATCGACAATAAGAGTACGCGGGATAGGATCAAATCAGGGAAGCCAGGGGCCTACCGTAATTATCGATGGTGTAGAACGTACCATGGATCAGTTTTCACAACTGGATCCTAATGAGATTGAAACTGTTTCCGTTTTGAAAGACGCGCTTTCGTCTTCAGTTTATGGTATAACTGCTGCTAATGGTGTCATTCTGGTAACTACCAAAAGGGGAAAAAACCAGCGACCAACGGTTTCTTATGATGGTGGCGTTAATGTGAATTCGAACACACGTTTCCCAAAATTCTTAAACGGACCGGATTATATGGAATGGTATACCCGGGCGCAGGAAATGGATAACGAGTATTTTATCAATACGGGTCGGGATCCAAGGGCCATGGTATATACACAGGAAGAGATTGATGCCCTTAGAAACGGTACTAATACCAATCCTTTATTAGGAAATACCGACTGGGTAGGTGAATTGCTGGATAAAACAAGTACTACCCAAACCCACAGTGTTACATTACGTGGCGGGTCAGATAAGATCCGGTACTTTTCCAATTTAGGTTATTATGATCAGGATGGTATTGTAGACAGAACTGGCTTTAAGCGCTATAATGCCCGCACCAATCTGGACGCAGATATTAATCCTATTTTATCGGTAGCCCTGGATTTGAGCGTAAGACAGCAAAAGACTTCAGCTCCGGGTATATTGCCTGAAAATACCGCATATATGAATCCATTTTATCAGGCTGTGAGAACTCTTCCAAACATGCCTAAATATTATAATGGTATTCCTACAGCGTCAAATAGCGGAGGTGGTTATGTCAATCCTTTGGCTGCAGTGAGTGAATCAGGGTATCAAAACACCATGTCGGACGTTTTTCAGGGCGGTTTGAGCTTTAATGTAAATATTCCATGGGTGAAAGGCTTAAAAGGTAAAGTGCTGACTACTTATGATAAGACCAGCACTGAGAATAAATCATGGACCGTACCGTATCAATTAATGGGTAAGGCCCGTGAGCAGATTTCGGGAGACTTCATTTTGGTAAATCCTCCCGGCTTGACGGTTAATACTTTAAGACAATCTTATAGCCAGAATAATCGTATAACTTTTCAGCCAAGTTTGAATTATAATCAGACTCATGGTGACCATACAATTGATGTGCTGGCATTGTATGAATGGTCTCAACGCAAAAACAATGTGTTTTCTACAGGGGCAAGAAATTTTGCTCTGACTGATATACATGAGATCAATTTCGGAAGTACAGCCACAAATGATTTTATTTCTCCGACCGGAGAAAGTGGAGTGGTTGCAAGACATGGGTATGTAGGACGAATTAATTATTCTTATAAAAACAAATACTTATTCGAAGTGGCTGCCAGAGCTGATGCATCCTTAAACTTCCCGGTGGAAGGAAGATGGGGCTTTTTCCCTGGTGCCGGTTTGGGATGGATTGTGAGCGAGGAAGCTTTTTTCGAGAAAATGAAAAGCACTATGAGCTTTTTTAAACTGAAAGCCTCCATTGGAACAACAGGAAAGAACGAAACGATAGGGTCATTTGCTTATCTCAATACCTTCTCTCTCACTGAAAATCCAGTTGTAGTAATTGGGGGACTTCCGGTTGCTGCTTTGTATACGAGCGCTCCAGGTAACCCGGGCTTGGTTTGGGAAAAGCATACTATGGCCAACTTAGGTTTTGAAGCGGAATTTAAAGGCGGCAAATTCGGGATAGACTTCGACTATTTCTATAAAGAGGCACATAACATATTAAACTCTGTAGCAGCCTTGTATCCGGCTTCAGTAGGTCATTATTTCTTCTCGACAGTAAACGACGGAATCGTTGCAAACCGTGGTGTGGATTTGCAGATCAGACACAGGAACCAAATTGGAGATTTCAGATATGGTTTGACAGGTAATTTCAACTGGGCGAGAAATAAGATTCTAAAAATTACTGAAAATCAAAACCTCCCTGAATGGCAGAAGCGTACCGGAAGAAGTGTAGGTGAGAAATTAGGATTTGTTGTTGATGGTTTTTATGAAACCTGGGACGAAGCGAGGAATGGAAGCTCACCAAGTGCAGGCTTTTTAGCGCCTGGATTCTTTAAGTATCGTGATCTGAACGGCGATGGAAGGATTACCAGAGATGCGGATATGACATGGGTAGGAAAATCCAATACTCCTGAAATTATGTTTGGTTTGAATTTAGAGTTGGGCTACAAAGGATTTGATCTTTCAGCGCTATTCCAGGGCGCGGCTATCTCAACTGTAGCGCTTGGTGGTGTGTATGAAGGTTCAAGCAATGTTGAGGGAATAGAAGATAACAGTCCATTTACGAGATCATTCTATAACTTCGGTAACACACCTTATTATCTCGCTGAGCAATCCTGGACACCAGATAATGCCAATGCCAATTTCGGAAGGTTAACTACCAATACCGCATCTTTTTCAGCACATAATGCGAATGCCAACTCGGCTCACGTAATCAAGAATGATTACCTAAGATTAAAGTCTGTTCAATTAGGCTACACGTTGCCAAAATCTTTATTCAACGATAAAATAGAACGTGTTCGTTTGAACGTGTCAGGATTTAATCTTTTTACCTGGGATAAGTTGAAATACCTTGATCCGGAATCACCTAATGTGAACAATGGGTTCTATCCACAACAAAAGATGATTTCAGGTGGTGTCAGTGTTACTTTTTAATCAGAGAGTCATGAATAATTTTAAAGAATATATTAAGAAGTCTTTTTGTATAACGGCATTAGCTATTATAATAAGCTCTTGCAGCATAGAAAATGATCCAACAAATCAGTATTCCGAATCATCGGTTTACAGACAAGAGTCAACTATCCGCCAGTACATGCTGGGGATGTATAATGAATTCAATACATTCAGGTTTGGTGCTTTTCCTATCGGATACGAAAATGCAACTGATGCATTGACCGATATTATGAAATATACTTCCAGCACATCTGGAAACGGGACGGTAAATATTCTGGCAACGGACGCTTCCCGTGTTAATGCCGCTGGTCCGCAGCTAAATTACTGGAGCGCCGGATATAACCGTATATCCCGTTTGAATGAGTTAATCAAAGGGATAAAGGAGTCTCCAAATCCTTTGACTGAACAACAGAAACTGCAATATGAAGCAGAGGCCCGTTACATAAGAGGCTATGTCTATTTCTGGTTGGTAAGGTTACATGGAAGTGTGGTAATTATGGATAAACTGACTTCCGAAAAAGATAACCCCCGTTCCAGTGAAGATGATTGTTATAATTTTATTGCTGCTGATTTCGCCTTTGCGGCTGAGCATCTGCCAAAAATATGGGACGCGGCAAATGAAGGAAGAGCAACCAAGGGGGCAGCTTTTGGAATGCTTGCCCGTACATGGCTATACGCAGCTTCCGTTGCTGAATATGACAGGAAACAATTTAATGCTGATGAATTAACAGGAATTCCACAAGCTAAGGCCAGACCATATTATGAAAATGCGGCTAATGCTTCAGGCGAGGTTATTAAGCTTGCGGGAGAAGGCTATTATGCTTTGGATGATAATTTTGCTTCCATATTTTCGAATAAAAGTACCAAAGAAGCGATTTTCAAAATGGTCTATATCAGACCTCAAATTACTCATACTTACGATTTAGGTTTTGTTCCTCCACGTGATGTTCCTGGTCAGGCCCTTGTGTATGGGGTGCCGACGGCCGAGTTGGTAAACGAATTTGAGATGGCAGATGGGAGTAGTTTTTCCTGGTCAAACCCTGCCATGAGTGCTAATCCTTATGCTAATCGCGAACCGAGATTCTATGCTTCTGTTCTTTATAATGGAGCTGCATGGAAGGGGAGAACTATTAATACGTCAATGTCTGACCCTCTGGAAGGAACAGTTGAGTATGGTACTACATCTGATCCTAAGAGAACCGTAAGCGGATATTATACCAAGAAGTTTCTGGACGAATCCAATACCGACATCATTGTAAACAAAAGCACCCAGAGCTGGATAGAGATGCGTTATGCCGAAATCTTGCTGATTGATGCAGAAGCAAAAACGAAAATCGGCGATTTGGGCGGAGCGAAAATTTCTCTGAATACTTTGAGGAACAAGCGTAGCTTACCAGATGCACCGACACAAACTGCCGCTGATTTAATGGGTGCTATTGAGCATGAAAGGAAGGTAGAACTGGCATTTGAAGGGCATCGTTATTGGGATCTTAGAAGATGGAGAAAGGCTCACACTGTATTGAACAATGTAAGATTTACAGGTCACAGACCGGTAGCAAACGGAGGAACTTTTTCTTACGAAACATTATCTGTAGATAATGCTAATCGTCAGTTCACTCCGGCTTTGTACTACATGCCAATTCCATTAGATGAGGATATAAGAAATAACGCGCTCGAACAGATTAGAGGGTGGTAATACACTGTTATTAAAAATGCTTGACATGAAAAAAATATTGCTATCAATTATTGCAGCATCCTTCTTATTAGGAAGCTGCAAACAAGCCGAAGAAATTGTTCGGAACCAGAACAATGAGCTCGGAGATATTTATGCAACCAAGGACGGGGCAGGAAATCAAAGGCTATTTGAGCCAAGATACAGCGCGGATAATGATACCATCTATTTCGATATTCCTTATTTCTATCCCATAGATTCTGATGTTGAAACGGATCTCACTAAAATTATTTTGAGATCTACCGTGCCTTCCGATGCGATAGTCAGTCCTGCATTAGGAGGCTTAATGGATGTAAGCAAGCCGTTTGACCTCTCAATCAGATCAGGGAGCGGGACAGTCAATAACTATGTTGTTGTTTCCAGGAAAGTTGGAGATTTATCCGTTAAATCGGCAAAAATAACTTTTGGGATTGAGGAAATCGATGCTATAATCAATGGGAACGATGTAATCTTCTTCGTCGTTCCGGGAACAGACATTTCCGATGCCGTACTAAGCTATGAAATTAACAAACATTCGACTGCTTCCATAGCTAATGAGAGTCCCATTGATCTGTCTCAGGATAGAAGTTTTCGCGTAACTGGTATAGACGGTGTTTCCAAAGCCTATACATTGAAAGCGCAGGAACCTAGTAAGTTAGGATATGGGGTAGGGATCAACAGAAGGCTTTGGACAAAGACGAGTGCGGAATTAGGTCAAAGCGGAGGCCAGGATGTATCGATGGCTTTGAGTGGAGATTATCTGGTAGTAGTTATCAGGTCTAGTCCTGCGGTATACCGGGTATACAACAGACAAACAGGAGCATTTGTGCAAAACATGGTGAACCCAATTGTCGGAAATTCATTTATGATAGCTAACGATACTGTAGGTAATCTGTTGAGTAGTTCATATACAGCGAGGAATGGCAGATTTTTAATGTATAAATATAAAAGCCCTACAGATGCCAACCCGGTTAAGCTGGTAGACTGGACTAACAGTACGTCTGCGGCAGTGTCTGCATCAGATGGAGGTATTGGTAGAAGAGTCCATGTTTATGGTGATCTAAATTCTAAGGCTGTCATTATGGCCACCATTGGTAACTCAAAATCCATCTACAGATGGATTGTTGAAAATGGAAATCTGATCAGTAACACACCAGAGCTTTTGGAATATCAAAATGTTACTGGAACTACCGGACATATGGGATTCTACCCGGAGGCGCAACCGGTATCGGGTGAGGCGAATGCGAACTACTTTATTAATTACGCAGGAGATGTTGCCCTGGTAAATGGGGAAACGCAACAGAAAATTGCAGGGTTTTCTCTGACCTCTAATGTTGTCGGTACATCCCGCACCGGAATTGGTTTCGCAGAGTTTAATAACGCAAAGTTCCTGGCATTAGTGAAGTATCAGGCAAACACTGTAACAAGAGCAAGGCTTGGCGTATTCGATGTGACAGAAACCGCGAAAATTACATTGCCTTTTACGGATACACGGTATTCGACTTTCAGCATGTATGAATCTGAAGACTTTACCACGTCAAGTAATCCGAACAGTACGTCAGATATATGTATCGGCTTTTCTCCTGATAAAGAAAGAATGCAGGTTTACATGCTCTTAACCGGTGGTGGGATATTGGCTCAGGAGTTTACAAAGTACGCACCTTAGATTTTGCGTATATAGTCATGTTGCGATAGCCATATATGGCTATCGCGACATTTTTTGAGCAATAGAATAATAAATACAGGCAGCGACGCCACAGGCAAAAAATTAAAGATGAGACACAGATGAAAAGTATATTAGGTTTAGCACTGACCGTGATGGCAGCAGGATTGATTACGCTATCTTCCTGCAAAAAAGCTTCGACACCTGACGAAACAGAGCCCGATACAACGACACCCGGAAACACCGATACACTAAGGATGAAAGAGGCCGTGGCATGGATAGATGCAAGGTCAAATGTTTTTGGTAGTTATGGTAGGTTTCTTGATACAGGCCAAATAGGAGCTACGCTTGATACTATGAAGCAGGTAGGGATTACTGGTATTGTATTAGATGTGAAAGGTAGTTCTGGGTATACGATGTATGATAGCCAGTATGCTGACAATGCTTTCATTAAAGAAGGTAAACGTATGCCAGCTGGAGTGGACTATGTTGCCTTTATGATTGCTGAAGCGAAGAGAAGAAATATGAAGGTTTTCTGTTCTATGGTGACCTTTGTAGAAGGCGACCGGGTGAGACGCCAGGGAAAGGTATATGATGATGCCATGTTTAAGGACCAATATCAATCTATCGTTTGTGATCTTGCCGGGAACCGTGTTCCGATTACCTCAACAGATAGAAACGGGTTCGTAAACCCGGCAATTCCTGCAGTGCAGGATAGGGCGATAAACATCATCAAAGAAATTGTAAGCAAGTATAATCCTGACGGTTTTTTAATGGACTATGCCCGCTATGCAGATGCATATGCAGATTTCTCCGATTACAGTAAAAATGATTTCATCAAATTCCTGGAAACAAAATATAACGACAATGACGCAAAGAATATGAGGTTTCCTTCAGACATTGTCAGCAGCTGGAGGCAAAACGGCGATGCAATTGTTCCAAACGCTACAGGGAAATATTTTAAAAGATGGCTGATTTATCGTTCTACAGTAATTCGCGATTTCTTCGCTAAGGCAAGAACAGCTGTAAAAAGTGTAAATGGCAATGTGAAGTTTGGTACTTATGTAGGTGCATGGTATGCTACTTACTATCAGGTAGGTGTGAACTGGGCTAGCCAGGATTATGATCCCTTTAACGATCGTGAGATTCGTTTTGACTGGGCCTATCCGGATTATGAAAAAACTGGTTATGCTGAACAGCTCGATCTTTTAATGACCGGAAATTATTTTACACAGCTTTATATCGATGATAACCCGGCTACTGCGGGAATGAAATATCATTGGTGGAGTGTAGAGGGTTCCTTAAAAGGCGCGAAATACGTCACCCGTAATAAAATGCCTCTCTATGGAAGTTTAGATATGGGGAATTTAAGCTGGCCTGATGAACAATCTGTTACAAACACTATCAAATACTTAAGGAACAATTCTACAGCAGGTGTGATGCTTTTTGATATCATTCATGTGTATGCCCTGCAAGCTAACCGCTTGAAAAAACCTTTGTGGAATGCGATTAGAGAAGGGTTGAAAGATTAAGCTTATTAAAATATATAGAGTGGCTCAAACAAAAAACTTCAATCCTATTCTATGGATCCCGACAACATGGTTTGCTATGGGCTTGCCCTTTGTGGCCTTGTCGGGTGCAAGTTCTATCATGTATAAAAACATGGGTATATCTGATACCCAAATCGCCTTTTGGACGTCGCTTATCATGCTGCCATGGACATTGAAACCTTTATGGGGGCCATTCCTGGAAATGTATAAGACAAAGAAATTCTTTGTATTTACGACTCAGATTTTTACAGGCCTGTTATTTGGGCTCCTGGCTCTTACTTTGCAGTTGAACGATTTTTTTAGCTTTTCTATAGCTATTCTGACCATTATTGCTATCAGTGGTGCTACACATGATACTGCGGCAGATGGCGTCTATCTCAACGAACTCAGTCCTAAACAACAGGCGAAGTTTGTAGGCTGGCAGGGCGCATTTTATAATGTAGCAAAGGTGTTTTCCGGAGGAGTGTTGGTTTACCTGGCCGGGCAGCTCGAAAAGGAAATAGGTATTCCGAGTGCGTGGATGGTCGTCATGTTTGTATATGGTTTGATTATGGTTACGCTTGGTTTGTATAATATGCGGGCGTTGCCTTCAGGGAGTTCAGCAAGTGAAGCGTCGTCTGTTCGGGAGGGGTTTGCGACACTAAAAGATGTGATCATTACCTTTTTTCAGAAGAAGAATATATGGTACAGCCTATGCTTCATCGTTTTCTATCGTTTTGCAGAAGGGCAGGCAATAAAAATAGTGCCCTTGTTCTTTAAAGCCACAAGAGCTGAAGGAGGCCTGGGTTTAAGTACATCTGAAATCGGCTTGCTGTACGGTGTCTTTGGTTCGATAGCTTTCGTACTAGGGTCACTGTTGGCGGGTTACTACGTTTCTAATAAAGGGTTAACCAGAAAAACCCTCTTGATTTTATGTTCCTTTTTTAACTTTCCGTTTGCAGCCTATGCATTTCTGGCCATCACGATGCCTACTAACCTGTATGTTATTGCTGCAGCCGTCGCCATCGAATATTTGGGATACGGTTATGGCTTTGTGGGATTGATCTTGTTTATGATGCAAAATATTGCTCCCGGGAAATACAAGATGGCCCATTACGCGTTCGGAAGCGGTTTAATGAATCTTGGTTTTATGCTTCCGTCAATGATCAGTGGACTGCTAAGCGATATGCTTGGGTATAAAGAGTTTTTCATCTGGGTACTCATCGCAACTATACCTGCTTTTATAGTAACGTGGCTGGTTCCTTTAAGAGCTCCGGAGGAAAAAGAGGAAGAAACAATACAACATCAACATGAGTAAGTTTTTATACAAGCTGATTGGAGTTATGAGTATAGCAACGCTATATTCTTTTCATGCTAATGGTCAGACCACAATAGACAGCAGCTATCTGACCAACCAGTATTCACTGCGGCTCGATTATTTTAGAAAAATGCCTGACAGGAAAAACGAGATTGTTTTCCTGGGAAACAGTTTGACCGAAGGTGGCAAGTGGCAGGAAATGATCCGGAATAAAAATGTAGTTAACAGAGGAATAAGTGGCGACGTTACCTATGGAATTATTGCCAGATTGGACGAGGTTGTGTCTTCAAAACCAGCAAAGATTTTTCTGTTGTGTGGCATAAATGATATGAAACGGGGGATTTCCAATGAAGCTATCCTGTCAAATTTCGGGCAAATCATTCAGATGATACGAGCTGCTTCACCCAGGACTCAAATTTACATTCAAAGTTTGCTGCCGGTAAACGAGAAAATGCTGCCAGCATCGTATGCTCAAATAAATAACAGCAAAATAAACGAGCTAAACCATAATCTGGAGGCTTTATGCAAGGAGAAAAAAATAGTTTATGTCAATCTGCATCCGGCTCTTGCTGATAAAGACGGCAGCCTGAGGAAAGAATTAAGTATTGATGGATTGCACCTTCGTCAGGCTTCCTACATTTTATGGGCTGACTATCTTAACAGAAATGGTTTTTTAAAATAGCGAGGAGATGAGGAAACTAAACATTATACTAACAGCATTGCTTGTATCTATAGCAGTAGCAAGAGCCCAAAGCGCGAAGATAGATAGCAGCTATGCCAATTGGTATTATCAACAACGATTAGAGTATTTTAACAATATGCCACCAGTAAAAAACGCTATAGTCTTTCTGGGGAACAGCATCACCGAAAGAGGTGAGTGGCAGGAGTTATTTGCTGATTGCAAGTATCCTGTGATAAACAGGGGCATTGGAGGCGACAACTCCTTTGGTATTTTGGCGAGAATTGATGAGGTGTTAAAATCTAAACCCAGAGCTATTTTCCTGATGGATGGGATCAACGACCAATTTAGGAAATTACCCCATGAAGTGAGCATCAACAATTATCGTCGCATTGTAAGAAAGATTAAAGCTGTTTCTCCCCGGACTAAAATATATCTGGAAAGCGCATTGCCAATTAATGAGTCTATGACCTCTGAACCTTACACAAAAGGTAGGACTGCCCTGGTGCCGGGACTAAATGAGAAATTGAAAGCCCTGGCAGAACAGGAGCGGATTACTTACATAGATATATGCCCTTTGTTTCAAGATGAAAATGGGGTATTGAAAAAGGAATTCACCATGGATGGAGTGCATTTGAAGCCTGCAGCATATATAACCTGGGCGGCCTTTTTAAAGAACAACAAATTTTTATAAAATCAAGATGTTGAGAATAATCAATAAGCGCACGAGCCATCATTATTTTAAAGTTAGAAAGTGTCATCTGAACAATAAAAATCAATAAAGAGATCACAGATGAAGATAACAGGAACATTTATAGACGAGATTTCTCATGATATTCCTCATCAAAATTGGGGCGAGAAGGAGTGGGACCAGGATTTTGCGCACATGAAGCATGTCGGCATAGATACCGTAATCATGATCAGGAGCGGGTACAGAAAATTTATCACCTACCCTTCAAAATACCTGATGGCTAATTATGGATGCTATCGGCCGTCAATCGACCTTGTTGACCTGTTTTTAAGGCTAGCTGATAAATACAGTATGAAATTTTACTTTGGCCTTTACGATAGCGGTATCTATTGGGATACGGGCAACCTTCAACATGAAATAGATGCTAACAGATATGTTGTTGATGAGGTTTGGGCAAAATATGGTCATTATAAAAGTTTTGGCGGTTGGTATGTAAGTACAGAAATCAGCAGAAAGACCAAAGGAGCCACCGAAGCCTTCAGGACATTAGGCATGCAGTGCAAAAGTATCAGCAATGGTTTACCTACCTTAATATCTCCCTGGATAGACGGTAAAAAAGCAGTAATGGCATCATCTTCAGAACTGAGCAAGGAGGACGCTATTTCTGTAAAAGAACATGAAGAGGAGTGGGGAGAGATCTTTGAAGGCATTTCAGGAGCTATTGATGCTGTAGCATTTCAGGACGGACATATTGATTATGATGAGTTGCCAGCTTTTTTTGAAGTTAATAAAAAGCTGGCAGATCGTTTTGGACTGGAATGCTGGACCAATGTAGAGTCATTTGACCGTGATATGCCTATCAAGTTTCTGCCTATCAAGTTTGATAAGCTCCGCTTAAAGCTGGAAGCAGCAGCTACTGCGGGTTACGACAAAGCGATTACCTTCGAATTTTCGCATTTCATGAGTCCGCAATCTGCCTATTTACAAGCCGGACATTTATACAACAGGTATCAGGAATACCTAAAAGGATTGATTATTTGAGAGAGAAGAATATGAATAAGTTTAGTGGAATTTACAAAGAAGAGCTGTTAAATAATATCATCCCATTTTGGATGAACCATTCTAAGGATGAAAAATTCGGAGGATATTTCTCTTGTCTGGACCGCCAGGGAAACGTTTTTGATACTGATAAGTTTATGTGGCTGCAAGGAAGAGAGGTGTGGATGTTTGCCACTTTATACGATAAAATGCAAGCAAAACAAGAGTGGCTGGATATGGCAGTTCACGGGGCAGACTTTATGAAAAAGCATGGACGTGATGCAGAAGGTAACTGGTATTTCTCTCTAAACAGAGAGGGCAGACCTCTGGTACAGCCTTACAATATTTTTTCCGACTGTTTTGCAACTCTGGGATTTGGCGCATTGTACAGTGCAACCGGAAGAGATGAATACGGAGCGATCGCTAAACAAACTTTTGAGAACATCCTTAAAAGAAGGAATAACACTAAAGGGAAATACAACAAAATATATCCCGGCACACGAGACCATAGAAACTTCTCTTTGCCGATGATTTTAAGTAACCTTTCTATAGAGATTGAGCATCTACTTGATAAATCTCTGGTCAATGAATTAATACAGGAGGTGATTGATGAAGTTATGAACGTCTTCTATCAACCTGAACACGGTATTATTTTCGAGAACGTAAATTTAGATGGTTCATTTTCAGATAGTTTTGAAGGTCGCTTACTTAACCCTGGACACACTATAGAAGCTATGTGGTTTATAATGGATCTTGGTGTACGACTGGATGATAAAAACCTTATTAATAAAGCTTTGGATATTGCCTTAAAAGCATTAGAATATGGTTGGGATAAGGAGCATAGTGGAATTTTCTATTTCCTCGACTTTAAGGGCTATCCTCCACAACAGCTGGAGTGGGATCAAAAGCTTTGGTGGGTGCACGTAGAAGCTTTAGTATGTATGGCTAAAGGCTATGCTTTAACAGGTAGTAAAGAGGCGGGTGCCTGGTTTGAAAAGTTGCATGAATACACTTGGGGTCATTTTAAAGATCAGGAATATGGCGAATGGTTTGGTTACCTTAATAGACGAGGCGAGGTGCTGTTGAATCTAAAGGGGGGGAAATGGAAAGGTTGCTTCCATGTTCCCAGAGCTCTTTTTCAGATTTATAAAACGTTGGAACCAAAACCAACACCACAATTAGTTTAATTACTGCAAAAGAGAAGGAGCGGGTGCGGGTCTCTATGATTTAAATTTCAGAAATGAATAGAACTTTGTTAGATGCCTTGGGGGCAGGAAGAATAAATTAGTACATCCATTAAGAGAGATTTGGTGAAAAATATCTTAGTAGTCCTTATTATGTTATGGACGGGGATAGCAAAAGCAGAAAGTAAATTTGCTATTATTCCGAAACCTGTTGCAGTAAAAGATATGCCTGGTGAATTTACTTTGCCTCGAGACATAACAGTTTATGCAAAGCAAACTGAGGAAGTAAATTATGTAGTTTCCTATTTAGGGGAAAGACTACATCAGGCTACTGGGAGGAATATTCGCATTGCTAAAAAATTATCTTCTGGAAATACCATTAATTTTCATTTGCTGAAGACAACAGATCATAGCATTGGTGATGAAGGGTATTTGCTGCTTGTCACTCGAAAAAATGTGACTATAAAGGCAAATAAAGCTGCCGGATTATTTTATGGAGTACAAACTTTATTGCAATTGCTACCTAAGGAAATAGAGAGTAAGGTAGTTATGGATGCAAATTGGTCGATACCTTGTGCGGAAATTACAGATTATCCGAAATTATCCTGGAGAGGAATCATGCTTGACGTAACACGACATTTCTTTACAAAGGAAGAGGTAAAGCGATATATCGATAAAATAGTAGCCTATAAGTACAATTTGCTGCATTTACACCTTACAGACAACGAAGGCTGGCGGATTGAAATTAAAAAATATCCGAAGTTAACATCTATAGGAGCGTGGCGTGTAAACAGGGTCGGTAATTTTGGTACTTTTAGCCCACCACACCCCGATGAACCCAGGGATTATGGAGGCTTTTATACACAGGAAGACATCAAAGAAATTGTACAATATGCAAGAGAGAGATTTGTTGACATTCTCCCGGAAATTGATGTTCCGGGACATAGTCTTGCGGCCGTCGCGGCTTATCCTGAATTATCTTGTACACCTGAAGCCGTAAACTATAGAGTACGTTCGGGTGAGAAAATAATGGATTGGTCGGCAGGCGGAGAATTGCCACAAGCTATATATGATAACAATCTTTGTCCCGCTAATGAAAATGTTTATGGTTTCCTGGATGATGTCATTAAAGAAATTGCCCCACTTTTCCCATTTTCCTATATTCATATGGGAGGAGACGAAACTTCTACCAATTACTGGGAAAAAAGCGAAGCGGTGAAATCTCTGATGAGGAGGGAAAACCTGAAGGATATGCATGCAGTTCAGGGCTATTTTAGTAAAAGGGTAAAAGCTCTGGTAGAAAAGAATGGTAAAAAATTTATGGGATGGGACGAAATTTTAACTGGAGGGCTTTCTCCTGATGCTGCGGTAATGGCTTGGCGAAAACCAGAAAAAGGTGTGGAAGCTTCTCTTAAAAAACACAAAGTCGTGATGACGCCTTTTACCTACACCTATTTGGATTTAATGCAGGCAGATGCGATAACTGAAGCTCCAGTCTATAAAGAGGTCCGCCTGAATAAGGCCTATCAGTTTGATCCAATTCCAGATGGCGCCGATGTGGCGCAGATCATGGGAGGACAAGCTAATATCTGGACAGAACAAATTTATAATATAAGACAAGCGGAATATATGACCTGGCCAAGAGGTATGGCTATTTCAGAGTCTCTTTGGTCTGCAACAGGAACTAAAGAATGGCCAGATTTCGTTAAACGCGTGGAAAGACATTTCGAGAGGCTGGACATATCCGAAACAAAGTACGCCCGTAGCATGTATGATCCTGTATTTAAGGCCTCCAGGTCTTTAGAAGGGAAGTTGCAGGTAGAGCTAAGTACAGAAATTGAAGGCTTAGACATTTATTACAGTTTCGATAATTCATTTCCGGATAGGTTTTATCCTAAATATACACAGCGGCTTACCCCACCTTCAGATGCTACATTGCTAAGAGTAATTACTTATCGGGGGAGTGAACCTATTGGCAGAATGCAGAATATGCCGGTGGAAGAGTTGAAAAAAAGGGCGGAGAAGAAATAAATTAAACCTGTTAGGTATTCCGACTTCCATCTTCATCATACACAATCTGTGATTATTGATAATAGGTTAAAAATTAAATTAAAACCATTCATTACTCGAGACTTTGTTATGGAGTTATTATCTTTCGGCAATTGTATGTAGGTTTGAAGCAGTTTAAAACAGCGAAATCGCCGATATACCTGCCTATATTAAACCATAAAAATGAAAAAGCTTTTAACCTGTTTGATTGGAATCATCTTATGCTCTTCTGTTTTAGCACAGAACTACCTGGGTAATCGAAAATTTTTGCTTAGGGATGAAGGCCTCTCCCAGGTCAGCTTTATAAACCTCGATGATTCGACTGCCAACTGGTATGTTAAAGTACCTGCTGGCCGGGATTTGCAGCTGGTGGGCAATGGAAGCGTGCTCGTAAGTACTGGTACGGGATACCAGGAGCTTGATATACATTCAGGAAAGCAGCTTAAAGAAGTCTCTGATTATCCTGGAGCGGTAATGGTACGGCGCTTAAAGAACGGTAATACGTTACTTGTGGGGTTGAACTGGGAAGATAAAAAGGGGATTGTTTTGATGGAAATTGCCTCTGACGGAGCAAAGAAGAGGGTTTTGAATTTTCCGGAATACGATTATGTCCGTCTGGTTAGGGAGACAACTAAGGGGACTTACTTGATTACAGCTAATACCGTTGTATTTGAATCTGATGCAGACGGAAAAGTTATATGGAAGGCCGATCTGACCGGACCTGAAAAAATTAATTCCTGGCAGGCCCTGCGTTTGCGGAAGAATAAAACTCTTGTTAGCTCAGGATACGCTGTCAATTTTCAGATTCTTAATAAAGACGGGTCTCTCAGTAAAATTATCACTGGCCCTAAGGAGGTGAATCCACATTTCTTCGCAGGTTTCCAGGTTTTGAATAATGGCAACTATTTGGTTTCCAACTGGCAGGGGCATGGCCCCAATTATGGTAATAGCGGGAACCAACTGCTTGAGTTCACACCCCAGGGAAAATTAGTCTGGTCCTGGAAGCAAGATCCCGCAAAGTTTTCCTCCTTACAAGGGGTTATAGCGCTTGATGGATTAAATCCAGAATACTTATATATTGAGGGTAAGGACGGGAAACTTAAGAAGCAAAGGACGAAGAATGTAGCTAAATGATAGTAGGGTAAGTTGACTAAGTTTTCCTCTGTTGGGGTTTAAGGTTTCGATTAATTAGAAACAAGGCAGATTTGCTTAATTGAAATGTAACGCTGGTAAGTGAACGATTATATTTAATTGCATATAGAAGCTCCATTTTTTGGTATATTATATTTAAAAACATATAGACATTGTTTTTTTTATATATTTATATTCTAAAGCATATAGTTTCCCACTAAGTTGTAGGAGATATGAAACGATTAGCCGACTTTGTAAAGGAGCGTAGAAGAGAGGCAAGTCTCACCCAGGAGGAGTTTGCAGAAAGAGTAGGGGTTGCATTAACCGTGATCCGAAAGATTGAGCAGGGTAAAGGGAACTTGAACATGGACAAGGTAAATCTTGTCCTGAAAATGTTTGGTCATGAATTGGGTCCTGTAAATAGTAAAGATCTTAACTCATGAGACAAGGGAAAGTATTTTATAAAGATTACTTTGCCGGGGTTATAAAGGAAACCGACGAGGGTGAGTATATTTTCCAATATGACTCAAATTACGTGATGGACCATTCTGATCATTTCATCACATTACTATGCCTGTTTCTGAAAGGCCTTACACAGACAACCGACTGTTTCCCTTTTTTGAAGGCTTGATTCCTGAAGGATGGTTATTAGACATAGCTTCAAAGAACTGGAAAATAAACCGTAATGACCGAATGGGATTATTATTGGCTTGCTGCCAGAATTGTATCGGTGCTGTAAGTGTTATACCAATTGCTGAAGACGATGCAGACTAATTGCCTATACTGTTACCAGCCTCTAGATAGTGAGAGGGATTTTCATGAAAAATGTAGTTTAGCATTCTTTGGGGCTTCGAAACCTCCGAAAATTCCGTATTCAATTGGTCAGATGGCTGAGCTTGCGAAAGAGGTAGTGGATCGTAGTGTGGCAGTTCCTGGAGTGCAACCAAAACTATCAATGACCCTGGTTAGAGAGACTCAGGAAAATGCAGATATACGCTTAACCGTAGTAGGTGCGTTTGGAGGACATTACATTTTTAAGCCGCCTTCTTTTGATTTTAATGAGATGCCAGAGAATGAACATTTGACTATGCGAATGGCAGAAGCGTTTGGTATTCGGGTTGTGCCCTCCAGTTTGATACGGCTGGAATCGGGGGAATTAAGTTATATCACAAGGCGAATCGACAGAACAAAAGACGGAGAGAAAATTCATATGCTGGATATGTTCCAGATCACAGAAGCCTTTGACAAGTACAAGAGTTCGGTGGAAAGAGTGGGAAAGGCTCTGCACCACTACTCAGACAATACTTTACTTGATAAAATTTTCTTTTTTGAGTTAGTGGTGTTTTGTTTCCTTACTGGGAATAATGACATGCACTTAAAGAACTTTTCTATGATTGAAAGCTCGTTCGGTTGGGTACTGTCGCCTGCATATGACTTGTTAAATGTTGCCATAGTTTTCCCAGAAGATACAGAAGAACTAGCGCTCACGCTGGAAGGCAAGAAAAAGAAGCTGAAAAGAGAGCATTTCGAGAGATTTGGTCAAAGTCTGGAATTAACAAACAAACAAATTGATGGCGTATTTAGGCGGATGACAAGGAACAAGGTGAAGGCAGTCCAATGGATTGACAGATCATTTTTATCGGATGAGATGAAAGATGCATACAAACAATTGCTTGAATCCCGATATATGCAGTTGTCATTGTAGTAATCACTTATTCAAAATCTATCTGTTTTATAATTAAACCTGAGCTCGGATATTGGCATGGCAATGAATCAAAGAGGCAAAACAAAGCTTAGCTATTATAATTCTCTGATATGAAAGGGCCGATGGCAGTATCAGACACAGACGCAGGGTTTATTTACGTGCCTTTTATTTGGGATAAGTCGGAATATAAAATGGTGGGTAACAAGTTCCACCTGAAATAAAGTGATGCGTTCGCAAGAGATTGTTAAATCAATAGAAAAATTCACTGTCAAACCCCTCGTCCCTCTTATGAATATACCCGTGGGGATTACAGACTACCGTTGTTTCACCTTTTTGATACTGACTGGCTTTATGAATATGCCCATGTATCCAAATAATCCGGCTGATATTCTAAAATTATGTCCTCAAGATTTGAAGCATAGGCAGACGATACAAGAATGTCCGATTGACAAATAGGCAATAATAACATCGCCGGGTCCTATTTTGACGGGGGATCATTGCCGGTTTTCTTTCTTCTTCCGTCTGTACTCTGTTGGGCTGCAACTATACTTCGCTTTGAAGATAGTGGAAAAATATGTTGGCGATGCAATACCAACTTGATACGTTATTTCAGAAATAGAAAAATCTTCATTTAATAACAGATACTTAGCTTTTTGAAGACGCCTGTTTAAAATATAGTCGGTAATGGTACAGTCAAGTAGCGCCTTTGCTTTGCGGTATAGCTGAATTCTCGACATGCCCATGCTTTTGCAGATATCGTCTACATTGAAACTTTCGTTGGGGATGTTGCTCTCAACTATAGAGGCGAACTCGTTTAAAAACTTTTTGTCCAACTTCCTGGAAGCAGGTAGTTTACTTTCCACTGGCAACTCGCTACTAAAACGGGATCGTAATAAATTTCTGTTATAAATGAGGTTTTTAACTGTTTCGTCCAAATATTGGAGGCTGAAGGGCTTGGTAATGTAAGCATCAGCCATAGTCTTCAAGCCTTTTATCTGCTGTTCCTGGCTTCCCTGGGCAGTTAGAAGGATGATGGGTATATGAGATGTCCGGATGTCATTTTTTAGCGCCTGGGTGATATCAGTTCCTGATTGTGCAGGAAGCACAATGTCAGAAATTATAATATCCGGAATATTTTCGAATGCTTGATGTAGGCCGCTGTTTCCATTGTTAGCTGTGAAGGTATCGTATTGAGAAGAAAATTTCTCTTTCAGGAAGTTCAGCAGTTCTTCGTTATCTTCGATTATCAAAACTGAACGTTCCTTTAATGATTCCTGAGGGTTTGGGCTATCTGCTGTGTTTGCTGTATCTTCTAACTCAGTGGTATAAATCTTGATATTGTCGTAGTCCAGTGTAGATTCTTCTGGCGTATGAACTTTCTCATCTTCATGTAGATGAGTATCGCCTAAAGGCAGCTGAATAACAAAGCACGCACCTTTCTCCTTTTGACTGTTCACTTTTATTGATCCTTTGTGAAGTAGGATCATCTCCTTAGAAAGTGAAAGTCCTAAGCCAGAACCTTTTGAACGTTTCGAATCATCCTGATAAAATAGATCGAACGCATGCGTCAGCGTATGTTCATCCATTCCTGCTCCATTATCTTCAACTTTTAATTCGACACTATTTGTTTCGTTATTCTTCTCTATAGTGACAATGATCTTTCCGCTGTCATGGGTGAACTTAAAAGCATTGGACAACAGGTTAAATAGCACTTTGTCGAGCATATTGGTGTCGAACCAGGCGTTTAGATGACTTTCGCTGCTTACAAGGCGTAAATCAATATTTCTTTTATACGCAATGTCTTTGAATAGATCAATGATCTCCTTTGTAAATGCTAAAAGATTATTCTCTGTAGCGCGTACCCGCATTTTTTCATAGTCTATCTTTCTGAAATCAATCAACTGATTGACCATTCGCAGAAGTCTCATCACATTTCTATTAATAAGCTGCAAATGACTTCGTGTTTTTTGAGGCAGTTTGGCGTCGGCAAGCAACTCCTCTAAGGGTATGAGTATTAAGGTTAAGGGAGTTCTGAATTCATGTGAGATGTTGGTGAAGAAGTTGAATTTGGCTTCTGTGGCCGATCTGGCTTTTTCAGACATCTCTATTAACTGGCTTTGCTTTTCCAGAATCTCATGATTTTTATGTTCCAGGCGCTTATTGTTTTTCCAATTTTCATTAAGTGAATAAAAGGCAATGCCGGCGAATACAATGGCTAATACCAAACTGACGACCAGAATGTTCAAGATTACCTGCTGGTTGTTATAAACGATCTTTTGCTCAGCCAGCATATTTTGCTGCTTTTCAATATCTTTCTGTTGGCTGGTCATTTTATCTGCCTGCAGCACCATTAATTCTACATTGCTTGAATCGATCACAACTGATTTCAATGTTGTGTTTTTATCGTATGGTGATTTGTTCAGGATATTTAAGGCTGTGCGGATCGCTTCCTTTCCTCCTGTGGGGTACAACATCGAGGCATCAAATATTTTCCCGGACACAAATTCGAGACCGTTGTTTTTTCCGGGCAGAGCATCAACGCCCACCAGTTTAATCTTCCCTGCAAAACCATTGTTTTTGAGAACGCGATAGGTTCCTAATGCCATTTGATCGTTATGAGCAAATATGGCATCGGTTTGGGATAGTAAGTGCTTGTTGCGGTTAACTTCTTCTTGTGCCTTACGGTTGAGCCAGCTTCCTGAAAGTTGCTTAATGACTTTAATAGATGGGTATCGTTTAAGAGCGCTTTTGAAGCCCTTGTTCCGCTCTATTGCAGGAGAGGACCCCGTAAGTCCTGTCACTTCGATAATGTTTCCCTTTTCCTTGAGACGATGAGCCAGGTATTCGCCGGCCATTCTACCAACCTCAAAATTGTCTGCCCCTACGTATGCTGTATAAAAGTTAGAAGAGATCTTCCGGTCAATTACTACAACCGGTGTTCCCTGGCTGAAGGCTTGCTCGACTATTGGCGTTAAGGGTTCGGATTCATTGGGGGAAATGATTAATAGATCAATATTTTTATTCAGCAGTGATTTGACTTGTTCAATCTGTTTTTTACTGTTTCCACCTGCGTCTTCATAAACCAGTTCGATTTCTGAATGAAATGAAAGCTCTCTTCGCATTTCTTCCAGCATGGTGATCCTCCACTTGTCGGAACCAATGCACTGAGAGAAACCGATTGTGTATCTGGGCTTGTCTTGATTGCTTTTGCAAGCACTTAAAAACCCTGTAAAAAGTACTAAAAGAAAAATCAAAAGATGAAGTCCCTTCTTATTTCCTGTCATGTGTTTCCTCTGATTCTATAATTGATTATTGAAAGCTACATAATTTTGATTAAACCGTAAACCTTAACGGTTTGATCGCCGCCGGTCAGCCCTATAAACCTATCTCTAAAGTGATTTAAAAGTTAAAACAGGTGATACAGAATTAAAAGTGTGGTAGGTTTTTGAATGTCTTTAAATAAATAAGTATCTGATATTTAAATTTTTATGGATTTATTTTATTGTGTTTCTTTTTTTAAAGACATTGATACAAATTCAAAACTTAAAAATGGTATAAGCATCTACTTTGGTCATTGTAAACCTAATAAGTATATGCAAAAAAATTCTGTTATCGCCTGGTCACTGGTTGTGGCCCTGGGCGGATTCCTCTTTGGTTTCGACACTGCTGTTATATCAGGCGCCGAAAAATCTATCCAGCAATATTGGGACCTTAATGTCTTCGAACACGGCTTAACCGTATCTATAGCTTTAATAGGTACCGTAATAGGTTCTCTGATTGGTTCCGTTCCTTCTGATAAATATGGAAGGAAAAATACTCTGTATATGGTCGCTGTCTTGTATTTGTTGTCGTCTATTGGAACTGCATATGCAACAGATTGGTATGTATTCTTGCTTTTCAGATTGATGGGTGGATTTGGAGTAGGTATGTCGTCTGTTACTGCTCCTATATACATTTCGGAAATATCTCCTGCTAATTTGAGAGGGCGCTTGGTCGCCTTGTTTCAATTCAATGTTGTATTGGGGATTCTGATTGCTTATTTATCCAATTACCTTATTGGACAGGAGGGGGAGAATTCATGGAGATGGATGCTCGGTGTGCAGGCATTTCCGTCCCTCATCTATCTTGCCTTGATCAAGCTGGTTCCTGAGAGTCCCCGCTGGTTGGTTTTACACAAAGGCAGGGATGCTGATGCGTTGAAGGTATTAAAACGTATCAACCCGCTGAATTCGGAGCAGGAGCTAATAGCAATTAAGCAATCTCACAGGGTCTTGGCTGAATTTGAAAAGCCGGACTCTCTGCTTACAAAGAAATATAAAACACCGATAACACTAGCAGTTTTGTTCGCTGTCTTTAATCAGGTGTCGGGTATCAATGCGATAATCTATTATTCTCCGCGCATTTTTGAGATGGCGGGACTGGGTGCTCATACTTCTTTATTATCTACTGTAGGTATCGGGCTTGTGAACTTTACTTTCACTTTGATAGCGATTGGCTTTATCGACAAGGTAGGAAGGAGGACGTTGATGTTCATAGGGTCTGTCGGTTTGATACTTTCTCTCGGCTTGGTGTCCCGTACTTTTTTTATGAACGATTTCAGCGGCTTTGCGATTACATTTTATCTGATGATTTACATCGCATTCTTTGCTTTTTCACAGGGTGCCGTAATCTGGGTATTTATTTCAGAAATTTTTCCAAATGAAGTCCGCGCAAAAGGCCAGACACTCGGAAGTTTTACGCATTGGATTATGGCAGCTGCAATCACCTTTTGCTTTCCATACCTATCAGAGATTGCGGGAGGTGGAAATACATTTTTATTCTTCAGTGTGATGATGATGCTGCAATTGCTCTTTGTATGGAGACTAATGCCCGAGACTAAGGGTAAATCTCTTGAGCAGATTGAAAGCAATATAATGATGCACTAACCATATTAAACCTTCAAGAAATAGAGTATGAAAGGAAAAGATCACAATGTAATCTGCTTTGGCGAAATTCTATGGGATAATTTGCCGGCAGGCAGAAAACCGGGTGGCGCCCCCATGAACGTCGCCTACCATTTAAAAAAACTGGGCATAAACAGTAAACTAATCAGCCGGGTAGGGGATGACAAAAATGGGGAAGAACTGGTCGCCTTTATTAAGGCGAAGGGTTTATCAATAGATTTTTGCCAGAAAGATGCTGATCATGTAACCTCCACGGTAGAAGTAATGATAGGCGACGATCAGGAAGTAAGGTATGATATCGTTGCGCCTGTAGCCTGGGATTTTATAGCGCTTGAAAACGGGTTGATTGATCTTGTTTTTGACTCAGATGCGTTCGTTTTTGGAAGCCTGGCAACCAGAAATGTGACCTCTTATGAGACTTTGCTTGCGTTACTTGAGAAAGCGAGTTGTAAAGTATTTGATGTCAACCTACGCGCTCCTCATTTTGATGTGAAGAGAATCGGTGAGTTATTATCTAAAACCGACTTGTTGAAATTGAATATCCACGAGCTTTACCTCATCTCCGAATGGTTTAGCACTACGTGTCGCACAGAAAGTGACCGGATCAGTGTATTGCAGAATTTCTTTGGCATTCCGGAAATAGTTCTCACTAAGGGTGGAAGCGGTGCATGTTACTATACCAAAAGCGCCCAATGTAACTACCCGGCCTTTAAGGTTGAGGTAAATGATACAGTTGGGAGTGGTGACTCTTTCCTTGCTGCTTTCTTGTCTAAAAAGTTAAACGGCGAGGGTATCGAAGGGACTTTAAATTATGCCTCAGCTTTAGGTGCATTTATTACGACTCACTCAGGAGCATGTCCGGAGTATAAAAAATACGATTTAGAAAGATTTATATGGAAAAATGAATTAAACTCAGCCAGTCACTTTATTAAGTAGAAAATTAACTAACCAATCAAACTCATGAAAAGTTTAATACTTATAATTCCTTTAATTATAGCTTTAATGTGCTCTTCCTCGGCACAGGAGCGAACAATTTCCGGAAGGATAACAGAGAAAGCAAACGGGCAACCGGTCATAGGTGCTTCTGTTGTCATTCAGGAAACGAAAAAAAGTACGAGCACTGATATAAATGGAGCCTTCACTATTAGTGCGGCGACCGGGCAAACCATCAAGGTCACTTATATTGGTTTCGAGCCAGCGTTGGTAAAGGTAGCTAGCAGGAACGAAGTAAATATTCAGCTTGATGAAGCAGCCGCGAGCGTATTGTCTGAAGTTGTGGTTACCGGATATCAGTCGCAACGAAAGAAGGATCTGACAGGAGCTGTCTCTGTGGTCGATGTGGAGGAAATGAATAAGCAGGCTGTAGCCAATCCTATGAAAGCATTGCAGGGACAGGTTCCGGGAATGTATGTTACCGGAACTGGCGCACCAAGTTCCCCTGCTACTATCAGAATTCGGGGTATAGGGACGCTTAATGACAATAATCCGCTGTATATAATTGATGGCGTGCCTACAAAGTCAGGTATGCATGAGTTAAATTCTGCAGACATTGAGTCGATGCAGGTATTGAAGGACGCATCTGCTGCTAGTATTTACGGGTCGAGAGCAGCGAATGGAGTTATCATCATAACTACGAAGAGAGGGAAATCCGGTGGTACGCAGGTGAGTGCAAGTGCTTCCACTTCTCTTTCCAGCCTTGTAAATAACGTTAAGATGCTGGACGCAGAAGGCTATGGTCGGGTTATGTGGCAGGCGAATGTTAACAGCAATTTCAATCCGGACAACAATGGTATTCAGTATAAATATGACTGGTATGTTAATCCGGAAACGAACCAACCTGTGTTGAACAAGGTATTCGTTCCGGAGTTCCTGGATACTGCGCATACAATGAGATCGGCAGACACCGATTGGTTGAAGGAAATATCGCAAGTTGGTGTGGTGCAGGATTATAATGTTCAACTTGCTAATGGCACGGAGAATGGAAGTTATCTGTTGTCTGTTGGTTACTTCGATAGTAAAGGCGTTGTTAGAACCACAGGGTTTAACAGGTTATCTGCACGTGTAAATTCTGACTACCGGTTATTTAAAGGTAAGATAAACATCGGGCAGAATTTAAGTCTGTCAAAAACAAAGGAGGTTGCGGCTGATATTATAAATTCAGCCATCCAGGCAGTTCCTATTATTCCGGTGCGCACTGAAGACGGAATTGGATGGGGTGGTCCGGTTGCCGGCATGAATGACAGGCAAAATCCGGTGCGTGTGCTGGAGGATAACAAGCAGAACGGATATAATTATATGCGTCTGTTCGGGAACTTTTTCGCTGACCTGAAAATTGTAAATGGATTGACATTCAGGTCTAATGTCGGCATTGATTACGGGAATTTTAATTCACGTAACTGGCAGAAGAAATATCAGTCGGGCTACCTTAAAAATGATGTGAACAAAGTAACCAATACGCAAACACATAGCGTGAAGACCACCTGGACTAATACCCTGAATTATAAACTCCAGTTAAAACAGCATAATCTTGATATAATTGGTGGCACCGAATATTATGTAGACAATTCAACTTCGTTTATGGCATCCAGAGAGGGTTTCGTATTGGAGGATCCTAATTATTTGTATCTGGATGCGGGAACGGGTACTAAAGACAACGCTGGAAGTGGCGCTAAAAATGTATTGCTCTCTTATTTTGGAAAAGCCAACTACTCTTATCTCGACAGATACTTGTTTTCTGCAACAATCAGATATGACGGATCTTCCCGTTTTGGTGACAACAATCGTTTTGGAACATTTCCGGCCTTCTCAGCAGGATGGCGTGTTAGTGAGGAAGGGTTTATTAAAGATAATACCGAAATTTTCGACGAGTTAAAACTCCGTTTCGGCTGGGGGAAAACCGGTAATCAGGAGATAGAAAATAATGCTATCTACAATCTGTATTTTCCAAATTATAATATCACTGCATACGATATTAATGGAGATAAAAGTGGCGTACTGGCTTCCGGATTCTTCTTATCGCAAAATGCAAACCCTAATTTAAAATGGGAGGCTACGGAGATGAGTAATGCAGGGCTTGATTTTTCATTACTTAACCAAAAGCTGTATGGAAGTGTGGATTATTATATCAAGAAAACATCAGACATCTTGCTAAAGCCACCATATATAGGTGTTTTAGGTGAAGGGGGTAATACCTGGGTAAACGGTGCATCCATGGAAAATAAAGGTTTCGAATTTGTCATCGGGCACCGTAGCACCATCAATAGAAACGTGAAACTTGATCTTACAGGTAATTTTGATGTGGTAAGAAATAGAGTAACTAAATTACCTGCGGAAGTTATCAATGCCTACGGTGGTGATGGACGGGGGCAGAACATTCTGGGCAGAACATTCGGTTCTCACTTTGGCTATATTGCCGATGGCTTGTTCAGGTCACAGGAAGAAGTCGATGCGAGTGCCGAACAGCCGAATAAGGGGTTGGGCCGTATCCGTTATCGCGATTTGAATGGGGATAATGTAATCAATGATTACGATAGAACATGGATTGGTGCTCCTCTTCCTAAATTCACGTATGGTTTCAACGCGGCAGTTAGTTATAAGAACTTCGATCTTTCTTTTCTGCTGCAGGGACTAGGGTCAATCGACGTGAGGAACGAGTCGAAATTTTATACCGATTTCTGGAGTGCCGTAGAATCATCATCCAATAAGGGAACGCGACTGTTAGATGCATGGTCGCCTAGTAATCCTGATTCAGACATTCCTGCCGTAGCGCTCACAGATAATAATTCGGAAGCACGGTTTTCAACTTATTTTGTTGAGAACGGCTCATACTTAAAGCTCAGAAACGCTCAATTGGGTTATGCTCTCGGAAAAGACCTGGTATCCAGACTTAAAGTGCAGTCAGTAAGGGTATACGTAGGGGGTGACAACTTGGGAATACTTTTAAAATCGAAGTCATTTACCGGTGTAGATCCTGAAAGCCCAGGGTTTGGTTATCCCAATCCCTTGGTGGTTACTGCCGGGGTCAATGTGAGATTTTAAGGTTGCGGAACCGATACCCTTTAAGGTAATTATGTATTTATAAGATCATATTAATATGAAAAGATATTTGTTTAAGGCTATATTAATAGCTATCACCCTAAGTTCATGTACTAAGGATCTTGACGTGGGCGCCTTAGGTGCGCTTGACGAAAGCCAGGTTTCCAATCCTGAGCAAGCTGAAGGTTTTGTGATTGCAGCTTACTCACAGCTTGGCAATGATGAAATTAACCGCGCTTTTAGTATGTACCAGTATGGTAATGTCAGGGCTGACGACGCCTATAAGGGAGGGGGCGGTATTAGTGACGGAGATGTCTTCCATTTTATGGAGACCTTTGTGACTTCAAGGCCGGATCAATGGAACTATGATGGTATTTGGTTTAATATTTATGTGGGTATCCGAAGAGCTAACGAAGGCCTGCGTATTCTTAATCAGTTTACTACTGCCGAATATCCATTGGTAGATACGCGTAAAGCTGAATTGCGCTTTTTACGCGGGTACTGGTACCTTATGCTGGAAAATTTATTTAAGAACATTCCTTATATAGATGAGAACGTACCTGCTGCGGATTATAAATTCGTTTTGAACAATGAATTTACAAGGGATGAAATCCTGGAAAAGATTGCAGCTGATTTCCAGTACGGAACAGAGAATCTTCCGGCTACACAACCTCAGATTGGCCGTGCCAACAAGTACGCTGCTTATGCATTTCTGGCAAAAACAAGATTGTTTCAGGCGTATAAGCAAAACGAACAGCATGCCGTTACCGGTATAGATGCAAGTAAGCTGGAAGAGGTTGTTCAGGCTGCGAATCAGGTTTTGACTTCCAGTTATGGCCTTCAGCCGGACTTTGCAAATAACTTTTTATCCGGTTCCGTTTATGAAAATGGAAAAGAAGCGATTATGTCTGTACAGTTTTCCAGTAGTGATGGAGCCGGACGTGGAAGGGTGAATTTTGGTGATATGCTCACTGTGCCCCAAGGGTTGGGTTGCTGTGATTTTCAAAAACCCTCGCAGACGTTGGTGAATGCTTACAGGACTAATATCAACGGTATTCCTTTATTTGATACATATAATCAGCAAAATGTCGATTTAACGCAGGAGACTGTGGATCCGAGGTTAGATCATACGATCTCAAGGCCGGGTGCACCATGGAAGTACGATCCCAGCCTGCTGGTATCTAACGGATGGAGCCGTAATATTGCACTGTATGGTACATACAATTCAATGAAAGAAAATGTATCGCCTGATGCTTTGATAAACGTCGATCCATTCTATGGAAATACCAAGCCGCGGATTATGATCAGGTATGCTGACGTGATGTTGTTCAAAGCAGAAGCATTAATTGAATTGGGGCGTCAGGATGAAGCTCTTCCACTCATCAATGAAATCAGGTCCAGAGCGGCCGAGAGTACCGATCGGTTGGTCAGGGCTGATGGAACACCGACTGCAAGGTATTACATTCAGCCTTATATAGCCGGCGAGAATATAGTCTGGTCACAGGAGAATGCCCGCAAAGCTTTGCGATTTGAACGTCGGCTGGAAATGGCCCTTGAAGGAGAACGGTTCTTTGATTTAATGCGCTGGGGAATTACAGCTGAGGTCATGAACGCATTTTTCGATGCGGAAAAAACGACTCGCAGCATCTATCAGGGCGCGAGATTTACGAAGGGAAGGGATGAGTTCCTGCCTATCCCTCAAAACCAAATTTTCTGGAGTGAGAACCGTTACGTTCAAAACCCGGGATATAATTAATCCACCGCTAACCATTATAGATATGACCAGCTATTTTAACCGACATAGAGCATACTGCTTGCTCATGGTACTTGTAATGTTATCGATTGGGTGTAAGAAAGACAGTTCGACTCTCAATCTCGACGCTGAAGTACAATTAACTTCCTTTGTAATTAATGGTGTGCCCGGAGAAATTAACCAGCGATCCGGGGACATAAATGTTAATCTTCCTTTTGGAAGTGATGTTACTTCTTTGACCCCTGTTCTCGGACTTCCCGAACAGGCAGTTTCATCCATGGAGCCTGGCCTGGCACATAATTTTACGGGCCCTGTAAGTTACAGAATCACGAATGGAAATTTATATAAAGAGTATTCAGTAATAGTGAAGATCATTCCTCCCTTGGTATCCTTCAGCATCAACGGTATTGACGCTACTATTGACCATGGAAACAAGAGTGTATCTTTATTACTGCCTGATGGTACTGACCTGAGCAGCTTGGCACCTTCCATCGCTTTACAACCAGATGTTGCTGTTTCCCCTTCGGCAAATACTGCGCAGGATTTTTCTAAACCAGTGTCGTATACGTTTACAACAGGCAATGTAAGTGCCATTTATCAAGTAAATGTGATCAGTAATTCAATCAGTCAGTATGCGTTCCTCGGCGTGGCTCCAAGTAGGGATATGATTACGAACAGTGATGAGAAGGCAGCTGCAGATTGGTTCTTTGAAACGTACCCGGAAGCGGATTATATCTCATTTCAAAGTATAGAAACGGGCATGAGGCTATCGAATTACAAAGTAATCTGGTGGCATTTTGATTCTTCTCAATCGCTGCCCGACGCAGCACTCACTCCAAATGTTATCGACGCCGTCAAAGCTTACAGGACCGATGGAGGAAGCTTGTTGCTAACATCCTATGCGACCATTTACCTGGAGAGGTTAGGTATAGTACCTGCGGGTAAGGGACCGAACAATGTTTTCGGAGACTTTCTCCCTGCGGGTGGTATTGAATACAATAGTGACTGGGGGATCTCATTCAGAGGGAATGAAAATCATCCGATATTCAAAAATCTGGAGACTTTTGAAGCAGGTAAGGCCTATCTTTTGGAAAGAGGAACGTTCCGGCTCAATCACACGGCGTGGTGGTTCTTGCCTGAGTGGGGCGGATATGGAAATGGAGCTAACTGGAGACAGCAAACCGGTGGTGTAAATCTCGCTTCGGAGGCTTGGGATGACCAGCTTGATGGAAGAGTAGGAATTGCTGAATGGCCAACGGCAGGCGGTGGCAATACGCTTATTATTGCTTTTGGAGCTTACGACTGGTATTCTGAGCCTCAGGCCGGGGCGAGTACGACTAACAGATACATTTAATAATATCCGGACCATTACCAGGAACACTATTGATTATTTAGTAGTGACTAAGTAAAAGTATTCAGGGTTCTGACGGGAACCCTGAACAGCTGATTGTTCAAACCAATTTACTAACAACCCGACTATGTTTTTAAAACGAATATTTTGTGCTGCAGCCCTGTTATTGAGCTTAATATCCTGTAGCAAAGATAAGACAGGTTATACTTTTGAACCTGTGGAGGACGACAAATTTAATATCTATCCTAAGCCGACTGGAGGTACTAGCCAGAATAATGGATATACAGGTTGGGTGGGTGATGTGATGCCTTATTATGAAGATGGAAAATTTCAGATTTTCTTCCTTCATGACGCAACGGATTTAGAGAAAAGCAGCAGTGTGGGACAGCACCCTATCCATAAGTTCACTTCAACGAACGTGTTAGATTTTAATTACGAAGGGGAGATGATTCCTTATGGTAATGCGAATACGCAGGACCACCTGCCGGGTACAGGATCTGTAGTCAAGTTCAGGGATACGTATTACTTTTACTATACAGGACACAATAGTAGTGCTTCCTGGCTGCAAAATAATAACCCTGGCTGGATTACTGCCAACAGCCGTGAAGCGGTGATGTATGCAACAAGCAAAGATCTAAACAACTGGACTAAGCATAAAGAGTTTTCACTCAGAGCCTCCTCCGGGTATTCGGGCAGTGACTTCAGAGATCCTTATGTGTTTTATAATAATGAGTTCAGTGAGTACTGGATGCTGGTCAGTACAAAGACAGCGACTAATGGAGCAATCGGAAAAGGAGTTATTCTGGTATATACTACAACAGATCCCTCTTCGAATAACTGGGTGTTAAAACCTTCTCCGTTATCAGTTGAAGGTACTTATGAGATGCTGGAATGTGCTGACATCTTTAAGGCAGGAGATAAGTACTATATGCTGTTTGCGGAGGATTGGAGCAGCACACCGGGTACTCATTACCGTATAGCTAATTCTACTGCAGGACCATGGGTAAAACCCGCAGATGGGCGTGATATGTTCGACGGCCATCAGTTCTACGCCGCGCGCTCAGCTGCTGATGCATCTAATCGTTATGCTTTTGGATGGGCCCATCGTCGACAGGGTGAAACGGATAACGGAACTAGAATCTGGGCAGGAAATTTAGTTACACATGAAATCTATCCGCTGGCCAATAATAAGCTGGGCGTGAAAATCCCTCAATCCGTAACAGAATATTTAAACAGTGAGAAAGAAGCCAGCATTGTTTCTGAGAGTGGGACAGTGAGTCATTCGGGTTCAAATTATATGCTGAATGGTACAGATGCCATGGCTTTATACAAATTTGAGGGGATAGAAGGCACAGCTAAGATTCAGGGTGCTTTTCAATAAGTAATTCAACGGGTACTGCTTCCATAGGATTCAATACAACTGATGATAATACCAGCAGTTACGCAATTAGATTCGAAACAGGAGTTGGTCGTATTGCAGCTTATAATAATGGTGTGGAAGTGACCCGTGTTCCCTTTGAGCTGGAAGCCAACAAAACGTATACGTTTAGTTTAATTATAGACGGGTCTGTAAGCGTATTATATGTAAATGATGAAGTGGCATTGACCAACCGGATATACAGCCTGCAGGGTAAGCCCTGGAGTTTTATGGCCAATGGAGTCACATTTAATGTGAACAATCTAAAGGTACGTTATCATTAATCACATCTAACACTAATTTACATGTGTAAAGCACTTCATCGAATTACAGTTTATATGTTACTGATAATCGCTTTTATCGTTTCGGCGGCGAGTGCACAGCAAACCCCAACGAAGAGCAGATTGGAAAAATACAGGCCTCAATATCATTTTAGTCCTGAGAAAGGATGGATAGGAGATCCTGACGGACTGGTTATCCATCAAGGCAAGTTTCATCTTTTCTGGTGGGGTCATGCCGTTTCCGAAGATCTCGTACACTGGAAAGAATTGCCCTATCCGATGAAAGGTGGCGATAAGTCGTTTTCTTACTTCAGCGGGTCTGTGGCAGTAGATCTTAATAATACCAGCGGGTTCGGAAAGAATAGTATGGTGGCGGTATATACGAGACATTTTCCCGGTGATTCTTTGCCTGAAACTCAGGCGCTTTCCATTAGCAGAGATGACGGATTGATGTTTGATTATTATGCTCAGAATCCGGTTCTGGACATAGGGAAAGTGTTTTTCAGGGATCCGCAGGTATTCTGGTACCCACCAGACAAGTTGTGGAAAATGGTAGTTTCTCTTCCCGACGTGCAGCAGATTCAGATATATGAGTCGAAAGATTTAAAAAGTTGGCAGTATTGCAGCACGTTTACCGGATTAGGAGCCCAGAATTCTTTTTGGGAGTGTCCGGACCTTTTTGAATTGCCTGTGCTGGACAGTGAAAAAGAGAAAAAATGGGTAATGCTTATTGGCCGCGGGCCAAACAGAGTGCAATACTTTGTAGGCGATTTTGATGGGAAAACATTTACGTCAGATATTCAAACTGCTGATTTCCTCAAGAATGGAAAAGGTTTGGACGGTGAGGTATATGATGATTTTGGGGCAGTCAGGGAGGTGAAATGGAGCAGAGAAGGAACTGCGTTTTCCAATCGTGCCGGAAGTACAGAGTTAACCGATTACCTGGGTAAAAGTTATACTGGGAGTGTAGCTAAAGAAGGCTCAACAGGCAGGATGCAATCTGCATCTTTCCTGATTAAGCACAAAGCGATTAACTTTTTACTCGCAGGAGGGAATTATCCGGATTCCGCTTGTATACGTTTGGTTGTGGACGGTGAAATCGTCAGAACGACTACCGGAGATAATAGTAAGGTTTTTAAATGGAATGGTTGGGATGTGCGTGAGTTGGCCGGTAAACAGGCTCATCTTGAAGTTTTAGACCTTTCTACGGATACTCTTAACGGTTCCATCGCGATAGACCATGTTGTGTTTTCTGATCATTTGTTAAACCAGCAGCTTGAGCACGCTCTTTGGTTGGACTATGGAAATGACTATTATGCCACACGGACCTGGAGAAACTATGACGAGAGTAAGAGGCTTGGTGATACGGTGTATGCAATAGGGTGGATGGGCAACTGGGATTATGCCGGAAAGGTACCTACATCATGGGGTAAGGGTTTTCAGTCGTTACCCCGGACGATGGCCCTTAAGCGAACTGAAGCCGGATACCGGATCATTCAGCGGCCGGTTACGCAGTTGCAGAAGCTCCGGCAGGCTCTGCATCAAACCGGAAAGCTGGAAATAAACGGTACGAGGAAGCTGGACGCATTTCATCCCGAAAAAAATACCTATGAAATGAAGGTAGAGTTTGAGCCTTTGTCTGATGCTGCGTTTGGTTTGTGCCTACTCGAGGGCGATGGAAGGAAACTGATTTTGCGCTATGATCCGGTAACTTCTGAAATCTGCCTGGATCGAACGAACTGTACTGATTTTGTTTCTGATTCATCGTTTACAAAGGTTTTTGCCAAGAAAATGGTTGCTCCTTTGATGTTGAGGGAAGGAAAGCTTCGTCTACATATTTTTGTAGATCAATCATCCATAGAGGTGTTTACCAACGATGGGGAAGTGGTTATCAGCGCAACGACATTCCCGTCAGAGGAACAATTAGGAATATCGTTTTTTTCTGAAGGAGGAAAAACACAAATAACCACACTGAAAGCCTGGGAATTGAATTCTATCTGGAAGTAAAATTGCCAAAATGCAATAGGAACTCAACTGCTTCATATTAACCTTAATTTTTTTTTCATGAGAACATTAAAATTACTCCTTTTTTCGTGCTTTGCTCTTGCTATTGGAGCGTGCAGTGTCAACAAGACGGCTCAAACGCAAAGTTATAATCAAACGCACCGTCCACAGTTCCACTTTTCGCCCAAGGCCCACTGGATGAATGACCCGAATGGTATGGTCTATTTTAATGGTAAATATCATTTGTTTTTTCAACATTATCCGGAAGGTACAACCTGGGGCCCGATGTATTGGGGACATGCGATAAGTAAGGATTTAGTACATTGGCAGGAACAGCCAGTTGCTTTGGCGCCGGACAGCCTGGGTTATATATTCTCAGGAAGTGCAGTTGTAGATCATAACAATACATCTGGTTTAGGCAGAGACGGGAAAGTGCCGCTTGTTGCGATCTTTACACATCATAACAAAGAACTTGAAAATAAAGGCCGGAACGATTTCCAGTACCAAAGTATAGCTTATAGTTTGGACGAAGGGAATACCTGGACAAAATATTCTGGAAATCCGGTTCTTAAGAATCCCGGAATCGTCGATTTTCGTGATCCTAAGGTTATGTGGTATGAGGACGGTAAGAAGTGGATTATGACTCTAGCTACTAAAGACCGGATAACGTTCTATTCATCTCCGGACTTAAAAAACTGGGTTAGAGAGAGTGAGTTTGGTAGTGAGTTCGGTGCTCATGGCGGGGTCTGGGAATGCCCTGATCTTTTTCCGCTTGATCTGAACGGGAAGAAGACTTGGGTGTTGTTGGTAAGCATCAATCCAGGTGCTCCTAACGGTGGTTCAGGTACGCAATATTTTACGGGTGACTTCGACGGTAAAACGTTTGTTCCGCATTCTACAGAAACAAAGTGGCTTGACTACGGAACAGATAACTATGCAGGGATTACATGGTCTAATACAGGAAACAGAAAGCTATTTATTGGGTGGATGAATAACTGGCAGTATGCGAATGTTGTTCCAACGGTCGAGTGGAGAGGAGCGGCGACTATGGCGCGAGAGCTAAGTCTGAAACAGGTTGATGGAAAAGTTTATTTAGTGTCTTCTCCTGTTGAGGAATTCGAAGAGATCACCAAGCAGACTTATTCAAAAGAAAATGTAAATAGCGCTCAGGAAATTGATCTGTCAGCCAGACTTAAAAAGCTGAATGGCGCTTTCAGGTTGGACGTTTCCTTTTCGAATAGGGAAGATTTCGAGGTGGTCCTCTTCAATACAAGCGGTGAAGAGTTGAGGATAGGATATGAAAAAGTTTCCAATCAATATTTTATTGACCGACGCAAAGCAGGTAAGACAGATTTTGAACAAGGCTTTGCAAAGAAACATCTCGCGCCAAGGATATCTTCATCAGACGATATCAATTTGAGTATATTTTTTGATGCTGCCTCTGTTGAGCTTTTTGCGGACAATGGTTTAAATGTGTTTACAGATGTCTATTTTCCGAAAAAGCAAATGGACCAGCTGAGAATTGAAACAAATAATAAAGCTACTGTGAAACAGGTAAAACTTTACGATATCAAGTCGATCTGGTAATGTTCTATTGTCTATCCTAACGGAATTCGCAAAATGAATCAGGTGCAGTGTAACATGCATTTTGCCATTGGTGCCCAGGCAGTTGATTGTGGGAAACTCATCACATAGAGTTAATTTCCTACAATCAATCTGTTAACCGGGCGCCAATTTAGCCTATTATCCGAAAATTGTTAACACTTTAGTTAGCGATCAGGCTATCCAATCCATTTCAAGGCATTACTTACTTGCTATGACAGAATTCACTCAGGTTATTTCAGATGCAGATTACAAGAAGGCTATTGCTAAGCACTACTTTAGTTATAAATACACTTACCGGTTCTCGGACTTCTGTTGATTTTAGGACTCCTGGTTGTGACGTTCGTATCTCCTGAGGAAGCTCCCAAAGCGCCTGTTTTTTTATATCTATTAAGCGCCTTTATGCTTTTAAGGCCGCTGCTCTACGTTCAGAATGTTTTTAAGAGCATCAAGACAAGCAAGTTTTCATCAAATGAAACCAGCATAAAGATAACGGAGGACAACCGAATAATTACTGATAGCAGTGGTAATTCCACATCTTTGAATTTGGCGGATTTATATGCTTACTACGACACTGATATTTTCTTGTTTTTATACGTTTTTCGAAATCAATTCATAATATTAGATAAACGCCAAATGAGTGCCGCAAGTGTTGAGGGATTGTTGAGATCTTTGGAGTCTTTAGAAGTAAAAAAGAAATAAGGCCATCGATAAGACCAGCCTATAGAAAGACCGTGGATGAACAAATTATTGCAGTTCCTTCGAAACAATGCTTTCTCTCTCGTAATGGGTATCGCCTTAATCGTTATGCTAGTTAGCCCTGATGCAAAATCCTTTGTACTACGACAAATGATGTTAACCGGGCTTTTTAATGCGAACATAGATAAAGAGGCCTCTGATACATCAGTTGGAAATAATGTTGATTTTAATTTTGAAGGCGAAAACGGAACTGTTCAAAATACTGCTTCATTGAGAAATAAAGTAGTGTTTATTAATTTCTGGGCATCCTGGTGTCCTCCTTGCCGGGCAGAATTTCCCTCCATAGAAAGACTTTATTCGAAATTTAAAGACAACCCTGATGTTTTCTTTTTAATGATTAATGAGGATAGCAGCCTTACCATCGCAAAGGCGTATCTGGATAAAGAAAAATATTCAATTCCCTTATACACATCTATTGGCATTGTTACGAAGGAAATTTACTCCGGAGCACTGCCTACAACAATTGTGCTGGACAAAGGCGGTAAAATCAGGTTTCACCATACAGGATTTGCCAATTATTCGTCAGACCACTTCGTGAAGCAGATCGAAGAGTTGATAATGGAGTAACTTATTCATTATATTTATATCTCTATGAAGAAACTTGGCTTTTTATCGTTTGGACATTGGTCCAACCATCCTTCTTATAAGACTCGTACAGCGGGCGATACTTTACTTCAGTCCATCGACCTGGCTGTTGCTGCCGAGGAACTTGGTTTAGACGGTGCGTATTTCCGGGTGCATCATTTTGCTGCTCAATTGGCATCGCCATTTCCCTTGCTGTCGGCTGTTGGCGCTAAAACAAGCAAAATAGAGATTGGAACCGGTGTGATCGATATGCGGTATGAAAACCCAATGTATATGGTGGAAGATGCCGGATCTGCTGACCTGATTTCTGAGGGGCGATTGCAATTAGGGATCAGCAGAGGTTCGCCGGAGCAGGTGATTGACGGTTGGCGCTATTTCGGCTACGAACCTGCGGAGGGCGAGAGCGATGCCGATATGGGAAGAAGAAAAGCTCTGGAGTTTTTGGATAAGCTGAAGGGTGTCGGATTTGCCAAGCCTAACCCGTACCCCATGTTTCCGAATCCGCCGGGATTGCTACGACTGGAACCACACTCGGAAGGGTTGCGGGACCGTATCTGGTGGGGAGCTGCATCTAATGCTACGGCTGTCTGGGCCGCCGAAAACGGAATGCACCTGCAGAGCTCTACTTTAAAGTACGATGAAAGCGGCAAGCCTTTCCATGTACAACAGGCAGAACAGATCAGATTGTTTAGAGATGCCTGGAAAAAAGCGGGACATCAGCACGAACCCCGTGTTTCGGTAAGTCGCTCTATCTTTGCACTGGTTAGTGATCAGGACCGGTACTACTTTGGTCATGAAGCGAGTCGCGACGATAAGTTCGGTTATATTGAAAGTGATAAACGAGCAATCTTTGGGAAGGGTTACGCGGCGGAGCCGGATCAGCTTATTGAGGAACTGGCCAAAGATGAAGCTATTCGGGAAGCAGATACGCTGCTGTTGACCATACCCAATACGCTGGGTGTTGATTACAATGTGCATGTGTTGTCGTCGATTCTTGAGCATGTCGCTCCGGGATTGGGGTGGAGGTAGTAGCTGCATGTTCCATAACTTAACTTATCTCAACCTGGGTGCTAAAAGACTTTAAAGAAATCAAAACCTGCTTTCTCTTGTTAGAAATTCAATACTTCAATTTTAGCTGTACTGAATGAATAATTTAATTCCCTACTTCGAACATTTTCCTGATTTTATTTCCAACCTCTTGTTTCTGCTCCTTGCGATCATTTCCGGCCTCGTTATCAGATTCATTTTGAACAAGAGTATCTGGCTATATTACAGGCGGAGCAAAAGTTTTACATTTCAGCAAATTATCAAGCATCTGCATACTCCTGTTGGATTCCTTCTTCCGCTCATCATGGTCAATGCTACTCTTCCGCTGATGAGAATGAGCAAAGATTCTTTAGCAGTGGTTGATAAGATTGTTGAGGTTGGCCTTGTCCTGGCATTTGCTGCGGTAATTATCTCTTCTATCAAGATACTTGAATCGGTGGTATTCCACATCTACGACATTAATCAGTCAAACAATCTGAAAGCAAGAAGGATCCGGACACAAATGCAGTTCATTCGGCAATTACTCGTGGCGATAATTGTGGTGTTAACCATTGCGGCTATTCTCATGAGCTTCGAAAATATGCGTAAGCTTGGGGCAGGATTATTAGGAGGTGTGGCTATAGGCGCAACAATTCTTGGATTCGCAGCTCAGCAATCTTTGGGTAACTTACTTGCCGGCTTCCAAATTGCTTTTACACAACCCATCCGTATCGATGACGTCCTTGTTGTTGAAGGGGAATGGGGACGTGTTGAGGAAATCACGCTGACTTATGTAGTGCTGAGGATCTGGGATCAAAGGAGACTGATTCTTCCGATCAGTTACTTTATTCAAAAGCCTTTCCAGAATTGGACCCGCAATTCTTCAGATATCCTTGGTACAGCATTCTTTTATCTTGACTACAGAGTCCCGGTAGAAAAGGTCCGTGAAGAACTTACCCGTTTACTGCAATCGTCTCCGCTGTGGGATAAAAAGGTGAATGTGTTGCAGGTAACTGACACGAAAGAAAGAAGCATTGAGATACGGGCACTAATGAGTGCCAGGAATTCAGGAGAGGCATTTGATCTTCGGTGTTACGTAAGGGAGAATTTGATTAAGTTCATAGAGAACAATTATCCGGAAAGCTTGCCGCGTACAAGAGCTGAAATTGACCGGGCCGTGGTAGCAACGTAGTGCCGGTATGTCGCAAGGCATATATCTGTTCGACTCCCGGCTACAATCGAAATTTATACTTAAATTAGTATAGACACCTTAGCAGAATACCTCTATTTCTGGAGATTAACCATGGCTACAAAAAACAAAACGGCATATACGGAAGTCAGCGTTGTTGATTTTATAAATTCATACGTTGAGAAAGACCAAAAGAAACAAGATAGCTTTCGGCTTATTGAACTAATGAAGGAATGGTCAGGGTTTGAACCCAGAATGTACGGACCAACAATAGTAGGATTTGGAAGTTATCATTATAAATATGCCACTGGATATGAAGGAGATGCGCCCCTGATTGGTTTTTCACCTCGCAAAGCCGAGTTCTCACTTTATGTTAGTGCTCCGGAAATTGATGATAAAGAGCATCTTGACGATTTAGGCAAATACAAAATGGGCAAAGCGTGTATCTATTTCAAGAAGTTGGATGACCTTAACCTTGATGCGTTGGAAAAACTTTGCAAAGCAACAATCAGATACTTAAAAGAACAGCACGCATGAGTTTGCAGGGAGTAAGAACGATTTTGTTTACTCTTCACTATGCGGGTGCGGCTTATCCTATACAAGCCATGCCTAATGAATATTATAGTTTGATGACCCTCATCTCAGACAAATTGGCCATCCCCGGCTTTGGCTTGTGTTGCGGAATGGGCAGTTGCGGTACCTGTCTGGTGCAAATAGCTAATCCCTACAGCAAATTGAAAACAAATGTCTTAGCTTGCGATATCCGCGTGAATGACGACCTGGCTAATGTAGAGGTCATTATATCTGATAACCGGTATTGATGGGTTCGTTCTACATCTTTCACCGCTAGATTTGCCCATATCTGCACTTTCATATTTGTTTGTGTTTATAGTTTAAGATTTTGGTTAGACAATGTACTGTTAACGAGGTGGATTGTTTGAATTAATAAACTAAATTTATAAAAAATCAAACATGAAAAAAACCGTCTTATCACTGTTGCTTTTATTAAGTACAACCCTCTCTTTCAGCCAGGATAACAGTAACTACAAATCGTCATTGAAGAAAATGATTCAGGTATCCGGATCAGAAGTGGCCTACAAGGGGATTGTGAATCAAATGATTACGATGTTTAAGCAACAGCAATCAAATGTGCCTGCAGAATTCTGGAATGAGTTTGCAGCCGAAATGAACAAAGACGCAGTCACACAGCTTGTCGACATGCTAACGCCGATATACCAGAAGCATTTAACTGAGGCAGACCTCCAAAGTGTAATTTCTTTTTATGAAACGCCTGCTGGCAAGAAGTTCGCTGAAAAAACTCCTCTCATTACGCAGGAGTCGATGCTTGCAGGTCAGGAGTGGGGTAAACAAATAGGTGCCAGGGTGATCGAAAAGCTTCAAGCTAAAGGATATATGAACAAATAAATTTAAAAAAGCGAACGCCATGAGAAAGTTAATCATGTGGAATATCATCACACTTGATGGTTACTTTGAAGGAACGAAAAACTGGGATCTTCCTTTTCATGAAACTGTGTGGGGGCCAGAGTTAGAGCGTCTGTCTATTGAGCAGTTGAATTCGGCAGACTATCTGGTATTTGGTCGTGTGACGTTCGAAGGAATGGCTGCCTATTGGAAGGATGCTGAAGGTGAAATTGCTGAGTTGATGAATAGCATACCCAAGATAGTCTGCTCCCGGACGCTTAAGTCAGCGGACTGGAATAATTCGAACTTAATTCAAGAGAACGTAGTAGCGGAACTTACCCGGTTTAAGTCGGAAGGCGACAAAGATATGTATGTATTCGGTAGTGGTAATCTATCGGAGACACTGATTAGAGAAGACCTCTTTGACGAATATAGAATTGGAATAGCACCAGTTCTTTTAGGCAGTGGAAAACGTCTGTTTCCTGAATTAACGAGCACAAAAAAGCTGTCGCTGGTTTCGTCGCAGCCTCTTACAAATGGAGGTATTATTCTAAAATACAAACCGTAGCAAACATTCTTCACCAATAGCATTTAAGGCTTGTCACAGAATATGCGTGTTATAGGATTGTCGGGACCAAAGCTGGCAACAGCCGCCTGATAACTTTCGCTGTTTCTTGATTTTAGTCCGCAAGATGTTTTTGATAAGCTCATTAAGAGACATCCGAACATTCTGCTGGTACTGAGTGGCCACGTGGTAAGCTCGGCACTTAAGATCGATCAGGGCACGGCGGGAAATCAAATCTATCAGATCCTTCAGAATTACCAGCATGAGGGCCAGATGAGATCAGCAAATTTTCACTACTTTAGGTCTAATTCATCTAAAATGACGTATACCCCAGCTTTGAATCGTTACCAGGGAATGGAGTACCGTAAGTGCGGTAACTCCGGACTTAAATTGCCGGCTTTTTCTCTTGGCTTATGGCATAACTTCGGCTTGGTAAATAGCTTTGAAAACGCGCGGAATCTTTTGCGGACTGCGTTCGATCAAGGCATTACTCATTTCGATCTTGCCAATAACTATGGCCCCCCGTATGGTTCGGCTGAAGCAAATTTTGGAAGAATCATGAACTTCGACTTCCGGTCATATCGTGACGAACTCATTATTTCCAGCAAGGCAGGCTACGACATGTGGGACGGACCGTATGGAAACTGGGGATCGAAGAAATACCTCGTAGCAAGTCTTGATCAGAGCTTAAAGCGGATGAATCTGGACTATGTTGATATTTTCTATCATCACCGACCTGATCCGGAAACTCCTTTGGAAGAAACGATGTCGGCCCTCGATCAGATAGTTCGTCAGGGAAAAGCATTGTATGTCGGAATATCCAATTACCGTCAGGAAGAAGCTGCTAAGTCAATAGAGATCTTAAAACAACTTGGAACTCCGTGCCTTATCCATCAGCCGAAGTACTCGATGTTTGAACGGTGGGTGGAAGACGGCCTGCTTGATCTGCTAGGCCGGGAGGGAGTGGGATGTATTCCGTTTTCACCACTGGCGCAGGGGCTTCTTACTGATAAGTATCTTGAGGGAATACCGGAGGATTCAAGAGTGAAAACAAGCGGAAAGTTTCTTAATGAGAGTCATATTACGGAGGACAGGCTCGGGAAAACAGCCCGGTTGAACACCCTGGCACAGGAAAGGGGACAGAAGTTAGCTCAGATGGCTTTGGCATGGCTGCTAAAGGACGAGAGAGTAACCTCGGTACTTATCGGATCGAGCAAGCCTGAGCAGATCGTAGATTCTATTAAAGCGTTGAACAATAAAAGCTTTACAGCAGATGAGATCAGGACAATAGATTCAATCTTGGGATAAAGTTATTGCAAGTGTTTCGGCTTCTGCTTTTGGGCCGCCTGTTCTACTATTTCACTGATTCGTTTTTCTCTGGTTTCAGGCCGCCTGGCAAGCACGATCCATTGCAACATTGCTTTTCTGGTTGATTTACTTAAGCTTAGGAAGAAGTCTCTGGAACCTGGTCTAATCTTGAATTTATCCTCCAAATCTTTAGGTATCAAAAGCTCTTCAACATCGTCTAAAATCGACCAGGAACCATTTTTTTTGGCGATTTCGATGCTTTGATAACCCGACGCCGTCATCAAGTCTTCATTAATGAGGGCTTCCACCTTTTCTTTGTTGATCTTCGACCAGGTGCTACTGGCTTTACGCTTGCTGAAAAACTGGTGTGATGATTCGTCATCGATCTTAATTTTCTTGCTATCTATCCAGCCAAAGCACAGTGCCTCATCTACAGCCTGTCTCCAGGTGATCGATTGTTTTCCAGAGGCTTTAGTATAAAGAACGAGCCACACTGCTTTCTTCGTGTTGCTGTTTTGTTCTAACCATTTCCGCCAGGCTGTTGGACTACAAGGACAAAATATGTCTATTTCTTTTTTCTGCATTGTTCAAGCAAAGTAGCTGTTGTATCTATGAATTTGTTTATCAAGATACGAAGATAGTTGTGGTTTATGACAATCCTCTGTCAGGTATCATTGGATGAGACATGGACGAGACACGCTCGGGTCATGGTCTGATCAACGCCCTATCAACTCCGTACCAACGTCGTACCAGCTTCGAGAAAACACGTAGAAAATACGAATCTGATACCTATCTGTTATGGCCACAATTCGAGCTATATCAGACTCTGACCAGAGCATGATATAATCCAATTGAGATTATTCATAGACCCCGTATGTGATCATTGAATTAAACTACTCTCTTTTTCCATTCGATGGGCGTCGTTCCTTCCAGATTGGCAAACCACCTGCTAACATGGCTTGAGTCTTGAAACGCAAGTTCAAAAGCTATCTCTTTCACACTTTTATTCGCCAATAGCAATTGTTTGAAGCGCGCGAGTTTACGAAGCTGAATTTCTTCATGGATAGTATTTAAAGTGGCCGCTTTAAATTTTTTGTTTAAAGCTTTCACCGATAATCTGCTGAATTCGGCAACTGCATTTACGCCAATTGGCTTGTGCAGGTTCCTGGAAATGTAGGCTATGGCTTCCGATACATCTCGGTCGGTCGTGGCAATCGTATCTGTAGAACTTCTTTCTATGATTTCTAGGGCCTCTGTTATAATCACTTTTCCCTTATGCTCAATCCCATTCATCATTTCATTGAGCGTATTACAAATTGTGTGTGCGGTATTTTGGTGATTCCTGACAATACTGGACAGGTTAGGATAACAAATATTGCAGATCAATTCGTCGTTATCAATGCCAAGTACTGCAATTTCATGTGGCACCTTAAGGCCGGCTAAAGAACAGGAATTAACTAATATCTGTCCGAAGTCGTCATTGCAGCATAATATGCCGATAGGTTTAGGAAGCTGTTTTAACCACGTAATTAGTTCGTTAAAATTGTGAGAAAGAACATCAGCCTCATTTCCTTTTAGTAAAAAGGAGTAGAAGCCAGCACCTATATTCTCTGCAAATCTCCTGAAGCTCATTTGCCTGTCATTCGACCAGATTAGGCCGTCGATACCAAAGAAAGCCATGTTTTTGAATCCTTTCCTACGGAAGTAGTCTGCCGCCATCTTCGCGTCTGACTGATAATCACCAACAACCCTGGGGATATTTTTGTATAATCCTGTCGACGTGACTTGAACAATCGGGATGTTCATTTTCTCAAGGTCAGGAATCTTTTCTGCAAACTCGAGTATACAGCCGTCAGGTTTCAGTGCCTGTATGATATCAAGGTTATTTCTTCTGGGAGCATTTTTTAGAAAATATGCCGGTTCATACACGATTTCCCAGTGGCTCACAGTGTTGTTATATGCGTAAATACCTTTTAAAAGGTCCCGACTGTAACCTCTCGCGGAGTCTAAATGTACAAGTACCTTCCTTTTTAAAATCATAGCTGGCTAAAAGTGGCGGTAAATTAGCCAAAAATGGCTTTAAATCTTTTTTTCTCCCTACGTTCTTTGAATAAAAACTATGAGTTCGTCAATCAACATTAAAGACTATAGTCTGTACAGAACTAAAGCTCAGCTTAAGAAGCCGATAGCTGACGCAACGCACACTTTATATGAAATTTCATTCCTGGTTTTAAGGATCCGGTTGGAAAATGGCATTATAGGAGAGGCCTATCTATTATCTTTCCAGTACTCGCCAAATGCAATACAAGGCGCGTTCAGAGATATATTGCCAGCCATAAAGGGTTTTGCAGTGAACGAAATGGGTCGTGTTTCAGAAAAGCTCGATGGCTTGTCTGAGTATTTTGGAAATCAGGGTATAAACCGCTGGGCTCAGGCGGCTGTTAATATTGCCATGTGGGACGCCTGGGGTAAGTATCTGAATCAACCAGTTGGAAGATTGTTAGGGACTTATAAGGATAAATGTGCTATCTACGGAAGTGGTGGATGGATATCCTACTCAATTGATGAGCTGATTGAAGAAGTATCAGGATACGTGGACAGGGGCTTTAAAGCCGTTAAAATCAAGGTTGGCTCACCGGATTGGCGTACAGATCTTGAACGTATAAAGCTCGTTCGTAATGCAGTGGGAAATGAAGTAAATATTATGATGGACGCCAACCAGGGGATGACCTTACCATCAGCAATTCAGCTTGCCCGCGCGGCCCGGGAACTGGACATATTCTGGTTTGAAGAACCGCTGCATCATCAGGATTTTGATGGATATAAAAGTCTGAAAGAGCAAACCGGTATATCTTTGGCTATGGGTGAGCGTGAGTATGACAGTCTCTCATTAAAACAACTCCTTAAAGATCGTTCAATAGATATTTGGCAGCCGGATCTGTTAAGAATAGGCAGTGTTGAAGCATGGCGAGAAAGTGCGGCACTTGCAAACAGTTACCACATCCCGGTTCTTCCTCATTATTATAAAGACTATGATGTTCCTTTGGTCTGCTCTATTCCCAACGGTGTCGGCGTGGAATCCTTTGACTGGATTGATCCTCTTATTGATCATCCCATGCAGGTTAAGGATGGATTTGCCTTTCCGCATGAAGGCTCCGGATGGGGGTTCAGCTTTATGGATGATTGTTTGACGGAAATAAAATTATAGAATGAGTTTAGATATATTTTCTTTATCGGCGAAGTTAGCCCTGGTAACAGGTGGAGGTACGGGAATTGGCCTGGGAATTAGTAAAGCGCTTATTGCTGCGGGTGCTCGTGTTGTCATTACGGGAAGAAGAGAAGATGTGCTGAAGGACGCAGTTGCAGCGCTTGGAGATCAGGCGTCTTATATAGTGTTCGATATAACGGATAAAGACAAGATTCCTTCTTTGATTTCTTCAATTACAGAAAAGTTTGGGCCTATTGATATTCTGGTCAATAATGCCGGAGTCCACTTGAAAAAGCCGGCGCAAGAGACCACTGATGAAGATTTTGCCAGCATTCTGAATACTAATATCCTCTCCGTATTCGCGTTGACGAGAGCGTGTGCCAGCCAGATGATTGAGAGACGAAGTGGTTCTATCGTACTGATTGGGTCAATGGCAGGCATTTTTGGAGTTGATAAGGTCATTGCTTATGGAACCTCCAAGTCTGCACTTTCAGGGTTGATGAATGGACTTGTAACTGAATATTCAAAATATAATGTCCGCATTAATACCATCGCTCCCGGCTGGATCGAGTCGCCTATGTTTTTTAAGGCGATTGATGCTGATCCTGCGAGAAAAGAAAAAATTGTTAATAGGATTGCAATGCCGGGTTTTGGCACTCCAGCGGATATCGGTCATGCTACAGTATTCTTATCTTCAGATGCGGCGCGTTATGTCACCGGAGTTCTGCTACCTGTAGACGGCGGTGCTGTTGTAAACTTTTAGAGGTTTGCCTATCGCTATCCTTTCGGAATGCAGACGATCAGTTTCTGAAATTCTGCGTGATCATTAAGCCGTAGATTCCTGCGTCCAGGATGCCAATACCCACCCTGCCAAATCCATTGTTAAGAATGTTGGCACGGTGGCCTGGTGAATTCATCAGGCCGGTATGGGCTTGGGAGAGGGTCGGAGCTAAGGCCTTAGAGATGAGCATATCTGAAAGGTCTTTCATGAGTTTCTTTCGGGATTCTGGCCCACTATTTATGAATGTAGCCTATCGTGGGAATCTGCAAAGTGAAACAGGTTTCGTTAGGGTTAGATTCAACCGTTAGTGTACCTTGATGAGCCTGTGCGATCTCATGAGCTATATAAAGTCCTAATCCTAATCCCTGGAGTCCGGGTTTTGCTTGTCCTCTTGAAAAAGGCTTAAACAAATTTTCTATTGCATTATCGGGGATAGGCTCACCTGCGTTAGTAACTGAAAGGGTAAAGAAATTATCAAGACAATATGCGTCGACCCTTACCTGAGAATCTGAGGAACCATGTGTTAGTGCGTTACCCAGCAGATTAGAAAATAGTTGGGCAATACGTGTGGCATCACAATGTACGCCGCCAATTTGATCGAGATTGGCTTCTATTAGCCGCTCCGGAAAGATGACATTTTGTTCTGCGATGACCTGCTTTAACGTTTCGTCAAGGTCATGCTCTTCCCGAATATGTAGACTGATGCCTGCGCCCAACCGTGCCCTGGCAAAATCCAGCATGTTACTAATTAGTTCTTTGATACGATAAGAAGAATTTTGGATGATGCTTACGAATTTTTGCATCTGCTCATCGAGTTCAGCTTTTTTCAAGATCTGGGCGCTGTTTGCGATGGCGTTGACAGGATTTCGTAAATCATGTCCTAAAATGGCAATGAATTGCTCTCTTAACTCAGCTATTTGCCGTTCTTCCTGCAATAAAAGTTTGTTTTTCTCTAATTCATAGACGGCGTCAAGATGATATCCAATGAGTTCAGAATAGAGCTCAAACATTCGCCTGACGTTTGGATTGTTTAATTGCGCCGGCCGCCGATCAATAGCACACAGGGTGCCGAAAAAGCTTCCATCCAGCCGAAAGATAGGGTATGAGATGTAACTTTGAAGGCCATAAGTTGCAGGTGTTAGATGACAGTTATAAACTTCGTCTTGCGCTACGTGGTCGATTATAACCGGCTGCTGATGCTGACGTATTTCATGGCAAATGGTTGTTTCTATTTTCAGTTCGCCTCCTGGCTGTAATCCAAAGTTTATTTCATCACGGACACTGCAAGCTACCCAGCGATCTTCAGTTACGCTGGCTACTGCCGCAAAGCCCATTCCTGTAGTTCGGCAAATCACATCTAAAATATGAGGAACTGCTTTGATTTTGCTAATGAGCTCAATTTCCACTAAATGATTATTCTGATAGTTCTTTGTTGATGAAGCCATAGGTTGGAATAGGGTAACGCGAACTGTTCATGCGTTTAATTTAACGCAATTTAGTCAAAAGGTCCTTCAAACTAAAATACGGCTGATGTTTAATGGACGGAAGTTTGCTTTTTGCTTAATTTCGTGAATAGGAGAGACTTAATGACAATGAGAATTATAGCGGAAACGGATCGTCTATTTTTACGAGAGATTGATATTGCAGATGAAAAGAGCTTTTTTCTTCTCGATTCAGACCCAGAAGTCCATACATTCCTGGGTAGTAAACCGGTTGAAACTGCGAAAGAGGCTCGTATGATGATTGAGTCTATTAAAAGGCAATATGTGGAAAAGGGCATCGGTCGTTGGGCCGTAGTAGAGAAAGCAACCGGAAATTTTGTGGGCTGGTCCGGTTTGAAACTGATAACGGAAATGGTTAACACCCGGATTGACTACTATGAGTTAGGTTATAGATTTTTAAAAAAATATTGGGGGAGGGGTTATGCGACCGAGGCAGCTGAGGCTTCCCTATGCTACGCATTTCAAATATTGAAATTGAAGCAGATATTTGCCATTGCCGATATCAACAACCTTGCCTCGCGGAGTGTTCTCGAAAAAGTTGAGTTTGAAATTGTGGAAACGTTCTTTTATCAATATCATGAGCACCACTGGTTCGAAATCGATAAAGAAAAGTGGAGTAAGAAGGGATGAATTTATTATCTGTTATATGAGCGATAGAATCTTATTTACCGAACGTCAAAAATTTACTCAGTGGTGGTTATGGTTAATCTTATTGGGTGTTAATGGATTGTTCTTGTGCGGTGCGTATATGCAAGTAATAGAAGGTACGCGATTTGGAAATAAGCCAATGAGTAATGAAGGTATTTTAGTTGCCGCAGGCGTTAGCGTCTTGCTGACAATATTTTTTATCAGCTTTCGGCTGGAAACGCTCGTGAAGGATAGTGGAATATATGTTCGGTTTTTTCCTGTACACGTATCTTTCAAACGTTATTCATGGGATAGAATATCAAAATCGTTTGTTAGGAAGTACAAACCCATCAGCGAATTTGGAGGCTGGGGTTTAAGATCAGGATTGTTTGGCAAAGGAAAAGCGTTCAATGTCTCAGGCAATAAGGGGCTGCAACTGGAATTTTTAGATGGAACAAGATTGCTGATTGGAACGAACAAGCCGGAAGAGTTGACAGAAACGTTAGATAAAATCGGACAGATTAGAAGATAATTTATCTGGTCTCAATTGTTTAAAAGCATGCTTAGTAAACGCCTCAGTATTTGGTTTGCTGATACACAATATCTGGTTCCATCGACTAGTTGTTCTATCCCCTGAACATATTGGCTGGAATTTAGATCCGACCCACAGTTGTCTAGCATCTGTAACACGTTCACTCTTTCGACTTCTAAATGGAATTGTATTGCGATAACCTTCTCCTTATAGATGAATGCCTGATTGGTATTTGCTCCAGTATTCAACAGATTGGCACATCCTTCGGGTATCCTAAATTGATCTCCATGCCAGTGAAAAACAACTGGGTTATCCTTGAATAAATCAGTAAACCAGTATGTCTTATCCGGATTATTATTTGCTTGCACTGGAAACCACCCGATTTCTTTGTGTGGAGCAGTATGAATATCTGCCCCTAAGCAGGTGGCAATTAGCTGGGCTCCCAGGCAAATCCCAAGGATTTTCTTTTGTCGTGTAATGCAGTCGCTGATGAATGCTTTTTCTGGTTTTAGCCAGGGATACAAAGCTTCGTCATAAACGCCCATGGGTCCGCCCATGATGATCAGCGCATCGATGTCATCCGGGTGGGGAAGCTGATGATCCGACTCATGAAATCGGGTAGCGGAGATAGGATGTTGGTTCTCTTTTAACCAGCTTTCTATATAGCCCAGGCCTTCGAAAGGAACGTGCTGCAAATAGTGTACTCTCATCTCATCGATTTATTGTTAAAGATAGATAAACTCGGTAATGAAGTGTTTTATTAGATGCTGAATAGTTATGCTAAATTTATGATATTCGTATAAACAACCATTTACCAGTTGAAAAAAGGACAAGACATGAAGGAGGACAAGGACCGGGTTGATGCGCTTCGTAGTTATGAAATACTTGATTCGATAAGCGAGGAGGAATTTGATCGGGTTACTGAACTGGCATCTATTATTTGCGATGTGCCAATTTCTATGATTTCATTGATAGATAACGATCGCCAATGGTTCAAATCGAAAGTCGGTCTTTCTATAAGCGAAACGGATAGACAGGTTGCTTTTTGCAACCATGCGATCCAGCAGAGCGATATCCTGGAAGTAAGTGATGCTTCTAAAGATACCAGGTTTAAAGATAATCCCTTTGTAACGGGCGAAGCTCATATCCGTTTCTACGCAGGTCAACCGCTTATAGATCCTCGTGGGTATGCATTAGGAACGCTATGTGTCATCGATAATGAACCCAGAGTATTAACGGAGAGTCAAAAGCGTGCGCTGCAGTTGCTTGCTAAAGAAGTAATGACGTTAATTGTAGAGCGCCGCCAGAAGGCAGAATTGAGAAATTTTGAAAGCTTGTTTCAGCTATCGAATGATCTGATCTGTGTGGCAGGTATTAATGGATTTTTCAAGAAAGTAAATCCTGCATTTGAAAAAGTGCTTGGGTGGGACAAAGAAACGCTTCTTAGTACATCATTCTTTGAGCTCGTTCACCCTGATGATCTCGATATCACCAGAGAACAGATAGATCGTCTGGCAGCAGGTCTGAACACAATAAATTTCACTCACCGATTCAGGGTAAGGCATGGAGACTACAAGGTTTTGCAGTGGGTGGCGACACCGGAGCCATTGACCGGTAACCTTTTTGCTATCGCCCGGGATGTCTCTGCAGAAAAGGATAAAGAGCGTCTGTTGATCCTTAGCGAAGAACGAGCCAGGGTCTTCTTTGAAAATTCACAGGGTTTTATGTGTACCCATGACCTGAACGGTAATTTTCTGTCAGTTAATGGTGCCGGTGCAACAATTCTGGGATATACTCGGGAGGAGATATTATCAATGAGTTTGTTTGATATTATTCCGGCCTCCCGTCATGCTAACTTGCAGGATTATTTGTCGAAGATTGTTATTGAGGGGCAGGATCAGGGGCAAATGGTCACGTTTCGAAAGGACGGAAACTATCGCATATGGATGTATAACAACATTCTTGAGCGCGACGCCGATGGCCAGGTATACGTCATCGGTAACGCTGTTGATATCACAGAAAGGCATTTGCTGGAGCAAGATCTGAGAAATACCAAGGAGATTTTAGAACGCACCAATCGGGTTGCCCGGGTTGGAGGCTGGGAAATGGATGTGGCCAGTGAAAAATTATCCTGGACGGCCGTAACAAGAGAAATCCATGGCGTAGATTCTTCTTACGAACCTGTTTTAGAAACTGCTGTAGACTTTTATAAGGAAGGTGAAAGCAGAAACAAGATACTATCTGCAGTGAACGAAGCAATAAATAAAGGAGAGCCCTGGGATCTGGAGTTGCAGATTGTAAATAAAAAAGGGACTGAAGTTTGGGTTCGTTCCCTGGGATATTCAGAGATTGAAGACGGGGTGTGTAAACGTATATTCGGCACCTTTCAGGATATAGATAAAACTAAAAGAGCGGAACTAGAACTTTTCAGTTCTCGAAAGCTGCTGAATGATGTTTTACAGTCGGCATCTGAAATCAGTATTATAGCTTTAGATGTTAATGGGATAATTACGGTTTTCAACAAAGGGGCCGAGAAGATGCTCGGCTATACTGCAGAAGAAATGCTTGGTGAGCAACCGATGTTGATTCATTCTGAACAGGAAGTAGGGAAACGAAGCGAAGAGCTAAGTGAGGAGCTCGGCTATCCTGTAGGTGGCTTTCGAGCGATTGTCGGGATGGCGGAGACGGAGGGCCTTGAGCAGCGTGAATGGACGTATTATTGCAAGGACGGTGGGGCAAGAACGGTAATGCTAGTGGTTACACCCATCCGGGACATTAACGAAGAAATTGAAGGCTTCTTATGTATTGGAACAGACATTACAGAAAGACGTTTGATTGAACGCGCCCTGATAGTCGAAAAAGCGAGGCTTACTGCTTTTGTTGAACATGCTCCTGCAGCAGTCGCCATGTTGGACAAAGACATGCGCTATATCGCTGTAAGTAATCGGTGGTTGGAAGATTACCACATGAAAGGCAGAAACATAACAGGCACCTCTCACTATGATGTTTTTCAAAATATAGATGATATACGACGCCAGAGGCATCAGCGAGTGCTCAATGGAGCCGTTGAACGGAAGGAAGAAGACATTTATCAGATTGCCGGTGACCCGCAATCGCAGTATGTTACCTGGGAAATGCGTCCCTGGTACCAATATGATGGTAAGGTGGGCGGCATGATGATGTTCACGCAAAATATTACATCCATCATATCGCAGCGCAATGAGCTGGAGGTGGCTAAGCGCCATGCTGAGCAGGCAAGTGTGGCAAAATCAGAGTTTCTGGCTAACATGAGTCACGAGATCCGTACACCGCTTAACGGTGTGATCGGATTTACTGACCTCGTGCTGAAGACCAAGCTGAATGAGACACAGCTGCAGTATCTCACCATTGTGAACCAATCGGCAAATGCTCTGCTTAGTATTATTAACGACATTCTTGATTTTTCGAAAATTGAAGCCGGAAAGCTTGAGTTGGAGATCGAGAAATGCGATCTATATGAAATGAGTGGCGAGGCCATTGATATTATAAGCTACCAGGTGCAGGCAAAGGGTCTGGAAATGCTGTTGAATATTTCGCCCGATCTGCCGCGGTTTATATATGCTGACCCGGTTAGATTGAAGCAGGTGCTCGTCAACCTTCTTGGTAACGCATCAAAGTTTACTGAAAAGGGTGAAATCGAGCTCAAAATCGAACCTGCGGTATTACATGAAAACCATACTACCATTAGGTTCTCTGTCAGGGACACCGGTATCGGTATTAAGCCCGAAAAGCAGGATAAGATATTCGAAGCCTTTTCACAGGAAGATGGATCGACTACTAAGAAGTATGGAGGCACAGGCCTGGGTCTCACTATAACCAACAGGTTACTGGACATGATGGGTAGTACGCTTCAGTTGGATAGTACACCTGGCGTAGGAAGCTGTTTCTACTTCGAAATCAGTTTCGACTCTGAACAAGGTGAAGCGATCGTTTGGGACAATCTGGAAAATATCAGGAGTGTTCTGATTGTAGATGATAACGAGAATAACCGGATCATTTTGACGCAAACGTTAAGGTTGAAAAGTATCAGAACAGCCGAAGCTAAAAATGGATTTGAGGCTTTACAGCTCCTGGCTGATGGTGAGGTTTACGATGTAGTTCTGATGGATTACCAGATGCCATACATGGACGGTCTGGAAACAATACAGAAGATACGAGAAAGCTTTTCAGCCTCGGCTGTTGAATTACCGATAATCTTGTTGCACAGCTCCTCAGATGATGGTACGATGATGAAGGCTTGCGAAGAGCTACAGGTAAGTCAACGGGTGGTAAAACCGATTAAGATGCAGGAGATTTACCATGCTCTTTCGCGACTGAATCAGAAGGATGGCAATTTGGCTTCCGCTCAGTCAGCAGTTTCTACAATTACCGATACTAATTTGACGGTCCTGATCGCCGAAGATAATGCTGTGAATATGCTGCTGGCGCGTACCATAATTAATAAAATAGCACCAAACTTCTATTTACTGGAGGCGTCGAACGGTCAGGAAGCACTGAATTTATGTAAGTCGCAACGACCCGATCTGATTCTTATGGACGTGCAAATGCCGGAGATGAATGGCTATGAAGCCACTAAAGCTATCCGGGCTATAGATTGGAGTCTCAGAATTCCCATTATTGCTCTTACGGCAGGTAACGTCAAGGGAGAAAGGGAAAAGTGCCTGGCTGCAGGAATGGACGACTTCTTGGTGAAACCAATCATAGAAACGGATATCTCCGCTGCTTTGCACAAATGGCTGGAGCTGGACGATAAGAGTTCCGCCCCCGAGGCACCGATGCTCAACGATGAGACATCACAGCACTTTAATATTAGCGTATTGAAAAATTATGTTGGTGAAGACGAATCCCTGGTTGAGGAAGTGTTGCATCTGGTTGAGAGCGAATTGTTATCTTCTTTAAATGTGATCGACCAGGGCGTTGCTCAGGGCAATCTTGCAGACTTGAATAGTGCAGGGCACAAGCTGTACGGAACTGCGGTATCTTCAGGAATGTACCATCTTTCGCTCCTCGCAAATGAACTTGAGATGTTAAGTGAATCTGATGTACAGAGGATAAGAGACCTTACAGACTCCATTGCCGGAGAAATCAACCTTATTTTGAAGCTGATACAGAAAAGCTGAAATGAATATAACTTTTCTGTTGCTCTTTTATTGCAATGAGTGATTAAGCAAAAAATCAGTAATTTGCCCGGATATGAGACAGTATCTATATATTCTTTTCCTGGCCTGTATCTTATCATCTTGCTCAGGAGCTTTAAAGGGCGTTAAAAGCAAGTCAGCGTATTCTCAGAAAATGGTTGAGAACCGGGCGATGAAGACCTTCAATACTAACCGCAATGAGCAACAGCTGGCCAAAGCGCACTGGGATTATGTGCCGGGTTTAGTGGCGTATAGTATCTTGAAAGCCTGGGAGCAATATCCTGAGAAAGAAGAATATTACAACATCGTTAAGACATATGCTGATCATTGTCTGAAAGGTTTGGATACTGTTCATGTAAAGGAAAGTAATATAGATGACCTGGCTGCAGGAAAGATCCTTTTTGCTTTGGCTAAAGAGGAAGACAGAAAAGGAAATACGGCAGATGCGAAACGCTATAAAGACTGTGCAACTTTTTTAAGGAATAAGCTGAAGTTTCAGCACAGTCGTATCGGATCTTCCCTTCCGGGAGCCGGCGGATTTTTCCATAAGGGAATCTACCCTAATCAAATGTGGTTAGATGGCCTGTATATGGGCCCAGCACTTTACGCCGGATGGCAGGATGCCTATGGCAAAGAAGAAGGCGAGGCTGCTAATCTTGAATCCTGGAATGACATAGCTCAGCAGTTTAAAACGATCCAGCAGTTTACCTATGATCAGGATAAGCAGCTTAATTATCATGCCTGGAGTGCAGATCCGGGTGATGAAAACTCGTTCTGGGCCAACAAGACCGGTCCTTACAAAGGCTGCTCTCCGGAATTCTGGGGAAGAGGTATGGGCTGGTATTTCGCGGCGCTCGTAGATGTGCTTGAAGTGATGCCCAATGATCATGCTGACTATAAAAACCTCACTCAGATAGTTAATCAGGTGGCTGCCGGACTTGCGAAATATCAGGATAAGAGCGGTTCCTGGTATCAGTTACTGCAGTACGATGCCTCAAAGAGGGCTGATGGCAAGGGCGATGTAGTAGCTGGTGAAGTCTATAACAAGTGCGATAACGCAAATTACCTGGAATCGTCTGCTTCTGCCATGTTCACATATGCCTATTTCAAAGGTGTCCGCCTTGGTGTTTTAGACGGAGGTGCCTATCTTCCTGTAGCTGAAAAGGCGTACAGTGGATTGCTTAAGAACTTCATCCGTGAGGGAGAGAACGGGGAGATTAATATCCTGCAGTCCTGCGCTTCTGCTGGTCTGGGACCGTTAAAAGATGTCTCCAGAACGGGAACGGCTAACTATTACCTCTGCGGTAAGGATGTTACCATTACTCAAAACGAAGGCAAAGCTATAGGGCCGTTTATTTTGGCTAGTTTAGAGTATGAAAGAAAGAAGTAATAAAGCTATGCAGACTGTTTTCTGTTATTTTGCTGCTAAGTGTCGGTTTTGTATGAAGTTATAGTGGTTTATTTGGGGTCTTTTCTTCGAAAAGTCATTTTTAAGTCAACTATATGCAACTGTGATGCGGGTTTCCTTGTAAAATGATATTTTTCCGTCATGTTAAACAGGAAGATATTGCTGATAGAGGACGAGCCGGGTTTAGTTTCTGTGATTATCAGAGGGTTAAAAGAGTCCGGAGTAGAGATCAGTGTTGCAGGTGATGGGTCGACCGGTTTAGAAATGGCTATGAAGCACTCATTTGATCTTGTTATACTCGACGTGCTGCTTCCTGGAATAAACGGCATACAAGTCTGCCGCGAGCTTCGCAAAAAAGACCCTAATATTCCCGTCTTAATGCTCACTGCACTGGGAAGTACAGAAAATATAATTACAGGTCTGGATAGTGGAGCTGATGATTACATGGTTAAGCCATTTAAGTTTGCGGAGCTGGAAGCGCGCATTCGGTCGCTAATCAGGAGAAGCAGTGCACCATCTATAGTCAGTACCAAACAGGAAATAGCTGGCTTGGAAGTTGACATCAGCTCCAAAACAGCGAAGCGATATAACAAACCTATAAATTTAACCGCGACAGAGTATCGCTTGTTAGAATACTTCGTTCAAAATCAAAACAAGGTTCTCTCCCGTATTAATATTCTGGAAAATGTTTGGAATATCGATTTTAATATGGGGACCAATGTGGTCGATGTTTATGTAAATTATCTAAGGAAGAAAGTGGATAACGGACACTCAGTAAAGCTGATCCACACAGTTTTTGGAATGGGATACATCTTCAAACAGGAACCTGAGCATGAAAATACAGACTAAGATAACCCTGCTATTCTTTCTGATCTCGACCACTGGTTTAATTCTTCTCAACGCTTCTATCTTTTACTTCATATCAGACTTTAATTTTGAAGACTTTTTTGAGCGTCTTGAAGCACGAGTCAACCTCAGTTCGCAGATCAATATCCTTTCGGATGAAAATTCTGCGGCTTACCAGGAGGTTCGTACCAGGTACCTGGAAAAACTCAGCGAAGAGAAAGACTATATTATTAAGCTTGACATGGCAGGAAGGTTGGAGCAGAAACCTATTGACCTTCCGGATAAATTCTATCAGGCGATCTTCAAATACGGAAAATCAAGGTACAACGAAGGGAATAAATTTTATGCAGGGTCTTTTGTAAATGGTCCGGACGCAAAGTATCTGGTGATAGTATCGGCTTCTAACCCTTATGGTTTTAAAGAGCTTGAGGAGTTGAGGAAGGTCCTTTTAATCTGTTTTATTGTTTCTTTAGTTCTTACGGTTATAGCTGGACGGGTATTCTCGTCCTACACTATCCGACCTGTTCGGTCGATAATAAAGAGTGTGAAGAATGTATCTGCGAACAATCTGCATTCGCGGTTACCCGAAGTAGAAGGGAATGACGAAATTTCTGAGCTTGTTTTTACTTTCAATAATATGCTTACCCGGCTTGAGACGGCGTTTGAAACACAGAACAATTTTGTGAGCAACGCGTCGCATGAATTACGGACGCCTCTGGCAATCATTACAAGCGAGACGGAGCTCCTATTATCGGGAAATACTATTAGCCCGGAGATAGAGGGATCACTGAAAACGATATTGAAGGAGGCGGAAAAGCTTAATAATATACTCGCAAGTTTGCTTGGTTTGGCTCAATCTGGCTTTGACGGTAAAAAGCAGGATTGGGAGAAGATACGGGTTGATGAGTTAATTTGGACTGTAATTGATTCAGTTAGAAAAATTGAACCGGAATCCAGAATAGATTTAGATATGAACTCACTTCCCGAAAATGAGTCGCAGCTATGTACCGAGGGGAATGCCAACTTGCTTCATCTCGCAGTTAGTAATATTGTCCTGAATGCGTGCAAATATTCAAATAATAAGCCAGTAACGATCAGGCTAAGCGCTGAGAACGATAGGATAATAATTGCGGTGACAGACAAAGGTATTGGGATTCCTGAATCTGAACAGCAGCATATTTTTGAACCTTTTTTCAGGGCGTCCAACACGAATGACTTTGAAGGTTACGGAATAGGCCTTCCACTTACATTGAATATTGTGAGAATTCATAAGGGGTCTATAGGAATTCGCTCTGAGGAAGAGATCGGTACTGAGATGATGATTTTGCTTCCAATTATACAGTAATTACTCAGTTTGGTCGCCGGCTTCAAAGTTTTTCTAACAACTTTCTAATATCCCTTAACGAAATTTGCGTTTTTTAAGGAAATTTCTGCGTAATCCGTTGTTTTAGCTTCTTAGAAAGCAGAAATTTTCTAATCAAAGTCTAATTTTTATCTTAAGAGATCTTAATGAGGCTTAGCGAGTATTGTATCAGAAACAAATTATATCTGATTATGAAAACAATACTGGTTCCAACTGATTTCAGTTCTCAAGCGTTCGACTGCATTCCTTCTGTATGTACCCAACTTCAGGGTGAGAATTTGAATATAGTGTTTATTCATCTCTTTAAGCTTTCAGACTCCATTAATGATCTCTTACTTCTGAGCAGAAGGAGCAGAGAATATGAGCATGTAGGTGACGATTTCTATCAACAATGTGAAGAGATTAAAAAAGTTTATAAGTCTGTTAAGGCGATTAAGATTGAGTTTTTCTACGGCAGTACGCTTAGCCGCTTCAAAAACTTTATTGAAGCGAATGGCATAGATTATATCGTCCATCCTGAAGACTGCTCTGTCTCCAGTTTAACTAAATCGAGTATTAACCCTTCCGTTCTTGTAGACCGCTGCAGTGTTCCCCTATTAAGAAGACAAAAAGAAGCGCTCACTAATGTCGCCCCGGCAAGCTATCAAAGACAAGATGCACCCGTATTATCAGAGGTATCACTCTAAATATATCAACCTATGCTACTTAGAAAAAACATTCCGATCAGCTATATTCTGGGTAAGATCCGGAAGGAAATGATCATGGTAACTATATATGCCGTACTGATTGCAGTCTGCTATAATAACTTTCACTTTACCAGAATTTCAATTCCAATTGCGGTGCCTACTATGTTAGGCACCGTAATTTCTCTCTTGCTTGCCTTTAAGTCGAATCAGGCGTATGATCGCTGGTGGGAAGCCAGAACTATCTGGGGAGCTATTGTTAATGATTCGCGAAGTCTCACCAGGCAGCTACTCACTTTCATTGATACGCACATGGGCACAACTGAGGAAAGACTGTTCTGTGAGAGGATGGCTAAACGTCAAATTGCCTGGAGTTACTGTTTAAGCAGGCATCTGAGAGGACAGAATCCTTTAGAGGGTCTTGACCAATTCATTTCCCCACAGGACCTGGCTAATCTCCGCAGGTATAATAATGCCCCACTTGGCTTACTGGAGCTGCAGGGATCAGATCTGCGCAACGCATATAAGCTTGGATGGATAAACGAATACCAGCAGGTAGAAATTGATAGAACGTTGACTCGTTTTTCAAATCATATGGGAGGTTGTGAACGGATCAAGAATACGATATTTCCGGCCACCTATGGTGTGTACATACATTTCGCTCTTTTGCTTTTCGTTATTCTCTTACCTTTCGGACTGATTGAGTTCTTTGGGATTGTAGAGATACCTCTGGTCCTGGCGATATCATCTTCGTTCTTTCTCATAGAGAAGATGGCTATTCACCTCCAGGATCCGTTTGAAAACAGACCTACGGATACGCCGACTACTACTATCTCCCGTACAATAGACCGCGATATTATGCAGATGTTGAAGGAGAACTACAGAGTCGATGAGGGGCGCTCGAAAGGAGCGAAGGGAGCAAAGGTTTTCTATATATTATAATTCCAACCCTGTTTCATGCAGGGTTTTGCTAACTGTCTACTTTGCGGATTACTGCGAGCTGATATTCAGGATTAGATTGCAAATGATTTATACTGAAATTATTTGCAGATAAGGGAAAAGTTACGATCTTTCGATGGGGCAAATGATTATCAGCTAATCTGTTAATCTGGCCCTAACGCTAATTCAAACCTTACCTTAAATGAAAGAAATCGCAGTTTTATTGGGATTGATCTTAAGTTTTATCTCTACCTATGGACAGGATATCACAGGCGACTGGAATGGTGTTTTGCAGACAGGTGCTGTCAACTTAAGATTAGTCCTGCACATTTCTGAAACTTCGACCGGTTTGAAGTCTACCCTTGACAGTCCGGATCAAGGTGCTTTCGGGATGCCGGCCACAAAAACCACTTTTGAAAATTCAAATCTCCAGGTTGAAGTAGCAGCATTAAACCTTGAGTACAATGGCATTTTAAACGGGGATAAGATAACCGGGAATTTCAAACAGGCAGGTCAGGAGTTTTCGCTTGATTTGGTTAGGGGAGTAAGCAAAGCGTTGAACAGACCTCAGGAGCCGAAAAAGCCTTACCCATATTACACCGAGGATGTTTTATTCAAGAATACTGCTGCCAATATATCTCTTGCCGGAACATTATCACTACCTAAAGCCACTGGTAAATTCCCTGCGGTAATTCTTATTTCGGGAAGCGGGCCTCAGAATAGAGATGAAGAACTGTTTGGACACAAGCCTTTCCTCGTGATTGCCGATCATCTGGCTAAAAATGGCATCGCCGTGCTGCGCTTTGATGATCGTGGTGTAGGAAAGTCACAAGGCAGCTTTCAGAAGGCAACTATCGAGGATTTTGCGTCTGATGTAGAGTGCGCGCTTGCATACTTGAAAGAAAGGAAGGAAATAGATTCTAAAAAGATAGGATTGGCTGGTCATAGTGAGGGCGGAATTATTGCACCTTCTGTTGCGGCTAAAACCTCAGATGTAAACTTCATCATCCTGCTGGCTGCTCCAGGTATTCCTGGACATGAAATGATGCTTCTTCAAAAAGCCAGGATTGAAAGTCAGATGGGATTACCTGCTGCTGCGGTTGAAGGAGGTCAAGCTTTGTTTAGAGGAGCCTACGATATTATTTTGTCGTCTGAATCGAAAGATCCCGGCTTGAAAGATAAGCTTAACACTTACTTTAAAACGTCAACGGGAAGCCAGCTTCCCGAAAGTCAGTTGAGTCCTATTGTCAGTCAGTTGGTAAATCCCTGGTTCATTGGTCTCCTCAAGCAAGATCCGGCGCACGCACTTGAAACAATCAAATGTCCTGTGCTCGCTTTAAACGGTGGTAAAGACCTGCAGGTACTGGCAATGGAAAACCTTGCAGGCATTAAAAATGCGCTGGCTAAAGGTGGCAATAAAAATATTACAGTTAAAGAGTTTCCTACTCTTAATCACTTATTTCAGGAATGTAAAACATGCTCGGTCAGCGAATATGCAGATATTGAAGAAACCTTTTCCCCAATGGTGCTGGATGAAATGATAAAGTGGGTTATCTTGCAAACGAATAAAAATTAAAAGACAACAATCATGTCCTACTGTAATGCCATTGAATCTATGCCGGAAGGTAGACAGGCTATTCATAAAGCCTATCACGATCTTCAATACGGATTTCCCATTCATAACGACGACGAACTATTTTGCAGACTGGTTCTTGAAATTAATCAAGCCGGACTTAGCTGGGAAACTATACTCAAAAAACAGGAGTCTTTCAGAAGGGCTTACGATAACTTTGAGATCAGCAAGGTTGCGGCTTATACTGAAGCAGACCGTGATCGGCTACTTTCTGACCCAGGCATTATCAGGAATCGCCTGAAGATCAATGCTGCCATAGAAAACGCAAAAACAATTCTGGCACTGCAACAGGAATACGGTTCTTTTGAGAACTGGTTGAAAGGTCATCATCCCAAACCAAAAGAGGAATGGATAAAGCTTTTTAAGAAAACCTTTAAGTTTACAGGGGGAGAGATTGTTAATGAGTTTTTAACCAGTATCGGTATTCTGAAGGGTGCGCATTCTGAAGATTGTCCCGTTTACAGGGATGTTCTCAGCGCTAATCCGCTTTGGTTTAATCAATCCTGAGAAGCATCTTCTTCACTAATCGTAACAGAATGGCAAACCAGTAAAATATACCCCAAAATTTGAGCTATGTTTGTATTTTCATACCTTTCGATTTCTGTCGGAAGGTTTGGATAGACATGCTGCCAATTAGGAAACCATGAAGGCTTGGGGATTTACGGTTGTTTTTATATTTATTTTTTATCAGGTAAAGGCCCAGGCGCCTTTTTCACATCTCAACATAGAAAAGGGGTTATCAAATAACTCCGTCCATGCTGTTTACAAGGATCGTTATGGATTTATGTGGTTCGGTACGGATGACGGTCTCAATCGTTACGACGGTTTCTCCTTTAACGTGTTTAAGAGCAATATCAAAGACCCCGAAAGCCTGATCCATAACCGGATAGTTGATCTGGCAGGAGAAAAGGACGGGGCTCTCTGGATCGGTACGACCAGAGGGATATCTGTATTTGATCATTATACATCTAAGTTCTCCACACCTGTATTTTCTTATGCGGGCAAGAAGAGCCGGGCTACGGATCCCGTCTATACCGTTAAAGCAGACGAGAAAGGTACTGTCTTTGTTGGGGTTCAGCACAAGGGCTTGCTGGTCAAGAGAGCTGGCGATGTATTAAAGCATGTCAGCTTCCGGGATCGAAAGGGAAAGCCCGTTCCATATAGCGTTTATGCAATCGCCTTCAGGCCTGATCAAACCTGGCTGGTTACGAACTTGGGCTTATGTGTTTATACTAATTCCACTGATCAGGTGCGGCTGGTAAGCAGATCCATACGTAAAGCAAACCGCATGATCGCTAAGGATAATACCCTTTGGATTGCTACCGATAACGGACTGTTTAAGTATGACGTCTATTCGAAGAATCGTGACCTTCTTATCCGCGAACGGGCGGAGTTGTCGGCTCCGAGAGTGATGGACCTTCGGTTTCAGGGCGAACAGCTTTGGATAGCAACGGATGGAGGTGGAGTGAATGTTCTTGATACGAAAACTGGTAAAGTAAGCGGGATTGTAAGTGCTCCTGACGGGAGTGCGCTGAGCAGTAATGCCGTCATGTTGATTTATAGTGATGATGAAGACCGCATCTGGTTAGGTACGCTCAGAGGAGGAGTGAACCTGTTGGATCAAAAGAAAAACAAGTTTAAGAAGGTTTCCCATCTTCCGAATAGTCAGAATAGCCTGATAAGTGATTTTGTACTTTCTTTCTGTGAAGACAAAGACGGCAGCGTCTGGGTGGGGACCGACGGAGCAGGTATCTCTGTGTGGAACAGGAAGACAAACGCCTTTCGCAATTATATCCATTGGGAGAATCAGCCTTCTTCTATCAGCAATAATAACATTACCAGCATTGTTCGCGACGATGACGATGTTATCTGGGTGGCCACTTTCGGTGGAGGGATCAATCGGTACGACAGAGGCAGCGGGTCTTTCACCCGATTCGCTTGTATGAATAACGGGCAGGAAGACAGGAACGTCTGGAAGCTGTTCAAGGATTCAAAGAATAATATCTGGGCCGGTACATCCTTTGGAAGCGATGCCACATACAAGTTTAACCGGAAGACGCAGCGGTTTGAACCCTTTGATTCCAGGTTTAAATATGTTACTAGTTTTGGCGAGGATAATGCGGGTAACGTTTGGTTGGGAACGGAGTACGGTCAGCTTGTCAGGATTGATGAAACGTCAGGAAAGCACCGCATCTATAATCTCAAAAATCAGATCAGATCGATAGTGTGTGATAAGGAAGGTAACTTGTGGGTTGGGGTACAATATACCGGCCTTGTTAAGTTTGATCATAATAAGAATGGAAAATTCTCCGTGATGACGGAGGCGGAGGGCCTTTGCAATAACAGTGTTCTAAATATTCAGGAGGATGCATCGGGTAATCTGTGGATGAGCACCTTCAACGGACTTTCCAAGTGGGACCGGAAGAGTAAACGATTCATTAATTTTTACGAAGAGGATGGTTTACAGAGCAATCAGTTCTCCTTTAATGCTTCTCTGAAGCTTCAGTCAGGCGAGATCCTGTTTGGCGGCATCAAGGGCTTTAATATTTTCTCTCCTGCTGAGGTACGTCGTGAATACAACCCGTCAAAGGTACTGATCGCGGGAATCCGCATTAACAATATTCCTATTCAACAGGATCAAAGCTTTGAAAAGGAAGCCAGTATCTACTCTATATCAGAGCTGGTGTTACCTTATGATAAGGCAGTACTTTCAGTTGATTACACCACTCCGGAATATTCGGGGACGGATCGCATCTTGTATAAGTACATTCTTGAGGGTTGGGACAATATCTGGAATTACTCAGGAAAAGCCCGTACTGCAAACTATTCTCAACTATGGGAAGGTAATTACACATTGAGAATTAAGTCGACCAATGAAGACGGATTATGGACTGACGGCGAAACGGTTTTGAAGATTAAAGTTTTGCCACCCTGGTATAGATCCTGGTGGGCATACACACTATATGTTGCTGCTATTTTCAGCCTGATCTATTTTTATATCAGTTACCATTTGCGGCAGTCACAGCTCCGCTACGAAATTCAATCAGCAAACCTGAATACCCAAAAGGAGCGGGAGCTGAATGAGAAGAAAATTTCATTTTTTACGCATATTGCCCATGAATTCAGAACACCTCTGACGTTAATCATGAATCCGGTTAAGGAGCTTCTGAACTCAGACGGAAAGAAGGTGAATATGGATGATATGTCGGGAGTTTTCCGCAACGCCAAACGCCTCCTGAGTCTTGTCGATCAGCTTTTGCTTTTTGGAAAAGCCGAAGGTGAGGACGATAAGCTTAAAGTGTCCTGCTTCAATATTCATGATCTTTGTCATGAGGTATTCCTCTGTTTTAATAGTCAGGCAAGTTTAAAAAAGATCCACTATACATTCGAGTGTGATAATAAGGATTTGGAAATCTATGGCGATAGGCAAAAAGTGGAAATAGCAGTCTTTAATTTGATGTCCAATGCCTTCAAATATACAACTCCGGGCGGCAGTGTAGCGCTCTGTCTGACTGATCAACGCGATGAGCTACTGATCGAGGTGAGTGATACTGGAAAAGGGATCTCCGAGGATGTCGGCAATCAGATCTTCGAGCGCTTTTATCAGGTTACAAATCCCGAAAAGGGATACCGGAACGGTTTTGGCATAGGCCTTTATCTGGTTAAGAAGTTTGTTTCTGCGCATAAAGGCTCTGTGAGCTATATCAGCGAAACGGGGAAGGGTTCGACCTTCAGTTTTACATTGTTGAAAGGTTTGTCGCACTTTGACCACATCGATCTCAGTTCGGTGCATGAGAAGCAATCCGAAAAGAGCACAGTACTTGAAGAGACTACCATTGACGATCAGACGGCGGACAGCCCCGATACATTGGAAATGACAGATATCGAACTACAGGTTTCTGATCGGTTGTCGCTTCTTATTGTCGACGACAATACAGAGATCCGCAATTACATCAGGAAATCGTTCATCCAATCGTATAACGTTTTAGAAGCCGGCGATGGTCTTGAAGGTTTACGCATGGCTGAACGCTATTCGCCAGACATTATTATCAGCGACATTTCGATGCCTCAAATGACGGGCATTGAGCTTTGCCAGAAGATAAAAGAAAGCGCCGCGCTCAATCATATCCCGGTAATTCTTCTTACCTCGGCTACGTCTGATGAAGTAAAGTTGAAGGGGATCGAGACTGGTGCCGCAGACTACATTACCAAACCTTTTGAGCGGGAAATGCTCGTGGCCAGAGTTGTCAATTTATTAAAGAGCCGGAACAACCTTCAACAGTACTTCTATAATCATATCACACTTCAGTCAGATAACCTCAAGATTTCTCCCGAATACCGGGAGTTTCTCAACAGGTGCATATCCGTCATTGAGACGCACTTGCAGGATCCCTCATTCAGTGCGAGGACCTTTGCAGATGAATTGGGTATGAGTCATTCGAACCTGTACAAGCGCGTGAAGTCGGTCTCCGGCAAGTCGGTAAGCGAGTTTATACGCTACGTGCGATTACGCAAGGCTGCGGAGCTTATGATCAACTCCGATTGCAACGTAAGTCAGGCTTCTTTCGAGGCAGGATTTAATGATATCAAATATTTCAGGGAGCAGTTTACCAAGCTTTTTGGTATGAAGCCGTCTGAATACATAAAAAAATATCGAAAGTCCTTTCACGAATCGTACAAGCTGAGCAAGACGTCAATTGAAGTCCTGGAATCATAGCTGTACTAGCGATTTTCCCTGCTTTATTACGAATTTACCCCTCCTTAAGACGACCTGATCGTACCTAACTTTGGTTAGTTAAAACTAATCAACCGCATAGACTAATGCTTGTGTGGGATTGCTATCTATCGAAATAATACAATTTTGTAAACCAATTAATATGAAACGACAACTACCTGATGTCCTCTTTCTTTATGGAAAAAGGGGAAAGATTTTGTTTTCTTTAGTGTTCCTGCTGTTAATAGCCAATGGGATGTTTGCTACAGAGCCCGGAAGATCAACAGCCGTAACGGGACAGGGGATTCCCATAAGCGGAAAAGTAACTGATGAGCAGGGCGCACCGTTGCCCGGGGTAAGTGTGCTTGTCAAGGGAACAACTACCGGGGCTTCCACGAACGCCGATGGTGTTTATAAACTCAATGTACCCTCTGGCTCCAGCGTCTTAACATTCACGTTTATTGGATATGTGATGCGGGAAGTCAGCGTGAACAGCCAAACAGTCATAAACCTAAGCCTTGAACCTGAATCTAAATCGCTTAACGAGGTGGTTGTGGTAGGGTACGGTACCCAAACACGGGCAACGCTCACAGGCTCCGTTTCGGAGGTAAAAGGTGCGGAACTGGTTAAAAGTCCGCAACCTAACCTTTCAAACTCCCTGGCGGGAAGGTTTTCAGGAGTAATAGCTACTAACCGGGGTGGCGAGCCAGGATATGATAATTCGGAAATCCGTATCAGAGGAATATCCACTACCGGAAACAAGGATGTATTGGTTGTTGTTGATGGTGTTCCTGGTCAGTTGGGAGGTTTTGAGCGCCTGGACCCAAACGATATTGAAAGCGTTACGGTTCTTAAGGATGCTTCTGCATCTGTTTACGGAAGCAGGGCTGCCAACGGTGTTATCTTAGTAACGACCAAACGGGGCACAACCGGAAAGCCCTCCGTTTCATACAGCTTCAATCAGGGATTTTCCTCACCAACACGTCTGCCTGAAATGGCCGATGCTGCAACCTACGCCGCTATTGTAAATGAGATCAACTACTATAACAATCCCGCAGGAGGTATGAACCAGTTCTACACTGATGAGCAAATCGCAAGATTCAGGGATGGTTCCGATCCTGTTAACTATCCGAACACCGATTGGATCAAAACTACTTTGAGAGGCTCAGCTCCTCAAAGTCAGCATAATCTATCCGTTAATGGCGGAACAGAAAGTACAAAGTATTTTATCTCACTCGGAACTCTTGACCAAGACGGTATTTACAAGGATGGAGCTACTAAATACAAGCAGTATAACTTACGTTCCAACATTGATGCCAATATAACGGACGACTTTAAAATCGGGCTTTCGCTCGCCGGAAGGCAAGAAAACAGGCAGTTTCCTGTCGCCGGAGCAGGAGATATCTTTAGGTCTGTCTACCGGGCCTATCCAACGGTGGTCGCTACTTATCCAAACGGATATCCTTCAACCGGTATTGAAAATAACAACCCTGTAATGATGGTGACGGATGCCGGTGGTCTGACTAAAAATCCGAGGTTATATTTCAACGGTATTCTGAGAGCCAGTTACGCACTCCCCTTTGTCAGCGGGCTTTCAGTAGACGGCTTCTATGCTCTTGATAAGGGACACTTTTCCCAAAGGAACTTCATAACACCCTATCTCGTTTACTCTTATAATAATAGCACTGATGCCTATACCTCAAGAACCGTTGGAGAGCCGAAGGCTTCTTTAAATCAAATGCAGGAAAACACATCACTAATGACTGCCAACCTGAAGCTTAATTACCAGAAAACGTTTAATGGGCACAGTATTAATAGTTTTGTTGCCTACGAGCAGAGCGAGCAGACCGTGGAACATTTTGAAGCCGGTAGAAGAAACTTTCCTACAACGCTGACACCTGAGCTTTCTCAGGGAGGAACTGATCCAACCGACCGCACCAACTCAGGATTTAGCTGGAGAGAAAGCCGTGTCAGCTTTATTGGTAGGGCGAACTATAACTACCAGCAGAAGTACCTTGCGGAAATTCAGCTGCGTGTGGATGGTTCATCTATCTTCCCTAAGGATAATAGATTCGGATATTTCCCGGGAGTATCCGCAGGCTGGAGAATATCAGAAGAAGGTTGGTTCAAAGATGGGATAAGGTTCGTAAACGATCTGAAATTAAGAGCCTCGTATGGTCAGTTAGGTGGAGATAGAGTCGAGAGGAATCAGTTCAACAATAATTACTCTTTTAATAATCAGTATACACTTGGAACTGGTGTATATCCGGGTCTGGATTTGGTTAAGCTGGCAAACCCTGCGATAACCTGGGAAAAATCCATTAAAACCGACCTGGGCTTGAACGCAACGCTGTTCAGAAATGTAAGCCTTGAGTTTATCTACTTTAATGAAAAGAGAACAGATATTCTACTCTCCAGAAACGCCTCCATTCCCGGCGTGACTGGTATTGTTAATCCTTTTGATTCTGATGACACAGAGCCTCTGGTCCCTTCAGAAAATATTGGACGTGTCGACAATAAGGGTATAGAAGCAACCCTGGGATATAACCACCGTGGGGACTTCAGTTATGGAATTTCCGGAAATATAACCTATGCTAAAAGCGACGTTAAGTTTAGGGATGAATCGCCCGCAGTATTGGACCATCAACGCGAAACAGGTCGCCCGCTTAGTACTTATCTGCTTTACGAATCAATCGGTATCTTCAGAACGCAGGAAGAACTCAATGCCTACCCTCATGTCCCCGGTACACAAATCGGCGACCTGAAGTATCTGGATTTCAATAACGATGGCAAGATCACAGCGGACGATCAGATACGAACCGATCTGGGTAATATCCCCCAGATAACTTATGGTATAAATCTGAACGCATCATATAAAAGCTTTGATCTGTCGGCGGTTTTCTCCGGACAATCGCGAGTTAGGCAGTATGTCCTTACAGAAGCAGGAACAGTTGGAAACTTTTATCAAACATGGGCTGACAACCGCTGGAGTCCATCCAACGTAGACGGCAGCTACCCCCGCGTTCCGGAAAGAGCCTCAACCGCAATCAGTGGCGGTCTCTACCGCAATGACTTTTGGTTGTTTAATACAGCTTTCTTCAGACTGAAGAATATTGAGTTGGGTTATAGTCTGCCTAAAGAAACTCTGGATAAAATCAAAATGCAGGGAATTCGCATCTATGCAAGCGCTTTCAATGTGTTTACTATAACTAAAGTGAAGGACTTTGATCCTGAAGGCAGCCATGAGGGTGGTCAGTTCTACCCTCAGCAGAGAATTATCAACCTGGGCGTTAACGTTAAGTTTTAATAATAGTTATGAAATCATCTAAAGGAATACTTTCCTCCCTATATATATCCTTGCTAGCCGTTTCTCTGGCCTCCTGCAAGAATGACTTTTTGGACGTCACACCAACGGATCGTGTGACCGACGCAGCGATTATCGGTGACTCTACGTTGTTTGAATCATTTGTTATCAACAGGTATCTGGGTACAAGAATGACAGACAAAGAAGCAGAAGGAACGCTGCCAGGATTTGGACGTGGATTTGAGTATGCTATGTGGAGCTCGTTAACCGACGAATCGCTTTACAATAATGATGACAATACATGGCTGATACAGAGAGGGCAGCTATCTCCTGAAAATACAGGTATAGCAGGAGCCATCTGGTCCAGAAGTTATAGAAGTATCCGGGAAGTAAATTATGCTTTGGCCAATGTCGATCAGGTGCCGATGAGCGCGGGTCATAAAAATCTCCTGATCGCAGAACTCAAGTTCATCCGTGCATTTCGCTATCAGGATCTGATCAGGAACTATGGCGGAGTACCTCTATTAGGAGACAAAGTATATAATCTGGGTGATGACTTTTCAGATCCTGAATTGTTCAGGCGTGCTACTATTGCAGAATGCATCAATTATGCAGTAGCACAATTGGATGAAGCTGCGGCTGTGCTGCCTTTGTCAAACAGTTCTTCATGGTTAGCCGGGAGGGCAACAAGAGGAGCTGCATTGGCACTTAAATCGCGTTTGCTGTTGTATGCAGCGAGTCCACTTTACAATACAGGATCCTGGGATCAAGCTGCAGCTGCAGCGAAAGCCGTAATGGACCTAAACGTCTATGGTCTGCATTCAAATTATCAGAACTTGTTTATTAATCCCGGCAATAGCAACGAAATTATCTTCGCCAGGTACTATACCATTGGGTCCCGACACGTGCCGATGGAAATTGCAAACGGACCGAACGGATACGACGGCTGGGGAGGAAATCTTCCGATGCAGAACATCGTAGATGCATACGAAACCACCGCAGGGCTCCCAATCACAGACCCGGCATCGGGATACGACCCGCAAAACCCGTACGCTAATCGTGATCCAAGACTGACAGCTACCGTGCTTTACAACGGTGCACCATACCGCGGACGTAATGTGGAAACTTTCGTGCCGGGAGGACTTGATAGCAAAGATGGACCGTCTAACTGGAATACTTCTAAAACGGGCTATTATCTAAGGAAGTTCGTCGATGAGAGTATGCCGATAAACAATCCCTGGAATGTTGCCGGACTTCAGCCCTGGATCTACTTTAGATATGCCGAGATCCTGCTCAACTACGCGGAGGCGCAGAATGAAGCTGTCGGTCCCGACCAATCAGTCTACGCTGCACTGAACGCTATTCGTAGTAGGACAGAAGTAGGCTTGCCTGCTTTACCTCAGGGCTTAAGTCGCGAGCAGATGCGAGAACGTATCATCCGTGAACGACGGGTTGAACTAGCCTTCGAAGAACATCGCTATTATGATGTTCGACGTTGGAAGATTGCCGAGGTGACTGAAAATGTACCGGTATATGGAATCAACATCACTAAACAGAACAATGGCACTTTCAGATATGAGCGAAAAGTAGCTTTGGAGGGCAAGGCATTTTTGTCACAGCATTATTGGCTACCTATTCCCAGAGCAGAGATTCAGGCATCAAATAATCAGCTGGCTCAAAACCCCGGTTACCAATAGCAGTTTCAACACGAAGGGGGACGGCTCCCAAACAAGGGGCCGTCTTTTCTATTTTACTCCCAGCCACCAATGTTTGAATATCTGATGCTCATCGTCAATATTCACGACCTCACCGATCATGGGCGTAATGAGTCCCTGTGCGGCTGATTTGTTAAGTTCGCTAAGTCTGGACAGAGGTTCATACCATGAGTGAGCCGCTAATGCAAACTTTCCTGAATGAACAGGCAATATCCGCTTCGCCTTAAGATCTTTCCCGGCTCGAAGTACATCCTCCGGCAGCGCATGAATATACTTCCAGGCCACATTGTATTGCCCGTTTTCCAGTATGGCAAGGTCGAAACTACCGAATCTCCTGCCTATCTCCTCGAAGTGATTGTCATAGCCACTGTCGCCACCCAGAAAGATCTTCCTGGACGGTGTTTCCAGCACGTATGATGTCCACAGGGTATTATTAGAAAAGATGCTTCTTCCTGAGAAGTGCCGGGCAGGAGTGAAGTGCAGGGTTATGTGCTCGTCCAGGATAACTTTATCCCCCCAATCCTTTTCAATCAATTGCGAGGACTGATAGCCCCACTTCTCAAAATGAGCACCGACGCCTAAGGCACATATCACTTTGCCAACCCTGCCTTTCAGATTTTTAATCGTCTGATAGTCGAGATGATCATAATGATCATGTGTGATAACGAGGTAGTCAATATCCGGAAGATCATCAGTTGTATAGGATGCGGCACCTTTAAAAGCCTTATTCATTCCCTTGAAGGGTGCAGCATGGTCATTGAGCACCGGATCTACCAGGATGCTTTTTCCTTCAATCTGCATCCAGTAGGATGAGTGACCAAACCAAATGAGGGCGTTGGCTTGTTTAGGAATACTTTTTAAGTCTGTCCTCACATAAGGGATGCTGTCTTCAGGCACCACATGATCCTTCTTGCCGAAAAGAAAGTTATACATTACGCTCGGATAACCATACCCTTCCGTCAGCGAAGGAGTGGGGTTTAGGTTTTGGAATTTGCCGTCCCTATAGTTCTTAGATTTTTTGATAAGCTCCAAACGAGCGCCTGAGGGCCTGGCACCGAAGATGTCTCTGCTTAGAATGACGGCAGTGAGGATCGCTATTGCGATCAGGATGAAAAATATGATCAGCATTGTTTTCTTCATTTTGAAAATACACTTACGAAGATATCGTGAAATGCGGGTGCAAAAATGCTTTAAATTTTTCGTCCGGAGTACGCAGCAGAAGAAAAAGACTTTAGCCTGTCAATTCTTTTAAAGGGCAGGGCAGTCAGTATTTTCATTGTTCTTACGATGGTTGTAATTTCTCAAAACACAGTTTTTAATGAGTTGTTGTGCATATGATTGCAAAGTTAAATACAATTAAAGAACATGGCTCAAGCATACAACCTTGAAAGATTTGTCAGCGCTCAGGAAAACGATTATGAAACAGCCCTGTCTGAGATAGAGAACGGCCGCAAACGGAGCCATTGGATGTGGTATATCTTCCCGCAAATACAGGGCCTGGGCTTTAGTGATAAATCAAGATATTACGCGTTGAAGGATCTGCATGAAGCGGAAGCGTTTCTAACCCATGAGGTGTTGGGAAGCAGACTGATAAGAATCACAAATCAGTTACTGCAGTTAGAGGAGGATGACGCCAACAGAATTTTCGGATCACCTGACGACCTTAAGCTTAAGTCCTCTATGACGTTGTTTTCTTCATTGGATGGAGCTGATCCCATTTTTCAATCTGTATTGGATAAATTCTTCAAGGGTAGTAGAGACGAGAAGACATTAAAGATCATTGGTAAGTAAGGACACAGCTGCGTCTATGAGTAGAGCCGGTGCAAGCCACGATGGAAAATAGCAACCTATTAAAATAAAAAAGGAAAGATCGCTTTCGCGTCTTTCCTTTTCGTGTCCGAGATGAGATTCGAACTCACACACCCGTACAGGCGCCACCCCCTCAAGGTGGTGCGTCTACCAATTTCGCCACCCGGACTTTTCTTAATGCTAGGTGCCCGAGGAGAGACTCGAACTCTCAAGGGACAATTCCCAACGGCTTCTGAGACCGCAACGTTTACCAATTTCGCCACCCGGGCATTAAGGAGAGCAAATATAGGAGGTTGATTTAAAAGTGCAATGATTTTATGCAAAAAGATTGATCCGGGGTAGCTGAGTGCTTGTCTGATAGGCTAATAATTTTTCTTCTGCCCGAAAATACTTCCTTTCTCATAACATAAAGAAGTATTCTACAACAAATTGTAGTGTTCTACGTTTAAGAAGCATAGACAAAAATCAAATAATAAAATATCCCACCTTAATAAGTAGTCAAGACTTATTTCAATACCCAATATTCACAACATTTGGATTGTAAACTAGTAGTGCCTTAAATAATCCAATGAGTAAAGTAAGATTCAAAAACACATCCAATTCGCTTTTTTTGGCAACTACCCGTAGACGCGTAGATGCATATTTCAAAGAAGCCAATATTTCCCGCAATGCTGACGCAGCAATGTGGGCAAAAACCATCTTTTTCCTGACAGGGTTCATCGGTCTTTATGCTGTTATCATGTCGAACGCTGTGGCTGCGGGAGGTATGCTGGTTCTGGTTATTCTGCTCGGTATGTTCAGTGCCTTTGTCGGTTTCAATATTTGTCATGACGCTATTCATGGCTCCTTTTCATCCGATAAGCGGGTCAACAGGTTATTCAGTTATCTTTTCAACTTCATCGGAGCAAACCCTTATGTGTGGAGCATAACACATAATGTGGTACATCACACCTATACCAACATTCCCGGCCATGATGAAGACATCGAAGTGGCGCCTGGCCTCATACGTATCTCTGAAGAGGAACCAGTGAACCGCATTCAGCGCTATCAGCATTGGTACGCTTTTCCACTCTACAGTTTAGCATCTTTGTCATGGGTCTTCCGCAAAGACTATAAAAAGTTCTTTCAGGCTAAAATTGGAGAGCAAGAGATGAATCACCACAGAAAGGAGTACTTTAATTTGTTCTTTTATAAGGCAATCTATTACTTTCTATATATTGTGCTTCCACTGCTTGTACTCGATATAACATGGTGGCAGTTCCTGATTGGGTTTATGGCATTGCACCTGGCTCAGGGCCTCACGATGGGTTTGATCTTTCAGTTAGCACACGTGGTCGAAGGAACTGATTTTCCATCTCCCAATTCACAGGGAAACATTGAAGAAGCCTGGGCAGAGCACCAGATGCGGACAACCGCAAACTTTGCGACGCATAGTAAAGTAGCTGCATTCTTCCTTGGTGGACTGAATCGCCAGATAGAACATCACCTGTTCCCTAACATCTGCCATATTCATTACGGGCCAATCAGCAGAATCGTAAAGCAGACAGCTCATGAATTTAATATACCTTACATTGAAAGCCGTACTTTCGCATCTGCATTGAAATCACATTTTGTCATGCTGCGTAAATTTGGAAAAGAAGCGAGAATGCTTGTTCAGACTCAAACACCGGTAAAAACTTAGAAAGCACAGACTCTATTCTGTCACAGCTTTGTTAACGCCTAAGATAACATGCTATAGTATGTTGGGAATTTTGTACAAGAAAGAACCAATGCTTGCTTTTAATTTTGAAGACTGATAATTGTAACCTGTAAGATCAGTTAGCCTAATTAAGAAACAAGATCAAATTATAGATGAGGTATTTTATTTATTTATGTTGTACGCTATTGGTATTGTCTGGAGGATCTGCGTTAGCAGACTCTTCTTCTGATCAAAAAAGCAATATTGCCATTTTGGTATCAAAGGATGCGCATCAGCGCATTCAGTTCGGTGCAAACAAGCTTGCCGACGCGCTCAATAAGGCGGGCTACAAGGCGAGGGTTCAGCCGCAGAACAGCTTCCCATCACGAAACAATACCATACTTATAACAGAAAAAGGCGAAGCACAGGCAGGACAACTCCTTAAGCAAATTAAAATCACAGGTAACAGCCTTGATCATAAGGAAGGTTTTTCGATAACCACCTCCGCAAATAACAAGGCGAGCATTGTAGGTTCCGATGTTACAGGAGCACTTTACGGCTGCCTTGAGCTGATTGATCAGATTGAAGCAACAGGTAAGCTCCCGCAGGATTTTACTTTAAACGACCATCCGGAAATGGTATTGCGAGGTACTGCCATCGGTATGCAGAAGCCGACCGAACTTCCGGGCAGGGGAATGTATGAGTATCCGTATACACCAGAAGATTTTCCCTGGTTCTATGACAAGGAACTCTGGATCCAATATCTTGATATGTTAGTGGAGAACAGGTATAATTCCCTGTATCTCTGGAACGGACATCCCTTTTCATCATTGGTGAAAGTAAAGGAGTATCCTTATGCTCTTGAAGTAAGTGAAGAAACGTTCAAAAAGAATGAAGAGGTCTTCCGCTTTCTTACTGCCGAGGCTGATAAAAGAGGAATCTGGGTTATTCAGATGTTCTATAATATTATCATTCCGAAGCCTTTCGCCGAAAAGCACGGTCTTGCTACTCAGGACAGAAACCGGCCTATAATTCCCATCATAGCCGATTATACCCAAAAATCAATAGCTGCATTTGTAGAAAAATATCCGAATGTCGGCTTGCTGGTTACACTTGGAGAAGCCATGGAAGGCAGGGGGCAGGATGATGTCGATTGGTTTACCAAAACGATTATTCCGGGTGTAAAAGACGGATTAAAGGCGCTGGGTACAAATATCCAACCGCCTATTGTACTGAGAGCGCATGATACAGACGCTGATATCGTAATGAAGGAGTCTTTGCCTATATATAAGAATTTATATACTATGGCCAAGTTCAACGGAGAGGCACTAACTACGTATACACCTCGCGGCTCCTGGGCAGAACTTCACCGTGATCTAAGCAGGATCGGAACAGTTCACGTTCAGAATGTACATATACTAGCCAACCTGGAACCATTCCGCTATGGCTCTGCTGACTTTATTCAGAAGTCGGTTCAGGCTATGCATGATGTATATGAGTCTAACGCCATTCATGTTTATCCACAGGCTTCTTATTGGGACTGGCCATATACTGCTGATAAGACAAAAGACCGTCTGCTGCAGGTAGAACGGGATGCAATATGGTATAAGGCATGGGCGCGATATGCCTGGAACAGTCGCAGAGATCGTTCAAAGGAAATCACGTACTGGTCTGATCAGTTAGCCGGCACTTTTGGCGCAACGCCACAGGCCGCTGAAAATATTCTTAAAGCGTATGAAGAAACCGGTGAGATAGCTCCTAAACTATTGCGTCGTTACGGAATTACTGATGGAAACCGTCAGACTCTTACATTAGGTATGACCATGACACAGCTAATCAACCCTTTCCGGTATAATCTTTTTACCATGCTCTACGAGTCTGAGGCTCCTGAAGGTGAGATGATTATTGAATATGCCGAGAAAGAATGGAATAAGCAAAAGCATATTGGTGAAACTCCTGTAATTGTAGCAGAAGAAGTCCTTGTTCATGGCAGAAAAGCTATAGAGGCTATAGAAGCAGCATCGGGCAGTGTAAGCAAAAACAAAGATGAGTTCGAAAGATTGAAAAACGATGTATATAGCTACAACGAGCTTGCGGCGTTCTTTTCATCGAAAGTAGAGGCGGCTCTTTCAATCCTTCGGTATAAATATTCAGATGATATCGCAGATCTGGAGCATGCGTTACCACTATTGGAAAAAAGTGTTGTGCATTACCGCAAGCTTGCCGACCTGACAAAAGATACGTATCTGTATGCGAACAGCTTGCAAACCAAGCATCGCAAGATACCAATGCGCGGTGTAGATGCCACCTATAAGCATTGGGTTGAGGTATTGCCAGTTTACGAAAAAGAGCTCGAGCATTTCCGCAGAAGTATCGACTCACTCAAAAACCCTTCAAATAAGAAAGGTACTGCGAAGGTTATTAAGTACAGAAATGTACCGGTTACGTTCCTGAATATGCGTCCGAAATATTTTACGGTAGAGAAGAACGCGAAAGTTTATTCAGACACTACTTTGAAGGTCAATGAGTTCGCTTCTGAGATCGCAGGATTAAAGGGGCTGCAACTGTCTAAAAGCGATCAGATCAAAAACGGAACAACTATAGAGTTTTCTTCGGCTCAGCCTGTAAAAGTATTAGTTGGCTTTTACAATGAAAAGTCTCCGGGCCTGTTAACACCTCCGGATCTGGAGCACGACGTTAGCGCGAATGATTTCGGACAGTCTGAAATCAAGATTGCCAACGCTTTGCTCGCAAGCTCTTTTGCTCCTGTAAATATTCATTCATACTCATTCCCTAAAGGTCGCAACAAGCTTAGCCTTGCTAAGGGAGCATGTGTAATTGTTGGATTCGTTGATGCGAATGACCAGGTCCGGTTATATGATGCGGGAATAGGAGTTAAGGGTAATAAAAAAGACATAGACTGGTTATTTGAATAACAGGGGTCGACGTAAATTATAAAATACAACACACATATATGAACATGAAGATGCAGAAAATGCTTAAATGTTTCGGTTTTGCAATGCTGGCGGTCCTATTTGGGAAGGACGTATCAGCACAGAGTAAAGCCAAGATATTAAGCACAGATCAACTCCGAGACTATACACAGTATTTTAATTCGTTAGACAGCGAAGATGTTAAGAATTATGTGCCCAACGCACAAACGTTCGAATGGCTGTCTAAAAACGTCCCGCTATTTGAATGTCCTGATTCGGCCATGCAGAAGGTATATTACTACAGATGGTGGTCGTTCAGAAAACACCTGAAAGAAACTCCTGCCGGCTTTATCTTTACGGAGTTCATAACACCCGTAAAACATGCCGGTAAATACAATGCTATCAGCAGCGCATTGGGTCATCAGGTTTACGAAGGAAGATGGATTCATAATTCAGAGTATATCAATCAGTATCTGGATTTCTGGCTGCTGAAAGATAAAACCTTCGCGGCTCCACGTTTCCATGCATTCAGCAGCTGGGTAGATGATGCTGTTTACAACCTCTATCTGGTTAATCAAAACAAAAATTACGTAAAACATATCCTGCCTGCTTTAACAGAAAATTACGGTATTTGGGAGCAGGAGAGACAGGCAGAAACCGGTCTTTTCTGGCAGTACGATGTTAAAGACGCGATGGAGGAATCTGTCAGCGGAGGTCGTAGAGTCAAAAACAGACGTCCTTCCATCAATAGCTACATGTATGGAAATGCAGTAGCAATTGCAAAGATGGCCGACCTTTTCGGTCAGGATAGCCTGAAGAACGTCTATAACGGTAAGGCAACGTCGATCAAAAAACTCGTGCTGGACAGCCTTTGGGATAAAAACAGAAAGTTCTTCAGTGCCAAATTGGAAGTAGATGGCTCATTAGCCCCTCGTGAGGCCATAGGCTTCATTCCCTGGTATTTCAATCTGGTACCCGACAAAAAAGAATACTCAAAAGCCTGGTTACAGGTAACGGATACAGCCGGTTTTGACGCCCCGTGGGGGTTGACTACCGCCGAGCGCAGAGAACCAACATTCCGTACCCGCGGATCAGGCCACGGATGTGAGTGGGACGGTGCCATCTGGCCGTTCGCGACTACCCAGACACTTAAGGGTTTGTCCAACTTCCTGAATAACTACAAGAAGAACAGCACCAGCTCACCAGCAGTATTCTTCGACGAAATGAAGCAATACGCACTATCTCATACATTCAACGGTGAAATCTACCTCGGAGAATATCAGGATGAAAAGACCGGTTACTGGCTAAAGGGTGATAACCCCAGAAGCCGTTTCTACAATCATTCAGGTTACTGTGACCTGATCATCAACGATCTTGTCGGCTTGAAGCCATCAGACGATAATATTCTCCACATCCAGCCACTTATTCCCCAGAATCAGTGGGATTGGTTCTGTCTGGACAATGTTCTGTATCACGGAAAGATTATCACTGTTTTGTGGGATAAAACCGGTGAGAAGTACGGTAAGGGAAAAGGATTCCGCATATTCGCAGACGGAAAACAGGTTATGTATTCAGCAAAGTTAAAAGAAGTTAGAGCTAAACTATAAAATGAAAAGGTACACTAAGTTGGGCTTGGTCCTGACACTCATTGTGACGTGTTTTTATGTTACAACCGCTTCGGCGCAGGATTATTACAATGTATTGAAATACGGTGCTAAGAACGATAGCAGCAAGCTTGCTACAGAATCAATAAAGAAAGCAATCGCAGCAGCGTCTAAAGCTGGTGGCGGTACAGTATATTTCCCTGCAGGAAAATACCTTACCGGACCAATTCATCTGAAAAGCAATATCACCATATTTATTGATGCAGGAGCTGAACTTCATTTCAGCGATAACTTTGATCATTATCTGCCCATGGTAAAAAGCCGTTGGGAAGGTACAGATGTAATGAACTTCTCACCATTATTCTATGCAATTAACGCAGAGAATATCGCCATTAAAGGTCGCGGTCTTATCGACGGTCATGGCAAGAAGTGGTGGGCATATTCTGAAGTCCACGTAAAGAACATTCCTACTTCCCGCTGGCAGGAAGAGTTCAAACGTCTTAACAAAGACGTGCTTGCACCCGACATTCCAGGCTGGATCGAACGCGGTTTCCTTCGTCCTCCGTTCATACAAACAATGGATTGCAAAAACGTACTGATTGAAGGTATTACCATCAGGAATTCACCTTTCTGGACGATTAATCCTCAGTACTGTGATAATGTAACGATCACCAAAGTAACCATCGATAATCCTGATTCACCCAATTCTGATGGTATAAATCCTGAGTCATGCCGTAACGTGCACATCTCCGACTGCCATATCAGCGTAGGTGATGACTGTATTACCATTAAATCAGGTAAGGATCGTTCTGGAAGAAAAGCAAACGTACCTGCAGAAAATCATACCATCACCAATTGCACCATGTTATCCGGACACGGGGGCGTGGTTATCGGAAGTGAAATGTCGGGCGGTGTGAAAAGAGTTACTATTTCCAACTGTGTTTTTGATGGAACAGACCGTGGTCTGCGTATAAAATCAGCCCGTGGGCGTGGAGGCGTTGTTGAAGATATCCGTGTTGATAATATCATCATGAAGAATATCCGCGATCAGGCTATTGTTTTAGATCTGCAGTATGCTACTACAACGGTTGAGCCTGTATCGGAGCGTACACCTGCTTTCCGTAATATCCACTTCAGTAATATTACAGCGCATGCTAACATCGCGGCATACTTAAACGGACTGGAAGAAATGCCTATTGAAAACATCTCCTTTAACAATATTAATATGGATGTAGAGAGGGGATTTTTGATTAAGAATTCTAAAGATATTGAACTTCACAACATCCGGATAAATCCTACAAAAGGTCCTGTTATCCAGGCAGAGAATGTTGTTGGACTTGAAATTGACGGCGTAAAATCACAGCAGGCGGTAGCTGGCGAAGCTATTATTGAGCTTAATGATGTAGAAGACGTATTCATTCACAATGCTTTCCCGGCTAAAGGAACGGATGTATATCTGAAGGCTCAGGGAGCAAAAACAAACGGTATCGTGGGTAAAGCAAATCATTTCGGACATGTTAAGACTGTTGTCGTTCAAGGTTCTGAAGTGAAAGAAAAGATAAAGTTAGATTAATGATAAAATACATGCGTTTAACGCTTGGTCTTGTGTTTGCTGGCTTCCTTACCGGATCTCTGCAGGCACAAGACCTTAAGTTATGGTATAAGCAGCCCGCTAAGCAGTGGACCGATGCTCTTCCTCTGGGGAATGGCAGAATAGGTGCCATGATCTTTGGAGGAGTTAACCAGGAACATATACAGTTCAACGAGGAGACGCTGTGGACGGGCTCTCCGAGAGATTACAATATGCCCGATGGTGCGAAGTACCTGAGCGAAATACGCCAGTTACTTTTTGCAGGCAAGCAACGCGAAGCGGAAACGCTGGCTGCGAAGCACTTCATGGGTCTTAAGTCTAAGGAAGAAGAAAGGGCTCCATGGGTAGAAAAAGTCAGAGACCTCAAAAAGCTAAAAAGCAATCCTTCGGCCGCAAAATACAACGACAGCAAATGGAAAACGATACAGTTACCTGCTATCAATGGCTGGGAAACGGTTGGTTTAGAGGGTGTTGATGGTGCGGTATGGCTCAGAAACTCTTTTGTTCTTCCTGATGATTGGTCCGGTAAGAACCTGATATTTGATCTTGGCAAGATTCGCGATCATGATTTTACCTATGTCAACGGACACCTGGTAGGGACAACTGAAAGCTCAACCGATGGCAGAATGTACGTTGTATCTGCAGATAAACTTCAGAAAGGCGTAAATCACATCTCCATACAGGTCTTAAATTATTTCGATAAAGGTGGCCTGGTTGGCTACAAAGATACATCTCGTCCATTGAGAGTGTATCCAGAAGGAGGTTCAGAACAGCAGGCGGTTAAATTAAGCAGATCATGGAAATACATGATCCAGGACGATGATCCTCCTCTTGTGGGTGCTTATCAGGCCAGCTACCAGCCATTCGGTGATATCATGTTAACGTTTCCTGACGTCTCAACGAGTGTGTCAGATTACAAACGCGAGCTGGACCTGACTACAGCTATCTCCAAAACTACCTACGTGTCTAATGGAGTACGCTATACGAGAGAGTACTTCGTAAGCCAGCCAGACCAATGTCTGGTTGTGCGAATAACCTCCGACAAAAAGCAATCTATTACATTTCAGGCAGGATTGAGAAGTTCTCATAAACAATCCGCAGTACGTGTGATCGATCCAACTACCCTTGGTCTTTCTTTGCAGGTAAAAGATGGCGCTCTGAAAGGGGAAAGCATCCTGAAAGTGAACGCCACAGGTGGAAAGACCAGAGTGAAGAACGGGCAGATCCATATCAGTGGTGCTAATGAGGTGGTGTTATATCTTACTGCTGCCACCAACTATAAAAATTTCAAAGATGTATCTGCTAATGCAGCCGCTCTTGCGAAAGCGGATATGGACAGGTTGGCACAGGAGAACTATAGCGGTCTGCTGAATAAACATTTGAAAGAATATCAGCAATATTTCAACAGATTGTCTTTAACTTTTGGCAATTCCCCTCAAAGTACAATTCCTACAGATCAGCGTATCGAGCAATTTGCTCAGAATAACGATCCTGCATTTGCAGCATTGTACCTTCAATATGGAAGATATCTCCTGATTTCAAGCTCGCGTCCTGGTACCCGGCCCGCAAACTTACAGGGTATCTGGAACGACCTGCTCACACCACCATGGGGCAGCAAGTATACCACCAATATCAATCTCGAGATGAATTACTGGCCGGCCGAAAGCCTGAACCTGTCGGAGATGCACGAGCCTCTCTTTGACATGATTGAGGAGCTAAGCGAAACCGGCGCTGAAACTGCCCGGAAATACTACAACGCCCCGGGGTTTGTAGTACATCACAATACAGATATCTGGAGAGGAACCGCACCTATAAATAATTCGAACCACGGCATCTGGGTTACCGGTGGAGCGTGGTTGAGCACTCACCTGTGGGAGCGTTACAACTATACTCAGGATGAAGAGTTTCTGCGGAATAGAGCGTATCCCCTGATGCGTAAAGTTGCCTTGTTTTTCAATTCTTACCTGGTTAAAGACCCTGCTACAGGCTTTCTGATCAGCGGACCTACCAATTCCCCTGAGCATGGTGGCCTGGTAATGGGAACAGCAATGGACCATCAGATCATTCGGGATCTGTACAATGCATGTATCAAAGCTTCAGAAATACTGAACACTGACAGTGAATTACGTAAAGTGATGAAAAATAACCGTGATCGCCTTGCATCAAACAAGATTGGCCGGTTCGGACAATTGCAGGAGTGGACGGTTGATATTGACGATACAACGAATAAGCATCGGCACGTTTCCCACCTTTGGGGGGTACATCCTGGAGCAGATATTACCTGGGATAAAGATCCGGAGATGATGAAGGCGGCAAGACAATCGCTGATCTACAGAGGAGACGAAGGCACCGGATGGAGCCTGGCCTGGAAGATCAACTTCTGGTCGCGTTTCAAGGATGGCGATCACGCCTGGAAAATGGTTCATATGCTCATTAGTCCCGCAGAGAAAGGGGGAGGATCATACGTGAACCTTTTCGATGCCCATCCACCTTTCCAGATTGACGGAAACTTCGGAGGAGCCGCCGGAATTGCAGAAATGCTGATTCAAAGCCATTCAGGCTATCTCGATATTCTTCCCTCACTTCCTTCAGCATTGAAAGATGGCGAAATCAAAGGACTGTGTGCACGCGGAGGATTTGAGCTGGAGATGAAATGGAAAAATGGCAAGCTATCTGACCTTAGCGTGTTATCGAAAGCCGGTAATACATGTACGGTTAAATATGCAGGCAAAGAGTTAAAGTTCGCGACTGAACGTGGAAAGCGGTATTCAATTGATTCCGCCTTACAACTAATAAAATAATTATGTACTATTTACGAAGGTTTTTGCTGGTTTTTGTTGCAGGCCTTTTCCTGAACTTCAGTACGGAAGCTCAGGTACGCCGTGAAATATCTTTAAATGAGGGTTGGAAAACCGTAGCTCATGATACTGACCAGAATTTATATAATGGCTTTGAAGCCGAAAGCTTCAGGGACGCTGACTGGAAGCAGGTAGATGTTCCGCACAATTGGGACGTTTACCATGGCTACAGGCGGCTACTGAAAGGTAACCGTCACGGTTATGCCTGGTATCGTAAGAACTTCGTCGCAAAGGCTAAAGGTAAGAACGAACGTTACTTCCTGTTCTTTGAAGGTGTAGGATCTTATGCCACGGTTTGGCTTAACGGGAAAAAGGTGGGTTATCATGCCGGCGGAAGAACAACTTTTACTCTTGATGTTACTTCGGCTATTCGATTGAACGGCAATAACACCCTTGCAGTGCGCGCAGATCATCCGGATGAGATCCGTGACCTGCCGTGGGTAGACGGAGGCGGTTCAGAAGAAAGGGGCTTCTCTGAAGGTTCTCAGCCTATGGGGATTTTCAGGCCTGTACATCTTGTTGTCACCAACCCGGTTCGCATCGAACCCTTCGGCGTGCATGCCTGGAACGATAATAAGATCTCTGCAGAGTCCGCCAAAATCAACTTCTCTGTAGAAGTGAAAAACTATGGAAACACACCTAAGCAGCTGCGTGTAGTAAACCGTCTGGAAAACCGGGAACGGAAAAAAGTATTCGAAGTCAGCAAGCAAAAGATGCTGCAGCCTGGTTCTCTCGAAACAATCAAGGACGTGAGTCCTGAAATCATCAAGCCACATCTTTGGTCTATCGAAGACCCATATCTCTATACTATCGTAACAGAAGTCATAGATAATGGTAAGGTGATCGACAGACTTGAAACTCCCTACGGTATCCGCTGGATCAGCTGGCCAATTGGACGAGCTTCTAATGATAAGCGCTTCTTTCTGAACGGCAAACCTGTGTTTATCAACGGTATTGCAGAGTACGAACACCTGCTTGGTGGCAGCCATGCTTTCAGCGCTGAGCAAATCCGCTCACGCGTTATGCAAATGAAAGCTGCTGGCTTCAACTCCTTTCGTGATGCTCACCAGCCTCATAACCTGAGATACCAGGAACACTGGGATAAGATGGGATTGCTGCTGTGGACGCAGATGGCCGCGCATATCTGGTTTGATAATCCCGAGTTCAAGAAAAACTTCAAAACCCTGATGAGGGACTGGGTGAAAGAGCGGAGAAATAGTCCGTCTGTTGTGCTATGGGGACTTGAAAACGAAAGTACTCTACCCGAGGAGTTCGCCAGGGAATGCACTGAAATCATAAGAGAAATGGATCCGACTGCTTCATCTCAGCGCCTTGTTACCACTTGTAACGGTGGTAAGGGCACAGACTGGGACGTGCCGCAGAATTGGACAGGTACTTATGGCGGCGATCCTAAGCTATACGGAGAAGATGTTAAACGTCAGGTGCTTATCGGCGAGTACGGTGCATGGCGTACCCTTGACCTGCATACCGAAGGTCCGTATGATCAGAACGGTATATTCAGTGAAGACCGCATGACGCAGTTGATGGAGATGAAGGTTCGTCTGGCAGATTCTGTAAAAAACGAAACCTCGGGACACTACTTCTGGTTGTTTACATCGCATGACAATCCGGGAAGAGTGCAGGGAGGCGAAGGCCTTCGTGAGCTCGACAGAATCGGTCCCGTTAACTATAAGGGGCTGCTAACTCCGTGGGAGGAGCCCCTGGACGTTTATTACATGTTCAGATCCAACTATGCGCCGAAAGAAACCGATCCCATGGTCTATATCGTATCACATACCTGGGCAAATCGCTGGAAATCTCCGGGAGTAAAAGATCGCATCACTGTGTACTCCAATTGCGACGAGGTAGAGCTGTTCAACGATGTTGATAACGTGTCTCTGGGTAAAAGGAAAAAGGGCGGTATAGGAACACATTTCTCCTGGTCTAAACCCGATATCCGGTATAACGTCTTGTACGCTGTAGGATATGTGGACGGTAAGGCGGTTGCCAAGGACTATATTGTTCTGAATCACCTTCCTAAGTCGCCACGCTTCGATGCCTTCCATGAGGGTACACAGAACCTCACTGCTCCTAAGAAGAAACTCAACTATTTGTACCGTGTAAATCTGGGCGGACCCGATTATACGGATATCAATGGAAACGTCTGGAAGGCCGACAGGCAGCAAACTTCTGCCGATACCTGGGGTTCAAATTCATGGACGAAGGACTTTCCAGGCATGCCTGACTTCTTCGCCAGTCAGCGTAAAACTCATGACCCTATTAAGGGAACTAAAGATTGGCCGTTGTTCCAGACCTTTAGATACGGAAGAGAGAAGCTAAACTTCGATTTTCCTGTCCCTGATGGAGAATACACTGTTGAATTGTACTTCAACGAGCCGTGGTTAGGAACCGGAGGAGGACTGGATGCTACCGGCTTCAGACTGTTTGACGTTGCAGTCAATGGTAAAACGTATATCAAAAACCTGGATATATGGAAAGAAGCAGGACACGACCAGGCGCTGAAAAAGACCCTCAAGGTGAAAGTTACCGGAGGCAAGCTGAACATATCCTTCCCGAAAGTACTTTCAGGACAGGCTTTAATCTCAGCAATTGCTATTGCTTCTGCTGATAAGAACATTGAGCCAGTCGCAGGAGCTGCGAGTCTGATACAAAACTTCAACGCGCCTTCAGATTGGTCATTGGAAACCTGGATGGATGCCGGAGATCGTCAATACAACAATGCAGAGGAACCTGCATTCACAGCCTTACCTCCCGTATTGTATGGAGCAGACTGGATCAGGACGCCTGCCAGCGGCGGACAAGCAAGCTTTACGCTTGCGGAAGAAGCAGACGTATTTGTTGCTTTACCGGAAGGTCAGTCAGTACCTGCCTGGTTGAAAGACTACGAAGACACAAAGTCTTTTCTTGAAAACAGTCGCGAACAGAACTTTAAATTCAACGTCTTCCGCAAACGGTTCGAGAAAGGCGTGTCCGTTCAGATTCCGTCAGCATTGACTACTGCAGTTCTACCAGCAACGACGTTGCAACCGGCTTTCGATTTGAAAAAATCAGAGACGTATAAATCACATATTGCTAAGTTTACCAGCAACATCAAAGCCACTACTGTTAACGAAAAGGATGCAGTAACATTCTACAAAGCCTCAGGGGATGTATTAGAGTTTACCTTCTCGGTAGGAGTTGCAGATACGTACTCACTCACGCTAAGATATGCCAACACCTTGCCGAAAGTGATGAAAGCGAAACTGCAACTGGTTATGGCAGACGGAACGCTGTTAAAAGAAGAAATCGTTGAGCTTACCACCAGCAAGCCGGGTAAATGGAATTATCTGAACGGAACTTCCGGGTCTATGATTAACGCCGGAACTTACAAGTACAGGGTTATCGCTATTGACGCCGAGGGACTCAGTGTCTCAGCACTCGATGTGCAATAGCCGGTCAACATTAACTAAAACAGGAAGAGGTTGTATCATGTTCTATGATACAACCTCTTCCTGTTTTAGAACAGATTGTTCAAAGGCAGGATCTAGATAGCTTGAGGTCTGCTTGAGGCCTGCTTGAGGGTGATGCCACGATGATGCCACAGTGATGCCACGGTGCGGCCACCTTTTCCGGCAAAAACGCGGCTACAACGTGGCATCACCGTGGCTGTAAGGCGGCTACACCCACTGGCTGCCTACCAGCTGGTATCAGGCTGACTGAAAGCAGGTAGTTCGGAAATAGAAGGTTTACTCGTACATGTTGATATTGAACCTACATCGCGCAGCAGGGATCGGCATTCCTGGCTCGTAGACTCACCGGGAATGGATAACTCAGTCCACTAAAACACTTCTTGATAATATCCTATAATACTCAGAAAAAATGGTACAGTAAAAGCATCACGCTGGGGACTAGATTTGTGATGTTGAAAGGGGTTTCCTCCGATTATACCAAACGAACTTAAACCAGTCAATTAATATTAGTTATTTGGCTCTTGATATGAAGAACCTACCAATTTTTGATTTAGCTGTTATAGCAATTTATCTTCTGGGAATGATTCTGGTTGGCTTTTATTTTTCGAGGAAAAACAAAAGTTCTGATCATTTTACCAAGGCTTCCGGTACCATTCCGGGATGGGCGATTGGAATGTCCATCTATGCCACTTTCCTGAGCAGCAACACTTTTTTGGGCGTTCCAGGCAAAGCGTTCGGGGATAACTGGAATGCTTTCGTATTCAGTCTTTCCATGCCGCTCGCTGCGTGGGTAGCGTCGAAGTACTTTGTCCCCTTTTACCGGAACACCGGCGAGATTTCCGCTTATACCAATCTGGAAAAGCGATTTGGCGCCTGGGCGAGAACCTACGCCGTAGTATGTTTCTTGCTTACCCAGCTCGCAAGAATGGGATCGATCTTTTTTGGTATTGCACTTAGCCTTCAGGCACTGACGGGCTATTCGATGTCCATGATTATGATCGTCATGGGTATATGTATTATCATCTACACGGTATTGGGAGGTATTGAAGCCGTAATCTGGACAGAAGTCGTCCAGGGCGTTATCAAGACGCTGGGTGCTGTCCTGATACTATACCTGATTGTAGATGGTATGCCGGGCGGAGTATCCTCTATTATGGAAATTGGCAAGGCCAATGATAAATTTAGTCTTGGGAGTTTGGATTTTAACTTCGTGGAGTCATCCTTTTGGGTGGTCCTCCTATATGGTTTTTTTATCAACCTGAACAATTTCGGGATGGACCAGAACTACGTTCAGCGTTACCATACGGCACCTAATTCCAAGGAAGCTGCTAAGTCCCTGTGGCTCTGCGTGTTCCTTTATGTTCCTGCGTCTCTACTGTTTTTTATTATAGGATCTGCATTATTTGCTTATTACAGTGTTAATCCGGAGTTCACGGAGGTACTTAAGCAACAGGTAGCTCTCGAAAGGCTCCCTATTGGTTCATCAGCCGCTCAGATAAAGGAGATGGTTGCAACACTACAGCCGGCAGACTATGGCGATAAGGTAATGCCGCATTTCATGGTAACAAAGATCCCGGCAGGGCTGGTGGGACTGATTGTGTCGGCCATTCTATCGGCAGCTATGTCTACCATCAGTTCAGGGATGAATGCCTCTGCAACCGTTTTCTCGGTTGATATATACAAACGTTATTTTAAACAGGACATCAACGAGAAGCAAACGATGTTCGTGCTACATACATCGACTGTTGTTTTCGGATTGCTCGGCATGGCGGCGGGAATAGCCATGATAGGGGTCAAGAGTATTCTTGATGTGTGGTGGCAGTTGTCGGGAATCTTTGCCGCAGGTATGCTGGGATTGTTCCTCCTGGGCTTAATCAGTAAGCAGAGCAAGAATCATGAGGCAATCATCGCAACGATTATCGGTATTCTGGTAATTGTCTGGATGACATTCTCACCGTTGCTTCCTGTTCAATACGAATATCTACGCAATACACTTCATTATAATATGATCATTGTCGTTGGTACCCTCACCATCTTCTTAGTGGGAGTGCTGCTGACAAGGTTCAGACGACGCTCAACAGTATAAAAGACAAAAATATATATGGACAACTCGAAGAAGGGCTTCATTCCGGTGATGCTCACTCCATTTAAAGACAATGGAGATATTGATTATAACACATTAACCAGATTGACAGAGGTTTACCTCGAGGCGGGAGCAGCGGGTTTGTTCGCAAATTGCCTGTCGAGTGAGATGTTTGAACTCTCAGACGCTGAACGGATCGATGCGATTCAGCATGTCATCAAAACCGTGAACGGTGCGGTACCGGTTATAGCGACGGGTACATTCGGAGGGCCTATTGACAAGCAGGCGGATTTTGTGAAAAGGGTAAATGATACCGGCACGGAAGCGGTTATTGTGATCACCAGTCTGCTGGCTGAAGAGTCAGATTCAGATGAGTACTTCAATTCACGTGTTTTTGATCTGATCGATCAGACTCCGGGAGTACCTTTGGGTTTCTATGAGTGTCCGGTGCCTTATAAGCGACTCCTTTCGGCTGAACAGCTCAAAAGCTTTGTCGATACCAAGCGGGTTATCTATCATAAAGACACCTGTCTGGATATTGAGCAGGTGAGGGCGAAATTAAAGGCCACGGAAGGTGCTGACTTTGGCCTGTATGACGCCTATATGGTACATGCAGTTGAGTCGCTTAAGGCCGGGTCATCTGGTTTGTCATGTATCCAGGGGAACTATTTTCCTGAACTAATCGTATGGTTATGTGATAACTACAACAATGAAGCTGTGGCGGCTGAGGTTGCGAAGGTACAGCAGTTCCTGTACGCCAATATGGATGTGATGCATAATGTATATCCTATTGTTTCTAAATATTTCCTCCAGAAGAGAGGTCTTAATATTTCGACATTCACAAGACGGAAGGTTGGAGAGTTTACCAGTTCGATCACGAATGAGATTGAAACGCTGTTTAAGGACTATAACTACCTGCAACAGGAATTAGAACTGAACATTCACATATAGCAGAACGAGGGGTTGAGTGCGAAAGTATTATTTTGGATGTTACGCTTTTACATTCAGCCCCTCATTTTGATTTATATTTTTTGAAGATATTGTCTTTTATAATCCAGCGGCGTTAATCCGGTTACCTTCTTAAAGTGCCGGTAAAAGTTGGATACATTATTGAATCCACAGTCAAAGCAAATTACCTCCGTAGGTAGTTTGTCTTCAATAAGCGCGCGACATGCGTGGCTTATTCGAATCTCAATCAGAAAGTCGTAATACGTTTTCTTGGTCATTAACTTAAAATACCTGCAGAAGGAGGTAACGCTCAAGTTGCTGATCTCTGAAATTTCTTCCAGGCTGATCTCCTTCTTATAATGAGTAAGGGTGTAGTTATATACCTTATTCAGCCGGATAGTATCTGATTCCGTTGACTTGTTTACCGTATGCTGACCTGTAACGATGGTTTTATAATCTTCGGTCTCGGCAAGAATTTTTAATATGGAGAGCAGGATGATGATCTTGTCCAGACCAGACGCATCTATGGCTGAAAACATCAGCGCTGAGAGCTTTTCTTTCGCTTTCCCGTTGATGATCATGCCCTGTTTTGCTTTCTCAAGCAGCTTGGGTATGAGATAAGCTTCGGGAAGGTTGAGAATGTCTTTTCCCAAACAATCGGGAAGGAAGTGAATGACGATAGCCTCCACTTCGAGGGTGGAGTTTGCAGCGAAGTATTCGTCTTTGCAGCGAAACGTATGAGGGAGGTTCTCGCCCAGCAAGGCGAGCTCACCTGAAGAAAAGTTACTGATATTATCTCCGATAAACCTTACACCTTCGCCCCTTATAGTAAGGTGTAATTCCAGTTCAGGATGATAATGCCAGATGGTATCAAACCTCGGTTTTATATCGTGTCTTATGCTGAAAGAGCTCTGGAGTTTTGTGGGAACTTTGTGAAATAGGGGCTTCATCTCTCTTTGTTTATCTCGTTGCTGTCCGACGGCAAGTATACATTAAATTTTCTATTTAGAATGCTAAGATCCTATAAAAACTGGATAACAAGCTGCAACAATACTATTACAGCCTGGTGCATATTTGTAGGACTCGGCTCTAGCTTTTCTGTCAAAAAGCGAGTAAAGTTGAAAGAAAAAATGGGCATTAGGAGTTTGCTAACAGACTCATTTTATTATTGATAAATTCATAAGGAACCTGTAAAAATTATACAATGTTGAAAGGAAATAAGGAAGTTTTATTAGTTGCAAGTGGGGACTTGCGTATCGCTGCAAATCAAAATTGCTGGGCTACTCAGAACGAAATGGAACAGCTCCTGACCAAGGCGATTGAAAAGCTTGGCTGGACGGTAAAACGTGCTCATCAATATAACGAAGTAAAAAAACACGGATTCATAGATTCTCAAAAAATGGGAATGGAAGTGTTTCGGAATCTTGATCCTGAACAACCTATCATTGTAGCGGAGAGCGTTTGGCAGTATAGCCATCATGTGCTTTCCGGGTTGACAACACACAAAGGACCAATACTTACGGTAGCAAACTGGAGCGGACAATGGCCGGGTCTTGTAGGTATGCTGAACTTGAATGGTTCACTAAGCAAGGCGGGCGTAGAATATAGTTCACTCTGGAGCGAAACGTTCGAAGATAACTTTTTTACAAACTCACTGAAGGAATGGTTTGAAACAGGAGTGATCAAACATGACCAGAGCCATGTAAAAGACTATAGCCTGGTAAAGATTCCTCAGACTGAGGAGCAGGTAGGTAAAGACTTTGCGAAAGCCTTCAAAAGCCGTAAGGGCATTATGGGAATTTTTGATGAGGGTTGTATGGGCATGTACAATGCTATCGTTCCTGATGATCTTTTGCACCGCACAGGATTTTTCAAAGAGCGTCTCAGTCAGTCTGCATTATTCGCAGCGATGAGGAAGGTTAGTGTGGACGAGGCGGAAGAAGCCCTGAACTGGCTGCTTGAGCAGGGGATGACCTTTGAGTGGGGTGAGAACCCAGAGACCGAACTGACCAGAGAGCAAACTCTTGAGCAGTTGAAAATGTATATCGCGTCATTGCGTATCGCCGAAGAATTCGGTTGTGACACGATCGGTATTCAGTATCAGCAGGGACTGAAAGATCTTACCGCTGCGAGTGATCTTACTGAAGGACTTTTGAATAATAAACTACGCCCACCGGTTCTATCCGAATCAGGTGAAGAAATTTACGCAGGACATGCTCTTCCGCACTTCAATGAAGTAGACGAGTGTGCCGGTATAGACGGATATGTTACCTATCATTTATGGGAGCAGTTGGGGTTGGACGGATCGAATACGCTTCATGATCTGCGCTGGGGTAAGCAGCGGAACATGAACGGGGTTGATGAGTTCGTATGGTTGTTCATGATATCCGGAGCAGCACCAGCCTCGCACTTCACCGACGGATATAAGGGCGCATCAAGTATTCGCCAGCCATCTATGTTCTTCCCGTTTGGAGGTGGAACGCTGAGAGGAATCAGTAAACCGGGAAGCATCGTATGGAGCCGGGTATTTGTAATGGACAATAAGCTTCATTGCGATCTGGGTGTAGGGGAGGCAGTATCACTTCCTTTGGAAGAAACTCAGAAAATATGGGGAGAAACCAATCCTCAGTGGCCGCTTATGCATGCTGTTTTAAATGGTGTAACGCGTGACCAGATGATGGCACGTCATAAGGCGAACCACATTCAGGTAGCGTATGCTCCGGATGCGGAAAAGGCGCAGGAAATCTGTCGTATCAAGGCTGCTGCAATGACCGGGCTCGGCATTGAAGTTCACTTCTGCGGAGATGTTGATTTTAACGGTTCCCAAAACTAATGATCATGAGAAAATTTATATTGTTTGCTTTAGCGTTTAGCTGTTTTGTATCCGCCGGCTTTGCACAGCAGGGTACAGAAGCGGAACGAGCTGCTTATAAGAAGGTAATTACAGGAAGAGCTGATAAGATTGCTGTCAAGCTGGGTATTCAGGATACTGTGAAGAAAAATGTGGTTCGCGATATTATCGCGGACCAATATATTGCTTTGAACGACATCCATTCTTTGAGGGATGAGAAAATTAAGTCGTTAAAGGCTGATAAGAATTTGGATAAAGATGCCCGCACAGCTAAAGTTAGCCAGATAGAGGCGGAGGCAGGTCCGAAATTGGCGCGCTTGCATAACGAATATATGATAAAGCTCGGTAAGCAGCTTAGCAAGGATCAGATCGAGAAAGTAAAAGATGGAATGACCTATTCTGTTCTTCCGATAACTTACAAAGGTTATATGGAGATGCTACCGAATCTGAAGGAAACTCAGAAAGAGCAGATCCTGGCTTATCTGACAGAGGCCAGGGAATATGCGATGAACGCAGGCTCTTCTGAAAAGAAACATGCCTGGTTTGGAAAGTATAAAGGAAAGATTAATAACTACTTATCCGCGGAAGGAGTGGAGACTAAGAAGGCCAGAGAAGAGTGGGAGCAAAAGTTGAAAGAAAGGCAACAAAATCAGTAATCTCGCGTATAAGAGAGCTGAATGGTAATATGGTACAGGATCATGAAAAAATACTACAGAAAATTTCTCAGTTCCTTGATACCTTTGTATAATAACTAACCCCCCGATTTTCTTAGAATAATTAGCATATGATGCCTCCGGGTATCATATGCACGATATACTGTGAACTTTAAATTATTGAAATATGAAATAGAACTTTACATCCGATAATAACAAGCTTATACTTGATTATCAATTATTCCCGATTATTGAAATTCTAATACTAACATTAATCTAAATATTTTATGAACTTACTTTTACAATCAAGCCTTCATCGGACCAAGGTTCCGGCGATGATCTTGGTCTGTCTGTTTGTATTACAAAATACTTCTTTTGCTACAAATACGGCACGGATGATCTCGGCTGAAAAGTCGTTAAACGCGCGTGTTAACGTTACTGGAACTGTGACAGATACGAAGGGAGAGCCGCTTCCTGGTGTCACAGTTAAGATTAAAGGAACAAACTCTGGAACCAGCACTGATGTGAATGGTGTATTTAGGTTGAATCTTCCTGTAGGCAATGAAACTTTGGTTTTTACTTACATTGGGTTTCAAACTAAAGAAGTTGTTGCCTCAGGTACAAAGCTAACCGTTCAACTGATCGAATCCACAAGTAATCTGGACGAGGTCGTTGTTGTAGGTTACGGTACTCAAAAGAAGGCTCACTTAACGGGAGCAGTTGTAGAGATAAAAGCTGAAGAGATCGCTGACCTTCCAGTTACAAATATCGGAGCGGCTTTATCAGGACGTCTGCAGGGTGTAGGCGTAAGTGGTGGAAACTCCCGACCGGGTTCTAAGGCTACAATAACAATCAGAACCCCGATACCTGGGGCCGGAAGCTCGCCGTTGTATGTAATAGATGGTGTAATACAGATCACCGGACAGAATCAACCTGACGCAACTTTATTTAATAACCTTGATCCAGCAGAAGTTGAAAGTATCTCCATATTGAAAGATGCGGCTGCGGCGGTATATGGAGTTAGGGGAGCAAATGGTGTAGTTTTGGTAACCACAAAAAAGGGTAAGGCCGGACCTCCGAAAATTTCCTACAACGGTTCTGTCGCCTTAAATGACGAAGCTTACCGTACGAAAATGATGAATGCTTACCAGTTTGGGCAGTACTTCAACATCATGAACGGTCCTAACGGATCGAATAAAACACCTGCGGTAAATGGAGCGACCTATAAGAACTTTGTGTTTAGCGATGACGAGCTTGAAAAATTCAAGACAACTAACTATGACTGGTTGGAAGACGCCTGGTCATCCAGTTACAATACGAGGCATACACTTAGCCTAAGCGGCGGTGCGGAAAAAGCTACGTACTTTGCCAGCATCGGTTATAATAAACAGGATGGTAATCTCGGAACTCTCGATTACGACAGATGGAACTTTCGCGCCGGTACAGATGTTCAGGTTGCATCTAACTTGAGAGTGGGACTACAAGTGTCAGGAAATAACGACAACATGGTTAAAACCTTCAATAAAGTTTCTGGGGAAGGTGTTGAGGATGATTACAAGAATCTTCTTTTGACTCCACGGTATGTTCCGATGTACATTGATGGCTTACCTGTGAAAATTCCGGGAACCACAAACGACTTATCCCGTTATCACTTTTATGAGTTAGATCGTTTAGGGAATCTTGCAGAGACCGGATCCAAGTTTTATACCGTTAACATTTCTGCTGAATACAAGGTTCCTTTTATAGAAGGTTTAAAAGCGAGAGCTTCTTACGCTCGGAATAATTCGGGCTCACACGGTTCCCAAGTAGGTACGAAGTACACCGTATATCAGTTTACTGGTGTGGGGGAGCACGAGCATATTTATGACGGTGCTACAAGGTCAACACCTCTTACAGTAAGTAATGGTAACAGACTATACTACTCGAACTCAAACGAGTCCAATGTTCAGATGAACTTTATCCTTAACTATGAGCGCCAGTTCGGAAAGCACAATGTAAGTGGTTTGTTTACCGTTGAAAAAGGCGAATCTAATAACACGCAGGAAGATGTCTGGAAGGAAGATCCTATTCAGGCAACAAACGGGCAGTTTAATACAGCTTTCGGTGCTTTCTCAGGAAGAACAGCCAGGAATGAAGCGGGAACTCTTGGATATATCGGAAGGTTAAATTATCGTTATGCAGAGAAGTATCTTTTTGAGTTCTTGTTTAGAACTGATGCTTCGACGAAATTCGCACCAGAGAACTATTGGGGTAATTTCTATTCAGGATCAGTGGGATGGGTGATGTCTCAAGAAGATTTTTTCAAATCAAATACGATTAACTTCTTGAAACTGAGATATTCCGTTGGATTGCTTGGAAACGATCAATTCGGATCTTGGTTGTGGAACCAACGATATACCTTTCAAGAAGGAAAAGGTGCAGTTTTCGGTGGTAATGGAAACAGTACAATCGGTTTAAAGATGGACGCTTCTCCAAACAGAAATGCTCATTGGAGTCAAGAGTTTAAGAATAACGTCGGTATTGATGCCAGGTTCTTGGATAGCCGTCTATCAGCGACCGTTGAAGGATACTATAATTATGGTTCAGACCTGTTGATCAAACGAGTTGGTAATGTGCCTGTAACCGTAGGTGGTTCTGTGGCGCAAGAGAACTATGGTAAGGCGAATGCGTTCGGCTATGAGATCGAGCTGGGATGGACATCTCAAATCGGCAAGGACTTCAATTATGGGATTAATGCGCGATTTAACTGGGGAGATAATAAAGTTATCAGAGGTGATTTCAACGAAACCGACATTAAATATCCTTGGAATGCTCAACCTGGAAAATCAAGTGATGTGGGTATGTGGGGGTATGATTATTTAGGAATGTTTAAAACTCAGGACGACATAAACGCCTATTATAACGAATATAAGGTAACTTCAGTTTTTGGTCAAAAGATCAACACTGCTGAAGACTTAAAGCCAGGTATGCTTTATTATAGAGATGTGAGAGGTCCACTGCAGCCTGACGGCACATTTGCAGCACCAGATGGTATCATCGACGAAAATGACCAGATTAAATTGAAAAATAGACAAAATAACCACTATGGTTATGGTATGACCCTTAAGGCGGGTTATAAGGGACTAAGTTTCGATATGGTCTTGGCCGGAAACTTCGGCGGCTGGGCTGAAATTGAGGAACGTTCACCATTGAATAATGATATTAGCAGGGTGTTTACCAGCTTACCAGAAATCTGGGGAAATATCTATGATCCGGTAATGAACCCTTCCGGAACTATGCCAAACCCAAATTGGGGAAACATGTACAATAAGTCTTCAAGCTTTTGGGAAGTTAGTTCTTTCAGAATGCGTATTGCAAGTATAAATTTAGGATATAGTGTTCCAAAGAGCTTTACGGATAAATTAAAGATCAGCAATGCCAGAGTTTACTTAAGTGGTATGAATCCGTTTAACCTTTATAATCCTTATGGTTACAAAGATCCTTCTGTTGCTTGGAACGCATACCCAGCATTGAAGACATATTCTTTCGGTGTAAATCTGACATTATAAGCTCTTAGACAATAATATAGAAGACATGAAAAGTAAAAGATTGATATATATGTTTGTAGCTCTATTATTTGTAGCTACCGGATGTAAAGATGATTTTCTAGAAGAAAAAAGAGATTACGGAGCAGTTGATGATCAGGTGTTTCAGGATCCAGTTCTAGCTCAAGCCTATGTTGATTATATCTACGGCCTCTTTCAACCAGCAAATAACGCTCAAGCCTTTGTTATTAGTAACGCGGCTACTGATAACGGAACTTACAGTAATGCGTTTACCCAAACGACTGAGGAATTGGCTGGAGAAACGGATTGGAATAAAGAATATCCTAATATTTCATATGAGTTCGCTCATGCCAATAAATATTTTGGACAGCGTATGCCTACAAGCGTGAACAACAATACCTGGACACGACTGAGACAGATCAACATCTTTCTGGCAGAAGTTGACAAGCACGGAATGGCAGAGGATGTTAAAAATAAGTTGAAAGGTCAATTATATTTTTGGAGAGCTTGGCAGTACTTTGAATTAGTAAGACTTTATGGTGGTGTTCCGATTGTGCTTACACCGACAGATCCTATTTCAGGACAAGAGGTCAGCAACATTCCACGTAGTACGTCATCTGAAACGATCGAGCAAATATTAGCAGATCTGGATCTTGCACAAAGCTTACTACCTGGAGTTTGGGGTGGATCTGACTGGGGTAGAATTACCAGTGGTGCTGCTGCAGCATTGAAAGGACGAGTTCTGTTAACATGGGCCAGCCCTTTATTTAACAGAACTGATGACAAAGCAAGATGGCAAAGAGCTTATGAGGCTAATTTGGCTGCAAAGACTCTTCTTGAGTCTAGTGGTTTTGGTCTTTACAAAAAAGGTTCACTAGAGAATGCAACCGCTTGGGGAAATATGTTCCTTGAGGAAGGTGGATCAGCGATCAATCCTGAAGGTGTGATCGTATTTGGATTCAATAATGGCGCCGCCGGTAATAATAATACGAAAAATAATGGTTGGGAAAACGCTATAAGACCAAGAGATATTTCTGGTAGCGGCTCGATCTCTCCAACTAAGGAAATGGTTGATGCTTTCCCGATGAAAGATGGAAAGATGCCTGGAGAGTCTACCTACGCATATGATGCAAACAAGTTTTATAAGAATCGGGATCCCAGATTCTACAAAACGTTTGTTTACAACGGTGCTGCCTGGCCTTACGCTTCGGCAACTGGCTCGGTTCCTGGTTACAGACAGTGGACTTATGTTTGGAAGAAAACGGCCACGGCAACAAGCTATAACGCGTCAACTGAAACTAAGGGAGCAAACGCAAGCGGTATTTACTTGTGTAAAGCAAGTAATCCGGCTGCAAGCAACGCTTTGGGAAATTTCGTGATGAGCGGAACTGACTTCATGGAAATGCGATTTGCTGAAGTGGTTTTGAACCTGGCAGAGTGTGCTATCGGATCTGACAAACTTGCGGAAGGGCTCGAAGGCATCAAGTCAATAAGGGCTCGTGCAGGTGTTGAAAATCTGGATGGTAACTACGGTCTAAGCAGTGCTGTTGGAGATCGAAATAGACTCTTTGCTGCGATCCTTAACGAGCGTAAGGTTGAGTTTGCTTATGAAGGAAAGCGCTTCTGGGATTTGAGACGTTGGTTGCTGTTTGATGACACTTACGGAACTGTAACTCGTCTAGGCATGGAACCGCTAAATGGAATGCGCAGAACTGGTTATACTATCTCTGTTAAGACGGGTGCGGGAGCTGATTACATTGGTGATAAAGATCCATTAATTAAAGCAGGTGCTACAGCGCCGGTTGCTGATCGCGATGCGACTCCGATTGACGAGCTGTATGACAAATATTTTCAAGTGAGTGTTAAAGATGATCTTGATAAAACGAATCCAGCGAACTGGAAGTTCACATGGTATAAAGAATACTATTTCTTTGGCCTACCTCAGGGAATTCTAATCAGCTCACCTTATCTTGAGCAAACTACCGGCTGGAACGGTTTAAATGGAACGGGAACTTTTGATCCTTTGAAATAAGGATAGTACCTAACAACGCATACTTAGGGGATAATCATCGACAGATGGTTATCCCCTTTTTATTTGCCATGTTGACAGAACATACAATACGGAAGAATGCCACTTTAATTGTACAACTTTCTATGCGAGTACTTACTAGTAGGAAGTTCGAACAATTGATGTTATTTTGATATCATCGTATAAAAAATCGCCAATATCGTATAGTCAAAGGCGCCCTAATCGTCTTAAATTTAGGAAATGGACCATGAACGTTGGAATGTTTACATTTCGAGTTATTGGGTCAATTTTAACCAAACTATTTAACTAATTCTTTAAAGGATGAAATCGAGAAAATTATTGATCATGACAGGTTTAATGTGCTTTTTTATGCTATCAGGCTTAACCAAGACAGTTGCTCAAGACGTTCAAGTTGGTATTACGTTACCTTACAGTGGTAACTTCAATAATTGGACAATCACATTTACGAACGAAAGCACAAACGAGGTGTTTTACTTTCAAACAGATGACAGTAATTTCCAATCTGGCATTTTGGGAAATATGCCTGCTGGTACGTACACAATTTCTTTTGACTGCCCATATTTCCCATGGGAGGGATTTGATGTTGGAGTTTGTGGAGATAACTATTACCAATTTAAAGCCCGTAATAGCGGGTTCGACTGGTACCATGCTGTTATTGATGCGACTACCTACATCCAAATTGACGCAGGATATTAATATTAATGGCGATTCAAAGTACTTATGATTAGGTTAAAAACACATTCAAAAACTTAGAATCTGCTCAGCAAGAGATCAAGCCCAATTTCTAGAGATTACATCAGATTTCTACGACATTTACCCATTCTATAAATGCGTTTGCAGAATGCAGTAATTCATTTAAGCGGCTTATTGTAACAATATAAATGATAAAAGGGGTGCGTATCGCATCCCTTTTATCATTTATAGCGCACTTTGACTTACAGGATAAGATGCTACATAAGATTGAGAAAATGCTATATAAAACTAAGCTGCCCCGCCTATACATTTGTAATGAGATATACTTTCTAACCAAAGGTATTGCTAAATTATTATGTTGAAACCTTGATTTCGAATGGATCTCATTATATCTTATTTAAACACACCAGATAAAATCTTCGTTGAATGAACGATTTAGATCCTCGCCGTAAATATATAGTTGCAAGTTTTTTGGCTTGTATCATATCTATGCCTTTATCCTTTGCTCAAAAGGGAAAGGTTAAGCCTGTGCCTCCAATCTCATACAAAGAGAATAAGCTAAGCTACGCGCCCGATTCTCTTGGAAACCGCATTCCTGATTTTTCATACGCCGGTTACAAGGCGGGAGCGAGTGCGATACCGGATGTAAAAATCCAGGTTGTTGTTCCGGTAAAAAAGGGAGATGCCACGAACCGCATTCAGTCGGCGATTGATTATGTATCATCTTTGCAAGCCGATAATAACGGAATCAGAGGAGCAGTGTTGCTTGAGAAGGGGGCTTATGAAGTATACGGTTCGTTAAAAATAAACGCCTCGGGAGTGGTCCTTCGAGGAAGCGGAATGGGGGAGGATGGAACGGTTCTGCTGGGTGCAGGGAAGTCGCGGGAGACGCTTCTTGTAATCGAGGGCTCTGCAGACCGGCAGGAAGCAGCATCTGTAAAGCTCGCCGATATTTATCATCCTGTAAACACCCGGGAAATTTCGTTATCTGCCAGGCATGATTTTAAGGCCGGACAAACTGTAACGGTGCGCAGGCCATCCACTAAAAGTTGGATCGATGCTGTGGGTACAGAACATTTCGGGGGAGGGGAGACTACTCTGGGATGGAAGCCTGGAGATAAGGATCTGGAATGGGATAGGACTATTGAAGCCGTACAGGGCAATAAACTTATTCTCGACGCTCCGATCACTACCGCTCTCGATCCGCTGTTCGGTGGAGGTACAGTCTCTGCTTATAAGTGGCCTGAAAGGATTGCTGAAGCTGGTGTAGAAAATTTACTAATGCGTTCAACATATGATCCGGCAAATAAAAAGGATGAGAATCATCGCTGGATGGCGATAACGATGAATAATGTTATTGATGCCTGGGTTCGTCAGGTGAAGTTTGAACATTTCGCCGGATCGGCAGTGCAGCTGTTGCCCGCAGCCAGACGTGTAACGGTTGAAGATTGTATTTCACTTTTTCCGGTTTCTGAGATAGGGGGGCAGCGCCGTTATACTTTCTACACTCTTGGGCAGCAGACATTGTTCCAACGGTGCTATGCGGAGGACGGATATCATGATTTTGCTGTAGGATATTGTGCTACAGGTCCAAATGTATTTGTTCAATGTGAATCATCGCTGCCGCACAGTTTTAGTGGCGCGATCGACAGCTGGGCTTCCGGAGTCTTGTTTGATATAGTGAATGTAGATGGTCAGGCTCTGAGTTACATCAATAGAAGTCAGGATGCGCAAGGCGCTGGATGGACTGCCGCAAACAGTGTTTTCTGGCAGTGTACGGCTGCTCTTATCAACAACTTTGCACCACCGACAGCAAATAATTGGGCGTTCGGTTCCTGGGCTCAGTTTTCAGGCAATGGCTACTGGAGTGGATCAAATGAGCATGTAAATCCTCGCAGTTTGTATTACGCACAGCTTACTGAGCGAGTAGGGAGCGAAGTGGCTAAGCGTGCTTTTCTGATGGAGGTTCCGACAGAAGCATCAAGTAGTCCGAAAGTCGAAGTAGCTGCAGAGCTTACAGCGGCTGCACAAAAACCTGCCGTGCTATTGAAAGACTGGATTGCAGAGGCGGGTACACGAAATCCTATTCCTTTAGTTGCAAAAGCTGTGAAAACCATCGATCAGATCGGTGTTAAACAACCTGTTAAAAGGCAGCAGACTGGTTTGACACATATTCAAAACGGATGGCTTCTGAGAGGGCATGAGGTGATGACAGGGGCAAGGCATAATGTGCCTTGGTGGAGAGGAACATTACAGCCGGTAGATCTCAGGAAATCACAACCTGCTGTAACGCGCTTTGTTCCGGGCAGGACAGGTTTGGGACTTACCGATGACCTGAATGAGGTAACTAATAACATGAAAAAAGCGAACATTGTCGCTCTTGATCATAATTACGGTTTGTGGTACGAGCGTCGGAGAGATGACCATGAGCGTATTCGCCGTATGGATGGTGAAGTTTGGGCTCCTTTCTATGAACAGCCTTTTGCCAGGAGTGGTCAGGGATTGGCATGGGATGGTCTGAGCAAATACGATCTTACTAAATACAATACCTGGTATTGGAGCCGCCTGAAGCAATTTGCGGACCTGGCTGATGAGAAAGGACTTGTCCTGATTCATCAAAATTATTTTCAACATAATATCATTGAAGCCGGTGCCCACTATTCTGATTCTCCATGGCGCACTGCAAATAATATAAATAATCCTGGTTTCCCCGAACCAGTCCCTTATGCTGGGGATAAGCGTATCTTCCTGGCAGAGCAGTTCTATGATGTATCTCATCCGGTAAGAAGAGCCCTTCACAGGGCTTATATCCGCCAGTGTCTGGATAACTTTAAGGAGAATGATGGAGTTATTCAGCTGATCAGTGCTGAATTTACAGGTCCGCTTCACTTCGTTGAATTCTGGCTCGATGTGATAAAGGAATGGGAAGCTGAAAAAAATAAAAAGGTCGTGATTGGACTGAGCACAACTAAAGATGTTCAGGACGCAATATTAGCTGACGCGGCGCGATCTTCTGTGGTCAACCTTGTTGATATCCGTTACTGGCACTATCAGGCTGATGGCACCGCGTACGCGCCGAAGGGAGGTCAAAGTCTGGCACCAAGACAGCATGCAAGGCTTCTAAAGCCGAAGAAAACGTCCTTTGAGCAGGTTTACCGTGCAGTGAGCGAATATAAAAAGAAGTATCCTACTAAAGCTGTGATGTACTCCGGTGATAACTACGATGGTTTTGGCTGGGCTGCTTTCATGGCCGGTGGATCGTTACCGCAGTTGCCTGCGTCCGTTAATACGGGGCTGCTTGGTGCTGCTTCGCAGATGGCCCCGGCTGAAAATTCCGGAGAAGGGAAGTATGTTCTGGAAGGTAAAAACGGGATGATCGTGTATTCGACTGCCGGAAATAACCTGCAGCTTGATCTGCGCGCTTTCAAAGGTTCGTGCAAATTGACCTGGATAAATCCGAAGGACGGTCAGATCCAGAAGAAATCAAATACAGTTAAGGCAGGGGGAGTCCTGCAGGTCGATAAGCCTTCATCCGGAGAATCGGTATTATGGGTAAGTCATATTTAATTACACACTTAAATTGTTAATAATGCGTCGTATTTTTTATTTATCGCTTGTAGCTCTGTCGGTATTAGCGGCATGTAATGCTGAAAAGGAAGTCTTACAAAAAACCGGGCCGCTGAAGGTGTCTGAAAACGGAAGGTATATTGTAAAAGAAAATGGAGATCCTTTCTTTTGGCTGGGAGATACAGGTTGGTTATTATTTGGAAAGCTTAGTCGCGAAGAAGCAGATAAATACCTGGAGAACAGAAAAGAAAAGGGCTTTAATGTTATTCAGGTAATGATGCTGCACACGCTTGGTGCTGAGAACTTCTATGGTGATTCAGCATTGGTAAATAAAGATGCGTCTAAGCCAGTGGTTACAGAAGGGAATGATGCTGCTGACTCATTGCAGTACGATTACTGGGACCATATGGATTATATCATAGACAAAGCTGAAGAGAAAGGCTTGTATATGGCACTCGTTCCTATCTGGGGAACGAACGTTAAGGACGGCAATGTCAGTGTACCACAAGCTGAGGCTTATACTAAATTTATCACCGACAGGTATAAAAACCGGCCAAACATTATCTGGCTGAACGGTGGTGATATCAAGGGTAGTGATTCTATTTCTGTTTGGCAGGCTATGGGAAAAGGATTAAGAGCTAACGACCCTAACCACCTGATCACTTTCCATCCGAGAGGACGTACTTCTTCAACAGAGTGGTTCCATAATGAGGATTGGTTGGATTTCAACATGTATCAGTCGGGTCACCGTCGTTACGACCAAGATACCAGCTCAAATGAAACACGTCATTATGGAGAAGATAACTGGAAACATTCACAATACGATTATTCTTTGACTCCTGCTAAACCTACCATTGATGGCGAGCCATCTTACGAGGGAATTCCACAGGGATTGCACGATACGCTTCAGCCGCGCTGGACAGACAGCGATGTTCGCCGTTACGCTTACTGGTCTGTTTTTGCTGGTGCTTTCGGTTATACTTACGGTCAGAATTCGGTTATGCAGATGCATAACGCAAAAGATAAAGGGAGTGCTTATGGTTCTCATCAGTATTGGGATGATGCGATGAATGAACCGGGAGCCGGACAAATGGTTCATATTAAAGATCTGATGCTGTCACGTCCGTTCCTTGAACGTGTACCTGATCAAACGCTTATAGCAGATAATGGCGAAAAGTACGACTATCTGGTTGCTACACGCGGGGCTGACTATGCATTTATTTACACGTACACAGGCAGAAACATCAAGGTGAACATGGGCAAGATCAGTGGAGATAAGGTTAAAGCGAGCTGGTTCAATCCAAGAGACGGAAAAACTACAGAAATTGGTGAGTTCCCGAATACAGGTACTCATGAGTTTGATCCTCCAGCAGAAGTAAAGGCAGGAAATGACTGGGTTCTTATTTTGGATAAAGCATAATTATGAAGAACCGTCTGGTAATAGCGCTTATTTCAGCTGCCCTTTTTGCATCGTCGTGCTCTAAGCAGGCATACGTTTTTACTTCATTCCATGAGCCCGCAGATGCGGGCTTAAGGATGTTATACAGTAAGGACGGTTATAAATGGAATGACTTCAACAGGATTTTTCTGAAACCGGAGATCGGAGATCAGAAGATCATGCGCGATCCATCTATGGTTCAGGGTCCCGATGGTACATTTCATCTGGTGTGGACTACTGGCTGGAAGGGGACAAAGGGTTTTGGATATGCGAGCTCGAAAGACCTGATCAACTGGTCGCCTCAACGTTCCATAGACGTGATGAAACACGAACCGACAACAGTGAATGTATGGGCGCCTGAAATTTTCTACGATGACGAGGAGCAGCAGTTTATCATCATCTGGGCTTCTACAATTCCTCATCGTTTTCCAAGAGGAGTGGAGGATGAAAGTAACAATCACAGGATGTACTCCGTCACTACAAAGGATTTTCAGACATTTAGCGAAACAAAGCTGTTCCTTGACCCCGGATTCAGCGTTATTGACGCTGTGATCGCCAAGTTAGATAAAGGCAAGTATGCATTGGTATTAAAGGATAACACACGTCCGAACCGATACATGAGGATTGCTTACTCTGATAAAGCTATGGGACCGTACACCGGTGTTTCTGATGCTGTAACCGGAATATTGACGGAAGGCCCGAGTGTGGTGAAGGTCAAAGACCAGTGGCTGATGTATTTCGATGCTTATGGGGAAAAGACTTACCGTGCGCTGGGTACTCAGGACTTTAAGAAGTTTGAAGATGCAACCAGCAGGCTTTCTATTCCGGAAGGACATAAGCATGGCACCATTGTTCCCGTGCCGCAGCGTCTTATCAAAAAGATGCTGAAAGATTCAGATCAGGGAAAAGACTGAAGAAGAAGACAGAAGATATGATTTTAAGTAAATATAAATCCAGCCTGGCAGCATTCATGTTTGTTGCTGGCACAGGAATAGTAAATACATTACAGGCCCAGGATGTTGTACATTATACCGGTACGACTCTATCGAATATAGACTATCACCACGGGCAGTTAAGTCCTGCGATCGGCGTGCACAACATCCAGATCATGCGGGCAAACAGAGAACAACCCAGTCAGGAAAACAGCTATGGATGGACGTACAATCATGCGACCAATATGGCTTACTGGAACAATACCTTCTTTCTGCATTATCTGAGTGATCCGGTAGGAGAGCATATTCCTCCCAGCCAGACGCTGTTAATGACTTCAAAAGATGGTTATAACTGGACAAAGCCAGATATTATTTTCCCTCCGTATAAGGTGCCTGATGGGTATCGCAAAAGCGGAGTTGAGGGAGTGGCGAAGGATTTGTACGCTATCATGCACCAGCGTATGGGTTTCTTCGTATCAAAAAAGGATCGTTTGCTTGCTCTTGCGTACTATGGTATAGCTATGCATGCTAAGGATGATCCGAATGACGGTAAGGGAATCGGCCGTGTAGTCAGGGAAATCTATAAAGATGGAACATATGGTCCTATCTATTTTATACGTCACAACTCTAGCTGGGATCAGAAGAAATCGGCCTATCCACTTTTTACAAAAAGCAAGGATAAAGGCTTCGTGGAAGCTTGTCAGCAATTGTTGTCAGATCCTCTGATGATGCAGCAATGGGTTGAAGAGGCGGATCGCGATGATAAACTAATCCCCCTGAAAAAGCAATACAAAGCACTCAGTTACTACCATCTTCCGGATGGACGGGTGGCTGGCTTGTGGAAGCATGCCGTGACCGCTATCAGCAAGGATGGCGGAAAGACATGGCCTGAAAATGCGGGCAGGGCTCCTGGGTTCGTGAATAGTAATGCGAAGATATGGGGACAAAGGACCTCTGATGGAAAGTATGCAACTGTTTACAATCCTTCGGAATATCGTTGGCCATTAGCTCTTTCAGTGAGTGAAGACGGTCTGAATTATAAGAATCTTCTTTTGGTAAATGGTGAAATATCGCCGATGCGTTATGGAGGCAATTACAAGTCATACGGTCCACAATACATACGTGGTATTCTTGAAAATAACGGTACGCCGCCTGATAATAACATGTGGTTATCGTACAGTATGAACAAGGAAGACATTTGGGTGGCAAAAGTGCCTGTGCCTGTCGTTGATAAGGCGGCTCAGCATGCGAATGATAATTTTAACGCCTTGCCTGCAAATGAAGAGCTGAAGTTATGGAATGTTTACAGTCCGCTTTGGGCACCTGTGAAAGTGCAAAAGGCTGCTGACGGATTGAAGTACCTGACCCTTACGGATAAAGACAGATACGATTATGCGAAAGCAGAACGCATAGTACCAGCGACAAAAAAGCTGGTGGCGGAGTTTGATGTAACAGCTGCGCAGAATGATTTCGGTGTACTGGATATTGAGTTCCAGGACAGCAAAGGTACTCCATTTGCACGTCTGACTCTTGACTCTGTGGGTAATCTGAATTTCAAAGCCGGAGCTCGTTACAAGGGTATTATGAAATATGAAGCTGGAAAAAAATATACGATCAAGGCTACATTGGACACAGAAACGCGGATGTGCACTATTAACGTTAACGGTGAAAAGACCTGGAATGGAATTGCCTTTTCTCCTGTAGCTGCGATAGAGCGCGTGGTTTACCGTACAGGAAACGTGCGCCGATTCCCACATATAGATACACCTGCAGATCAGACGTATGACCTTCCGAATGCGGGCTCACCGGATCGTGAAGCGAAGTACACGATCGGACAACTGAAAACGTCTGCACTATGATAAAGAGGCTTCTCGTTTTGGCAATATGTTTGATCGCTTCAATACACTTGAGTGCTGAAGTGGTCCTTCCCAGAATTCTGGGGCACAACATGGTGCTTCAGCGGGAGCAGCCTGTAACCATTTGGGGAAAGGCATCAGTTGGTGAACAGGTTCAGGTGTCTTTTGCCGGGCAGAGCAAATCTGCTCAGGCTGATGCCGTTGGTAACTGGAGGGTTGTTCTCGAGCCTATGAAGGCATCCGGGATAGGGCAGGACCTGTCTATAACGGGGACTAATACGATTGTCTTAAAAAATATTCTGGTAGGGGAGGTATGGCTGTGTTCGGGACAATCGAACATGGAATACACCATGAGAAAGAATAGTAAGGTAGCAAGGCCTTACAACGGGCATAATCCCGTGGATGAGTTGAAGTATGCCGACAATGACAGCATCCGGATATTCCTGGTGAACAGAAAGGAACTTATCAAGCCTGACCCGGCGCATGAAGGCTGGAGCGTTGCCCGTGATTCGGCATTGCGATCGTTTTCCGCTGCTGCTTACTTTTTCGCGAAAGAATTGGGTCAAAAGTTGGGGGTTCCTGTAGGAATGATCTCATCGGCTATTCCGGGAAGCAGAATAGAACCATGGATACCGGCGGTGCTTATGCCTGATGGTGATGGGGAGCCCGGTAAGTTTTACAAGCCTATGATCGAACCTTTGCAGCCTTTTGCAATCAAGGGGTTCTTATGGTATCAGGGCGAGAGCAACTGTTTCCTGAACGAAAGAGCTCAGTATACCGACAAAATGAAACTGTTGATTAACAGCTGGCGAACAGCATGGGGCAGAGCTGACTTGCCTTTCTATTATGTTCAGCTCGCACCGTTCTACTATTCAAAAAGTGAGGGAAAGATAAAGCTGGAGGTTCAGTCGCTACCTGAATTCAGGGAAGCTCAGGAACAGGCGCTTCAGGTATCGAACACGGGTATGATCGTTACCACAGACCTTGCCAGTAACATCAACGATATTCATCCTCCCATGAAGTGGGAGATTGGAAGAAGGCTTGCTGTTATGGCGTTAAGTGACACTTATGGGATTGGTGTTGCAGGACATGGTCCGGTTTTCATGGATATGCATACCAAAGGGGGCAAGATCGAGCTCAATTTTAAATATGCGGGTTCGGGACTTTACAGTAAGGATGGGCAACCGCTAAGGTGCTTCAGCATAGCGGGTAGGGATGGCAAATTCGTGCCTGCTACGGCTGTTATCAGAAATAATAGAGTTGTCGTTTCATCACCTGCTGTGAAAACACCGGTTAATGTCCGCTTTGCATGGAACGAGGCAGATCAACCGAACTTTTATAACAGAGAGGGATTGCCTGCAGCCCCTTTTCGTACAGACCGGGCAGCCGGACTAATAAACAATGAACTTTTATATTCGAATAATTAGCATGAAAGTACTTTATATACATTTCATTTTTTTCTTTTTTCTTTTCTCTCCTGGTGTTAACGCACAAACGACGCAGAAGCAAATGCTCTCCGGTACGGGTAATGATGATACCGTAAACTGGGACTTTTACGTTACCGGCGGAATGAAAGCTGGCAAGTGGTCTACCATTCCTGTGCCATCAAACTGGGAGCTTCAGGGCTTCGGTAAGTATGACTATGGGTTTTCAAAAGATAGCCTGAGAGGGAAGGAGCAAGGTATGTACAAGCGCACTTTCAAAGTCTCTAACGACTGGAAGAATAAGAAAATTGACATTGTGTTTGAAGGTTCAATGACTGATACTGAGGTGAAAATCAACGGCAAGTTGGCCGGGCCGATTCACGAGGGTTCCTTTTATGTATTCAGATACGATATTACAAAGCTGGTGAAGTTTGGATCAGATAATTTGCTGGAGGTGAAAGTATCTGAGCATTCTGCAAATAAGTCGGTGAACGCAGCTGAGCGTGAGGCTGACTTCTGGCTTTTTGGCGGAATATTCCGTCCGGTTTACCTGGAAGGCCTTCCAAAGAATCATATTGAAAGGGTATCTATCGATGCCAAGGCCGATGGATCTTTCCGTGCAAATGTTATTGCTTCTGGATCTGCGACTGAAGTCGGTATAAAGCTATTTCATGCGGATGGGAAACCATTTGGTTCAGAGATCAGGTCTAACCTGAATAAGAAGTCGGGCTCTGTGTTGATGAGTAGCGCTTTTCAGTCGCCAAAGCTTTGGTCGGCTGAGTTTCCTAACTTATACCGTGCTGAGTTCACCCTTTATCAAAACAGAAAAGCGGTACATACAGTAAGTAAGAAGTTCGGTTTCCGTACGGTGGTGGTGAAACCACGTGATGGTATGTATATCAACGGTGCAAAGATCAAGTTCAAGGGCGTGAACCGTCACTCTTTTTGGCCGACGTCAGGACGCACCACGAGCAAAAGTTTAAGCATTAAAGATGTGCTTCTGATGAAAGAGATGAATATGAACGCTGTTCGTATGTCTCACTATCCACCAGATGGACACTTCCTGGATGTTTGCGATTCTTTAGGCTTGTACGTAATGGATGAGCTTGCTGGATGGCACGGACATTATGATACACCTACAGGTACGAAATTGCTGAAAGAAATGATTGTTAATGATGAAAACCATCCATCGATCGTTTTCTGGGCAAATGGTAATGAAGGCGGGCATAATATGGAACTGGACACCATTTTCAGACAGCTGGATCTTCAGAAAAGACCGATCATTCATCCGTGGCAGTTGTTCGATGGCTTTGAAACACAGCATTATCGTGAGTACGATTACGGAATAGGTAACTACATGCACGGCCGGGAGATTGTGATGCCGACCGAGTTTCTACATGGAATGTATGATGGTGGACATGGCGCAGGATTAGAAGATTACTGGAAGGCGATGTGGGATAGCCCATTGTCTGCAGGTGGTTTTCTTTGGGATTTCGCTGATCAGGGTGTTGTACGTACAGACAAGAACAATATCATAGATACAGATGGAAACCATGCAGCTGATGGAATCGTGGGTCCGCATCATGAGAAGGAAGGAAGCTTCTACGCTATTAAAGAAATCTGGAGCCCGGTTTATATTGAGCGCAGGGAAATTGCGGAGGGATTCGACGGTGTATTCCAAGTAGAAAACCGCTATTCTTTCACTAACCTTAATCAGATTGGTTTTTCATGGAAGTTAGCGAAGCTTAAGCAAATAAACGGTGCTGCAGGCGATTCTATAAAAGGACAGATTCAGAGTCCTGACCTGAAGCCGCTCGAGAAAGGTGCTCTTAAGGTTGAGCTTCCTTCTGATTGGAAATCATACGATGTATTGTACATTACCGCAACCGGTACTGATAAAAGAGAGGTGTTCACCTGGAGTTATCCAATCGTTCGTCCTGCTCATGTGGCTTCACGGATTGTTAAAAAAGACGCTGCGAATGCTGTAAAAATCAGTGAAACTGATTCATTGTACCAGGTAACAGTTAATGATCTTAAAGTTTCTTTCAGTAAACGAACAGGAATTTTACGTGAAGTAAGAAATGATAAAGGAGTTATTCCGTTTAATAATGGACCGGTTCTGCAGGAAGGTGTGAACAACTTCGCGGGTTTCAGTCACAAAATGGAAGGAAAGAATGTTGTGATCGAATCTAAGTTTGATAGAAAAACCAGCTATAATATGCTTCAGTGGACTATTTATCCATCCGGTTGGGTAAAGATGAAGGTGAACTATTTCCCTGGTCAGTATTTTACTTCTGTTGTCGGCTTGAACTTCTCCTACCCTGAAAGCAATACAAAAGGTGTTGAGTATATGGGTTCTGGACCTTACAGAGTGTGGAAAAACCGGATGAAAGGTAATCAGATTGGTGTGTGGGACAAGGAATATAATAATTCAGCCACGGGAGAGCCTCCGTTCCAGTATCCGGAATTCAAGGGCTACCACGCCAACATGTATTGGATGAATTTCCATGGCAAAGACCAGTCTTTTACAGTTGTGACAGAAAATGAAGATCTGTACTTCAGATTGTTTACACCTAAGGTGTCTGATGATCCTTACAAGAACTATGTTCCGGTTTTCCCTTCAGGCGATATATCATTCATGCAGGGGATTTCCGGAATAGGAACAAAGACTCAGAAGACTGAAACAACAGGACCTATGGGAATGAAGAATATTTTCTACGATTACGAAAAAGATCCGTCTCGTGCGAAAGAGATCACTTTGTACTTTAACTTCTCAGGAAAATAGAATGAAATTGAAAGTCTATAAAAGTCTCACCCTAAAGGTGGGACTTAGCTTTGTCTTGATGCTGATCTGTTTGCCTGGCTGGGCGGCGGGAATTCAGCTTCAGAATCTCCGCTGCGAGATGCTGACAGATCCTCTGGGGATAGACGTGCTTAACCCGCGGCTTAGCTGGGAAATTACATCTTCAGCAAGGGGCTTGAAACAAAGCGCTTACCAGATTCTTGTGGCTTCGCAGCCTGATATGCTGGAAGCGGGAAAGGCTGACCTTTGGGATTCTGATAAGAAGAACTCCGAAGAGTCACAGCATGTAGTGTACAGCGGTAAGAAGCTAAAAAGTAAGGATAAGGCTTACTGGAAGGTTATTGTCTGGACGAATGATGGCAGTACTGCTTCGAGCGGAACTTCGAAGTGGTCTATGGGACTGTTAAATCCGGTAGATTGGAAAGGTCGCTGGATAGGTATGGACCGTGCTTTTAAATGGGATGATGAAGGTCAGTGGTCCCGTCTTTCTGCGCGTTATTTCCGTAAGGAATTCGATGCCAAAAAGACGATTAAGTCGGCATCTGTTTACATCATGGGGATGGGCATGTATGAGTTATATATCAATGGTGCACCTATTGGTAATCAGGTATTGGCACCCGTTCCTACAGACTACACGAAAGGTGTTAAATACAACGTTTTTGATATTACGGAGTGCTTGAAAAGTGGGATAAATACAATTGGAACTGTTTTGGGGAACGGCCGCTTTTATACCATGAGGCAAAGTTATAAGCCTTATAAGATCAAGACCTTCGGATACCCGAAGATGCTTCTCAATCTTGAGGTGACCTATACTGACGGAACTTCTGAAACGATCACTACGGATGATACCTGGAAGGTGACGGCTGATGGTCCGATTCGCTCCAATAACGAATATGACGGCGAAGAGTATGATGCTACCAAGGAAATACCAGGCTGGAACCGGACGGGCTTTGACGATACGAAATGGCTCAAGGCAGAATACGTTCAGGAGCCCGGAGGGATGTACGAGGCGCAGATGACTCCTAATATGCGGATCATGTCGACAGTGAAACCTTTAAGCATCAAATTTCTGAAACCGGGGGTTTATATTATGGACATGGGTCAGAACATGGCAGGATGGGTCAAAATGAAAGTTAAAGGTAAGAGGGGAACTGCGGTTTCACTTCGCTTTGCAGAAACCCTACAGAAGGATGGTGAGCTTTTCCTCGAAAACATGAGAGATGCTAAGGTAAATGATCTTTATATTCTTAAAGGGGAGGGTGTAGAAACCTGGCAACCTTCTTTTGTCTATCATGGAT
>Ga0160433_100047_pt1 | contig 137821 bp, 140 predicted proteins | sample HID1972K_E0MG_FD_108235 | JGI IMG/M metagenome (GOLD analysis project Ga0160433, IMG submission 108235) | Enriched pill bug-associated microbial communities from UW Madison campus, WI, USA - HID1972K_E0 MG | ecosystem: Host-associated > Arthropoda: Insects > Digestive system > Unclassified ...
AACACCGGCCGCTTCCAGTACACCGGCCAGGCCTGGCTGCCAGAGTTGGGGATGTACCACTACAAGGCCCGGATCTACTCCCCCACCCTCGGCAGATTCCTCCAGACCGATCCCATCGGATACCTGGACCAGGTCAACCTCTACGCATACGTCGCAAACGATCCGGTGAACCACACTGATCCAACGGGCCTGTGCCCTGACGCCTGCGTGGTTGAGGGTGGCGTCGTGGTCGTTGGTGCAGGGGTCGTTTACACCGCCGCGGCAGTCGGTCTCGCGACGGGTGTCTGTGTCGTGGCCTGCGAACAGATTATTGATGGCATTGAGCAGGGAGCAGCGGAAGCAAAAGACCGCATCGGTGATTTCTTCGGCCCCATCTTCAATCGAGGCACTCGTGAACCTTCCGCTAGACCGGACCCAAATGCTGGCGATCGCGCGCGCCAGGAAGGTCAGCGCGATCGCCGCAGGGAGCGGCGCGAGCGTCAGTCACGGGGGCCAGAAGGCAATGGTCAGAATCAAAGTGGAGAAGGCTATAGGGACCGCGAAGGAGCTAGTCGAGGCCCGCAGGGTGAACGGCCAAGCGGGCCGGATCGGAGGAACGGTCGCGAGCGCAACCGAGGCATTGACGAAGAACATAGCCGTCGTCCTAAGGGGCAACAAAATCAGCCAAGAACATAATTCTCAAATGACTAGTAGCGCCTCAAATATCGAGCAATCGCTAGATTTGTATCGAAGAAGCTCCAAAAAACTGAAGCCGCTTTATGGGGTCAGATCAGTTGAAAGATTTTCTTTGGAACGAGGCGCTACCGGACCAGAGAGGGTTGAATTTCACTTCCGGAAAAACTCGTCCCCAAGATCTTTATCGGTTTCGATATCGCTCTGGGAAGACCGTTGGGCGAGCGTTCGGATTTGGCGGCATTCCGCGTTCCCCGATGAGAAATTTTCTTGGACGATGAGCGGGCGCGTTGTCGAGTTTTCCAGTTTGTTTAGCGCCGTTGCCCAGTCTGGGCGGTTGGACGGCTATCGCGTGCCAGAGTTGGAGTCCCTCTGGTCGCCAATTCTTCTGGCCGGCCCACGTGGTGGGATTCACTGACCACCAACCAAAGGTGCTTCAAGGGCGAATCCGGCCCCGCCCGCCGCGCCTACGCGCGCGGACCCGTAAGCCTCAGACGCATCAAGGAAAAATCCCGCCGCTACAACCGGGGCGCGTCAAGCGGATCATACGTCGGGAACGATCCGGTCAATCAGACTGACCCCACGGGGATGATCGCCCTTGATCCTGGTGACGTGTTCGCTACTCGGGCAGAAGCGGCATACGACGCTCTCGACTACATCAATCCAACATCAGTCGCCGAGAACGCAGAGTATAGCGGGACGATAGAGCCGGCCGCGGGAGGGGGCTACTATGCGACAGAGCCTCAGCGGGGGACACATCGAAGTGTGCCTATTACTCTTAAGGCAACCACCGAAGGCGACTACCACACGCATGGCGATTACTCTACGCAAAGCGGCCAGCGCACATCGAGGTCAAGAGATCAGTTTGATAGCGAGAGATTCAGCCCAGACGATCGGAGCAACTCGCGTACTGGCGCCAATCTTGGTGGGAGGAACCCGGAGTATCGGAGCTATCTTGGAACGCCCTCTGGCAATTTCCGGGTCTTTGATCCCAACACAGGCCGCTCTTCGGCCTTCACCAAGCCGGCGTTTGTTCCAATGCTTCCAACGCCATCACCTCCATTTCTCTCTGAGTAGGAGCATAGGCCTTGAAAATTTCAGCAACCATGGCGGCTATCGGGGCGCTTCTTTTAATGTCCTGCGCCACCTACTCGGACATTTGGGAACGGGAACGAACGCCCCTCGCCACGTTGACGCCCGCCGCCGAGGCGGCCGTGGCGTCGGCGAGGTCGGCGTTGGTCGATGAGATCGGCGCCGCGGCAAGTTGTTACGATGATGAAGTCGAGGCCGCCGGGGATGACTTCATCGTGTCTTTCTTCAGCCCGCCGGAGGTCGTGTCGCCAACGACGCAGGAGGTTGTCGTGCAGTCAGGATCAGGTACCTGCGGGCAAGGTCGCGTTTATGCAGTAAGCCGCGCCGGAAAGATCATCGGTTCGAAACTCGGCCGATAAATCCAAAGCTCTGCGAGCGTGGCCGTATGGGCTGTCCGGCGATCGACATCGCGAATCCGAAAAGGGCTTCAAGGGCGAATCCGGCCCCGGCCCGCCGCGCCTCCACGCGCGGACCCGTAAGCCTCAGACGCACCAAGGAAAAACGCCACCGCTACGACGGACGGGCCTCAAGCGGACCTTACGTCGGAAACGATCCGGTGAATAATACCGATCCGACCGGCATGTGTCCTCCGATTGTGTGCGGCACTATTCTTGGTGCCGGTGCGGGGGCGGGAATCGAAGTTGCAGCTCAAGTTTTCCTAGAAGGTCGCAGCCTCGATAATCTTGATCTCGGTCGAGTGGGAACCCAAGCAGCGATCGGGGCAGTCGCTGGAGGAACGGGAGCAGGAGCAGGAGCTCTTGTCGGTCGCGGTCTGCAGGTCACCAGAGCCGCGAGGGCTGCGGGGGCGGCCGAAGCCCTTGTAGGTGGTGCAGTTGGCGGTGCCACGGGAGCCCAACTTAGCGGCGAGAATCCTGTGGTCGGGGCAGCGGCGGGTGCTGTAGTTGGGGGAGCCGCCCGGGGTGCTGGCGCAAGAGCATCCAGTGCTACTCAAACGGCGACAAATCGAGTGCGATCAGCCGCTACGGATCGTGCTGCTGCCCGAGGTTCAACGGCAGCTAGGCTACAGCAAAGCGGAGCTATGACGCCCTATCAAGGACGTGGAGGTGGTGCCGCCGCCGCAGCAGGCGCCACAGCGGAGCGTGTCGTTGAAGTAGGGGGTGATGCGGCGACAAGTTGCTCAACTGATTCAAGGTGCCGTATCCAGTGAATATATTACGCGAGGTTATCCCTCAAAGACTGTGGACCGCTCTTTGGGCAATGATTGCCGCTGTCGGCGCGTGTTTTATTTTTGGAAGGATGAGCGGCGTTTTTTACGCTTATCTTATATTCGACCTAGCGTTCTCTCTTTTTTATGTTCCTGCCTTGTTGATTGGGAGGCGCATTGAAAACTGGTCTTTCTTCTTGATGACTGCCGCTTGGCTAGTAGCAGGGTGGTTCTTGGCGGGACCGGCTACCCAACTTGCATTCGGCTGATCAAAGCGGCGTGTGTGGCGAGACCAGCCGACTGACGCGGAATTGTGTTGCGCCGGTTGGAGACGGAAGGCGGAGGGCAAGATTGCGCCGGCGTTGTCTGACAGGCTTCGCGTGGGGCCGATCGGAACGGCCGGCGACCGGCCTCGTTGATCGAGCGGAACGGAGGGTGATCCCGATGGGTGCTGTCAGCTTAACTGCCTGCGGCTGAAGCTCGCCCAACCGGTTCAGGTCTAGGCGACCGCCGCCGCCCAAGCGGCGTCGGCCTCGGCGCGGAAGCGACGAAGGGTAGGGCGGCTGATCAGATGTCTCTGGATGTTGAAGGTGTTGTAGATCGCGGCGTGGGTGGTGAGGAATCGCTGGGCGGAGGCCTGGGATTTGAAGCCCTGTTGTTGCCGTTCTCGTCGTCGGATCGGCAGGTGAGAGTTCTCGACGCGGTTGTTCTCCCGCAGTCGGCCCGGTCGGTGAATTTCGGTCAGACCGAGCGCTCGAAGCGCCGCGCCGTATGACGCCAAGCCATCGGTCGTGATCCTTTCCGACTCGATGGGCTGGTTCCGCAGCAGGCGGCCCAGTAGCTTCAGCGCCGCCTCCGTGTCGCGTCGTCGCTGAACGAGGAGGTCGAGCACCTCGCCTTCGTCATCGACCGCACGCCACAGATACATCCGCCGTCCACCGACCCAGCAGACCATTTCGTCCAAATGCCAGCGCGGCGTGGGACAGGGACGTCGATTCTTCAGCCGCCGTGCGATCAGCGGCCCAAACTTCTTCGTCCAGCAGCGGATGGTTTCGTAGGTGACATCGATCCCACGTTGGGCCAGCAACTCCTCCACGTCGCGCAGGCTCAGGCTGAAGCGGAAATACAGCCAGACCGCATGACGGATCACCTCCGCCGGAAAGCGGTGGCGCTTGAACGACAGCGGCTTCATGAAATCGTCTCCGGTCAGCCATCTACGGCTACCCTCAGTGGAGACAAGTTAGCGTTAGACTGACAGCACCGCATGCGGATCAGCAGTTCTGGATCGATCGAAGGCCGGCCGGTGGCGCTGTAGAACGGCGCCAGATGCGCTCGCAGCCCGTCCAGTTCCACGAACCGGTCGATGGCGCGCAGCATGTGGTCCGCCGGCACATGCTGCTCCAGCGAAACTCATAGAGCAGCGCCGACTGATCGACCCGTCGCTCGCCCATCATCGCTGCACCTCCGCCCTCAACGACCAGAGTGAATCAGCGCGGCGCCCTCATGCCAATTGCCGGAGGCCGCCTTTTTCAACGAAATCGGCGCACAGCTGACCTGGTAGGCGGGGCCTTTTGCGCCTAAGCGGCATTTATTGAAGGAGCCTGCGGCTTCACGAAATACGATCTCCGTTCAGATTCTGAGGCGGCTCTGAAATGGAAGACAACTTTGCGTCAGACCAACATCACAGACGCGACTCAACATGTGAGGGTCGGGATGTGGGCTAGATCCACTATTGGGGTAAATAATCTAATCAATACAGAGTGGGATGGCGGAGAGGGTGGGATTCGAACCCACGGTACCCTTCCAGGCACGCCGCATTTCGAGTGCGGTACATTCGACCACTCTGCCACCTCTCCGCGGCGCCAAGTCGCTTGGTCGAGCGAGCGGCTTCTCTAATCGGAGCCGTGGCGCATCGCAACCCGTCAGTGAAAGAAATCTGACGCTAGCGTTGCGCCGGCAGGGACAGGCCGGGCGCGGCGCCGGTCTGGGGGTCGAGGCCCTTGAAACGAAACAGTTCGGCGGGGCGGCCGCCGGTGGCCGAGGACATCTGGCCGGTGGGTTCGACCAGGCCGGTGCGTTCGACGCCGCGGCGGAAATTCTGCTTGTGCAGGGTCAGGCCCGACACCGCCTCGGCCGCCGTCTGGAGGGCCGACAGGGTGAAGACGCCGGGGGTCAGGTCGAACAGGACGGGGCGGTATTTCAGCTTGCTGCGCAAACGCCCCAGGCCGGTGGCGAGGATGCGCCGGTGGTCGGTTCCCATGGCCAGGCCCGGGGCCAGGCCGGGGGCGTCGGCGGGCGGAGGCAGGCCGGCGTCGCGCCAGGCCTCGGCGACCAGCCGCGCCTCGTAGAGCAGTTCATAGCGTTCCAGAACCCGCTCCTCGTTCCAGCGATGGTCGGGCGTCAGGGCGAACAGGGCGCGGGCGCGGGCCAGGCGGCGGTCGTCGGCGCCGGCCCAGGCGGTCAGCCCCCGTGACAGGGTCGCGGTCAGGGCCGGGTTTTCGGCGCGACGGTCTTCCCAGGGGAAGAAGTCGAACGCGGCGTCCCAGCGGGCGTCGTGGGTCTGGTCGGCCGAGGAGTCGGGCGTCAGGGCCAGATAGCCGACCGAGACATCGCGCTTCTGGTCCGGGCCGGGCAAGGCGTGGGGCGAGGCGCGTCCGGCGTCGCCGAAGGTGTAGAGTTGTTCGACGAAGCCCAGCCGAAACCCGGTCTGGTCGGTCACATAGTCGCGCAACGCCCGCTCGAAGGTGCGGTCGCGGGCGGGGTCGAACGGGCCGAAGGGCAGGAGGCGCGAGCCGTCTTGGGCCCGCGTGGTCAGGACGACGGCCTGGCGGTCTTTCAGCGCCATGATGACGACCGACAGGCCGATGCGAACGCCCTGATCCCCCGCGTCGGCCATGGCTATTCGGTGTGCCAGGCGTCGTCGGAAGGCAGGAGGCCGACCGCCTTGGCCAGGACCTGGTAGCGTTCCAGGTAGCGCGCCTGGGCGATCGGGGCGGGCTGGGGCTCGATGACCAGGTGGTAGCCCTCGGGCGGGGCGCCGAAGAAGCCGAGCGACTCCTTTTCGGTGAAGCCGGCCAGTTGCGTGGCCTCGAAGAAGGCGCAGGCCTTGTCGGCTTTCTTGATCAGGGTCTTGATCGTCTGGGGCGTCTTGGGCGGCAGGCCGTAGCGCAGGTGGATCGCCGCCTCCAGCCGGGCCTCGAAGTCCTTGTAGCCCGAACCCAGCGCGGCCTTGAACGGCGAGATCATGTCGCCGATCACATATTCCGAGGCGTCGTGCAGCAGGGCGGCGAGGCGCCATTTGGGATCGAGGCCCGGCTTGATGTGGGCGGCGATCTCCTCGACCACGATGCTGTGCTGGGCCACCGAGAAGGCGTGTTCGCCGATGGTCTGGCCGTTCCAGCGGGCCACGCGGGCCAGGCCGTGGGCGATGTCCTCGATCTCGATGTCGAAGGGCGAGGGGTCGAGCAGGTCCAGGCGGCGGCCCGACAGCATCCGCTGCCAGGCGCGGGGGGCGTTCTTCTTGGGTGTGCGCTCGGCCAAGGGGCGTGTCCTGATCGCTTACGGGGTGGTCAGGTGACTGAAAGACGCGTCCGGATCAAGCCGGGGCGGCCCGGCGACCGTTATTGGACTCCGAAAAAAACAGTCCAATGAGTCTAATGAGTCCAATGGGAATGGCGCATATGCAGGATGTCAAAGACCGATCCCCATTATAGGCCGGTTTTCAGCCATGCGAGGTCGAACGTCGGAATCCGGTCTCAAGCCGTTGAAAACGCTTGAGCGTCAGCGCGCGTTAAAAAAATCTATTCGCCCACGTTCAGCGTGACCAGGGCCTTGGCCGCATCGAAGACGTCGTCGTTGTTCCGATCCTTGGAGCGGGTGGTGGCGACCACGATCGGACCGCCCTCCGGGCCGCGCGCCTCGAAGCCGACGCGGCGCCAGCCGCCGTTCGCGGCCTGGTCGTCGGAGATGAAGAAGGTCATCCGGGTCGCCGCGCCGGGCGCGCGGGCGCGCACGCGAGTCGAGCGACCGCTGGTGTCGACGCTGACGCTGGAGGTTTCCGTGCGGGTCCCGCTGCCGTCCCTGGACTGGATGTTGATGCCGCCGATGCGGACGCTGGCGTTGTCGCCCCGGGTTTCGATGCGCAGGCCGGGCAGGCGCACGGAGGCGTCGTCGCCCTTGGTCCTGATGTCGACGCCGGGCGCCTGGACCGAGGCTTCGTCGCGGGCGTCGGCGTCGGCCCGAGCCTCAGCCTGGGCCGCGTCCCGATCGGCGGCGGCGGCCTGTTGATCCGCCTGGGCGGCGTCGGCCCTCAATCGGGCGCTGGCTTCGGGCAGGCTGGCCGTCATCCGGCGCTCGAAGTCCTGGAGCACGTCATTGGCGGTCCGGCCGTCCAGCTTGACCAGGTGAAGCACGACCTCGGCGCCCTTGGGGCCGCCATAGACGCAGCTGGCGCCGCCGTTCGCCGCCAGTCCCTTTCGCGTCAGCACGCCCTGGGTGTCGGGGCATTGCAGGGCGTCGATCACCCTGAGCACGCCCTTGCCGGCGCCGTCGCTGGAGGTCGTGGTGGTGATGCGGACCGAGTTTTCACCGTCGCAGGCCGCCAGGCCGGCGGCCAGAAACAGCGGAAGCAGGACAATGCGCATGGTCGAACCTCTCATCGCCGTCATTGTGCGCCTAAGCCGTCGTCGATCCAGTGAAATCGCGGTAACACGCAGGCCGCATCAGCCGCCCGGCCGCGCACCTTCGCGCCGGTTCAGGAAGGCCAGACGCTCGAACAGGTGAACGTCCTGCTCGTTCTTCAGCAGGGCGCCGTGCAGGGGCGGGATCAGTTTGTTCGGCGTCTTCTCGCGCAGGGTCTCGGCGTCGATGTCCTCGACCAGCAGCAACTTGAGCCAGTCCAGCAGTTCTGAGGTCGAGGGCTTCTTCTTCAGGCCCGGCGTGTCGCGGATATCGTAGAAGGTCTTCAGCGCTTCGGAGACCAGACGCGGCTTGATGCCGGGGAAGTGGACGTCGACGATGGCCGCCAAGGTCTCGGCGTCCGGGAAGCGGATGAAGTGGAAGAAGCAGCGGCGCAGGAAGGCGTCGGGCAGCTCCTTTTCGTTGTTGGAGGTGATGATGACGATGGGGCGCACCTCGGCGCGGATCGTCTCGTCGGTTTCCTGGACGTAGAATTCCATCCGGTCCAGTTCCTGCAGGAGATCGTTGGGGAATTCGATGTCGGCCTTGTCGATCTCGTCGATAAGCAGGACGGGGCGGGCGGGAGCGGTGAAGGCCTCCCACAGCTTGCCCTTCTTCAGGTAATTGCGCACGTCGTGGACGCGTTCCTCGCCCAGCTGACTGTCGCGCAGGCGACTGACGGCGTCGTATTCGTAAAGGCCGTTGTGGGCCTTGGTGGTGGATTTGACGTGCCAGGTGATCAGGGGGGCGGCGAAGGCCTTGGCGATCTCATAGGCCAGCACGGTCTTGCCCGTGCCGGGCTCGCCCTTGATCAGCAGGGGGCGTTCCAGGGCCACGGCGGCGTTGACCGCGACCTTCAGGTCGTCGGTGGCGATATACTGGTCGGTGCCTTCGAACCGGCTCATGGAAAACCCGCTCCGTGAATGTCACGAAGCGGGTTAGCGGATCAGGCGGCGCCTGAACAGCGATCAGGTGATGCGTTTGGCCGAGACCGGGTCGCTGGCGGGGAAGGTTTCCTCCAGCCCCTCGTCGACCAGGGCTTCCTGACGGCTTTCGCCTTTTTCGATCTTGTTCAGTTGATCGGGCTTGCCGTCCTCGGCCTTGCTGCGCTTGGCGTGGGGATCGTCGGAAGAGGCGTCGCTGCGTGCGTCCTTGTGGCCCATTTTCGTTCTCCTTTTATCGAGCGGGGTGATCGGCGTCGCCGTCCGGGCCGTAGCCCAGGTCTTCGATGTCGTCGTCGGACAGGCGTTTGGCTTCCCAATGGGCCGCGCTGGCCTGGGCCCCGCGCTCGTTCTCCATCAGGCCGGAATAGACCAGTTCGACCTCGTCGCCCGCCGCCAGGCCGTTGCTGTCGGAGTCCGACTGGTCGCGGGTCTCGCCATCGGCGCCCAGCAGGGCGTCGGCCTCGCGTTCGACGCCGTCGAGCGCAAGTTCGTCTTCCAGGTCGATGTCGTCCTCGTCGAAATCCTCGTCGTCGGCGTCGCCGTCGGCCTGGGTGACGTCCAGGACCTGATCGGCCTCGTCCAGCAGGAAATCGCCTTCGCCTTCGTCGTCCAGATGGGTTTCGTCGAAGGTTTCGGACTGTTCCTGATCGTCCTGATAGTCGTTGTCCGGCATGGTCGCCTCCTCTTCGAAAGGCAAACGCCACGCCGGCGATACGCGTTCCAGCGGAACGGCGGCACAAGGGATGGTTAACCCATCGGCGGCTAAGGTCCGGGGCAATGGGCGCGGATCAGAGTCGATCGGCGGCGGCCCATTCGGAGCACCGTCATCCATGGCATTGAAGCTGTCCCTGAAGCCCGGCGAGAAGTTCGTGCTGAACGGCGCCGTGGTCCAGAACGGCGACCGGCGCGGCGTGCTGATCCTTCAGAACCGCGCCAGCGTGCTGCGCGAGAAGGACATCATGCAGGCCGAGGACGTCACCACGCCCGCGCGCCGGATCTATTTCCCGATCATGATGATGTATCTGGACGAGAACGCTGCGCCGAAATTCTACGACGAACTGGCGCTGCGCATTTCCGAGTTCATGGGCGCGACCAAGAATCCGGATATCCTGAGCGAATGCATCGCGGCTTCGCGTCATGTGCTGGCGCGGGAATACTACAAGGCTCTGATGGCGGCGCGTAAGATTGTCGAATACGAAGAGAGAGTGCTGAATGTCGCTTCAGGCGTACACAGCGGCGGCGACGCGGGCTGAAACCCCGCGCGACCTGGAATACCGGCTGTTCGGCCAGGTCACCCGGGCGCTGGTCCATGCCTCGACGGTGGCGGAAACCGACCTGGCCACGCGCATCGACGCGCTGGACTGGAACCGGCGTCTGTGGTCGGCGCTGGCCAGCGACTGCGCCAGCGCCGCCAATGGCCTGGCCAGCCCCATGCGGGCGCAGATCATTTCGCTGAGTCTGTTCGTCAATCGCCATTCGTCGGCGGTGATGCGCGGCGAGGAGACGTTCCAGGACCTGATCGACATCAACCGGATGATGATGCAGGGCCTGTCGGGCGGGACCCAGCAGGCGGCCTGAGCCGCCCCACGGCCCGGCAGTTCACGAAAGCGCGAAGCCTATTGGCGCAATGTGAGGCATCTTGCCTTTCGAAGCTGTGCTCAAGCAGAGCGGTGCATTCTTCGATCAGGTTGAGCAGGGCGCGTCCTGCGAGGGGAGAAACCGGAATCGGTATCTGAACTCTGCGCGAGGTGGGTCAAACCCATTCATCCAGTCGAAACGTCCGATATAGGTTTCGCCGGAGACGGTACGGCAAACATCTCTGATGTGACAGACCGTGAGCGTCGCATGGACACCATCGACATCGACGCAATCCCGTTCGCTCACGAGCCGGAAATGGGATTGATCGACTTTATAAAGGTTTAAGGCGTTGTTTCCTGCGTGACCGCCGCCATCGTTGATGGTGAGGGTTTGGGTCGTTCCATCGGCGCCAACAGCCACGATCCTCCTTCGTGACGTGCCCGTTTGGTGAGGGACATCAACGGAAAGTATGGTCAGGCTTTCCCCGGCAACTCCCAATGACGCCGTTGCGCTTTCACTGCGGCTCTGCGCCAGACACGCGCCCGACGTCAGCATCAGAATTGTCGTCATCAAAGCGGTAGAGATCGGCATGATTGTCATGCTGGAAGTGTCCGTCTGATCCCCTTTCTCCGCAAGCGGGTGATCGGCCAGGCAAGGGCGGGATTGACGTCCGCCCGTTCGGGTTCCACCTTCTAGGTCCCTGTTCAACAGTCGAAAGGAGGTGATCCAGTGTCTCATTGTCATCAATCGCGAGCGACGGCCGCGACCCTGGGCCTCGGAGAGGTTCGGGCCTGATCCTTTCAGGCTGAGTTGCGACCGGGCCGTTCGCGGTCAGGCAATGAAGGGTCGCTGCGGAAACGCGGCGGCCCTTTTTGTTTGGAGCTCAGCCCAGCAGGCGCGCCGTCCAGCCGGCGAGATGCTGGGCGACCTCGACCACGGTCGCCCAGATCAGGAACAGGTAGAAGCCGCAGGCGGCGGTGGCCACGACGCCCAGCAGGATGGCGACCCCGTCGCGCTGCATCATCCCCAGGGCGAACAACACCAGGGCGAGGCCTGGCAGAGCGTCGCCAAAGGGAATGGGCAGGGCCATCATCAGCGCCAGGACCACACAGACCACCCCGGTCAGGGTGTCGGCGAAGTCGCCGGTCAGGAAGGGAAGCCGCGGACGGGTCAGACGCTCTATGGCGCGGACCATTCGGAGCACGCTGAGGCCTTGCGGACGCCGACGAACCGCCCGCCGCAGCCGATCCGAAAAGATGTAGCGGCGGCCGCCCAGCCGAATCTCGAACGTCAGCACCCAGCGGCGCAGCCAGGCCGGCGCGGCGAACGGGGCGACGATCAGGGAGGCGTAGGCGTCGCGCGAGACGGAGGCGCCCAGCATCCAGCGCGGCAGCCAGACGCTGCGGCGCTGAAACGCCAGTTCCAGCGACATCAGGATGATCGGCACGGCGAACACCGCCTTGCCGCCCGGCGGCCACGGCAGCAGGGCCAGCAGCGACAGGATCAGGATCATCGCCCCGAAGCCCCGCTCGCCGAAGGCGGCGACCAATTCGGCCATGGTCAGCTTGGCGCCTGGCGCGGAGCCCAGATCTTCCAGGACGTCGGAGAACCGCCTCAGATCATCGGGGGGTGGCGGCTGGACGGACATCAGGCGGGGCGCTCGGCTGGAGATTGCGCCCATCTAGGCTGTCACGCGCGCAGCCGCCACTTACAGAACGGCAACGAAACGAGATTATTCGCAGAGCCTGATCGTTTCGGGCGGAATCGCTTCGCGATTCCGACAGAAGCGTGAATCAGGCTCTCGCTTGAACTTGGAGCCTGATTCACGGCATCGATGAAATCGCGTAGCGATTCCATCTCAACCGATCAGGCTCTTGTATCATTTCGATACGTGCTCGGCCTTGCCCTTGCGCTTGGTGGAGGCGAAGTCTTCGAGCTGCGACTCGGTCATGGATTTCTCCATCGACTTGGACGCGCCCTTCAGCTTGGACTTGGGCGTGTCGCCGCGTTTGGCCGACAGGGCGGCGCCGGCGGCCTTCTGTTGTGCTGCGGATTTGGCGGGCATGGAATGTCTCCTTTCCAAGGAAAGCCAACCGCCATGCTGAAGCGAAGTTCCCTCAGCGACGATAGTCTCGCTCATAGCGACCATCGTCGGGTTGGAGCCGGAAGGCGTATTGGTCGTCGCTCGAGATCATCGCGATTGCTGCGACGACGTTGAGTGCGGCGGCACCGCCCCAGATCCATCGAAGAGCCTTATCTCGCGTTCGCATCGCAGCGATCGATAGCCCTATCGCGAAGATGAGCATTACGATCGCCATTGTTAACCGCCCAGCAGTTCCCGACCGATCAGGAAGCGACGGATTTCGTTGGTGCCGGCGCCGATGTCGTAGAGCTTGGCGTCGCGCACCAGGCGCTCGACCGGCCATTCCTTGGTGTAGCCCGCGCCGCCCAGGGCCTGAACGGCCTCAAGCGTCACCTTCACGGCGTTCTCGCTGGCCAGCAGGATGGCGCCGGCGGCGTCGTAGCGGGTGGTCAGGCCCGCGTCGCAGGCGCGCGCGACGGAATAGACATAGGCGCGGGCGCTGTTCAGGGCGACATACATGTCCGCCACCTTGCCCTGCATCAGCTGGAACGAGCCGATGGGTTTGCCGAACTGCTTGCGGTCGCGGACGTAGGGCAGGACCACGTCCAGCGCGGCCTGCATGATGCCCAGGGGACCGGCGGACAGGACGGCGCGCTCATAGTCCAGGCCGCTCATCAGCACGCCGGCGCCGCCGCCCAGCGGGCCCATGACGTTCTCTTCGGGCACTTCGCAGTCCTCGAACACCAGTTCGGCGGTGTCGGAGCCGCGCATGCCCATCTTGTCCAGCTTCTTGGAGACACTGAAACCCTTCATGCCCTTTTCGATCAGGAAGGCGGTGCAACCCTTCGATCCGGCTTCGGGATCGGTCTTGGCGTAGACCACCAGGGTGTCGGCGTGCGGGGCGTTGGTGATCCAGAACTTGGTCCCGTTCAGGACATAGCGGTCGCCCTTCCGTTCGGCGCGGGTGCGCATCGACATGACGTCCGAACCCGATCCGGCCTCGGACATGGCCAGGGAGCCGACGTGTTCGCCGGAGATCAGCCTGGGCAGGTATTTCTGCTTCTGCTCGGGCGTGCCCCAGCGGCGGATCTGGTTGACGCACAGGTTGGAGTGGGCGCCGTAGGAAAGGCCGATGGAGGCCGAGGCGCGGGAGACTTCCTCCATCGCCACGACGTGTTCCAGATAGCCCAGCCCTAAGCCGCCGAACTCTTCCTCGACCGTGATTCCATGCAGGCCCAGGTCGCCCATCTCGGGCCACAGCTCGCGCCGGAATTCGTTCTTTTCGTCGATTTCGGCGGCCAGCGGCGCCAGGCGATCGGCGGCCCAGCGGGCGGTCGTGTCACGAATGGCGTCGGCGTTCTCGCCGAGACCGAATTCCATGGATTGGGGCGCGAAGGGAATGCTCATGCCCGATGGCCTAGCATCGCGCATTCCATTTCGCAAAGACCGCTTAGTTGCGGTCGCCTCGGCCCCACCGCTGATAGAGGTTGTAGCCCGACACCCCCACGCAGGCGAGGGCGATCGCCACCAGCACCCAGCCGATCGTGGCCGTATCGCCGCCCGGCGTCGTCGAGGCGCGCAGGAAGGCGGCCATGGCCGTGCCGAACGACAACATGCCAAGCGCGCCCATGAACAGGAAGGTCGCCGTCTGCGCCCAGGCGGCGCGTTTCGCCCGTTTGCGGACCTGCCGGCGGAGGGCGGCGTTCTGCGCAGGCGGGGCGTCGGCTTCCGCATCGTCCGGCGCCGGGTCTTCGACGGCGCTGTCGGGTTCGGGCGCGCCGTCCTGGGACGCCTCCGAGACGGCGGCGTCATTGGCCGCGACGACCAGCGGCGTCTCGACCGCAGGCGCGTTCTCCGCCTGCGCTTTCGCCTGGGAAGGGGCCACGGCGTCCAGAGGTCCGACGGCGGGGACGGCGTAGGGCGAGAAGAGCCTGTGCACCGGGTTGATCGCTTGGGCCGGGGCGGCGGTGGACGGCGTGTCCTCGGCGGCCGGCGCCGCATCGTCCGCCGCAGGGAAGGGCGCGACCTCTTCGCCCAGCAGGGCGGTCACGGCGGGTTCGACGTCGGCGGCGGCGTCCGGGGCGGCCTCCTCGGCCGCGAACGGCGAGGGCAGGGGCGCGGAGAGAAGATCGGCCAGGGTCACGGGCGCGCCGGGCGCCGCATTGAACAGGGCGTGTTCGGCGGAGCGGCGGCGCGTCGGCTTGTCCGCTGCGCCGTGGTCGTCCCAGGCGCCGAGGGCGGCGGCGGCCTGGGCGGGCGCGCCGGCGTTGAGGCGTTCCAGGACGTCGGAGGTCCTGTAGCGGTCCGGGCCGATGGAGAAGGCGAAACTGGCCAGGGCGTCGAACTGGTGCTGATTCAGCGGGACCTTGGTCGCCTGGACAACCGCCTTGACCACGGGGATCAGGTCGTACTGCAGCAGCAGCTCCGCGTCCGCCTCGGACACCGTCAGGCCTTCGCGCGCCGAGACGGTGTGGCCATAGCCGATCACCCAGCGCCCGTCGGCGCGTTGCATCGCCCGGGGACGAAAGCCCTCGAAGCTCTTGATCAGCAGGACGCCCTCGCGGGAGACCTTGGAGGGCTTATGCACGGCGTCGGACACGATTGACCCAATTAGATACAGGCGCGGGGCCCTCGCCAGGACGTCAGCAAGGGCCGCGCCGCATCAACCCGCCGTTCTTGGCTACAGCAAGACCATGGTGGCAAGGCCGAGGAAGATCAGGAAGCCGAAGAAGTCGGTGGTGGCCGTGACGAAGACGGCGGACGAGACCGCCGGGTCGAACTTCAGCTTGGACAGGGTCAGCGGCGTCAGCACGCCGATACAGGCCGCGACCAGCAGGTTCAGGACCATGGCCGCCGCGATCACCAGGCCGATGCGCCAGTCCTCGTCCCGGAACCACAGGGCCGCCGCCACCCCGATCAGGGGCGCCAGGATCAGGCCGTTGGCCAGGCCCACCATCAGTTCGCGCAGGAAGGTGCGCATGGCGTTGGCCGAGTTCAATTCGCGGGTCGCCAGCGCCCGTACGGTGACGGTCAGCGCCTGGGTTCCCGCATTGCCGCCGATGGCCGAGACGATGGGCATCAGCACGGCTAAGGCCACGATCTGCTGGATGGTGCCTTCGAACAGGCCGATGACGCTGGCGCCCAGGGCCGCCGTCGCCAGGTTGATCGCCAGCCAGGGCACGCGGCTGCGCACGATTTCGGGCACGGACGAGCCGCGATCCTCGTCGGACACGCCGGCCAGGCGCAGGATGTCCTCGCGATTCTCTTCCTGGATGATGTTGACGATGTCATCGACGGTGATCTGGCCCACCAGCCGGCCGGCCGCGTCCACGACGGGCGCCGAGATCAGGTGGTATTTCTCGAAGATGTAGGCGACCTCTTCCTGGTCCTGGTCGACGGCGATCACATTGATCGGCTCCATCAGGTCGCTGAGCGCCGCGCTGCGGGGGGCGCGCAGCAGGCCGCTGACGGGCAGGCCGCCGACCGGGCGGTTCACTGGATCGACCACATAGATGTCGAAGAACAGCTCGGGCAGGTCGTCGCCCTGTCTGCGGATGTGGTCGATGGTGTCGCCCACGCTCCAGAACTGGGGTGCGGCCATCACCTCGCGCTGCATCAGGCGGCCGGCGGATTCCTCGTCGTAGCCCAGGCTGCTTTCGATGGCGGCGCGGTCGACTTCCGGCATGGCGGCCAGGACGCGCTCGCGCTGGTCGTCCTCCAGGTCCTCGACCACGGCGGCGGCGTCGTCGGAATCCAGTTCCTGCAGGGCCTCGGCCAGGGTGCCGTGCGGCACGCGCTCCAGCACCTCCTCGCGGATGCCGTCGTCCAGTTCGGGCAGGGTTTCGGCCAGTAGTTCGGGCGGCAGCCACAGCACCACGACGGCCCGGTGTTCGGCCGTCAGGAAGCCCATCAGGTCGGCGACGTCGGCGGGGTGCAGGTCTTCCAGCAGCGAGCGCAGCCGCATGCCGTCGCCGTCGTCGGCGGCGTCCACGACCTTTTCGACGAAGGCGGGCGTCAGGACGTAGTCCTCGTCCAGGGCGGCGTGGTCTTCGTTCTCAGGAGCTTCGGCCGGAGCGAAGGCGTGGTCCGTGGTGCTCACGTTGTCGCCTCCCTTGGTAGAATGTCCAGCCGCAGTTAGCCGATGAATCGCCCTGTTTAGCCAGATGGTGCGGTCGAGAAGACTCGAACTTCCACGGGTTGCCCCACAGCGACCTCAACGCTGCGCGTCTACCAATTCCGCCACGACCGCTCGCATCGGAGCGGCGGCGAATAGCGGAGTGCGCCGGAAAAGGGAAGTGGGAATTCAGTGGCGAGTGACGAGCGGCGAGTGACGAGGAAAGAGGGTCTGCCTGCTCATATTCGAGGTTGCGTCAGCGCGGCGGTTCGCAATCACCCACTCGCCACTCGCCACTCGCCACTTCTTATCAGGCCGATCCGGCCATGAAGTCGTAGACGTCGGCCTGACGCGTCACGGTGATGGCGATGCGGTCTTCGCGAATCTCGATCTCGCCGCGCGCCACGGGGTGGTTGTTGGCCAGGATCCAGACTTCCTCGCCTTCGGCGGCGTCCAGCGGAATCACCGCGCCGCGACCCATGCGCAGCAGTTGCGACATCGGCAGAACCGAGCGGCCCAGGACCACGGATATTTCGACATCAACGGCGTTGATCTGGGTCACGGGCGCTCTCTTTACAGGCGAGGCGTCCCTTGCGGAAACGCCTCGCGCTGCACATTGAAGCGTCATGCTTGCTGAGCCGTTAAGCCCGTCCATCCAGAAACTGCGTCTCGACGGCCCGCCGGTCGAATGGGCGGTGTCATCGACCTATGTCGATTACGCCGCCGCGGAGGCCTTCATGGAGGCGCGCGTCGCCGCCATCGCCGTCGGCGAGGCGCCGGAGATGGTCTGGCTGCTGGAACATCCGCCGCTCTACACCGCCGGGGTGTCGGCCAAGGACGAGGACCTGCTGGATACGGGCCGGTTTCCGGTCCATCGGACGGGGCGGGGCGGGCAGTTCACCTATCACGGGCCGGGCCAGCGGGTGGCCTATGTGATGCTGGACCTGAACCGGCGCGGCAGGGACGTGCGATGCTTCGTCCGGGCGCTGGAGCTGTGGCTGATCGGCGCCCTGGACGAGTTCGGCGTCGAGGCGGACGTGCGGCCCAGCCGGGTCGGCGTCTGGGTCGAGCGCAAGGGAGCCGGCTGGGCGCGCGAGGACAAGATCGCCGCCATCGGCGTCAAGGTCCGCAAATGGGTCAGTTTCCACGGGATCAGCCTGAACGTGGAGCCGGACCTGGACCATTTTAGCGGCATCGTGCCCTGCGGCATTCAGGAGCACGGGGTGACTAGCCTGGTCGATCTGGGCGTGCTGGCCGCGATGGACGAGGCCGACGCGGCCCTGCGCACCAGCTTCGATCAGGTCTTCGGCGCCGCCGTCGAGGCCGCGCCGCCGCTTTAGTCCGCGTGACATTTGAGCGAAATCGGGGCTGCGGGCTTGGCAAGACGCGGACGCTTAAGGTTTAACGGCGCGGCAAGCTTGATAACAGGCCGAGGAGACCTCCACATGAATCGCACGCTCGCCGCCGCTTCGGCTGCTGTCCTGTCCCTGACGCTCGCCGCGGGCGCGGCCGTCGCGCAGGATTTCCGCGCCCTGGCGCAGCAGGACCTCCAGGCCGCCCACGACGCGCTCGCCGCCAACCATCCCGCCGCCGTCATCCCGGGCGCGCCCAGCGAATCCTTCAGAAGCTGGATCGACGCGGGCCTTCAGGACGCGCAAGGCCGCGTGGGCCGCGTCAACAGCGGCGACAGCCACGCCTATCTGTTGCGCTACTACGCCAACGGATTCCGTGACGCGAACATCTCGATCCGCCCGACCTACGAAGGCCTGGGGCCGTTCTTCGCCACCAGCTGGCCGGGGGTGACCACCGCCTGGCGCAACGGCGAATATGTGGTGTCCTACGTCAAGCCGGGCGTGCGCAATCTGCCGCCCGTCGGCGCTGTGCTGGTCAAGTGCGGCGACAAGTCCGCGGCCGATCTGGCGACCGAGCGCCTGGACCGCTGGGAAGGCGACCTGACGACCGAGGCGGGCCGCGTCCGCACCGCGCCCTATCTGATGTGGAACCGCAACAATCCCTTCACGGGCGGCGTGCCCTCGACCTGCACCTTCAAGGTCGGCCGCCGCGATCGCGACTTCCAGATGCAGCCCCAGCCGGCCGACGCCGCCAGCATGGAGGCCGCCTATCGCGCCACCGTCTATATGCCTTCGGCCAACCCGCTGGCGGTCGAGACAGTCGATGGCCGGCCCTGGATCCATGTCCACAGCCTCGCGGACAACGCAGGGTGGGACGCCTTCTACGCCGCCGTCGAAGGTCAGGTCGCCGCCATTCGCGGCAGCCAGGGTCTGGTCATCGACCTGCGCGGGGCCGATGGATCGCCGCCGAACGCCATCGCGCGCGGCTATGCCCTGGCCAACCGCATCTGGACCCCCGAGTTCACGGTCAGCCGCCAGCCCGAGGCCGGCTCGATCACCTATCGCGCCACGCCCGCCAACCGCCAGTGGTTCGTTGAGGCCCTGGGGCGGATGCAGGCCGATCCCGCCTTCGCCCAGGAGGCCGGCGCGGTGATCGAACAGACGCAGGCCACTGTCGCCGCCTTCGATTCCGCCATCGCCGCCGGTCAGCAGACCTTCACCCTGCCGGGCCGCCCGTCCGTGCCGGACACGGGCGTCGCCAATCCGGTTGCCGGCCCGGTGATCGTCCTGGTGGACAGCGGCTGCAGCAGCGGCTGCCTGGACATTCTGGACCTGCTGACCCGCCTGCCGAACGTGCGTCTGGCCGGTTCGACGACGGGAGAGGATTCGATCTTCATCGAGCCCACGATCCTGCGCCTGCCGTCCAACTACGCCGAGCTCAGCTATGGTCATAAGGCCTGGACGACGCGGACGCGCGGCAACGACGCGCCCTTCACGCCCGCCGAGGGGCTGGCCTACGCCGGCAATGCGACGGACGAGGCTGCGGTGCGCGCCTGGGTCGGCACGCTTTTTTGAGCGGCCTACCGCGCTTCGCGCTACTTGAGGCCGGATGAACTTGATGCCGTGGCGTCTGAAGTGACGCTTTGACAAGGGCCGGGCAGGGGGTGGAACCTCGGCCCGGCCCTTCCCATTTGAAGCCCATGACCGACATCGCCGCCACCGAAACGCTGAGATCCGCCTCCGGCTTCGACCTGACGCCGCCCGACGACGCCGAGCGGGCGCGGCTGGAGGCGGACCTGAATCCCGAGGAAAAGCGCGTCCTGCTGTCGCACGGCACGGAGGCGCCGTTCTGCGGGACCTTGCTGGGCGAAAAGCGCGCTGGCGTCTTCTGCTGCCGGGAATGCGGCCTGCCGCTGTTTCGCAGCGCGACCAAGTTCGAAAGCGGCACCGGCTGGCCCAGCTTCACGGAGCCGGTGGACGAGGCCCACATCCACGAGGTCCGCGACACCAGCTATGGCATGATCCGGATCGAGACCCAGTGCGCCCGTTGCGGCAGCCACCAGGGGCACGTCTTCCCCGACGGTCCGCCGCCGACCGGCAACCGCTACTGCATCAACTCGGTCGCCCTGACCTTCGTGCCGCACGGCGAGCCCTTGCCGGATCCCTTGAACCGAGGCGACGGAAATGCCTGACCTTGGCCGCAATCGACGTGCTAGGATGATCGGGAACGGAGACCGCCCATGTTGATCGCCAGCCTGCTCAGCGTTCTGGCCATGACCGATCCCGAAGGCGTGGTCGCCACCGCGCCGGCGAATACGCCGGATATCGCGGCGGCGATGGCCGCCCCCGCGCCGGAGACGGCGCCGCCTACGCCGACCGCACAGGACGCCGCCCCCCACGGCATGACGACCGAGCAGCAGATTCAGAACTGGATCGCGTCGCGCGCGCCGGGAGAGACGTTCGACGAGGCGGTCGCCGCCGCCCCCGCCGATGACCGCCAGATGCACGGCATGGTGGATGTCGGAGTCGGCACCGGCGGCTATCGCAGCTATGGCGCGGCGGTGTCCCTGCCGGTCGGCGAGAACGGCCGGCTGGATTTGGCCTATCGCGAAGGCAAGAACGACTACTGGAACACGCCGGGCTATTTCTATCCGCGCTATGGCCTGGGCCGCTATCGCAACCTGGATTCCACCAGCCGCTCGATGTCGGTGGGATTCAGCTGGAGCAAGGACGGCGACAAGGATGATTGGCGCGACCGGTCGCCCTATCCGATCTACTGAATCGCGTGGCGGAAAAGAAAAAGGCCCGGCGATGCGCCGGGCCTTTTTCTTGCGCTGCAAATGCAGGCCGCGTTCAGGGAACCAATCCGGTCATCCGCCCGACACCGTCGCCTTTCGCCACATCGTCGGGAAGAACGCCGTCGTCTTCGGCGCGGTCTTGCAGGTCGTCAGCCTCGTGCTGGAGGTCTTCGATGTCTTCGGGCGAGGGGGAATGGGGATCGGTCATCGTGGTCTCCGCTAGACCCACAAAACAATCGGCGCGGCGACCTGTTCCGGAAAGGGCGACAGTTCCTTGGGCGCCGAAAGCAAAAAGGCCCGGCGGATCGCCGGGCCCTTTTTCGTCTCAGATGGTGCCGCCGGGGGGAATCGAACCCACGACCTCAGCCTTACCAAGGATGCGCTCTACCACTGAGCTACGGCGGCCCCGACTGAGGAAGCGGCCGTATAGCCAAACCCATCCGGCGAGGGAAGCGGCTTTTTGATCCTCGGAAAGAAAGTTTGGACATGGCCGGGGATCGCGGCATCATCGCGTCATGACTCGCCCTCCACACGACGCCGACACGCCGCAGCCGCCCGCCGCCAGCGCGCCGCCCGCCGAATCGCCGGCTCAGTCGGAGGCCGCGCGGGCCAAGGCGGAAAAGGCGATCCGGCTGGCGTCGGCCCTTCGCGCCAACCTGCGCCGGCGCAAGACGCCGCAGCGCACGCCGGCCGCGCCGAAAGACCGTAACTGAAAGTCACCGGCTCGCAATCCCGCAGCCCCTTTGGCAAGCGACGGACGGCTTGCTAGAGAACGATCCCCCCGAGGCGTTTCCTTCGGGCGCGCTTAAGGACGTCATGGACAGCATCGCCATTCAGGGCGGCGCCCAGCTCTTCGGGGACATCCCGGTCAGCGGCGCCAAGAACTCCGCCATCAAGCTGATGGCCGCCTCCATCCTGACGGATCAGCCCCTGCTGCTGACCAATATGCCGCGCCTGGCCGACACCCGGTTCCTGGGTCAGCTGCTGCGTCAGTTCGGCGTCGAGGTGACCGAGCGCGACGGCGCGGACGGGCAGGAGAGCCTGTTCCACGCCAAGGACCTGACCTCGACCTTCGCCCCCTATGACCTGGTGCGTCAGATGCGGGCGTCGTTCAACGTGCTGGGGCCGCTCTTGGCGCGCACCGGCCATGCCAAGGTGTCGCTGCCTGGCGGCTGCACCATCGGCGCGCGGCCCGTCGATCTGCATCTCCAGGCCCTGACGGCCCTGGGCGCCTCCATCGAACTGGAAGAGGGCTATGTCTCGGCCATGGCGCCCAAGGGGCTGCGCGGCGCCGAGATCGAGTTTCCGTTCGTCTCGGTTGGGGCGACCGAACACGCCCTGCTGGCCGCCGTGCTGGCGCAAGGGACGACCGTCCTGCGCCGCGCCGCGCGCGAGCCGGAGATCGGCGACCTGGCCCGCTGCCTGATCGCCATGGGCGCCAGGATCGAAGGCGTCGATACCGACGTCCTGACCATCACGGGCGTGTCCTCGCTGAACGGGACGACCTGGCCGGTCATCGCCGACCGGATCGAGATGGGCTCCTATGCGGTCGCCGCGGCCATGGCGGGCGGCGAGGTGCGGCTGACCAGGGCGCGGCCCGAACTGATCGGCGCGCTGACCGACAAGATGGTCGAGGCGGGGGTGGAGGTTTCGCCCACCGCCGACGGCGTGCTGATCAAGCGCGATCCCAGACAGCGGCTGAAGTCCGTCGATCTGGAAACCGCCATCTATCCCGGCTTCGCCACCGATCTGCAGGCCCAGTTCATGGCCCTGATGACCACGGCCGAGGGCGTCAGCACCATCCGCGAGACCATCTTCGAGAACCGCTTCATGCATGTGCCGGAATTGGCGCGGCTAGGCGCCGACATCTCGGTTCATGCGGGCGAGGCGCACGTCAACGGGGTCGAAGGCCTGCGCGGCGCCCAGGTGATGGCGACCGATCTGCGCGCCTCGATGTGCCTGATCATCGCCGGCCTGGTCGCGCAGGGCGAGACAACGGTCGGCCGGGTCTATCATCTGGATCGCGGTTTCGAGCGTTTGGAAGAAAAGCTCGGCGCCTGCGGGGCCGAGATTCGGCGGATCAAGGGTCCGGAAGAAGGGATGGGGTGATGAGCACTGACATCGACGACGCCCCACCGGTTTCCAGCGCGCCGGTCGAGCCGCTGCGCCTGCTGGCCGAGGACGCCGACGATCTTCAGATCATCTCCGCCGCGCTGCAGGACGCCATACTGCGGCCCGTCGACATCGTGTGGGAAAAGTCCGCCCGGACCCTGACCATCGCCTTTTCCCGCTTCTGCTGGGAATGTGGAGAGACGCGGGTGATGAGCGCCATGCAGTTCGGCGACGTGATGGCGGTCAAGAGCCGACGCCTGCCGCGCAGCCCCGACTCCTCGCTGGAGTTGCTGGCGTTGGACTTCATCCCGACCGAGGCGCCGGGCGGCAAGGTCATCCTGATGTTCGCCGGGGGCGGCGATCTGAGGATCGACGTCGAATGCCTGGATGCGGTGGTGACCGACATTTCCGACCCCTGGCCCGCGCGGATCGCCCCGACCCATCTGGACGAGGTTTCGCAGGACAAGGAAGGCGCGGCGTGAGCGGCACCCACAGGCTGTCGTCGGTCGAACTGGACGCCGCGACCCTGCCGGCCGCGACCGCCGAGATCGAGCACGAGCGCCGCGTCGCCATCTTCGACCTGGTCGAAAAGAACAGTTTCGAGCCGGTCGGCGCCGAGGGCGGCCCCTATACGCTGAAGCTGTCGCTGCAGGACAACCGGCTGGTGTTCGACATCGCATCGAGCGATTTCGCGCGCACCTATGCGATCAGCCTGACGCCGCTGAAGCGGGTGATCCGAGACTATCTGCTGATCTGCGACAGCTATTACGAGGCGCTGCGCGGGTCGTCGGCCAGCCAGATCGAATCCATCGACATGGGCCGCCGCGGCCTGCACAACGAAGGCGCCGAACAGTTGGAGACGCGGCTGGACGGCAAGATCGTGGTCGATCACGAGACCGCGCGACGCCTGTTTACGCTGCTGTGCGCCCTCTACCGTCGCGGCTGACCTCGACTATCTTTGTATTTTCGGGCATTAGGCCCGTCCATTCCGCCCCTCGCGCCCGCCCGGCGTGGGGTCGAACGCATTTCCAACGGGCGTGAGAGGCCGCATGGCTAAGGAAGAACTGCTCGAGTTTCCCGGCACCGTCAGCGAACTGCTGCCGAACGCCACGTTTCGCGTGACGCTTGAGAATGACCACGAGATCATCGCCCACACCGCCGGCAAGATGCGCAAGAACCGCATCCGCGTGCTGGCCGGCGACAAGGTTCTGGTCGAAATGACGCCCTACGATCTGACCAAGGGCCGCATCACCTATCGCTTCAAGTAAGGGGCGGCCGCGTTTGGCCCGTCCTGAGCTTGTGCTGGCCTCGTCCAGCCCGCGCCGCATCGAACTGCTGGCGCAGGTCGGGATCACGCCCGATCATATCGACCCCGCCGACATCGACGAGACGCCGCTGAAGGGCGAGACGCCGCCGCGGCTGGCGCTGCGTCTGGCGACCTCGAAGGCCCAGGTGGTCGCCGCGCGCCGACCCGACGCCGTGGTCATCGCCGCCGACACCGTCGTCTCGGTCGGTCGTCGCTTTCTGGAGAAGGCGGCGGACGAGGCGGAGGCGACGCGCTTCCTGAAACTGCTGTCGGGCCGCAATCACCGCGTCTTCACCGGCGTCGCCGTGGTGCGCGACGGCAGGCTGTCGTCGCGGGTGAACGAGACGCGCGTGACCTTCAAGCCGCTGTCGGATCAGGAGATCGCCGTCTATGTCGCCACCGGCGACTGGCGCGGCAAGGCGGGCGGCTATGGCATCCAGGGCCCGGCGGGCGCCTTCGTCCAGAGAATCGTCGGCAGCCATCCCTCGGTCATGGGGTTGCCTGTGTATGAGGCGGTCCAGCTTCTGCACGGCGTCGGCTGGCGGGCATGAGCGCGGAGGTCGAGGTCTTCCTCGACGAGACGCCGGGCGAGACGCGCGGCGCGGTGATGCGAGACGGCCGCTTCACCCATCTGCTGATTCATCGCGACGGCGATTGTCCGCAGACGCGACTGGGGGCGCGGTCCGTCGGGCGGATCATCGAGGTCAATCCGGGCCTGCGCGGCGCCTTCGTCGATCTGGGCGCCGAGGCCCCCGCCTTCCTGTCCTTCAATCGCAACGACCGGCTGAGCCAGGGGCAGCGGCTGGAGGTGGTGGTGACGGCCGAGCCTCGCGCCGGAAAGGGCGCGGCGGTGCGGCGTCTCGGCGCCGCCGAGGGACCGCCAAGGCTGGTCGAGGCCGCGCCTTCCGTCGCTGTCCAGTTGCGGCGTCTCGCGTCGCACGTGGAATCGATGACGGGCGTGACGGCGATCGATGCCGTAATTGAGGCGGAAGAAGAGGCGCTGCGCCGCCTTCACGCCTTTCCGGCCCAGGGAATCGACTTGTCCATCGAACGCACCCGCGCCCTGATCGCCGTCGACATCGACCATGCGCCCACCGCCGGCCGGGATGCGCGCAAGGGCAGGGCGGCCGCGAATCGCGAGGGCGTGCGGCAGGCCGCGCGCCTGATTCAGCTTCGGAACTGGGCGGGGCTCGTCGTCGTCGATCTGGTGGGCGACGGCCATGACGGCGAGGCCTTGCTGAAATCGGCGCGCGCCGACTTCGCCCATGAGCCGCAGGCCGTGTTCGCGCCGATCAGCCGGTTCGGCCTGCTGCAGTTTTCGCTGCCGTGGCGGCGCACGCCGCTGGACGACATTCTGCTGGGGGCGGACGGCCGGCCGACGGCCCGGACGCGCGCGCTGTCCCTGGTGAGGCGATTGCGGCGCGCGCTTCTGGCCGACACCGCCACGCCTCGCCTTGTCGTTCGTTGTGCGCCCGAGGAGGCCGTCATCGCCGCGCCCCTGGCCATGCGTCTGGGCCCGCGCGCACAGGTTCAGGCGGACGCCGCCATCCCCGCCGCAAGCGGGCGAATAGAAGGGAGCTGACCCATGGCCACATGCCCGATCTGCCGCAAGGCGGACGCCGATCCCAAGTACAAGCCCTTCTGTTCGCGCCGGTGTTCGGAGGTCGATCTGCAACGCTGGTTCACCGGCGCCTACGCCATTCCCGCCGCCCTCGACGAAGGCGCCGAAGATGATGACGAAAACGACTGAAACGACGCTGGACAGCCGGAAACGGCTCGCCTATAGACCCCGCTCTCGCGACGCCGCGTCGGCGCCTGGATAGCTCAGTTGGTAGAGCAGCGGATTGAAAATCCGCGTGTCGGTGGTTCGAATCCGCCTCCAGGCACCATCCTTTGGAATGGCGTTGCGCCTCCTTCCCTCGTTTTTGTCAAACCGTTGCCGTTTCAGCCGCTCGCAAGGGCGTGTTTGCGCGCGCTCCGGCGGGGTTTGGGTATGAAATGTCCGACTGATCGCGCGACTTCGAACAAGTTTGCGCTGATTGCCCGATAATCATCATTAAATTGTCGCGTTCCGTCAGTCAGATGCCGGCGTCGGGCAAGACTTGGCTCAACTTCTTTGGTTGGCGAAATCGCGCCCTTCGCCCTTGACGCTCCGGTAAGGGTTCGTCAAAGGGTTGAGGCGCCTTCCCAAGAGGGCGTTAACGCGGATTACAGGAGAGGCACTCTCCGAGGTTCGAACATCGGAGGCGGAACGGGTCACCGTCACGTCTCCTCCGAAGAATTCGGCGGGTCGCGATCCTGGACAGGGAGCGAAACGCTGAAGGAAACATTTCAGGTTGGGGGGCGGCTCTTTGACACGGCCGCACCTTTGGTTCCACGAGTCAGACCAAGCAGGAACTGGCGAACTATGCTGAACAGCAAAAAGACGAACATCCTTCTCGCTATGGCCGGCGCCGCCGTGCTCATGGCGAGCTCGCCGGTCCTGGCGCAGGCCCCGGCCGAACCCACTCCGGCTGCGGCCCCCGCCGCCGCTCCGGCGGATGAAGCCAACCCCGAAACGGTGAACGAAGCCGTCGGCGGCGCGCACGGCGGCGGCATCACCCCGATCTCCATGTTCATGGAAGCGACCGTGGTCGTTAAGGTCGTCATGGCCGGCCTGCTGCTCGCCTCGATCTTCTCCTGGACCCTGCTGCTCATCAAGCTGTTCGAGTTCGGCTCGCTGAACCGCAAGACCGACACCTTCCTCGAGAACTTCCGCGGCGCCCGCACCATCGCGGACATGCGCGCCGTGGCGACGCAGGAAGAGTTCGACGGCAATCCGCTGGCCGACATGGCCGCCGCCGCCACCGAAGAAATCGAACTGTCGCGTCAGTCGGGCCTGTCGGTCACCGGCGACCACCTCGACTCGGCCCTGGGCCGCGCCACCGCCGCCGTCTCGGCCGTTCAATCCGGTCTGGCCAAGCGCCTGTCGGGCGGTCAGCAGTTCCTGGCGTCGGTCGGATCGATCGGCCCGTTCGTCGGTCTGTTCGGCACCGTGTACGGCATCATGAACTCGTTCATCGGCATCGCGGAATCCAACACGACCAACCTGGCCGTCGTTGCGCCGGGTATCGCCGAGGCTCTGCTTGCCACCGGTATCGGCCTGTTCGCCGCTATCCCGGCCGTCGTGTTCTATAACTACTTCAACACCCGCATCGCCGGTTACGGCACGCGCGCCGACGGCTTCGCCGCCGAGCTGCTGAACGGCATCTCGCGTCAGCTCGACAAGGGGGCGTAAGACGGATGGCCGCCAAGATCAAAACAGGCGGCGCTGGCAACCAGGTCGAAGCGAACAGCGACATCAACGTCACGCCGTTCGTGGACATCATGCTCGTCCTCCTCATCATCTTCATGGTCGCGGCTCCGCTCGCCTCCGTGTCGGTGCCGGTGGAGTTGCCAATCGCCGTCGCCAAGGCGGCCCCGAACCCGCCCAAGCCGGTCTATATCTCGATCCAGAATGACGGCGACGTCTTCGTGGGCGACTTCCAGACCAGCGTCGGTGCCCTGGGTGAAGATCTGCTCAAGCAGATCGGAGCCCGGAACCCGGCCGATGAGCGGATTTTCATTCGGGCCGACCAAAACACCCGCTACGGTGATTTCATGCAGGTCATGAACGCTTTGCAGGATAACGGCTTCTATAGTGTTGCGCTGGTCGGCGAAGACCAGGCGACAAGCTAGAGCGCGGAGATAGTATGACAGACGTCGAATATCATCGCAGTCGTTATGACGTTCCCAAGGCGAAGGGGTTCATGGGGGTTTCCTACCCCGTGCTCATCGTCTGCCTGCTGATCGTCACCATCCTGTTCGCCCTGCTGCTGTTCTTCCTGCAGCAGTCGAAGTTCAAGCTGAAAGAGTTCAACTACGTCGACGAGTCCGTCGAGGTCGAGTTGGTCGAACCGGTTCCGCCGCCTCCGCCGCCTCCGCCCCCGCCGCCGCCGCCGACGGATACGCCTCCGCCGCCGAAGCTTCAGGTCCGCGTGCCGGCCCCGATCCCGAACGTCGCTCCGCCTCCGCCGGTGAACATCGCGCCGGTGAAGAAGGAAGAACGGGTCGAGTATACGGGCCCGCCCGTGATCACCCAGTCGCCGCCGCCGCCGCCTGCGCCTCCGGCGCCGCCGCGTCCGTCGACGATCACGAACGTGCAGTGGGCTCGCCAGCCGCGTCCGACCGCCGACGACTTCCCCGCCCGCGCTCTGGAACGGGAAATCAGCGGATCGGCCACGGTCGAGTGCACCGCCCGCTCCAACGGGTCGCCGGCGAACTGCCAGGTGATTTCGGAAGAGCCGGCAGGCATGGGCTTCGGCCGCGCCGCCATTCGGGTGGTTCAGCGTGGACAGCTGTCCCCGCGGACCGTCGACGGCGCCGCGCAAGACGCGACCTTCCGCGTCCGGGTGCCCTTCACCCTCGGGTGATTGGCAGCCATCCAGAACAGACGCCCCGGAGAGCGATCTCCGGGGCGTTTTTCTTTTGCCGGTGAAAGTGACAATCCCGCTTGATCGGACCCCGCAGTCCCGTTACAGAACGCGCCTCGCGATGCGCGGGCCGCCTTAGCTCAGTTGGTTAGAGCGCCGGTTTGTGGAACCGGAGGTCCTCAGTTCAAGCCTGAGAGGCGGTACCATCGCTAAGGCGCAGACGGGCTTGCGACCCTAGGCCGCAGCGACCATCTCCTGAACGTCGGCATCGTCGCCGATCCCCCAAATCGACAGGAGAGCGCATCATGAAGACGCGCAAGCTGGGCCGCGATGGTCCTGAGGTTTCGGCCATCGGCCTGGGCTGCATGGGCATGAGCGCCTTCTACGGCGGCTCGGACGAGGCGCAATCGATCAGCGTCATCCACAGCGCCCTGGACCTGGGCGTCACCCTGTTCGACACGGCCGAAATGTATGGGCCGCACACCAATGAGGTGCTGGTCGGCAAGGCCCTGAAGGATCGCCGGGACCAGGCCTTCCTCGCCACCAAGTTCGGCATCAATTACAACGCCGACCGCACGCAACTGGCCACCGACGGCAGCCCGGCCAATGTGCGCCGCGCGATCGACGGCAGCCTGCAACGCCTGGGCGTCGATCATATCGATCTCTACTATCTGCACCGGGTCGATCCGAATACGCCGATCGAGGAGACGGTCGGGGCCATGGCCGAACTGGTCCAGGCGGGCAAGGTGCGCTTCCTTGGCCTGTCCGAGGCGGCGCCCGAGACCCTGCGCAAGGCCCACGCGACCCATCCGATCACGGCGCTGCAGACCGAATATTCCCTGTGGAGCCGCGAGCCCGAGGACGAACTGTTCGACGTGGTCAGGGAGCTGGGCATCGGCTTCGTGCCCTATAGCCCGCTGGGTCGCGGCTTCCTGTCCGGCGACATCCGGTCCGTCGACGATCTGGCGCCCGACGATTTCCGGCGCAGCAATCCCCGCTTCATGGGCGAGAATTTCCAGAAGAACCTGGACCTGGTCGAGGCGGTGAAGACCATCGCCGCAGACAAGGACGTCACCGCCGCCCAACTGGCCCTGGCCTGGGTTCTGGCGCAAGGCGAGGATCTGGTTCCCATTCCCGGCACCCGGCGCGTCGCTGCGCTGGAACAGAATGCGGCGGCCGTGGACCTGACGCTGACGCCCGAGGATCTGGCGCGCATCGAGGCCGTCTTCCCCAAGGGCGCCGCCGCTGGTCATCGCTATGCCGAGGCCGCGCGCGGCGCGCTGAACCGCTGAACCTGCGCCGCCCGTGAAAAAAAGGCCCGGCCGGAACGCTCCGGCCGGGCCTTTTGTCTGTTCCGAGCGACCTTACTGGATGCGGGTCCAGGTCTGGGTCTTGCACAGAGGGGCGACGATGCAGCCGCGCAGGCGCAGGGCGTTGTCGCCGGTCATGGTGATGGTGCCGCGATAGGTGCCGCCGTCCGCCGGATTATAGACTGAGCCGCCCCGCCATTCGGTCGGGCCGCCGGTGAAACCGGTCAGCATGGGCAGGTTGCGCAGGGTCCGTCCGCGCTGCGAGGCGTCGCGATTGTGCACGTCGCGGGCGTTGGCGTCGGCCCGGATGTGGTCCGAGGTCACCAGGGTTCCGCACAGCGCCTCGCCGCAGCGCGCGATACGCACCTGGCCGCCGTTGGTCGGCGTCTGCCACAGGCCGGTCGGATCGGCGGCCAGGGCCGGGGAGGCCAGGGCGGTCGCCAGGGCGGCGGCGGCCAGCATGATCTTGGTCTTCATAGTCGTTCCCTTTCCTTGGATCGAGGCGCGCCGATCCGTTGAGCCGCAGGGTGATCCCGGTTTCGGTCCGAAACAAGGCTGAAAGCATCGGGAGATGCTCAATGAAAACGCGACCTTGCGTCAAGTTTTAGCCCGCCGGCCGGCAGGCGCGTCAACCGATCAGGGCCAACCATTCGTCTTCCGTCAGCACCGCGACCCCGTGCTTTTCGGCGTCCTTCAGCTTCGAGCCCGCGCCGGGGCCGGCGACGACATAGTCGGTCTTCTTCGACACCGATCCCGAGACCTTGGCGCCCAGGCTTTCGGCGCGGGCCTTCGCCTCGTCGCGGGTGAACCGTTCCAGCGCCCCGGTGAAGACCACCGTCTTGCCGGCGACGGGGGTGTCGGCCTTGGGGCGTTCGGCGTCGACGATTTCGGTCAGCTCCGCCTCCAGCGCGGCGACGACTTCCAGATTGTGCGGCTCGTGGAAGAAGTGGGCCAGGGCCAGGGCGGCGACCGGCCCCACGCCGATGACGCCGGCGATCTGGTTCAGCATCTCCGACGGCCCTTCCTCGCGGGCTATCTCAGCCAGACGGACCAGGCCCGCCCAGTCGTCCGTCATCGTCGCCAGCGAGCGACGGGCGGGCGCCGCCATTCCGGGAAAGGCCTGGCTGATCTTCATGTCCAACGTGGCCTCGGGCCAGGGATCGACGGCGGGGGGGGAGGCGTCCGCCATCAGAGCCAGGACGCGCGGCGAGACGGCGTGGGCGGCGGCCAGTTCGACCCAGGCGTCCGATGGCACGCCGGCGGCGGCCTGGAGACAGGCCGCCTTCAGCGCCGCCCAGCTTTCGAAGGCGCGGGCCAGGACGATGGAGGTCTGTTCGCCGATGTCGCGTATGCCCAGGCCGAACAGGAACCGGTCCAGCGCGATGGTGCGGCGGGCGTCGATGCCGGCGACCAGGTTGCGGATGCTCGTCTCGCCATAGCCGTCTTCGCTGGCTAGCTCGGCCAGGCGCGCCTCGTCGCGCGCCAGGCGGAAAATGTCGGCGGGCTCCCTGATCCAGCCGCGCGCGTGGAAGGCGATCAACTGCTTTTCGCCCAGTCCCTCTATGTCGAAGGCGCGGCGGCCGACGAAATGTTTCAGCCGCTCGATGATCTGGGCGTCGCATATCAGGCCGCCGGTGCAGCGCCGCTTTACCTCGTCGCCCTCGCGCACGGCTTCGGAGCCGCAGACGGGGCATTTGTCGGGGAAGACATAGGCAACCGCATCGGCGGGCCGCAGGTCGGGGACGACGCCCAGGATCTGGGGAATCACGTCGCCGGCGCGTTGCAGGCGGACGGTGTCGCCGATGCGGACGTCCAGGCGCTCGATCTCGTCTTCGTTGTGCAGGGTGGCGTTGCGCACGACCACGCCGCCGACCGTCACGGGGTGCAGACGGGCGACGGGGGTTAGCGATCCCGTCCGCCCTACCTGGATGTCGATGCCTTCCAGAACCGTTGTGGCCTGCTGCGCCGGAAACTTGTGGGCGATGGCCCAGCGCGGGCTGCGGGCGACGAAGCCCAGGCGCCGCTGCCAGTCGATCCGATCGACCTTGTAGACCACGCCGTCGATGTCATAGCCCAGCGTCGCCCGGTCGCGTTCCAACTCGCGATAGACGGCGATCAGTCCTTCGGCGCCCTCGACGCGACGCGAGCGGTCGTTGACGGGAAAGCCCCAGGATTTCAGCGTCTGCAAGGCCTCCCACTGGGTCTCGGCGAAGTCGCGGGAGTGTTCGCCCCAGGCGTAGGCGAAGAAGTTCAGCGGGCGGTTGGCCGTGATCTTCGCATCCTTCTGGCGCAGCGATCCGGCGGCGAAATTGCGGGGGTTGGCGTAGGTGCGGCGGCCCTCGGCCTCGGCTTCGGCGTTGAAAGCGGCGAAGGCGTCGTTGGGGGCGTAGACCTCGCCGCGCACCTCGATCCGGTCCGGCCAGTCGTCGCCGGCCAGCGACGCCCGTATGTCGGCGATGGTCTTCAGATTGGCGGTGACGTCCTCGCCCGTCCGTCCGTCGCCGCGCGTGGCGCCGAGCGTCAGCCGGCCATCGACATAGAGCAGATTGGCCGACAGTCCGTCGATCTTGGGTTCGGCGACGAAGGCGATAGCCTCATCGGCGGGCAGTTTCAGGAACCGGACGATGCGGGCCACGAAGTCGCGCACCTCGCCCTCGTCGAAGGCGTTGTCCAGCGACAGCATCGGCACGCCATGCCGCACTTCGGCGAACTGGCTGGAGACGGCGGCTCCGACCTTGTTCGAGGGGGAATCCGGTCGGATCAGATCGGGGAAGGCCGCCTCGATCTCCAGATTGCGGGCGCGCAGGGCGTCATAGTCGGCGTCCGAAATCTCCGGCGCCGCCTCGGCGTAGAGGGCGTCGTGCCGCGCCATCTCGGCGGCCAGCCACGCCAGCGTCTCCGCCGCCTCTTCGGGGCTCAGGGTTTCGACGGGCGGGAAGGGAGGAATCGCATCGGCCATGGTTCGTCCTGCTTACCACCTGTCGCGACGCCCGCGCACGTCGCAGCGCATCAGGCCGATATGACAGAACCGTATGCTGACGCCGCGCCCGACGCCGGCTAGGCTGGCCGCCAGCCTGGAGCCCCCATGACCCGCACCGCCCTTCGCCTCGCCCTGACCGGATGCGCCCTTTTCGCCCTGTCGGGCTGCGTGACCCCGACCGAAACGACGCCGGACGAGGCGACGCCCGCTGTCGCCACCGCAGTCGCCGCCGATCCCCAGCTGCTGGAGGATGTCCGCATCCTGTCGGCCGACGACATGGAGGGGCGCGACACCGGATCGCCCGGAGGCCAGAAGGCGCGCGACTATATCGTCGCCCGGCTGGAGGCCATCGGTGTCCAGGCCCCGCCGTTCGGCCGGCTGCAACCGTTCGAGGCGCAGGGGCGCACGCGCGAGGGCGTCAAGACCTTCAACGGAGTGAACATCGTCGGCCTTATCCCCGGCCGCCGGGTGGTGGATCGCTATATCGTCGTCACGGCCCATTACGACCATGTCGGCGTCAACGGCGGCCAGATCTACAACGGCGCGGACGACAACGCCTCGGGCGTCGCCACCCTGCTGGCCCTGGCCGCGCGGCTGAAGGCCGAGGCGCCGGATCACAGCGTCCTGATCGTGGCCCTGGACGGGGAGGAACGGGGCCTGCTGGGCGCGCGCGAGTTCGTCAAGGCGCCGCCCGTGCCGCTGTCGTCGGTCGCCCTGAACCTGAACTTCGACATGATCGCGCGGGCCGAGACGGATGGTCACCTGTGGGTCACGGGGACCTATCAGAACCCGACGCTGCGCCCGATCCTGGAAACGGTGACGGCGACGGGGCCGGTCTCCTTCGCTTTCGGCAAGGATACGCCCCAGGATACCGGCGAGGACAATTGGGTGGACGCCTCGGATCACGCGGCCTTCCAGGAGGCGGGCGTGCCCTTCCTCTACATGGGCGTGGACTATCACCCCGATTATCATCGCCCGACCGACGACTTCGACCGGATCACGCCAGCGGTCTTCGGCAGTTCGGCGGAACTTGCCATCGCCGGATTTCACGCTCTGGACCGGACGCTGGATCGCTGATGCGGCGGCTTCTGGTTTTCGCGTCGGTCGGCGTCCTGGCCCTCAGCGCCTGCGACAGGCGAGAGGCGGCGCGGCGACCGGATGCGACTCCGTCGAAACCCGCGGAAGCGGCGTTCCGACACTGGCTCAGCGCCGATGTGTCTGGCGATTATCGTCCCATCGCTGGTGCGGAGGCGGAAGGCGACGGGCGGGTGGCGGGGTTGTTCGTGGGGCAGGAGGCGGCCTTCCGGGCCTGGGAGGCGGGCGACCGGGCTTCGGCGCCGCTCATCCTGACCTTGGCTGGGCCCGACGGTCCGGTCCAGGTCCTGCCCACGACCTATGAGGTCAGCGGCGACGTCCTGCGCTTCACCGGCGCCCTGCCCTCCGGCGGCGAAGTCGCGGTCAGGGGGCGGATCGATCAGGGCGCGCTGGCGACGGCGCGCCGCAATCTGGGCGACACGACGCCGGTCGTGACCGGGGTCCTGGCGGCGGACGGGCGCTCGGTTCCGTTCAGTCTGGGCCGTTGGGGCGGGGACTGATCAGAGAAGGGCGTGCGCCAACAGATAGGCCCCGCCCGCGATCCCGACCCACAGCAGAAGGCTGATCCCGACCAGCACGCCGGTGGACCTGCGCCCCGACCAGCGGGATTCGCGGGATGACGTCCCGGCCTCCCGCAGACGCGGGCGTCTTTCGTCTTTGGGGGGAGAGGACTGGGTCACAATACAACTTATGATAGTATTTAACGGTTTGTGCAATGTATCTGGCGACGATCCGCCTTCTCCGTAAACGGCATCGGGGTTGATAAGGCTGCAACCCTGAGAAATAGTCCGCAGGGGAGGGCGTGTCATGACATCGGTTGCAGCCGCGCGGTCCCGCAGCCTTGCGACGCCTCGCCGTGCGCATCGCCGGTCCGCCGGCCGCCCGGTCATCCGCATCCTCGACATCGTCTTGTCCTTGCTGGCGATCCTGTTCATCGCGCCGACCCTGGGCCTGATCGCCCTGGCGGTGCGGTTGCAGGACGGCGGGCCGGTGCTGTTTCGGCAGGTGCGGATCGGGCAGGGCGGCGTGGCCTTCCACTGCCTGAAGTTTCGAACCATGGCGCCGGAGGCGGAGGCGATGCTGCCGTTGCTGGAAGACGGCGAATGGAAGGCCTCGCGCAAGTTCAGGCGCGACCCCCGCGTCACCCCGCTTGGCCGGTTTTTGCGCGTCTCCAGCCTGGATGAGCTGCCGCAGCTGCTGAACGTGCTGCGCGGCGACATGTCCCTGGTCGGGCCGCGTCCCATCGTCTTTGACGAGGCGGCGCTCTATGGCCGGCGGCTGGCGGACTATTGCGCGGTCAGGCCGGGGCTGACGGGTCTGTGGCAGGTCGCCGGCCGCAATGACGTGCCCTATCCCCGCCGCGTCGCCATGGACGTCTGGCTGGTCAGGAACCGGTCGCTTCGGGTCTATCTGCTGATCCTGCTGCGGACCGTGCCGGCGGTGCTGGGGCGTGAGGGCGTCTATTAGCCCGGCAGGGTCAGGGGCGGCGCTCCTCGAACCCGTCGTCGGTTCCGATGATGGCCAGGTCCGCCAGGTCCAGGAACAGGCCGTGCTCGACCACGCCGGTGATCAGCTTCAGGTCGTCGGCCAGGCGCGCGGGGTCGTGGATCGCCTTGCAGGCCGCATCATAAATCAGATTGCCGCCATCGGTGCGGACAAGCCCGCGATCCGCCTGACGCACCCGCGCCGGCTGGTCGATGTCATGGTCGATCAGGGCGTCGGCGATGCGGTTGGCCGTGGTCTTGTGTCCGAAGGCGACGACCTCGATGGGCAGGGGAAAGGCGCCCAGCACCGGAACCACCTTGGCGGCGTCGGCGATGACGATGCAGCGGGCCGACGCCTCCCACACCAGCTTCTCGCGCAGCAGGGCCGCGCCGCCGCCCTTGATCAGGGCCAGGCCCGGCCCGACCTCGTCGGCGCCGTCCACGGTCAGGTCGATGCGCGGCGTGTCTTCGAGCGTGGAAAGCGTCAGCCCCAGCTCGCGCGCCAGATCCGCCGTCTTTTCCGAAGTGGGAACGCAGCGCAGTCCCGACAGGTTGCGCGCCGCCAGCGCCTTGACGAACCAGGCGGCGGTCGAGCCCGTGCCCAGCCCGACGATCATTCCGGCCTCGACATGGGCGGCGGCGGCTTCGCCGGCGTTCTTCTTCTGCAAATCGCTCATTTCGATTTCCCGGCCTTGATGGCCTTGGCCCTTTCGCGGAAGGCGGCGCCGGCGTCCGGCTTGACGGTCTGGCGGGCGCGGCCGAAGGCGAGGGCGTCGGCGGGCACGTCCTCGGTGACCACCGAACCGGAGGCGACGATGGCGCCGGCGCCGATGCTGACGGGCGCGACCAGGCTGGAGTTCGAACCGACGAAGGCGCCGTCGCCCACCTGGGTGCGGGCCTTGTTGAAGCCGTCGTAGTTGCAGAAGATCGTCCCCGCGCCGATGTTCGCGCCCGCCCCGACCGCGCCGTCGCCCAGATAGGCCAGGTGGTTGGCCTTGGCGCCCTTGGCCAGGGCGACATTCTTGACCTCGACGAAGTTGCCGACCTTGACCCCCTCGGCCAGGTCCGCGCCGGGGCGCAGGCGGGCGTAGGGACCGACCTCGGCGCCCGAGGCGACGCGGGCGCCCTCGACGTGGCTGAAGCTGCGGATGCGCGCGCCGCCTTCGATCACGGCGCCGGGGCCGAAGACGACGAAGGGTTCGATGGTCGCGCCGGCTCCGACCTGGGTGTCCCAGGCGAAATGGACCGTGTCGGGCGCCGTCATGGTGACGCCGGCCTCCAGGAAGGTCTCGCGCTGGACCTTCTGGAACAGGGCCTCGGCCTCGGCCAATTCGCCCTGGGAGTTGACGCCCATGACCGAGGCCTCGGGCGCGAAGACGGCGCGGGTCGGATGGCCGGCCTTGCGCGCCAGTTCGACCACGTCGGTCAGATAGTATTCGCCCTTGGCGTTCTCGTTCGTGACGTCCGCCAGCAGGGAGAACAGCAGGGCCGACGGCGCGGCCATGACGCCCGAGTTGCAGGCGGTCACGGCCAGAACCTCCGGCGACGCCTCCTTGGCCTCGGTGATGGCCAGCAACGCCTCGCCCTCGATGATCAGCCGGCCATAGGCGCCGGGATCGCGGGCCTGAAAGCCGATGACGGTGACGCCCTGTGCGCCGAACGCGGGTTCGATGTCCGCCGCCTTCAACAGGGGCACGTCGCCATAGGTGACGACCACCTGGCCGTCGAAGCCCGCCAGCGCTTGCTCGGCCGCACGGACGGCATGGCCGGTGCCCAGCGGCGGGTCCTGCACCGCCACGGCGGCTTCCCCCAGGCGCTTCACGACATGGGCGCGGACCTCGGGCGAATGGACGCCGACCACCACCACGATCCGCTCGCAGCCCAGGCTTTCCGCCGCGTCGATGGCGTGATCCAGCATGGCGCGGGCGCCGACCGGGTGCAGCACCTTGGGCAGGGGCGATTTCATCCGCGTGCCCTGGCCGGCGGCGAGAATGATGGCGGCGCGTCTGGTCATGAATCGATCCAAGGGCTGGGCGTTCCTCGCCGTCTACAATGACCGTCCGCGCCCGTCATCCTTCCTTGCTTGGCTATCCTCCGGCTTGCCCTTGCGGAAGTCAGGGATTACGGCTCCGCGCCTTGATCAATGATTCAGGGAGCGGTCGATGACCCTCGCGCTTCTCTTTCCCGGACAGGGCAGCCAGGCCGTCGGCATGGGCGCCGCCCTGGCGGATGCGTTCCAGTCGGCCCGCGAGGTCTTCGCCGAGGTCGATGAGGCCCTGGGCCAGAAACTGTCGGTGCTGATGCGCGAGGGGCCCGAGGACCAGCTGACCCTGACCGAGAACGCCCAGCCCGCGCTGATGGCCGTGTCGGTGGCGGCGATCCGGGCGCTGGAGGTCGAGTTCGGGTTCGACGTGACGGGCGCGGCCTATGTCGCCGGTCACTCGCTGGGCGAATATTCGGCACTGGCGGCTGTGCGGGCGATCTCGCTGTCGGATACGGCGCGGCTGCTGAAGCTGCGCGGCCAGGCGATGCAGCGCGCCGTGCCGGTGGGGCGGGGCGCGATGGCCTCGCTGATCGGGCCGAAGACCGACCTTGCGCTGGCGGAAGCCGCGGCGGCGGCGGGATCGGAAGTCGGCGTCTGCGTGGTCGCCAATGACAACAACGCCGGCAATATCGTCATCTCGGGCGAGAAGGCGGCGGTGGACCGCGCCATCGAGAAGGCCAAGGAGCTGGGCGCGCGGGCGATCCCGCTGAACGTCTCGGCGCCCTTCCACTGTCCGCTGATGCAGCCGGCGGCCGACGAGATGGCGGCGGCTCTGGCCGATGCGAAGATCGTCGCCCCGGCCGTGCCGGTGGTCGCCAATGTCCTGGCGCGGCCCGAAAGCGATCCCGAAGTCATCCGCCGCCTGCTGGTCGAACAGGTCACCGGGCGCGTGCGCTGGCGCGAGAGCATGGAGTGGATAGCCACTGAAGGCGGCGTGACCCGCTTCGTCGAGGTCGGCTCGGGCAAGGTGCTGACCGGCATGGCCAAGCGGATCGCGCCGGACGCCGAGAGCCTGGCGCTGAATACGCCGGAAGACCTGGAAGCGTTCGCCAAGGGCGCCTGAGCATACGCAATGGCGTCATCCTCGGGCTTGACCCGAGGATCGGACCATCCGCACTCGGCGTTCACAGCGGGCGTCGTCATAGACATTGGCGTCGCACGGCGCCTGATCCTCGGTTCAAGCCCGAGGATGACGGAAGAGGAGAGGACGAATGTTCAATCTTGCAGGCAAGACCGCGCTGGTGACCGGCGCGACGGGCGGGATCGGCGGGGCGGTGGCGCGCAGGCTGCACGCCCAGGGGGCGACGGTGGTGCTGTCGGGCACGCGCGAGGCGGTGCTGGAAGACCTGGCCAAGGAACTGGGCGAGCGGGCGCATTTCGCCACCGCCAATCTGTCGGACCCGGAATCGGTCGACAATCTGGTCAATGCGGCCGAGACGGCGGCGGGGGCGCCGCTGGACATCCTGATCGCCAACGCGGGCGTCACCAAGGACGGCCTGTTGATGCGGATGAAGGACGAAGATTTCCAGTCGGTCCTCCAGATCAATCTGGAGAGCTATTTCCGCCTGACCCGCGCGGCGGTGAAGGGGATGATGAAGCGCCGGTCGGGACGAATCATCGGCGTGACCTCGGTCGTGGGCGTGACGGGCAATCCGGGCCAGACCAACTATTCGGCCTCCAAGGCGGGGATGATCGGCTTTTCCAAGTCGCTGGCGCAGGAGGTCGGGTCGCGCGGGATCACCGTCAACTGCATCGCGCCGGGCTTCATCGCCTCGCCGATGACCGACGTGCTGAACGACCAGCAGCGCGAGGCGATCCTGGGCCGGATTCCGGCCGGGCGGCTGGGCACGGGCGACGAGATCGCCGCCGCCGCCGTCTATCTGTCGTCGGACGAAGCCGCCTATGTCACGGGCCAGACGCTGCACGTGAACGGCGGCATGGCGATGATCTGATCGCGATCACGACAAACTACACCCTATTTCCTGCCCGAAAGGCTGTGCTAAAGGGCTAGATGCATTGGCGGTTCCGGCTTTCGGGCTTGCGTCGCCTTCGCTGCCGTGAGACGGCGATTTCTGAGACCCCCGCCTCTACGGCGATTTTAAACAGGCAGAGAGACACTCATGTCCGACACCCTCGAGCGCGTTCGCAAGATCGTCATCGACCACCTGGACGCCGATCCGGACAAGGTCACGGAAAAGGCCAGCTTCATCGACGACCTGGGCGCCGACTCGCTCGACAACGTCGAGCTGGTGATGGCCTTCGAAGAAGAATTCGACATCGAAATCCCGGATGACGCCGCCGAGCACATCCAGACGGTCGGCGACGCCGTCAAGTTCATCGACGAGAAGTCGGCGGGCTGATCTCAGCCCCCGCTGACGGCCGAAAAGGCTGACAGTCGAATAGGGCCGCCCGGCGCTCCTAGCGGAGACGCCCGGCGGCCTTTACTGTTTCTGACCCGCGCGAATCCGCGAGCGATTCCAGCGGGACAGGATTGGAGTTGAAGGAGCACGCCCGCATGCGCCGCGTCGTCGTTACAGGCCTCGGCCTGCTGACCCCCCTGGGCTGGGGCGTCGAAAAGAGCTGGAAGGGAATCGTCGAGGGCCGGTCGGGCATTGGACCGATCACCTCGTTCGACACCGAAGGATACGGCTGCACCATCGCGGGCGAAGTGCCCAGCGTGGATGGGCGCGGCGGCGGCGGCGAGGGCGATTTCGACCCCGAGAAGATCATGTCCGCCAAGGACAGGAAGCGTGTCGACGACTTCATCCTGTACGCCATCGCGGCGGCGGACGAGGCGCTGGCCGACGCGGACTGGAAGCCCGAGACCGAGGAAGACCGGGAAGCCACTGGCGTCATGGTCGGCTCCGGCATCGGGGGCCTGGGTCCCATCGCCGATACGGCCATCGTGCTGAAGGAACAGGGCGTGCGCCGTGTCAGCCCCTTCTTCATCCCCTCGGCCCTGATCAATCTGGCGTCGGGCCAGATCTCGATCCGCCACGGCCTGAAGGGGCCGAACCATTCGGTGGTCACCGCCTGCGCCACCGGCGCCCACGCCATTGGCGACGCGGCGCGGATGATCGCCCTGGGCGACGCCGAGGTCATGGTGGCGGGCGGGGCGGAAAGCTCGGTCGTGCCGATCGGCATCGCGGGCTTCCTGGCCTGCAAGGCGCTGTGCACCGCCTATAACGACACGCCCGAGAAGGCGTCGCGCCCCTATGACAAGGGCCACGCCGGCTTCGTCATGGGCGAGGGCGCGGGAATCATGGTGCTGGAAGAATACGAGCACGCCAAGGCGCGCGGGGCCAAGATTTACGCCGAGGTCGTCGGCTATGGGATGAGCGGCGACGCCTATCACATCACCGCCCCGTCCGAGGATGGCGAAGGTGGCTTGCGGGCCATGAAGATGGCGCTGAAGCGGGCGGGGTTGGAGCCTTCGGATCTCGACTACGTCAACGCCCACGGCACCTCGACCATGGCGGACTGGATCGAGCTGAAGGCGGTCGAGCGCCTGGTCGGCGACCACGCCAGGAACCTGACGGTCAGTTCGACCAAGTCGATGACGGGCCACCTGCTGGGCGCAGCCGGGGCCATCGAGGCGGCCTTCTGCGTCCTGGCGATCCGCGACCAGGTGGCCCCGCCGACCATCAATCTGGACGAGCCGGAAATGGAAACGCCCATCGACCTGGCGCCCAACAAGGCCAAGCCGATGAAGATCGACGTGGCCATGTCCAACAGCTTCGGCTTCGGGGGCACCAACGCCTCGGTGATCTTCAAGAAGGTCGACTGAGATGTTCGGGCGGGGGCGGGTCGAAAAGTCGGGCGGGCGGTCGGGATTCACGGTCTCGCTGCTGACGGCGTCGGCGACTTTCGGCCTGTTCCTGCTGGTCGCCCTGATCTCCGTCTGGGTGGTCTATTACGGCCCTGGTCCCTCGGCGCGGCAGGGCGACAAGACGGTGGTGACCTTGGCCAGCGGATCAGGCGTTTCGGCCATCGCCGCCCAGTTGAGGGCGGCTGGGGTGATCCGCTCGACCGACCTGTTCCGGGCGGCGGCGACCTTCAGCGGCGCGGATCGGCGTTTGCGGGCCGGAGAATACGAGGTGCCGTCCGGCTTGTCGCTGGCGGGGGTGCTGAACCTGCTGGTCGAGGGGCGGGTGGTCCGCCATTTCGTCACCCTGCCGGAAGGGTGGTCCTCGGCCCAGGCGGTCGACATCCTGGCCAAAGAGCCGGTGCTGATCGGAACGGTGGAGACGCCCGAGGAGGGCAGTCTGTGGCCCGACACCTATGAGGTGGTGCGCGGCGAGACGCGCCAGTCGGTGATCGAGCGGATGCAGCGCGCGGCCAACGATAATCTGCGCACCCTGTGGGCGCAGCGCGCGCCGGGCACGGTGGCGCGCACGCTCGAAGAGGCGGTGATCCTGGCCTCCATCGTCGAGAAGGAGACGGGGCTGGCGGCCGAACGGCCCCGGGTGGCGGCGGTCTTTTCCAACCGTCTGCGCGCCGGGATGCGGTTGGAGAGCGATCCGACGATCGTTTACGGCCTGACGAAGGGACGCCCGCTGGGGCGTGGCATCCGGCGCTCGGAACTGGATCAGCAGACGCCGTGGAACACCTATCAGATCAACGGCCTGCCGCCGACGCCGATCGCCAATCCGGGCAAGGAGGCGCTGAAGGCGGTGCTGAATCCGCCGGCGGACACGGCGCTGTTCTTCGTCGCGGACGGCACGGGCGGCCACGCCTTCGCCACGACCTATGAGGAGCACCTGGGCAATGTCGCGCGCTGGCGTCAGATCGAGCGCCAGAAGGCCGGTCTGCCGCCCGAGGCGCCGGCGCCGGTCGCGCCGGGGACCAGCGAGGCGCCGATGACCGCGCCGGGCGATCAGCCGCCGCCTCCTATCGCCGGCGGCCAGGCGGTGATCACCCTGCCGGCAGGCGCGAGCCAGGGGGCACGATGAGCACGCTGTCGGGCATGACCGGTTTCGGCCGGGCGGACGGGGCCGGCGAGGGCTGGACCTGGGCCGTCGAGGCGCGCTCGGTCAACGGGCGCAATCTGGAGGTCCGGTTTCGCGGGCCGGGCGGGTTCGACAACCTGGAACGGCTGGCCAAGGCGGCGGGCCAGGCGCGGTTCGCGCGCGGTCAGGTGACCATCGGCCTCCACGCCAGGCGGGCGGAGGGGGCGGAGGCCGCCGTCGTCATCAACTCGGCCATATTGGCCCGATATCTGACCCTGGCCAATGAACTGGCCGAGGACGGAGCGACGCCGCCGTCCGCCGACGGCCTGCTGGCCCTGCGCGGCGTGATCGAGGCGCCGGAAGAGGTGGACGACCCCGAGGCCCGCGCGGTGCTGGAGGCCGCCATGGCGCGGACGGTCGAGGCGGCGCTGGATGCGCTGAAGGCGTCGCGCCAGAACGAGGGCGCGCAGCTGAAGCCGGTGCTGGAGGACTTCATCGCCCGGATCGAGGTTCTGGTGGCCCAGGCGGAAACCGAGGCCTCGGCGCAGGTGGAGGCGATCCGCGAACGGTTCACCCGCCGCATCACCGAACTGGCCCCTGAGGCGCCGGGCCTGGAAGACCGCATCTTCCTGGAGGCCGCCGCGCTTGCGACCAAGGCGGACGTGCGCGAGGAACTGGACCGGCTGTCGGCCCATGTCGCTGCGGCGCGCCAGCTTGTGGCCTCGGCGCCAGCCGGTCGGAAACTCGACTTCCTGATGCAGGAATTCATGAGAGAGGCGAACACCCTCTGCTCGAAATCCGCTACGACCGCGCTCACCGGAATCGGCCTGGAGCTCAAGGCCGTCATCGAACAGTTGCGTGAGCAGGTCCAGAATGTCGAATGAACGCACGCCCCGCCGGGGCGTCCTCCTGATCGTCGCCAGCCCGTCGGGCGCCGGCAAGACGTCGCTGTGCCGGCGGCTGATGGCCGACCACAAGGGGCTGGAGCTGTCGGTCTCCATGACCACGCGCGACATCCGGCCGGGCGAGGTGGACGGGCGCGACTATCATTTCGTCACGCACGAAGAATTCCAGCGGCTGATCGACGCCGACGCCTTCCTGGAGTGGGCCGATGTGCACGGCAACCGCTATGGCAGCCCGCGCGCGCCGGTGGATCGGGCCCTGGCCGAGGGGCGCGACGTGCTGTTCGACATCGACTGGCAGGGCGCGCGCGACGTGGCCGAGAAATGCCCGGAGGACGCGGTGCGCGTCTTCATCCTGCCGCCCAGCCTGGAAGAGTTGCGTCGGCGCCTGGTCACCCGGTCCCAGGACGCCGAGGACGTGATCGAACGCCGCGTCGCCAACGCCAAGGGCGAGATCGAGCACTGCGACGCCTTCGACTATGTGCTGGTCAACGAGGACTTCGACCGATCCTACGCCGAACTGGCCCACATCTATCACGCCGAGCGGTCGCGCCGCTTCAGGAACCTGTGGATCCGGGACTACAAGTCCGCCCTGTTGCGCGAGGTCGTGTGAAAACGGCGCCGCGGGCAGGGCTCGCGGCGCCGCTTGGATACTCAACGCTTACTGTTACTGACCGCCTTTTCGCAGCCCGAGGGTTCCAGCGTGTAAATGCGCCGGTACGTGGGATTGCCTAAGGGAGATTCCGCGCTCCCGGTCTTCACGACCTGTTCGCCAAGTTGACGTACCGATAGGCGTTGATTGGGAGGTTGAATGGGTTTTCTCGTATCGATCGCGCCGTTCCTGGCGGCCAGCGGCAAGGAACGTCTGAAGCAGGTTCCGGTGCGGATCCTGCTGGCCTTCATCATGGCCTGGGCGCTTCACGCCAGCGGGATGGGGCGCGGCGTCGCGGTCTGGCTGCTGGTCGCCTTCGCGACCCAGGCGTTCGAATATGCGGCGATGACGCCGTTCCGCAGGGGCGGCGAGGACGCGCGTCCGCTGGCGGTCTTCCTGGCCCTGGCGGCCACCACGACGATGGCGGCGGTCTACAGCGGCGTGTCGCTGATCATCTGGACGACCGGAAACGGGGCGCTGGCGACGGTGGCGGCCCTGACGCTGGCGGGCGGGCTGTTGACCAATGTCGCCTCGGGGATCGGGTCGCGCGTGCTCTTCTTCATCGGCGGGACGCCCTATCTGATCGCGCTGGCGCTGATGCCCATCATCATGATCGGCAAGGGGGATGTGCAGGGGCTGGTCCTGACCTGTTTCACCTGCGCCCTGTTCGCCGGGGCCATATTGAACGTCTATGGGCGGGTGTACGGCGCGCGCCAGTCGGAACTGAAGGCGCTGATCGAGGCGGAACATCGCGTGGAACAGGCCCAGACCGCCATGGCCGACCGCGCCGCCATGGCCGCCATCGTCAGCCATGAACTGCGCACCCCGGTCAGCGCCATCCTGGCCGGCGCCCACGTCATCCGCACCAGCCCGAGGTCGCGGACGACCGAGGACACCGCCGACCTGATCATCGACGCCGGCCGGCTGATGACCGGCATGCTCAACGACCTCCTGGACCATTCCAAGATGGAGGCGGGGGCGATGACGCTGGAGGCGCGCGATTTCGACCTGTGCGACTTCGTGCGCGACGCCACGCGGTTCTGGGGCGACCAGGCGGCGGAGAAGGGCCTGGAACTGAACATGTCGCTGCCGGACGAGGCGGCCGTGTGGCTGAGGGGCGACCCCTATCGGATGCGCCAGATCGTCAACAACCTGATGTCGAACGCCATCAAGTTCACGGCGCGGGGCGTCATACGGATCGAGGCCGCCGTGGGCGAGGTCGTCGACGACCGCCGCCGGGTGGTGCTGACGGTCACGGACCAGGGTGCGGGCATTTCGCCGGACGCCATGGCGCGGCTGTTCTCGCCCTTCGCCCAGGGCTCGGCCGAGGTGGCGCGGACCTATGGCGGCACCGGCCTGGGGCTGACGGTCAGCCGCGACCTGGCCCGGTTGATGGGCGGGGAGCTGACCGCGACCAACGCCGAGGGGGCGGGGGCGGCCTTCTCGCTGTCGGTGGAGTTGCCGCTGGGCCAGCCGGTCGATGTGGAGGACGGGTTCGAGCCCGCGCCGGTGACGCTGGGGCGGCGTCTGCGCGTGCTGGCGGTGGACGACAACGAGCTGAACCGACGCACCATCGCCCTGGTGCTTCAGCCGCTGGACGTCGATCTGGTGACGGCGTCGGACGGCTATCTGGCGCTGGCGCGGCTGGAGGAACAGCCGTTCGACGCGGTGCTGATGGACGTCAACATGCCGGGCATCGACGGCAACGAGACGACGCGGCGCCTGCGCGCGTCCGGCGGGGTGAACGCCGAGATCCCCGTGATCGGCTTCAGCGCCGGGACGGAGGCGGCCCAGATCGCGGCCTGCCATGCGGCGGGGATGACCGACTGGCTGGCCAAGCCGCTGGAGCCGAAGAAGCTGTACGAGGCCTTGCAGCGGGCCCAGGCCCAGTCCCGGTCGGCGGCGGCCTAAAGCGCCCCGCGGGCGGCGAACCAGGGGGTGATGCGGGCCAGCGCCTCCTGCACCTCGGGCGTCGAGACGGCGAAGCTGAAGCGGATGAAACGGCGCCCGTCGACGGGGTCGAAATCGACGCCCGGCGCCGTGGCGACCCCGGTGTCGCGGAGCAGTTGTTCGCAGAAGGCCACGCTGTCGTCGGTCAGATGGCCGATGTCGGTCCAGATGTAGAAGGCGCCGTCGGGCGGCGCGATCCGGCGCAGGCCCAGGGCCGGCAGGGCCTCCAGCATGAGGCTGCGGTTGCGGGCGTAGGTCTCGACATGGCCTTCCAGCTCATCGATCGCGTCCATGGCCACCAGGCCGGCGTGCTGACTGAGGCTGGGCGGGGTCAGGAACATGTTGCCGATATAGGCGCGGACGGCGGCGACGCGGCCTTCCGGGACCAGCAGCCAGCCCAGCCGCCAGCCGGCCATGCTCCAGTATTTGGAGAAGCTGTTGATCACGGCGGCGTCGGGCGCGAATTGCAGCATCGACGGCGTCGGGCCGACATAGCTGAGGCCGTGGTAGATTTCGTCGGAGATCATGGCGATGTCGCGGGTGCGGCAGACCTCGGCGATGGCGGCCAGTTCGGCGTCGGGGATGATGGTCCCGGTGGGATTGGCCGGGCTGGCGATGATGACGCCGGCGGGGGTGGGGTCGAGCGCCGCAAGCTGGGCGGCGGTCAGCTGGAAGCGGGTCTCGGGGGCGCAGGCGATCTCGACCGGCTCCAGATGCAGGGCGCGCAGGGTGTTGCGGTAGGCGACATAGCCGGGACGGGCCAGGGCGATGCGGTCGCCGGGTTTGAACCGCGTGCTCAGCGCCAGCACCAGGGCGGGCGAGGCGCCGTTGGTCAGGACGATGCGCTCGGGATCGACCGCGACGCCGTAGCGCTCGTCATAGAGGCGCGCGATGCGGGCGCGCAGGTCCGGGCTTTCCCAATAGCCCATGGCGTCGGCGTCCAGCACCCGATGGGCGCGGGCGATGGCGGCGGCGGGCGCACCGGTCGAGGGCTGGCCGAACTCCATATGGATGATCGAGCGGCCTTCGGACTTCAACTGGTGGGCCAGGCGGCTGACGGTGATGGCGCGGAAGGGTTCGACGGTCATGACAAGCCCTTACCTATCCGCTCATCCCGGCGAAAGCCGGGACCCAGACCTTTCGCATCACCGGTGCATCGGATGAAGACCGTAGATTCCATCTACACCCTTCGCCCAAAGAACTGGGTCCCGGCTTTCGCCGGGATGAGCGGAATATCTTAGGCCAGGTTGTCCGCAAGCCTCAGGAAGCCCGCCACGTCGATGGTTTCGGCCCGTGCATCGGGCTCGATGCCGGCGGCTTCGCACAGGGCTGCGCCGCCCAGCTGTTTCAGGCTGGAGCGCAGCATCTTGCGGCGTTGGCCGAAGGCGGCGGCGGTGACGCGCTCCAGCTTCTTCAGCCGCTCGGGCGAGGGGCGTTCGGCAAGTGGGACCAGATGGACCACGGCGGAGGCGACCTTGGGCGGCGGGGTGAAGGCGGCGGCGGGCAGGTGCATGACGATGCGCGCGGTGCAGACGGCCTGGGAGATGACGGCCAGGCGGCCGTAGGCGTCCTCTCCGGGGCCGGCGGCGACACGTTCGGCGACCTCCTTCTGGAACATCAGGGTCAGGCTGTGCGGCAGCCACGGCCCCGTCAGCCATTTGATCAGCAGGGCCGTGCCGACGTTATAGGGCAGGTTGGAGACCAGATGGGCGGGGCCGGAGACGAGGTCCGCCTCCTTCACCTTCAGGGCGTCGGCCTCGACGAGGGTGAGGCGGCCCGAGCCGTCGTCCAGTTCGGCCAGCAGGGGGAGGAAGCGCGGGTCCTTTTCCACCAGCACCACGGGGCCGGCGTCGGATTCCAGCAGGGCGCGGGTCAGGCCGCCGGGACCGGGGCCGACCTCGATCACCGCACGGCCCTCGAACGGGCCGGCCAGACGCACGATCTTGCGCGTCACATTGAGATCCAGCAGGAAATGCTGGCCGAAGCTCTTTTTCGCCGACAGGCCGTGGGCGTCGAGCGTTTCGCGAAGGGAGGGAAGGTCGGTCACACGCCCTGTTAGCGCGCGGCGCGGGCCTCCGCCATCTCCGAAGCCAAGCGGACGGCGGCGATCAGGCTGTCGGGTCGGGCGATCCCCTTGCCCGCGATGTCGAAACCCGTGCCGTGGTCGGGCGAGGTGCGGATGATCGGTAGGCCCAGCGAGACGTTGACCCCGCCCCAGAAGTCCAGCGTCTTGACCGGGATCAGGGCCTGGTCGTGATACATGCAGATCGCCGCGTCATAGGTCGCGCGCGCCGCGTCATGGAACAGGGTGTCGGCCGGTCTGGGGTCGGTGATGTCGATCCCCTCGGCGCGCAGCTGTTCGGCGACCGGGATCAGGATGTCGATCTCCTGGAGCCCCAGGGCGCCGCCTTCGCCCGCGTGGGGGTTCAGGGCGGCCATGGCCAGGCGCGGACGGGCGATGGCGAAGTCGCGCCTGAGGCTTTCATGGACGACGCGGGCGGTGCGGGCGACGCGCTCGGCCGTGACCAGTTCGGGGACCTGGTCCAAGGCGACATGGATGGTCACCAGGCAGGCGCGCAGGTCGCGGGCGGTCAGCATCATCACCGGGCCGCGCGTGTCCGGATAGGGGGCGTCGGCGGTCAGTTCGGCGATGAACTCGGTATGGCCCGGAAAGCGGAAGCCCGAGGCGTACATCGGCGCCTTGGCGATGGGGGCGGTGACGAGACCAGACGCCTCGCCCGACAGGACGAAGCCGACCGCCTCCTCTATGCCGTCGGCGACGGCGGGGGCGTTGGCCGGGTCGGGCCGTCCGACCTCGACCGGGGCGGGCAGGGGGCGATGGATCACCGGCAGGGCGCGGGCGAAACGGTCGGCGGCGTCCCCGGGCGTATTGACCTCGACCACCGACACGTCCTGGGCGCGCAGCAGGGCGGCGTCGCCGATGACGGCGAAGGTCATCGGTTCGGCCTGAAGGGCCTGCCAGGCGGCGGCGACGATCTCAGGCCCGACGCCGGCGGGTTCGCCCAGCGTCAGGACCAGAGGCGCAGGCCGTGGGCTCACTTGATCTCGATCAGCGCGTCGTTGCGCAGATCGCGCAGATAGCGACGATCCAGGACTTGCAAGTTCTGGGCGCGCAGGCGGTTCTCGACCTGCTGGCGGTTGGGCACGTCCGGCCCGCCGACGCGGCGGCCGCAGACGGCGACCAGATGCAGCCCCAGCGGGGTGCGGATCGGGCTGCTGATCGAACCGACTTCGCCGGTGCGCGCGAACTGCTGGAACTGGGGCGCCAGGTTCTGGACGTCCGATTCGCCGAGATCGGCGCCGATCACGCCCTCGGTCGCCCGCGACTGGGAAATGATGTTGTCGCACGTCAGGCCCTGGCGCAGGCCTTCCAGCTTGGCGGAGGCGGCGGCGACGTCCGCCTCGCTGGCGGTTTCGGCCAGTTCGACCATGACCTGCTTCAGCGAAACTAGGCTGGTGGCGGCGCCGTCGCGCTTGTCGCGCATGTAGATGATATAGACCCCGCCATCGACCGGAACCGGATTCGAAAGCTGCCCCGGCTGAAGCTGGTCGAAGATGGCCTGGAGGGCGGGCTGGACCGAGCTCTTGACGACCCAGCCGGCGTCGCCCGGAACGCGAGCGGCGGCCGAAGGGGCCGAGGAGAATTGCTGGGCCACGGCCTGGAAGGGGGCGCCCTGGATGATCTGCTGCACCAGTTGGCTCGCGCCGTTCAGGGCGGCCTGCTGACCGCCGACACGGGCAGCGTCGATGTAGATTTCACCGATCAGATATTGGGGCTGGGCGGCGGCCTCGTTGAGGCGACGGACTTCCTGATCGACCTGAAGGGTGCTGGGGCGGGCGCGCGAGCCGAAGCGGCCGCCAGTCAGACGGCTCCAGCCGATTTCGGTTCGCAGGTTCTCGCGGAAGGCGTCGGGACGGATGCCGCCCTGTTGCAGGAACTGCAGATAGGCCTCGGCCGTGGCGCCGGCCTGGCGCGCCATCTCCCCGATTTCCTCGTTCACTTCCTGGTCGGTTACCGCCAGCTGGTCGGCGAACTTGGCCAGTTCCTGGTTCTTCAGCCGCTCCTCGATCAGGGCGTTCAGCGCCGCCTGCTGGATGGCCGGGAGATTTTCTTCGGTCGGCTGAATCTGCGACGAGGCGATCAGCATCAGCATGCGCTGCCGCAGGTCGAAGCCGGTGATGATCTTGTCGTTGACGGTGGCGACGATGCCGTCCGCCAGCTGGAACTGAGGTTCGGCCGCCGCCGGGCGCACGGGCGTGTCGCCAGCCGCCGGATTCGGAGCGCCAGCCGCCGGCTGCTGCGCAGGCGGCTGCTGGGCCGGGGCCGTCTGACCATAGGCCGAACCGGCGAGGAGGAGCGCCGCGAGCGCAGCCCCCGTCGAATAACGCATCAAACCCATAGGTCGTCCTGATTCCTCACAGCGGTCCGCCGGCCAGGCCGGCAGGCGGTCGCGCCCCGTAAAGCGTCATGCTCAACGCATTTCGCCCTGTCCATAACCTGAACCTCCGAAAGTGGCGAGGTTTAGGCGCACATAAACCCCTTCGGAGGGGCCGCTGGGTCGAACGCGGGTGTTGTCGCGGCGATATCCCAGCTCAAAACGCAGGCAGTCATCGTCGAACAGCAGCCCGACCTCGGACCGGGTGATCTCGTTGGATTCCAGATCGGCGATGCCGGCGACGGTGAAGCCCCAGTTTCGATAGACGAACTGCTGGCCTGTCAGCTGGACGAATTCGTAGTTGCGGTTGAGCGGCCCCGACAACGGATTGGAGCGGTCCACGATGTAGCTGACGCTGGCCAGGTTGCGGCGGCCCCAACGACCGTCGACGGCTGCTTCGGCGCGGCGGATGTCGCCCGAGCCGTCGATGGTGGCGTGGCCCCAGCTGCGGATGCGGTCCGACGGCGAATAGCTGCCCTGCACCACCCAGTCCGAGGTTTCCGAGGCCAGGCCGGTCGGGTCGTATAGCTGGGTCGGGTCGTCGGGGATGGTGGTGCGGAAGGCGTCTTCCTGATTGAACCGCTGGCTGCGGCCGACGAACAGGCTGGCGCTGCGACCCTCGGCCCAGCGAATGGTGGCGCGCGCGCCGGCGGTCATGCGGACGCCGCCCTCGATGAGGTCGTAGCCGGAGAACCGGTCCATTCGGAACAGCGAGGATTCGTCCAGTTCGATGACCTGGGCGTCCTCATTGGGAATGCGCGGATCGATGTCCGTGCTGTTGGAGACCGACAGCTGGGCCAGCGGCTCCAGGATGATGTCCGCCCCGGCAGTGCGCCTGATCAACGGATAGCTGACGTCCACCCCGGTGCTGAGGCGCGAGCGGGTGACCGTCTCGTCGCCGCTGAGCCCCATCATCGGCGGCAGGTCCGACATCGAATAGAAATCGACGCGGGTGTCGAGGAAGGGTTCGACGCGCAGGCCGACCGGCAGGATCACGGTCCGGCGCCATTCGACCTGGCCGGTGATCCGCCGGCTGTCGACGCCGCTGAGGCCTGTGGTGATCGGTGGGACGATGTCGGGATTTAGGATCGGCGCGCCGATGAAGTTGTCTCGATAGAGCGATACGGCCGAACCCTTCAGGCGCAGACGTCCGCCCAGGACCAGTTCGTGCGGCTCCCAGCGCGCGTCGATCAGGGGTGCGACCATCGGCAGGTCGCTGTCGTCCTCGAACACCTTGTAGCCGTCGGGGTCGCGGAAGTCGGTGTCGGCGAAGCGGGGATCGACGCGCAGGCTCTGGATCGCGAAGGCGGCGACCGAGACATAGGACCGGTCGGTCTGGTGCTCGGCGTAGATCTGGCTGATCAGGCGGCGGCGGTCGCCGTAGTAGAGGCCGTTGTCCTGATAGGGGCTGCGCACGTCGTAGCGGTCGAACAGGGTCTTGTCGGACGTGCGCTCGGCGGTGAAGCCGAACCGCCACGGGCCGTCAGGATCGAACTCCCCATGCGACAGCAGGTAGCTGCGGTGTTCGCGGTCGCCGAAGCGGACGTTGCTTTCGTAGTCGCCGTCGCCGTCCAGGTCGAAATCGCCGAAATTGCGCTCGTAGGTATAGCCGCCGCGCGCGACGATCATCCCATTGGCGAAGCGCCGCCGCCACTGGAGGTTCAGCAGGGGCGCGACCTCGGTGTTGATCTGGGGGCTGATCAGCCAGTCCTGCGACGGCGAGACCACGTGCAGATAGGGAACCTCGACCGAGACGCCGCGACCCTCGTCATAGTTGATGATCGGCACCAGGAAGCCCGACGCCCGCTCCACCGACGGATCGGGGTGGGCGAAATAGGGGGTGTAGAAGACCGGGACCGGCCCGATGTAGAAGACGGCGTTGCGATAAAGGATGGCGCGCAACTGCTCGTCCTGCACCACGCGCTCGGCCTGGATCGAGATGCTGGGCTGTTTGGGGCCGTTGGCGTCGCAGATCGGGCAGGGGGTGAAGCGGGCGTAGTTCAGCTCGTTGACGTTTTCGCTGCGGCGCACGGCGGTGGCGGCCATCAGGCTGGCGCCGTTGTTCAGGCGGGTGGCGAAGTCGACGGCCACGCCGGTGTTCAGATCCTTGTCCAGCTCAAGCCGGCTGGCGTAGACGACCGTGCCGTCCGGGGCGATCGCCTCGACATTTCCGGCGGCCGTCGCCGTGCCCGCCTGCAGATCGTAGGCCAGGTTTTCGCCGCGCAGGACATGGCCGCGGGAGCGGGCGTAGACCCGATCGTCCGCACTGCCGGTGGCGGTGATGACATCGCCCTGGCGCGTGGCCTGGTCCGCCTCGATATAGACCGCCTGTTCGGGAAGACCGTCGGCGGGCGGGCTGGCGGGTTGGACCGTCTGGGCCGCGGCGGTCGTGGCGAAGGGCGCGCAGGCGACAAGAGCTGCGCCGGCGAGAAGCCCTTGTCTGAGGCCGTTGAAACGCCGATGGCGGCGGTCGCACTGCATATGCCATCCGTAGTCTGAGGAACGGGCCACCGCTTAGCCGTCTTCGGTATAGAACAGCAAGGTGAAGGCCGCGAGCGCCGTCAGCACCGGCGGCAGCCAGGCTGCGACGAACGGCGCCACCACCTCCGCCGAGCCCATGGCCGAGGAAAACTGGTTCAGGAAGAAGAAGGCGAAGCCCAGGATCACCGCCGCCACGCTCATTCGCGCCAGATCGCCCAGGCGCATCAGTCGCAGCGAAAAGGCGGCCGCCAGGATCGACATGGCCCCGAACACCAGCGGCGTGGCCAGAAGCTGCTGGAACCGCAGGCGATAGGTGGTCGAGGTGAAGCCGGCGTTCTCGATGCGGCGAATCTGGTTCGGCAGGGACCAGAAGGGCGTCGACTGGGGCCGCGCGAACCGTTCGAACGCTTCCTTGTCCGCCAGGCTGGAGGTCAGGTCGAGCGTTGAATAGGTGACGGCCCGCTGGCCGATGCTGGCGCCCACGGCGTTGGTCAGCCGCCAACGCCCGGCGTTCAGGGCGGCGGACTGGGCGTCGATCCGTTCCGAGAAGGTGCGGCCGCCTCCGGGGGCGGTGGCGTAGATGAAGAAGCTGACGTCCAGAAGGCGGGCGTTGGCCCGGTCCTGACGGCCGGCGCGGATGATCATCTGACGCTGGTCGTCGCCCTCGCGCAGCCAGATGGCGTCGTTCTCGCCCGTGCCCGAAACGGCGCCGGAGATGCGCGCGCGCTCGCGCTGCCACAGGCCGTCGCCCGCCGAGGCCAGGGGACCCAGCACGGTCACGGTCACCATGCCCAGCACGAAGGCCATGCCCGCCGCCGGAAGCACGAAGCGCCAGGCCGAGACGCCCGCCGCCCGCATGGCGATCAGTTCGCTGCGCCGGTTCAGGCTGATGAAGGCTCCCAGGGTCCCGAACAGGAAGACGAACGGCAGAAGCTGCACGATGACCGACGGCGACTTCAGCACCACCAGATAGACGATGCGCAACGCCGACAGATCCATGCTGGACCCCAGGCCGCGCGACACCTCCACGAAGTCGATCAGCATCACCAGGGCGGCGATGACGGCCAGGGCGACACCGAGCGAGCGCAGTTGCTGGACCAGCACATAGCGTTCGATCCGGCCCAGCCGGGGAATGTGCGGCGAATAGCGCGCGGGATGGAAACTGGCGGTCATGCGGCCCTCGTCTTCAGGCGGCGGACGATGGGTCGATACTTCGACCGCCTGGGTTTTAGGGCGCGGAACAGGACGCGCAGGGCGATGGCGATGGCGATCAGCGGCACCAGGTATTGAAACACGTTCATCGAGGCGTTCCAGGCGCTGCCGGCGACCAGGCCGTAGCCGATGACGCGCACCAGCAGGAACAGACCCGCCGCCTTGGCGATCCGCAGCGTATAGCCGGTTCGGCTGAAGGCTCCGCCCAGGATTGCGGCCAGCGCCAGGGCCATGGCGACCAGGGCGTAGAGCGGCGAGGCCAGGCGCGAATGGGCCTCGGCCAGCAGTTCGCCACGCGATCCGGCGGTTTCGAGCAGTTTGGGCGTGGGATTGAGCAATTGGCGCAGATAGAGGTCCGAGGGCTTGTAGCGGATGACCTCAGTGGTGCTGGTGAAGGGCGTCAGGTCCAGGGTGTAGTTGTCGAACGACAGATAGTTCAGCACGCCGTTCGACGAATACTGCTGCCACGAGCCGTCCGTCAGGGTCAGGACCGGCACGCCGCTGGCCCGCCCGAACCGGGCCTCGGCCGCGTTCCAGGTGGTGACCTTCTTGCCGTCGTCCAGATAGACGAACAGGTTCTTGAGCAGGCCGTTCTGCTCGATCTGCTGGACATAGACGGTCAGGCCGTCCGGCCCCTGGACGAACTGGCCTTCCTCGACCAGCAGGGCGGCGAGGTCGGTGCGGATGGCGAAGGCCTGGCGGCGGGCCTCGTGCTGGGCCCAGGGCAGCATGAACAGGTTGACGAACAGGGTGACGATGGCGACCAGCAGGGCCAGGCGCGCCGCCGGGGAAATGACCTGCCAGCGGGTCATGCCGCCGGCGAAGGCGGCGGTCAGTTCCTGCTCGCGTTGAAGCCGGGTCAGGGCGATCAGGGCGCCGACGAACAGGCCGATGGGGAGAATGACCGACAACAGCTGAGGCAGGGCCAGGAGGGTCAATTTGATCATGACCCACACGCTCTGGCCACGCTCGACGATGACTTCGAGTTGGTCGAGGCTTTGGCTCAGAATCCCGATTCCCGCCAATGCGGCGCACGCTGCGACCACGGGCAGGGAGATCTGTCGAAAAAGGTATCGTTGAATCAGGGTCATGGGCGGATGAACTTCGCCCGGTTGCAGGCGGCGATATTGAGGCGCATCTAGTAGCACATGAGGGCGCGTCCGCGACAAGCAGACGCGCCGTTGTCTTTTCGCCGTTGCAGACGCCGGGTGGGGCCTGGCTGGAGTCGTTTGAATGAAGATCGAATTCGTCGCCGCCGTCGACGCCGCTGAAATCCTGGCGGTCCCCGTTTTTGAAGACCGCGCCCTGACGCCGGCCGGGACCGCGCTGGACGCCAAGGCCGGCGGGGCCCTGACCAAGGCCATGGCCAAGAGCCGATTCACCGGCAAGGCGGGGCAGAGCCTGATCGTGGCGGCCCCGGCGGGGGTGGACGCGGACGCTGTGCTGCTGGTCGCCGCCGGCGCTTCGGACAAGCAGGACGATCTTGCGGTCGAGGCCTTCGGCGGTTCGGCCTATGCGGCGGTGAAGCTGTCGGGCGCCGAGGTGCTGAGCATCGACGCCACGCACCTGAGCCCGGAACAGGCCGCGCGCGTCGGCTTCGCCGCGCGTCTGGCCGCCTATCGGTTCGACAAATACCGGACCACGCAGAAGGCGGACAAGATTCCGTCGATCACCACCGTCCGCATCGTCGTCACCGACCTGCGCGCCGCCGAGGCCGCGCTGGAGCCGCTGTCCGCGGTCGCCGACGGCGTGATCTTCGCCCGCGACCTGGTGTCCGAGCCGGCCAACGTGCTGTATCCGGCCGAGTTCGCCAAGCGGGTGAAGGCGCTGGAGAGCTTGGGCCTGGAGGTCGAGATCTTGGGCGAGGCCGAGATGGAGAAGCTGGGCATGCGCACCCTGCTGGCCGTCGGCCAGGGCAGCCGTCGCGAAAGCCAGCTGGCCGTGATCCAGTGGAAGGGCGGCGAGGCGGGCGCCCAGCCCCTGGCCTTCGTCGGCAAGGGCGTCTGCTTCGACACCGGCGGCATCTCCATCAAGCCGGCCGACGGCATGGAGGACATGAAGTGGGACATGGGCGGCGCCGCAGCCGTGACCGGAACCATGATCGCCCTGGCCGGCCGCAAGGCCAAGGTCAACGCCGTGGGCGTGCTGGGCCTTGTCGAGAACATGCCTGACGGCAACGCCCAGCGCCCGGGCGACGTGGTCGTGTCGATGTCGGGCCAGACGGTCGAGGTCATCAACACCGACGCGGAAGGCCGCCTCGTCCTGGCCGATGCTCTCTGGTACACCCAGCAGCGCTTCAAGCCGAAGTTCATGATCGACCTGGCCACTCTGACGGGCGCCATGATCGTGGCCCTGGGCCTGGATTACGCCGGGGTGTTCTCGAACTCGGACGACGTGGCCGATCCGATCCTGGCCGCCGCCAAGAAGGTCGGAGAGAACTTCTGGCGCATGCCCATCCCGGCGATCTACGAACAGCACATCGATTCCAAGATCGCCGACGTGAAGAACACCGGCAACGGCCGCGCCGGCGGCTCGATCACCGCCGCCCTGTTCCTGCAACGCTTCACCAACGGCGTGCCGTGGGCGCACCTGGACATCGCCCCGACCGCCTGGACCAACAAGAGCCCCAGCCCCACCGTGCCGGAAGGCGGCGTCGGCTTCGCCGTACGCACCCTGGATCGCATGGTGGCGGATTCGTACGAATAAGCCCTTCCCCCTCTTGCGGGGGAAGGTGGCCCGCGCAGCGGGTCGGATGGGGGGTGAATCCCGGTCTCGGCCGGGATAACCTCGTTTCATGGCCGTCCATTCTGACCGCGCCCATGCGTTCGCCCGCGAACTGCGTAAGTCGCAGACGCTGAGCGAGCGTGCGATGTGGCGGCTGCTGCGCGACCGCCAGTTGGAAGGTTTGAGATTCCGGCGACAGGTCCCGTTGGGACCCTATGTCGCCGACTTCTGTTGCCATGCGTTGAAGCTGGTGATCGAACTGGACGGCGGCGTTCACAGGCTGCGAGAAGAGCGCGACGCCGCGCGGGACGCCTGGTTGGGAGAACAGGGCTTTGAAGTTCTCAGGTTTGCGAACGAGGCGGCGGGGCGCAACCCGAACATCGTGCTGGACGCCGTGCGGGCGGTCGCTGCACGGAAACGCCGGGCGTCACCCCCCATCCGTCTCGCTGACGCGAGCCACCTTCCCCCGCAAGGGGGGAAGGGCATGAACAAGCCCGAAATCTGGTTCTACCACCTGGAGCGGTCCACGTTGGGCCAGGTGTTGCCGACCCTGCTCGAGAAGACGCTCGAGCGCGGGTGGCGGGCCTTGATCAAGTCGGCGCATTCGCATCGGCTGGACGATGTCGACGAGGGGCTGTGGACGTTTCGCGACGACAGCTTCCTGCCGCATGGGCGGGCGGACCAGCCCCATGCGGCGCGCCAGCCCGTGTTGCTGAGTGAATCGGGAGAGAACCTGAACGGCGCTCAGGCGCTGTTCATCGTTGACGACGCAGAACTGGGCGCGACGGAAGGGTTCGAACGATGCTTCATCATTTTCGACGGTCGGGACGAACCGGCGCTGCAGCACGCGCGCGAGCGTTGGAAGGCGCTGAAGGGGCAGGGAGCGAACCTGGCCTATTGGCGCCAGACGGACGAGGGGCGCTGGGAAAAGGCGGCCTGATCGCCCTGGCCCTGCTGGCGGGCTGTTCGACGCCAGCCGCCGATGCGCCCGCCCCGCGCGCTGTCGAGCAGGCGCAGCTGAATCCACCGATCGGCAGCCGCATGCCGACAGCCCAGACCACCGATGTCTGCAAGGCTGGCGAGATGCAGTATCTGGTCGGCAGGTCGCGCACCGAAATCCCGGTCCCCGTGGACGTTGTGAACCGTCGGGTGGTGTGCACCACATGCCCCGTCACGGAAGATTTCTCGGCTTACCGACTGAATATCTTCTATAATGCCGACACTGGGATCATCGAACAGGTCCGCTGCGGCTAGCGGCGGCGAACGAGGAGACGACCATGAAATCCGCCTTCATCCTGAGTTCCTTGATGGCCGCCGGCGCGCTGGGGCTAGCGGCCTGCGCCCCGACGCAGGACACCGGGGAAACTCCCCCGACCTGGTCGAACGCCGAGTTCAAGCCGTGCAAGGTGGAAGACTACCAGAGCTACGTCGGCCAGAATCGCTCGACGGTGCCTTCGCCGCCGCAGGGTCAGACATTCCGTGTGCTGTGCACCACCTGCGCGGCGACGATGGATTATCGCGAGAACCGCGTGAACTTCGTGTTCGACGAGGCGACGAACATCATCAAAGAGGTGAAGTGCGGCTGACGCTCAGCGTCCGACCGTGTCGCCGGGCCACAGCGGTCCGCTGAATGTCCTGGCCAGATAGTCCATCAGGGCCGTGACCCGCGTCGGTCGTGGGCCGCTGCTGGGCGCGACCAGATGCAGGGCGATCGGCGGCAGGCGCCAGTCGGTCATGACCGTCTCCAGGCAACCGTCCGCGACATCCTTCCAGTAGATGAAGTCGGGCTGGGGGAAGATTCCCAGGCCGGCGCACAGGGAGGCGGTCAGGGCGTCGGCGTTGTTGGCGCGCAGCGGCCCGCGCGGATGAACCACCACCTCCTCGCCCGCATCGTTGGTGAACCGCCAGGCGTCCGGCGTCGGCATATGGGCGTAGCTGAGGCAGGCGTGGCGGTTCAGATCGTCGGGATGGGTCGGCCGGCCCCGCTGCGCCAGATAGGCGGGCGAGGCGACCAGGGCGCGGCTCACCGGCCGCAGCTTGCGCGCCGTCAGCGACGAATCCGCCAGTGCGGCGATCCGCAGGGCGCAGTCGAAGCCGCCGCCCACAAGGTCGACCACCTCGTCGGACAGGTGCAGGTCGATGGAGATGTCCGGATGGGTCGCCAGGAACTCGGGCAGGGCAGGGGCGACATAGGCCATGCCGAAGGACATGGGAGCGGCGAGACGCACCAGGCCGCGCGGGGTCAGCGACATGTCCAGCGCCTCGGACACCGCGCCCTCGGCCTCGGCCAGCATATGGGCCGCGCGCGCCGCCAGGGTGCGGCCGGCGTCGGTCAGGGCGAAGCGGCGCGAGGTCCGGTGCAGCAGGGTGGTCCGAAGCTGCTGCTCCAACCGGGTCACGGCCTTGGAGACGGTGGCCTTGGACAGGCCCAGTTGATCGGCCGCGCCCGAGAAGGACTGGGCCTCGGCGACCCTGGCGAAGATGGCCATGGCTTCGAGGTCGGGCAGGCGCGACATGGATGGCTCCGCATTCTGAAACGATGAGTTTCGGGCGTTTCTATTTCTGTTCGGTCGCCGATCTCTATCTTGGCGTCAAGCAGATGACGCCGGGACGGCCCGGCCCGAGGACAGATCGATGATCGAGCGCAGACCTTTTGAATCGCTGGGCGGCGCCAACCATGGCTGGCTGAACGCCAAGCACCATTTCTCCTTCGCCAACTACTATGATCCCAAGCGGATGAGTTGGGGCAATCTCCGCGTCTGGAACGACGACGAGATCGCCGCCGGCACAGGCTTTCCGCCCCATCCCCACGCCGACATGGAGATCATCACCTATGTCCGAGAAGGCGCCATCAGCCACGAGGACAGCCTGGGCAACAAGGGCCGCACGGTGGCGGGCGACGTGCAGGTGATGAGCGCGGGCACGGGCATCCGCCACGCCGAATACAACGCCGAGCCGGACCTGACCCGGATCTTCCAGATCTGGATCGAGCCGACCCGCCGAGGCGAAGCGCCCAGCTGGGGCTCCAAACCCTTTCCCAAGGGCGAGCGGAGCGGCCAGTTCGTGGTGCTGGCCTCTGGCTTCGACAGCGACGCCGAAGCCCTGCCGATCCGCACCGATGCCCGGGTCGTGGCGGCGACGCTGAAGGCCGGAGAGAGCGCGGACTATGCCCTGGGCGACGCGCGCCGGGCCTATCTGGTGCCGGCGACGGGCGAGGTCGAGGTCAACGGCGTCAAGTTGAACGCCCGCGACGGGGCCGCCATCGCCCAGGAGGACGTCGTCACGGTCAAGGCGCTTTCGGACGCCGAAGTCGTGCTGGTGGACGCGGCCTGAGTTTTCGGATCATCCTGCCCGGTCGGACCGAGTCCGGCCGGGCGAACCCGCGTCATGCGAAGTCCCGAAAGGGAAGGAAAGGACAAGATGTTCAATCAAGTGAGTGGATGGTCGCCGCGCGCCCTGGCGGCGTTGCGGATCGTCGCCGGCCTGCTGTTCCTGGCGCACGGGGTGGTCAAGCTGTTCGGCTTTCCGGCGGGGGCCGAACCGGGGCAGATCGCCCTGGCGTCGCTGTTCGGCGTCGGCGCCGTCATCGAACTGGTGACGGGCGCCCTTTTGATCCTGGGCCTGTTCACCCGACCCGCAGCCTTCATCGCCTCGGGCCAGATGGCGGTGGCCTATTGGATGTACCACTTCCCGCATAGCCCCTATCCGGCCGTGAACGGCGGCGACGCGGCTATCCTGTTCTGTTTCGTCTTCCTCTATATCTTCACGGCCGGGCCGGGCGCGTGGAGCCTGGACGGCCGACGGCGGTAGGGCGCATTGGACTCGAAAAACAGTCTAATGAGTCCAACGAGTCCAATGAAAACGACGATGTCAAAGATCAACCCGCACTCTAACCCAGGTTGGAACCGAGGCGGGTTGATTGTCGAAACGGCTCGGCAAGGCCTTGAAAAGACTGGACAAGGCGTGGCGAATTAGGCTCGCAAGCGGCCGGTTCCTGACATCAGATGACGTTACAGCCCAGCGGCCCAGTCGGTGGCGCGGACCAGGCTGTCGATGATGCCGGGCTCGGACGAGGCGTGGCCGGCGTCGCCGACGATGTCCAGCCTGGCCTCGGGCCAGGCGCGGTGCAGAGCCCAGGCGCCCGAAATCGGCGTGACTACGTCGAAACGCCCCTGGGCGATCCAGCAGGGGATGTGACGCATCCGGTCCACCTGCTTCAGGATCCAGCCGTCTTCCTCGAAGAAACCGGCGTTGGTGAAGAACCAGTTCTCGATCCGGGCGAAGGCGACGGCGAATTCGGGCTCGGCGAACTTTTCGGGACGGGCGGCGGGGCCTTCGACGCTGACCGTCTCGCCCTCCCAGCTGGACCAGGCCACCGCGCATCGTTCGCGTTCGGCGACATCCTCGCCGATCAGACGCTTGTAATAGGCCGCCATCAGGTCGCCGCGCTCGGCCTCCGGGATGGGGGCGACGAACCGTTCCCAGGCGTCGGGGAAGATCATCGAGGCGCCGTCCTGGTAGAACCAGTGCAGTTCCTTCCTTGTCAGCAGGAAGATGCCGCGCAGCACCAGCGCCAGGCACCGCTCGGGATGGGTGATGGCGTAGGCCATCGACAGGGTCGAGCCCCACGACCCGCCGAACACCACCCATTTGTCGATGCCCAGGCGTTGGCGCAGCCGCTCGATGTCCTCGATCAGGGTCCAGGTGGTGTTGTCCTCAAGCGAGGCGTTGGGGCGGGATTGGCCGCAGCCGCGCTGGTCGAACATGATGATCCGGTACTTCGCCGGATCGAAATAGCGCCGCATCCCCGGATTGACCGCGCCGCCCGGCCCGCCGTGCAGGACGATGACCGGACGGCCCTGGGGATTTCCGCTTTCCTCGTAATAGATCTCGTGGACCCCGCCGGTCTCCATCCAGCCGGAAGCGAAGGGCTCGATCTCCGGGTAGAGTTCACGGCGCGATTCAGAAGGCGGAGGGAAGGCCATGGATAGTCGGGTCTTTCTGCGAGGCCGCGGGGCCAGGAGGGACGTCAGGAACGCAATGCCGCAAAGGCCAGGCAAAGCCAACCGGTGATCATCAGAAGGCCGCCCACCGGGGCGACGGCGCCCATGGCCGGAAGGCTGAGCAGGGCGATGAAGGACAGGGACAGGCTGAACACCAGGCCGCCCGAAGCCCCCAGCCAGCCGGCCAGCCGCGCCCAGCGCCCGCCGCCGGTCCACAGCGCGCAGGCGACGGCGAAGACGGCGTGCGCCAGCTGGTAGTGCGAGCCGGTCTGCAGCAGCGTCTTGACCTGGGGGCTGGCGCCGTGGGCGGCGAAGGCGCCGAGGATCACGGCCAAAGCGCCGTTCAGGGCTGCGAAGACGATCAGGTTGCGACTCGCTGTCATGAAGCCATCCTAGAGCCTGATTGGTTGAGATGGAATCGCTACGCGATTTCATCGATGCCGTGAATCAGGCTCCAGATTGAAGCGAGAGCATGATTCACGCTTCTGTCGGAACCGCGAAGCGGTTCCGTCTGAAACGATCATGCTCTAGGCAGGCGAAATCCGTAAATCTGCAACGACGCGGGTCGATCCACGATCAATGCGATGCGACGCGATCAGGCGCGGACTTGCGGGGCCAGATGGCCGGCCATGGCCGAGGCCGCCGCTTTCACGCCCTTGCGCATCGCCGCCTCGTCGGCCGGGACGGGCGCGCGCAACAGACCGACGGCGGGAGTGTGAGGCCCGTCCGGCAGGTCGGCCAAAACGCGATAGAGCAGATAGGAGCCGGCGTCGTCTTCGGCGTCGGACGAGGCGTCCGCGGCGAGGCCGGCGGCGTTCAGGGCGCGGACGATGTCGGCGACGGGGGCGGTGGTGCGGGCGACGCCGGGGCCGGTCAGCGACAGCCGTTCGCGCCGATCCAGCGCGCGATTCTCGGCGCGCATCTGGACGCGGAACCCCCCGGCCTTGTGCGTTCGACCGACCAGGAGAACCGCGCGGCAGTCGCCGCTTTTCAGATGGGCGGAAAGCCGGGAAGCGAGCGTGTCGGGATCGCCGCCTGAAATGGGGACCGTGCGCGCGCCCGCCGGGCTCCACGGCGTGCCGGACAGGTCTTCGACCAGGTCCCAGCCGTCGTCGGCGCTGTCATAGGTGCAGATGGCGATGCCGGGGCGACGATCCGCGCGTCCATCGTCGCTGGGAGAAGTCGCATCCACCATACGTTCGCCCATTCCGTAACGGTTCCGTGACGCCGGCAGGAGGCGGTAACTCTGGCGCGCCGTCAAGTCCCGAACGTCCCTAACCAAGATCGCCGACGGCCGCGTCCAGCAGCATGAAGGCCCGGCCGGCGTCCGACGCCAGACGACTCTGCACCGCTCCGTCGTCGCCGGCGCGGGCCGAGGCGGTCAGTTCCTGGGCGAACAGGCGGACATAGCGTTCGGCGTCGCTGCGCAGTTCGGCGTCGCTGAGCACCCGGCGCGAGACGCTGCGCACGGCGGCGGGGGCCACGCGGCGCACGATCTGGCGGGCCCCGGTGGCGTCGCCGTTGCTGATCGCCCGGGCGGCCTCCTCGACCCGCGAGCGGGGCAGGAGCGCGTTGGGATCGACCCCCATGCGGCGGATGGCGCCGGCGACACGGTCGGACAGGGCCTCGGCGTCCGCCGGACGCAGGGCGGGAGTGTCCAGGTCCAGAGGCGTTTCGCCGGCGTCGTCGCCTGACACCAGATCGCTCCAGTCCAGCCGGGCTTCGGGTTCGGCGGGGGCGGGGGTTTCCGTCGGTTCAAGCCGCAGGCGGCCGCGCAGGCCGAAACGCTTGTCCTGGACGGGCGCGGCGCGGGCGGGACGGGGTTCGGCCGGGGCCTGGGCCTGGGCTGGGCCTTCCGGCTCGCGGCGGCGCGAGGCGGGGGCGTCGCCGGACACCACGCCCATTAGGCGCACGGCCTCGGTCAGCATGTCGTAGTTGCGGCGAACGCGGTCCTGGAAGCCGAGGTCCAGCGCCTCGGTGTCCTCGGCCGCCTTGCGCGAGGCGGCGGTCAGCGAGGCCAGGCCTTCCTCGACCGTGGCGCGCACGGCGTCGGCGCGGGCCTTGGCTTCCTGGGGCAGGCGGGCCGAGCGTTCGTCGACATCGGCGACAGCGGTGTCGATCTCGGACAGGGCGGCGTTCAGCCGGTCGATCAGGGTCTCGAGCCGGTTGACCATGCGTTCGCCCGCCTCATCGACCAGGCCCGAGGTCTCGCCCACGATGCGGCGCGCGTCGGCGATGCGGGCGTCGGCGGCCTGGTCGGCTTTCTGGGCGGCTTCGAACAGGGATTCGCCCAGCCGGTCGGTGCGCAGGCGGGCCTGTTCGGCGGCGTCGGCGGCGGCGGCGCGGCTGTCCTCTGCGGTGGCGCGCATCTGCTCCAGCGCGCGGCGGGTTTCCTCCATCAGGGCGTCGCGGGCCTCGGCGGCCAGGGCCTCGAACCGGTCCAGCGCGACCTTGGTGGCGGCGTCGAAGCCGTCGGCCTCGCGCTGGGACATGTCCACCAGGGCGCGGAACTGATCCGCGGCCGCCTCGACCAAGTCGCGCATGGTTTCCACCGAGGTCTGGGACGTCTGGCCCAGTTCGGAGGCGGCGGCGCGGCTGGCCGACAGTTGTTCGACCAGTTGGGCGCGCTGGCTTTCCACCTGGGCGGAAAAGTCCTCCTGGTCGGTGCGCAGGGCGTAGGCGGCGGTGACCAGGGCGGCGCGCTGCTGGCCCAGGCCTTCCTCGACCGACTGGATCTGTTCGGCGACGCCGGAACCGGCGGTTTCCAGGCGGATCGTCTGGCGGGCCAGATCCTCGGCGGCGACGCGGGCGGCGTCCTGGGCCTCGCCGGCGGCGGCGGCCAGGTCGGCGGCGCGGGCGGCCAGCGCCGCCTCGGCCTCGCGCAGTTGCGCCTGGGCCAGGTCGGAGGCGTCGGCGACCATGCGCGACTGGCGCTCGACCGCATCGACGACGCCGCTTGCCTGGGTGTCCAGGTGAAGGCTGAGGGTCTGCATCTGGTCGCGCTCGCGGCCCAGACCCTCGGTCAGGCGGCGGGCTGTGCGTCCGGCCTGTTCGGCCGCTTCGTTAAGGCGGGTCGTCTCCTGCGCCAGGGCCTCGCGCAACAAGGCCATGTCGTTGCGCGCGCGCTCGGCGGCCAGGGCGGCGTGGTCGATGTCGGCGCGCAGGGATTGCAGGACTTCGCCGGTCTGCTGGGCGGCGAGGGCGGTGGGGGCGACGAGGGCCTCGGCCAGCTGCCGGGCGCGCTTCGTCTCGGCGGCGAGCCCTGCGCCCTGACGCACGGCGTGGGCCAGCATGATGGCCAGGCCGGCGGGCGCCAGGGCGATCAGGGCGTAGATGGCCATGCGCAGCGGGTCCAGCTCGGCCCCGCCGGCGCCGAACTCATAGGCGGCCCAGGAGGCGACGCCGCCGATCCACAGCGCCGAGGCGATCCCGGCGATCAGATAGGCATGACGTCCGCTGGGTTCGGCGGCCCGGGAGGCGGCGACGGTCTTGACAGCCGGTGGCGACGACAGTTCGAAGGGCGCGGGCGGCTTGCCGGCCGCGACCGCCATTTCCGCCGCGGCGGTCGATTCCGGGATGGGTTCGGCCGACAGGTCGAAGGCGCCGGGCGGGGTCATGTCGGTGGTCTCGACGCCCTGGGCGGCGGCGCGCTCCTCGGCCAGGCGCTGCTCTTCCAGCAGGCGGCGGCGGCGGCGTTCCGACATGGGACGTTCGGGCTGGGCAGGTTCCGGGTGGGGCGGCGTAAAGGCGACCTCCACCACGGGCTCCGGCGCATCGCCTGCATCGCCTTCGCTAGCGACGGTTGCGGCGCCGTCGAGGGCGTCCTCGGACGAAGGGACTTCGTCGTCGGTCAGGTTCAGCGGCGGCCGTTTCGGAGATTTCATCAGCGACAAACTCGATCCATACGCAACGTGCCCACACACGCCAGGCCGACCCTAGAGCATGATCGTTTCGGACGGAACCGCTTCGCGGTTCCGTCAAGAAGCGTGAATCATGCCCTCGCTTTTAATCTGGAGCCTGATTCACGGCATTGATGAAATCGCGAAGCGATTCCATCGATGCCGACCAGGCTCTGGGAGTCCCGCTCGAAGGTCAGAGCGGAGCACGCCGCAAAGGCGTGGATCAGCAGTCGCGCTTGGCGTCGGCGATAAGGGCGGCGGAGGGGGCGGCCTCGCGGCAGTCCGTCACGCGATGGACCTCGCGGTCAGCCGGGCGCGGCGTATGGGTGCTGACGCCGAACTGCGACAGGACGGCGGCGGCCAGAAGCGCGATAAAGCCGGCGATCAGTTCGACCAACGCCTGCATCCGCTCCTCCCTTCCTTGGCCGGTCCACGGATTGGACCGCCTTCACGCCTTATGCCCCAGATGGGCGAACGTCACAATCCCGCCGCACGACGATTGACCCACGGCGACGTGCGTGAAACGGGAGGGTAGGGCGCGCCCGTAACGGTGTCATGAGAATCGGCCAGATTGACGGAATGATGCGAGACCGCGTCCCCTATGAAGGCAGCCTGCTGGAGCCCGGGGCGGGCGTCTGGCGCACGGCGATCGCCCACCGCTTTTCGATCCTGATGGAGAACGAGGCCTATTTCGACGCCCTGTCGTCGGCGATCCAGAAGGCCGAGCGGTCGATCGTGCTGCTGGGCTGGCAGTTCGATCCGCGCACGCACCTGGACCCGGAAACGCGACCGGGCGACAAACAGGCCGAGATTGGCCGCCAGCTGAGGATGCTGGTCAAGCGCAAGCCCGACCTGGATGTGCGGCTGCTGATCTGGAAATCGCCGTTGCTGATCGCGGCGTCGCAGGGCTTCTATCCGCACCGCGCGCAACGCTGGTTCCGCAAGCGGATGGTCGAGTTCCGGCTGGATTCGCCCGGGCCGATCGGCGCCTGCCATCACCAGAAGGTCATCGTCATCGACGACAAGGTGGCCTTCTGCGGCGGGGGCGACATCTCGACCGACCGGTGGGATTCCATCGAGCATCTGGATGGCGATCCGCGCCGCGCCCTGCCCAACGGCCTGATCTGCAAGGCGCGGCACGAGGTCATGTGCGTGATGGACGGGCCGGCGGCGCGGGCGCTGGGGGATCTGGCGCGCGAACGCTGGTTCAAGGCGACCTGGGAACGCACCGTGCCGGACGAGGTGGAGGGCGATCCCTGGCCCGACGCCGTGCCCGTGCAGATGACCGACGTGCCGGTGGGCGTCGCCCGCACCGAGCCCAAATGGGGCGGTCGGCACGAGGTGCGCGAGAACGAAGCCCTGCACCTGGACTCGATTCGTCGCGCCAGACAGCTGATCTATTTCGAAAACCAGTATTTCACCTCGCCCGTCATCGCCGCCGCCCTGGCCGAGCGACTGGCCGAGGTCGACGGGCCGGAGGTGGTGGTGGTCACGACCGGAAAGAGCCCCAGCTGGTTCGACAGCATCACCATGGACACGGCGCGGGCCGAGGTGCTGTACCGGCTGGAACAGGCGGACAAGTACAACCGCTTCTTCGCCTTCGCGCCCCGCACGGCCCAAGGCGACCGGATCATCGTTCACGCCAAGGTGTCGATCATCGACGACCGGCTGCTGCGGATCGGCTCGACCAATCTGAACAACCGCTCGATGGGACTGGACACCGAATGCGATGTCGCCGCCGAGCCGACCGACGCGGCGGGACGGGCGGTGATCGTCAACCACCGCCATCGCACCATCGCCCACTGGATCGGCGCGCCGGCCGAGGACTTCGCGGCGGTCGAGGCGGTGCTGGGATCGACGGGGGCGGCGATCTGCAGCTTCGAGACCGATCGGCTGAAGCCCCTGGGGTCCGAGCCGCCGACGCGCATCCAGCGGATGTTCGCCGAATGGCAACTGGGCGATCCGACGTCCTCGACGGACGCCTGGCGGCCCTGGAAGCGGCTGAACCGATCACACCGCACGCGTCCGGCGTCCGAGGGCGGCCTCGCGCCGGGCTAGGCTTCTGGCCGGATCACGTCGAAGTCGATGATCAGCGGCAGGTGGTCCGAGGCGACCCGGGCCAGCGGCGAATAGTCCGCCCGCACCGCCCGGATGCGGATTTCGGGACTGACGAAACAGTGGTCGATGCGGATGGCGGGGAAGGCCGAGGGAAAGGTCTTCACGCTGGGGCGCAGACCCAGCTGCCGCTGGCAATCCTGAAGGCGGCGATGCAGGGTCTGATAGGGGCGGGTGATGGAGGTGGCGTTGAAGTCGCCGGCCAGCAGCGTCGGCCCGTCGCAGGCGCCCAGCCAGCCCGATCCGACCAGGGCCGCCGCCTGAAGCCGCTGTTCGCGCGGGACCAGGCCCAGGTGGGTGTTGAAGACATTGATCCCGACGCCGCCGATCCGAATTTCGGACCAGATGGCGCCGCGCGGCTCAAGCCCCGGAACGCCTCGAACCGAGGGCAGGGCGTCGGCGCGGATCAGCCGTTCGGGGTGGGGCGTCAGGATGGCGTCGCCGTAAAGCTCGGCCTCGACCTGCATGGCGGGGTGAAAGCGCGAGGTCATCGACAGGCCTTGGGCGATGGCCTCGGCCTGATCGACCAGGCCGGTGCGGGCGCGGCGGACATCCAGTTCCTGCAGGCAGACGATGTCCGGCTCGTGCTCGCCGATGACGGCGGCGATGCGATCGACATCCAGCCGACGGTCCGTGCCGACGCAGCGATGGACGTTGTAAGTCAGAAGGCGGGGCATGGTTTGACGAGGTCTGGACCGGACGGAACTAGGGGCTAGGCCTTTTGATCGCGGAATGCGACCCCCGTGCGACGCTTACAGAAGCACCAGGTGGTCCGGCAGTTCGTTGGGGTTGTCGGCGCGGGGCGGGAAGTGCGCGGCCAGGACCTCGCCGCACAGGCCGATGGCCGTCTCGAAGCCCTGAACCGGATTGTCCGCGCGCAGGCCCCGCGTCAGGGCGGCGACGGCGTCGGCCCAGACGTCCTCGTCGACCAGGGTGTGGATGCCCTCGTCGGCGATCAGCTCGACCTGATGCTCTTCCAGCGCTGCGAACAGCAGGACGCCGGTGCGTTCGCGCGTGACATGGACGCCGTGGGCGAAGAATTGCTGCAACGCCGCCTTGCGCACGCGCGCGCGCCGCAGGCCGCGGGGCGCAGCCCAGCGCAGGATCGCGGGGATGCGGGTCAGCAGGAAGACGCCCACGAACAGCACCGCCTGGACCAGCGCATAGAGGCCGATGGCCTGGCCGACCGTGGCCGAGCGGGCCGCCTGGTGCGCCGCTTCCCAGCCGTCGCCGCCGGGCCAGGCCAGATCGAAGCCGAACGGGAGCAGAAGCAGCGGCAGCAGAAGGGCCGCGCCGGCCGCCCAGGCCAGGCTGACGTCGTGATAGGCTGATGCGCTGCGCGAGACGACGCAGAAGACTTCGCCGGAGGTCTGCTGCTCGGCCGCGACGATGGCGGCCGCGATCCGCGCCTGGTCCGCGTTGGAGACGTTCATCACCATCCTCCCGAGGCGCCGCCGCCACCGAAGCTTCCGCCCCCGCCGCCGAAGCCGCCTCCACCGCCAAAACCGCCGCCGCCGCCCCAGCCGCCGCCGCGACCGCCGCGGCCCGAGTTCCTGAGCGCCTCCGACGCCGCCCAGATCAGGATGGGGGCGACGCCGCCGCGACGCCGCCGACGTCCGCCGCCCGCCGCGCCCATGGCCGAGATGAAGAAGAAAAAGATGATGACGACGAAGACGACGATCGGGCCGATGGGCGCGCCCTTGCCGGCGCTTTCCTGCTCGGTCGCCGCCGCAGCGGCGCGGGCCTGGGCCTCGGCGGGATCAAGCTCCAACTGGGCGATCAGGGCGTCCACGCCTTTCACCACGCCGGTCTGGAAGTCGCCCTGGCGGAAGGACGGCAGGATGTCGTTCTGGATCACCTGGGACGAGAAGGCGTCGGTCAGGATGGGCTCCAGGCCATAGCCGACCTCGACCCGGACCTTCTTCTCATTGGGGGCGACGATCAGCAGGGCGCCGTTGTCGCCCTCCTTCTGGCCGATGCCCCAGGCGCGGCCCAGCTGATAGCCGTATTCCTCGATCTCGCGATCCTGAAGACTGTTGACCGTGACGACGACCAGCTGGTCGCTGGATTCCGCTTCAAGCGCCGCCAGCTTGGCCGTCAGGGCCTGTTCCGTCGCCGGGTCCAGCAGATTGGCCTGATCGACGACCCGTCCGGTCAGGGCCGGAAAGTTCAGGCCGCCCTGGGCCGAGGCGGGCATGACGAACAGCAGCAGCGCCGCCATCAGGCCCAGGAAGAGGGCGGCGCCGCCGTCGGACCGCCGCGCCGAGGCGAGGAAAGAGGTCAAGAGCGCGTCACTGGGCCGGCGGCGGGGCGCCGGGCGTCACCGGGGCCGCGTTTCCGCCCGGCGCCGCCGAGGCGTTGGACGGCGGGGCGCCGAGGTCGAAATTCACCTGGGGCGCCGACTGGGCTTCGGCGGTGGCGGTGAAGAGCTGCATCGGCTTGGACCCGGACTGGATGGTCTTGGCCCAGAGCACGCTGGGGAAGGTGCGCAGGGTGGTGTTGTAGTCGCGGACCGCCTCGTTGTAGTCGCGGCGCGCGATGTTGATGCGGTTCTCCGTGCCTTCCAGCTGCGATTGCAGGGTCAGGAAGTTCTGGTTCGCCTGAAGCTGGGGATAGGCCTCGACCGTCACCAGCAGGCGCGACAGGGCGCCGGACAGTTCGCCCTGGGCTTGCTGATATTGCTGGAAGGCGGCGGGGTTATCCAGATTGTCGGCCGAGACATTGACCGAGGTGGCGCGGGCGCGGGCGTTGATCACGTCCGTCAGGGTGGTGCGCTCCTGGATCGCGGCGCCCTGGACGGTGGCCACCAGATTGGGGACCAGGTCGGCGCGGCGCTGATATTGGCTCTGGACGTCGGCCCAGGCCGCCTCGGCGCGCTCCTGCTTGGTGGGAATGGTGTTGTAGCCGCACCCGGCGACCGCCGGGGTGATCATCAGCGCCGTCGTGAGCGTGAGCGCGCGAGCATTGAGGCGAACCATGACATCTCCCTGTCGGCGCTATCGCCGTTGGGGTCGAATATTGACCCGCCGCATCAATGCATCAAGCGGCCAATGGCTCCGGTTCGATATTGTTGGCGCGGCAGGCCGCCGAATAGGTGTTGGCCAGCAGGCAGGCGATGGTCATCGGGCCGACGCCGCCGGGGACGGGGGTGATGCGGCCGGCGACCTGGACCGCCTCCTTGAAGGCCACGTCGCCGACGACGCGGGTCTTGCCCTCGGCCGCCTTGAGCGGATCGGCCGAGGGGACGCGGTTGATGCCCACGTCGATGACGGTCGCGCCCGGCTTGATCCAGTCGCCTCGGATCATTTCGGGCCGGCCCACGGCGGCGACCAGGATGTCGGCAGTGCGGCACAGGGCGGGCAGGTCGCGGGTGCGCGAGTGGGCGATGGTGACGGTGCAGTTCTCGGCGAGCAGCAGCTGGGCCATCGGCTTGCCGACGATGTTGGAGCGCCCGACGATGACGGCGTTAAGCCCGCCAAGGTCGCCCAGCTGATCCTTCAGCAGCATCAGCGAGCCCAGGGGCGTGCAGGGGACCAGCCCCGGCAGGCCGACCGCCAGACGCCCGGCGTTGACGACGTGAAACCCGTCCACGTCCTTGTCCGGGTCGATGGCGTCCAGCACCGCCGCCGAATCGATGTGGCGAGGCAGGGGCAGCTGGACCAGGATTCCATGGATGCCGGCGTCGGCGTTCAGCTCGGCGATCAGGGACAGCAGTTCCTGTTGGCTGGTCGTGTCGGGCAGGCGATGGGTGTCGGACCGCATTCCGGCGCGAAGGGTGGTTTCGCCCTTGTTGCGGACATAGAGCTGGCTGGCCGGGTCCTCGCCCACGATGACGACGGCCAGGCCGGGGCGCACGCCGTGGCGGGCCTCCAGCCGGGCCGAGGCGGCGGCGATCCGATCGACCAGGGCGGCGGCGAAGGCCTTGCCGTCGATCAGGGCGGCGGGCGGGGTCGTGCTGGAGGTCTGGGCCGACATGAGGCGTCACCGGGGAGAAATCAGGATGGGGCGATTTACAGGCGTCCCGGTTCGGCGTCTATGATCGGCCCGACCCACCGGAGGAATTCATGAAGCGTCCGATCTTTTTCGCCGCGTCGAGCGCCGTCGTTCTGCTCTGGGCGGCGGGGCCGTCCTGGGCCCAGGACGCGGCGTCGATTCGGATCGGAGGCTCGGTCAACGGCGAACTGACCGACAGCGATCATCGGGCGTCGAGCGACGGCGAGGCCTATCTGTACGACGAATACCGGTTCCAGGCGCGGGCGGGACAGCCGCTGGAAGCGGTGATGCGATCCGACGCCTTCGACGCCTATCTGGCGCTGTATGCGGACGGCGCCGACACGCCGTTGGCGGAAGACGACGATGGCTTGGGCGAAGGGACGGATTCGCGGCTGCGCTACACGCCCGAAGCCAATGGAACCTATGTACTGCGCGCCCGGACCTATGGCGGCGTCGACGGGGGCGCCTATTCCCTGTCGCTGAGCGAACGCCCGCGTGCGCCGCGCGGGCCGCGGCCGACGACGATCCGGCTGGGTTCGACCATCGACGGCGAACTGACCGCGCGCGATCCGGAACAGGAGGACGGAGGCCATTACGACGCCTATGCGTTCCGCGCCGCCGCCGGCCAGCGGTTCGTCATCACCCAGACCTCCGACGCCTTCGATTCGACGGTCCGCGTCGGGCGGATGAGCGGCCCCGACTTCGTCGAAATGGCCCAGAACGACGATGGCGCGGACGAAGGCCTGAACTCGCGCCTGGTGTTCACCGCGCCCACGGCGGGCGAGTACGTCATTCGCGCGACGGCCTTTTCCGACGGGCTGGGGCGCTACACCGTGGGTCTGGAGGAGGCGCCGCCCCCGCCGCCGGCCAAGCCCATCGCCGTGGGAGAGACGCTGAACGGGGCCCTGAACGCCGACAGCCCGACCAATGACGACGGACGCCGCGCCGAATTCTATCGCTTCAGCGGAACCGACGGCCAGAGGATCGCCGTCGATCTGAGATCGACCAGATTCGACGCCTATCTGACGCTGCGCCGGGCCAGCGACGATTCCGTGCTGGCCGAGAACGACGACGGCGGCGACGGCACTAATTCGCGCTTGAGCCACACGCTGGACGCCGATGGCGACTATGTGATCGAGGTGCGGGCCTTCAGCGGTGACGGCGACGGAAAATTCACGCTGGAACTGACCGAAACCCTGCCGCCGCCCCCGCCGACGCCGGCGACGCTGGGCCAGACGGTCGAGGGCGAAATCAAGGAAGACGCGTCGCAGGACGACGGCGGCAAGCGGTACGTCGATTATGTGTTCACCGGAACAGAGGGTCAGCGCATCCAGGCCGTCCTGCGTTCGGGCGATTTCGACTCCGTGCTGGAGATCGGCTCGGCCGAGGGCGAGTTCAGCGCCGACGCCAGCGACGACGACGGCCTGGGCGAGGGGACCGACGCCCGGCTGAGCTACACCCTGCCGGCCGATGGCGACTATGTTGTGCGCGCGCGGCCCTATGCGTCGGACGGCAAGGGGCTTTATTCGCTGGAGCTGACCGATCGCGGGCCCGAGCCGAAGGCGGGCAGCCTGATGATCGGGGCCACGGTGCGCGGAACCCTGTCGGACAAGGATTCGGTGATGGACGAGGGCGCCTATTTCGACGCCTATCGCTTCCAGGCCAAGAAGGACGAGAAGCTGCGGATCACCATGGTCTCCAACGCCTTCGACGCCTACATCGACCTGGGCGAGGACGGCGACGACTTCAGCAGCATCGCCAACGACGACGACAGCCTGTCCGACAAGCACGCCCGCCTGGACTGGACCGCGCCGGACGACGGTTGGTACGTGGTGCGCGCCCGCTCCTACGCCCCCAACGAGACCGGCGCCTACGCCCTGAGCCTGGAGCGCCAGCCCGCCAGCACGGGGCGGGAGACGCCGCCGGTCGTCGCCGTACGGGAGCCATGATCCGCGCCTAATCGCGGTCCATGACCGACGCTATTCAGCCTGATCGCAAGGACCAGCATCTGGACGTGGTGCTGGCCGGGCGCGGCCGCCATGCGCGCGACGCCGGCTTCGACGCCGTGCGCTTCGTGCATGAGGCGCTGCCGGACATCGATCACGACAAGATCGACCTGGGCGCCGACTTCCTGGGCAAGCGGCTGAAGGCGCCGCTGCTGATCAGCGCGATGACGGGCGGGCCGGCGCGCGCCGAGGCGATCAACGCCCGCCTGGCCGAGGCGGCCCAGTATCTGGGCATCGCCCTGGCGGTCGGCTCGCAGCGGACCGCGCTGGAAGGCGTGTCGTCGGCGGGGCTGGACATCAGCCTGCGCCGCCGGGCGCCGGACACGCTGATCCTGTCCAATATCGGCGCGGCCCAGCTGACGCGCGGATTCGGCGTGGACGAGGCGCGGCGAGCGCTGGACATGATCGGGGCGGACGGCCTGATCGTGCATCTGAATCCCCTTCAGGAAGCCTGTCAGCCCGAGGGCGACCGCGACTGGTGGGGCGTCGGCGCGGCGTTGGAGGCCCTGATCCGCAGGCTGGACGCGCCCGTGGTGGTCAAGGAGACGGGCGCGGGCCTGTCAGGCCGCACGGCGCGGCGGCTGATCGACATGGGGGCGGCGGCGGTGGATGTCGCCGGCGCCGGCGGCTCCAACTGGGCCCTGATCGAAGGCGAGCGGGCGACGGAGGCGGCGGACAAGGCGCACGCCTTGGCCTTCGCCGACTGGGGGATGCCGACCGCCCACGCCATCGTCGACGTGCGCCGGGCCTGCCCGGAGGCGGTGGTGATCGGCTCAGGCGGCGTCCGCGACGGACTGGATGTGGCGCGGGCCGTGCGGCTGGGCGCCGACATCGCCGGGCAGGCGGCGGGAGTGGTGGCGGCCGCGACCGTTTCGACCGAGGCGGTGGTCGATCATTTCCAAGGCGTGATCCGCCAACTGCGGACGGCCTGTTTCTGCACCAACTCGCCCAATCTGGCCGCGCTCAGGCGAGCGGCGCTGCAACCGTTCGCCTGAGGGTTCGACCTCAGTTAGCGGCGGCGCGGTTCCGGTCCGAGGAACTGCGGGCCAGTTCGCGGTTCAGCCACAGGGCCAGCAGGGTGAAGACCGCGCCGGACAGCAGATAGGCGCCCGCCGCGATCAGGCCGAAATGGCTGGAGATCCACAGGGCGGCCAAGGGCGCGAAACCGGCGCCGAACAGCCAGGCCAGGTCCGAGGTCAGGGCCGAGGCGGTGTAGCGGTGGGCCAGGCTGAAGCTGGACGCCACCGGACCCGAGGCCTGGCCGAACGACAGGCCCAGCAGGATGAAGCCCGAGATCATGAAGGTCAGCTCGCCCGCCGGGCCGCCGTCCAGCAGCTGCGGCGCAAAGCCCGAGAAGGCCGCGATGCCGGCGGCGGTGATCGCCAGAAGGGTGCGGCGGCCGTAGCGGTCGGCCAGGATGCCCGACGCCAGGATGGCCAGCAGGCCGAAGACGGCGCCCACCATCTCGATCAGCAGAAAGCGGACGGGCGTCTCCTTGGTGAACAGGAAGACCCACGACAGCGGGAAGACGGTGACCATGTGGAACATGGCGAAGCTGGCCAGGGGGGCGAAGGCGCCGATCCAGATGCGAGGCCCTTCTGCGCGCACGGCCTGGAGAACCGGCGTGGGCTGAAGCTCGCGGGTCTCGAACATCTTCTGGAAAGCGGGCGTCACCACGATGCGCAGGCGCGCGAACAGGGCCACGACATTGATGGCGAAGGCCACGAAGAAGGGATAGCGCCAGCCCCAGTCCAGGAAGTCCGACGCCGACAGGGTGTTCAGGAAGAAGGCGAACAGGGCCGAGGCGACCAGCAGGCCGAAGGGCGCGCCCAGTTGCGGGATCATGGCGTACCAGCCGCGACGGTTCTCGGGCGCGTTCACGGCCAGCAGCGAGGCCAGGCCGTCCCAGGTCCCGCCCAGCGCGACCCCCTGGCCGATGCGGGTGACCGCCAGCAGCAGCGGCGCCAGCAGGCCGATGCTTTCATAGCCGGGGATGAAGGCGACCGAGACGGTGGAGGTGCCGAGCAGCAGCAGGGCGGTCGTCAGCTTGGCGCCCCGGCCGAACTTTCGGTCGATGGCGATGAAGATGACGGTGCCCAGCGGGCGGAACAGGAAGGCCAGGGCGAAGACCGCGAACGAGAGCAGGGTGCCCTCGATCGGCGAGACGAACGGGAAGATTAGCTGCGGGAACACGACCACCGAGGCGATGGCGTACACAAAGAAGTCGAAAAATTCCGAGGTTCTGCCAATAATGACGCCGATGGCGATTTCGCCGGCGTCCACCTTGCCGTGATGCGTGTGGAGAGCGGCGGCGTCGCGTTCCAGCGACTCTGACGAAGGGGTCGTCGAGGCGGACATGGGCTTGATCGCTCCGTATGGACTCGGGGTTTCAGCTTGCTGCGGATCGCCGCATTATGATCGCGCGGCCTTTGCGACGAAAGTCGCGCCGAGAGGATAGGACAGATTGTCCAATGTCGTTCCAGATCGAAGCTGACTATCGCCCCCGTCACGAACGCCAACCGTCGCGGCGCCTCCCCCTTGCCCGACGCTTTTCGATGGGAACCGCCGTGCGCCGTCTGCGCCTACTCCTGCTCGCGCCCGTCGTGGCCCTGCTGTCGGCCTGCAACATGGTCGTGCTCAGTCCCGCGGGCGATATCGCCGCCCAGCAGCGCGACCTCCTGGTGTTCTCGACCCTGCTGATGCTGGTCATCATCGTTCCGGTGATGGCGCTGGTCGTCTTCTTCGCCTTCAAGTACCGGGCGTCGAACAAGGAGGCCGAATATCGCCCCGACTGGGATCACTCGACCTCGCTGGAAGTGGCGATCTGGGGCGCGCCGCTGCTGATCATCATCTGTCTGGGCGCCGTGACCTGGGCCGGGACGCACCTGCTGGACCCCTATCGCCCGCTGGATCGGGTCAAGCCGGGCCAGGCCGCGGTCGAGGACGTCCAGCCGTTGCAGGTCAATGTCGTGGCCCTGGATTGGAAATGGCTGTTCATCTACCCGGAATACGGCGTCGCCTCGGTCAATGAGCTGGCCGCGCCGGTCGATCGGCCGATCCGTTTCCACATCACCTCGTCGTCGGTGATGAACAGCTTCTACATCCCCGCCCTGGCCGGCCAGATCTACGCCATGCCGGGCATGGAGACGAAGCTGCACGCCGTCATCAACCACCCGGGCGAATACGAGGGCTTTTCGGCCAACTATTCCGGCGACGGTTTCTCGCACATGCGGTTCGCCTTCCACGGCCTGGACCATGCCGGGTTCGACCAGTGGATCGCCGGCGTTCGCCAAGGCGATCAGGCCCTGGACCGGGACCGCTATCTGGAGCTGGAAAAGCCCAGCGAAAAGGTCCCCGCCATCCATTTCTCCAGCGTCGACGGCGCGCTGTGGGACGCCATTCTCAACATGTGCGTCGAGCCGGGCAAGATGTGCATGGGCGAGATGATGGCCATCGACCGGCAGGGCGGCCTGAGCATGGCGTCGGTGCGCAACACCATGCCGCTGGTTTACGACAAATACGCCGGACGCGGTAAGTCGCCCGCCTATTTCGGGTCCGACGACAGCTATGTGATGACCATCTGCACGCCGCTGCAGGCCGAGGCGGCGGCCGCCGACCGCATTCGCCGCGCCGAACTGGACACGGTCGTCGCGCCGGTCAGCCTGGCGCCGCTGACGGGGCGCGGACTGACGCCGCAGGCCGTGCCGATGGCCGCGCTGTCGTCCCCGTCGTCCAACCCCTTCGCCGCGGGGCCGGTTTCGACCGACGTCCGTTCCGCCCCCAACGCCTGAGCGAACCTGTTCGATGAACGCTGACCAAATCATTCCGCTGATCTTCGGCCGTCTGACGCTGGAGGCCCTGCCGTTGCACGAGCCGATCCTGGTCGTGACCATGATCGTCGTGGCCCTGGGCGGCGTCGCCCTGCTGGGCGCCCTGACCTATTTCAAGCTGTGGGGCTATCTCTGGAAGGAGTGGTTCACCACCGTGGACCACAAGAAGATCGGGATCATGTACATGATCCTGGGCCTGATCATGTTTGTGCGCGGTTTCGCCGACGCCATCATGATGCGCCTGCAGCAGGCGATGGCCTTCGGCGGGTCCGAAGGCTATCTGAACGCCCACCACTACGATCAGATATTTACCGCCCACGGCGTGATCATGATCTTCTTCGTCGCCATGCCGATGGTGACGGGGCTGATGAACTATGTCGTGCCGCTGCAGATCGGCGCGCGCGACGTGTCCTTTCCGTTCCTGAACAACTTCAGCTTCTGGATGACCACGGCGGGCGCCATCATCGTCATGGCGTCGCTGTTCGTCGGCGAGTTCGCCCGGACCGGCTGGCTGGCCTATCCCCCGCTGTCGGGCATCGGCTACAGCCCCGGGGTCGGGGTCGACTATTACATATGGGCGCTGCAGATCGCGGGGGTGGGGACGACCCTGTCCGGGATCAACCTGATCGCCACCATAGTGAAGATGCGCGCGCCCGGTATGGGCATGATGAAGATGCCCGTCTTCACCTGGACCTCGCTGTGCACCAATGTGCTGATCGTGGCGTCCTTCCCGGTGCTGACGGCGGTGCTGGCGCTGCTGACGCTGGATCGGTACGTCGGCACCAACTTCTTCACGAACGACTTCGGCGGCAATCCGATGATGTACGTGAACCTGATCTGGATCTGGGGTCACCCGGAGGTCTACATCCTGATCCTGCCGCTGTTCGGCGTCTTCTCGGAGATCGCCTCGACCTTCGCGGGCAAGAAACTGTTCGGCTATACCTCCATGGTCTATGCGACGGTGGTCATCACGATCCTGTCCTACCTGGTGTGGCTGCACCACTTCTTTACCATGGGTTCGGGCGCGTCGGTGAACAGCTTCTTCGGCATCACCACCATGATCATCTCGATCCCGACCGGAGCGAAGATCTTCAACTGGCTGTTCACCATGTATCGCGGCCGCATCCGGTTCGAGCTGCCGATGATGTGGCTGATCGCCTTCATGCTGACCTTCGTGATCGGCGGCATGACGGGGGTGCTGCTGGCCGTGCCGCCGGCGGACTTCGTGCTGCACAACTCGCTGTTCCTGGTGGCCCACTTCCACAACGTCATCATCGGCGGCGTGTTGTTCGGCCTGTTCGCGGCCATCAACTTCTGGTGGCCCAAGGCCTTCGGCTTCAAGCTGGACAAGAGATGGGGCCTGATCAGCTTCTGGTGCTGGGTGCCGGGCTTCTGGCTGGCCTTCCTGCCGCTCTATGTCCTGGGCCTGATGGGGGTGACGCGCCGGATGCGGGCGTTCGACGATCCCTCGCTGCAGATATGGTTCGTCATCGCCGCCATCGGCGCGGGCGTCATCGCCCTGGGCATCGCGGCCATGTTCGTCCAGTTCGTGGTCTCGATCATCAACCGCGACAAGCTGCGCGACACGACGGGCGATCCGTGGGACGGCCGCACCCTGGAATGGGCGACGTCCTCGCCGCCGCCGGACTACAATTTCGCCTCCACGCCGGTCGTCCATGACGCCGACGCCTGGTGGGACATGAAGCGGCGCGGCTATCAGCGTCCGCTGGCCGGCTATCGCGCCATCCACATGCCCAGCAACACCGGGACAGGCGTCATCATCTCGGCCCTGTGCCTGGTGATGGGGCTGGCCCTGATCTGGTACATCTGGTGGCTGGCGGCGCTGACCTTCGCCGGGGTGCTGGCCGTCTCGATCGCACACACCTTCAACTACAAGCGCGATTTCGACATCCCCGCGGATGTGGTTCGCGAGACGGAAGAGGCGCGCACACGCCTGCTGGCCGGAACGGAGGCCTGATCCATGAGCACGACCGCGATCAAGATCGACGATCCGACCGTCTTCCACCTGGAGGAGGAGCCGCATCACGAAGAGGGCTCCAGCACCATGCTAGGCTTCTGGCTCTATCTGATGAGCGACTGCCTCATCTTCGCGATGCTGTTCGCCGTGTTCGGCGTGCTGGGCGGAAACTACGCCGCCGGACCGGGGCCGAAGGAGCTGTTCGACCTGAACCTGGTGGCGGTGAACACGGCCATGCTGCTGTTCTCGTCGATCACCTACGGCTTCGCCATGCTGGCGATGGACAAGGACAACCGGCCGCAGACCCTGATCTGGCTGGCGATCACCGGCCTGTTCGGCCTGGCCTTCCTGGGGATCGAACTCTACGAGTTCGGCCACCTGATCCACGAGGGCGCGACGCCGCAGCGCAGCGCCTTCCTGTCGTCCTTCTTCACCCTGGTGGGGACCCACGGCCTGCACGTCACCTTCGGCATCGTCTGGCTGGTGACGCTGATGGTGCAGGTGGGCCTGAAGGGGCTGATCCCCGCCAACAAGCGGCGGCTGATGTGCCTGTCGATGTTCTGGCACTTCCTGGACGTCATCTGGATCGGCGTCTTCACCTTCGTCTATCTGCTGGGCATGCTGCGATGAGCGCCGAAACGAACGACCATTCCCCGGACACCCAGCACGTCGATCACCTGGGGCACGAGGGGCACAATCACGGCAGTTTCCGCAGCTATATGATCGGCTTCGTCCTGTCGGTGATCCTGACGGCTATTCCGTTCGGCCTGGTGATGACCGGCGTGCTGCCGACCCAGGCGACGGCCCTGCTGGTCATGGCCTTCGCCGTGGTGCAGATCGTGGTCCACATGGTCTTCTTCCTGCACATGAACTCCAAGTCCGAAGGCGGTTGGACTATGCTGGCGCTGATCTTCACCATCATCGTCGTGGTGATCGCCCTGTCGGGTTCGCTATGGGTCATGTATCACCTGAACGCCAATATGATGCCCGCGACCCACGACATGTCGCAGATGGGCGGCTGACGAGGTCGCGATCACTGATCCCCGTCCAGCCAAGGCGCCTCGCTCGCGACTGACCCGGCTTGTGGTGTCGGTCGTGGGGCTGGCCTTGTTCGCCGGCTTCCTGGCGCTGGGCGCCTGGCAGGTCCAGCGGCTGGCCTGGAAGACGGCCCTGATCGCCCAGGTCGACGCCCGGGTCCACGCCGCGCCGGTTCCGGCGTCGGGGCCGGACCGCTGGGCCTGGGTGACGCGCGAGGGGGATCAGTATCGCCGCGTGGTTCTGCACGGCGTCTTCCAGCATGATCGCGAGACCCTGGTTCAGGCCGTCACGGAGGCGGGCGCGGGCTTCTGGGTCATGACGCCGCTGGTGGACGATCGCGGCTTCACCGTCCTGGTCAATCGCGGCTTCGTCACGCCCGAGCGGCGCGCGCCCGCGATGCGCGCGGATGGCCAGGTTCCGGGCGAGCGGACGGTGGTCGGCCTGATGCGCATGACCGAGCCCAAGGGCGGCTTCCTGCGCGCCAATGACGCCGGGGGGGACCGCTGGCGGTCGCGTGACGTGGAGGCCATCGCCGACCGGCGCGGCCTGTCGAACGTCGCGCCCTATTTCGTCGATGCGGACGCCACGCCCAATCCGGGCGGCTGGCCGCGCGGCGGGCTGACGGTGATCCGCTTCGCCAACAGCCATCTGATCTACGCCCTGACCTGGTTCGGGATGGCGTTGCTGACCGCGCTGGGACTTGGCCTGTTCGTGCGCGAAGACCGGCGGCGTCGGGCATGAGCGCCGCGCTGCAACGCCTGCTGGGCCTGGGAGGCTGGAGCGAGGGAGTGCTGTCGCACGACGGCGCCAATCGCCGGAACATGCTGCTGCTGATCCAGCTGCGCTGGCTGGCGGTGGCGGGGCAGGTGGCGACGATCCTGCTGGTCCACTACGCCATGCGGATTCCGCTGCCGGTCGGCCTGTTGCTGATCGCGCCGGCCGGGTTGGTGGGGGTCAATCTGATCACCGCGCCGATCACCGCCCGGCGCAGCGGGGTGGCGGATCGGGCGCTGCTGTTCGCCCTGCTGGCCGATGTCGCGGCCCTGACCTGGCTTCTGTATCTGACAGGGGGCGCGGCCAATCCGTTTGTGGCCCTTTATCTGCTGCAGGTGGTGCTGGGGGCGGTGCTGCTGGCGCCGGCCTATGCCTGGGGCCTGATCGCGGTGACCAGCGTGTGTTTCGTGGGGCTGGGCCTCTACAACCGGCCGCTGGCCCTGCCGCCCACGCGGGAAGATGCGCTGCTGAGCCTTTATCTGCAGGGTAGCCTGATCTGTTTCGTGCTGATGGCCGTCCTGCTGGTGCTGTTCGTCACCCGGATCAGCCAGAACCTTCGGGCGCGCGACGCCTCGATGGCCGCCCTGCGTCAGCAGGCGGCCGAGCATGACCACATCGTGCGCATGGGGCTGCTGGCCTCTGGCGCCGCGCACGAACTGGGCACGCCCCTGGCCTCGTTGTCGGTGATCCTGAGCGACTGGAAGCGGATGCCGGCGGTGGCGGACGATCCCGACCTGGCCCAGGACATGGCGACGATGCGGGCCGAGGTCGAACGCTGCAAGGCCATCGTCACCGGCATTCTGATGTCGGCGGGCGAGGCGAGAGGACAGTCGCCGGAACGGACGACCGTCCGGGCCTTCTTCGCCGAGGTGATCGACAGCTGGAAGGGCGACGCGGTGTCGGTGGAGATTCGCGACCGGCTGAACCAGAACCCCGCGATCATCGCCGACCCGGCCCTGCGCCAGGTGCTGGGCGTCCTGTTCGACAATGCGGTGGAGGCCGGGGCCGGGCGGATCGTCGTTTCGTTGTCGCAGGCTGGCGAGGCGCTGGAGATCGGGGTGCGCGACGACGGCCCCGGCTTTGCGCCCGCGATCCTGGAACAACTGGGGAAGCCCTATAGTTCGACCAAGGCGCGGCCGGGCGCGGGCCTGGGGCTGTTCCTGCTGATGAATGTGATCCGATCGCTGGGCGGGACGGTCGAGGCGTCCAATCCGGCGGCGGGCGGCGGCGAGGTTCGCCTGATGCTGCCGCTGGCGGCGCTGGCGCCCAAGAGGGAGAATGGCGATGACGACTGAAACCCGGCTGCTGCTGATCGTCGAGGACGACGCGTCCTTTTCGGCGACGCTGAGACGTTCGTTCGAGCGGCGGGGCTATGTCGTCCTCAGCGCGGCCAGTCCGGAACAGATGGCGCAGGTGTTGCAGACCCACCGGCCCGGCTATGCGGTGGTGGACCTGAAACTGGGCGGGGCGTCGGGCCTGACCTGCGTCGAGGCGCTGCACGCCTTCGATCCGGCGATGAACATCGTGGTCCTGACCGGTTTCGCCAGCATCGCCACGGCGGTGGAGGCGATCAAGCTGGGCGCCCGGCACTATCTGGCCAAGCCCGCCAGCACCGACGACATCGAGGCCGCCTTCGGGCGGGCGGACGGCGATGCGGAAACGCCGCTGGGCACGCGCCCGACCTCGATCAAGACGCTGGAATGGGAGCGAATCCACGAGACGCTGGCGGAAACCGACTTCAACATTTCCGAGGCGGCGCGCCGCCTGGGCATGCACCGCCGCACCCTGGCCCGCAAGCTGGAGAAGCGGCGCGTGACCTGAGCCCTGGCTACTCCAGTTCGGCGGCGATCCGTCCGGCCAGCGCCTTCAGGTTTTCGACGTCCGCCATCGGCGCTTGGCCGTGGCCCTTCAGGGCGCGATCCCGCCAGCGCGGGATGATGTGGAAATGCAGGTGGAAGACGGTCTGGCCGCCGGCGTCGCCGTTGAACTGCATGACGGCGATTCCCTCGGGGCGCAGGGCCTTTTCGACCGCCTTGGCCGTGCGTTGCAGGGCGGCGGTCAGCCGGGCCAGGACCTCGGGCTCGACCTCCAGCAGGTTCCGGGCCCGGGACTGTTTGGCGATGACCAGCACATGGCCCTCGGATTGCGGAAAGACATCCATGAAGGCCAGGACGTGATCGTCCTCCCACACCTTCACCGAAGGGATGTCGCCGCGCAGGATCTTGGCGAAGATGTTGTCGGGGTCATAGGCGCCGTGAAGGCTCATGGGCGGTCTCCGTTCGCTCTGGCGACTGGATAGCATCGGCGGCGGGGCGGGGGGAGCCTTCGCCCGCGACAGGCATTATGGTGAAGGTTCAATCCTTCGAGGACATAATGCTTCGTTTCATCATTCAGGCGCTCGTCACCATGGCGGGCCTGTGGCTGTCGGCGCAGGTGGTGCCCGGCGTCGATTTCACCAGCACCGGATCGCTGATCGCGGCGGCGATCATTCTGGGCCTGGTCAATGCGATCGTGCGGCCGATCATGGTGGTGCTGACCTTCCCGATCACCGTGGTCACCCTGGGCCTGTTCCTGCTGGTGGTGAACGCCGCCATGATCGGGCTGACCGCCATGTTCCTGAGCGGCTTCGCGGTGGATGGCCTGTGGGCCGGCATCGGCGCGGCCATCGTCACCGGCGTCGTCAGTTGGCTGGCCGGCGCCTTCATCGGCGGCGGGGAAGAGCGGCGCGCCTAGCTGGCCTAGCTGGGTCGAATGACCATGCAGGTGACGCGGCGCTCGGCCAGGGCGTCGCAGGCCGCCTTGGCGCCGTCCTCGGTCAGGCCGACGAAGCGTGAACGATACCATTCGCCGGCGGTCTGGACATCGCGTTGGGCGCTGGCGAACTGGGTGCGGAATCGGCGGCTGACCTCGGTGAGCCAGTCGTTGGCGACCTTTTCCTCGCGGAAGGCGCCGACCTGCACGGCCCAGCGGCCCGCCGCCGGACGCGCCGGCTCGCGCGCCGGGGGCGGCGTGGCGCGGCGTGGCGAGGTCGAGGGGGCGGGCGCGGCGCCGATGGGCGCTCCGTTCAGCGAGGCGGTGACGTTCTGGGGCGCGCGACCCGCGGCCTGAGCCTGTCCGGCGGCCTGGGCGGTCGCGGCCGCACGCTGGCTGGCGGCGCGTTCGGACGGCGAGGGCGTGATCTGCGTCGGCAGGACCGCCGGCGCGGGCGCCGCCGTATAGGCCACGGCGGTGGAGGATTCGGCGCCGATGCCGTCCTCTTCGTCATTGCCGATGGCGGCGTAGGCGACGGGCGCGCTGGGCGACAGCGAGTCCGAACCCACCCCGAACCCGCGCTGTTCGAAGAAGGTCTGGGCGACCTGGATGGTCTCGCCCTGGGCGCGGCGGCGCTCGACCTCGAAGCCGGTGTCCATCAGTTCGGCGACATGGGCGTTGCGGCTGGCGGTGGAGCGGCCGCCCAGGACGATGGTGATCAGTCGCCGCCCGTCGCGAACGGCCGAGGCCGCCAGATTGTAGCCGGACGCGTTCGTAAAGCCCGTCTTCATGCCGTCATAGCCGTGCCCGGTCGGCAGCAGGCCGTTGGTGTTGCGATAGGTGCGGCCGTTGTAGGCCCAGTCGTGCAGGCCGAAGTAGCTGTAGTACTGGGGGAAGTCGCGCATGATGGCGCGCGCCAGGATGGCCTGGTCGCGGGCGGATGTCAGCTGGCGGGCGTCCGGCAGGCCGTTCGCGGTGACATAGCGGGTCTGGGTCATGCCCAGCTGTTCGGCTTTCAGCGTCATCATATTGGTGAATCTGGCCTCGGAGCCGCCGATGTGTTCGGCGATCACGACGGCCATGTCGTTGGCCGAACGGACGGCGGTCGCGCGCATGGCGTTGTCCAAGGTGATGGTCTGGCCGGCGGCCAGGCCCAGCTTGGACGGCGGCTGCGACGCGGCGCGCGGCGAGACGGTCAGGACGTCGTCCAGGCTGGCCTTGCCCTGCGATAGCGCCTCGAACGTCAGATACAGCGTCATCATCTTGGTCAATGACGCCGGATAGCGCCGGCTGTCGGCGTGGCGCGCGAACAGGACCTCGCCCGTGGCGGCGTCCACGACGATGGCGGCGTAGCGGCTGTTTTCCTGCGACTGGGCCTCGATCGGACTGACATTCGCGCCCAGGGTCAGCAGCGAAAAGGCGAGGAGGGCGAAAAGGCCGCGGCGGAGGAAGGCGATCATGGGCGGTTACGACCCTCGGTGAGCAGGGTGCGACAGGCCCCCCGGCCGCCGCGACTGAACAGCTACCATAGGAAGAGCGGGTTTCATGGTGGTTAACCGCTCGTCAACGCGAATTTGAAGGGTCGATCACGGTTATCGCCGATCGTATGGTGCGATGCACAAAAAATGTCTTGAAACTTTTTCGCACTTGCAGCATATTGGGTGTACTAGAAGCATCGCTTCAATCCATTTCGTTCCGCGCCCCCTCGGGACAATCCCAACGGAGATACGATCATGGCCGACGCCGAAACTGTGAAGAAGACCGTCGAACAAGCCGCCGCCAAGGCTCAGGCCCAAGCTGAAACCGTCCAGGCCGCCGGCGCCAAGGCGTTCCGCGAAGGCGTGGACAAGTCGGTCGCCTCGCTGGCCGAACTGAACGCCCACGGCAAGAAGAACCTGGAAGCCATCGTCGAGTCGGCGACGGTCGCCCAGAAGGGCGCCGAAGCCCTGTCGCAACAGGCGCTCGGCTTCGCCAAGTCGTCCTGGGAAGAAGGCGTCGCCGCCTCCAAGGAACTGTCGACCGCCCGTTCGGTGCAGGAGTTCTTCGAGCTTCAGACCAACTGGGCCAAGAAGTCGCTGGAGCGCTATGTCGCCGAACTGACCAAGACCAACGACATCGTCACCGCGACGGTCAAGGACAGCTTCAAGCCGATCAACGAGCGCGTCACCGCCTCGGTCGAAACCTTCCAGGCCGCCCGCTAAGGTCAGATCGACAGGGGCGGGTCGCTTTCGAACCGCTCCGCATCAACTTGGTCTAGTCGCGTATCAGAAGCCCCTCGGAGCAATCCGGGGGGTTTTTGTCGTCGTCACTCGCTGGCAGGCGCGTGGTCGATGCTGAAGGCGCGCGCCAGGCGCCATTGGTCGCCTTCCAGACGCCACAGCACCGAGAAGCGGGCGCGTCCCACCAGTTTTTCGGGGCCGTCGCCTTGACGTTCGTAAAAAAGATGGCTGCCTTCCTCGACCGCGCCGACGCCCGGTATGGCGTAGACCCGCATCGTGCCGGGCACGAGTTCGCGGCGTGAGCGATAGGCGTCGGGCGCCTTGGCCGCCTCGCAACTGTTGCGATAGCCATCGACGAAGGCGGTTCGGGTGGCGGTCAGCCCGCCCTTGTCATGATAGAATTCGAGATCCTCAGTCACCAGATCAGCCAGGGCCTGGGGATCGCATCGGTCGAACATGGTGGTGAACAAGGCCGTGTCGTGCGCGGCGATGATGGTGGTGAGTTCGGGCTGATCCGGAATCTGAACCACCTCTGACGCCGGCGGCGCCTGAACCGGAGCCAGGGTCATGGTGTAGGCGAACAGCGCGGCGGCAAGCATCGGCGACGTCTCGTGCAGAAGCGATCAGGTGCTTTTGGTGCGTGCGAAATCCGCGAAAGTCCCGTGAAAATTTGGTCACCTGGCATGGTCACGAAAGCCGTGACTGGACGCCGCTTCAATTCAGGCCATCATTCCCTATCTGATAGCCAAGACGACTCCCCGATCACGGAATACGAATGCCCATACAAAGGCCCGGTGAAACCGGGGGCGGTCAAGGAACCGCCACCGTCACCGAAACCAAGCCGAAGCTTCAGAAGCCCTCGCTCTATCGGGTGCTGATACTGAACGACGACTACACGCCCATGGAATTCGTCGTCTATGTGCTGGAGCGGTTCTTCCAGAAGAGCCGGGAAGAGGCCACCCGCGTCATGCTGCATGTGCATCAGCACGGCGTGGGGGTGTGCGGCGTCTTCACCTATGAGGTCGCCGAGACCAAGGTCGCGCAGGTCATCGAAACCGCGCGCCGCCACCAGCATCCGCTGCAATGCACGATGGAAAAGGACTGAGAGGAGCCTCCTGATGCCTTCATTTTCCCGTCCTCTCGAAGAAACCCTGCACCGCGCCGTGGCCTACGCCAACGAGCGCCGGCACGAGTATGCGACGCTGGAGCACCTGTTGCTGGCGCTGATCGACGACCCGGACGCGTCCGGCGTCATGCGCGCCTGTAATGTGGACCTGGGCGCGCTGAAGACGGCGCTGACCCTGTATGTCGATAATGATCTGGCCGCCCTTGCCACGGCCGACGGCGAGGACGCCAAGCCGACCGCCGGTTTCCAGCGCGTGATCCAGCGCGCCGTGATCCACGTCCAGTCGTCGGGCCGCGAGGAAGTGTCCGGCGCCAATGTGCTGGTCGCCATCTTCTCCGAGCGCGAGAGCCACGCCGCCTACTTCCTGCAGGAGCAGGACATGACCCGCTATGACGCGGTCAACTTCATCGCTCACGGCATCGCCAAGAAGGCAGGCGCGGCGGAAACCCGTCCCGCCAAGGGCTCCTCGCCCGAGGAGGCCGAGGACCAGTCGGCCGTCAAGTCGGGCGGCGAGGCGCTGGAGGCCTATTGCGTCGACCTCAACGAGAAGTCGCGCCAGGGCAAGGTCGATCCGCTGATCGGCCGTCAGGCCGAGGTCGAACGCTCGATCCAGATCCTGTGCCGCCGGACCAAGAACAACCCGCTGCTGGTCGGCGACCCCGGCGTCGGCAAGACCGCCATCGCCGAAGGCCTGGCCCGCAAGATCGTCAACGGCGAGGTGCCCGACGTCCTGAAGGACGCCACCATCTACAGCCTGGACATGGGCGCGCTGCTGGCCGGCACCCGCTATCGCGGCGACTTCGAGGAACGCCTGAAACAGGTGGTCAAGGAGCTTGAGAACCACGAGAACGCGGTCCTGTTCATCGACGAGATCCACACGGTGATCGGCGCCGGCGCGACGAGCGGCGGGGCGATGGACGCCTCCAACCTGCTGAAGCCGGCCCTGGCTTCGGGCACGCTGCGCTGCATGGGTTCGACGACCTACAAGGAATATCGCCAGCACTTCGAGAAGGACCGCGCCCTGGTGCGCCGCTTCCAGAAGATCGACGTCAACGAGCCGACGGTCGAGGATACGGTGAAGATCCTGAAGGGCCTGAAGACCTATTACGAGCAGCACCACAAGGTCCGCTACACCGACAGCGCCATCCGCACGGCGGTCGAGCTTTCGGCCCGCTACATGACCGACCGCAAACTGCCGGACAAGGCGATCGACGTGATCGACGAGGCCGGGGCCAGCCAGATGCTGCTGGTCGAATCCAAGCGCAAGAAGGTTATCGGCCAGAAGGAGGTCGAGGCCGTCATCGCCAAGATGGCCCGCATCCCGGCCAAGTCGGTGTCCAAGTCCGACACCGAAAGCCTGCGCGAGCTGGAAACCGACCTGAAACGCGCGGTTTTCGGCCAGGAACAGGCCATCGAACAGGTATCGGCGGCGATGAAGCTGGCGCGGGCGGGTCTGCGCGACCCGAACAAGCCGATCGGCAGCTTCCTGTTCAGCGGTCCGACCGGCGTCGGCAAGACCGAGGTGGCCAAGCAACTCGCCGCCACCCTGGGCATCGAGATGCAGCGCTTCGACATGTCCGAATATATGGAGCGCCACACCGTCAGCCGTCTGATCGGGGCGCCTCCGGGCTATGTCGGCCATGACCAGGGCGGGCTTCTGACCGACGCCGTCGACCAGCATCCGCATTCGGTGGTGCTGCTGGACGAGATCGAGAAGGCGCACCCGGACGTCTACAACATCCTGCTTCAGGTGATGGACAACGGTATGCTGACCGACGCGGTCGGCAAGAAGGTGGACTTCAGGAACGTCATCCTGATCATGACCACCAACGCCGGGGCCGCCGACAACGCCCGCGCCTCCATCGGCTTCGGCCGGGGCAAGGTCGAGGGCGAGGACGACAAGGCCATCCAGCGCCTGTTCGCGCCCGAGTTCAGGAACCGCCTGGACGCCATCGTGGCCTTCAAGCCGCTGGGCGCCGAGACGATCCGCTCGGTGGTGACCAAGTTCGTGCTGCAGCTGGAAGCCCAGCTTGCGGACCGCAACATCACCATCGAACTGACCGACGAAGCCGCCGACTGGCTGGCCAAGAACGGCTTCGACGAGTTGTATGGCGCGCGTCCGCTGGCGCGGGTCATCCAGGACTCGATCAAGAAGCCCCTGGCCGACGACATCCTGTTCGGGCGTCTGACGCGCGGCGGACACGTCAAGGTCCAGCTGAAGGACGGCAAGATCGACTTCGATATCACCAGCGCCAACAGCGCCCCGGCCAAGGCCGAGGAAGCGGAGACGGCCTGAGGTCGGTCGAATCGGAAACAGGAGGCCCGGCTGGAAACGGCCGGGCCTTTTTCTATGTCGCCTTGTAGGGCGACAGCGCTTCGGTCATCGCCTCCATTTCGACCTGCATCGCGGGGCGTTCGCCGTCCAAATAGCGGGCGACGGGGTCGCGCAGGGCGGGGTCGGCGATGAAGTGGGCGGAATAGACGGGGGAGGGCAGGTAGCCGCGCGCGATCTTGTGCTCGCCCTGCGCGCCCGCCTCGACGCGGCTGAGGCCGCGTGAAATGGCGAAGTCGATGGCCTGATAGTAGCACAGCTCGAAATGGAGGAAGGGCACGTCCTCCAGCGTCCCCCACTGGCGGCCATAGAGGGCGTCGCGGCCGATGAAGTTCAGGGCGCCGGCGATCGGCGTCCCGTCGCGGAAGGCCATGACCAGGGCGATGCGGTCGGCCATCGTCCGGCCGATCATCGAGAAGAAGTCCCGCGTCAGATAGGGGCGGCCCCATTTGCGCGAACCGGTGTCCATGTAGAAGGCGAAGAAGGCGTCCCAGTGCGCCTCTTCGATCTCGGCGCCGGTCAGGACGCGGATGTCCAGGTCCGCCTGGGCGTCGCGGCGTTCGCGTCGGATGGTCTTGCGGCGGTTCGAGGACAGGGCCGCCAGGAAGTCGTCGAAGGTCTTGTAGCCGTCGTTCCGCCAGATGAACTGGACATCCTGGCGCGGCAGCAGCCCGGCCTCCGTCATCGCCGCCCATTCCGGCTGCGTGGGGAAGTTGACGTGCAGGGATGAGACGCCCAGCCGCTCGACCAGGGTCAGGGCGCCTTGCAGCAGGGCCTGCCGCACCGTGGCGGCGTCGGCCTCGGGGTGGTTCAGGAAGCGCGGGCCGGTCGCGGGGGTGAAGGGGACGGCGCCGAGCAGCTTGGGATAGTAGCGTCCGCCGGCGCGCTCATAGGCGTCGGCCCAGCTGTGGTCGAAGACGTATTCGCCCTGGCTGTTCGCCTTCAGATAGAGGGGCATGACGCCGAGGACGGCGTTGTCCTGGTCCCGCAGGGCCAGATGGCGCGGGGCCCATCCCTGGCGTGGGGCGGCGCTGCCGGAGGCCTCGCAAGCGTACAGGAAGTCGTAGGAGACGAAGGGGTCGCCGGTGGGACGCGCGCAGGCGTCCCAGGCCTGGAGGCCTATGTCAGACAGGTTGTCGTGAACCGTGATCTGAAAACTCATCTCCGCTCATCCCCGCGAAAGCGGGGACCCAGTACTTTTTGGTCACCGGCGATGGGATCGACGACCTGGCAGACTGGCCAGATCGTATCGCCCAAAGCGCTGGGTCCCCGCTTTCGCGGGGATGAGCGGAGGTCATGGGACGGGTGGATCAACGCACCTCCACGATTGCGTCCACCTCGACGGCGAAGCCGAGCGGCAGCTTGTAGACGCCGACGGCCGAGCGGGCGTGCTTGCCCGCGTCGCCGAAGACCTGGACCATCAGGTCCGAGCAGCCGTTGATGACGGCGGGAATGGCCTCGAAATCCGGGCCGGCCTGGACGAAGCCGCCCAGCTTGACGATGCGGACCACGCGGTCCAGATCGCCGTCGCAGGCGGCCTTGATCTGGGCGATCAGGTTCAGGCCGCACAGGCGAGCGGCGTCTGCGGCCTGTTCCGGCGTCACGTCCACGCCGACCGTGCCCTTGATCCCGCCGTTGGCGTCGTTCGACAGCTGGCCCGAAATGGTCAGCTGATCGCCCGAACGGACGTAGGACACATAGCTGGCCACCGGCTTGGCGGGTTCCGGCAGGGTGATGCCGAGTTCGGTAAGGCGCGATTCGATGCTCATGGGGGCTCCTTGTTATCTGGGCGCGGTTTAGCGCGCGGCAAGGGCGGCGTCACCCGTTCGACGGGCTTTAAAGGTTCGCCAACCGCGCCGCGCTAGTCTGCGAACATGGATATGCACCTGACCCCCGATGTCGCCGCCTTCCATGCCGTGCTGGAGAGGCTTTCGTCCGAGGACCGCGCCCGTGTGGACGCCGCCCTGGCGCCGGCCGCCGAAAAGGCCGCAGAAGCCGCTCCGCACTGGGATTTCGAGCGGCCGGCCAAGATGGTGGACGAGGTCCTGGGGCCGGATGCGTCGGATGACGTGCGGCGGGGCCTGGTGGCGGCCTGGGCGCTGCGACTGCCGGATCGGACGGCGGCGATGGCCCTGCCGGCGGAAGTCATGGCGCTCTATCCCTATTGGATCGAGCAGCTGGCGACGTTCCTGGCCAAGGCCGAGGGCGACTATGATTTCGATCACTGGTCCAAGGACGTGCGCTTCACCCTGGCGCTGAGCGTGCCGGGCGCCAAGAGCCAGGTCATCGACCTGAGCTCGCCGGTCGGGCCGGGGCAGATCATCGCCCATGTGCGCGAGGGGTGGGGCTTCAAACCGCTGTTTCGCTATCTGGCGGCGGGGGCGAAGCGCGAGCCGTGGCTGGAGGTGCACACCGAAAGCCGCTGGCTGCGCGGCTTCAACGAGGACGGCTGGAACGAGGCCTGGGCCACCGCGGCGGAACTGTGCCGCGCCAGGCCGGAACTGGCGGGGATGATCGGCTCCAGTTGGTTCTACGATCCGCCGCTGACCGAGATCAGCCCGCGCCTGGCGCACCTGCGGCTGAATCCGCTGAAGGGCGGCGCCTTCATGGTGCATCAGGGGCCGGCGCCGATCCATACCGAACGGGCGAGCGCAGCCTCGGCGTCGAGGAAGGCGCTCATCGACAGCGGCGAATACACCGCGCGGTCGTGGCTGATGGTGTGGCCGCGCAGGGAACTGATCGCCTGGGCGGACAAGAGGAAGGTCGCCTTATAGCGCCTTGCCTCGTCGTCCTCGGGCTCGACCGAGGATCGCGCGCCGGACGGACTGTGCGTCGCCTCATGCGCAATGCGTCGGACCACCCGGCCCTCGGGTCGAGCCCGAGGGTGACGGACCTTAAGTCGCCAGCCGCCACGCCGCCGCGACGGGCTGGATGTCGAGTTCGGCCGCCTTGGCCAATCGGATCAGGCGGTCGATGTCATCGGGCCGGCAGCCGTAGGGGGTGGGGGCGTCGCTGACGTCGTGGCCATAGGCGATCAGCCAGCCTTTCGACGCCGCCGTCTCCGCGACCAGTCGTTCCAGATCGTAGCCGGGCAGGCGACGGTTCTCCAGTCCGACGGCCTGTAACAGGTTGCGGTCGGCGCGGCCCGCATTAATCCCGTCGCGCACACCGCGTCCGCACAGGAAGCGACGGTCGATCACGGCCTTCGATCCCAGGGCGCAGTCGCCGAACGGATAGGCGAAGGTCTGCATCCGATAGCCGTCCAGCCGCTCGGCGACCCAGGCGGCGTTGCGCGCCAGGCTGGCGTCCAGTTCAGCGGGCGTCAGGGTCAGTGTCGAGACGTGCTCATAGGTATGGCAGCCGACCTCGTGCCCGGCGTCATGCAGGGCCTGAAGATGTTCGACCTCGAACTGGGGCAGGTCCAGATTTCTACCGCCCGATAGTCCGCCGCAGACATAGTAGGTCGCCTTGATCCCATGCTGGGCCAGGATCGGGCCGGCCTCGGTCCAGGCGGAGGCGGGAATGTCGTCGAACGACAGGCTGAAAACGCCCCGCGCGGGGTGGATGGTCGCAGGGCGGACATCCAGATAACGGCCGGCGCGGCGGCGCATCTTGTCGACGAAGGCGTTCATGGCGCCCTTATGATCCATTGAGGCTTAAGGCCCGGTTTCAGACCGTGACCGGCTGGGCGGCCAGGCCCCGCACGCCGAAGACGCGGCGATAGCGCTCGATCTCTGCCGGATCGCCCACCGCCTTTTCCGAGTTGTCGGACAGTTTCACCGCCGGCCGCCCCCCGGCCTCGACGACCTTGCAGACCAGCGAGATCGGCTCCAGCTCCGGCGCGAAGGCCGGGGAGCAGTCGCGGAAATCATTGGTCAGATTGGTGCCCCAGCCGAAGCTGAGGCGCGCGCGGCCGTGGAAATGGGCGTGGGTCGCCTCGATGCTGTCGATGTCCATGCCGTCCGAGAAGATCAGCAGCTTCTCCTTCGGATCGCGGCCTTGCGATGTCCACCAGTCGATCAGCCGGTCGCCCGCCGGGATGGGCGGGGCCGAGTCGGGGCGAAAGCCGGTCCAGTCCGCGACCCAGTCGGGCGCCTGCTCCAGAAAGGCCTCGGTGCCGAAGGCGTCGGGAAGGACGATCAGCAAATTGCCGGCGTAATGCCGCCGCCATTCGTCCAGCACCGCATAGGGCGTCCGAGCCAGGGCCGCGTCGTCAGGCGCCAGGGCCGCCAGGACCATCGGCAGCTCATGACCGTTGGTGCCGATGGCCTCCAGATCGTTTTCCATGGCGTGCAGGACGTTGGAGGTGCCGATGAAGGACTGGCCCAACCCCTCCTTCAACGCCTGAATGCACCAGCGTTGCCACAGGAAGCCGTGACGACGCCGCGTGCCGAAATCCGATAGCGCCAGGTCCGGCAGGGCGCGCAACCGCTCGACCTTGGACCACAGCCGGGTCTTGGCGCGCGAATAGAGGACGTCCAGTTCGAACCGGCCCAGTCGGCGCATCCCGACGCGGCAACGCAGTTCGTTCAGGATCGCCAGCGCCGGGATTTCCCACAGCGTCACCTCGGCCCAGGAGCCGGAAAAGGTCAGCACATACTGGCCGTCTTCGACCGACAGGTCGTAGTCGGGCAGCCGATAGTCGGTCAGCCAGGCGATGAAGTCGGGGGCGAAGATCTGCTTCACCCCATAGAAGCTGTTGCCCGCCAGCCAGACCAGTTCCTTGTTGGTGAAGCGCAGGGTGCGGGCATGATCCAGTTGGTCGCGCAGGACCGCGATGTCGATCTCGTCCGCCAGCCGGACGCGTTTGGTGCGGTTGATGACCTGAAAGACAACCGGCGTGTCGCGGTGCTCGCGCCAGATCATCTGCAGCATCAGCAGCTTGTAGAAATCGGTGTCCAGCAGGCTGCGGACGATGGGGTCCAGGCGGAAGCCGTGGTCATAGGCGCGTTTGGCGAGGTCCATCGGGGTATTTGAGCGGATGGGCGCCGGTTCGCCAATGGAAATGCGTCGTCAGGCGGCTGCGTAGGCCTCGACCTCCGCGATCCGCGCCGCCTTTTCCGCCTCGTCCAGGAACGAGCCCTCGAAACTGTTCTTGGCCAGTTGCGTCACCTGATCCCGCGTCAGGCCCACCGCCGCCGCCAAGCGGCTGTAGTTCGCGTTCACATAGCCGCCGAAATAGGCGGGGTCGTCCGAGTTCAGGGTGACGTGCAGGCCCCGGCGCAGCATTTCAGGGACCGGATGGTCCTTCAGGTCATCGACCACGCACAGTTTCAGGTTCGACAGGGGGCAGACCGTCAAGGTCATCTGTTCGGCGGCCAGACGCGTGATCAGCGCCTCGTCCTCCATTGAGCGGTTGCCGTGGTCCATGCGGTCGATGTGCAGCAGATCGAGCGCCTCGTGCACATAGGCGGGCGGGCCTTCCTCGCCGGCGTGGGCGCAAAGTTTCAGCCCCAGATCGCGGGCGGCGGCGAAGACTTGCTGGAACTTGGACGGCGGATGGCCGACCTCCGAGGAATCCAGCCCCACGCCGATGAAGTGATGCAGATAGGGTTTGGCGGCTTCCAGAGTGGCGAAGGCTTCCTCTTCGGTCAGGTGGCGCAGGAAGCTGAGGATCAGGCCCGAGGTGACGCCAAGTTCGGTCCTGGCCCGGTCCATGCCCGCGATCAGGCCTTCCACCACCACGCCGAACGGCACGCCGCGATCCGTGTGCGTCTGGGGGTCGAAGAAGATTTCAGCGTGGCGCACATTGTCCGCCGCCGCACGCTGGAAATAGGCGAAGGCCAGGTCTTCGAAATCCTGGCGGGTCAGCAGCACCGCCGCGCCGGCGTAATAGATGTCGAGGAAGTCCTGGAGGTTGGAGAAGTCATAGGCGGCCCGCACAGCCTCGACGCTGTCATAGGGGATGGCGACGTTGTTCCGGCGGGCCAGTTCGAACATCAGCTCAGGCTCCAGCGAGCCTTCGATATGCAGATGCAGTTCGGCCTTGGGCAGGCCGGCGATATAGGCGTCGAGGGCGGCGGATTGGGCCATCAGGACCTCCCGGGGAGATGGAACGACGCCGGCCAGCCGGGCGTTGAAGCTTTGCACTTAAGGAGCACCGATATGGCGGACAACCAAGACCAACCGATCAAGACCAATACCACGCCCGGCGTCCTGGGCGACGGGACCGAGGAACAGAATCTGGGTCAGCCCGGCGATCCGTCGAAGCGGATCACCGAAGAAGAGGTGGACGACGCCTTTTCCGAGAAGAAGAAGGACTGAGCCTACATCCGCTCGGGCGTCTCGACGCCCAGCAGGCCCAGCGCGATCTCCAACTGGCGCAGGGCCGCCGCCGACAGGGCGAGGCGTGAGCGTTTCACCGCCTCGTCCGCTGCGACCAGCACCGGGCAGGCGGAATAGAATTTCGAGAACGACTGCGCCACGCGATAGGCGTGTTCCGCCACCAGATGCGGCATCCGCTTGTCATAGGCGTCGGAAACCGCCGTGGAGAAGGCGTCCAGGGTCAGGGCCAGGTCACGCTCGGCCGGCTCGGCGATGATGATCGGACCGGGGATCACGCCCTGTTCCACGGCCTTTCTCAACAGGGATTTGATCCGCACCGTCTGATACAGCAGATACGGTCCAGTCTTGCCCTCGAAGCTCATGAAACGGTCGAGGTCGAAGACGTAACTCGTTGTGCGCGCGTTCGAAAGATCGGCGAACTTCAGGGCGGCGATCGCCACCTTGTGGGCGATGTCCTCGAACTCGGCGGGCGACAGATCGTCGCCCAGCCTGGCCTCGTGCAGGCGCTCGCGCGCCTTCTCCGTCGCCTGATCGATCAGGTCGCGCAGTTTCAGCACGCCGCCCGCGCGGGTCTTGAAGGGCTTGCCGTCGGCGCCGTTCATGGTGCCGAAGCCGAGGTGCTCCAGCGACCTTTCGGGAGCATATCCGGCCAGATAGGCGGCGCGGAACACCTGTTCGAAATGCTCGGCCTGGCGTTCGTCGACGACGTAGAGGATCAAGTCCGGGCCGATGGATTTCTTGCGGTCCAGGATCGTTGCCAGGTCGGTCGTGCCGTACATGGCCGAACCTTCCGAACTGATGACCAGCAGCGGTGGCGGGCTGGGCGCTTCGATGACCGAGCCGTCGGCCAGCTTCTTCTTGCGGGTCTCGCCTTCGCGGGCGACGTGGACCACCTGGGCGCCGTCATCCTCGACCAGCAGGCCGGCAGCCTTCAGATGCGCCAGCATTTCCGGCATCAGGGGATCGGCGTCGCTCTCGCCGTTCCACAGGTCGAAATCGACCGACAGGTCGCCGTATTCGCGCTTCAGCGCCTCGCGGCTGACCGTGACGAAGTGCCGCCACAGGGCGCGGTAGCCGGGACGGCCGTTTTGCAGTTCCGCCGTCGCCTTGCGGGCGCGGTCGCGGAAGGCGGCGTCCTCCTTGGCCTCGCCGGCGGCCAGGGGGTAGAGGCGATCCAGGTCGGCCAAGGTCACGGGGCTGTCGGCCGGGAAGGGGCCGTCGCCCTCGGCCATGAAGGCGTCCGCGATCCCCTCGTCGCCGCAGGCGACGATCAGCAGCCCCATCTGGAAGCCCCAGTCGCCGAAATGGGCGTCGCCCGTGACCGCATCGCCCCGGAAGCGGAACAGGCGTTTCAGGCTTTCGCCGATGATGGCGCTGCGCAGGTGGCCGACGTGCATCGGCTTGGCGACGTTCGGGCCTCCGAAGTCGATGACGACCTTGCGCGGCTCGGCGACGACCGCCGCGCCCGCGTGGGCCTGGTCGGCGGCGATGGCTTGCGCGCGTTCGGCCAGGGAGGCGTCGGCGATCTTCAGATTGATGAAGCCCGGCCCGGCGACCTCGACCGAGGAAAAGCGTGGGTCGGCGCTCAGGCGTTCGGCGACCCGGCCCGCCAGTTCGCGCGGATTGGCCTTAAAAGCCTTGGCGGCGGCCAGCGCCCCGTTTGACTGGAAGTCTGCAAGGTCGGGACGGTCGGACGGGGTGACGCGGGCCAGAGCCGGGTCCACGCCTTCGGCGGCGAAGGCGGTTCCGACCGCTTCGCCGAGGACGGTCTTCAGGTCGGCCATTATTCGCTCGGAGCCGGCGCAGCGGCGGGCGCGGGAGCCGGGGTCGCGCCGGCGTTGACGCGGAAGCGGCTGCCCGAGCGGTTGAACTCGGCCATTTCCGGCGTGACGTCGAAGCCGACCAGGACCTCGAAATTATTGCCGGCGGTGGTCAGGTCGGCCCGGGGGATGATGATGGTCCGCTCTTCGTTGACCGAGGCGGTGCGCTGGCCGTTGAAGTTCACCGGCAGGTCGAAATATTCCTTGGCCAGGATGGCGCTGTTCCGCTCGGTCACCGCAACCCAGTAGCGATAGGTCTTCTGGTCGCCGGTCGCCTGAGCGCCGCGTCCCAGCTGGAACAGCATGCCGATATCCAGACGAATCGGTTCCGCCTCGCGGTATTGGCAATCGGCCGAAACGCCCTCGATCTCGCCGGTATAGCCGACGTTGGCGACGGCGGCGCGGTCGCCCTGCATCTCGACATAGCGGGCGGCGTCATAAAGGATTTTGACATAGGGGCAGGCGCCGGCGTTGGCGCGGCGACGCAGGGGCGCGATCCGCAGCGGCCGCGCCGGGGCGTCCTGATCCGACGCTTGCTGGCCCCCTCCGCGACTGCGCGAGCTTTGAGCCTCGGCGGAGACGGGCACGAGAGAGGCTGCGACCGAAAGGGCGGCGAGGGCGGAGAGAACGCGACGCATCAGCTTATTTTTCCGACAGCGAGAGGGCGCGCGCGACGATCGGCGGCCGATCATGGAACGCTCGCCGCTGATAGCGGCTAAAGCGAGGCGCGGCAAACCCTCGCTTTAGCGCGCCATCACCAGACAGGTGGATGTCGCGGTCGCATAGAGCTTTCCGTCCAGTCCTTTCAGATCGGCCTCGGCGAAGCCTGCGCGTCGGCCGATCTGCACGATCCGGCCCTCGGCCCGGACGGGCGTGCCCGCCGTCAGCGCCTTGTGGAACACGGTCTTCAGCTCCAGCGTCGTATAGGTTTGGCCCGGCTTGAGCATGGAATGGACGACACAGCCGCAGGCCGAGTCCAGCAGGGTCGCCATCCAGCCGCCGTGGACCGTGCCCAGCGGGTTATAGACTGCGGCGGTCGGCATGCCTTCGAAGACCACGCGGCCTTCTTCGACCTCGATCAGGTCGAAACCGACGGTGCGAGCGATGGGGGCGACGAAGCCGCCCTGAAGCCCCAGGCGCAATTGTTCGACGCCGGACAGGCTGGCGATGTCGAGGGTTTCGGTCATGCGGACGGCTCCGAACAGGGTCCGTTCACAATAAGGACGGACGCCGCCGTGGCAAGCGTCCGTTCTCGAGTCCTAAAGGCCCGGCAGCTTGAACCCACCGCTGCGGCGCGGCTGGATGGTGATCGCCTGCTGGCCGCCGGTCAGGGCCTGAAGGCGGGCGGCCTCGGTCGCGGCGTCGATGGTCTGCTGACCTTCGGCGGTCTGGCGCACCGTGGGGGCCTGGGTCGAGGCGTCGTCCTTGCGCCAGAACATCAGGCGGTTGGCGAAGCTTTCGTCCTTGTGGGCGATGTCGCCGAACTCGTCATCGACGACATAGCGGGCCAGGGGATCGGCCTGTTCGCCGCCGGCCTGGGCCACCAGGACCTGTTCGCCGGGCGTGCGGGTCACGGCCTGGCGCTGGCCCAGCAGGATCTGACGGGCGGCGCTTTCGGGGGCCAGTTCCTGCGGGCGCGGCTGGCCGGGCGCGGGCGGGCGCAGACCATATTCCGGCGGCACGGTCAGCGGCGCGGTGGAGACGGTGACGAATTCGTCCGGCACGACCTTGGTCAGGCCGATCCCCTGCTTCAGGCTGCCGCAAGCCGAGACGGCGAGCGCGGCGGAGGCGGCGAGGGTCAGGACGGCGACACTGCGGATACGCATGGGTTCAGGCTCTGTTCGGCTGATGCACGAAACGCCGCTACGGGCGCGATTGGCATAGTGAAGACGGGGTGATTACGACTTTTCGTGGGCCGCGCCAACCTTGGCGGCCCGATCCGACAGCAGGCTGTCCAGAATCAGCAGGACGACGCCGATGGTGATGGCGCTGTCGGCGATGTTGAACACCCAGGGAAAGACGCCCGTGCCGGAGAAGTCGATGAAGTCGACGACATAGCCGAACCGCACCCGGTCGATGACATTGCCCAGCGCCCCGCCCATGACGAAGCCGATGGCGGTGATCAGCAGGCGTCGGTTCGTCTGTGTCGCCCACCAGGCCAGGCCGGCGGAGACGATCAGCGAGAAGATCATCAGCCCCCACCGCGCCTCGCCGCCGCTGAACAGGCCGAAGCTGACGCCGGTGTTCTGGACGAAGGTGAACCGCAGATAGGGCGGCAGGACCTCGGCGAAGACATAGCCCGGCGGGATCTGGCTGATCGAGGCCACGTCCGGCAGGCTCAGAATCCAGGCCTTGGACAACTGGTCCAGCACGATGATCAGAAGGGCGAAGCCATAGGCGGGGAGTGCGATGCGAGTGATCTTCATGCGGCGGCGGTTAGCAGGAAGCGGCGCCGGGGCGAAGCGGAAAAGGCGCCGAGATCAGAACAGATCGCCCTGTCCAGGCGGCGCGGGCCTGGGTTTGGCGACGGGCCGGGCCGCTACCCTTGCAGGCTGACCATCGCCACCGTCGATCACGGCGCCCCGCGCGCCGTCGCCGAACACCAGCTTCACCGCCTGTCCCACCTCCAGCGCCGCCGCCGCGGTGATCCAGACGCCGTCCTGATCTTCGACACGCGCAAAGCCCGGTTTGGGTCGGCCGGGGTCTAGCGTCGTCAGCGCCCGCGACAGGGCCGCGAGACGGGCCTCGTCCCGCTCCAGCCGACGTGGCACGACGCCGTCCAGCCGTGCGCCGACGGCGTGAAGCCGCGCCTCGCGCTGGTCCAGCCGACGATGCAGAGGTTCGGGCGACAGCCGCGCGGTCGCCTGCAGCAGTCGCCGCTCGCCGCGCGCCACCCGGGCCTGAAGGGCCGCGCCCAGCCGGTCGGCGGCGCCGCGCAGCTGGTCTTGGCCCCGCTCGATGCGTGTGCGCAGCAGGGCGGGGCCCAGCTTGCCTCCCGTCACAGCCAGATGCCGTTCGTGCAGGGCGATATTGCGTTGCAGGCCCGAACCCAGGCGGCTGCCCGCATGATCCAGTCGCTGTTGCGCCAGGGCCAGCAGGTCCTCGGGTCGCGCCGGCAGGCCGCGTGCCACGGCCTGCAGCCGGGTGCGCCGATCCTCGATCAGCCGCCCGCCCGCCTGGACCATGCGCCGGTCCATGTCGGCGACGGCGTAGCGCAGGTCGGCCAGCACCGGCGTCGCCATCTCGGCCGCACCCGTCGGCGTCGGGGCGCGCCGGTCCGAGACGAAGTCGATCAGGGTGGTGTCCGTCTCGTGCCCCACCGCCGAGATGATCGGTATCCTCGTCGCCGCCACCGTGCGGGCCAGCCCCTCGTCGTTGAAACACCACAGGTCCTCGACCGAGCCGCCGCCGCGCGCGACGATCAGCAGGTCGGGGCGGGGGATCGGCCCGCCCGGCGTCAGGGCGTCGAAGCCCCGGATGGCGTTCGACACCTGGCCGCACGCCGCCTCGCCCTGGACCACGACGGGCCAGACGATCACGCGGCAGGGCCAGCGCTCGGCGATCCGGTGCAGCACGTCGCGGATCACCGCGCCGGTCGGGCTGGTGATCACGCCGATGACGGCGGGAAAGGCGGGCAGGGCCTTCTTGCGGCCCGGCTCGAACAGGCCTTCCTCGCGCAGCCGGACCTTCAGCCGCTCCAACTGGGCCAGCAGGGCGCCGGCGCCGGCCGCCTCCATGCTCTCGATGACGATCTGATAGGACGACCGCGCCGGATAGGAGGTGATCTTGCCAGTGACGATGACTTCCAGCCCCGCCTCGGGCTGCACGCCCAGGCCGCGAACCGCGCCCTTCCAGATCACGCCGTCGATGGCGGCCTTGTCGTCCTTCAGCGTCAGATAGACATGGCCCGAGGCGTGGCGGTTGACCTTGGAGATCTCGCCTCGCAGCCGCACATGGCCGAACCGCTCCTCCAGCGTCCGCTTCAGCGCGAAGGACAGTTCCGAGATCGACAGGGGCGGATTGTTGTCGCGGGGCGCAGGCTGTTCTGCCGGGCCTTCGAACACATAGGAGTCGTCGCTCATGGCGCTATCCTAGCCCGGGTCCGCAGCCTGCGTCGATGCGTCCGGGAACGGCGGGCGCGTCCGGTCGTTCGCCTTTCATGGCCGCCGATCCTCCTGGAACCGATCCTCAAGACCGCGACCCGCGCGAGCGGGACCTGATGCGTCGCAGCGGAGAAGGCGGCGCGATGAGCCCGTGGCTGATCATCGGCGGCATCCTTCTCCTCGGCCTGGGCGTCTATGTCCTGTCTGCCCTGCTATGAGTCTGGATCTCGCCATGAAAAGAACGCTCGCCCTCGCTGCAGTCGCCTCCCTTGCCGTTGGCGCCGCCGCCTGTTCGGACCGGGACGACGACGTCGTCCGGCAGCCAGCGCCCGGCGCCCCCGCCGTCCCCGTCGCCGAAGGCCAGGTCGACGCGGCGGCGAACCAGGCGGCGGTCGCCCTGGGCATGACCCGCAAACAGCTGGAAGACGCCGACCTGGTGTCGCGCGCCAACGTCGAGCTGGGCGAGGTCGAAACCCTGGTGCTGGACGCCGGCGGCGCCCTGACCCATCTGGTCGTCGAACTGGAAGGTCCTGGCGATGTGAGGGTGATCGTCCCGGTCGCCGATGTCGCCCCGATCGACCGCAACGGCGGCAAGGATCTGGTCACCGACCTGACCCTGGCCCAGCTTCAGGCCTTGCCGGCATGGACGCCGCCCGCACGCTGAACGGGGCGTTAAGCCTGACAGGCGCTTGACCGGCCGCGACGGGCCGGTCATTGCCCGATCTCATGAACATTCTTCTTGTCGGATCGGGCGGGCGTGAACACGCCCTGGCCTGGAAGATCGCCCAGTCGCCGTTGACGACGCGTCTTGTCGCCGCGCCCGGCAACCCCGGCATGGAGAGGCTGTGCGAGCTGCGTCCCGTAAAGGCCGATGACGCCGAGGGCCTGGCCGCCCTGGCGCGCGAGATCAGGGCGGACCTGGTCGTGGTGGGGCCGGAAGTCGCCCTGGCCGCCGGTCTGGCCGACCGCCTGGCCGCCGCCGGCGTCCCGTGTTTCGGTCCCACCGCCAAGGCGGCGCAGTTGGAAACCTCCAAGGCCTTTTCCAAGGCCTTCCTTGAGCGCCATGAAATCCCCACGGCGGGTTACGGCGTCTATGACACGGTCAAGGACGCCAAGGCGGCGCTGGACGTGTTCCGCCCGCCCTACGTCATCAAGGCCGACGGCCTGGCGGCGGGCAAGGGCGTGGCCATCAGCCCCGACCGCCCGGACGCCGAGGCAGAGATCGAGCGGATGCTGGGCGGGCGTTTCGGCGCCGCCGGCGCCCGTGTGGTGATCGAGGAGTTCATGGACGGGGAGGAGGGGTCCCTGTTCGCCCTGTGCGACGGAAAACAGGCCCTGCTGTTCGGCGGCGCCCAGGACCACAAGCGCGCCTTCGACGGCGACCTGGGTCCCAACACCGGCGGCATGGGCGCCTATTCGCCCGCGCCCGTCTTCACCGCCGAGCTGGTGCAGCAGGCCGACGACCTGATCGTCCAGCCCACGATCCGCAAGATGGCCGAGGAGGGCGCCCCCTATCGCGGCGTCCTCTACGCCGGCCTGATGGCGACCGAGGACGGCCCCAAGGTGGTCGAGTTCAACGCCCGTTTCGGCGATCCGGAATGCCAGGTGCTGATGATGCGGTTCGCCGGCGACATCGTGCCCTATCTGCTGGGCTGCGCGCGCGGCGACGTCTCGGGCCTGCCGGCGCCGGCCTTCAAGCCGCAGACGGTGATCTGCGTGGTCATGGCGGCCAAGGGCTATCCCGACAGTCCGTTGGAAGGCTCGATCATCCGCGGCGCTGATCAGGACTTCGGCCCGCACGTCCAGGTCTTCCACGCCGGCACCCGTCGCCGCGAGGACGGCCAGCTCGCCGCCGCCGGCGGCCGCGTCCTGAACGTCTGCGCCGAGGGCGACGACATCGCACAGGCCCGCGAGCGGGCCTATGCCGCGATCCGCAAGATCGACTGGCCCGGCGGCTTCAACCGCTCCGACATCGGCTGGCGGGCGCTTGATCGGGAATAGGCGCGCCGCCGACCGGCGCGGGAACCGAAGACTATTTAGCGGACCGTCATCAACGTGCTAAGAGCCCCGCCCTTTATAGGGGCGGCGATGTCGCCAGAGCTTTCAGACTTCGGGAGAAGCCACACATGAGCAAGGTGCTGGTTATCGGCGCGGGCGGCGTCAGTTCGGTCGCCGTGCACAAGATGGCGATGAATGCGGACATCTTTTCGCATATCACCCTGGCGAGCCGCACCAAGTCCAAGTGCGACGCCATCGCCGAATCCGTCAAGTCGCGCTTCGGCGTCACCATCGACACGGCCGCCATCGACGCCGACGACGTGGCGGCGACCACGGCCCTGATCCGGTCGGTCAAGCCGGCGCTGGTCGTGAACCTGGCCCTGCCGTACCAGGACCTGTCGATCATGGACGCCTGCCTGGCCGCCGGGGTGAACTATCTGGACACCGCCAACTACGAGCCGCGCGACGAGGCCAAGTTCGAATACAAGTGGCAGTGGGCCTATCAGGAGCGCTTCAAGGACGCCGGCCTGATGGCCCTGCTGGGTTCGGGCTTCGACCCCGGCGTGACCTCGGTCTTCACCGCCTATGTCAAGAAGCACCTGCTGGACCGGATCGACACGCTCGACATTCTGGACTGCAACGGCGGCGACACGGGCCTGCCCTTCGCCACCAACTTCAATCCCGAGATCAACCTGCGCGAAGTGACCGCGAACTCGCGTCACTGGGAGAACGGCCAGTGGGTCGAAGGCCCGGCGCTGAGCCACAAGCAGGCCTTCGACTTCGAGGGCGTGGGTCAGAAGAACATGTACCTCATGTACCATGAGGAACTGGAATCGCTGGCCAAATTCTATCCAGAGATCAAGCGCATCCGTTTCTGGATGACCTTTGGCGACAGCTATCTGAAGCACCTGGAGGTGCTTGAGAACATCGGCATGACCTCCATCGAGCCGATGCAATTCCAGGGCCGCGAGATCATCCCGATCGAGTTCCTGAAGGCCCTGCTGCCCGAGCCGGCCTCGCTGGGCCCGATCACCAAGGGCAAGACCAACATCGGAACCATCGCCACCGGCGAGAAGGACGGCGTCCAGAAGACGGTCTACGTCAAGAACATCTGCGACCACGAGGAAGCCTACGCTGAAACCGGCAACCAGGCCGTCAGCTACACCACCGGCGTCCCCGCCATGATCGGCGCGGCCCTGATGCTGACCGGCCAGTGGAAGGGCGAGGGCGTCTTCAACATGGAGCAGCTGGACCCCGATCCGTTCATGGACATGCTGAACAAGCACGGCCTGCCCTGGACGGTCGAGGAACTGGACGCCCCGCTGGCCTTCTGATCGGACGAGCTGAATGGAAACCCAGGCCGGAGATCCGGGCGCCTTCGCGCATTTCGACCTGAACCGCGTCGCCTCGCCCGCCTTCGTGGTGGACGAGGCGGCCGTCAGGCGCAATCTGTCGGTGCTGAAGGATGTGCGGGACCGGTCGGGCGCCCGCGTCCTGCTGGCGCTGAAGGCGTTTTCGATGTGGTCGCTGGCCGATGTGGTCGGCGAATATCTCGACGGCGTCTGCGCCTCCGGCCTGTGGGAGGCGCGGCTGGCCCGCGAATTCTATCAGGGCGAACTGACCACCTATTCGCCCGCCTATCGGGCCGAGGACCTGCCGGAAATCCTGCAACTGTCGGACCACGTCATCTTCAACAACCCCGACCAGATCGCCCGCTTCGCCGGCCTGATCGCGGCGGCGCGGGCCGAAGGGCAGGTATTCGAGATCGGTCTGCGCCTGAACCCGGAACATTCCGAGGGCGAAGTCGCCAAATACGACCCGGCGCAACCCTGCTCGCGCCTGGGCTTTCCGGTGTCGCAGCTGCGGCCCGAGCATCTGGACGGCGTGGACGGCCTGCATATCCACGCCCTGTGCGAACAGGGGTTCGAGCCGTTGGCCCGCATCTGGGCGGCGGTGGAGCCGAAGCTGGCGCCCCTCCTGGGCGGGATCAAATGGCTGAACCTGGGCGGCGGGCACCACATCACCCGCGCCGATTACCAGAAGGACGATCTGGTCGCCTTCGTGCAGCGTCTCTCACAGGCGCACGGGGTTCAGGTCTATCTGGAGCCGGGCGAGGCCGTGGCGCTGGACGCCGGCATACTGGTCGGTGAAATCCTGGACGTGTTCGACAACGGCATGCCCATCGCCATCACCGACATTTCGGCGACCTGTCATATGCCGGATGTGATCGAGGCGCCGTATCGTCCGGCCATGCTCAAGGAGCCCGAGAGCGGCGTCGCCGTGCGCCTGGGCGGCCCGTCCTGCCTGGCCGGCGACATCATTGGCGACTACGTCTTCGCCGAACGCCCGACGCCGGGAACGCGCATCGCCTTTCTGGACCAGGCCCACTATTCGATGGTGAAGACCAACACCTTCAACGGCGTGCCACTGCCGGAAATCGTTTTGTGGAACAGCGCCACGGATGAACTGACGCCGGTTCGCGCGTTCGACTACAGCGAATTCCGCGACCGTCTGTCCTAGAGCCTGATCCGCTGAGATGGAATCGCTTCGCGATTCCGTCGATGCGGTGAATCAGGCTCCAGATTGAAGCGAGAGCGTGATTCACGCCTCTGCCGGAACTGCGAAGCGGTTCCGTCCGAAACGATCATGCTCTAGGCCTTACGCCCAGGCGAACAGCAGCCGGCCCTCGCCCATGCGCTCGCGCAGGCCGGGCAGGTCGGTGTGGGCCACCGAGAAACAGCCGTAGCTGCGCCCCAGCTTGCCCTCGCGCGCCAGGAATGCAGGGTCGGCGTAGTCGGCGCCATGGACGATGATCGCCCGCTCGCGCGCCTTGTCGTTGGAATATTCCAGGCCGTCCAGCAGGACGTTCGGCCCCTGCTGCGCGCCCCAGTTGGCGCCGGCGGTGGCGTAGGCGCCGACCGACGACATGTTGGAGTCCCGCACGTTCGAGAACCGCTGGGCATAGCCGGTGTGGCTGGGGTCCGACCCACGCCCGTGGCAGGTGCGCAGAACCTTGACCTCGCCGCCGATCAGATCGACCTCGTAAAGCCGCTCCTCGCCGGAATATTTCTTGAAATCGACCAGATACATCCGATCGCGCAGCGGCAGGCGCTGGTGATGAACGTCCAGCGCCGCCATGGCGCGCTCCATCAGTTCCTTGCGCACATGGCCGCGGGGATCGAGCGGAGGCGGGGTCGGCAGATCGGCGGTCTGGATCGTCGGCAGGTCCACGCTGGGCGGAGCGACCGGCGCGACGGCGGCCGTGGTCATCGGCGCTCTTGCGCTGGCGCTGGCGCAACCCGCCAGCATGGCCGATCCGCCCAGAATGAGTCCTCGTCTCGATAGCCGCATGCGACGCCCTCGTTGCGGTTTGTTCTTGAGACGTGCTTGTTTCAAATGGTTACGGGCGAGGCAACCTGAGCCTTGTGGGGCGTTTTTGCGGCGAAGACGCCGAAGGGGAGGATTTCATGAGAGGATTCGCGGCGGCCTTGGCGGCCATGCTGATCTCTGCGACGGGGGCGGTGGCGCAACAAACCCCCGCACAGACTGGGATTGCGCCGCCCCAGCCCACGACGTTCGTCGAGGCGGGGCGGCTTCTGGCCGATCCGTCGAACGGCGTTGTGCAGCGCGATAAAACTCTCGTGATCAGAGGGAACCAAGTCGTGGAAGTCCGCGACGGCTTCGTTGGCGAATCATCGCAGGGCGCGGTGGTGGACCTGCGCGACCGCTTCGTCCTGCCCGGCCTGATCGACAGCCACGTCCATCTGACGGGCCAGCAGAACCCGAACTCGCGCCTGGAAGAAGTCACCCTGTCCGACGCGGACCAGGCGATGGTCGGCGCCCGCTACGCCCGGCGCACCCTGATGGCGGGCTTCACCACCGTCGCCGACCTGGGGGCCAGCAACCAGGCCATCTTCGCTCTCAGGAATGCGGTCAGGAACGGCGACGTGCCGGGACCGCGCATCATCGCGGCGGGTTCGGCGGTCTCGATCCACGGCGGACATGGCGACATCAACGGCTATCGCGACGACGTCATGCATCTGCTGTCGTCCGAAAGCGTCTGCTCGGGGCCGGAAGACTGTATGCGCGCCGTCCGCACCCAGGTCCGGGCCGGGGCCGACATCATCAAGATCACCGCGACAGGCGGCGTGCTGTCCAATACGGCGGCGGGCCTGAACCAGCAGTTCAGCGACCCCGAACTGACCGCCATCGTCGAGAGCGCCCATCGCATGGGCCGACAGGTGACCGCTCACGCCCACGGCGTTGACGGCATCAACGCCTTCCTGCGCGCGGGCGGCGATTCCATCGAGCACGGCACCTATCTGGACGACCAGTCGATCCGCCTGTTCAAGCAGCACGACGCCTGGCTGGTGCCGACGCTTCTGGCCGGCGATTTCGTCGCTCGCGTCGCTTCCGGGCCGGACAACTTCCTGACCCCGGCCCAGACAGCCAAGGCGCTGGAAGCCGGGCCCAAGATGCTGGACATGGCGCGCCGGGCCCATGAGGCAGGGGTGAAGATCGCATTCGGCACCGACACGGGCGTCTCGGCCCACGGCGACAACGCCCAGGAGTTCGCGCTTCTGGTCCGCGCCGGCCTGACCCCGCTGGAAGCCATCCAGGCCGCCACCGTCGGGGCCGCCGAACACCTGCGTATCTCGTCCGAGGCGGGGCGGATCGCGCCTGGCATGCCCGCAGACATCGTCGCCGTCGCGGGCGATCCGCTGAGCGACGTCACCGAGCTGGAGCGGGTGAGATTCGTGATGAAGGGCGGCGTTGTCTATCGCGCCGACTGAATCCGGCCGGTCAGGAAGGCGGTGAAGGCCGCCTCGTCCTCGAATCGGGCCACGACCGGCCAGGCTGTCACGTTCGCGCGCTGGTCGGGCGTCAGGCGGACCCAGTCCTTTTCGGTGGTGACCAGCCCCGCGCCATAGACCGCCGCCCGGTCCGTCAGGAACCGCATGTTCTCGGCGCTATAGGCCGCATGGTCGGGGAAGGGGACGAAATCGACCAAGTCGCAGCCCGCTGCCTTCAGCGACCGCTCGACCTTCCACGGCTTGGCGATGCCGGCGAATCCGACCTGCGGCCCTGACGGCGGCGGCCCCTCGGGCGTCAGGCGGGCGATGAAGACGGGCAGGGCGCCGAAGGTGTCCAGCAGTTCGGGATCGGCGGCGCCGACATCGGTCGGCAGCATCATCACCACCGCATCGGCGCGCGCCAAGCCGGCCTTCAGCGGTTCGCGCATCGGGCCGGAAGGGAAGACTGAACCATCCCCGAACGGCCATTCGTCGCCACGCGTCTCGCCGTCCACGACGATCAGGCTGACGGTCTTCTTCAAGGCCGGGTTCTGATGGCCGTCGTCCAGCACCAGGGCTTCGGCCCCGCCTGCGACCGCCGCGCGCGCGCCTGCGACCCGGTCGCGCGAAATCCACACCGGCGACCCCTGCGCCAGCATCAGCGGCTCGTCGCCGACATCCGCTGCCGAGTGCTCGGCCGGATCGACTCGCACCGGCCCTTGCAGCCGCCCGCCATAGCCGCGCGACAGGCCTTGCGCCTCCACGCCCGCAGCGCGCAGCAGTCGCAGAGTCTCGCGCGCCACCGGCGTCTTGCCCGATCCGCCGACGGTCAGATTGCCGACCGACAAGACCGCGCAACCCGGATCGACCGGAACGGCCCTGGCGATCCGGTTCGCCGTCGCCCAGGCCCATAGCCAGCCCAGCGGCTTCAGCACGGTGCGCGTCACCCGCGCGTGGTTGCTGTCGCGGAGGTACCACCAGCGGGGCGTATTCAGCTTCATCGCCGTGTCCCCTTGGCGGGCGTCAAGGGCGCCAGCAGGGCCCATAGCCGGTCCAGTCCGCCGCCCGCCTCGGCAGCCGCGCGCCGGGCCCGCTCGCCCATGGCCTTGGCCGCCGCCGGATCGGCTAGCAGCGGCGCGATCGCCTCGGGCAGTTCCCACGGCGCCTGGACCAGGATCAGCCCGCCCGCTTCGGCCAGGGCCGAGGTCACCGTGGCCCAGTTGGACGCGTCCGGCCCGGAGATCGTCGGCCGGCCCAGCCGCGCCGGCTCCAGCGGATTGTGGCCTCCGACCGGGGGCAGGCCCAGGGCGGGCGCGAACGAGCCGCCCATCACCACCACGTCGGCCAGGCGCAGGAACAGGCCCATCTCGTTCAAGGTGTCGGCCAGATAGATGTCGGTGTCGCCGCCAATGGTCTCGCCCCGCGACCGCATGGCGAAGACGTAGCCGTCGCGTTGCAGGGCGGCGGCGATGTGCGGACCCCGCTCCGGGTGGCGCGGCGCCAGGATCAGGCAGACGGGATCGTCCAGCTTGTCCAGCGCACGAATGATGGCGATCTCCTCGCCCTCGTGGGTGCTGGCCGCCACCACGACTGGCCGGTCGCCGATGGCGGCGCTCAGGCGGCTGAAGGCGGCGGCGTCATGGGGCAGGCTTTCGCCCGCCAGCTTCAGATTGATCAGGCCGTCGATCCGGGCGCCCAGCCTTTCCAGTCGCTGGGCGGAGACCTGGTCCTGCGGCAGCACCAGGTCGAACGCCCCCGTCAGCGCCCGCGCCGAGGCCGGGAACCGCGCCCAGCCGTCCACGGTCTTCTCGGTGATCCGCGCGCTGACCAGCGCCAGTTTCACGCCCCGCCGATGCGCCTCCAGCAGCATGTTGGGCCACAGTTCGCTTTCGACGAAGATCGCCAGACTGGGCCGCCAATAATCCAGGAACCGCGCCACGACGCCCGGCGCATCGACCGGCGCAAATTGATGGATCACCCCCGCCGGCAGTCTTTCGGCCAGGATTCGGGCCGAGGTCACCGTGCCGGAGGTCACCAGCACCGTCAGGTCCGGCCGCATCTTCACGAACCGCTCGACCAGCGGCAGCAGCGACAGGGTCTCGCCGACGCTGACGCCGTGCAGCCAAACCAGGTCGCCGGCTGGCCGTTCGGTGCGGGTGAAGCCCAGCCGCTCGTCGACCCTTGCCGGGTCTTCCTTACCCCGGCGCGCGCGCGCATCCAGCAGGCGCGGGGCCAGCGGCTCCAGCGCCTGGGTCGCAAGGCGATAGGCGATCAGGAGCAGCGGGGTCACGGTTTGAGGCCAGTGATTTCATCGGCTCGCGCCTCGACAGCGTTCAGCCGCTCGGCCCAGTCCAGCCGCACCGTGTCCAGGTCGTCCCCGGTGGGATAGTCCGCCAGGTCCCAGACGATGGCGCCCTTGGCGAAGGGCAGGGGGATGATCGCCCGGTCCCAGCTGTTCAGCCGGATCGCCGGACTGCACGACAGACCGATGAACAGGGTCGGCGCCTTGGAGATCTTGGCCATCATCGGCAGGCCCTCGGCCATTTGGCGCGCAGGCCCGCGCGGGCCGTCGGGCGTGATGGCCAGCGCCCCGACCTTCAACTGGCGCAGACCCGCGCGCAGGGCCTGGGCGCCGCCCTTGTCCCGATCGGCCTTGTCCTTGTTCGACGATGAGCCCCGGATGGCCGGAAACCCCTGCAGGGCCACCGCCTTGGCGATGAACTGACCGTCCGCCGACAGCGAGATCAGCGCCTTGGCCGGCTGCGCCCGGTCCAACGGCCAGCAGGCCGGCGAAAGCGCGATCCGCGAATGCCAGAAGGCGCACAGCACGCCGCCGCCCCTGGCCCAGACGTCTTCCGCCACACTCTGGTTCTCGTGCGTCCAGCGGATGGTGGCGAAACAGAACTGCATCCATCGGGCGAGGATGAAGGACAGGCTGGCCTGAACGGCGGGAATGCGCAGCGGTCTCACGCGACGGTCTCGACGGTGGGCGGGGCGCCGTCCAGCGACTGCTGGCGGGCCAGGCGCGAGTAGAGGCCGCCCTGGGCGACCAGGCCGTCGTGCGATCCCTCCTCGACCACGCGCCCGGCCTCGATCACATAGATGCGGTGCGCGTTCTTCACCGTCGACAGGCGGTGGGCGATCATCAGGGTGGCGCGGCCCTGCATCAGCCGCTCCAGCGCCGCCTGGACCAGGGCCTCGCTCTCGGTGTCCAGCGCGCTGGTCGCCTCATCGAGCAGCAGGATGGGCGCGTCCTTGACGAAGGCGCGGGCGATGGCGATGCGCTGGCGCTGGCCGCCCGACAGCCGCAGGCCCGCCTCGCCCGCGCGGGTGTCATAGCCTTCGGGCAGGGCGACGATGAAGTCGTGCGCGGCGGCCGAGCGCGCCGCCGCCTCGATCTGCTCCTGCGTCGCGCCCGGGCGGCCATAGGCGATGTTGGCGGCGATGGTGTCGTCGAACAGAAACGGCTCTTGCGTCACCAGGGCGATGTGGTCGCGCAGGTCCCGCAGCCTCAGGTCCCGCACGTCGCGGCCGTTGATCGTCACCGCCCCGCCCGTCACATCGTAGAAGCGCGGCAGCAGGCTCAGGATCGTGCTCTTGCCGCCGCCCGACGGCCCGACCAGGGCCACCGTCTCCCCCGGCGCGACATGCAGCGACACCCCGTCCAGGGTCGGCGCGGCGCCCTCGGCCGAGGGCGAATAGGCGAAGGACACCCGGTCCAGCACCACTTCGACCGGCCCGGGCGCCAGCGGCGCGGCGTCCGGCGCCTCGCGGATTTCCGGCTCGATGTCCAGGGCGGCGAACAGGCGGCGTGCGGCGGTGAAGCCCTCGCTCATCACCGTAGACAGGTTGGTCACCTGACGCAGGGCCTGGCCGGCGGCCAGCAGCATGCCGATGAAGGCGGCGAACCCGCCCACCGTCATGTCGCCCGACTGCGCCCGCCATCCGGCGTAGGCCATGACGGCCGCCACCACGATATAGGCGACCAGATCGCTGGACGGCCCGGCGAAGGCGCGCGCGTTGGCGCCCTTGATGACATGGCGCTGGCGTCGCGCCACCACCTCGGCGACGCGGTCCTGCTCGGCCGCCTCGCGGTTCTCGATCTTGATCAGGCGGACCCCGTCCAGGTTCTCCATCAGGGCGGTGGACAGGTTTTCCGTCTCGGCCATGGCGCCGCGCGCCGCCTTGCGGGTCTTGCGTCCGAACCGGCGCAACACCAGCGCCACCAGCGGCACGCCCAGCAGCACCACCAAGGTCAATCGCCAGTCGATGAAGCCCATGTAGATCAGGACCGCGATCAGCGTCAGCAGGTTCTGGGTGTAGGTCACCACGCCCGAGGTGAAGGCCTCGCGCACCAGATTGGCGTCGAACAGCACCGAGGAGACGAAGCCGCCCGAATGCTGGCTGCGCAGCCGCGCCAGGTCCGCCCGGATCATGGCCCCGAACAGCCTGATCTGGATGTCCCCGACGATGGTGTGGCCCAGCCGGTTGACCAGCGCCGCCTGGCCGATGGCCGCCAGCGTCCGCAGGACCGCGACCGCCAGGATCGCCGCCGGTATCCACACTATGGCCCGCTCGGCGGGGAAGGCGACGACCCAGAACAGGCTGATCGGCTCGGTCCCGCCCAGGAACAGGCCGTTCACCGCCGGCTCCAGCAGCTTCAGCAGCGCCGCCGTCAGCAGGCCCGTCGCCGCCGCGCACAGCAGCGACAGGATCAGCGATCCCTTGTGCCGGGACAGGTAGTCGCGCCAGATCCGCGCCAGAAGCGCGCGCAGGGGCATGGTCTCGGAAGCGGGGGCGGTCATCGGCCCTCGGTCGTCTGCCCCGCCGTGCAAGTCAAGACTTGTCCGGTCAAGGCTCCAGCACACGACCCTGGGCGTCCGCCGGGATCAGGGTCTCGCCGGGTGCGTCGTCGACTCGTCGGGCGGGCGCGACCGTGGGATTGCGCGCATAGCGGCGGCCATCGAACGGCACGGCGGCTTCATAGCCGTCGATCACGCCGCCCCCGGCGACATGGACTCCGATATCGGGGCGTCCATTGGTCCGGCTTTCCAGAACGCGGATCGGCGCACGGGCGACGCTGATCTCGCCGATGGCGTCATAGGCGTCGCCGCGGCGGGCCAGCACCAGCAACTGGCACCCGCCCGATCCGCACCAGTCCGGTCCCGTCAGATAGACCAGGATCGTCGCCCCGTCCTGGAGGGTTGCGGATACATATCGGGTCAGCCCGTTCATGCCTTTCGCCTGTTGGCGCAGATAGGCGGTCAGGGCGGAATCGTCCGGCGACAAGGCGGCGGCGGGCGCGACGGTCGCGCCCAGACCCAGGATGACGGCGACGGCGGCGAGTTTCATGGCGTTCTCCTGATTTCGACGCCCATTCTAACGCGCGATGATCGAGTTCGGATGACGCCGCCGTCCTGGATCGCTATCTGCGGCCCATGGCGCGCTTTGATCTTTCGACCGCGATGGGCCGTTTCAAGGCGCATTGGCACTATTTCTGGGCGGACCACGCCTTCCTGCGCGTGGCCTTTTCCAACGCCCACTGGCTTGGTCCCGACCTTGTGCGCGCCAATCAGCCGTCGCCGCGCCAACTGGCCGCCTGGAAGAAGAAGGGCGTTAGGACCGTCATAAACCTGCGCGGCCAACGCGACGAGGGCTATTACTGGCTGGAGCGCGAGGCCTGCGAACGTCTGGGCCTGACCCTGATCGACGCGCCTCTGGATTCGCGCGATCCGCCGCAACGGGACCGCATCCACCGCGCTCGCGACCTGTTCAGGACGATCGAATACCCGGTGCTGATCCACTGCAAGTCCGGCGCGGACCGGGCGGGGATGATGGCGGTTTTCTACCGCCATTTCCATTTGGGCGAGCCGATCTCGGTCGCCATGAACCAGCTGTCGAAGAAATACCTGCACTCGCGCGAGGGGCTGACGGGCGTGCTGGACTACACGCTGGAGAAATACGTCAGGGAAATCGAGCCCAGGGGCATCAGCTTCATCGACTGGATCGACAGCGCCGACTACGACCCCAAGGCCATCCGCGCCGAGTTCAAGGCCGGCTGGTGGGGAACCCTGCTGACGGACCGGCTGCTGCGGCGGGAGTAGGCGCTTAGCCCCACGGCCCCTTGGGGGCGTCGTCGCCCCGCTCGCGCGCCTCTTGCGCCAGTTCTGCGTCGCGGCGCGCCTTGCGCTGGGCCTCCCACCGCTTGAACCAGCGCGCATAGTTCATCTTGTCGCGCAAGCCGAAGCTAAATAGCGCCAGCACGGCCAGCAGGCTGACGAGCTGGAATATCTGCTGCGGCTCCAGGTTCATGGCGATCCTCGCTTGTCCGGATTCAGCGTCTGGATCGAGGCGCGGGTTCCGCGCCCCGACGTCTCACGATCAGGCCGCGTCGCCGCGTGGGTCGATCAGCTTGTGGGCGTGCAGGATGAAGTAGCGCATGTGGGCGTTGTCGACCGTCGCCTGGGCGCGCGCCTTCCACGCCTTCTTTGCGTCTTCGTAGTTGCCGAAGGCGCCGACGAACTCGACCTGCGACAGGTCGCGGAACACCGGCTCGTTCAGGTGACGCATCTCGCCGCCGATGACGAGGTGCAGCAGTTGCGGCGGAACGGTGTTTTGGTCGGCCATCGAGTGTCCTTGGGCTGGGAGGGGACTTTCCGCGCGGCATAGGCCGAGAACGCCCGAGGATCAATGAGCGCGGGGTGTTTTCACCCGCGCCTTAGGTCGAAAGCGGTACGTTTTTACAGCGCCTGATGATCATGGGCTGAAGCGCCGGGGCGGCGCACACCAGGCTGGCCTGGCGCGGGTCGGGCCGGTTGAACCGCCAGGGGCGGCCATGATGGTCGCTGACCATGGCGCCGGCCTCCTGGGCGATCAGACAGCCGGCGGCGACGTCCCAGTCCCATTTCGGCGTCAGGGCGATGGCGGCGTCGAAGGCGCCGGCCGCGACCAGGGCCATGCGATAGGCCAGGGCGTTGCGCTTCTCGAACCGCATGGCCGGCCACGGTTCGTCGAACCAAGGCGCCTCGATCAGCCGCGCGTCGCCCAGCACCGAGGCGTCTTCCAGCGTGTCCACGTCCGACGCCGTGATGGCCCTGCCGTTGCGGAAGGCGCCGCCGCCGCGCGTCGCCACATAGGTTTCGTCCACTTCCGGCGCATGGATGACGGCGGCGACGACCTCTCCATCCTCGACCACGGCGATCGGCACGCACCACCAGGGCGTCCGCTTCATATAGGCGACCGTGCCGTCGATAGGATCGACCACGAAGATGCGGCGCTTCGACAGGCGATCCGCCGAATCCGTCGTCTCTTCCGACAGCCAGCCATAGTCGGGCCGCGCCGCCAACAGCCGGTCCCTCAGCATGGCGTCCACCTTCAGGTCGCCGCTGGTGACGGGCGAGCCGCCGACCTTGGATTCGATCTTCAGTCCGGCCTCGCGCTCGGCGATGGCCAGGGCCCCGGCGTCCAGCGCGGCCTGGCGGATCAGGTCGAGGTCGGCGATCAGGTCCGTCATTTTCCGGCGATGGCCACGGCGTCGAACATCAGGCTGGGCGTGTTGAACGCGCCCCGGAACTCCAGGTCCGAACCTCGCTGGATGCGCTGGTAAAGCTCGGTCAGCTTGCCCGCCACCGTGACCTCGTTGACCGGATAGGCGATCTCGCCGTTCTCGAACCAGAAGCCCGACACCCCGGCGGACCAGTCGCCGGTGTTGCCGTTCAGGGAGGGTCCGAACATCGAGGTGACCAACAGGCCCGTCCCCGCATCGGCCATCAGTTCCGCCAGGGTCCGTTCCCCCGGTTCCATGTGCAGGTTGTGGGTCGAGACGCCGGGCGGTCCCGCCAGCCCGCGCGAGGCGTGGCCGGTGGTCTGAAGCCCCAATTGGCGCGCGGCGGCGCTGTTCAGCAGCCAGGTGGTCAGCACGCCGTCGTCGAACAGGGTGCGGCGTTCGACCTGGACGCCCTCGTCATCGAAAGGGGTCGAGCCCAGGCCGCGCGGGCGGAACGGGTCGTCGATCAGGTTCACGCCCTCGGCGAACACCCGCTGGCCCATCCGGTCCTTCAGGAACGAGGCGCCGCGCGCCACCGCCTGCCCGGAAACGGCGCCGATGGCCGGCGACACGACCTGGCCCGACATGCGGTTGTCGAAGATCACCGGCGCGGTGGTCGAGGCGATCTTGCGCGCGCCCGTGCGCGCCACGGCGCGCCGCCCGGCGGTTTCGCCGATCAGTTCGGCGCCGGGCAGGTCGGACAGGTGGCGCGTCGAACGGCTCTCGCCGCCGCGCTCCATGCCGCCGTCCTTCTCGGCGATGACCCCGACGCCCAGCGAGAAGGCCGAACCGCGATAGTCGCCTTGAAATCCATGAGAGGTCGCCAGCCGCCACTGGCTGGACGACCAGGAGGCGTGGCCGCCCTCGGACCGCGCCACGCCTTCCACGGCCAGGGCGGCGGCTTCGGCCTCGGCCGCTGCCCGCTCCAGCGCCTCGGCGGTGCGTTCGGCGGGATCGTAGAGGTCCAGGTCGACGAATGGCCCGCGGGCCAGCCGGTCCTGCGGCGCCAGGCCGGCGTAGGAATCTTCCGGCGCCAGTCGCGCCATCGCCACAACCCGCTCCACCAGCCGCGCCCGCGTTCCCGCCGACAGGTCGGAGGCCGAAACCGACGCCTGGCGCTGGCCGACGAAGACCCGCAGGCCCAGATCGCGCGATTCCTCGCGCTCCACATTCTCCAGCGCGCCGTTGCGCACCCCGACCGACAAGGACTGGCGTTCGGCGCTGACGGCCTCGGCGGCGTCGGCGCCGGCCCTCAGCGCGGCTTGAACGATGTTGTCGAGAAGGTCTTCGGACACGGCGGCGGCTTCAGTCATGCCCCGATATGGCGGACGCTTCGCTGCACCGCAACGTCAGACGGAAAAGGCGATCAGTCCCACCGCCGCGCTCAGCAGCGCCACCCAGGTCAGCAACATGCCGACTACCCGGCCCAGCGACGGCCCGGTCTGCAACAGCAGGCCCAAAGCATGGATGACCCGTCCCGCCAGCAAGGTCGCCCCCACGGCGTGAACCATCCAGACCGGCGCCCCGACCCCCGCCAGCAAGATCAGGGCGACCATGCCAGGCGTCGCATATTCCGCACAGTTGCCGAAGGCGCGGCTGGCGGCCTGCAGATCGGCGTTGCCGCCGTCGCCGAACGACACCCGATGTTTGCGCCGGCCGCTGACGACCAGACCCGACAGCGCCAGGATCAGCAGGATCAGCAGGCCGCTCCACAGGGCGGCGGCCTGCACGGCGTGCATCAGGGCGATGGGCATGGGGGTCAGTCCTCGCGTGCGATCGGATAGAGCAGATACCGGTCGTCGTAGAAGGGCGTCCGTTCGTAGAACCAGGCCAGCCGCGCCTGGGGATCGGCGGCGAAGGCCGCATCCGCCGCCAGCTTCGCCTCGAACTCGGCCTTCAGCGCCGGATCGGCGGCCAGCATCCGGTCGGCCAGCGGCGCGATGGCGTAGCCCTCGATATATTCGACCCGGCTGAGGACCTCGGGGAACAGGCCCCAGGCGAAGAAGCTCTCGTTCGACTGCGGCTCCAGCAGCAGCACGACGACATCCCCAAGCGGCTGGTCCGTCGATACCCGCACCGAGCCGGCGGGGAAGGTCCAGTCGCGCGGCTCCACCTCGACCGTCTCGACCGAGGCCCCGATGTGGCCTTCGTTGGCCCGCGTCGCCAGTTTCGGCGCCACAAGACGCAGCATGGCGACATTGATCGTATGCGCTTGCGTCACCGTCTCCATCTCGACGCCGTGCGCCCTCAGCCGCTCGATGATGTCGGCGCGGTAGCTGGGTATCCAATAGGCGGCGGGGCGCCGCAGGGTCAGGGTCGGCCTGGACCCGTAGAAGGGCATCCGCCACAGCTCGGGATCGGGCCGTCCCAGCCAGCGGATTTCCTGACGGCCCGAGGCGGGGCTATCGTACATCTCGTACAGCACGCCCTTGAACGGCCGGGTGGAGGAGGGCGTCTCTTCCTGCTCGAAGTTCGCGGGGATTTCGGCGGGGCGCAGGGCGCGGTCCTGTTCCGTCGCCGCCCGCAGGCCCGCGCCCCGGTCGGCCAGCAGCCGCAGCGCCTCCTCGATGAAGACATATGTGCCCAGCACCCGCTGCTCGTGCGATTTCAGGCTGTGGTTCTCGATCAGGATGGTCGGCACATGGGCCGCGGCCCCCCAACCGTTGGAATAGCGCTCGCCCAGGCCGCCGTCGTTCAGGCCTGCCTTGGGATCGTCGTCGTCGATGCCGAACACCAGTTCGCCGGGAATATGGCCTTCACGCTCCAGCGCCGCGTTCATGGCCGGCTTGAACACCGTATCCAGCCATTGCGACCCGTTCGGCGAGCGGCTGAACACCCCGTCTTCGCCATTGAAGCCATAGGTGACGTCGTACTGGTAATCCATGCCGTCGGTCACGTGCACATCGACATAGAGGTCGGGCCGATACTTCAGGATCAGGCCGCGCACTGCCCGCATCTCGGGCTGGTCCAGTTTCAGATAGTCGCGGTTCAGGTTCTGGTTGGTGGCGGTGTTCCGCCAGCCCTGGATGCGCGGCCCGCGCTGGTTGGGGCGGGAATAGGCGGATGCACGCTCGTGCCCGTCCACGCTCAGGATCGGGATCAGGATCAGGTTCACCCGGTCCAGCAGGGCGTCCTTCCCATAGAAGGCCATGTCGCGCAGCAGCATCATGCCCGCGTCCTTGCCGTCGATCTCGCCTGGGTGAATGCCCGCCTGGATCATCAGCACCGGCTTTGCAGGATCGAACGCAGCCCCGTCCTTGGACGCGATCACCGCATAGATGGGCCGCCCCTCGGGCGAGACGCCGAACTGTTCGATGCGGATCAGGTCCGACGCCGCATCCAGCCGGTCGAACCAGGCGCGGGTATCGATATAGTTCGGGCTGAAATCATGGGCCGGGTCGGCCTCGAACGCCGTGACCCACGGATCGGAGGCGTCGCGCAGCAGGGCCCTGGACGCGCCGTTCCACGCCAGCGCCGGCGGCAGGAAGGCCTGGTCCCAAGGCGCTGCATTAGGAACGGGGGATTGAGACATGACGGGGCTCACGCAACAGGCAAGGGCGGCCAGGACGGCCGGAACCAGAAGGGGGCGATGCATAGGCTTTCGTGGGCTGATTGGACCGTCCTGACAAGCGTCAGCCCCCGCCGGTCACCGGCGACCATCCGCCCGCGGCGATCAGGATCGCCGCTGACTTGGCTATGTTGAACAGGCTGTAGGCCAGCACCACCGCCAGGGCGCCGATCGCCACCCGGCGTCCGGGAGCGAAGGCCGCCGTAGCCGTGCCGACGACGAATACGGCGACGCCCACCCACAGCGAGATCGATTCCGCGATCCTGGCGAAACCGGGATCAGCCGCCGCGAGCAGGATCACGACGACGGCCACGATTACATTGGCCGCCAGTATGCACCCCAGGACCAGCCGCCGGTGCGCCCAGAAATGCGCGTCCATGTCGATCCTGGCCTCGGCGCCTTCGGCTGAAACGCGCGGAAAGGTCACGCTGGCGGCGACATAGAAGGTCGCTGCGATCAGCAGCGCGACGATCATGACGAAGGTGTTGAACGGCGCGCCGCGAAAGATCACCCACGCCTGGTTCCAGAAGGTGACGATGTCGATGGCCACGAACAACGCCAGCGCCGGCGTCAGCCAACCGACTCGGATGCGGTCCTTCTCATGCAGGACTCGGGCGAAACCGCCGACCAGTTCGGCGACGGACAGACCCAGCAACAGGCCATAGAAGCTGAAAAAGAACTCGAACGCGCTCAAACGCCACCCCCTGGCCAAGGAGGCAAGCTAGACGGTTCGCCGCCGCACCGCCAGTCGCCGGCTCAATCGACCGGCGATGCGACGACGCCTTAGTAAGTTCGGCGTTTCGACATCGTTCATTCGCTCGATCGCATTGTTGTCGCTGCTCACGCGGACGCTACTTCCAGATGGGCGTCCCGTCGCCGGGCAGGCCGAGCCTGTCCCAGATGTCGGAAACCCGCTCGATCACGGCCTGATCCATGCGAATTTCCTCGCCCCATTCCCGCTTCGTCTCCGGCGGCCACTTGTCCGTGGCGTCCAGGCCGATCTTGGAGCCCAGACCGCTCTCGGGGCTGGCGAAGTCCAGATAGTCGATGGGGGTCGACTCGATCACCGTGATGTCGCGCGCCGGGTCCATCTTGGTCGAGATGGCCCACATGACGTCCTTCCAGTCGCGGGCGTCGATGTCGTCGTCCACGACGATCACCCACTTGGTGTACATGAACTGGCGCAGATAGCTCCACACGCCCAGCATCACCCGCTTGGCGTGGCCCGGATAGGCCTTCTTCATAGACACCACGGCGATGCGGTAGCTGCACCCCTCGGGCGGCAGCCAGAAGTCGATGATCTCGGGAAACTGCTGGCGCAGCAGGGGAATGAAGACCTCGTTCAGAGCCTCGCCCAGCACGCTCGGCTCGTCGGGCGGCCGGCCGGTGAAGGTGGTCAGATAGATGGGGGCCTTGCGCATGGTGATCGCGCTGACCTTAAAGACCGGGAATTTCTCGACCGAGTTGTAGTAGCCGGTGTGGTCGCCATACGGGCCTTCGTCCTCGAACTCGTCCAGCAGGACATGACCTTCCAGGACGATCTCGGCCTGGGCCGGGACCATCAGCGGCACGGTCTTGCAGGCGACCAGCTCGGCCTTGGCCCCGCGCATCAGGCCCGCGAACTGATATTCCGACAGGGTGTCCGGCACTGGCGTCACCGCCGCCAGGATGGTCCCCGGATCGGCGCCCAGCACCACGGCGCAGGGCAGAGGCTCGCGCTTCCCGGCCTTCTTGTGCCGGGCGTAGTGCTGGGCCCCGCCGCGATGCGCCAGCCAGCGCATGATGGCCTTGTCCTTGCCCAGCACCTGCATCCGATAGATGCCCAGGTTGAAATCGTCCTCGCGCTCGTCCGACGGTCCCTTGGTGACGACCAGGCCCCAGGTGATCAGGGGCGCCGGCTCGCCGGGCCAGCACGACTGGACCGGCAACGCCGTCAGGTCGATCTGGTCACCCTTCAGCACCACCTCCTGCACGGGAGCCTTCTTCACCGTCTTTGGCCGCATCGACATGACAGTCTGCGCCAGCGGCAGCATCTCCATCGCATCGCCCAGGCCGCGCGGCGGGGTGGGATTTCTCAGGAAGGCCAGCAGTTCGCCAACCTCGCGCAGTTCGCCGGCGGTGGCGCGCGTCTTGCCCTCCAGCGTCACCCCCATCGCCACCCGCTTCACCGTGCCGAACAGGTTGGCCAGGCAGGGGATGGGGCTGATTGATCCGTCCGGCATGACCGGCTTTTCGAACAGCACGGCCGGGCCGCCGTTTCGCAGCAGCCGGGTCTGGATTTCGGTCATCTCCAGCACGGTGGAGACGGGCTCGGACACCCGCACCAGTTCGCCGTCGGCTTCCAACTGGTCGATGAAGTCGCGAAGGGATTTGTAGGCCATGCGGCGACGCTTAGGCGGCTCGTGGCCCGCTGTCACGCACGGCGCGCGCCAGGGCGCGATCCAGCGCCACCAGCGCCAGTCCCACTGCCAGGAACAGGCCCAACATCACGCCGCTCCACAGGGCGGTCCTGCCCCATCCCAGCGCGGGCGCATTCAGGAACCAGTACGGCCACCAGCCCGAGACGAAGCCGTGGATGAAGGTCCAGACGACATAGGCCAGCGGGTAGCCCAGCCACCTGATCGGATCACGCCATCGCAGCCGCCCCTTGGGCGTGAACATCAGCCAGTCCAGCACCACGCCGATCGGCATCACATAGTGCAGCAGGCCGTTGGCCAGCCAGGCCAGCCCCTGCGGCGCCCAGGTCTGCGCCAGCAGGAAGTGATAGGTCAGGCCCACCACCGCGATGGACATGGCCAATGCCGCCCGCACCCCTTCATCCGCCGCCCACCGTCCCACGCGGCTGTCGGGCCAGACCAGCGGCGCGGTCAGGATCACCGCCGCCGCCAGATTGGTCAGGATGGTGAAATAGCTGAAGAAGTTGACGGTCAGGCCGGGAACGGCCTGGGACTCGGCCGGCCCGACCATCAACAGATACTGCAGGGCCAACGCCGCCCAGCCGACGACGGCGAAGGTCGAACGCCATAGACGTGGCCGATCGCGCGCCCGCAGCACAGAACGCCTCCCTGTAAACGGTCAGGCCTCAGTCTTGTCCCATTCGAACGTCGGGTCCAGCCAATCGCCCAGCCGTTCGCCCCGATCCAGCGCATCTATCCGCTGCACGTCCTCACCGGACAGTTCGAAATCGAAGATGTCGAAGTTCTCGCGCGCCCGCGATTCCTTGGTCGAGCGGGGGATGGCGATGATCCGGTGCTGGATCAGCCAGCGCAGCGTGACCTGGCCATTGGTCTTGCCGTGGGCCCTGGCGATCTCGCTGATGGTCGGGTCGTCGGCGATCTTGCCCTGGGCCAGCGGAGACCAGGCCGTGATCGACGATCCCAGTTCCGCGGCGGTCGCGACCAGCTGGTCCACGCCGAGATAAGGATGGTGCTCGACCTGGTCGGTGATCAGCCGGGCCTTCGACAAGGCCTGCGCCCGGCGGAATTCCTTGGACGGGAAGTTGGACAGGCCGATGGACCGGGTCAGCCCCTCTTCCTTGGCCGCGTTCAGCGCGCCCAGCGTCTCTTCGAAAGACGGCGTCGCCTTGGGCCAGTGCAGCAGCAGCAGGTCCGGCGTCGCGCCCAGATTGTCGACCGATTCCTGCGCTTGTTTCAGCAGGGCGTCGTGGCTGAAGTGATCGACCCAGATCTTGGTGGTCAGGAAGAAGTCTTCGCGCGCCACGCCCGAATCGCGGATGCCGTCCCCGACCGCCTGTTCGTTCTTGTAAATCCAGGCGGTGTCGATGTGACGGTAACCGATCCGCAGCGCCTCGGCGACCATGCGGCGCGCGTCGTTCGGCTCCAGCTGCCAGGTCCCGAATCCCAGCAGCGGAATCTCTACGTCGTCGACTGTGATCGTGGGTTGGTCGCCATAAGCCATCGGGCGTTCCTTTGCGTCTTTCGGGGACGGCTCAGTTAGGCGTCCGGCGCCGTATCCGAAAGGGCGCGGTCGAACCGATGCTGGATTTCTTCTGGGCGGGAGAGCGGATCGCGCGGCGTCCGCCGCCTTCACCAGCCTTCTGGGCGCGATCCGGCGCCATCGCTTCTCCAGCGCCGCCCGCAGCCAGGCGGGATCGACCGAGGCGATTCGCGCCAGCACGATGGGGTGGTCGCGATAGTGGTCGGTGAAATGAAAGGTCGCGGGGTCCGTCTCGATCAGCAGCTCGCGCTCATCCAGATTGTCCAGATGCACCACGATGCTGTCGTCCAGCCGAGGCCTCAGCCAGGTGAAGAACCGCCCCGCCACCTTGAACGACGGCTCGCCATAGGACACCCCGTCCTCGACGCCGGGAAACGACAGCAGCAGGGCGCGAACCTCGTCGTGGGTCATCGGCCTTCATCTCCGATCCGCTCGGGGCGGGCGCCTCCAGCCTATTCTTCTTGCCGACGACGTCGAGTCGTGGCGCGGCCCAAAGAAAAAGGCCGCGTCCCATCGGAACGCGGCCCTGATCTGGCTTGTATCGACGATCCTATTCGATGTCTTCGTTCAGCAGGCCGACCTTGAAGAAGCCGTTCTCCTGCATCGTGTTCATAACTTCCATGAACTGCGAATATTTCACTTCTGGCTGGGCGCGGACGAAGACGCGCTCTTCCTGGCAACCACGACCGGTCGGGTTGCCCAGGGCGGCGCAGACGTCGGCGGCCAGGTTGTCGATCGAGGACTGGTTCTCGGCGATGAACAGCTGACCGTTTTCCTGGATGGTGATGTACACCGGCTCCTTTTCCTCGGTCGGGTTCACCGGCGGCTGCGCGGGCGGCAGGTCGAGGCGGATCGACACCGTCGCCATCGGCGCGGCGACCATGAAGATGATCATGAGCACCAGCAGAATGTCGATGAACGGCGTGATGTTGATATCCGCCGTCTGTTCGATCGTGTGCTTGTCCCCGCCGGAACCACCGAGCTTGGCAGCCATGCATCGTCTCCGTTAACTCGCCGAACGCGGTCCGCGCCGACATTTCCCTATGGATAGCCCTGAGGCTTACGGGGTTCTTGGCGTCCCGCTGCACGCTTGTAAAGCGCTTCTCAACGATCCGGCGTTCCCGAACGTCAATTACACGCCGAACGGGCGGCCTTACGCCTTCGCCAGCTTCAAAAAACGGTCCATCAGGGCAGGATCATCCTTGAAGGCGCCGGTGAAGCGGGTGGTGATGGTCGAAACGTGCCGGTGATGCACCCCGCGCGTGGTCATGCACTGGTGCTCGGCGTCCACCAGCACCGCCACGCCCCTGGGCTTCAGGTTCGATTCGATGGCGTCGATGATGTCGTTGGTCAGGGTCTCCTGGTTCTGGAGCCGCCGTGCGAAGATCTCGACAACCCGCGCCAGCTTGGAGATGCCGACCACCTTCTCACCGGGCAGATAGGCGACGTAGGCCTTGCCCAGGAACGGCGCCATATGGTGCTCGCAGTGGCTCTCGACCTCGATGTCGCGCAGGATGACCATGTCGTCATAGCCGGTCACGTCCTCGAAGGTGCGGCTCAGTTCCTTGGCGGCGTCGGCCTCATAGCCGTCGAACCATTCGCCATAGGCGTCCACCACCCGCTTGGGCGTGTCGACCAGGCCCGGGCGCTCGGGATCGTCGCCGGCCCAGGCGATCAGGGTCCGCACGGCCTCCAGCGCTTGCTCGCGGCTGGGGCGCTTGGCGGTTTGCTCGTCGCTGACGAGGACGGGCTTGGCGGGGATGACGCTCATGAACTCGATTTTCCGGCCGGGGCGGACGGGGCCGCCCGGTTTGTCTTCTACAATCCGTCGGGACTGTATATCAGGCCGCTATATGGGACGGACCCTCCGTCTCGCAAGAAAACTGAAGCCGTCTTCTCCATGCCGCTGCACATCCACGACACCCTGCGCCGTGAAAAGCGCCTGTTCGAGCCTCGCGATCCGAACCGGGTGACCCTCTATGTCTGCGGCCCGACGGTCTATGACTACGCCCATATCGGCAACGCCCGCCCGCCGGTGGTGTTCGACGTGCTGGTGCGGTTGCTGCGCCGGACCTACGGGCCGGACAAGGTCGTCTATGCCCGGAACGTCACCGACGTGGACGACAAGATCAACCAGAAGGCCGCGCGCGAAGGCGTGCCGATCGGCGAGGTCACGGCCCGCTACGAGGCGGCCTATCTGGCCGACATGGCGCTGCTGAACGTCTCACCGCCCGACATCGCCCCGCACGTCACCGACTATATCGCCGCCATCGTCGACCAGATCCAGGCCATAGTCGACGCCGGCTGCGCGTATGCCGCCGAGGGCCATGTCCTGTTCGACGTCTCGTCCTATCCGTCCTACGGCGCCCTGTCGGGCCGGAACCTGGACGACATGATCGCCGGCGCCCGTGTCGAGGTCGCGCCCTACAAGAAGAACCCGCACGATTTCGTCCTGTGGAAGCCGTCCAAGGCCGACGAGCCGTCCTGGTCCTCGCCGTGGGGGGAGGGGCGTCCCGGCTGGCACATCGAATGCTCGGCCATGATCGAACGGACCCTGGGCCTGCCCATCGACATCCACGGCGGCGGCGTCGACCTGGTCTTCCCTCACCACGAGAACGAGATCGCCCAAGGGGTCTGCGCCCACGGCCACGCCCACGAAGCCCAGGCGCACGACGAATACGCCCGCTACTGGATGCACAACGGCTTCCTGACCGTGGACGCCGAGAAGATGTCCAAGTCGATCGGCAACGTCCTCTTGCTGCACGACCTGGTCCAGGCCATGCCGGGCGAGGTCGTTCGCTGGGCGCTGCTCAGCGCCCACTACCGCCAGCCGCTGGACTGGAACCAGGCCCTGCTGGATCAGTCCAGGAAGGCGCTGGATCGTCTCTATGGCGCCCTGCATCGCTCGTCCGGCGTCGAGACGCCCGATCTCGATCCCCCCGCCGACTTCCTGAAGTCCATCGAAGACGACCTGAACACGCCCGGCGCCATGGCGGCCCTGTTCGCCCTGTCCAGCGAGATCGAGCGCGGCATGACCGCCGGCGACCATGCCGCCGTGGCCCAGGCGCGCGGCCGCCTGATCGCCTGCGCCTCGATCCTGGGCGTGCTCCAGGCCGACCCCGCCGCCTGGCTGGAAGGCGACGTCTCCGACGTCCTGCGCGTCGAGGTCGAGGCCCTGCTGGACCAGCGCGCCGCGGCCCGCGCCGCCAAGGACTGGCCCGAGGCCGACCGCATCCGCGACCGCCTGAACACGCTGAACGTCGTCGTCATGGACGGCCCCGACGGCGCGACCTGGCGGATGAAGGGTTAGGCTTGAGGCTTCGACCCGCTGCTCGCCCCTGTCAGGCGTAGTTGAAGCTGATGGAGATGCGGTCGGACCTGGCTTGGTTGGTCGGGACCTCGTGCCGCAGCCAGCTTTCCCACATCAGCACCGTGCCCGCCTTGGGCCGCAGATAGACGAAGGGACGCTCGGCCTCGGATGCCTCGTCGGTCACCGATGGACGCGCCATCATGAAGGGCAGGCGCGGGTCTTCCAGTTTCAGCGACGAGGCGCCGTCGGGCACGTCGATATAGACGGTGCCGGACAGGAAGGCGTGCGGGTGGATATGGCCGGTATGGCCGCCGCCGGGCTTCAGGATGTTGACCCACAGATTGTCGAGACGGGGTTTCCGGGCCAGGTCGAAGTTCAGCAGCCGGGCGTAGGCGACGGCGTGGCGGTCCAGGTGGCGTTTCAGTTCCGCGAACTCGGGGAAGCGCTGGGGCAGGTCGTTCAGCGAACCGTAGGAGGTGTAGCCCCGGTAGGCGTTGGCGCGGCACCAGCGGCGGCCCGCCTCGTCCTCTTCCGCCATCATGCGGACGACGTCGATCAGCTCGGCGTTGAAATCGGCCCAGCCCCGACCCTCGGCGAGGGAGGCTTCATAGACCTGTGTGACGAAGAGGGGGCGCAGGGACATGGGCAAGGCTTAAAGGTTGGGGGGCGGCGTGAGAAGGGTCGTGCGCGGCCTCTCGCGCGCTCTGCACGATCCGGCTAAGGATGGCGAATGTTCAAGTCTGTCCTTGTCGCCAATCGCGGCGAAATCGCCTGCCGCGTCTTCCGCACCGCCAAGCGGATGGGGATTCGCACCATCGCCGTCTATTCCGAGGCCGACGCCCAGGCGCTGCATGTGCGCGAGGCCGACGAGGCGGTGCTGATCGGACCAGCGGCGGCGCGCGAATCCTATCTGGACGGGGCCAAGGTTCTGGCGGCGGCCAAGGCGACGGGAGCGGAGGCGATCCATCCCGGTTACGGCTTTCTGAGCGAGAACGCCGAGTTCGCAGAGGCCGTCGCGGCGGCGGGCCTGGTCTGGATCGGGCCGGACCCGGCGTCGATCCGGGCCATGGGGCTGAAGGACGCGGCCAAGGACCTGATGATCCGGGCCGGGGTGCCGGTGACGCCGGGCTATCAGGGCGCGGACCAGTCGGAGGAGACCCTGACGGCCGAGGCGGCGCGGATCGGCTATCCGGTGCTGATCAAGGCGGTCGCGGGCGGCGGCGGCAAGGGGATGAAGCGGATCGACGACCCCGCCGATTTCGCTGCCGGCCTGGCCAGCGCCAAGCGAGAGGGCGCGGCGGCCTTTGGCGACGACCGGGTGCTGATCGAACGCTACATCACCCGGCCGCGCCACATCGAGGTGCAGGTGTTCGGCGACAAGCACGGCGATGTCGTCCACCTGTATGAGCGCGACTGTTCGCTGCAACGCCGCCACCAGAAGGTGATCGAGGAGGCGCCGGCGCCGGGCATGAGCGAGGCCGTGCGCGCCGCCGTCACCGGAGCCGCGATCAAGGCGGCCAAGGCCGTGAACTATGTCGGCGCAGGCACCATCGAGTTCATCGCCGACGCTTCCGACGGGCTGAAGGCGGACGGCGTCTGGTTCATGGAGATGAACACCCGGCTTCAGGTCGAACACCCCGTGACCGAGAGCGTGACCGGCGTCGATCTGGTCGAATGGCAGTTTCGGGTTGCGGCGGGCGAGCCGATCCCGCTGAAGCAGGACGAGATCAGGCTGAACGGCTGGGCCATGGAGGCGCGGCTGTATGCGGAAGACCCGGCCAACGGCTTCCTGCCCTCAATCGGCAGGCTGGAGCATTTCGTGATGCCGGAAGGCATCCGCGTGGACACCGGCGTCGAGCAGGGCGGCGAGGTCAGCCAATTCTATGACCCGATGATCGCCAAGCTGATCGTGCATGAGCCTACGCGCGAGGCGGCGGCGGCGCGCCTGGCCGAGGCGGCGGGCGAGGTCGAGGTCTGGCCGGTCAAGGCCAATGCGGGCTTCCTGAAACGGTGCCTGGTCCATCCGCGCTTCGTGGCGGGGGATGTGGATACGGGCTTCATCGCGGCGGAGGAGGCGGCCTTGCAGCCGGTCGAATCCGACGAGGCGACGCTGGCGGCGCTGACGCTGATCGCAGAGGCGGCGTCGGAAGGCGTCGAGGCCGGATCGGATCGGTTCAGCCCCTGGGGCGGCCAGCCGGGCCTGTCCTATGGTGTTCGGCTGAACGCGACGCCGCAAACGACGGTCTGGGCCCATGTGGACGGTCAGGGCGTGTCGGCGCCTGTGACGCCGGTGGAGACGGGCTGGCGCGGGCCGCTGGGCGAACTGGCGCATGTGGGGTTCGACCAGGTGCAGGCCGGGGACCGGCTGTTCGGCTATCAGGCCGTGGACGACGGCTTCGTGCTGTTCGTCGATGGCGAGGCGCGGCGGGTGACGCCGTATCGCGCGGCGCGGGGCGGGAACGCCGGGGCCGTGTCCGACGGTTCTCTGCGCGCACCCATGCCGGGCAAGATCGTCGCGACGCCGGCCAAGGTCGGGGACAGGGTGGTCAAGGGCCAGCCAGTCGTCGTGCTGGAGGCCATGAAGATGGAGCACGCCCTGACCGCGCCGTTCGACGGCGTGGTCGAGAGCGTTTCGTCCAACGTCAGGGATCAGGTGACGGAAGCGACCGTGCTGGCCGTGGTGAAGGCGGACCTGTCCGAAAAGTAATGCGGACGGCTGCATCCGGCGGGGCGGGCGGGAGCCTCTGATCCCTATCGTCGTCGGAGAATCCCGTGTTCAGAACCCTTGTCGTCGCCTCGGTCCTGGCCATCGCCTGTTTCGCACCCGCCGCCGCATCGGCGCAATCCGCCCAAGCCACGACACCGCCTGAGCCGATTCAGGTCATGATCGTGGGATCGTCCCATTTCGACAATCCGGGCCTGGACCTGAACAATGTCGTCGTCGATCCGGTGACGACGCCGGCGAAACAGGCCGAACTGGCGGCGGTGGCCGAGGGGTTGAGGCGGTTCCATCCGACGGCGGGGGCGCTGGAACGGGTGGCCGAGGACAAGACCACCCTGCTGGACCAGGTCTATCCGTCGTTCCAGCCGTCCAGGCTGCTGACCAACACCGACGAGCGGTATCAGATCGCCTACAGGCTGGCGAACCTCGAGGGGCTGAGCCGGGGCTACGCCATCGACGAACAGCCCGAGGAGGGCGGGCGCGACTACTTCCCGTTCGACAAGGTCCAGGCCTGGTTCACGGCCCGTCACCGCGAGGCCGAATTCGAGGCCCTGAACGCGCCGGCCGCCGCCTACGCCGCCGACCTGTCCGAGCGCCAGAAGCATGAGACGCTGGGCCAACTGCTGGCCGAGGACAGCAGCCCGGATCACCCGATCGGCGGCAACATGGCTCTGTATTACGGCCTGCTGAAGTTCGGCGACGGCGTCGAGCAGCCGGGCGCGGAGCTGAACGCCGCCTGGTACGAGCGCAACGCCAAGATCTTCACCAAGCTGATGACCGTGGCCCGGCCCGGCGACCGGATCGTGGTCGTGTTCGGGGCCGGTCACGCCTATTGGCTGCGCCATTTCGTGCAGAACACGCCGGGCTTCCAACTGGTCGAGGCCGGGCACTACCTGAATCCGGTCCGTTAGAGCCATCATCAGAAGGCGAGGCTCTGGTCATTCCGGCCCGGCGCGACTAGGTGGGGCGCCATGCCGCTTCACATGATCAAGCTTTGCGTCGGGGTGTCCGACGTCGAATGGCTGGAAAACCGCGCGGCCAACGGCCAGCCGCTGGTGGTGCACACCCGAATGACGCCCAAGAGGGCGACCGAGATCGAGGACGGCGGGTCGCTGTACTGGGTGGTGAAGGGGACAATCGTCTGCCGCCAGCCGATCCTGGACATCGCGACCCTGGGCGAGGGCAAGGCCAGCCGATGCGAGATCACGCTGGAGCCCAGGGTGGTCCGCACCGCGCCGATGGCGCGCCGGCCCTTCCAGGGCTGGCGCTATTTCGAGCCCAAGGACGCGCCGGCCGACATGTCCGAACTGGACGCGGGCGAGGCGCCGGAGGAACTGGCGCGGCAGCTGCGCGAACTGGGCGCCTGGTAGCGAAACGCCCCAATCCGATTGGGAGTTGACCCGGACCGGCGCGCGTGGCCTGTGCCGCGTCCCATGATCCGCCTCAGCCGACAGACCCGTTCGACCTTCCGCGACCTGATGGCCCTGGCCTGGCCGGTGGTGCTGGCGCGGATCGGCATCATGACCATGGGGCTGACCGACGCCATCGTGGTGGGGAATTTCTCCAGCCGGGAGCTGGCGTTTCATTCGCTGGCCTGGGCGCCGACCTCGATCGTGGTGACGACGGCGGTCGGGCTGATGCTGGGCGTGCAGGTGATGACGGCGCGGATGCTGGGCGAGGGACGCCGGCATGCGGTCGGACCGGTGCTGCGGCGCGGCATGGTCTATTCGCTGCAGATCGGCCTGGTGTCGATGGTCGCCCTGATCGCCGTGGGGCCGTGGGGTCTGGGGCTGATCGGTTTGGAGGACGGGCTGGCGGAAGGGGCTGGGCCGGCGTTGGTCGTCTTTTCCCTGTCCATGCCCTTCTATCTGGTGTCGGTCACGGGGCAGTTCTTCCTGGAGGCCTTGGGGCGGCCAAAGCCCGGCATGGTCGCCATGTGGGTGGCGAACGGCGTCAACCTGTTGCTGAATATCGTGCTGGTGCCGGACCTGCTGGGCATCGGTTTCGACGGCGCCTTCGCCTCCGCCTGGGCGACGTTCGGGGCGCGGGCGGCGCTGGCGATCTTCCTGGTGGTCTATATCCTGCGCCTGCCCGAGGCGCGGGCGCTGGGCGTGTTCGATAGGCCCGAGCGCGATCCAAAGGCGGCGCGAGATCAGGTGAAAGTCGGACTGGGCGCCGGGGCCTCCTATTTCATCGAGGTGGGGGCGTTTTCGGGCTTCACCTTCTTCGCGGGGCAGATCGGGGCGGCGGAGACGGCGGCGTGGGCGGTGGTGCTGAATGTCTCGGCCATCGTCTTCATGCTGCCCATGGGACTGTCGTCGGCGACGGCCGTGCTGGTGGGCCGGGCCTATGGGGCAGGCGACGGGCGGAGCGTGCTGAGAAGCGGTCTGGTCGGACTGGGCGTGGTGACGGCCCTGACCTTCATCGTCGCCCTGATCGTCTGGCCCGCCGCGCACCTGATCGTTGGGGCGTACAATCGCGACCCGGCTCTGCTGGCCATCGCCGCGCCCGCGCTGGTCCTGGCGACGCTTTTCTTCGTGGCGGACGGAATCCAGGTGGTGGCGGCCCAGGCGAACCGGGCGGCGGGCGACGTCTGGTGGCCTACCATCATGCATTTCACCGCCTATGGGGCGGTGATGATCCCGCTAGGCTGGGTGCTGGCGCACCATATGGGGATCAACGGGCTGGTGTGGGCGGTGGTGATCGCCAGCCTGGCGTCATCGACGCTGCTGACGGGGCGGTTCGTCCGGGTGGCGCGGCGGATGGCGTAGAATCAACTCTCCCTCCCCTCCAGGGGAGGGGGCTGAGGCGCAGCCGAAGCCGAGTGGGGAGGGCAGTGCGATATATCGTGGACCTCGCCCGATCAGCCATTGCGTCCCTGCCGGGCCGCCCCCACCCCGTCGCTGGCGCGACGACCCTCCCCGGAGCGGGGAGGGAGAGGTGACGGCGCGGTCGTCTCTGTCTATATCCCTGCGCTTCCCCGAACTCCTGGACGATCATGGCCCGCATCCTCATCACCTCGGCGCTGCCCTACATCAACGGCATCAAGCACCTGGGGAATCTGGCGGGCTCGATGCTGCCGGCCGACGTCTGGGCGCGGTTCAAGCGGGCGCAGGGGCATGAGGTGCTCTACATCTGCGCCACCGACGAGCACGGCACCCCGGCCGAATTGGCCGCCGCCGCCGCCGGCCAGGACGTGCGGACCTATTGCGACGAGCAGCACGAGATTCAGAAGCAGGCGGGCGAGGCGTTCGGCCTGAGCTACGACTGGTTCGGACGGTCGTCGAACCCGCAGAACCATCGCCTGACGCAGCATTTCGCCGAGGCGCTGGAGAAGAACGGCCTGATCGAGGAGCGGGTGGATCGGATGATCTATTCGATCGACGACGCCCGCTTCCTGCCCGACCGCTATGTCGAGGGGACCTGCCCGCATTGCGGCTATGACAAGGCGCGGGGGGATCAGTGCGACAACTGCGGGCGACTGCTGGACCCGACCGACCTGATCGATCCCTATTCGGCGGTGTCGGGTTCCCGGAACCTGGAGGTGCGCGACACGCGCCACCTCTATCTGTTGCAGACCAGGATCGAGCCGGAAATCCGCGCCTGGGTGGACGGCAAGACCGGCTGGCAGCCGCTGGCGAAATCCATCGCCTACAAGCACCTGGACGAGGGGCTGATCGACCGGGGCATCACCCGCGACCTGGCCTGGGGCGTGCCGGTGCTGAAGGACGGCTTTCCCCGGCCGGGCATGGAGGACAAGGTCTTCTACGTCTGGTTCGACGCCCCCATCGAATATATCGGCGCGACCGAGGAATGGGCCGATGCGACCGGGAACACCTGGCGCGACTGGTGGCGTCTAGACGAGGGCGCCGAGGACGTCCGCTATGTCCAGTTCATGGGCAAGGACAACGTCGCCTTCCACACCGTCAGCTTCCCCGCGACCATCATCGGCTCGGGCGAGCCGTGGAAGACGGTTGACCAGCTGAAAGCCTTCAACTGGTTGAACTGGTACGGCGGCAAGTTCTCGACCAGCCAGAAACGCGGCGTCTTCATGGACCAGGCGCTGGAACTGCTGCCGGCGGATTACTGGCGCTGGCGCTTGACGGCCTACGGCCCGGAACATGCGGATTCGGCCTTCACCTGGGAGGACTTCCAGGCCTCGACCAACAAGGACCTGGCCGACGTGCTGGGGAACTTCGTCAACCGGATCGTCAAGTTCACCGAATCCAAGTTCGACGGCGTCGTGCCCGAAGGCGGCGAGGCCGGACCGCTGGAAATCAAGTTGGAGGCCGACATCCGCGCCGCCGTCGCGGAAGCCGCCGAACAGTTCGAGGCGATGGAGTTCCGAAAGGCCGCCGCCGCCGTGCGCGCCGCCTGGGTGCTGGGCAACGAATATCTTCAGGAGGCCGCGCCGTGGACGGCGCTGAAGACCGACCGCGACCGGGCGGCCGTGGGCGTGCGGACGGGGCTGAACCTGGTGGCGCTGTTCGCGCGGTTGGCCGCGCCGATCCTGCCGTTCTCGGCGGAAAAGATCGCGGCCTCGGTCGGTTCGAGCGACCTGAGCTGGCCGGGCGCGGACGAGGCGGTGCTGAACGCCCTGCGGGTCGGTCAGGCCGTGGCGGCGCAAGGGGTGCTGTTCGCCAAGATCGAGGACGCCCAGGTGGCGGAGTGGTCCGAACGGTTCGGCGGCGCGGAAGCCTGATCCGGCGCGATGATCCAACTGTCGCCCCTGACCGATCCACAGCGCGCCACGATCCGCGAGCGGCTGGCGCGCACGGGACGGGCGCAGATCGACGGGGTGCTGGCGCCCGCCGACGCCCAGGCGCTGTATGAGGCGGCGACGACGGCGGATTATAACGTCGTGACGCGGCGTGGATCGGGTCATGTCGATCTGCCGGCGGCGTGGCTGGCGTCGCTGGAGCCGAGGCGGAAACAGGCTCTGGGTCAGGCGGTTCAGGTCTCGGCCCAGGGCGACTTCCAGTATCTGTACGACAATCACCCGATCCATGACCTGGTGCAGGACGGACGGGCGGCGCCGGTCTGGCGCGACGTGCTGGCCTTCCTGAACGGCGAGGCCTTCCTGGGACTGATGCGGGAAGTGACGGGCGAGGCGCGCATCGCCCTGGCCGACGCCCAGCTGACCCGCTACCGCGCCGGCCATTTCCTGACCGAGCATGACGATCACGCCGAGGGCAAGAACCGCTTCTTCGCCTATGTGCTGAACCTGACGCCGGTCTGGCGGATCGAATGGGGCGGCTTGCTGGCCTTCCACGGCGCGGACGGCAATGTGGCCGAGGCCTTCACCCCGCGCTTCAACACCCTGAACCTGCTGAGGGTGCCGACGCCACATTCGGTGACCCAGGTGGCGCTGTCGGCGGGGGCGGATCGGATTTCGGTCACGGGCTGGCTGCGCGGCGCCTGATCGCGGTCTAACCGGCCTCTTCGGCGAAGACGACCGGAAGTCCGGCGGCGTGCCAGGCCTGGATGCCGCCGATCAGGTTGAACAGCGGCTGGCCGTCGCGCGCGGTCGGGCCGACGAAGGCGCAGACCTGGTGGCTGCGGCCGCCCTTCAGGCACTGGACGATGATCTTCCTGTCGGCGGGCAGGTCCAGCGCCTCCCAGGCGGCGGGCATCTGGCTGAGCGGGGCCAGGACGGCGCCCTCGATACGGGCGGCGGCGAACTCGTCCGGTTCGCGCACATCGACCAGGACGGCCTCGCCCGATTGCAGCCAGGCGGCCGCCTCTTCGACGCTGACGGTGGCGACGGTCATTGGGCAGCTCCAGGAACGGCCGGTTCGGCCGGGGTCGGCGTCGGGCTGGTCTCGGCGCGCTTGCGGCCCATGTGCTTGGCGGCTTCGGCCTCGTCGATGTCGAGGAAGGCCGGGGCGGCGGCGTTGAACTGTTCGGTATGGCCGGTGCGGACCACCACTTGGCGCGCACCGTCCCAGATCATGTGCAGGGCGACATAGAGGACGATGACCAGGCCGATATAGCCGATCCAGCTGAAGCGATGCAGCAGCTTGGCGATATAGGTGGCGGCGACCCCCATCAGGCCGATCGACAGCACCAGGCCGAAGACCATGATCCACGGATGCTCGTGCGCCGCGCCGGCGACGGCCAGCACATTGTCCAGCGACATGGTGATGTCGGCGATCATGATCTGGATCAGGGCGGCGCCGAAGGACTTGCGCTTCAGGCCCAACTCCTCGGGCGAGGGGCCGGTGCCGTGCTCGATGCTCATGGCCAGCTGAAGCTCGGCCTCCGCCTCGGCCTGGTCGTGGGTCGCCTGCTCGCGCAGTTCGCGCCACATCTTCCAGCACACCCAGAGCAGCAGCAGGCCGCCCGCGAGCAGCAGACCCACCAGCACCAGAAGCTGCACGGTGATCAGGGCGAAGCCGATCCGCATCACCACGGCGGCGGCCAGGCCGATCAGAATGGCCTTCTTACGCTGTTCCTGCGGCAGGGCGGCGGCGGCCAGGCCCACGGCGACGGCGTTGTCGCCGGCCAGGACCAGATCCATCATGACCACCTGGCCCAGGGCCGTGGCCTGGCTGGCGAGTTCGGGGGAGGAGAGGAAATCCATCTCCGCTCTCTACCTCCGGCGCCGGCCTCTGTCAGCCGCGTTGCGCGCGCGCCGCCTCATAAAGCGCGACGGCGGCGGCGTTGGAGACGTTCAGGCTCTCGAAACCGCCCGGCATGGGGATCTTGGCCAGGACGTCGCAGTGTTCGGCGACCAGTCGGCGGATGCCGTCGCCCTCGGACCCCATGACCAGGACGGTCGGCTGGCGGTCCAGCGCCTCCTCCAGCGTCTGTTCGCCCGAACCGTCCAGGCCGACGGCGCGCCAGCCCAGGTCGGCCAGGCGTTCCAGGGCGCGCGACAGGTTGGTCACCCGCGCATGGGGCAGGCGTTCGGTGGCCCCCACCGCCGCCTTGGCCAGGGCGCCGGCCAGGGCGGGGGCGTGGCGGTCCTGAACGATGATTCCCCGTGCGCCGAAGGCCAGGGCCGAGCGGAAGATGGCGCCGACGTTCTGGGGATCGGTCAGCTGGTCCAGCATGACGATGACGCCTTCAGCTGGATCGGCCAGGTCGTCCAGCGACACGCCCTCCAGCGGCTGGACCTTGAAGGCCAGGCCCTGGTGCACGGCGCCGGCGGGCAGCATCCGGGTCAGGGCCTGGACATCGACGACCTCGATCCTGTGGCCATGGGCCAGATCGCCGGCCTCGATCTCGGCGGCGCGCTCGGGCGTGGCCAGCAGGCGGCCCGTGCCGCGACGCACGGGATTCGCCAGGGCGGCCAGGACCGGGTGACGGCCCCAGAGGAAATTGTCGGCGTCCGCCTTGCTCCGATCCGGCGAACGCGGCGGGCGCGACGCGTCCTGACGCCCGGCAAACCCTTGCGCAGCGGGATTTTGAGCCTTGTCGCGCGGGCCGGAAGGGCGGCTTGCGAAGGCCTGTTTTTTACCGCTTTTACGGTCGTTGCGTTCTGATTTCGACGACACTATAAGACGCCCTCCGATTTGGAGCCCCAAGGGCTTTTCGGGTCTGGGCGCCCCCTCTATCGCAGAGGAGGCGACAAGCCGAAGGCTTTTGTTTCGTCCCGCTTGATTATGGGCGGAACGAGGGGTCCGGCGGTTCGACAAGGCGCGCTGGGGGAATGTCCCGAGCGGCAAAGGGGGGGGACTGTAAATCCCCTGCGTAAGCTTCGTAGGTTCGAGTCCTACTTCCCCCACCACGCGCCTTGGACGGACACGACGGATCAGGACGACGGAGAGGAACCGGCTGCGGCGTTCCCTTAAAGAACTTCCGCAGTCTCCGCGCGGGTATAGCACAATGGTAGTGCAGCAGCCTTCCAAGCTGAGGATGTCGGTTCGATCCCGTCTACCCGCTCCAGGTTTTTTCAGCACAGCGCCCCTCCGCTGACGGACCAGGGCCTCGAGGAGTTTTGGCCATGGCCAAGGAAAAGTTCGAACGCACGAAGCCGCACTGCAACATCGGCACGATTGGTCACGTTGACCACGGCAAGACGACGCTGACGGCGGCGATCACGATGACGCTGGCGAAGGCCGGCGGG
>Ga0160433_100048_pt1 | contig 137163 bp, 91 predicted proteins | sample HID1972K_E0MG_FD_108235 | JGI IMG/M metagenome (GOLD analysis project Ga0160433, IMG submission 108235) | Enriched pill bug-associated microbial communities from UW Madison campus, WI, USA - HID1972K_E0 MG | ecosystem: Host-associated > Arthropoda: Insects > Digestive system > Unclassified ...
ACCAAAAAGCCTTTCAGCACACACTGGAAGGCTTTTTACATGAGAGGGAGTTTAGCTCAGCTGGTTTAGAGCACTACCTCGACAAGGTAGGGGTCACTGGTTCGAACCCAGTAATTCCCACATTAGAAAAGCCTTTCAGGAAACTGGAGGGCTTTTAGTTTTACCAGGCCTATAAAACCATTAAAGTTAAGCGTTGGTTTCAAGTCTGATGGTATCATTATCTGAATTCTGTGACAGTTGTTGATATCGGGAATTGAGGCAACTTAACTTCGCAATACAGAAGATGGAACCTTTGTTGCAGGAACGAATAGCATAGTAAAGGGATTTCGGTTAAAGGTATGCAGCTCTTTGTCTTCTACTTTGATTGCAAGGATTACCACATTAGTTAAAAAAACGTCATAATATTTTTATATTCGCTTTAGACTAATGCCTGAACCTTATTAACGTTAATTATCATGAAACCTGCCCTGTATATCGATCTGAAACTTTCAGTGATGATAGCCTCGCTGCTTGTCCTTTTTGTTTTCAAAGCAGGATCTCAAACCATTAAATTTGACCATTCTCTTGAAAAAGCGATGGAGCTGTCAAAACAGACAGGGAAACCCATATTCCTTTTTATAGATGTTATAACTCCGCCGGTACGATCTTTTAAGTCTGGTCTCGAAGATGCCGACGTGGCAAAACGGTTTAATGCTAGTTTCATCAACGTCAAACTTCCCCGGGATTCTTCTTCATCAAAGTACCTTAAGAACTATTATATCCGTTCCTTCCCTGCTTTCATTTTCCTTGACAAGAGAGGAAATATGCTCTATCGCTCCCACGGCAATTTTAGCTCGCCTGAGGTTTTCAGGAAACTTGCCGACAATGCATTAAACAAGGCGGGATCGGGAGAAACCTTGAGCTCATTTGAAGACAGGTACAAAGCCGGGCAGTTAGCAGCACCGGAAATAAAAGAATATATAAAACTTAAACAGGAACTTGGGCTGAACAATAATGCGGAATTGATTGATGCCTATGTAGATTCCCTGCCGGTGAGTGCCTTAAACGACTACCAGACTGTTTTGTTTATTTTAAAAGCTGGTCCCTTGGTTTATGGGAAGGCCTATAAACTGGCTTATACCAACAGCAAAATCGTAGACAGCATTTACAGTCAGGAAGACCGGGAGGATAGAGTGGCTATAAACAACACTATTATCAATAATAGTTTCCGGAAGGCTGTGGCGGAGAAAGATCTGAAGCTGGCAACATCTATAGCCACCTATTCTCAAAACACTTATCGGAAAGAGAATATTATGGAAGGATACAAAAGTTATCAGACTTATATGCTTTCCTATTATAAGGCGGTTAAGGATACCAGTAACTATTTGAGACAAGCTTCCAGATTTTACAATAATTATTATTACAGGATCAGCGCCGATTCGGCTATGAAACTGGATGCAAAAAAACGGGAGGCTGCAATGAAAAAGGCATCGCAAAACCGGGTGAGTGCTCCGCCCGCCGGGGAGATACCTACAAAGTACAAGCAGATCAGCAGCTACAGCCAGACATCTGTTAGAACGACATCAGTAGCCAATACCTTGAATTCTGCCGCATGGGAGTTCTACCTTACGGGTACACGTAATCAGGAACACCTCATAAATGCTATTAAATGGAGCAGAAGATCCATTGAGCTAAGTCCGGTGTATGCTTATTACGATACGCTGGCACATCTTTTATATCGGTACGGGTTTACGAGTGAAGCAGAAGCCATGCAAAAAGAAGCCGTTAAATTGTCCGCTAGCCAGGGCAGACCTGCTGATAAAGGCCGGATGGAAGGTGAGCTTAGAAAAATACAGAAAGGCACACTATAAAAAAAATTCTCGCAGCATAGTTTCATTCAAAGAAACCTTTCAAGGCGTTCTTTTACTCACAAATCCGGTAATCTGGATCAGCTCTCACGCTTTTCCCGCTTGATCCTTAAAATTCAAAAGAGGTGTCAACGCTGGCAGAAGCATTGATGTACCTGCGCTTACATTTCGTGATCGTCGATGGCATTGCCAATAAGTCTGATGTAATCAGCATCCTCTAGGTCCGTTGATACCCAAATCTGTTCGTCCTTGATCCATTCACGTTCGATAACACCCAATCGTCTATCTTTCTGATAAATGATATATGTATCATTGCCCTGAGGGATAACAAATAGGATGTTACCAGCGATATTGATAGCAAATCTTTCAAATTCCATTCTACAAGCTATTAATGGCATCCGGTTACGGCTATGATTGCTGATCAGGCACCGTAGTGAGATTACCGTGTGATTATCATAATTTACCTCTTGCAGATCCTTTGATCGGGATATGCGGCCGCAGTCTGCATCTTAATATTACATATTTTGATCAACGCTTAGAGCTCTGTTTAGTTTACTTCCTCTTCCTTTAGGTTTGGAATAAGTTACTGCGAATCTGATTAATCAAATACAGAGAACTGTCTGGGAAAACAGAGCCAGCCTTTAAAAATCGCCATTACCCCCCTAAATTGGTTGATTTGACCCCTGTTTTCAGCTGGAAAATGCCATAGATTAGATTTTACTAATTAAGCTATAACCCTATAAAAATTTAACCAATTAACCCCGTATGTATGATTAAACTGTCGACTCTTAAATCGAAGGAGGTTTGTACCCGTGAAATGGGCGTATTAAACCAGAACTGTTTCTATTTCGAATTAACCAATGCCTTACAAAATTTAAATCTCTATTATGAAGCTAACAATTAACTGGCGAAATAATTTCTTCATGTTTTTAATGCTAATTATCCCATGCTTGATTACCGTGGCTCAGGCCCAGGACGGTATTACAGTAAAAGGGGTGGTAACCGATGAAAAAGGAGAAACGCTTCCAGGAGTAAGCGTTAAACTAACAAACAGCACAAGGGGAACTACCACCGATGTGAATGGTAGCTATACCATTGTTGCTCCGCAGGGTAGCTCCCTGGTCTTTACTTATATTGGGTATACTGCAAGGACAGTAACTGCTCGGGAGGGAACTCTTAATGTTGCCTTAAATCCCGATGCGACTGCTACTAATCTCAATGAAGTTGTAGTGGTGGGGTATGGCACGCAAAAAAGGTCGGACATCACCGGATCGGTTGCTTCAGTGTCAAAGGAGCGCCTCTCAAAACTACCTGTTAATAACGTTATGCAGGCTATTCAAGGGGCGGTTGCTAACGTAACCGTTAACCAGGCGTCGTCAATACCCGGTGATGCACCTTCTGTTCAGGTACGTGGCAGAAGTTCAATCAACGCTTCGTCAGAGCCTTTTGTTGTTGTTGATGGAATCCCGTTGACAAAGACTGACGGAAGTATTAATGATATTAATCCGAATGATATCGAATCCGTGGAAATCCTGAAAGACCCGTCGGCCGTAGCGATTTATGGAGTGAACGGCTCAAACGGCGTAATTCTGATCACGACTAAGCGTGGCAATACGGGTAAGCCAACTATCCGTTACAGTACTTATGCGGGCGTGGAGAATGCTACCGATGTATTAGAAGGCGCTTCTCCGGAAGAGATGATAGCGCGATATGCGGAGTACGCGAGAATTAATCAGGCTCCCCTGTTTAACGGAGGACCTGTAAGAAATGAATATGAACTGGAAAACTATGAGAACGGTGTCTCGGTAGACTGGCTTGATGCTGTGATGCAGACGGGCGTTAATCAGAATCATAACCTGAGTTTGAGCGGAGGTAACGAATATGCCAAGTATTATGTTTCGGGCGATTACCTTACACAAAAAGGTGTAGTGTTAGGATATGATTACAAACGTTATTCTTTCCGTCTTAACACAGACATTAAGCCTACTAAGTATCTCACCGTTGGAACCTCTTCATTCATTGCGTCGCATAACCGGGACGGCGGCCGGGCTCACCTTTTAAACGCTACGGCAATGAGCCCCTTTGCGAGAATGTACGAGGCTGATGGGAGGCTTACGCAATTTCCGATGAGGGGGGAGCAGTTATGGACCAATCCCTTGCTTCCGACTACCATTAATCCGGAGCGTCGTCAGTTTAACATGACCTTAAATGGTTATGGCGAGCTGAATTTCGGAGAGCTTGCTAAGCCTCTGGATGGATTGAAATTTAGGTTCAACGCCGGCTACACTTACGTGCCGGGACGTGAAAACTACTATGAAGGAGAAACCGTGTACAATGTAAACGGCCTCGGTAGAATAACCAATACCGAATCGCAAAGCTATACTATAGAAAATATTCTAACCTATAACAAGGATTTCGGCAAGCACCATATAGACTTTACAGGCTTGTATTCTGCCAAACAAAAGTATTGGCAGCGTGCAATTGCTGAAGGACAAATTTTTCCAAACGATGACCTGGGCTGGGGTAACCTGGGTGGAGCCACTACCCAGATTGCATCTTCTATAGCCGATAAATACAACACTCTTTCACAGATGGGTCGTCTAAACTACGGCTATGACAGCAGGTATCTGGCCACTTTTACCGTACGCAGAGACGGATCTTCAGTATTCGGTGCTAATAACAAGTATGGGATATTCCCTGCCGGGGCACTTGCCTGGAACATACACAATGAAGCTTTTATGACACCGATAAAAGATGTTGTAAGTAATCTGAAACTTCGAGTGTCTTATGGCCTCGCCGGAAACGAAGCCATTGGAATCTATCAATCTTTATCGCTTTTGAATACGAATGGCCTTGCAATGGGGGGACAGTCGAGAACAGCTCTTGACGTAAGGGCACTGATGGGAAATCCAACCCTCGAATGGGAAAAGAACAGGTCCTTTAACACCGGGCTTGATTTCGGATTATGGAATAATCGCATAAATGGGACAATAGATTTTTATAAGTCTAATACCTACGATCTATTGCTGGAGCAAAGCCTTCCAAGACTAACTGGTTATGAGAGGGTTTATTCGAATCTTGGCGAAGTGTCTAACACCGGCCTTGATGTAACGTTAAATACCCGGAATATTACTAAAGAAAACTTCACATGGTCGAGTTCGATTGTGTTTGCGACAAACAAGAACAAGATCACCAACCTTTACGGAAATGGTCAGAGTGACGAGGGAAACCGCTGGTTTATAGGCCAGCCTATAGGTGTTATTTATGACTATACAAAAGTAGGCATCTGGCAGGAGGAGGAAATTGCTGCGGGTGTACATACGACCTGGGATGCGAACGCACAAGCGGGTGATGTGAAATTAGCTGATCTTAGCGGAGATGGTAAAATTGATAATAATGACAGATCCATTCTCGGTCAAACAGCACCGAAATGGACGGGAGGTCTTACCAACACCTTCACTTATAAAAATCTTTCGCTGAACGTCTTTATCAACACCGTTCAGGGTGCTCTCAGAGAGAATAGTCAGCTTAGGGTGGCAGGAGATGAGGCGGGTCGCCGGAACTCTCCTTCTGTGATCGGGTACTGGACACCAGAAAACAAAAGTAATGAGTTTCGTTCACTGGGAAATAATTCAAACAGGTACGGGTATGGATTTCCTTCAGACGCAAGTTTTACCCGTCTGAAAGATGTTACATTAAGTTACACCTTACCGGGTTCGTTTGTAGATAAGATTGGTATTGGTAACGTGCAAGTTTATGCCAGCGGCCGTAACTTATATACCTGGACAAACTGGGTAGGATGGGATCCTGAATCACGGGATATTACTCGAGGGTCTGAGTTCTCAGATCTTAACTATCCGATGGTAAGAAGCTTTGTTTTTGGTGCCAACATCACCTTTTAACCTAAGAAATTACAGAATATGAAATACGCTAAATACATATACGCTATCCTTGGGATCACCGCCTTGGCAGTGACGTCTTGCAAGGACGATTTTCTTGAAGAAAAACCTTATTCTCAATACAGCCTGTCGGGACTAAGCAGCTCCACCATTGAGGCCCAGCTTGTTGGTTTACACCGTACCTATGCTGAACTCTGGGGCTATAGTGGTGAACAGGGCTTCTTAGCCGCCTGGCACATCGGCACGGATATCGCCAGTGCCGGTTCTACTCAGGGAGTGGAGAATCCGTTCTATCAATACGCCACCCTGAATCCTGAAAACGGTGCGGTGCGTGTTTTATGGCAACGGTGCTATGACTTTATTAATAATGCGAACATCATCATTGCGGCAACCGGGGAGGATAATAAGGCAGCGAACGCGGAGGCAAGATTCTTTAGAGCATATGCTTACAACACGCTGGTAACCCTATGGGGAGACGTGCCTCTGCTGACCGAGGCGGTCTCCGTTCCGCAGTTTGACTACACCCGTCAGCCGGTTGCCGAAGTCGACAATGTAATTGACGAGGACCTTACGTATGCCATTGCCAATTTGCCTGACGTAGATCAGTCTGGTGTTTATCAAAGCCGTATTAATAAGAACATGGCTCGTCAGTTAGCCGCCGAAGCTTATCTGCGGATAGGAATGAGAGATAATACCTATTTCGGAAAAGCGGAGCAGGCCGCTACGGAAATTATAAGCGGTGCAAAGTATAAGTTGATTGAGGCCAGGTATGGTATATTTACAGGAGAGGGGGGCGACTATTACCGTGACATGTTCCGTTACGGAAATCAGCGCCGTAGTCAGGGCAATACCGAAGCTATCTGGACCTTCGAGATGGAATATAACCGAAATGTGCCGAACGGAACAATTGATAATCCTCAGCATCGCCGCGTTTGGCAGCCATCGTATCATAATTGGGCCGAAATGGTAAACGCCGATTCTTTAGGCGGTCGGGGAAACGGGCGTCTTCGTTTAAGCAACTTTATGAAATATACCGTGTGGCAGGGTCTGCAAGGAGATATTCGTAATAGTAATTACAACATACGCCGGACTACCAATTACAATAAGCCTGGCGTTAGTACAGTGATCGGGATCGATGCAAAAGGATTCCGCGTTGCAGCGAATTCTCCTCTTGCCGTGAGTACAAGAACTATCAAAACCGGTGATAGAGTTATACCGTTTGAAGCAGACAGTTTGCAAAACTGGTATCCATATCCAACCAAATGGGGGGGATATGATCCAGCAGACGACTTTGGCTATGCGTTAGTTAAAGATTATCCTGTAATGCGTTATGGGGAAACCTATTTATTGCGTGCTGAAGCCCGCTTCCGTCAGAACAATCTCGGCGGGGCAGCTGAGGATATCAATGTTTTGCGCGACAGGGCCTTTAAGCTGGCAAGGGCGGCACAGGCTAATCCAAATCTGGGAAGAGTAACGGCAGGCGACATCAATATTGATTTTATTCTTGATGAACGCGCCCGTGAGCTTATTTCAGAAGAAAATCGTCGGATGACTCTTGTTCGTACAAGTAAGCTTAAAGACAGGATTGCTAAAAATGGTGACGCCGGTCCTGCTAATAAGATAATCACTGGTTTCCAGGATTTTAATGTTTTGTTGCCTATTCCGCTACAGGATATTCAGTTGAATAATAAGGAAGGTGAATCGCTTGTGCAGAATCCGGGATATAGTAGGTAAAGACGGAAAGAGCGCTTGAAGACATTTCCCGGCCTTTTGTTTTAAACCTGGTAGCTTCAACAGAGAAGGCCCGAGAGAGATCTTGGGTCTTCTCTGTTTTGAGGGGGTAGAGATTTTTATCATTCGCTTCGACTTTAATATTTTGTGGGCAGAATAGTGCTTCATCATCCTCGGTATAGATGGATTTAAACAATGAGCTGATTGTTGTAGCTAATCGGCTCATGATTTTCATATATTTGAGTTGAATATTTTCATTAATCGGCTCATGGTTTATAACTGGCAACATCCGGACTGGCCCCACTTCGTTTATGATGTAGAAGATTTGCAACCGTTAATTATTGAATTAGCGCACGAGGCCGGCGAAGCAAACGGCATGGTTCTGGGATTACCGGAAGGGCTTAAACAGGAGGCATTACTCCAGTTAATGTTGTCTGAAGCGGTGAAAACATCAGAAATTGAAGGCGAATTTATAAGTAGTGAAGACGTAATGTCTTCTATTCGAAACAATCTTGGATTAAATGATGATCCTGTTTTTATAAAGGATAAGCTAGCAGGAGGTGTGGCTCAACTGATGATAGAAGTACGTAAATCCTTTAATGAACCTTTGCATCTGGATACACTCCTTAACTGGCATCGCATGTTGATGGCAGGTGTAAAGCATATTAATTCAGGACAATGGAGAACGGGAACCGAACCTATGCAGGTTGTTTCTGGTGCTTACGGACGAGAAACTATACATTATGAAGCACCTCCTTCTCCGGAAGTTCCAAAGCAAATGGAAAGGTTTGTTCACTGGTATAACAATGGCACATTCCCGCTGAAGGGTGGAGTGGCGGAGGCTGTATTAAAGTCGGCAGTGGCTCACCTATATTTTGAATCTATACACCCTTTCGAAGATGGCAATGGCCGTATAGGCCGGGCCGTTGCGGAGAAAGCTTTATCACAATCAATGGGACGACCTGTAATGCTTAGTCTTTCTAAAATTATAGAGGGCGATAAAGCTGCTTACTACAGGGCACTTAAAGAGGCTCAAAGGTCATTGGAGATCACTGATTGGGTGCATTACTTTGCTTCTGTAATACTGGCAGCACAACGTGACGCGAAAGAGATGGTAGGGTTTACATTGAAAAAGGCAATATTTTTTGACCGATATAGAGCTCTGCTGAATGAGCGGCAATTAAAAGCCATCAATAAGATGTTGGAAAAAGGTATCGAAGGCTTTGAGGGTGGAATGACCGCTAAGAAATATATGAGCATTACCAAAACTTCTAAAGCTACCGCTACTCGTGATTTACAGGAACTTCAGCAGATGGGCTTACTTCGCCAGGAAGGGGCTGGCAGGGCTGTACGCTATCAATTGAATTTGGGTTGAGATATTGATTGGCGGAATGATTTGCAATGACTTTAAAAGTTAGAGTCCGCATGCTCGTCGATCTGTTTGTCATTGCGTATTAATGTCAAATATTAAACCTATTATGTCATTTTTTAAACCTGCTTTAAAAGCTGTTTATCCACCTTTATCCCATCAGAAGCAAAGCTTCTAATCCAATCACATAACCAAATGTACTATTGAAAGGCTGGTATCAAGATTAGCCTTACGATCAATTAATCAACCAAAGGAGGCACAATGACATAATCATTTTCTATTATCATGGTTTACAGACTACGAATGTAAGCAGATATTAAGCTTGAATTTAACCTGATGAATTAAGAAGTATGAAGAACGCTTACAAATGTCAATAGCCCGACACGCCGGCACCAATTAAAAAGCACAAAATGTAGTTATTCTTTGAATTACATTCTAATAAACTAAGCACATTATAAAAAACATGAGACAAACAAGAGAACACTTGAAGGGAAGGATACTTCTGCTATTAGCATTTCTATTAATTAGTGGCGTTGGAGACCTCTATGCTCAGAATATTACTGTTAAGGGAAACGTGAAGGATGAAAAAGGTATACCAATAATCGGCGCTGTTATTAAAGTCAGGGGACTTCCTTCTGTTGGTATAGCTACAGATGCAAATGGAAATTTTTCTCTTTCTGTTCCTACAACAGCAAGACAGGTGGATGTAAACTATATCGGAATGCAAACGCAAACCGTAGACATTGTAAGTGGAAAGCCAATCAGTGTTATATTGAAGGATGATACAGCGCAGCTGGATGAGGTTGTCGTTATTGGGTATCAAACTGTAAGGCGAAAAGATTTGACAGGTTCGGTCGCTTCTGTAAGTGGTAAAACCATTGCTGCTATGCCTGTTGCTAATGTCGCCCAGGCCTTGCAAGGAAAGCTTCCAGGTGTAAACGTGGTATCACAAGATGGTCGTCCGGATGCAGCAGTTTCCATCCGTATTCGTGGTGGTGGATCGATTTCACAAAGTAATGAGCCTCTGATTTTGGTTGACGGAGTTATTGTAGGTTCCATGAATGATATTTCTCCTAATCAAGTAGAAAGTGTGGATGTATTAAAAGATGCTTCTTCAACTGCTATTTATGGAGCCCGTGGAGCTAACGGTGTCGTTCTTATCACCACTAAGAAAGCAAAATCAGGTAAGGCATCTATCTCATATGGTAATTATGTAAGGTTCAATCGACCAACAAAATATTTGGAATCACTGAGTCCTTACGACTATTTGAAATATGTGTGGGCGAATGCAGATGCCAACGGAGCGGCATACCGGGTACCGTTTGAGAAATTATATGGAATAGGAGCATATACAACTAACAATCCGGGTGGGATTGAAAGCTATCGGGACTTAGCATCAGATGATATCCAGAAGGATGTGTACAACAGTTCTGTTTCACAAAATCACGATATATCCATAACAGGAGGATCTGACAAAACTAAGGTACTGTTCTCGGCTAATTATATAGATGATCAGGGAATGAAGATAAATTCTTCGGCAAAACGTGCGAATGCCTTTCTTCGTATTAATCAGAAGATTAATGATAGGATCGATGTGAGTGTTGACACACGTTATACCAATATCTCAAATGTTGGTAATGAAGGTACAACCAGTGGCAGTGGATCATTGCTTTCTTCTGCCTATCGATTTCGTCCTATAGCCACATCCAATATTTTAGGCGATTTGAATGCTCTTCGTGAAGGAAATATGGAGCAGTATGGGAAGTTCTCGTCATGGGATACATATAGTCCGAAGAGTCGCCTTGAAGATTATGATCCGCTCACAGATAGAGAAAACCTCTTTGCTACTGCTGCAGTGAACTGGAAAATAATCAAAGGACTGACTTATCATACCGACCTAACGCTAAACAGAGCATGGAACGAGTCTAAAATCTGGGGAGGAGCTACCTATAATAATTACCTGGATGATGTATCCGGTGAAAAGCTTTTTGCTGGTTCTGCTGACTATCAAAAATCAGACAGTTGGGGAATGCGTTGGGTAAATACACTAATCTATGAAACCACGGTTGCTAAAATCCATAAGATAAATTTGTTGGGAGGCTATGAACTTTCAAATTCGGGAGGTAATAATATGCGAATTACCGCTAATCATTTTCCCGCCAATTTTACCAAAGACAATGCCTTCGCTATGATTAACCAATACGACCAGACAGCCGGAACAAGTGCATTCTCGACCGGAATCGATATTCCGAGTCGTATAATATCATACTTTGGCAGGGCCGACTATAATTTGTTGGATCGTTATTTGTTAACCCTGACTTTCCGTTCTGATGGTTCCACTAAGTTTTCAAAACTGAATCAACGGGGATATTTTCCTGCAGCAGCTCTGGCCTGGCGAGTATCTGATGAAGCCTTTATGAAGGACATCAGCTGGCTGGATAACCTAAAGTTCCGTCTGTCCTATGGAGAAGTGGGCAATGACGGCATTGGTCCCAATCTGTGGTCTCAAACATGGACTTCGGAAACGGATAGAAGATGGCAGTATGTGCTAAATAATAGGTATCAAACCGCGTATGATCTGACGTCAGCCCAAATGGCGAATCCAGATTTAAAATGGGAAACAACGATTACCCGAAATCTTGGAGTCGATTTCTCCTTGTTCAAAAACCGTGTATGGGGTACAGTAGATGTGTACAAGAATACGACTAAAGATTTACTGATGCTAACCAGCCTTCCCGGAATTACTGGTTTTACCACAACCTATGCGAATATAGGGCAGACAAGTAATAAAGGACTGGAGTTTTCGCTCTCAGGAGTCATTGCAAGGAGCGAAGATTGGAACATCACGGCAGGTGCTAACATCAACTTTAACAAAGGCAATGTGGATAAGCTGGCAGATAATGTAACCGGCTTATACGGAACTTCCTGGGCCAGCTCGAGTACCTATCCAGCTGCCGACTATATATTTAAAGTAGGTAGCCCGGTTGGAATTGTCAGAGGACTGGTTTACGACGGATTTTACACTACAGATGACTTCAATTATCAAAACGGTGTTTACACACTGAAGCAGGGAGTTACAGATGTAGGCAATTTTATTGGCCCTTTACATGGTATCGGAACGACTGAACGCCCTGCCGGACAAATCGCTTATCCAGGTGTAGTCAAGTACAGAGATTTGGATAACGACGGAAAAATAGACGAGAAAGACCTCACGACTATTGGCAATATGAACCCAACTCATACGGGAGGATTTAATCTGAATGCCACATATAAGCAGTTTGACCTGGGCATATTTTTCAACTGGAGCTATGGTAATGAACTCTATAATGTTAACAAACTTGGGTCACTATATGGATATAAAGAATCTGGCGTGTACGAGAATAAATTTGCAATTCTGAATGACGCTTACCGGATTTATGATGTGGTAGATGGCCAGCTTACGAGGTTGTCAACCCCTGAACAGCTCGCTGCAGCAAACCAAAACGCCTCTTTACCTCTGGCATATAATGAAAGCGGAGTTTCTTCTTCACTAGGTATCGAAGATGGTTCCTATTTGCGCTTAAACAACCTTACATTGGGATATACACTTCCTTTGAAAGTGGTAAACCGAATCGGATTGAGTACCCTTCGTGTACATGGTAGTATATCTAATTTGCTGACGATTACAGGTTATTCCGGATTAGATCCTGAAGTAAACACTAATACGGCCCAGAATAATGCACTTTATCCAACTTCAGGCCTCGACTGGGGAACCTATCCTCGCGCAAGATCTTTCGTTTTCGGGATAAATGTTGGCTTTTAATAAATTAAAACTTATTGATAATGAAAAGATTTAATAATTATATGCTTTTAGTCGTACTATGTGTTTCACTTGTACGATGCAAGGATTATCTGGAGGTTTCATCACCTTCAAATGCAGGTGATGAATTTGTAACATCCACACCTTCGGAGACATTTAAAGCACTGTCCTGGTGCTATGCAAACTATCGTCAGAATTGTGTAGTCGGATTGTATGCCTGGAATGATCCGATCGGGTCTGATGCAGAAATGTATCCTGAGGCAAGTTCTACGAATAACATCAATGCTATTCTTCAGCCCGAAGCCCTTACAGTTGATGCGCTTAAAGATCCTTTTAATAATCTTTATAGTACGCTTGCCCGCGCTTCGAAAGTAGCAGAAATAATAGCGACCAAGCCTGAATACCTGGCTGATGTAGCAAGTGGGAAGACTTCAGACTGGACTCATCTGTACGGAGAAGCAAAAACCATAAGCGCGCTTTGCTACTTCAATCTGGTTAAATATTATGGAGACGTTCCTTATGGTTATGAAAATAACTATATAGAAGATTATACCTTAAATTCAAGATTTGAAATCTACGATAACTTAATAGCTTCTCTAAAAGAGGTAGAACCCCTAATGTATAAAATAGGCGAGGGGAGTATCACTGCAGAACGCTTGTCCCGGACATTTGCAAATGCATTAATTGGTCAAATAGCTCTTTATTCAGGAAGTTATCAGACCGTGCGTACGGATGTTGGCGATTTGTACGGCTCTGTTCAGTTCACAGTGAAAGGTATAGAACAAAACAATTGCAAATATGCCCGTCGTACCGATTATCTTGATTACATGAAAATAGCTGAGCAATATCTGCAGGCTGCCCTGGATAATAAAGGAAGTGCGCGGTTGATTACAGCCGATGACAGAGCTTACGCAAGTAATCCTTTTCAACGTCATTTTCAATATATGCACGATTTGCAGGTCAGTCCCGAGTCTTTATTCGAAGTGGGTAATGTCCAGGGAGGTCAGTCAGGGCAAACTACTACAAGCGAATACCCTTATGCCTTCGGTCGTCCTTCGAATGGCGGGGGGTCGAATGCTGCACCAACTAAAACATTCGCAGCGGTACGTATTATTCCCACATTCTATTATGGCGAATTTGATAATGCCGATAAGCGAAAAGATGTAAGTGCAACGGTAACAGGAAGCACCGGAGATGGTAATGAAGCGATGGTAAATTTCAAGCCCGGTTCTAAGTTAGAAGGGGGGATTTCCCTGAACAAGTGGGACGAAAACCGGATGAATCCACCGTATTCAGCCGCGCAAAGACAGTCTGGAATCAATTACCCTATTTTAAGAATTGCCGATGTCATGCTTATGCTGGCTGAAGCTAAAGCAGAAACAGGATCAGCGGATGCTCTCAGTCTGGTTAATCAAATCCGAGAAAGAGCCTTTGGTAATTCGGCTCATAACTTGTCTGGACTTAGTGGAGAGGCTTTGAAAGAAGCAATACTTCAGGAACGGAAATTTGAATTTGCAGGAGAAGGCATGAGACGTTGGGATTTAATACGTTCTGGTAAATTCTCGGAGAAAGCCGTTGCTGTTCGTAATGAAATGACAGCTATGATAAATGGCCTGCGCTCGAATGGATATTATACCTTTGCCAATGGTAATACAATATCTAACTATATTCTGACGAAGAATGTAAAGCTGGATAAGCCATTGACTTATGACTCACCCGATGCTACCAATCCGGTTCTTTTTCCAGGATGGAGAGGTCAATATGACTGGGCTACTACAGCTGTAGCCAGTAAGGTGAAAGGTACTGATCATAACGTGGCCATTAAAGGTTTGTTTAAGTACATAGATCCTAATGGAGCAGAAGCTGCTGCTTTGCTGAAAGAAGGCTATAAGTTGACAAACTGGGCTATTGACATTGTCGATAATCAAACCAGTTACGATAGGAATATTCTTTCAGGAATTAAATCAGCAGATGCTCCTCCAAGATATTTCTTTCCTATTCCCTTCGAAACGATTAGCAAATCGAATGGAAAAATAACTAACGGCTATGGCTTGCCTCAGCAATAAGCAATATTGAACCGTTCAGAGGTTTTCGTTCTTCTTTGCAAAAGAAAAACGAAAACCTCTATTTTAAATGAGTGTGTAATTTTGATTGTTGCTAGCTGCCGAAAGGTTCCACCCTTGCTACAACAGATAGTTTCTAGAACTTATAGCAAGTAAATCTGCCTTAAGTCTGCTTTAATTCTCATAACGCTTTGTGAACCACATGTTCTTTTTATATTTGCTATCCTTTGCGGACTAATTATAACAGATATTGATTCTAATTTCTTTAGAAAAATAAGAACGTGGGTAGAATTGATGACTTTAAGGATATTTAAAATAGCAGCGTGGTTTTTTATACTGCTAGGTTCTCTTAGTGTACGGTCCCAGATAAAAAGCTTTATAGATCATTATTCCACAAGTGACGGTTTGCCGGATAACCGGATTCGCTCCATTGTTAAAGATGATGAAGGGTTTATGTGGATAGGATCCTGGGCTGGTATAAGCAGGTTTGATGGGCGTAATTTCGTTAATTTTAAGTCGTATCCAGGTGATAGTTCAAGCCTGAAGAGTAACCGGATTAATGAGATTGTGGATGACAGATCTGGCTTTTTGTGGCTCAGAGCTTATGATAATCAAATTTACCGTTTCAACAAACGTTCACAACAATTTCTTTCCGTTTCAGATTTATTTCAAATTAAGAATATTGGATTTAGTAAAATTCTTTACGCAGATAAGGAAACAGTATGGCTAAAAAGCCTTGATCATGGTCTTTTCATTGTCAGGAATACTAAGCAGCCGTCGGTGACTAGATTTGCGGAGGGATTGGAGGCCCGCTTCCAACTTCCATCCAACCATATCCTTTTCATGCATCTTGATGATACAAAAACGGCATGGATTGGAACAGCGAAGGGAATGGTTGCGCTTTCAAAGCAAGGAAATAACGGTTTCATAAAATTAGCTGACAAACAGTTTGGGAAACTTATTTATACGAATGTTTGCAAAGTAGATCACACCGTATGGTTTACAACAGCTCAAGGATATCTAGTTAGCTATAATACCAGGTTGAAAAAAATTAACAGGTATAAGCTGGGCGATGTATCTCTCAATGGTTTATGTGTATCGCAGAAAGACAATAGAGTTTATTGCACAACCCAAAGCGGTTCCATTATTGCAATAGATAAAAATGGAACTAAGCAAAAGACATATCAGGTGTCTAACGGGGAAGCTTTGTATTCTCTTTTCGAAGACCACTTAGGACTGCTTTGGGCCGAGCCCGAAAGTATTGGAGTTTTTAAGTTAGATAGAGAAAGGGGCAAGGCCCGGCATTTCGTGCAGGAAAACCAAAGCAACTACTTACATGTTCCCGAAGACTATAAAGTTTTTGAAGACAACGAAGGCCGCGTTTGGACTTACATGAAAGGGTGTGGTTTCGGGTATTATGATAGAGAAAAAGATGAGATAGAATATTTTCACAATCATCCCCGTAGTCAGTACAGACGTTTCTCAAACGCGGTTTCTGCTTTGTATTATGATAGCGCAGGAGTTTTATGGTTAAGCACAGATACTCGTGGCCTGGAAAAAATTGTGTTTCAGCGAAGTGATTTCAAACAGAATATTCTAAAACATGGCAGTTTCCTTACTGCGGATAATGAAGTTCGCGGGCTTCTTACCGACCGGAAGAACCGGCTTTGGGTAGCCTCCAAGGCTGGAGAACTTTTCGTTTTCGAGAATGGAAAAAGGCTGGAGAATCTATTTATAAATAAGCCAGGCAGCCGGCAGGGAATATATTCCATTTTTGAAGACAGCAAGGGTAGAGTTTGGCTCGGAACTAAGGATAATGGATTGTATATGGCCAGCCCTGTAAACGGGGCAAGGAACCAATACAAAATCGAACACTATGTAAATGAACGTTCTGATCCTAAATCTATAAATACAACGACTATCTATGCCATTTTTGAAGATAGTAAAAAGCGCATCTGGGTGGGTTCTTACGGCGATGGCTTAATTCTTATCAATGAAAAGAACGGTCGCAAAGAATTTATAAACAGGAAAACCTCTTTTAAAAACTATCCGAAAGTCCACAATAAAATAAGAAACATCGCCGAAGACAAATATGGCAGAATATGGGTGGCGACCACCGAGGGGTTAGTCGTGTTTAATCCGAATTCCGGATCTCCCGATACATACACTTTCAAAGTGTATAAAAAAAAGCCTGGAGATATTCATAGTTTGGGGGGTGGGGATGTTCAAAGCATATTCAGAGACTCGCGAGACAATATGTGGGTGTGCACGTCAACCGGTGGCCTTAACAAGGCTGTTATGAAGGGGGTAAGCGACAAGATAACTTTTGAGAATTTTTCAACTAAAGATGGTTTGCCAAGTGACTATATATTAGGTTGTATAGAAGACCTTAACGGTGACCTATGGCTAACTACACAAAACGGAATTTCAAAGTTTGTGGTAAGGACCAAAAAGTTCGAAAACTTCGGTTTTTACGATGGATTATCTGATATTGCTTTTTCTGAAGGTGCAGGTACCAGACAGGAAAATGGGGATTTGATCTTTGGATCGTTGGCGGGATACTGGACTTTTAATCCAAAGGATATCGGAAAAAAGAAAATCAGAGCTAATTTGGCACTTACGCGGTTCCAGGTGAATAACCAGGAAGTTCTTCCCGGCGATATTTTACCTCAAAAACGAAGCATCAATAATTCAACGGAAATAGAATTAGAACATCACCAAAATACAATTAGCATCGACTTTGCCGTGTTAGATTATCGCTTAGGGGATAACGATAACTACGTCTACCGCTTACTTGGTTTTGACGAGTCGTGGCAAGTCAGTAACGGACAGAAAAGAGCCACCTACACCAATTTGCCGCCAGGCAGATATGTGTTCGAGGTGAGAAGCCAGACAGAATATTTGTATGATAAAGTTCCGCAACGGTCTTTGACTATCACCATTTCTTCGCCGCCATGGAAAACGTGGTGGGCATATTTAATATACCTGTGTGTTGGAATGCTCCTGCTAGTGGCGGGCAGAAAGTTTGCTCTCACGTTATTGCGCTTAAGACAACGGATAGCTATCGAAAGGCGAGTAGCCGATTTGAAATCCAGCTTCTTTACTCAGGTGTCCCACGAGCTGCGAACACCGCTTACATTAATTCTCAATCCTGCAGAAGAAATCTTACAGAGCGAGAAACTGTCTGTGAAAGGGACCGAATATATTAATGTTGTGGTTAAAAATGGTAGAAGGATGGTGAGGTTAGTGAACCAATTGCTCGATTTGAGAAAGGCGCAGAGTGGCAAAGCTATTTTAAAGATAAGCGAAGTTGAGATCATCTCATTCATCAGGGGAGTTGTCGAATACTTTCAGGAATCCATCGGACACCGCAATTTAGCCGTCAATATACAGTCAGATCTAAAAGAGCTTCTGGTGTGGATAGATATTGAGAAGACAGATATTGTGGTCTATAACCTTCTGGCTAATGCAATAAAATTTTCTCCGGATAATGGAACCATTGAAATAATTATCGCTAAGCATTCAGGCAAAGATTTATTCAGGTTAGAGGTTGCTGACGAAGGGCCTGGAGTTCTGGAGGATGAGCTGGAAGAAATTTTCGAACTGTATTATGAAGGGGCTGCTAGTCCGGCAAGGCTGGTAAAAGGTACAGGTATTGGCCTGGCACTTTCTAAAGAACTGGTTCAATTGCACAAAGGTACTATATGCGCAATGAATAATAGTCCGCAGGGACTTAGAGTGATTGTGGAGATGAGCCTGGGTAAAGATCATTTTGATTCAGAGAATACTCAATTGGTTAACCTTCCTGTCGTTCATAAAAACGAAGATTTTGTAGAGGATGGTTTCGAGCTTTCTGAAGTTGCGTTAAACCCTAATCTGCAAGATAGATCTTCGGTTTTACTCGTTGAAGATAATGACGAGCTGAGAATCTTTCTGGCCAACAAATTATCAGAATACTATATTATTACAACGGCCAAAGACGGAGAAGAAGGGTTCAAAATGGCTAATGAGTTATTGCCAAATCTCATTCTTTCTGACATTATGATGCCTAAAGTAGATGGAATTCAATTACTTGACCAACTGAAGAACAACTTACTTACCAGTCATATTCCGGTGGTCTTACTGACCGCCAAGTTTTCTGTTCAAAGCCAGATTGAAGCACTTAATTACGGAGCGGACTATTACATCAGTAAGCCTTTCCAAATGGATTTGCTGCAAACGGTAATACAAAGTTTAATTATTCAGCGGAAAAAGCTTTTTGAAGCGTTAATAAAAGGTAAAAACATAAACGAGCTTCGCTCTCAGGATGTAGTTATAACCTCACATGATCAGCAGTTTCTGGAAAAGATTATTAAGATTGTTGACGACAGGCTGGCCGATTCTGATTTCAATATAGACGACGTTGCAGAATCTATTGGGATGAGCCGCTCTGCATTCTTTAAGAAGTTCAAAAGCTTGACCAATTCTGCTCCTGTAGAGTTTGTGCGCGAAACAAGATTAAAGCGTGGTAAGACGCTATTTGAGTCGGGTGAAAAAAATGTTTCAACGGTCGCTTATTCTGTCGGGTTTAGTGATCCGAAATATTTTAGCACTTGCTTTAAAGCAAGGTTCAATAAAAGGCCTACGGAATATATTAAAGAATTAGCGAGGCCATCGGAAGAAAAAAGCTAGGGCACCGCTAAAAGAGTACGTTATAGTTACAAGAGTCTCTAACTAGCCTTAGTGATGCCTGATTTACCTAATTTTTGACTTGTTTGATCGATTTTTGAACCTTTTCTTTTGGCTAGTCGCTTACGTTTGTTGTGAGATAATCAATTGTAAGAAGTAAACCTGTTAAGTAAATTTTATCAAGCATCATAAAGGTAGAGCTCGATATGTTGCTTAGGCAATTATTGTATATTCATGAAAATTAAACCCATTCTTAGTTTATTAAGCCTGTTATTTTTCTCGGTGGTTTCGTATTCTCAAAACCATAAATACTCATTTCAGAACTATAATTTAACCTTTGAACAGCGGGTAGACGATTTGGTTAGCCATTTAACTCTTGAAGAAAAGGTTGCTCAAATGCTAAACGCTGCCCCTGCAATTCCCCGACTTGGAATTCCGGCATATGATTGGTGGAATGAGGTACTTCATGGGGTGGCCAGAACGCCGTATCCTGTCACCGTTTTCCCACAGGCAATTGCGATGGCCGCCACTTTCGATTCTAGCTCTCTTTTTAAGATGGCAGATTATTCTGCGTTAGAAGGAAGGGCAGTATATAATAAATCTGTAGCGGCCGGAAAACAAGGTTCGAAATACCAGGGACTTACGTACTGGACTCCTAATATTAATATTTTTCGTGACCCTCGCTGGGGACGCGGACAGGAAACTTATGGAGAGGATCCTTTTTTAACTGCTGTCATGGGCGATGCTTTCGTGCGGGGTTTACAGGGAAATGACTATAAATATCTGAAGGCTGCTGCCTGTGCGAAACACTACGCCGTCCATAGCGGGCCAGAGCCGCTAAGACATGTTTTTAATGCAGATGCCAGTGCCTATGATCTATGGGACACTTACCTGCCGGCTTTTCAAAAGCTAGTGGTTGATTCAAAGGTGGCAGGAGTAATGTGTGCTTACAACGCTTTCAGAACACAACCTTGTTGTGCCAGCGATGTGCTTTTAACCGATATCCTGCGTAATCAATGGAAATTTAACGGATATGTCACTTCAGATTGTGGAGCAATTGATGATTTTTATAAGAAACATAAGACTCATCCTGATGCAGAATCTGCTGCAGCTGATGCTGTGTTTCATGGAACAGATGTTGATTGTGGGAAGGAAGCATACTATGCTTTGGTTCAGGCAGTAAAAAATGGTAAGATCAGCGAAGAGCAAATCGATATTTCTGTTAAGCGCTTATTTTTATTAAGATTTCAGCTTGGTTTATTCGACCCTGTTGAAATGGTGAATTGGGCGCAAACTCCCGCTTCAGTACTTGAATCTAAAGAACATAAAGCACATGCTCTGAAAATGGCACACCAGTCGATGGTTTTGTTAAAGAATGAAAATAGAACGCTTCCTCTGAGTAAAAAGCTGAAAAAGATTGTTGTACTAGGGCCTAACGCCGATAACCAGGTTTCTATCCTGGGAAATTATAACGGAAATCCTTCTAAACTTTCAACCGTATTAAACGGGATTAAAGAGCAGGTTGGTAACGATACTAAAGTTGTTTACGAGAAAGCTGTCAACTATACGAATAACAGTATTTTAACATATCAGGATATCAGTGCTCACTGTTCTTATGAAGGACAGCGAGGCTTTAAAGCCGAGTATTTCGACAATATATCGCTAAATGGAAAACCGCATGCCACACGCTTCGAGAGCAATGTAGACCGCTTTTGGCAGGAAGGCGAATCGGTAATCGGCGAGATAAACGCAAACGATTTCTCAGCACGATACACAACGAACTTTAAAGCGGTTCAAAACCAGTCGCTGACTTTTGAACTTGAGGCCGATAATGGTTATAGATTGTTTGTGAATAATAAAATTGTTTTAGATGAGTGGGCAAATAAGCGTAAGGAAATAAAGCGAGTAAAGTTAGATATTAAAGCCGATTCGGTTTATAATTTGGTCGTTGAGTTTTGGCAGGGCGATGGACAGGCAAGTGTTAAGCTTGGCGTAGGCGACTATATTCAAACCGACTTTGCCGCACTGAAAAACCGCCATAGTGATGCAGATGCATTTGTATTTGTAGGTGGTATTTCACCTCAGTTGGAGGGCGAACAAATGAGAGTAGATGAGCCAGGATTTGATGGTGGCGATCGTACAACTATCCAGCTTCCAACCATTCAAACCGAATTGATGAAAGTTTTGAAGTCTTCCGGCAAACCGGTTGTATTCGTAATGATGACCGGTAGTGCAATTGCTACACCATGGGAGTCGGAAAATGCGCCGGCGATCCTTAATGCCTGGTATGGTGGTCAGGCAGCAGGAGAGGCTGTAGCAAATATTCTTTTCGGTGATTACAACCCTTCCGGCAGGTTACCGGTAACTTTTTATAAAAGTGACAGTGATCTCCCTGATTTTAACGATTACAGTATGGAGAATAGAACATATCGTTATTTTAAAGGGAAAGCGCTTTACGGCTTTGGTTACGGATTAAGCTATACCACCTTCAAATATGATAATTTGAAAATTTCGTCTAAAAGTGCACGAGGTAAAAATGTACCCATCTCTGTAAGAGTAACCAATAGTGGTAAGATGGCTGGTGAAGAAGTTGTACAACTATACATTGCAAATCAGGATAAATCAATAAAGGCGCCGATAAAGGCTTTGAAAGGGTTTCAACGAATTAACCTGGCCGTAGGGGAAAGTAAGACACTCCAATTTAATCTGACGCCAGAAGATTTATCGTATATAGAATCTGATGGTTCCAAGAAAATGATTACGGGCAAAGTGGAAATAGCCATCGGCGGAAGCCAGCCGGACGAAACCAATAAAACCAGTGGAAATATTTTACGGACTTTATTGGCCATTAAATAACTGGTTACGGAGCCGAAAACCTACCTGATGAAGCAATAAAATCGCATGCTGTTCGCTGTGCTAAGAAACGGATATTAATAAAAGAGTATGATACGACTATTCAAGAAATCATTGATTTTGATATTCCTGTTTATCATTACGAGTTCCTGTATAACATTGGAGGGTGTTACAGCAAACGAAAAGGTTCCAGAAGCTCAGATTACAAAACCTGACAAAGTTGTAGCACAAGATGGATCAGGCGATTTTACAACTGTACAGGCAGCGGTTGATGCCGCGCCGTCTGGCGCTACCCAAGCTTATGTTGTTACGATAAAGGCGGGGTACTATAAAGAAGTAATTACTGTTCCGGAAGGTAAAGACTTCATCCACTTTAAAGGAGAAGGCGCCGATAAAACGATACTTACATACGACAATTATTCAAAGAAGCTTGATCCTGCCGGGAAAGAATATGGAACCTCAGGCTCGGCCTCTGTGTTTATCAAAGCAGATAACTTTACTGCCGAAGATCTTACTTTCGAAAATTCCGCAGGCATAGATGCGGGGCAGGCTTTAGCAATCAATATTGGAGGTAATTTCTCAGCCTTTAGAAATTGCCGTTTCCTTGGCCATCAGGATACGTATTATGCCGCTAGTAATACATTGCAATATTTGAAAAATTGTTACATAGCTGGTACTGTGGATTTTATGTTTGGAGGTTCGACAGCATTTTTCGAAGGCTGCACTCTGCATAGCTTGCGAAACGGCTATCTTACAGCTGCCTCCACACCTCAGGAAAGTAAATATGGATATGTCTTTTTTCGATGCAAACTAACCGCTGCTCCAAGCGTGAGCAGTAGCTCGGTATATCTCGGAAGGCCTTGGCGTCCCCATGCCAATGTGGTTTTTTTGCACAGCAACATCGGTGCTCATATTCGAGCCGAAGGCTGGCACAATTGGAGCAAGGCTGAAAATGAAAGAACCGCCAAATACGCAGAATATAAAAGTACCGGAGAAGGTTATAAAAAAGGAGCCAGAGTTCAATGGTCAAAAGAACTAACCGAGGTGGAAGCAAGTGAGTATACAAAAGAGAAAGTACTGGGCAATTGGAGTCCGTTCTAGGTTTAAGATATGACAAAAGTTATTTTACAAACGTTACTGTTTTTAGTGCTCTCCGTTCCGGGCTGGTCCCAAAAACACTCGGGGAATGAAGATAAATCTTCAAGAGTAATTAAAGATTTATCTGACAATAACTGGAAGATAATATTGGATAAAAGTGCGTCCTGGATTGAGGATCCTTTGTATGTACCTGCTGTAGATGTTACAAAAATGAAAATCAACTTGCCAACAGGCGGGTGGGATGCTCTGGATAAAGAAACAGGCGTAATCACAACACTTCCGGCTACAGTTGAGCAATTTTTTTGGGGCAACAATGGTAACACGTTTGGTGTATCCGGAAATTATCTGGGCGTTTCCTGGTTTACCACATCGTTTGACGTTGCTACAGATCTAAAAGGCAAGCGGCTTGTGTTAAGTTTTGAAAGCGTTCGTTTCAGAGCAGAAGTATTTATAAACAAAAAGTTAGTAGGCTATGATTTGGTCAATGGGACTCCCTTTGAAATTGATATAACAAACGCTGTAAAATATGGAGGAAACAACGAAATAGCAGTAAGAATTACAGACCCTAATGGAAATTTCGATTGGCGTGATTCTCAAAATTTTATGTGGGGCGATTATAGAACGAATCCCACACACGGTTTTGGCGGCATAACCGGAAAAGTTAAGCTGATCGCAACTGATAAGGTGTATATTAGCGATGTTTTTGTAAAGAATAAGCATAAGGTCAACGAAATAGATGTAGATATAACTACTACTAATCAAACTTCTAAAAAAGTCTCTGGAAATTTACTGCTTCAAATACATGAAGCGAAGGGTGACGGGAAGTTGGTATTTGAAAAGTCTTATCCACTGGAGTCCCAGCCTAATGGCGGAACACCTGTAACTTTCACGATTGCGGTGGATGATATAAAACCCTGGAGTACTGATCAACCAAACCTTTACGTCTTAACAGCCAAATGGACAGGCACCAATAAGATCTCAGACGAATATCATCAGCGATTTGGTTTTAGATGGTTTGAGGTTAGGGACGTTGATGGTGATAAACAATTCTATCTTAACGGTAAACGTTTTGTTGCCTTAACTTCAATAAGCTGGGGTTTTTGGCCAGTTAACGGGATAGCGCCCAGCGGTCAATTGGCGAGAAAGCAGATAGAAACTGCCAAGAAGATAGGCTTGAATATGCTTACCTTTCATCGTACAATCGGACAAGAAAACGTGCTTAACTATGCCGACGAACTGGGTTTGCTATACTTTGCAGAACCGGGAGGAAACCAGTATCCTGCCGAAAGGTTTAATGCTTCGGATGTATTGGGTAAAAAACAAGCCGATTTTTACTTTTCTACCCGCAATGAAAAACTTTTCAGAATGATCAAGCGGGACCGAAACCACCCTTCTCTGGTTATTTATAATATGCATAACGAGCGTGGTGCCCAGCCACAAAAGCAGGATAGTTTGCAAATGCTGGCAGCACATAAGCTCGATCCTACAAGAATTATCACCTATAATTCATCTAATGGAGATATTAAACTTGGACCAGACCCCCGCTTTAAACTTCACCTTCTTCCTTACGATTTTACATTCAGAAACTATGGTTGGTTTGATCAACATCATGCCGGTGGTCCCGGAACCTATCACGATAATCTATACAAGGGGCCAAAAGATTACCTCAGGTATTTCGATCATAAAGATGAAATTCAATTCTGGGGTGAGGAAGGAGCAATAGGTACGCCGCCCCGGCTTCAGCTTATTCGCGATGAGATTTTAAAAACAGGAGAAAAGATAGGTTGGGAAAGCGACGCTTACTTAAAATGGTATAAAGCGTATGACGATTTTCTTCAAAATACTCCAGGCTTTAACAAAGCCTTTCCGAATGTAGATTCGTTAACCAGAAAGATGGGGAATGTGGCTTACTACTATCAGGGAAGAATTATCGAAAATGTTAGAATAGGTAACCAGGCTGACGGTTATGCGATTAATGGTTGGGAGAGTATGAAGCTTGAAAATCATTCGGGAATAGTGGATAATTATAGAAATCCCAAAGGCGATACCGAGTTAATATCCAGATACGCAAAGCCGCTTTATGTCGCAGTAAAAATGAATCACAAGGTATTACCGATTGGTGATACATCTGTTGTTGATTTTTATATAGTAAACGAAACGGGTCTTTCCGGTAATTACGATCTGGAGGTGAGCGTCAAAACAGAAACTGGAAAACCAGCTCTTGTTAAAACCATCCCCGTTAAAGTAACCGGTGGCTCAACCTATGGTGAATTACTGTTTAGTGGTTTGCGTGTAGCTCCTTCAATTGCCGGATATACTACAGTGAATGCACAGCTGAAAAGCAGTGATAAAGTGCTGGCTTCCGGCGATGATAGGATGTTTGCAGTAGCGCTAAATACCAGCGGCATCCCCTTAGAAGGTATGGTGGCTGATACGAGCGAAGTAATATCGAACTTCCTTAAATCTGTTGACGTAAACACTTTTAAAGAGTTCAAGTCTGGTCGCCCTGTTGGGAAATACATGATTACCGGTGCTTTTGATCCTCAGCAAACTGGCAATCCACTGGTTACAGAAATCCTCGAATGGGTGAACGAAGGAAACACTCTTATTGTGGCTGGAAACATTGAAAAATGGGCCATATTTTTAGGACGTAAAGAAATTATCGATTACCGGGGATTGAAAGAGATGGGTACAACCTGGTACGGCGGAAATTTCTTTGTTAAGGAACATGGAATATTTAACGGACTTCCTCAGAATTGTGTCTTCAACTGGGAATATCAAAGTCTGGCAACCTACAATAAATCTCGTGTTGGCTTACGCCTGTTTAATGGAGAAACCGTTGTTGCCTCAGTCGCAGACCACAAACCTGAAGTGTATACAGCACTTAGTATTGTGCCTCATGGAAGGGGTAAGATCGTCCTTTCGGCACTCGACCTGTTGTCTACAATTAAAGATGTTAGAATAGGTAAGAAAGCTGAAGGTGATGGTGAAAATGCTGCAATAACAACTTTTAATAACTCGTCTCAGAATAAGGCAAATGTAGTTGGTCAGCAGCTTTTGTTGAACTTAATAAAGCAAGCGGCCGACTAAGCTTAGCTGGCTTATCTAATCTGGACTTTAATCCAGGTACTTGGCTGCATAGCGACACAATTGGTGATCGTTTCACTGAATTCTCCGGTTTCGGTTATTCCGAGATTAAGAGCAATTTCACCATTAACAGGAGGTTTCCCTCCCAAAACGCTCCAGGGAATCGCTATTTCCTGCTTGTAAGAAGTGTTGGTTTTGCTTGTGTTGGTTAGTACTGATTTAATATCTCGCTTTACCCAGCTACCCTCTTCACCTTCTTTTATCTCGATTTTGTTGTCGGCAGTCACGAACAAAGAAAACGCACCTGTTACAGGAACGTCATAACCTTGCTGATTGGTAGTTACATAAATAGTTGTTCCATCGCTTTCCCCAATGTTCGCAGCCGTGTAAATGTTATTATCCTTGACATCAGTAAGAACATATAGGAACTCGTTGTCATAGTATACGGCTGCGCGTGCCTGTGTCTGACCTTTATGGCCAACGAATAAGGGGAAGGCCGAATTCCATGCGCTTTCATTGAACTGTCCGTCGACAGAAATGGTTTGAGAGGTTGCTGTTACATCAGATATTACATGGCCTTTTATCATCCAGACTTCTGTTGCGTTACCAGAGTATGCGTTGGTAGATGTAAGTGCAATAACTGTCTTTTCACCTGTTACACTGATACTGTTCCATAAGGCAGACTTGTTTGATGGGATGATAAAGGGACTGCTTTTCATGTCAAAAGATTTAGCCTCCGAGTCTCCGATCACAACTTTCATGTCAGCATTGTTTATATTATTGATCCTGTCTTCCGTTCCCTGATAAGAGAGTAAAGTCTCTCCGGTAGACAGTTGGCGGATGTATGGAGCTCCGGCGTACAAGGGATCAGGAATCCGCTTCAATAAGGCGTAACTGCGATTTATACTTGCACCGTTCACAAAGCTGGTCCAGTTTTGTGAAATAGAGTTTCGTACGATATAGGGCTTGAAGTTGGAGAATCCATTGTCTTCGATTGCAACTACAATGTCCTTCTTGTTATTCAGTAGCAGGGGAACCGGCATACCGTCCCGCGCCCCTGCACGGTAGCTGATAACTTCAGGAGTACTTGTCCATGTTAGACCATTGTCGCCTGATCTTAGCATGGAGATGTTTTGTTCATTTGAGCTCAGGAATACGCCTTCATTTGCGAAGTAAAGTTGGATTTCACCGCTGGGCAACTGTATAGCTGCAGGCTCCCAGCAACCATTTTCGAACTGGTAATCCGCTTCGTATAAAAGCCTTGTATCGGTCCACGTAGCACCTCCGTCATAACTTTTCCTGGTCTTAATAGCAAACTTTTGAGTGGGTACAGAGGGGCGGGGGTTATAACATACGAGAATGCTTCCGTCTGCCAGCTGTAATATATCCGGAACGGCCATGTTTACTCCTGTTGCCTTGTTTTCTACAGTAACAGGCGATGACCAGGTTTGCCCTTCGTCAGTGCTCTTAGACACAACAACGCTTCCGTTCGACTCGTAAACGCAAAGCCAGCTTTGGTCGGCGGTTTCGATCAACCTCGCATATCCATTGTAACCGCTGCCGTTTGAGATCTTTTTTAATGAGCTGTAATCCCAGGCGATTCTTATCCCACCCAGATACGGTACCGCAGGAATCTTGATCCCTGGTTCTTCTTCCTCTGCCGACTGCTTTTTACAGCCGGAAAAAGCAACTAGCGTAGGCAATAATATTATGTAAAGCAGTTTTAAACAAGTATTCATGGTGATGTTCTTTTGAGGGTATCTTATACCCGCTTGCTAGTCATTCCTGGTTTTTGTTGCTGTACTCGTAAGCTTTTTGATCAGGTCAGTCTCCTCTTCCATGTATGGTTTTCCGTCGGCTCTGAATATATCGTGGAACCATAGTGGTGGCTCTGATGTATAAGTTTTCGTCCAGCTATCCCAGGGATATATGGTTTGAGATTTGCCGGAGACAAATCCCCAATTAAACATAGCTACTGAGTGTTTTTTGGCAATGGGCAGGGTGGATGAAAAGGTGCTGCCATTGGGACGAGCCATATACTCTGTACATAAGAGTGGCTTTTTGAAGCGCTTTAATTGGATTATGCGTTTCTCAAATTCCTGTCCATCGTTATAATTGTGGAATGAAATAATGTCGGACTGCTCCAGCTGTAACTGTTCGATGGGTTTGAGACGCTCGTGAGATGACCAGTCGCCCGTCCAGATTCCGGAAGTTAAAGGCTGCGAAGGGTTAGCTGAACGAGCCCAGATAAACGATTTCTTTAGCAGCGGTAGTACGTAATCAACTTTATTGGGTAATTCCACTTTTTCGTAGGAGGGGCCCGTCATATTATCAGGCTCGTTCCATATATCCCACCCTAGAATTCTTTCATCACTGGCAAACTTTCTGATCACACCTTTGACGTATGCCTCAAGGCGTGGGTAAGATGTTGAATCTTTTAAAGCTATTTGTCCGGGACTTTGAACCCAGCCCGAATTATGAACGTAGGGTTTTGGATCACGTTGTGTTCCAGCTTTCGGAAAAGGATCCCAGCAGGAATCAAAGAATACCATTAGAGGTTTGATGTTATGCCGGTCAGCAATTTCAAGGAACTTATTGATTCGTGAATAAAAGCCGATCGAATCTTGCTGATGCAACAGATCGTGAAGAAATACGCGGGCTGTAGTCATGCCGAGCGACTGAGCAAGGCCAAGCTCCTTATCAATGGTCAGGGTGTCAAAAGTAGCTTCCTGCCACATCTCTAACTGATTGATTGCAGTGCTAGGCATAAAGTTCGGGCCCACCAGCCAGGGCTGTTTTTTATACCAGGATTGTGCCTGTTTAGGAGTCCATATGCTGCGTTCCTTAGATTTCTTTTGGGCTATGCCCGGTTGAAGCAAGAAGAGTACGAGGGCGAATGCAAGAGTGATTTTATTTAAGTGCATGATATTCTATTTAAAGTTTGATCTGAAATACTGGAACCCTGTAGATAGGACTGCACCCTGATAAGTGCAGTCCTAAAGGCTAGTACTGTGGATTTTGTTTAAGATTCGGGTTATTTAAGACCTCTACCTGAGGAAGTGGCAAGCGATTATGTTTTCCCACAACAAAGTTGTTAAAGTCAGGATCCCTAAGCGCTATCTGGCTTACTTTTGCCTGCGTTTCCAGGTCCCCCCAACGCTTTAAGTCAGCCCATCTGACGCTTTCACCACACAGCTCGAGTACTCTTTCTTTTTTAAGACGCTCTAAGAATGCATCCTTGCTCAAAAGAACTGCGGGATATGCTGTAGCGAGAGGAGCATGATTAGCTCTGTTTCGAACCATATCAACATATTGGGCAGCAGTTGATGTGAGATTCAGCTCGTTAAGCACTTCCGCATACATCAGTAAAATGTCGGCATAACGGATTAGGCGGTAATTATTCTGAGCAAAGTAGTCTTCGTTATTTCTGTAGTAATCTCTGGAATATTTTCTAAACCAGGCTTCATTATTATCCCATTCCCAATTCTTGCCATAGATCTTATCTCCAAAATCGGCAGTCAGGCCTGGATAGAACAGGCTGTATCTCAACCTTTCATCGATGCCTCCGGACAGCGTAGGTTCTTCCTTGAACGCGTTTACTAACCAAAATCTCGCTTGTCCGTCTGACCAGCCTATGGTTCTTGGAGCAAAGAATTGAGGCCGGTTGTTACTCATGGTGGCGTTAGGATCTTCGCCATCACCTCCTTTGTTCACATCTGAAAACTGTATTTCGAAAACTGATTCGGTATTGTTCTCAAGATCTGCAGTGAAGTTGTGTCTAAAGCTGCTTATAAGAGAATATTTGTCTTTTCCTAGTCCTGTGAAAAAGTAATCGAGGGCAGTCTTTGCTTCATTCCATTTATGCTGTTGCATGTAGGTTCTGGCCAGGTAGCCACGTACGGCCCCCTTCGTTGGCCTGCCTACATTAGCGGCATCCCAAACAACAGGGAGATCTGCTTCAGCTTCGGTAAGATCCTTTTCTACCTGAGCCCAAACTTCGGTGATTGTACTATGAGCCGGTAGGTCGTCTGGTTTGGATGGAGTAAGGACTAAAGGAACATTTTCCCATAAAAGTGCAGCATAATAGTAATGCAAGGCACGTAAGAATTTTGCCTGTGCAATGATCTGCTGTTGTTTGACTGGATCCGCAAAGGCGATATTTGGAACATTCTCCAGAACCTGATTGCACCGAAAGATTGCTTTGTAAGTATCTCTCCAGGTAACCACATTTCCTTCGAAGAAGTTATAGTTAATATACTGGAAACGGGTCCAATCTGCCAGTTCAATCCAGGGGCTTTTACTGAATCCTTCATCAGATGTAAGGTCAAAACGGAAGTATATCCATCTGGACCATAAGCCAGGTTTATAGAACATGGCATAAGCGGCATTGATGCCTTTTTGAGCATCATCTTCTGTATTCCAGAATTGAGCTTCGGTAATGGTATTGGGATTTTCAATAGTTAGTACATCTTGTTTGCAGGAATTCAAAGTGCTGCAAACAAGAAAACTTAAACTTGCTATGGTGTAGAATATCTTTTTCATCTTCTTAACTTCTTTTTAGAAACCTAATTGTAGTCCAATTGACATCATTCTTACATTCGGAAATGCACCATTGTCATGTCCCTTTTCGAATATGCTGTTGTTGCTGAACTCGGGATCGAGGCCTGTATATTTGGTGAAGGTTAAAATGTTTTGTGCTGACAAAGTAATAGATGCGTTTGCAAGACCGATTTTCTTGATAGCACTTGTTGGTAGTTCATAACCAAGGCTGACATATTTCAACCGGAGAAAGCTTCCATCTTCCAGCCAACGGTCAATGTCGCCCCTTGAATTCAGAGTAGACCCATAGAAGGCTCTTGGTACACTGGTATTGGTGTTTTCGGGCGTCCATGGCTGAATACCTGCTCTGTAATTTGTATTATCATCAAAGCGATCTACAACACTTCTTGGTCCGTTGAAAACAGTAGCTCCAAAAGCGCCAAACCAATCCATATTGAACGTTAACCGCTTGTATGAAATATTAAAATTGACACCCAACTGTAAATCAGGCATGGATGATCCCACCACAGCCTTGTCGTCATTTGTAATCTGACCATCGCCATTGTTATCCTTAAAGCGTATGTCGCCTGGTTTAGCATTAGGCTGAATTACGATTCCCTGCTCATTCTGATAGTCGCTAACCTCACTTGTGCTCTGGAAAAGACCGTCCGTTTCGAGCACATACCACATCCCGATAGATTGGCCTATCGAGGTTATTGTATTTCCGGAAAAGAGACTATTTCTGTTATAGCCAAGGTTAGTAACTTTGTTCTTTAAGGTAGTCACATTGGCCGTTATACCATAATTCAGGTCATTCTGCTGTTGTCTGTAAGTTCCTGAAAATTCGAATCCGGAGTTCCGGAGGCTGGCAGCATTTACCACAGGATTACCACCATCGTTTCCGGTTGTCAGGGCTATGGGCATCCCCGTTAACACATCTTTGGTCTCAGCAATAAAGTAATCCGCAGAGAACGTAAGTTTACTGTTTAAAAAGGAAGCATCTATACCCAGGTTGGTTTGGGTTAAAGTTTCCCACTTTAAGTCGTTGTTTGCCAGTCTGACCTGCGTAGCTCCGGGCTCAATATGTTGGTCCTGCCCAATTGCAATGGTCGGAAAGGTATTGATTGTTGCCAGCCAGTCCCAATAGCCGATGTTGCTGCTACCTAAGGTTCCCCAGCTTGCTCTCAATTTAAGATCATTTACAAACGGAAGCTTAAAGAAGGATTCCTCGCTGAGTCGCCATGCTGCGGAAACTGAAGGGAAATTTCCCCACTGCTGGTGTGGGCTTAAACGTGAAGTCCCATCTCTACGGAAAACTGCATTGAACAAGTACTTGTCATCAAAGCTATATTCCATCCTTCCCAGATAGGAGGTAAGTGCCGCCTTTTGTAAGAAGCCCCCGGTCTGTGCTTCGTTACCCTGGTCTAATTGTGTATAGTAATCGCCGTTGGAATTTACTAATAGGTTTCTTTTTAAGCCCGATATTTGTTGGTAGTCCTGCTTCTGGTAAGTTTGCCCGGCGAGAAGCGTAAATTTATGTTTCTTAAAATCTTTGTTAAAAGTTAGCGTGTTTTCAATAAGCATATTTGTTGACGCTGCTCTGTTTTCAGAAGTAAGAGACGGATCAGCCGGTTGATTAAGTGTCCAGTTACCTTTTTTTCTTAAATGCTTAAAATGGTCGTTGCTGGTTTCGTATCCAATATTCAGTCTGTATTTTAGGGATTTAAGAGGAGCTAGTTCTGCCCATATGTTACCTCTTAACCTTAAATTTTCATTTGTCCGGTCATCCAGGTCTGCAATTGCAATAGGGTTGGTAGCGAATGTTCTGGCGCTTGATTCGCTGCCATACCCATATCCGCCAGGGTTTGCAGGATCATAGACAGGTATGGTTGGGAGTAGTCTGATTACGTCAATGATAGGGTTTCCGGACATCTCATCAGCTTTGGCATGCGATATAGCGAGGTTTTCACCGATGCTGAAAATTCCTTTTGAACCTCTGGAGTTTACTCTGAAACTGATACGGTCGAATTTAGTATCTATGACGGCACCCTTGTTCCCGAAATAGTTGGTGGACACCAGATATCCTCCATTTTTACTGCCTCCGGAAAAGCTAAGATTATAGTCCTGAACGTTGCCGGTTCTGAAAGTTTCATCCTGCCAGTTCGTGTTAACGTCTGTATTCAGATTCTGCCTTGCAGCACCAGCGTTGTCATAGGCCATATAGTTAAGTCTTGTAAACTCCTCTGTGCCGGCTAGATCATATCTCGGGATGGTTTGTGTGCTGGTCTTTCCGGAGAATTCTACTTTCATCGGACCTTCTTTCCCTTGTTTGGTAGTGATGATAATAACACCATTAGCAGCTCTCGATCCATAAATCGCCGCGGCTGAGGCATCTTTGAGGATCTGGAGGGATTCAATATCATTGGGGTTGAAATCACGGTTCGCGGTTGTGATCATTCCGTCAATTACATACAATGGACTGGTCCCACTTAGATTCTTTAGCCCCCTTATCTGTATTTGCGCTTCAGAGCCCGGCTGACCACCTCCGCGGATATTTACCCCGGATGCAAGTCCCTGCATAGCCTCAGCTACAGTAGTTGCCTGCCTCTTTTGAATGTCGGTGGATTGGACTACCGAGACTGCACCAGTCAAGTCTTTCTTTCGCTGTGTGCCGTACCCTACTACAACTACCTGACTAAGCTCTGTAGATTGACTTTGCAGCTGTACATTGATTAATTGACGTCCTCTTACTTGTTCTTCAAGGGTGGAGAAGCCCAGATAAGTAAAAACCAAAGTGCTGTTTGCATCAATGGATGATAGTTGATACCTTCCATTTTCACCAGTGGTAGTGCCGGTAGTAGTACCTTTTACTTTGACGCTTACGCCAATTAACGTTTCTCCGTTAACATCTGTTACTGTCCCCGATACGGATGTTGACTGTTGCCCATGTGCAATCAGGGCGATGAAAAATTGGAGGAAAATCAGCGTGGCTGCATGAAAAGTTCTGCTGCTGTTCCGTTTACCATTGAAGGAGCGCCAACGCCTGTTGCCATCCTTCGACCGAAGAAATAGAATTACATTCATGATTTGGTTAGTTTATGATAGTGTGGGAGGCCGTGTAACTAGTATTGACCGCCTGTATCAAAGATGTGATGATCGCGCTTTCCTATTTATTCAAGATGTGCGCAATTTGTGTCAATTGGAAAAATAAATGGTGGTAGATTGACTTAGCGAAAAGAAATGGGACGCATCCGCAATATGTTGAGACGTTATAGGGGCAGGAACCTCATAGATTTACACCGTTTTAACTACAGAATTATAAACCAAAATTTAGAAATGCGACCGATTATTACTTGTTTAATCCTTTTCATCGCCTCAGTGCAATTAGCAGCACAGGAAAGGCGGGAAATCTTTTTTGCAGATCCTACAATCTATGTGAGCGAGGGTAAATACTATTTGACTGGTACTAAAGGAAGTGGTACACCTCCGGGATTTTCGATCCTGGAATCTACAGACTTGAAAACCTGGACTTTGCCTGCCAGGGCGAGTGACTCAATCTACATGATTTTAAAGAAAGGGAAGCAAACTTATGGCACAGTTGGTTTCTGGGCACCCCAAATATTCAAAGAAGAAAGTCTGTATTATCTCACCTATACAGCTAATGAACAAACCGTCCTGGCACAGTCTGGGTCTGTGCTTGGGCCATATACACAAAGGCATGCTGCTCCAATTGATGGCTCTGAAAAAAATATTGACTCCTACATTTTTAAAGATGATGATGGTAAACATTATCTCTACCATGTTCGCTTTGACAAAGGAAATTACCTATGGGTTGCAGAGTTTGATCTGAAAAAGGGCAAGATCAAACCTGAAACACTTAAAAAATGCTTCAACCAAACAGAACCCTGGGAAGCCACACCTGCTTATAAGTCAGCACCAATTATGGAAGGTCCAACCGTCATTAAGCTAGAGAATAAATACTATCTTTTCTATTCAGCTAACCATTTCGAAAATATAGACTATTCCGTTGGCTATGCAGTTTCAGATTCTCCTTACGGGCCCTGGGTTAAGCAAAAAGATAGCCCTATAATTCACCGCTCGATCGTTGGTGAAAACGGTGCTGGACATGGTGATTTCTTCGAAGGCTTAGACGGTCAATTGTATTATGTATATCATGTCCACTTTGATAAAGACCAGGTTAGTCCGAGGAGAACACGAATCGTACCGGTAACAAAGCAATTAGATCCTGAAACAGGGTTATATAAATTTACTGCGAGCGGTAATGGTGTCATTGTTCCTGTATTCACTCAAAAATAAGCTGAAATGAAAAAGTTTTTATCGATTCTATTCTTAGGCTATTCATTTTTTGCAATGGCGCAGCAGCCCAATCCTCCAGGTCAGGTTAAAGAGGGGGAGAAGCCGGTTAATGAAGCCTATCTATTTGCACATATGATGGACGGGGACTATGGGAAGCTATACTATACGGTGAGTTTGGATGGTTTGCATTGGCAGCAACTCAATAATGGGAAACGCGTGTTCGATGAGTATCGTGGCCATCCGGATATTGTGAAAGGACATGATGGGAGATATTATATTGTGGGGAATCAAAGCGACGGCGCCCGGGATATAAATATCTGGGTTTCGGCGGATCTGATTACCTGGGTAAAGTACAGTGTATACACTCCGGATCTGAAAAAAACACCAGGCTACAGTCCTCTTCAGAGAATTGGTGCTCCCAAACTATTCTATGACCATCCTAGTAAACAATATGTGATGACCTGGCACACACCTCATTTGGAGGGTACTAGAGAGGATCCTGAGAGATATTGGGCCAGCCAGCGGACTCTCTACGTTACTTCTAAGGATTTGAAGACTTTCTCGGAGGTGCCGAAGCGCTTGCTTAGTTGGGAGATGGGGACGATTGATGTATTTATCCGGAATGCGGAAGGAAGATATTGGACCATAATCAAAGATGAAACCTACCCTACATTGGATTGGGTGACAGGAAAAACCATTAGAATAGCTAGTTCGGATAAGCTATTGGGACCTTATGAAGATTTGTCAGCTCCAATAAGCCCCAATTTTCGGGAAGCTCCAATGTTAATCCCTTCTCCGAATGGAGAAGTCTGGTATTTATATTATGAGCAATATCCGGGAGTGTCCTATGGATTATCAGTCGCAGACCAATTAAATGGCCCATGGTACCAGATCTCAGGGTATACTTTCTTTTCCGACTGGGATAAATATTCCATGCCTGCAAAAGTGCGGCACGGTTGTATGATCACGATTAGCAAAAGTCAGTACGATTCGCTGATCAGCCATTTTGGTGTTGTAAAGGTGCAGAAATAAAATGTTTCGCATTTTGTGTCAAACCTTTTTCCATCTGTCTCATATCAATTAGATATCCCATATAATGCCCGTATAATACCTGATCCTTGAAAATATTCCTATTATATTTACAGGAAACCAATTATAGGAGTGAGAGGATCAGCTGTTTTTTTTCTACTAGTCTTTTTCTTTATCAGTGGTCTTGTTAAGGGGCAGTCGGTTGCGTTCAGACATTATCAGGTTGAAAATGGCTTGTCGTATAATTCTGTGTTGTGTAGCATGCAGGACAAGAAGGGGTTTCTGTGGTTTGGCACTAAGAATGGTCTTAACAGGTTTGACGGTTATACTTTTAAAGTATACCAGAATCTTCAGGAGAATAAAAGTTCAATCGGAGATAACGTAGTTTATTCTTTGTATGAAGACAAGGATGAAAAGCTATGGGTAGGTACGCATAATGGACTATACTGTTTTGATCCTGCCACTGAGACATTTACCCTTGTGCCTGGCACAAAAAATTCGATGGTGACGCATGTTAAGGGAGATGAAAACGATAATGTATGGTTTATAGCGAGCTTAATGCTCGCTTTCTACAATGCATCTATTAAAGAAGTTAAGTTCTTTAATAAGGAAGCGCCGGATGCCACTTCGATTGGCTTAATTAGCAAAGACAAAGTTTGGTTCTCTACCACTAATGGCTATATAAAGAGCCTGGATTTCCGGAAGAATTCAACTGAGAGTTTCAACGTCTCTAATAATCTTTCAGGTGTTGGTAATGATCATTTTATTGAAAAGCTTTATTATACCGGTAATAATACATTCTTAGTAAGTACCGCTGCACAGGGCGTTAAGATTTTTGATATCCGGCAAAGATCTTACAAAGATCTGCTTGCTACAGATGAGAAGGGTTCGGTTATTCATGCGAGAGATATACTTCACGTGAGAGGTGACACCTACTGGTTTGGTACAGAATCAGGAGTGTTTATTTATGATTTAAAAAAAGAAACCTACAAAAGGCTCAGGCACCATTTCAATGACCCATATTCATTGTCTGACAACGCAGTATATACTTTGATGAAAGATCGCGAAGGTGGTATTTGGGTCGGAACATATTTCGGTGGTCTTAATTATTACCCCAGACAGTATAATTCTTTTTACAGTTTCTTCGACAAGGGAGAGCAATCCGGATTGAAGGGTAAAGCTGTGAGAGAGTTGGTCGAAGATAAGTATGGAAACCTTTGGGTTGGTACCGAAGACGAAGGTTTGAACAGGCTGAATCCCAAGGCCGACATCTTTAGTCATATTGCTTCAGATAAGGGCCTGAAATATTCTAATATTCATGGGTTGTTAGCAGACGATGACAAGTTATGGGTTGGCACGTTTCAAAACGGGATAAGTCTGCTTGATGTGCGGACAGGCAAGGTGATAAAGCGGTTTGTCAGCGGAAAGGACAGTAATAGTCTTAAAAGCAATTTCGTTGAAACGCTTTTTAAAACCAAAGCAGGAAATATATATGTAGGTACAGGTTCCGGATTATATAGATATAATTATTCTAAGGGAAATTTTTCTCTCGTGAAGGAAGTTCCGGAAAACCTTCATTATGTAGGTATAGCAGAGGATAGTCAGGGCACGATCTGGGTTGGATCGTTGCGTGATGGATTATATTATTTTAATGACAGGAAATACAGCAAAGGGTCTTTTATGCATGATCCGGCCAACAACAAAAGTCTAAGTAGCAATTCAATAAATTCACTGTTCATCGATTCGGAGAATGCGCTATGGGTGTGTACAGAGAATGGACTTTGTAAATTCAACCCAACTAATCAGGAATTCGCCGTGTTTGGCCAGAAAGATGGCTTTTTAAGCAATATCTTTTATAAGATACTGGAAGACCGATATGATAACTTATGGTTAAGTACCGCTAATGGTTTAGCTCGCTTTAATCAAGGAAGTAGCCGGATTAAGAGCTACACTAAATCTGATGGACTCCTTACTGACCAGTTTAATTACAACTCAGCGTATAGAAGTAAAGATGGGCAGATGTATTTCGGAAGCGTAAAGGGCTTGCTTCGATTCAATCCTTCTTTATTTTCTGAAAGTCAGTTTACACCCCCAGTCTACATTACCGGAATTCAGGTAGACAACAATGAACTGCTTGTAAACGCCGAAAATTCACCATTAGAAAGGTCAGTATCCTATAGCAGGGAGATAAGACTAAATTATAACCAGTCTACTTTTAGTATCGATTTTGCCGCTCTAAGCTATACGGCACCAGAGAACATCCAATACGCTTATATGATGGAAGGTCTTGATAAAAGCTGGATATATCTCAAGACAAATCGTAAAGTGTATTTCACCAATGTAGCCCCTGGAAACTATATTTTCAAAGTAAAAGCTTCAAATAGCAGCGGTGTTTGGAGTCAAAATATTACGAAGCTGAATATTATTATACGGCCTCCATTCTGGGCCAGCAAGGTTGCTTACGGTATCTACCTCCTTACAGCATTTGGATTGATTTACTTGTTGATCCGGGAATATAATTCAAGGGCTACCAGAAAGAACAAGGAAAGACTTGGCGAATTAGAACGGCAGAAGGAAAAGGAACTTTACAATGCGAAAATTGAGTTCTTTACATACGTAACGCACGAAATCAGAACTCCCTTAACCCTGATCAAAGCACCTCTGGAAGATGTGCTTATGCAGGTTGACACCGTGCCCTACTTGCGACAAAATCTGCTGAGTATTGAGAAAAATACCAATCGTCTGCTTGATCTTACTAACCAACTTCTTGATTTCAGAAAAACAGAATCTAAGGGGTTCAGTCTCAATTTTATTCAAACTGATATAGGTAAGCTGCTGTTGGAGAATTATAACAGGTTTAAGACCGCAGTTGACTACCGAAAACTTGATGCTTCGTTTGAAATACCCGAAGTAGCGATTATAGCCTCTGCAGATCCCGAAGCCCTGAATAAAATATTGAGTAATTTACTGGACAACGCGGTAAAGTATGCTAAGAGTCGGATTGGTCTGGCGCTTACGGTTGACGCAGATACCAAGAGCTTTGTTATCGACGTCAAAAGCGATGGAACTCTCATTCGTGATTCAGATAGGGAAAAGATTTTTGAACCTTTTTACAGGCTTGAAGCTGATTTAAACAAAAAAGGGACAGGGATCGGGCTTTCTCTAGCACGTTCATTAACAGAGTTGCATGAGGGCGAATTAACTGTTCAGGCAGATCAGAATCAGATGAATGTTTTCCGAATTATTCTTCCTTTCAAGCATGAACATTCGTTTGATCTTGGACCACAACCAGAAGTGAACGACTATTTGGATATTAAAGAGCCTATCCCCCGAGAGAAAGAGATTGATGCGCCGGTAATCCTGGTGGTAGAAGACAATATCGAAATTCTGGATTTCATTGTACATAAGTTAAGTCACGATTACTCAGTACTTAGAGCTGGCAATGGACAGGAAGCACTGGAAATGCTTGAAGAAAATGCTGTGCAATTGATCGTCAGTGATATCATGATGCCAGGTATGGATGGATTGGAGCTCTGCAGGTATCTGAAGAGTAATCTGGATTTTACGCATATTCCGATAATTCTTCTCACCGCTAAGAATACCGTACAATCTAAAATCGAGGGTTTAGAGACCGGAGCTGATGCGTATATAGAAAAGCCATTTTCACCGCAACATTTGCGCATTCAAATCTCTAATCTTCTTGCGAATCGGGAAAAGATTAAGAATTATTTTGCCAGTTCTCCATTAGTCCATATTAAATCTATGGCATACAACAGGGCCGATGAAGTCTTCCTGGAGAAGCTAAATGAAGCCATCCATAAGAATCTGGCAGATCCGCTTTTTGACGTAGATAATTTGGCGGATGCAATGAATATGAGTCGCTCAACTCTTTACAGGAAAATTAAGGCAATCTCTAATTTAAGTGCCCGGCATTTGATAGCCATCACCAGACTGAAGAAGGCGGCAGAGTTACTGGTCGAATCAGATCACAAGATCTCCACAATCTCGAGGCTAGTGGGATTTACTTCCCCCGGTCAACTATCCAGATCTTTCATTAAGCAATTTGGCGTAACTCCTTCAGAGTATGTGAGTTCGAAGAAAGTGAGTGTGGATCAGGTTTAGGGATAGCAGCTTTACGCCTCTTAGTTTTGAAAAGTGTTATTCTCATGCTGTTCAAAAAAAGGAAAGAACTGGTTTATTGGTGCTGCTACGGATGACTATAGCCGTCGGGCAAGTTTTTCTTTGGATTTTCTGCAAAGAAGTTAAAGGTTGCTAAATCCTTACCTTAAAGCTGAAGCTTGCAAAGGGAGGAGGAACAGCAATTAGCCACGTGGCTTAATAATCCGGCCGGACCGTACCAATGGGATTGAATAACAGTAAGTACCTTGAATATGATACTTGTCAGAAGAAAGCATTTCGGTTCATCATATATTTTAAATTTGTCTTTTATGAACCAATGAAGATAGAGATTTCCTCATCTGAAGCTCGCCGCATTGCGCTTACGGCGCAAGGATTCAACAGTTTATCTCGTGACAGGATCATCAATGCAGCGGATATTCGAAAAGTAATTGCCCGCCTGGGGTTGCTACAGGTTGACAGCGTTAATGTTCTTGTCCGCGCTCAGTATGTCCCAGTGTTTTCTCGTCTAGGAATATACGACCGTGCTGTCCTTGATGCGCTTTCAGTCTCGCGACCGAGACGGTATTTTGAGTATTGGGGGCATGAAGCGTCACTGTTGCCCATCGATTGTCAGCCGCTTCTGCGTTGGCGCATGGCTGACGCTTATCAGGGGAAGGGAATCTGGCGTCCATTCCAGGTCTATGCAGGTGAGAGGAGGAGCGAGGCAGAAGCCTTGTTGCATCGGATCCGCACAGAAGGTCCTCTGGCTGCCTCAGACTTTGCGGGCAGCAAAGCGTCAAAAGGTATGTGGGTATGGACCGAAGCTAAGAAGGCCCTTGAATGGTTGTTCTGGGCAGGCCTCATCTCTGCTACACATCGACGGAATAATTTTGAGAAGGTCTATGATCTGCCGGAGCGGGTGCTGCCTTTATCTATTCTCCAGTTACCCACACCAAAGGTTGAGGATGCAAAACGTATGCTCCTCGCACGTTCAGCGCAGGCGCTGGGAATTGCAACTGCCAGTGATATCCGTGATTACTTCCGTATTCCTGCGGAAGACACAGGATTGCTGCTTGACCAACTTGTGGAAGAGGGAACGCTAAGCCGTGTAAGTGTTTCTGGCTGGACACAACAGGCATATCTCCACAAGAATGCCCGCGCTGGCCGCAGTATCAAAGGTTCGGTATTGCTATCGCCATTCGATCCGTTAATCTGGTGTCGCCCGCGAACGGAAAGATTGTTTGGTTTCCGGTACAGACTGGAAATCTATATACCTGCTCATAAACGTGAGCATGGTTATTATGTTCTTCCCTTCCTGTTAGATGGTCAACTGGTAGGTCGGGTTGATCTGAAGGCCGATCGTGCTAGTGCTGCTTTGATTGTTCAACGGTTGCATGTTGAGCCGAACGCGCCGCGGAATACGATTGAATGGCTTATGGAGGAGCTGCGTTTGATGGCTTCTTGGCTTAGCTTGTCCAGTATAATCGTTGTTCCACAGCCGACCTATGACAGCACATTGTCATTCTGGATCGGCATCCACAAGATTGGCTGATCCGTATGCTTTCCATCCTTAAATGAACATTCTTCTTGTTCATTTAGACAAATGTCCCATTCTGTTCCCGTTCTTCTGTTGATTTTTGTTTTAGATGGTTGCTGAGACAGCTATTGACTAACCATGGGCTCTGACGAGTTAATATCAGAGCCCTTACTATAAACAATTAGTAATGCGTATCACAAAGATCGGACTTCATTTGGCGGTGGTTTTTGCGGCTTTTACAGCACAAGCACAAAACCCGATCGTTCAGACTATCTACACTGCGGACCCGGCTCCAATGGTGCACAACGATACCGTTTATCTCTACACCAGTCACGATGAGGATAATTCTACATGGTTTACCATGAATGACTGGAGGTGTTACTCTAGTACAGATATGGTAAACTGGACTGATCGGGGTTCGCCTCTTTCACTGAAGGATTTCAGTTGGGCTAAGAAAGATGCCTGGGCAGGCCAGTGTATCGCCCGAAACGGTAAGTTTTACTTCTATGTGCCGGTTAATCATCATTCTTTAGGGATGTCTATAGGTGTCGGAGTATCTGATAGCCCTACTGGTCCGTTTACCGATCCTATTGACAAGCCACTCGTGCATAGTGGCAACGGAGATATTGATCCGTCTGTCTTCATTGATACAGATGGACAGGCTTATCTGTATTGGGGAAATCCTTATCTCAAGTACGTGAAGTTGAATGAGGATATGATTTCTTATTCGGGAGATGTCGTTACTGTGCCTCTTAATAAAGAAGGTTTTCATGTGCGCTACAAGGATACTGACAAGAGGCCTTCAGCTTATGAAGAAGCTCCCTGGTTCTATAAACGCAAGGGTCTTTACTATATGCTCTATGCGGCGGGAGGTGTGCCCGAGCACTTAGCATATTCAACCAGCAGCAGCCCAACTGGTCCCTGGCAGTACCGGGATACAATAATGCCTGTTATCACTAAAGGCGGAGCGTTTACCAATCACCCTGGTGTAATTGATTATAAGGGGCGATCCTATTTGTTCTATCATAACGGCGCGCTTCCCGGAGGAGGTGGTTTTAACCGTTCGGTGTGTATTGAAGAATTTAAATACAACGAAGACGGGACTATTCCCAGAATCGCAAATACAGTAGAGGGTGTTCGGCCGGTTGGAAACCTGAACCCGTATCAGCGTCAGGAGGCTGAGACAATTGCCTGGGAGGTGGGAATTGAAACGCAGAGCAGTGCTGAAGCGGGCGGATTATATGTAACGGATATCGGCAATGGAGATTATATTAAAGTAAGAAGCGTCGATTTTAAGAAAGGGGCTAAGCGCTTCGAGGCAAATGTGGCTTCGGTGAGCGGTGGTTCGATAGAGGTGCGTCTCGGTGGTGCGGACGGAACAATGTTGGCAAGGTGTGATGTATCGAACACCGGAGGACAGCAGGCATGGAAAACTATGTCAGCAACGATGAAAAAGGTCAAAGGAATCCATGATGTTTATTTTGTCTTCAAAGGTGCAGAGGGGGATTTGTTCAATTTTAATTGGTGGAAATTCAATAAATAAATCTTATGATTAAGCACCTTGTTGTTGTTTTCCTGCTTTATACTTACGCGGGATATGCTCAAAATCCTATAATTCAGACGAAATATACCGCAGATCCAGCTCCCCTGGTGTACAACGATACTGTGTTTCTGTATACCAGCCACGACGAAGATGATTCGCCGGCGGGCCAGGGTAAATTTTTGATGCGCGACTGGCTTTGTTACACCTCTACTGATATGGTGAACTGGACAGATCGCGGAACAGTTGCTTCATTGAGAAATTTTAAATGGGCTGATAAGGCGGTAACCGGTTGGGGTGGTTTTGAAAATGGAGCATGGGCTCCTCAGACGATCGAACGTGACGGTAAGTTTTATATGTATTGTCCGGTTCAGGGAAGAGGAATTGGAGTGCTTGTAGCAGATAATCCACTAGGACCATTTATTGATCCGCTGGGAAAGCCGCTGATAAGTGATAAGTATGATAGCATTGACCCAAGTGTATTTATTGACGACGATGGCCAGGCATACTTGTACTGGGGAAACCCGAACCTTTGGTATGTAAAATTGAATAAGGATATGATTTCCTTATCAGGTGAAATAACAAAGGACGCTTCTTTGGCTAAAGTAAAGGATCAGCCAGATCCGTTTCACTATCAGGAAGGCCCCTGGGCATATAAACGTAATGGCAAATATTATATGGCATATGCTTCGACCTGTTGTCCGGAAGGCATAGGTTATGCGATGAGTGACAGTCCCGTAGGACCCTGGGAATTTAAGGGATACATTATGCGTCCCAACAGCAAGTCTACGGGTAATCATCCCGGGATTATTGATTTTAAAGGGAAATCGTATGTATTCGGATTTAACTTCCGCCTGAACTTCATGGTTACAGACAAACACCACGAAAGGCGCTCTGTGTGCGTTGCGGAGCTACATTATAGTGCCGATGGAACTATACAGGAATTGCCCTGGTGGACTGAAGAAGGGCTCCAGGAAACCGGTTCGATCGATCCCTATGCAGTTAATCAAGCTGAAACTATTGCCTGGGCTTCAGGCTTGAAGACCGCACACGACTCTTTAGGAGGAGGTATATATGTAACTCAAATAAATGACGGCGATTACATCAAGGTACGCGGTGTTAATTTTCAAAAGGGTTCAAAATCTTTCCATGCAAATGTTGCATCAGCATCTGGCGGATCCATTGAGATCCGTTTAGACAGCCTTGGTGGAAAAGTCCTGGGAGTTTGTGATGTTAAGACTACGGATAGATTAGAGATGTGGAAAACCGTAACTGCAAAAATTGATAAGACAAAAGGTACACATGATGTCTACTTTTTATTTAAAGGAGTAGAAGGCGCTGATCTGTTCAATTTCAACTGGTGGAGATTTAATTAGGAGTAATTCGAATGAATATAGAAAAAAAATCGCGGCTTGTTGTGGTGCTGATTGCAATGCTTTGCTTCCAGCAATCATTCGGACAGAAGCTTACTTTTCACTCGCCAGATAAGAAGATTGCAGTTAGTTTACACTCCGAAGGCACAGACAAGCAGGTGCTCTGGCATTTGAAAACCTTCTATAATAATGGAGGGAAAACTACAGAAGCAATCTCGGAAGTAGCACTTGGACTGAAAAGGAGTGATCAGGATTTCTCGAAAGGCCTGACATTTCTTAGAAAAAGTAATGAGCGGGTGATAAATGAAAGGTATCGCGCCCTCCACGGTAAGAGTTCTGAACGAAGTAGCTCAGCAAATGAAGTGGTTGTTGCATTCGAAAATTCTGCGAAGGCAAAGATGAATGTGATTATACGGGCTTACAATGATGGTATAACTTTTCGTTATGAATTTCCGGGAAAGGGTGGGCGTTATGTAGTAGAGGATGAGCTTACATCTTATACGGTGCCTAACGAAACGAAGCGCTGGATGCAAAAGTGGAACCCTGCCAATGAAGGGATTTACACAACAATGAGCGATAGTACTATACAGATGCGGGAATGGTGCTATCCGGCGCTTTTCCAAGCCGGTGATGCGTCTTGCTGGTACTTGCTGCACGAGGCAGATTTGGACCGGACCTATTGCGGGACGAAATTAAGTAACACTGTGGAGATGGATAAGTATAAACTTACCTTTCCGGATCAGGGTGATGGGCGTGGACAAGGATCGTCAAAGCCAGTAATCACGCTGCCATGGAAGTCGCCCTGGAGAGTTCTTATCATGGGCAGTTTGCAAGATATCGTTGCTTCAACGCTGGTTGATGACGTCTCCGCACCATCTCTTGTGAAGAATACCGACTGGATTAAGCCGGGCAATGTATCCTGGAACTACTGGTCGAGTAATCATGGAACGAAAGATTATAAAATAGTAACAGATTTTGCTGATCTGGCTGCAGAAATGACCTGGCCTTACACTCTGCTGGATTGGGAATGGGATGGGATGACAAATGGTGGAAACGTTGAAGATGCAGCTAAATACATCCTGTCAAAGGGGGTGAAACCATTGATCTGGTATAATTCGGGTGGAGATCATACCTGGGTGCCTTCGACACCCAAAGACCGGATGCTGACCCATGAGAACCGGGTAGCTGAGTTTACCAAATTGAGGAAGATGGGTTTTGCAGGGGTGAAAATAGACTTTTTCGAGAGCGAAAAACAGGATATGATCAAGTATTATCTGGATATTTTGGATGATGCCGCCAAGTTCGAGATGCTGGTTTATTTTCATGGCTGCCTTGTTCCTCGTGGCTGGGCAAAAACGTACCCGCATTTAATGACTTACGAGGGTGTCAGGGGAGCGGAGTGGTATAACAATGGTCCTGAGTTTACTTATTCGGCACCGGAACATAATACCATTCTGCCTTTTACGCGTAATGTTGTTGGTGCAATGGATTATACCCCGGTTACTTTCACAAACTCCCAGTTTCCGCATATCACTTCTTACGGTCATGAGCTGGCACTGAGTGTCCTGTTTGAATCAGCTTTGCAACACATGGCCGACCGTCCTGAAGGATATCGTCAGTTACCGGATTTCGCTAAGTCCTTTTTAAAGACAGTTCCAGCTGCATGGGATGAGACAAGGCTGCTAAGCGGCTTCCCGGGAAAAGACGTAGTGATAGCCAGACGGAAAGGTAAAACCTGGTATATCGGGGGAATCAATGGGGAAATTAAAGAGAAGAAGCAGACAGTTGCGCTTGACTTTCTCAAGGCTGGTACTAAATATTCACTTAACCTGGTAACTGATGGCAAGCATGACAAAGAATTTTCTGCCAGATCCGAAGAAGTTGACTCTTCTGCGTCTGTGGATCTCAGATTACTTAGGCGTGGTGGTTTTGTCGCGACTTTGACACCAGTTAATTAATTATGAACCGAATCCTGAATATGAAAGTTCTGATACTTATTCTATTCGTCCTGCCTACAGTTGTACTAAGTCAGACATATGAGAGACATTCGCTTCGTCCTGACAAGCTTTCTATAGAACTATCGGACGGTGTTCTCCATCTTATTCCGCTTTCTGAAAAGGCAGTCAGGGTGCAATGGGAAAAGGATGAAATGCGAGAGGAGCAGCAATTCGTGCTTATTAATAAACCTGCTGTTCCGAAATTCAAATACTCTGAAACGCCATCTCAACTCAGATTGAGGATGCCTATGCTGACAGTTGTGTTCAATAAGCAGAATGGAAGTTTGGAATTCATAGACAACCTTGGAAAGGTTTTCCTTAGCGAAAGAGCGGGTAGCAGGAGACTTGTAGCGGATACCGTCATGGGAGAACCATGCTTCATTGCTGAACAGAGTTTTAATTCGCCCGAGGGGGAGAAGCTGTTTGGGCTTGGCCAGTTTCAGGATGGTAACTTCGACCTCAAGAATGTGAGCAGAAAACTGTCGCAAGTAAACTCGCAAACAGCTATACCTTTTTTGTATTCAAGTAAGAATTACGGGATACTTTGGCACCAATATGGTCTGACTTACTTTAATCCTGCGGATAATGAGGTTGTACTTGAGAAAGGGACGACTTCTTCGGGAGAAAAAGGGGATGTGGAAGTCACAACAACTTCAGGAACACAACGCATTTCTCAACAGCAGGCTGTTTATAATGGTAGATTCAAGGTTGACAGAGATGGTGAATACTCGATTATGCTTGATCTGGGAGATATGGACAACCGCCATCTGGTAGTCATCGACGGGATAGCGCATATCGATCAATCTAATCTATGGCTTCCCCCTTCTGCCGGAAAGCTGGTTAGGCTGAAGGCAGGAGAGCATACTGTTCAGATTGTTTGTAAGGCAACGAATACTCCGAAGTTTTCGTGGAAGCCAACTGAAGATGTTACTACATTTCGTTCTCCTCATGCCAAATCTTTAGACTATGTGGTGTTTTCCGGCAAGGATGCGGATGAAATTATAGCTAACTACCGTGATTTATCTGGAAATGTTCCTATGCTCCCGTTGTGGGCTTATGGGTTCTGGCAGTGCCGCGAGCGTTATACCTCGGGTTCTCATCTGGTAGAAACTGTGAAAGAGTTTCGAAAGAGGAACCTACCGATGGACGTTATCGTGCAGGACTGGCAATACTGGGGAAAATACGGCTGGGGAGTACCTAAGTTTGATGAGACTCATTATCCTGAACCAGCTAAGTTTATCAGGGAACTGCATATTCTGAATGCGAGGTTCTCTGTATCTGTATGGGAAAATCTTGACAAGAAATCGGAAGTCGCAAAGGAATACATCGAAAAAGGTCTCTACATACCTAATAGTCCCTGGATAGATATCTATAATCCGGAAACACAAAAGACGCATTGGAATGCATTGAACGATAATCTGTTCAGCCTGGGAGTCGACTCCTGGTGGATGGATGCTACTGAACCGGAGAACGATGCTCTGGCAGGAAAGAAGACCTATTTCGGCTTGGGTAATTTCTATCGTTTGACCTATCCTTTATTTGTCAGCAAGGCTGTTTATGAGGGACAGCGCAAAACCGATCCCAGCAAGAGGGTCGCGATCCTGACTCGGTCGGCTTTTGCCGGTCAGCAGCGTTATGGAACCATCAGTTGGTCAGGCGATATCGGCTGGAACTGGGATACGTTTAAGAGACAGATAGTAGCAGGGCTGAATTTCAACCTGACAGGAATGCCATACTGGACGACGGATATCGGCGGCTTCTTCCGACCAGGACAATCTCAGTATACAGATGAGAAATATCACGACATCTTATTGCGTTGGTTTCAATGGGGCGCTTTTAATCCGGTTTTTAGGGTACATGGATACCAATCGGAGACTGAACCCTGGAAATATGGTGATAAGGTAGAAAACGCCATGAGAAAGATGCTGAATTTACGCTATCGCCTGATGCCTTACATCTATTCAGCCGCATGGCAGGTTTCTAAGAATGGTTCAACAATGATGAGACCGCTGGTTATGGATTTCAACGCAGATCAGAAAGCTATTCAGCAAGGATATGAGTATATGTTTGGAAAGTCAATGCTGGTTGCTCCTGTGACTGAAGCTAGCGTATCAAACTGGGATGTCTACTTGCCAAAAGAATCTGTATGGTATGATTTATGGACCGGCAAAAAATTTAGTGGAGGGCAAACACTAAAAGCAGATGCTTCTGAGAATAAGATCCCGGTGTTTGTGAAGGGCGGTTCTATTATTCCGGTTGGTAAGCTGATGCAGTATACGGGTGAAACATCTGCTGATACGCTTGAAATTCTGGTTTATAAAGGAGCTGACGGAACGTTTGAGTTGTATGAAGATGAGGGTGACAATTATAACTACGAGAAAGGAAAGTATACCCTCATCCCGTTCAAATGGAGTGAATCAAGCGGTTCGCTGACCATTGGATCGCTTCAGGGTGCTTTCTCCGGTAATCTAAAGAGAAGAGTGTTTAAGGTGGTTGTTGTAAAACAAGGAGTTGGTGTAGACGAATTCGACAGTGCTGCAGGTAAACTGATAGCTTACAAGGGGAGACGTATATCCATCAGATTGGAATAGTGGTGTTGAAAAACGTAATTAATAGTTCTGGATAAAAGAATACCAAATACTACAAATTATAACTAAATGATATGAAAGCAACGTTTCTCATGGCCGCTTTGGCCCTTGGTGCAATCTTCACCGTCAAAGCTCAAAATCCGATCATTAAGCACATTTTTACGGCTGACCCTTCGCCGATCGTTCATAATGATACGGTATTCCTGTACACCAGTCATGATACGGCCTCTGTAAAAGACACTAATTACAAGATGCCTGATTGGCATGTGTTCTCTTCGACTGATATGGTCACCTGGAAAGACCATGGAGCTTTGCTATCGCCAAAGACTTTTTCATGGGCGACCGGCGACGCTTATGCGGCACAGTGTATTGAGCGCGATGGCAAGTTTTACTGGTTTGTTTCGACATTTCATAAGAATGATGAACGGAGCAAGGGAGGCGCGGCTATTGGTGTAGCGGTATCAGACAGACCTACAGGTCCGTTTAAGGATGCTATCGGACAAGCTCTTGTTATCAATGAGATGACTAAGGACTTGCCGCATGCCTGGGATGATATCGACCCGACTGTATTGATTGATGATGATGGTCAGGCGTATATGTATTGGGGTAATGGAAGTTTAAAATGGGTAAAACTAAAGAAGAACATGATCGAAATGGACGGTCCGATTACTACACTGAAGCCAAAGAATTTTATTGAAGGCCCCTGGGTTTATAAACGTAAAGGGCTGTATTATCTGGTATATGCCAGCGCAGGCACTAAACCTGAGATGATAGAGTATTGTACCGCTACTAGTGCAACAGGACCCTGGACTTACAGAGGTATTATTCAGGAAAATGTTCCAAATAGCTTTACAACCCACCCGGGTATTCTGGATTACAAAGGGAAGTCTTACTTTTTCTATCATAATGGAGTTCTGCCGACCGGAGGTAGCTACAGACGTTCAATTTGTGTAGATTACATGTATTATAACGAAGACGGTACTATTCAAAAGATAGTTCAGACTACCAAGGGTGTAGATCCAGTTAAATAGCTATATTGTATTAACCAAAATAAACCAAATGACGACACGCTTCTTCCGCGCATTGGTATTCATCTTCAGTAGTACATGTTTTTTATCAAATGCACAGACTTTTCAGAAGACGAATACGGGAGTAAAAACCAAGTTTGGCCCTAGTGAAATTGAGATACGTTTTTACTCTCCGTCTATTGTAAGGATACTGAAATCCCCGGGAGTGGGGATGATTGAGAACGAAAGTCTATCTGTGATCAAAGTACCGGAGAAAACAACATTCAGCGTTAAGCTCGAGGGTGACGAACTGCAATTGGCTACCAGGGAGCTTTTGGTGGTATTTAACCAAAAAAATGGTCAGCTTTCCTATAAAACTTCGAACCAGAATACGCTCTTGAAGGAGAAAATATCGGGGACATCTTTCAAACCTTTCAATGATGCCGGTAGCCAGACACATAACGTGACACAGGCCTTTGATCTTGAAAAAGATGAAAGTATATATGGTTTAGGTTCGCAGCAACAAGGTAAGATGGTGCAACGAAACCTGAAGTTAAATATGGTTCAGGGGAACACAGATGATTACGTGCCGTTTTTCCAATCGATTAAAGGGTACGGGATATTTTGGGATAATTATTCTCCTACTGTCTTTGAAGACAATGTGAGTGGTACTTCTTTTCAGTCCGAGGTAGGAGAAGGCGTAGATTACTATTTTATGTACGGTGGTAATGCTGATGGAGTAATTGCGAAGATGAGGGACCTTACCGGACAGGCTCCGATGTTTCCATTGTGGACTTATGGCTTTTGGCAGAGCAAGGAACGGTATAAAAGTCAGAATGAGCTGGTCGATGTAGTGAAGAAGTATCGGGAGTTGGGTGTACCGTTAGATGGTATTATACAAGACTGGCAGTATTGGGGTAACAACTATTTGTGGAATGGAATGGAGTTCCTAAACGGTGAGTTTCCCAATCCAAAGAAAATGGTGGATGATGTACATGCTCTAAATGCGAAAATGATCATTTCCATCTGGTCCTCTTTCGGCCCGCATACCAAGCCTTACCGGGAAATGGAGAAGCAAAATATGCTTTTGGATTTTGAAACCTGGCCTCAGGCCGGTACAGATACCTGGCCGCCGAATATGGACTATCCATCCGGAGTACGGGTATACGATGCTTATAACCCTGCTGCACGTGATATTTACTGGAAATATCTGAAGAAGGGGATCTTCTCTTTGGGAATGGACGGATGGTGGATGGATTCAACAGAGCCTGACCACTTAAGTTTCAAGCCTGAAGATTTCGACAACAAAACTTTTCTGGGATCATTCAGAAAGGTTAGGAATGCGTATCCATTGATGACTGTTGGCGGTGTTGCACAACGTCAGAAGGCAGATAGTGAGGCCAAGCGGGTATTTATTCTTACCCGTTCAGCTTTTGCCGGTCAGCAACGGTTCGGCGCCAACACCTGGTCGGGCGATGTAACGGCTTCCTGGCAGGCTCTGGAAAATCAGATATCAGCAGGACTAAACTTCTCTTTAACAGGAATTCCGTATTGGAATAGCGACATAGGAGGATTTTTCCTTTCAAAGTTTCCTGCTAAGTTAAATGATCCTGAGTACCGGGAGCTTTATGTAAGATGGCTGCAGTTTGGGGCATTTTGTCCGATGATGCGCTCTCATGGTGCAGACGCTCCTCGGGAGATCTATCAATTCGGTAGCAAGGGGGACAAGGCTTATGATGCGATCGAAAAGTTTATTCATTTGAGATACCGTTTGTTGCCCTATATTTATTCTACATCCTGGGATGTTACGGCCAAACAGTCGAGTATGATGAGGGCATTGATGATGGATTTTGCAGAGGATAAAAAAGTGTTGAATATTGATAACCAGTATATGTTTGGTAAGGCTATCCTGGTGGCGCCGGTTACTCAACCGATGTACATCCGGGCCTCTCAGGGAGTAAAAATTCCTTCGGAAGATTTCAGTACAATCAAAAGTAAAGAGATTTATTTGCCCCAGGGCGCTGGTTGGTACGACTTCTGGACAGGTGAGAAGATCAATGGGGGTAAAAAGGTGAGTAAGGGAACGCCTATTGATATTATCCCGCTTTATGTAAGATCCGGTTCTATAATACCGCTAGGCCCGAAGGTGCAGTATGCGACAGAAAAGGATTGGGATAATCTGGAGATCCGCGTATACCCGGGGGCTAACGGATCATTTACTCTTTATGAGGATGAGAATGACAATTACAATTATGAAAAAGGGGTTTATTCTACCATTACTTTCGACTGGGATGATGAGAAGAGGACTCTGGTTATAGATAATAGAAAAGGGTCTTTCCCCGGAATGCTGAGGAGCAGAAAGTTTAATATCGTAATGGTTGACAAAGAGACGGCTTTGGGGAATGGCAAAGCAGCTTCCTCATTTGAGAAGACAGTAAGCTATTCAGGTAAAAAATCGGTTGTTAAGTTTTGATTTCCGGATTAGAATCAGTTCCAAGTCTATTATCTCTACTGATTTTTAAAAGCTTCCAATGGGACAGAGATCAGACCTTGAGCCAAGGAGAATTGGTTTAAGGATGAAAATAACAGTTTTCCTTATTATCAAGTATGTTCTTTAAATTAGCATCAAATCGAAGGTTATGAAAAATTACGCATTAGCCATTATTGGTGTTTTTTTAGCTCTTGTTTACAGTTGTGGTTCGGGCAGCGACAGTAAGCAGTCTCAAACCGACAGCCAGTCTGCTAAAGATTCAGTTCAAAGCAGCCAGTGTTACATTGCCATTGATGGTCCGGATACAGCCTATCTTAACCTGGATAGCCGCGCCAGCGGTAAGATTACCGGAAAGCTGTTAATTGATTTTTCTGAAAAACCAAAAAATGATGGGACTCTTGAAGGAGAGTTTAAAGGTGATACCTTGTATGCGAACTACACTTTCACAACAGGTGAAAATAAAACGGTTTATAAAAACCCACTTGCGTTCCTGAAAGACGGCAGCAGATTACATCTGGGTGTAGGCGAAATTGAATCTTATCTGGGGAAGTCTTATTTTAAGAAGGGAACGGCAATTGATTTCGAAAGAGGCCGGTTTAAGTTCGACACACTGGAATGTAAAGACCAGAAGTTGAAGTAACATTTGCAGTAGAAATCTTTTACGATTTAAATCCCTATTCTTTTTTACATATCCTCGTCAAATACCGCTCCCATGCATACCTGGCAAGGTAATCGTGTGCTTTTATGCATCTGGTTGATTGTGTTCGTTTTAAATAGAATGTTAATCTTTATTGACATCTGATTTAACATTTTTACCCGAAAAATAACGAATGCTTTCCGTCACTATATGCGATTCATTCTATCTTTACCTCCAGGAAACAGCCAGAAAAACCTGTATTATAATCTAATCGGATTTACACAGAAACAGTTTACCAGGTTTTTAGAAGGAAAAAACCATTTCGTGTAACTGTTTAATTGCGATATCCGGCTAGGCGTAATAACCGATAATTAATTAATAACCAATCAATCTATAATACGTTATGCAAACCAATTTTGAACTAATCAACAATCATTTATGACACGATTTTTATTAAATCCCTATCGGAAGGAGTGGATACTAACCATGTTTTCCTTGCTCCTTTGCCTATCCACTTTTGCTCAAACGAAGTCGATCAGTGGAACTGTATTAGACGATCAAAATCAGCCTTTGCCGGGTGCCTCTGTAAAAGCTAAGTCTGGAACAGGCTCTGCTTCGACTGATGTCGACGGAAAATTCAGGCTTAATGTTCAGGCAAACGAACAGGCCTTAGTTGTATCCTTTGTAGGATTCAATACTCAGGAAGTGCGGATAGCAGGGCAAACTAATGTAACTATTAAGATGGCTGCCGACAGCAAATTACTTGAAGATGTCGTAGTAATAGGTTACGGGACTCAGCGCGCGGAAGCTGTAACCGGGTCGGTCGCTTCAATCCGTGGAGAAGCTGTCCGTGATGTTCCTTCTGCTAATATTTCGCAGGCACTTCAAGGACGTTTACCCGGGGTTGAGTTTTCTCAAACTTCATCTCAGCCGGGAGCAGCAATGCAGATTCGTATTCGTGGAACGAGATCTTTGACTGCCAGTAATGACCCTTTGGTGGTTCTTGATGGAATTCCTTTCGCTGGATCTATTGGTGATATCAACCCCAATGACATTAAGAGCGTGGACATCTTGAAAGATGCTTCTGCTACGGCGATCTATGGTTCTCGTGGTGCAAACGGTGTTATTTTGGTTACTACTAATAAAGGTGTAGCCGGCCAACCAGCTAAACTAAGCTATAATACTTTTGCTGGTCCTAAAAGTCTTTTCGCCAGATATCCAATGATGAATGGTCCCGAGTTTGTAGCGCTTCGTAAAGCCGCAGGCTTATATACCAATGCCCTGGATGAATCAGATGACATAAATACTGACTGGCAGGACCTTCTTTACAGAACAGGTATCATGATGAGTCACGATGTTGGTGTTTCAGGTGGTACTGAGCAGGGAAGCTACAACTTCAATGCTGGTTATCTGGAGGATGAAGGCGTAGTGCCGACTCAGCAATACAGACGTTTCTCTATAAGAGGTAGCGTCGATCAGAATGTAGGTAAGCATTTTCGTGTCGGTTTCAACACTAACAACAACTACAATATTACCGACGGCTCAAATGTTGGACTGTATGGTGCCTTGAGTCTTTCACCAATTGCTAATCCGTATAATGAGGATGGTACATGGAAAAGAACGATCAGAATGCCTTTAGATGAGACTTGGAGTTATTCACGTGATCTTGTTGAGGAGCTAGAGGATACATGGCTAAGCCAGAACAGAGCGTTCGGATCGTACAATACGCTTTATGGAGAGGTTAAGATCCCAGGGGTAGAAGGTTTGAAATATCGTGCCAACGTTGGCTTGAATTATCGTCAGGGTAATAATGGTAGTTTCACCGGACGGGGAGTAAATGCTACGAACCCGACAACACCGTCAACAGCTTCAATCAGCAATACTCAAACAACAGACTGGACAATCGAGAATTTGCTGACTTACGATCGTACGTTTGCAGAAAAACACCAGATCAACGCGGTGGGATTGTACTCTCTGGGTGAGAACCGATACAACAGATCGGCCACTTCAGCGAGAGATATTCCGAATGAGGCTTTCCAGTTCTATAATCTTGGAAGCGCTGCTGGTGAAATTACCGTTAGTCCTGAGGATGACGATTATAGAGTAAGCGGTCTGATGTCATGGATGGGACGTGTTATGTACTCGTACGATAACCGTTATATGATATCAGCTACCGTACGTTCTGATGGATCTTCGAGGCTTGCACCCGGCCATAAATGGCATACTTATCCGGCAGTTTCTGTGGGATGGAATATTTCCAGAGAGTCATTCATGGAAAGTGTTCCTGCTATCAATATGTTGAAATTGCGCGCAGGTTATGGACAAACGTCTAATCAATCTGTTGCCGAGTATGCTACCCTGGGTCGCTTAGGCACCCGCCCATATAACTTCGGTGATACATACTCCACAGGCTACTATGTAACGGAATTGCCAAATCCGGAATTAGGCTGGGAATATTCTGAAACGATGAATTACGGTTTAGACTTCGGCTTATTTAATAACAGACTTTCTGGTACTATCGAATACTACCAAACGAAGACCAGCGATTTGCTTATGGGTCTTGGCTTGCCTTCAACGTCAGGAGTGGGAAGTTACACTGCAAACATTGGTAAGACTGAGAACAAAGGTATCGAACTTTCACTAAATGGTGTGATTCTGGACAATGTGAATGGTTGGACATGGGAAGCCGGTTTCAACATATATGCGAACAGGAATAAGCTGGTATCACTAGCATCCGGTCAGGAAGAAGATAGGACTAATTGGTGGTTCGTAGGTAAACCAATTGACGTTATCTATGATTACGAGAAGGTAGGACTTTGGCAAGAAGGTGATCCGCATAGAGACATCCTGGAACCAGGAGGTAATGTGGGTATGATCAAGGTGAAGTATACCGGTGACTATAATGCTGATGGAACACCTGTAAGGGCGATCGGTCCTGACGATATGCAAGTAATGAGTATTGAGCCTAAGTTCCAGGGAGGATTTAACACCCGTGTTGCCTATAAAGGTTTTGACTTTACTGCCATCGCTGCATTTAAACACGGAGGAATTCTCAATAGCACACTTTACTCATCATCAGGTTACCTGAACATGTTGAGTGGCCGTCGCGGTAACGTAAAAGTAGATTACTGGACGCCTGAAAATACGGATGCAACTTATCCTAAACCAGGTGGTATTGCAAGTGGTGACAACCCGAGATATGGCAGCACACTGGGGTACTTTAGCGCATCCTATCTGAAGATTCGTACCCTCTCTCTCGGATATAACCTGAGTCAAAAAGCGCTCAAAAGTGTCGGAGTTGACAGATTAAGGGTTTATTTCACAGCTCAGAACCCATTTGTTCTCTTCTCTCCATATCATAAAGAGTCGGGCATGGATCCGGAGACAAATTCGTATGGCGATGAAAATGCCGCCGTAGCTTACTCTGAAAATCTACGTCGTTTGACGACAATAGGTACAAACGCACCGGCAACCCGGAGCTATCTTCTAGGTGTTAATTTAACCTTCTAAGACAAGTAACATGAAACGTATACATATAAAAGCCTTTGTGGGAGCAGCGTTGCTCTCGATATTTTCACCCGGTTGCAAGGATATTCTCGACGAGGAGCCACGCAGTATATTTGAACCAGGATATTTTAAAACGGAGAACGGCGTTAATGGTGGATTAACCTCCATGTATGCGCATCTACGCTATATCTATGGTCAGGCCTATTATTACAATACTACTCTCACTGGTACGGATGAAGTGACCTATGGGCAGAGTGCTGACCAAAACTTTAAAGTTATGGATCTCTCCGGTGTGGGAGAGGTTACACCAACCGACAGTCGTGCGGACGTTATCTGGGGAGCCTCGTTTTATGACATCAATACCGCTAGTGGCGTTATTGAGAATGCCAGCGCAGTAGGGATTTCAGATGCCCTGATTGCTGAGGCACGTTTTTTCAGAGCGTTTGATTACTTCCTGTTAGTGCAGACTTTTGGTGGAGTTCCTCTGGACTTAGGTTCAGGAGAGTTGAAATTTAATATTACACCTACGAGATCTTCGGTTCGAAATACGGTTCCTGAAGTATACACGAAAGCGATCTTCCCTGATCTTTTGTTGGCGATAAATGATTTGCCACAAACTGGACGTGTGACTGGTGGTGCAACGAAAACTCTCGCACGCCTGTATTTGGCGAAAGCGTATCTTACTTACGGATGGTGGCTTGAGAATCCGAATAATATTCCAACCTATCCGGAAGCTCCAAGGACTGACCCTGATGGGCATAATGCTCAGTGGTACTATCAGCAGGCATACGATATTGCTGTGGCAGGAATTGATAATCCGGGAGATTATAAACTGCAGCCTACATATTACGATGTCAACCTAGCTCAAAATGACCGTAACGACGAAATTATGCTGTATGCGGACCACACAGAAGATAGCGAATTTTATAATGGAAGCAGCCTTACTTACGCGAATGGTGGAGCTCCTGATAACTTCGCCGGCTGGATGATGACATGGAACTATACGGATATCAGAAGTGCTAAAGATCCAAGCTGGGGCGCGGTCATCAGTTCGGTTCAGCGTGAAGCATCACAACCGCTGGGGCGTCCATGGACACGTATGAGTCCTACTATTGGCGCTATAACCAATACATTCGCTGATAAAACCTTAGATGCACGTTACGACGGTACTTTCACTACAGTTTACCGTGGTAACTGGCCTAAGGGCGGTGACGCGACTCCCTTCGTTTATAACGCAAATAACCTGCAGGTTATGCCGGGCGAGCCGATCCTGACTTTCCTGAACGAGGAGCCTGCTACTCCAATCAATTATGAGAATACTACTTATAAGAGTAATATCGGAGCTGGGGTATTACCTGGAAGAGCTGATTTTGTGATCTCTCCAAGAGGAATTAGCAGGATTGTGTATCCGGGTCTTTGGAAGCTTGGTCCTTACCGTACTGATAATGCAGGTGGATTAGGTCAGCCAAATGCCGCCAGTACAAGGCCTTTTAATATCGCTAAGTTTTCTGAGCTGTACTTTGTAGCTGCGGAAGCTGCTGTAAAGGGTGCTAGCACTCAGGCTGGAAAGAGTGCTAGAGAGCTGATCAACGTTATTCGTGCCCGTGCCGGAAAATGGCGTTGGGACAACAACGGCAATAGCGAGAGAGTAGAAGACAATAGTGCTGCATTAACTGCTGCTACACCTGCGACGATCACAATCAACTACATTTTGGCTGAACGCTCCCGCGAGTATTATGGCGAAGGTTACCGCTGGTATGATTTGATACGTACTCAGAAGTGGAACGAACTAGCTTCTACGTATCAGATTGGCGGATCGAATAAAGGAGACCACACTCCTATAACTGTTAATCGGAATATCCAACCACACCATTATCTGCGACCTATTCCGGTAGACCAGATCAATGCAATGGCGATGTCGGAAGCTGAAAAGAAGGCTTACCAAAATCCAGGATACAATTAATTAATACAAAATGGCTGTCATAAATTGACAGCCATTTTTTTAAATACCATTCCCTACTTTTCTATGAATCGGAGTAAACTACTTTTGTTCCTTTGTCTGAACCTTTTCTTTTTTCAACAGACTTTCTCTCAAGTAACACTTCCCCGGCTAATCCGGGATAGTATGGTTCTTCAACGAGATGCCAAACTTAAGATCTGGGGTTGGGCTTCACCCGGTGAAAAGGTCAGCATTCGTTTTAACGGAAAATCGGCTCATGCAATAACGGCATCTGATGGAAAGTGGAATGCCACACTTCCGGCGATGAAAGCTGGTGGTCCCTATATCATGCACATAAAGGGTAAAAATACTATTCAACTTAAAGATGTTCTGATAGGTGATGTATGGCTCTGTGCCGGCCAGTCAAATATGGTTCATCAAATGTCTTTACATAATATTACATACGCCTCTGATATTGCAGAAGCAAATTATCCGGAGATACGTCAATTTTGGGTAGCTACAGAAACGAGTCTAACCGGACCTGAAAAAGACTATTCCAGCGGCAGCTGGAAGTGGGCGAATCCCAAAGACGTTGCAGATTTCTCTGCCGTCGCTTACTTCTTCGCACTGCAAATTCACAAAAAGTATCGTGTGCCCATAGGAATAATCAATACCAGCGTGGGCGGCACACCGATAGAGGCCTGGACCAGCGAAGATGGATTAAAAGATTTCGCGGAAATCTCTGCTACCTTATCGAGAAATAAAGACACGTCGTATGTAAACGATGTAAACCGGAAAGCAGCGGCAATTCAGAATGTTAGCCGGGCTATTGTAGACAAAGGGCTAACAGGTGAGCTCAAATGGTACGACACAAGCTATGTATCGAAAGGGTGGCAAAGAATAAGTGTTCCTGGCTATTGGGAAGACCAGGGTGTAAGAGATTTGAATGGTGTAGTGTGGTATAGAAGGGAGATAAATATTCCTCAGGAAATGACCGGTGTCCCAGCCAAGATATTTTTAGGCAGGATAGTCGACGCAGATGTGTTATATGTCAATGGCAAACAAATAGGACAGACAGGTTACCAATACCCTCAAAGGAGGTACTCTGTAGCCTCAGGTGTTCTAAAGCCAGGTAAAAATATACTGGTGGTGCGCGTACAGAATAATGGCGGGAAAGGCGGATTCGTGCCGGACAAGCCTTATTATGTAGAGGCCAACGGAAAGTTGGTTGATCTTACTGGTTATTGGGACTACAAGGTGGGCGAAGTCTATTCCCCCATGAAGCGAACTGATGTCGAGCCTATATCGGCTCAAAATCAGCCAACATCTCTGTTCAATGCCATGGTAGCACCGGCGGCTAGTTTCCCGATTAAGGGTGTACTTTGGTATCAGGGAGAAAGCAACTCAGGCAATGCCGCACAGTACCGGGAATTACTGCCTGCTCTGATCAAAGATTACCGCAAGGTATTCTCTCAACCTTTACTTCCGTTTTTATATGTGCAGCTTCCCAATTTTGGTGATGCCAATTATCTTCCGACAGAAGGCAGCTGGCCTATATTGCGTGAGGCAGCTTTGCAGACATTGGATGTGCCAAATACCGGTATGGCAGTGACCATAGATTTAGGGGAATGGAATGACATTCATCCGGATAACAAAAAAGATGTTGGAGAGAGGCTGGCGCTAGCGGCAAGAAAGCTTGTTTATAACGAACGTAATCTTGTTTCTTCGGGACCGCTTTTCAAGTCATCACAAATAAACGGAAATAAGATAGTTATAGACTTTGACCATATAGGCAGTGGCCTGATTACGAACGACGGTGAAGAGCTTTCGCACTTTTCAATTGCTGATGACAGCAAGAAATTCGTCTGGGCAAAAACCAGGATTGAAGGAAATAAGGTTATAGTTTGGGCAGAGGGGATAAATGATCCTAAGTATGTCCGGTATGCATGGTCAGATAATCCTGCAGGCGCAAACCTCTACAATTCCGAGGGCTTGCCCGCATCGCCTTTCCGGACTGATAAGTAACCTCTACTCGATATTTAATGCTTGATTAGAAATGGGATACCCCTTCGGTTGTTTATAACAGGCGACAGAACCCCCGCAAAAAGGATATTTCCTGTAAATGCCTCAAATTTAATGCGTATTTTCGCTTGACCAATTTTGTAATGATTTGAAACTCTAACCAATAAACTAAAATATCTAAGAGCATCACATAGTCACAAAATGGTATCTAAAGAGGGGTCTGTTGCCTATGTTAAATAGCTTGATATCGAAATCAATTTCCTGTTTTTGCATACTGTTATTATTGATCATGCAGGGGGCTTACGCCCAGGAGAAGAAAATCAATTTCACGTCTCTTACGTCGAAGGACGGGCTTTCGTCTAACGTGGTTACCGCCATTGTAAAAGATCGTTTTGGCATCATGTGGTTTGCCACTGAGGATGGGTTGAACAAGTATGACGGTACCAGTTTTACCGTGTATAGACACATTGCTGGTGATAGTAGCAGTTTACCCACAAATGAGGTGGTTTCATTACATGAAGATGGCTCAGGGATTTTGTGGATAGGTACCAATGGCGGCTCGATCTGTTCGTATGACAGGCAGCAAGATAAGTTCAGAACGCTTCCTTCCTATAAGGGATTCAATAACAAGAATAATGTAATAAGAGCAATTGCCAGCGACTATCTTGGGAATTTATGGATATCCAATGTTAATGGCTTAAGCGTACTGAATCCCAAGACGGGGAAACTGACTGGCTTTCCTGTCGGCCCCCCAAAAAGCGGACGTTTGGCCAGTAAGACTGTGCTTTGTATTTTTGAAGATAGCAAACGCAGATTATGGGTGGGATCAGCAGATGGCCTGTTTCTGTACAATAGATCAAATAATTCATTTTCTCATTACACAAACGTTCCGGGCGACGCAGGTAGTTTGCCAGGTAATGCGGTGAGAAGCGTAGAAGAGGACGCGAACGGATCCATTTGGGTCGGTACGGATCGTGGACTTAGTAAGCTCCTTCCCGATGGAAAGAAGTTTAGAAACTTCCGGTATGGCGAAGGTAAAGGGGAAATAAGCAACAGTGATATTTACGCTGTGGTTGCGGAACCCAATGGCAAACTTTGGTTAGGGACTGAGGATGGAATTAGTGTCCTGGATATTCATTCGGGGAATATCGATGTTTACAAACCAGACAGTCGAAATATCTATAGTCTGGCTGGCAAGTCAGTACGTTGCATTTACGTTGACGACCTCGGTACACACTGGATAAGCACTTATAAAGGGGGCATCAATAAGTCTGATGTAAACCTTAACCTCTTTAATCTTAAGCGTAGCAACCCCTTTGATGATCGCGGTCTGAGTGCGTCAAATGTAACGTCATTCGCTGAAACTACCGATGGCGACGTGTTCATCGGAACGGACGGAGGCGGATTGAACTTGTTTGACCGCCGGACGGGGCTTTTCCGTCGATTTGACCTAAGACCAAAGAACACTGTTGCTTCACCTAAATTGGCTATTCTCTCGCTCGAAATGAGCAGGGACAACAAATTGTGGATTGGTACATATGTCAACGGACTCTTCGCTCTCGATGTTCGCACTGGCAAGTATGAGCAATATACTAAAGCCGAGTCTGGGAAGGGTTTGATCAATAACAACGTCTTTTGCCTAAAAGAAGACTCAAAGGGGCAAATCTGGATCGGTACCAACGGAGACGGAATAAATGTCTATAATCCGAAGACGAAGTTGTTTACATCCATGTATAAAAGTACTTCCGCTGAAGGTACTTTGCGGTTGCCGACTAACGGTTACATCCGCGCAATCGAGGAGGATAGCAGAGGAGATATTTGGATCGGCTCGCATGGGTCCGGCCTCGCTGTGTTCACTCCACAAACTCAGTCTTTCAAGCTTTACGACAAGGCTAATAGTCGGCTTCCTAATAATGTGGTTCTCTCGGTGGTGATGGATAAAAGCAAAAAAGTATGGGTTGGAACGCGTGGAGGCCTGAGTCTGTTTAACGAAAAGACCGGTCAGTTTACTTCCTATTCAGAAAAAGACGGATTGTCGAATGCCGTAGTTTATGAGATTATAGAGGACGGAAGAGGGCTTTTATGGTTAAGCACTAACTCAGGGATCAGTAGTTTCGATCCTAAGACCAAAACGTTTCACAATTATAATACTTACAACGGCGTACAGAATAGTAATTTCAACAGTGGTGCAGGGCTGAGAAGTTCAGATGGAGAGCTGTTCTTTGGGGGGCAGGATGGCTTCAATCATTTTAATCCCGCCAATTTAAAAACAAATGCGAACGTCCCTTCAGTGTTGATCACTGAATTGAAAGTTGATAACAAGGTAGTTGTTCCGGCTGAAGGTTCACCTATTAATGAACATATAGGAGTGGCGAAAGATATTTACCTGGATTACAGTCAGAACTTTTCTCTTGATTTTGTTGCGCTGAGTTATGTCATTCCGCAGCAATACAAGTACGCATACAAGCTTGAAGGTTTCGATAAGTCATGGAACAATGTAGGGCCTTCGAGAACTGCTTCATACACCAATCTTGATCCCGGAGAATATACATTCAAAGTAAGAGTAAGCAATACCGACGGGACAAAATACGGGGAAATAACGACTGTCAGGATACACGTAAAGCCGCCTTTTTGGCTGACGATCTACGCTTATGTATTGTATGTTGCTGCAGCCCTGGGAATTTTGTTATACGTACGATACCGTGGAATTCAAAATTTAAAAAGGAAATTCAAAGCAGAACAGGAAAAGACTAGGGCAAGGCAATTGCTTGAACAGGAGCGAAAGGAAGCAGAGCGTCTGCATGAACTCGATATGTTGAAAATTAAGTTTCTCACTAATTTAAGTCACGAGTTTCGCACGCCAATCTCTCTGATCATGGGTCCTGTCGACACTCTGCTGTCCGAAGAGAAGTTCGAATCCGGCAGCAGCCACTTGTTTATGATCAAGCGGAATGCCCGAAGGCTTCTGAACCTTGTAAATCAGCTTTTAGACTTCAGGAAAATGGAGGAGCGGGAGTTAAGGTTGAGCTTATCAGACGGTGAGCTTATTTCTTTTGTGAAGGACGTCTCTGAATTATTCAGGGATCTTAGTTCGCGAAAGAATATCGCTTTAACTTTTGAGAGCCAGCTTCACTACTACAATACTTCTTTTGATCATGACAAGTTAGAGCGCATTCTATTCAACATATTATCGAACGCATTCAAGTTTACACCTGCGGGTGGAACAATCAAGGTTGAAGTGGAAAAGGATGATAGGGGAAATGAAACCGCAGGTTCCGGCATAGTGGTTAAGGTTTCCGATACTGGAATAGGTATTCCTCCGGATAAAAAAGAGAAGATATTTAACCGGTTTTTCCAGGGGGACGCCAATGCTTCGGTGCTTAATCAGGGCAGTGGCATCGGCCTATCGATTACGAAAGAATTTGTTAAGATGCACGGTGGAAATATCAGCGTGGTAAGCGAGCAGGGTAAAGGGAGCTGTTTTATAATTAAGTTCCCGTTCACCTCGGAAAAGTTTGCTGGAAAAACGATTGAAAGTATTGCGGCATCAGTTGCTACAGAACAGCAATTGAATGATGATATTCTGGAATCGCGAACTGAAATTGCTGTAAGTGAGGAAGTCGCAGCACCGGAAAGCTCCGCTAAGATGGATATGCCGATGGTTTTACTCGTTGAAGACAACGATGATTTCAGATTTTACCTCAAAGATAATCTAAAAAGTTTCTACCGTGTTTATGAAGCCTCCAATGGAAAAGAAGGCTGGCAGAAGGCCTTGGCGCATCATCCACAAATCATTGTTAGCGATATAAGTATGCCCTTTATGGATGGAATAGAGCTTTGCAACAAAGTTAAAGCTGATAAACGGACCAGTCATATTCCGATCATCTTGTTAACAGCTCTTACCGGCGAAGAGGAGCAAATCAGGGGCTTGCAAACAGGAGCAAATGATTACATGACCAAACCATTCAACTTTGAGATCTTAAATGCTAAAATTAAGAACTTACTGGTTTTAAACCGAACACTGAAAGATACGTACACTAAGCAGATCAAAGTTCAGGCTCCTGAATTGGTGATCGAATCGCAAGGCGATATTTTACTCAATAAGGTTATGCTCTATCTGGAAGAAAATCTTAATAACCCCAAATTGTCGGTAGAAGATCTTAGCCGACATGTAGGGATGAGCAGGGTATCTTTGTATCACAAGATATTGGAGCTTACAGGTCAGACTCCGGTAGAATATATCCGTTCGGTTAAGCTCGAAAAAGCGGCGGTTCTGCTGGAGAAAAGCGATTTGAATGTTGCGCAAATCTCTTACATGGTTGGGTTCGCTACGCCTAATTACTTTGCTAAATCTTTCAAGTCGCGCTTTAATATGCAGCCGTCTGAGTATATGACAGCCAAGAGGAAGGGTGCAGAGAATAAACTGAAGCTAGAGAAATCATAAGTTGTTGTCTGCCTTTAGCCTGGTACGGCCCGCTTTTCATCAACACTATGTTTAGACGTTCGATTGATTATATTTACGCAAGTTCTGTTATTTTAACCGAAAGTGAATAACCCTACGGGTTAAGAAAACCCGTTAATACCTTAACTCTTTAGTATGTCTAATAAACCGTGTTTATTTTTCCTGACTCTTTTTCTAGTATCTCTTGTCGCTACTTCTCAAGTCCGCGTCGTCACAGAATTAAGCAACGGCTGGAAGTTTAAGAAAGGGCAGAACGACCAGGCTTATCAGATGGAGTTCAACGATAAGAGTTGGGAAAGCGTCAGTGTTCCCCATGACTGGGCAATTTATGGGCCCTTCGATAAGGAAGTTGATAAACAAATGGTTGCCATCGTCCAGAACGGTGAAAAAGTTCCGACGGAGAAAACCGGTAGAACAGGTTCCCTGCCATATATAGGCGAGGGCTGGTACAGAAACCAGTTTACTCTTCCCGATTATACTCCGGGACAAAAAGTACTGATCGTGTTCGAGGGTGCCATGAGCGAACCGAGGGTTTTTCTAAATGGAAAAAAGGTAGGAGAGTGGAACTTTGGCTATAACTACTTCTATTTTGATATCACTGAACATATCAAGGCGGGAAAAAAAAATCTCTTGGCCGTTCAGCTGTCTAACAGGGGGCTATCATCACGCTGGTACCCAGGCGCGGGCTTATATAGAAAGGTTCAGATCGTAGTCAAAAATCAAGAAAGCATTGACCAGTGGGGGACGTACGTAACAACCCCATTCATATCCGCCGAGCTCGCCAAAGTAAATGTTAAGACAAAGGTGTCGGGAGATAATGTTCGTCTGGTCACCTCTATCATAAATGCAGACGGGGATACAGTTGCAACTGATAGCAGTAATAAGCCCTATGGTAAGGAGTTTGACCAGAATATTGCCGTAAACAATCCAAAGTTATGGAGTCCTGAAACACCTCATCTTTACAAAGCGGTCACAAAACTATATGTAGGAAATGATCTGAAAGATGAAATGACCACGAGGTTTGGAATCCGGGAAATCAGTTACACCGCCTCCAAAGGATTTAGTCTGAATGGTGAGGTACGTAAGTTTAAAGGCGTTTGCCTACACCATGATCTTGGACCACTCGGAGCTGCAATCAATAAAGCGGCTCTGCGAAGACAGCTGCGTATCTTAAAGGACATGGGGTGTGATGCGATAAGAAGTTCGCATAATATGCCTTCTATTGAACAGCTTGAGTTATGCGACGAAATGGGGTTCATGTTTTTGGCCGAATCCTTTGATGAATGGGCCAAGCCAAAGGTCAAGAATGGATATAACCGTTTTTTTAACACAGATGCGGAAAAAGACATTGTCAATCTGGTACATGCCACCCGGAATCATCCCTCCATAGTGATGTGGAGTTCTGGAAATGAAGTGCCCGATCAGCATGGCGCCGAAGGTGTAAAGCGCGCGAAATGGCTGCAGGAGATTTTCCATAGAGAGGATCCAACTCGTCCGGTCACAGTAGGTATGGACCAGGTTAAGGCTACGATGGCATCAGGCTTCGGTGCTTTGTTGGATGTGCCTGGCTTAAACTATCGTACCCATCTTTACGAAGATGCATTCAAGTCTTTTCCGCAAGGTTTCATTCTTGGTTCCGAAACTGCTTCTACAGTTAGCTCGAGGGGCGTATATAAGTTCCCTGTAGTAAAGGGCGTTGAGAAGACTTATGATGATCATCAATCATCATCCTACGATCTCGAGTATTGCAGCTGGTCTAACCTTCCTGAAGATGATTTTATTTTGGAAGACGATAAGCCCTGGGTAATAGGACAATTTGTATGGACAGGTTTCGACTATCTTGGAGAGCCTACGCCCTATGATAATTTCTGGCCATCAAGAAGTTCCTATTTCGGGATCAATGACCTGGCAGGTTTACCTAAAGATCGTTTCTACCTCTATCGCAGCAAATGGAATAAAAAAGAGGAAACCCTGCATATTTTGCCTCACTGGAATTGGAAGGGCAGAGAAGGGCAGACCACCCCGGTGTTTGTTTATACTAATTATGACAGCGCAGAGCTGTTTATCAATGGTAAAAGCATGGGTGTGCAGAAGAAAAACAACTCCAGTCCCCAGAGCAGATACCGTCTGATGTGGATGGACGTCAAGTATGAACCAGGAACGGTAAAGGTCATTGCCTATGACAAAGATGGTAAGGCTGCTGCCGAAAAATCGGTGGTAACCGCGGGCAAACCCAGTAAACTGGTTCTCGAAGCAGATCGTACGGAGCTTGACGCAGACGGAAGAGATATAGCCTTTGTTACTGTGTCTGTCGTGGATGAGAAGGGTAATCCTTGTGACACAGCAAACGATCAACTGACCTTCAATGTCAGTGGCAATGGAACCTACCGGGCGGCTTGTAATGGAGATGCGACTTCTTTAGAGCAGTTCCACCTGCCTACAATGAAACTGTTTAACGGGAAGCTCGTAGTTCTTGTCCAATCGGGTAATAAAGCCGGCCCTATTAAACTATCTGTCAAGGGAAGTAAATTGAAGTCGGCCGAACTTGCTCTAAGGTCTAAATAGTAGTTCATCATTTCCTTTTACCAAAATCACAGACCATAAAAAGAAACTGTCTCTCAAAAGTACCCCGGTCACAATAAAAGAATAGGAAGATCATCTTTCTAATTCAATCCTTATGTCATCTCTTGAAACAGAAGCGACATATCGGGAAATTTCGATATATCTTTGCATCATGGATCAGGTAGAAATTTTTAAAGCGCTTTCAAACAAAACCAGATTACAGATCCTCAACTGGCTCAAGGATCCAGAGGGGAACTTCCCCGATCAGAAGCAGGACGGCTTTAGTAATGGAGTATGCGTTGGCCAGATACAAAAGAAGGCCGGACTTACTCAGTCAACTGTTTCCGAATACTTGTCAGTGCTTCAAAGGGCCGGCCTTGTGAAGTCTACAAGGGTAGGACAATGGACCTACTATCAGCGGAACGAAGAAGCGTTCCTCGCGCTGAGCCAACTCCTTCAAACGGATATTTAATTTTTTTCGAGAAATGAAAACAGACAGCTTATTCAGGCCTTTTAACCTGAAATCATTAAATCTTAAGAACCGCATTGTTATGGCACCGATGACGCGTTCTTTCTCTCCTAATGGAGTTCCCACATCAGATGTAGCGAAATATTATCAAAAAAGAGCCGAAGGTGAAGTTGGCCTTATTTTATCAGAAGGCACGGTTATCGAACGTCAGTCATCATCAAACGACCCTAACATCCCTCATTTCTACGGAGAGGATGCACTTAACGGTTGGCAAAACGTTATTGATGGCGTTCATCAGGCAGGTGCTAAAATGGCACCACAGATCTGGCACATGGGTGTTATGGATCCTCATCCTTCGGGTTGGCTTCCTTCTGCACCTTTCGAAGGCCCTTCAGGCATGGGCCGCCCGGGCTTTGTAAACGGAATCACAATGACCGACTCAGACATTGCCGATACAATTGCCGCTTTCGGACGCGCAGCAGCCGACGCTAAAAAGCTGGGTTTTGACAGTATAGAACTTCATGGAGCACACAGCTACCTGATAGATCAATTCTTTTGGGAAGAGACAAATAAGCGCAGTGATATCTGGGGAGGACAAACTCTTGCAGAACGATCCCGCTTTGCTGTAGAAGTAACCAGAGAGGTACGCAGGCAGGTTGGTGATGACTTTGCCTTAATTCTGCGCATTTCCCAGTTCAAACCCTCCGTTTACACCAACAAACTCGCTAAGTCTCCTCAGGAAATCGAAGCCTGGTTAAATCCTTTGGCCGAGGCCGGCATCGATATCTTCCATTGTTCTCAACGTCGCTTCTGGGAGCCAGAGTTTGAAGGGTCAGATCTCAACTTTGCCGGCTGGGTGAAGAAAGTTACGGGAAGTGCTACAATAACCGTCGGTTCAGTAGGTCTGACAGGTGAATTCCTTGCTGCCTTTGCCGGAGAAAGCTCTCAGCCAAGTTCCCTTGATGAGCTACTTCGCCGCATGGATCGTGGAGATTTTGATCTTGTAGCTGTCGGAAGACCCTTGTTATCAGACCCTAGGTGGGTTAAGAAGATCTATGAACAACGCACAAACGAGTTAAAGGGCTTTACCAAAGATGCGCTTGTAGAATTGGTAATGGAATAGAAGGGAAGAAGCTTTTATAGCTTCTCCCCCGCAGAGTTAAGACAGCGTTATGCTACATGATGAAAGGTCCCACTATTGCAAGTACTTGTTGTTGGGTCAATGGTTCATCAAACGATTCGGAAGCTGCAGCTGCCGATATTGAAAACCCGTTGATACCAGCAATTTGTATTTTTGCCTGCTGGGTAATTTCCTCTCCGGCATACACGTTGTCTACCGCTGCTCCTATTGCCGACTGGTTGAGAGTAATCCACGGCTTAATGTTTGCGCCCCGCGCTTTCCTCATCTGACGAATATGGGAAGCATGTCTCGCCTCTACCGAATGTATATTTAAAGCAGCGGTTAACACCGCACCGTTTCCCTTCAGGTTTCCCGCCTGTCCTTTATAGGCCCTGACTCCGGTATCTTCGAATGCCTGGGCAACTGCCAGGAACGTATCGTAATTACCAAACACATCAGCAAACGTACCTTTAGCGGTAAAGTCAAATGACGGCTTTGCCACAGGTGTTGCACTTAGAGATTTAATGGTATCCTGAAGAAATTTTACATGTGCAGCCTCGTGCTGACCTATGGTGGTAATGGCATTTCTGCCTGGTCCTGCGGGTATAAGGGCAGTATTTTGCTTGAGCCCTTTGTCGTAAAACTCTGCTTCGAGATATTCCAGTGTCAGAGCGAATTGGAGAACACCAACTACGGTACCAGTGTTCTGTCCATAGGCCTTATTAAACATGGAACCAAGCGCCAGTGGTAGTGCAGACAAGGCGACTTTTGAACCAATGTTCATAAAGCTCTTCATTGCTTTTCTACGTGGATTGATGCGATCATAAATATCGGCATCAACCTTTTCGATTTCTTCAATAATATTTAGAATGTTCATAATGGTAGTTTTAACCTGGTAGATTCTGGATGTTTAATTCGGTGACAATATAAGCCTGGGCTATGCTGAGGACTTCTCTTGGAGAGCGTGATTTGTCCAGTCCCATCGCGTCGACAACTGTGTTATCGGCAAAGCTGCCATTGCTGATCAGGTCACGTATAAGTGCTGCATGCCGGGCTTCGACAGACACGATTTTACCAGCGAGTGTAAGGTAGTCGCCAGACTCCAGGTATTGTCCCGCACCGTTATAAGCAGATACACCTAAATCCTCGAATGCTTTCGCCGTAGCCAACACGCTGTCTCTGCTGGTAAAGTTGATTGAACTAAAATCAACTTCCAGGGCAGGAATAGCATCATTTCCGATGGCCGTCTTGAATAATTCTCTATGTGCAATTTCGTGGTCCCGGATATCGGTCAACAGTGACTTTTCATTATCCGTCATATTTGAATAAGGCCCGGTAAGCACTTTAATGTAAAATGCGGCCTCCAGCTGCTCGAGAGCATAGGCATAATTTAAAATTGCGGTGTCCTTGCTACCAAACGATACACCTGAGTCATTGCTGTCTTTTTTACAGCCTGCAGCAACGAGTGCTACGGTGGCCGCGCTGGCACCCGCATATTTCAAGAAGGAACGACGCTGAACCTGTTTGCTTAAGAATTGAGCTTCTTCCGGAAGCTGCTTTCCTCCATCGGGAATGTTTTTCATATGTAATAGCGTTAATTGTTGATTAATCAGACATACGAGAAATTGCAGGGTCTGGATTGAAGAAGACTGTTTATTTAAATTTTACCGGGTTTAAAACCTTAGTGGGCTTTTTGAGTTTTAAAGGTTTGGATTCCCACATTGAAAAAAGCTAAAATCGATTATACAGAGCCTCAGTTGATTGATGCCATTCGCCGAAAGGAGAGAATGGCAGCAGAAGCTCTATATGATATGTATGCGGATGCGCTATATGGGGTAATATCAAGAATTGTTCCTACTCAGGAGCAAGCTGAAGATCTTTTACAAGAAAGCTTTGTCAAGATCTGGAATTCCTTCGCATCTTATGATGAAAAAAAAGGCCGGCTTTTTACCTGGATGGTCAATATCGCTCGTCATCTGGCTATCGACACACTAAGATCAAAAGAGTTCCGGAACCTGAGCAGGACTGACACGATGGACGAGAATACAAACGCTGTTGATGAAGAAAAGTACAGCGAAATACATCAGGATGGAGTGGGTATTAAGGATCTTATGACTAAGTTGAGGCCGCAAGAAAAGCAGATATTAGACTTAATTTACTTTAAGGGTTATACACATGTTGAAGTTTCAGATGAATTAAATTTACCTTTGGGGACAGTCAAATCCAGGTTAAGAAGTGCAATTATAACATTGAAAACATTTTTCAATTAAACGTGGAAAATATTAAGGATTATATAGAAAGCGGAATCCTGGAATTATATATTCTGGGCGATCTGCCTGAAGCGGAAAGGCTTGAGGTGGAGAAGCTGCGCGCTATACATCCCGAAATAGACGTTGAGCTAAGAAGTATCGAGGAGTCTGTCCTGAGCTACTCACGCATGAATGCAGTTGCCCCCAAATCTTCAGTTCGTGAAAAGTTTCTTTCTGAAGTAGATACGATTGAAGATCAGCAGGACATGTTCGAAATGCAGCCAAAGAAACAGCGTGTAGATTTCTACAAATACGCGTTCGCTGCCTGTGTTTGTTTGCTACTTGTGTCTCTTGTGGTAATCTTAAATTTAAATACTAAGCTTCGGGACCGTGATCAAAGGATTTTATCTCTTGAAACCTCAAATCAAAAGTTTGCTAATCAGGTTAATTTTCAGGAAAGGCAAATCAGAGATAGCAGAAAATTCCTGGACGTTTACCGTAATCCACAGCAATATCAACTGTTGACGCTTAAAGGCACAGATAAGGCTCCAGATGCGAGTATGAAAATTGCTTTCAATACTGCTAGTAAGGAAGTATTAATTGATCTGTCATCCCTGAATTTACCAGCCCTTGACGATCAGCACCAATATCAACTATGGGCAATAGTAGACGACAAGCCCGTTGACCTTGGAGTCTTCGACTATACTCAATCCGGTGATAGTCTTCTCTCCATGAAATCTGTAACCAATGCGAAGGCTTTCGCGGTAACACAGGAGAAAAAAGGAGGAAGTCCGGTACCAACTCTCAGTGAGATGGTAGTTATAGGAAGCATCTGATAATTATCATTTCGTTCCGACTATCAATGGAAATTCGTCTAGAGAGGTGAGTATCGTAAGCGGAACACGAGTGTCAAAGAATGTTAAATTTCCTCCTCACGACTTCTTCTTGAGTATCTTAGATGAGCTTTAACCAGGAAGAAGATGAAGTACACCATGCTTGCCGTATTACTGTTCCTCCGTATAAGTGTGCTGTTGGGACAGCAACAATTAACAGGTTTTGTTATCGATTCTGCATCCAGGCTTCCATTAAAAAACGTGACCGTTCAGAATCATACGCTGAATATCAAAACATTTTCAGATGGTGAAGGAAAGTTCTCAATAGCAGCACAGTCCGGGCACTCCATATCATTCTCCCTGTTTGCTCATCAAACTCAGACTATAATGTTGAGAACTCTCGATCCTCTTAAAATATTTTTGTCTCCGAAAGTCAATCTCCTTCAGGAAGTAGAAGTACGCCACCTCAAAACCTCACCATCGTCTTGGCAAAGCCCCGCATTTCACGGACAGTCTATGGTTTACAAAAACGAGTATGACGACCCCTCAGCTGGAGGCGTAGTATTCAGGGTCTGGTACTGGAAAAAAGACGAAAAGCGCAGGAAGAAGAGGCTCGAAGCAGAGAGGGTGCGGTCCGTTGAACACCGAATCAGAGACATTTTTAGTCCGCTTAATATCTCGCTTTATGTTCCACTTAAAGGCGAGGATCTGAATAATTTCATCTGGCATTATACACCGTCTCCTGAAACCTTTACTAATCCAAATTTTGAGCTGCTACTATACCTGAATGATAGTTACAAGAAGTTTCAGCAATTGCCAGCCAGTGAGAAAGAGATTCCTGAACTCATAGGCAGATAGTATATCTACCAGTTTATCCCCTTCTTATTGCTATTTACCCCCCTTGCTTTCTTAAAATAAAGCGCATTTTTGTAATTCAATTATACACCTAGATTAATGAAGACAAGCAAACCAATGCAACTCCTTGTTGTCCTATCTTTAATGATTAGTCAGGCATTCAGCCAATCTAAAAACAACGACTGGGAAAATCCAAAGCTAATCGAGTTTAACAAAGAAAAGCCCAGAGCCACCTTTATGCTGTATGATAATGCGGCAGATGTGAAGGCAGATGTATATAGCAAATCTCCATGGCACAGAACCTTAAATGGCACGTGGAAATTTGTTTACACAGATAAGTATGCAAACCGGCTCACTGACTTCTACCGTGAGGACCTGAACGATAAAACATGGGCCGATATCCCGGTTCCTTCTAATTGGGAATTAAAGGGATTTGGAATTCCGATATATACTAATATCACCTACCCGCATCCAAGAAACCCACCATTTATTGGCGAAAATAATCCCGTAGGTACATACAGGCGAAACTTTACCGTTCCGGAGAACTGGAACGGTCGGGAAGTGCTGCTGCACTTCGCATCCATTTCCGGATACGCTGAAGTTTATGTAAACGGAAAGCGTGTCGGTATGTCCAAGGTTTCCAAATCACCTGCTGAATTTAATATTACGAAGCATCTCAGAAAGGGAGAAAACGTCTTAGCGGTTCAGGTATTCCGTTGGCATGACGGAAGCTACCTTGAAGACCAGGATTTCTGGCGCTTGAGCGGAATAGAAAGGGATGTCTTCCTGTATGCTATTCCTAAAGTAAGCGTATGGGATTTCTTCGTCAAAGCGGATCTCGACAACCAGTATAAAAATGGCTTGCTTACTGCTTCTGTAGACCTTAGGAAATTTGCAGGTGCCACTACCAAAGCAGTTACAGTCTCTGTTGCTGTAATGGATAAGAGTGGTAAGACCGTGTTTTCCCAGGATCAGAAGCTTAATACCAAGACAGACATAAACACGGCCAACTTCAGCGGTACGATTAACAACGTTGCAAAATGGAGTGCTGAATCTCCAGATCTATATGATTTTATCATCACCACAAAAGATGAAAACGGTGCCCTGCTTGGTGTAACCGGCTCTAAGATAGGTTTCCGCAAGGTGGAGATTAAGAATGCTCAGCTCATGGTAAATGGTATGCCTATACTGGTCAAAGGGGCTAACCGTCATGAACATGACGACGTGAACGGCCGGGTACCCAACCGCGAGCTCATGATCAAAGACATTCAGCTCATGAAGCAGTTCAACCTCAATGCGGTAAGAACAAGCCACTATCCAAACGATCCGATGTGGTATAAGCTGTGCGATCAATACGGGCTCTACGTTGTTGATGAAGCTAATATAGAAACTCACGGCATGGGTGTCTCATACGACAGGTCATTAGACAAATCGAAACACCCTGCTTACCTCCCCGAATGGGCACCTGCGCATATGGATCGTATCCGGAGATTGGTTGAACGGGATAAGAATCATGCATCGGTAATCATATGGTCTCTCGGTAACGAATGTGGAAACGGACAGGTCTTCTTTGATGCCTACAAGTGGATCAAAGAACGCGATAATACTCGTCCGGTGCAGTTTGAGCAGTCAGGCGAGGAGTCGAATACCGACATCGTTTGCCCGATGTATCCCTCAATTGAAAACATGAAAAGCTATGCAGCCGCAGAAAAAGAACGCCCCTATATCATGTGTGAGTACTCACACGCAATGGGCAATAGTAATGGCAACTTCCAGGAGTACTGGGACATCATCATGAGCAGCAAGCATATGCAAGGCGGCTTTATCTGGGACTGGGTGGATCAGGGTATCAAGACCACCTCGCCGGATGGAAGGATATTCTGGGCTTACGGAGGCGATCTCGGCGGGTACCATTTGCAAAATGATGAAAACTTCTGCGCAAATGGTCTTATCTCAGCCAACCGGATACCACACCCGGGGCTGTATGAAGTGAAAAAGGTCTACCAGAACATACTTTTCAAAAATAGTGACCTTGCTGCAGGCACCATCAACATCCACAATCTCTTTGATTTTACTAACCTTGATCAATTCGACTTCAAATGGGAGTTGTACCGCAATGGTGAGAAGATCAAGGAGGCTCCTTTTGAAGTTAACCTGGCGCCGCATCAGCAAAAGCAAGTAACTTTACAGGTCCCTTCTATGAAGTCGGTTCCCGGATCAGAGTACTACCTCAACGTATATGCCTACACAAAACAAGCTGATGAGCTTGTTCCGGCAGGTCACGAGATCGCGAGGGAGCAGTTCAAGACAAACGGCGATTATTTTGAATCAGAGTCAAAGAGCAATACGCGCCTGGTCGCTTCCAAAGATAATAACATACTTAAATTCACAGCAGGAAACGTACATGCAGAGTTCGATGCCCGCAGCGGACGCATTACCTCGTTCGGTACCCAGAATAACTCCCGGAGTGTTCTTCAGTTCCCTGAACCGAATTTCTGGAGAGCGCCTACAGACAACGACTTCGGCAGCGGAATGCAAACCCGGCTGGGCGTCTGGAGAACAGCTCACGTTGATAAAGTTGTTAAAAACGTCACAGTCGGACAGCAGACTTCCTCAGGCATTCCTGTGAAAGTAGAATACGAACTAGCTGGTATCAATGTGCCTTATACAGTAGAATATATTTTCAGGAATGACGGCGCTATTCAGGTCACCGCTTCTATGGATATGGCAGACAGGGAATTGCCGGAACTTCCAAGATTTGGAATGACCATGGAGTTGCCAGCTTCGCTCTCTGAACTGAACTACTACGGAAGAGGGCCATGGGAGAACTACAGCGACCGTAAAACTTCTTCATTTGTTGGTCTTTATAAAGATCAGGTTAAAAACCAGGCGACCTGGACATACATCCGGCCTCAGGAAAACGGATACAAGACAGATGTTCGCTGGTTGAGCCTAACTGACAATATGGGAAAGGGAATCCGAATCGAAGGTCTTCAACCGATCTGTTTCAGTGCTTTGAATAACCGCACAGAAGATTTCGATCCCGGACTGACCAAGAAACAGCAGCACCCTACAGATATAAAACCACGACAAAACATATTTTTAAATGTGGATCTGAAGCAGCGCGGCGTTGGAGGCGATAACAGCTGGGGGGCACTTCCTCATGCGCCATACCGCCTGCTGGATAAACAATATTCGTATAGCTATATCATCAGACTACTTAACTAATGATGCCCAAATACGCTTTCCTTCTACTTTGCGCACTGTTGTCCACATCGGGCATCAGTGCGCTTGCTGTCAGTCCTGATAGCATATCCAGCCTCAAAGAAAAAATCGGGGATAAACAGATCTTTCGCATCAATAGACCCGACTTGAAGCTAAGTCCTCATACCGGCTTGAGCCGGAAGCACTGGAAAGAAGCAGCATTGTACCTGCTAAGTGGAGCCTTTGACTATGTAAAGACGGCCAATGATCCAATGAGGTTTCCGAAGCAGCCGGGCAAAAGCTACCCTCAGGATGGAAAGCCCAATCGGACGGAGAACCTGGAGGGCTTGTGCCGTACTATGTTCATGGCGGCGCCGCTGCTCAAAGAAGATCCCTCACTACAGATCAATGGCATCGACGTTGGTCAATATTACCGTCATCAACTTACCCTGCTGCTAGATTCCTCCAGCCTGTCTTACGTTCCCAAGAGGGCTAAGAACGGTGGTCCCAGTCAGACGCTTGTAGAGTTTGGAGGCCTTTCCGTTTCCCTGTTTGCTGCACCGGAAGTGTTCTGGGATCCGCTGCCTAAAGCAGTAAAAGATTCACTCGCCTCAACGATGCTCAGTTATGGCAACGGACCAACTATCGACATGAACTGGCGTTTTTTCAATATCTTCATCATGAGCTTCTTCAAAAGTCGGGGGTATGAGGTGAACGAAGCTTATTTGAAGAATTTGCTTGACAAATCATTGGCCGATTACAAAGGTCAGGGTTGGTATACAGACAGTCCGTATTATGACTATTACAGCATGTGGGCGTTCCAAATGTATGGAACGTTGTGGACGGAGTACTTCGGGAAAGAACATTATCCCGAATACGCAGACAGGTTCCTCGCCAACTTCAAAGGCTTACAGGACAACTATCCTTACATGTTTGCCAGAAACGGAAACATGATCATGTGGGGCCGAAGCATTGCTTACCGTATGGGAGCAGCAGTTCCCTTTCCTTTGATGGGATTCACGAATGACCCCACAATAAATTATGGATGGATGAGGCGTATCGCTTCAGGATCCCTTCTCCAATTTGTAAGAAACCCAGAATTGCTGCAAGATGGCATTCCAACTCTAGGCTTCTATGGTGCGTTTGAGCCCGCCGTACAACAGTACAGCTGTCGCGGAAGCGTCTTCTGGATGGGCAAGTTATTCCTGGGGCTATTCGTTCCTGAAAAAAGTGCTTTCTGGACAGCTAAGGAAAACGAAGGAGCCTGGGACACTGAACTCAAGAAAGGGAAGGTTTATAATAAATATGCAGAAGGTTCCAATATCCTCATCACAGACTATCCAAATATTGGTGCTGCCGAAATCAGGGCATGGTGCTATAGCAAAACGCAGGGCTATTATCAGGGAACGGAAAACTACAACCGCTTATCCTACAACAGCGCATTTCCATGGCAGGCCGATGGGCCGAACGGAGAAGTGGCCATGAACTATGTGGTCAAAAACAAGGAATCCAAGTGGGAAGCATTCAGAATGTTCAACTTCAAAAAGTATGAGGATGGAATTTACTACAGGGATGCTGTGCTTGCATCCGATGACCAGGTTAAAATGAACCTGGCGGACATCACCCTTCCGAATGGTATTTTGCGCGTAGATAGAAATATCAGCAGTGTTCCTGCAGAACTTAGGTTAGGCCATTACGCTTTGCCTGCCCTTAACGGTGCAGTTAAATCCAGAACGCTGACAGTGAGAGGTTTAGATGTGAAAATCATTGACAATGGTGTCTACCAGCTGGCACTTGTGCCCTTAAAAGGTTGGGGGAAACACGAACTTGTCAAGGCCACAGGCCTGCATCCGGAAGCAGAAAATAGTGTAGTCATCAATGTATCGGATAGGTATGTGCCTCAGAAAGACCAAGAAGGTGTTTATGCTACACTGATGCTCTGGAAAAAGTCAGGCGAATCATGGAGTAATGATGAGCTTGTACCTGTTAAACAGCTGAAATATTCTTCAATCACCAACCAGGTGAGGATTACATTGCTTAACGGCGAAAGGAAAATGGTGTCTTTTTAGCTCATCGAACATTGCAGAAACATTTAACAGAAATGCTTATATTCAGTTTAAACCAGGGGATGACTTACCCGTACTTGCAAAGAGATGGAAACCAGCTTTACTGACACAGAATCTTACATTAACAGCTTTCCCGAAGATGTAAGAGTGATTTTGCAACAGCTTAGGTCGGCCATAAAGGAGGCCGCACCTGAAGCAGAGGAAACGATCAAATACGCCATGCCAACCTATGTTCAGTATGGTAACGTTGTTCACTTTGCCGCTTACAAGAACCATATCGGATTTTACGCCACACCGACGGGACACATGAGGTTTGAAAAAGAGCTCTCCCAATACAAGAGTGGTAAAGGTTCCGTCCAGTTTCCTATAGATCAACCTCTTCCTCTGGATCTGATCAAGGAAATAGTCCGCTTTCGCGTGTTGGAAAATCAGAATAAAGCACAGCAGAAAAAAACGTTGGGAAAACCTAAGCACAGAGCTTAAGGATAGTCGGATTCCGAAGAAGGCCATTCCCCTGCCCTGACCGCTATCGGGGAGAGGGAATGAGGCCTAAATATACTAACAGTCAGAACTACCCCTTAGCAGGTATATGAGCCAGTACCTCCAGCAAGAACTTCCAGAACTTCTGTACTGAGCTTATAGAAACCTTTTCCGCGGGTGAATGGGCTCCGAGGATTGTCGGCCCGAAGGAAATCATATCCATCTTCGGATAGTTTCTTCCCAGGATACCGCATTCCAGACCTGCATGACAAGCAACAACATCAGCTTTCGCGTTATTCTGCTTCTCATACACACTCGTAAGCAGCTTCAGGATCCCAGAATCCGGATTAGGCGTCCAACCCGGATAAGAACCGGAAAATTCAACCTCGCAACCCATCAGTTCAAAAGCAGCGCGCAGTGCATTTGCCAGATCAAATTTCGAGGATTCTACAGATGAGCGGGTCAGACATTTAACATTGATATTTCCATTCTCAACGGCAACGCGTGCTATGTTATTCGACGTTTCAACGAGGTCGTCCAATTCTGCACTCATCTTGTAAACGCCATTATGTGCTGCGTAGATTGCTTGAATAAAAGCTTGTTGTTCGGAGGCGGGCATAACGCAGGCCGGTACAACATCCTGCTTTTCAAGGGTGATTTCTAACGAAGGCTCAGTGCTGCGGTATTCAGATTTGATATCATCCACTGCCACTTGTACGCATTGCAGGAAGGCTGTCTCCTTATCAGTATCGACTACTGCCTGCGCGACACTCTCACGCGGGATTGCGTTTCGTAAACTACCGCCCTGCAAATTAGATATCCTCAAACCGGCATGTTTCTCAGCCTGAAATAAGATCCTGTTCATGATCTTATTGGCATTGCCAAATCCCTTGTGAATGTCCATTCCTGAATGACCTCCTTGAAGTCCTCGAACAGTGATCAAGTAGGCCAGACTTCCTTCAGGAGCAGGCTCTTCTGTATAGGCTTTTGTGGCTGTTACATCAATTCCACCGGCGCAACCTATATCTATTTCGTTATCTTGTTCCGTATCCAGGTTCAGTAATATTTCCCCTTTGAGCACGCCTGCCTTTAGTCCCATCGCGCCTGTCATTCCCGTTTCTTCATCCACCGTAAAGAGCGCTTCAATCGCAGGGTGAGCAATTTCAGTAGATGCAAGGATCGCCATGATAGCTGCAACACCAATACCATTATCAGCACCCAGCGTAGTCCCTTCAGCATCAACCCAATCACCATCAATCAGCATCTTGATGCCCTGTGCTGAAAAATCGAACTCAGTATCGTTATTCTTCTGATGTACCATATCCAGATGCGACTGTAACACCACTGTCTTTGCGTTTTCCAAACCTGTGGTTGCAGGCTTTCTAATGATGATGTTTCCAGTTTCGTCTTTGTAAGTATCCAGTGATAGCTTTGCTGCGAAGTCCATCATAAATGCAATTACCTGTTCTTCTTTCTTTGAAGCACGGGGTACTGTGTTCAGTGCCGCGAAATTTGTCCACAGCTCACGTGGTTCGAGCTGCGCTATTTCATTATTCATATCCTTAACAAACTTTAATACAATTAAATACCAGTTATCTTAAACATAAAAAGGCTGCCGGAATTTACGGCAGCCTTTTCATTTACCAGATGCGGATACGCTCTTCCGGTTTTTTATACAGCTTTTCGCCCGGCTGCACATTGAATGCTTCGTACCAGGCATCCATATTTACCGGAGCGCCGATAGTGCGGTATTCCCCTGGTGAATGCGGGTCTGTCAAAATAAACTGGGCCGCAGTTTCTGGAAGAATATTGCCTCTCCATACCTGTGCCCATGACAGGAAGAAGCGCTGGTCTGGAGTAAATCCGTCGATCTTCTCTTTTGACTGCCCTTGCTTAGTCATTTTGAATGCTTCATAAGCAGCATTCAAACCTCCAAGGTCACCTATATTCTCACCCATCGTGAATTTTCCATTTACATGAAGGGTGTCAAGTACCGTGTATGTGTCAAATTGCTCACCTAAAGCCTTAGTCTTTTCTTTAAATCTGGCAAGGTCATCAGCAGTCCACCAATTGCGCAAACTTCCGTCTTTGTCATACTGGCTACCTGAATCATCAAATCCGTGAGACATTTCATGTCCTATAACAGCACCGATTCCGCCATAATTCACCGCGTCATCTGCATTCGGATCAAAGAACGGGAACTGAAGGATGCCGGCGGGAAATACGATCTCATTCATAACCGGACTGTAGTATGCATTCACCGTTGGTGCAGTCATTCCCCAACGGGTGCGGTCAACCGGTTTACCCAACTGGCCTACCATGTCGTTATACGCCCAGGTATCAGCATTACGAACATTCTGGAAGAATGTGCCTGATGTGATAGCCATTCCGTCGTAGTTCTTCCATTTATCAGGATAGCCGATCTTAGGTCTGAAAGCATTAAGTTTAGCCAGTGCTTTTTCCTTTGTTACGTCACTCATCCAATCCAGATTCTTGATACGGATCTCGAATGCTTTTCTCAGGTTTTCAACAAGGACCTGCATCCTCGCTTTAGCCTCCGGCTTGAAATATGTTTTCACATAAAGCTGACCAAGGAGGTCGCCGATGGAGTTGTCGGTCAGAGACGACATCCTTTGCCATCTCGGAGTTTGAACTCGCTGTCCGGACAATACCTGGTTGTACTCAAACTGAGCAGCAACAAAAGGAGAGCTCAGATATGATGCAGAATTCTTCAGGATATTCCACTTAAGATAGACTTTCAGGTCGTTTACCGGAGTTTGCTTTAGCGTGCTGTTCAGAGCAGTAAAGAATGACGGAACACCGACCAGAATGGTATCTTGTCCGTTAACCTTCAGCTTGCTTAACATAGAAGGCCACTTAAAGACAGGAGTATTTTTGCTGAATTCAGAAATAGCAAACTTGTTATATGTTTTGTGCGGATCGCGAAGCTCAACGCGGCTTAGCTGGCTTGCAGCAAGGCTTTTTTCAAAATTGAACACGATATCAGCATTCTTTTTTGCATCGGCTTCTGTAGAACCGGTTAGGCTGAAAAGCTTCGTCATGTATGTTTTATACGCTTCCTGGATCTTCAGACTCCTGGCATCTGATTTCAGATAGTAATCCCGGTCAGGAAGCGAAGTACCGCCCTGCGAAAGCTGTGGCACCATATTGTTCACATTCTTGCGATCCTGACCAACGTAAAAGCTGAAGAAAGGAGATGCAAGTCCGCTTGTGCGAAGCACTGCTGCCTCGTTTAAGATGCCGTTAAGGTCTTTGATCGAATTAACACGAGCCAGGTCTTTTTTAATAGGGGTATATCCCAACTTTTCGATAGTCAGACTATCCATCGCGGCTGTATAAAAGTCGCCTACCCGCTTTTCCGCGGATCCCGCCGCTGCATTCTTGTTTCCCGCAGCTTGTTCGATAATGTTCTTAACGGCATTGATATTGAAGTCGCGTAATACGTTGAAGCTGCCCCAGCGTGTTTCCTTGGCAGGAACGGGATTATTCTTGATCCAGGTACCGCTGGCGTATTCGTAAAAGTCGTCGCCGGGTTTAACCGAAAGATCCATATTGGCAGGATCTATGAACTTAGCCTGAGAAGGCTGTTGACCCTGAGCCTGAAGTTGTAATGCAACCAGACCAGGTAGAATTAAGTGAAGGTATTTACTTTTCATGAATGATTATAACGCAATTCTATATGAGAATAAGGTGCAAAACTATTGATTTTACTTTTCAAAAGTAAATGCACGCATAATTAGGCGTTTAAAGCTCAGCGAGACCTGGGATGAAAAGGAGGTAGGTGAGAGAGACGGAGAATGCTCATGCAGGCTATTTGAGAACTGTGTAAATGAGCCAGAGGCAGCAAGTGCAGCCCCTGGTCTCGGCATCCCGCATTATTTATCGATCATTTTGTATACGCGTACATAATCTACTTCCATTGATTTAGGGAAGACAGTATCATCTACCCCTTGCGCCCCGCCCCAGTTGCCGCCTACGGCAACGTTCATCAACAGGTGAAAGCGTTTGTCGAACGGCCAGGCGGCGTAACCCTGTCCGTTATTGATAAACTCAAAAATGAGCTCGTTCTGGATATAGCCGCGGATTGCATAGGGCGTCCAGTCCAGACGATAGAGCTGAAACTCATCAAACGCATTCGGGAACTTCTTCGAAACGCCTTTCTGAGTGTTGATCGAATGGTTGAAGGCCTCCGTATGGACGGTTACATGTATGACTGTGGGGTCGTACCCAACATGCTCCATGATGTCGATCTCCCCGGACTTTGGCCAGGTGCCATAAGCGTTGTCTGTAGGGAGCATCCAGAGCGCGGGCCAGGTACCGCGACCTGATGGTATCTTCGCCTTTATTTCGATACGGCCGTATAGAAAGTCACCCTTGCCTTTGCTAACGAGACGGGCGGATGTGTAGGCGTTTGCTCCGGAGTTCTCTTTTCGCGCGGTTATGGTCAATATTCCATTGTTCACGCTGGCGTTATTAAGGCTGTTGGTGTAATTCTGCAGCTCATTATTTCCCCAGCCTGTTCCGCCGAGATCATAACCCCATTTAGCAGGATCAGGTGCTCCGTTGTTATTAAACTCATCAGCCCAGACGGGACTGGTCTCAAATGTCCAGCCTTTGTCTGTCGGCGGACCTGTTTCTACGATTGTGGTATCCTTGGGGATAGGTTTCAGGTCTGCTTTTCCCGAACATGCCATGAGCAGGCCGGCAAGTACTACTTTACCAATGATTAGTGTTTGCATTTTAAATATCTTGATGTTCTGGATCATATGCTTTTCTTTAGATAGCGGATGCGGTTATTGAAGCTCAAATAAACCGAGATAGAAAATTCCGGGTGTTTGATGTCCTTCGCCTCCGGGCTGAATAACGATCTGGTCATAGATTGTCGAGGATGAGATGGATGAAAAGTCAAATTCCAGTTCCACCCATTGGTTAAGCTGGGTTACTTGTTTTATAACTTCAGTTTGCGTCTGCCAGGCATTTCCACCGGCGAGTGAGTTCTGAAGTTTCACGGCAACCTGCTGTTTTACTGCGGGATATTCATTTCCACCGGGGAAGAAGACCTTCATTTTGAATTTATTACGCGTGATTAGGTCTATGCGGTAATCAAGGGTTGTCTGAAGGTTTCCGTATTGGTTGGCTTCTCCTTCAAGACGCTGGTAATAGGCCACCTTTGCATCTGTATGAAGACCCTGAGGGAATGGATTGTCAAAGTTTGGTTTGAAGACGATGGCATCTGCCCGCCATGGGATGGTGCCTGTACCGTCGAACTTATCGAGAAGATTGGCAGTTTTCAGCGGTTTTTCGACGACAGGGCGGGTATATCCTTTCGGTGCCAGTTTCAGATACCAGGCATTTGCAGGATTTGCCTTATCTGCAGCCTTTAAGTACAGCTCCGTCTCATTCAGGGTCAGGATCTCATATTTTGACATGCCGGTATAGTAAGCGATAAATCCACCTCCGGAAATAGAGAGGAATTCTTTTCCGCCTTCTTCTGTGATACTCCATTTCATTCCGGTGGGTGGGGTGTAGGTTACTGCGCGGTCATCACCCGGACCGCCCCCGTTAATTCCTGCAGCGTTTGCTCCATTGGCAAAGGTATCGCCGTTATTCATATAGGTATAAGCAAGGTTATTGCTTAAAGTGAAGGTCATCTCGTCATCGTAGAAGCCCAGGTCTTTCTTTTCATTCGGACCGGCGGTATACCATTCGGGAGTCGAGGAGGTTGCTGGTCCCACGCCCAAGTGACCGGAGACGTCCTTTTCAATGACCCAGGTTTTGCCGGCTATGTTGCTTCCTCCGCCTGTCAGGAAATTATAATCCGGACGGTCGAGCATTTCGGGTTTGGTTTGTGCGATGTTGATTGTTTGCGTACTGCTCGCAGAACCGCCACTGGTGTATATGGTTAGTTTTACCACATATTCGCCTGAAAGGGGGAAGGAGCCGGTAATCTGGTCGCCTGCTCCGGTCTGTCCGTTGCCGAGATCCCAAACTGCGCGGTTTACTGCTCCCGATTCGTTTCTGAAGGTAATGATATTGGCATTTTCGGACGTTGGACTCGCCGAAAATTTCACTTGCTCCTCAGAAGGAGCGGGTCCCAGTTCGGGATCTTCCACCTGGCAGCCGATTAGTCCCGTTGCTATAAAAAGCAGGAGGATCAGATTATTTATATGTGCTTTCATCTCAGATCGGATAATTTTAAAAATTGGGTTTAAGTACTCCGGCGCATTGATCGATCTCGCTTTGAGGGATCGGGAAGAGCCCGCGCGTCGCCGGATTGAACGTTACGTTGAAATCTACCTGGTCTCCTACATATCCGGGACCACGTCTGTTCTGGACACTGATGTTTTGGTTTGCAACTGTCAGTCCCTGACGTAGAAGATCCCAATAGCGATGTCCTTCAAGTGCCAGCTCAACCCTTCGCTCCTGATAGATGTTGGCCAGCGAAGCTGGTTTTTCGGGTAAGTCAACCCTGTCTCTTACGCGGTTAAAGTAAGACTGGGCCTGGCTTCCGCCTGTGGCCAGTTCCAGTTCGGCAGCCATCAGGAGGACATCAGAGAAGCGGATTGACCGGTAATTGTTTCCCCAGTTCAATTCATATTGTCCGTTGATGGGTCTGTACTCGTTCGTGGTTGTGTATTTTTTGCTAAAGAAGCCTGTATGCTGGTAGCCGGTAGAGACTACGCCGCTCAAATCATCTGCCTGCGAGAGAATTGTAGCGGCCCTTCTTGGATCGTTGGGTTCGAAGGCGTTGTTCAGCTCCTGGGTCACAGGGGCAAAGCTCCAGCCGGAGTTATAGTTCGGGTCACCATTTATACGCGGGCCTTGCATTAGTGGCTGCATATTGCCTTCGCCACCCTGAATATAATTCCAGTCAAACCAAGGATTGTCGCTTGAATAAGAGATTTCCCAAACGGATTCCATGCTGAACTCGTTAGCTTTGGTAAAGTTGTCGGCATAATTGTCGAGCAAGGTATGTCCGCTGTTATCAATGAGGTCCTTTAGCTGTTGGAGAGCGTAGGCAGCATTAACCGATGTTGTGCCTGCCTGTAAATCGCCATTGTAGACTCCTTTATAGAACAGGTATACCCTTGCAAGCAGGGCCTGAGCAGACCAACGTGTAGCATGTGCTTTGCTGGTGCGTAGGTCGGCCTTCTCTAAAGCCGGAAACGCTTCAATAAGATCCAGGGCGATTTGTCCGAACGTTTGTGCCGGCTCTGCTTGCGGTGTGCAGTATTCGCCAGGCGACTGTGGGGTTAGTATAAGAGGGATGTTTCCGAACCACCTGGCCAGGTCGAAGTAGAAATGTGCTCTGAGGAATTTGCATTCAGCGGTGATCCTGTTCCTGGTCTCCTCGCTCATAGGAATATCAGGCAACTTTTGCAGGAGCAGGTTAGCCCTGTAGATGCCGGTATAATGGTTAGACCAATAGACCCTTGTCAGCGAGTTAGTGGTAAGCATATTATGCTGGTCTATCTGGATCATATCCGGGGAGTCTGAACGGCTTGAACCTCCTGCGTAGGCATCATCAGAGGCAATGTCAGACATCATGGGGTCAGGACTGAAGCCCCCGCCTCCAGCATTGGTATGCCATTGAAGTGCGTCATAGACGCTGTTCAGCGCTTCTTGCGCATCTTTTTCCGTTTTATAAAAGTTCTGCTCTACGCGATTATCCAGCGGTGCCAGGTCAAGAAAATCCTTGCAGGAGGAAGTGCTGCCAAGGAGGAAACCTGACAGTAGGAATATCGAGAGTTGTTTTTTAGTTGCTTTCATCATTTCTCAGGTTAAAAAGTAGCACTTAAACCAAACCGGAATGTCCGGGCTTGCGGGTAGATACCACGGTCGATACCGATATCCAGACTGCCGCGTGCTCCTATCTCAGGATCGAAGCCTGTATAGTTGGTGAGGGTGATCAGGTTATCAGCAGAGGCGTAGAAGCGAACCTTCTGAAGCCTGATTTTTTGGGTAAGCTCAGTTCCCAGAGTGTAGCCAAGCTGGAGGGTTTTCAATCGCACGTAATCGCCATCTTCGAGGTAGAGATCCGAGATGTTAGTGTAGTTGCGATTGGCATCATTCCATGTAAAACGAGGCATCTCGTTGGTGCTGCCTTCTCCGGTCCAGCGGTTCAGGTACAGCGTCTGCATATTGGAAGACGAAAAGTCGTGTCTGCGCGTGCCATTGAAGATCTGGTTGCCGAAAGCCCCTGTAAAAAAGCCGTTCAGGTCGAACCCTTTGAAACCAAGTCCAAAAGTGAAGCCTGCAGTAATCTTAGGCGTAGGATTTCCGATCATCGTACGGTCTGCCTGATCGATGACACCGTCGCTATTGAGGTCCTTAAAGCGCACATCACCCGGCTGGGCATTAGGTTGAATACGTTTTCCTTCGACACTGTAAGCCTCTATTTCGGCTATATTCTGGAAGATTCCGTCGGTTTCATAGCCGTAAAAGTAGGAGAAGGGTCTTCCCACGGTGCTCCGTTCCACCTGTCCGTAGGTTGAAATGCCGGCTCCCGGTAAAATTTGTTCAGCGTTCCGAATCTCGGTGACCTCGTTTTTATTGAAACTGCCGTTAATACCTGCATTGACCTTAAGCTGCCCGAAGTTTTGCTGATAGTTTAGAGCCAGCTCAATACCGGAATTCCTTACCGAGCCTCCGTTAGCTGTTCCGGCTGCCACGCCTACACTCAAGGGGATAGGTACTTCAAGGAGCCAGCCTTTGGTAGTTTTGATATAGTAGTCAGCCGAGAAGGAAAGGACGTTCCGCATAAAAGACAGGTCCAGACCGATATCGGTTTGTTCGGAAGCCTCCCATCTGATGTCGGGGTTTGCAATATAAGAAGGCGATGCGCCGTTGATATATCCGTTGCCTGTACCATTGTAGTAGGTATAGCCACGACCTACGGCGATCACCGCAGCCCATGGATAGTTGCCAATTCTGTCATTTCCATTCTGTCCCCATGAAGCACGCAGCTTACCAAAGGTCAGGAAATTGCTTTCAGCCAGGAAGTTTTCTTCTGAAAAGATCCATCCGGCAGAAACAGCCGGAAAATACCCGTAGGGATTGTTCTTCCCGAACTTGGAGGAACCGTCACGTCGGAGCGATGCCAGTAACAGATACTTGTCATTGTAGCTGTAATTAACGCGGGAGAATAGGGAGAATAAGGCACTTTCTGAGGCTCCTCCGGTCGCTTTTGCCGTACCGGCATCTACCGCAAGGTTGAGATAGGCCATATTCGGATCGCTTACAACCAGGCCGGTGTTAGAGCCGAAGAGGGTTTCGCTGTTTTCTTTCCGGCTGGTAGTTCCCAAAGTGACGCCCAACGAGTGTTTGTCCCATCGTTGATTATAGTTTAAGACGTTTTCAGCCTGCCAGGTGTAGTATCGATCAACATTCTTATTGACGCTTGAGTTGGCGTTCTGTTGTGCGGCATTGAGGTAAAAGATCGGACTGTAATTATTTCCGTTTACATAGCCGAGATCTATGCTGAAAGTTGAACGAAAGGTAAGAGCTTCCATAATCTTCAGCTCAGCATAGGTATTACCAACAATCTTATCAACACGGGTCAGTCCGTTCAAAACTGCCAGACGGGCTAGGGGATTCACCACCTCCTGGGTCACGTAAGGGGAGATGCCATAGAAATTTCCGTCCGGATCGCGTACCGCGTTGGCGTTGTAACCTGCCGTGATCGCCGGGTCAGTTTCTACAACAGGTGTGATTGGATCAAGATTGATCGCATTGTTAAGCAAGCCTCCAAACTCCTGATTGGGATCGATAGCTGATCGGCGGATATGGGAGTATGCCATATTCGCCCCGACCTTAAGAAAATCCTTAATCTCGTTGTCTGAATTCGCACGGAAAGTATAACGCTTAAACTTGGACTTGTCGCCACCTACCAGTCCTTCCTGGTCAAAAATGGAGAAGTTTCCGGCGAAGCTGTTTTTTGCTGTGCCTCCGGTAACCGCCACCTGATGGTTGTTTATTGGCGCATTAGTCTGAAATAACGCCTTTTGCCAGTCAGTGCCTGTTCCCGAAGGGTATTTGCTGACATCCGGAAACGGGATCGAGCTTCCGCCATTGGCAGCACCCTCGTTCATCATAATGGCATACTGACGGGCGTCAAGCAGGCGCATCTGCCGCCAGGCATTCTGGATACCTGTGTAACCATCATAAGAAATATGCATCCGCGCGTCCTTAACGCCACTCTTCGTGGTGATAAGCACTACGCCGTTTCCTCCCCTGGCGCCATAAATCGCTGCCGAAGCAGCATCCTTTAACACATCCATCGACTGTATATCGGCAGGGTTGAGGTAATCAATGCCTCCAACCTGAAATCCATCAACAACATAGATAGGAGATGCATCACCGTTGGTGCCGATACCTCTGATCCGGACCGTAGGGGCATCGCCGGGCTGACCTGAGATGTTGGTCACCTGCACTCCGGCTACGCGTCCCTGGAGTGCCTGCTCTATTCGTTGAACGGGCGTCTGAGTGATCTCTTCAGGCTTCACCGAAGAAATAGCAGATGAAATCTCTCTCCTTAATTGTGTTCCATAGCCAATTACTACTACTTCACTGAGGTTGGTAGCTGTTTCTGACATCGAGATGTTGATAAAGCGAGAATCAGTAACGGTGTAGCGTTGGCTTTCCAGGCCAATCTGGCTGAAGACGAGTACCGTTCCTTCTTTTGGAACGCGAATAGTAAATCCTCCATCAGGGTTGGTTGCCGTGCCTGAAGATGTTCCCTGGACGGCTACTGTAACCCCAGGTAAGGGTGAGTTGTCGCTTTTGAGCGTGACTTTACCTGATATCTGCAAGTCCTGGGCACTCAGGTGTGTTGCATACAATAGCAGGGTCAGTAAAAAAGAGGTAATTCTTTTTTTCATAACACATCGGTTTTTTGGTTAGTTGACAGGATGGCTCCTGTGTTCAAACAAATATATAAAGCTATTCGATCTGAACCGCGATTTCGACATCTAAATCAACTATACACGCCGCAGTAACCCCTCATAATGGCCCTACATTACCACTACAAGCCCTGGATTTTTTGCGGGATTTGTAGTTGTTCTATGTCTTTACGTGAAAAAAAGAGTGCACTACACGATAATATCCACATCAGTTTGGCTATGTGCCTGGTGGCAGCGAGATAATTAGGTAAGTTAGAAAAGTGAAGTATGTATACAATTACCAATGATAATTAAAGGAACTTCTCTTAGTTGAAACAAAGACACAATTATATGCAACCCATAAAAGGCGGCTATTCTCCCGTGATAAGTCCGACTGTAACAGCCAAAAGTCGGACTTTTTACTGCCTTTCATCTGAACCTATACGCTGCCATATAAGGGATATCCAGCTTAAGCATCCAGCCTCTTATATCATCAAATTTTCAAAAATCCATAAAATTTTGACGAAAAACGGATAAAAATCGTCATGTGCCGGGAGCCGCTCTACCTTGTTCCCAGGAAAAGAAACAGAGCCATATAAAAGATATTCCAGCTGAGCATTGCATCCTTTTTTGCGAAAATTACGCTGTATTCGGGAAGATTAAGGAAAAAAAAGCTTACAATTCTGCACCTGGATTCCTTCGCTCTATCTTGTTCCTAAAATAAAACAACGTTATGGCAAAAGTAGACAGCAAAGGTATGGTACGCGGCACCGCCGGTTCCGTAGTATATCGCGGGTACCGCGATATGAACATCATTCAGGGCAAGCCCCGCAAATTTAAGCAGACCAGCGAGAGCATCCGTGCCTCCACGGAGTTCGGTCTTTCCAGTACAACGGCGGCGGTGATCCGCAATGCATTCCAACCGGCCTATATCCACCGCGACGGGAAGGCGGTCAGCCGCAGTACACAGCTGGTGTACCGGGGCATTCGTGGCAGTCAGAGCGGAAGCGTGGGCCGGCGTGACCTGCATGATGCGGACCTGGACAGCATCATCGGGATGGACTTCAATATCAAGAGCCGGATGAGCGAAGTGCTGCAGGTCAGTCAGCGGGTAGAGCGGGATGAGCAGGGGAAGATCAGCGTGTTTATGGGGGCGTTAAACGCCAAAACAGACATCAGGGTACCCCTGAGCATCAGCAAAGCCGTCAGCAAGTACAGGATCCGTTTCAGCCTGATCGGCTTCAATTTCAGGAAGGAGTATTATGAATATCTGGAAGTTAGAGACGTGGAGGTTCGTAAACACGGGCAACTGGAAGCACAGGAGATCCGGTTTGAGACTCAGCCGGAAGCAGACCAGTTACTGATCCTGAGCGTTTCGCTGCTGGCTTATAGCGAAACACGGATGGAGGAAGGCTACGTGCTGCTGAACAGCAAAGAGTTCAGTCCCTGTGCGTTGATCGCCGCTTATGCTGCAGAAGAAGCGGGAGAATTCCCTTCAGGTCCTGTGAATATGGAGCTCAGCGAGGCACAACAAACACGGGGGGCAGCTATTCATAATATGTGTTATGAAGGCAACAGGCTGCTGAGGGACTGGGAACGAAGGAAGGAGAAAACAACTAAGACGGCGGCAACGACAATAAATAAACGGCCGAAAGAAGATGGAGACAAGGCACATTTCCAGGTAGGAAATCGGGTATCGTTTCGAAAGCTGGCTTCAGAATAAATGTTATTACAGCGAATCGAATATAGGGCAGGCTGGTAAGCAATGTTGTGGCGGTAACAGAATGGGATGCTTTCTGCTATAGTCTCGCAAATGGTGTAAGAAGTCATTAAATATTTAGTGTCACTTCAGATGCCCAGGCTTCGTTCTGCTTTTCTTGAAGGAACTTAGCTAGCACTTAATCCGATAGCTCCGCTTGTTCAGGATGACCTCCTTGGAAATTGGAGGGAGAGCTAGCATCTATAGTATAGATACACTCATTTAATTGATTTATCTTTGATTTACAAAGAAGGCTTTAGTATGGCAGACATTCGACTTAAATCATTAACAATAAAGGGATATAAAAGTATAAAGGTAATTGAGTCATTTGAACCGAGATCTTTAAATATACTTATTGGACCAAACGGTGCCGGAAAAAGTAATTTTATCTCCTTTTTTAAGTTTTTAAGTTGGATGTTGAATTCCGATGGAAAGTTACAGGAGTATGTGGCTTATTTAGGAGGGGCTAATGATATACTTCATGACGGTGCCGACGTTACAAAAACTATTGAGGCCTCAATTATGCTCGAAACTTCTTCTGGTACTAATGAATACGCTTTTAGTTTAATGTTCGCAAAGCCAGATAAACTTGTTTTTAAAGAGGAAAAATACAGATATTCTGCTAAAAACAAAGAGGGGGAATCGAGATGGAGCTCTTGCGGCGTAGGACATGACGAAGCACGTTTGCCCGATGTATTAAACAATACTGCCACATCAATTTTAAACCTGCTTAGAAAATTAATTGTATATCAATTCCATAATACCAGTGATACATCACCTATGCGTCTCAAATGGTCCATGGCAGACGGACGTCGGTTAAAGCAAAACGGTGACAACCTGGGAAGCTTTTTATATCGCCTTCAAAGAGAAGAGAAGCCCTATTACCTAAGAATAGTAAAATATATACGATCGGTTTTGCCTTTTTTTGATGATTTTGACTTGTACGAAGAGTTTGGCCAAATATTACTTACCTGGAAAGAAAAGGGAACAAATAAACTGTTTAATGCAGGTCAGGCATCAGACGGCATGCTAAGAACAATTGCACTTATTAGCCTCTTGGGTCAGAATCCGAAAGATCTGCCGACTGTTTTATTCCTGGATGAACCAGAATTAGGGTTACACCCAAGTGCAATAGACACGGTTGCCGGTTTAATTAAAGCAGTGTCTACGCATTGTCAGGTATTTGTCGCTACACAATCGCTTAGTTTAGTAAATAATTTTGAACTGGATGATTTAGTGGTAATTGATCGTACAGGGCGCAATTCACAATATCACCGACCCGACATTGAAAATTTACAGGTTTACCTGGATGAATTTTCGACTGGACAAATGTGGGAGAAAAACATAATTGGAGGTCGCCCGTGAAATATTTAAATGTTGTCGTTGAAGGAAATTCAGAGGAAGCTTTTGTAAATGAAGTGTTAGCAAAACATTTGGCTCCCTTAAAAATTTTTGTTTCCGCCAGACGTATAAGAACTGGTTGGGATGCTACTAAGAATAAGCCGGCAAAAGGGGGGATGCTAAAATATATTAAGTTTCGTAACGATGTACTGAATTGGATTGAGTCAGACAAAGGGAGGGCAAATTCGTGGTATACCAGTATGGTGGACTTGTATGCATTTCCAAAAGATGATCAAAGTCCCTATGATTCAAAAATTCAAGCGATAAAAGACCCTTATCAAAAGATCACTGTACTAGAGGCTGAAATCAGTAAAGACATAAATCATAAGAATTTTATTCCTTACGTGCAGTTGCATGAATTTGAGACGTTCATTTTAGTTGATCCTGACAAGTTATTAGTTATGTATCCCGAAAGCCAGGTTGCTATTAACAGGCTTAAAAAAGACATTGGTAGTATCAGTCCTGAAAGGATTAATGAATCACCACATACGGCGCCATCTAAAAGAATCATTTCATACTTACCTGTATATGAAAAGCAAAAACCTCAAGTAGGGCCGTTGGTCGCTGAAGATATAGGTATTACGAAGTTGAGGAACGGATGCCCCCATTTTAATGAATGGATAGAAAAGCTTGAGGATTTATAATCGAATATGACTTCCATGATCAGGAGTCGACGTCCAGACTGGAGTCTTAACCTGTTTCCTCCGAATAACGGCAAGGATACCAATAAAGGGAGTCATAAGGAGCGATATAACAAACACTGGCCAAAAACCTATTTTTCTGTTTCTTCCTGCTAAACCAGTAAAAAAAGACATCACTACGTTGAAAATATAAAGCCCTAACATAGAAGATAGATTAGTCTGTAGCCAAAGTTAAAGAAATTGATTGACACGAAAAAGTCTCAATGAGAAGGTGTGGGATGACGTAATTAATTGACGGGAATAAATACTATGATTAGATTTACTAGTGATGAAGCATCTTTACCTAACCATTATAATCAGCTCTTTCTTCTTGTGCGCCAGTGCCCAGAATCCAATCGGTTTGCCGCAGGTTGTCAATTATAATAATGTCGAGTACAAGGCAGGTATCCAGAACTGGGCAGCAGACCAGGGTAGAGATGGCAGAGTTTACTTTGCTAACAATGAGGGAATGCTATCTTTTGACGGGAAACACTGGAGGTTGTACCCCTTACCTAATAAAACGGTGGTCCATGCTGTTAAGGCGACACATTCGGGACGGATATACGTCGGCGCGCAGGACGAAATCGGTTTCTTCGAACCCGACAACCATGGCATCCTCACCTTCAAATCACTTAAACCTCTTATCCCTGCGGCAAACAGGCAGTTTGCGGATGTTTGGAATATTTGTCAGGTAGGGGAGACAACGTTTTTCAGAACTACTGATAAGATTTTTTATCTAAAGGATGATGCTATCAAAGTTTTTCGGACGAGTTCAGAATGGTTGTTCCTGGGACAGGGTCAGAGCGGGATATTTGCACAGGAGAAAAATAAAGGATTCCTGGTCTTTAGGGAAGGGACATGGCAGATAGCATCTGATGATAAGATATTCAAGGAAGATATAGTCACCGCTGTGATCGACTATGCCCCCGGAGTACAACTCGTGGCTACACTTAAACATGGCCTATACTTATTGTCGGGCGGCAAACTAACCCGAAAAGAAACTGTATTGGATGATATTTTCGGCACCAGCTATATTTATTGTGCTATTGCGGTCAATAAAGACTTGTTTGCGGTCGGTACGACCACTTCAGGCTGCTACATAATAGACCGGACCGGCCGTGTAGTACAGCAATTTTCGGCTAATGAGGGTCTGCAGACAAATTATATTCGGAATCTTCTGGTGGACAAAGGTAAGAACCTTTGGATCGCTCTTGACGACGGGCTGAGTCTGGTTGCTTTCAACAGTGCAGTAAAGCAGATCTTTCCGGATGCTAAGAAACAAATCAGCAGCTACTCGGCGAGGATATTTGATAAACATTTGTATGTAGGTGCTTCGAACGGTCTGTTTTATTTACCCCTGGACATGCAAGTTAAAGACCTTAGCTATTCTAAAGGGAAGTTTGAGGAGGTAGGTAAATTGAAAGGGCAGGTATGGGGACTAGCTGAAATAAACCGGCAGTTATTGCTTGCTCACGAAGATGGGGCGTTTACCGTCCGCGAAAGTTCACTTACCCCATTGAAGGGTACGCAGGGGACCTGGCTGTTCGAAGCATTGTCGCCGGTAGAACCCTCGCTTCATACCATGGCAGGAACCTATGAAGGGGTGCAGTTGCTAAGTTATGAGGCTGGAAGCTTTTCAGATGCGAAGCAGATAGGGCCGCTTGAGAAGACCTCCTTGCGGTTTATGGCGTATGATGGAAGCAGCAATACTGTTTGGGCGTCTCATCCATACCGGGGTGTATTCATGCTAAAGTTATCTTCTGATTTTCATCGTATTACGAATAAGAAGATCCTGACTAAAGATGACGGCCTTCCGTCTACTCTGGGCAATTACATATTTCAGATCAAGAACCGGATCGTTGCCGCTACACAGGATGGGATCTACGAGTACAATGACAGCAAAAAGAAATTTCAGCGTTCGGATTTTTTCTATCCGTACCTGAAGAATACCCCCGTTCATTATTTGAAAGAAGATCAGGCCGGCAATGTATGGTTTGTCAATGAAAAAAAACTTGGGGTGATAGATTTCTCAAAGAAGTCTAAAGAAACTGCTGTGGTGTACATTCCGGAACTTACCTCCAGGATTGTCTCCGGGTTTGAGCACGTTTACCCTTACGATCAGCAGAATATATTTGTAGGCTCCAACAAAGGTATTTATCACATCAATTTCGATAAATACCGGGCGCAGCGTAATGATTTGAATGTACTGCTGGCGCAGATTAAAGTGTTTGGGGAAAAGGATAGCGTTGTATTCGGCGGATATGGCAATTACAAGGACAACAGTCCGATTAAATTGCCTTATGATAATAATTCTATTCAGTTTGAGTTCGCGTCGACTCTCTTTGAGCAACAGAATAACATTGAGTTCAGCTACCAGTTAAGTGGTTTCGACAGTCAATGGTCTTCCTGGAGCACGAAGGCAGAAAAGGAGTATACGAACCTTCCCTCTGGCACCTACGTCTTTAAAGTAAAAGCGAGAAATAATCTGGGAAATCAATCTGCTGCTCTGGAGTACCGGATCGCGATCAGTGCTGCCTGGTACGAGACCTGGTGGTTTTACCTGCTTTGCTTTCTGGTAGTAGCCGGCATGATCTTACTAGTCATCAGGAGGCAGAAGAAGCGACACCTGAAGGAACAGGAGCGATTGAAATACCTGCACCAGTTAGAGCTCGAACATAACGAACGCGAGATCATGAAGCTGCATAATGAGAAGCTGACTGCAGATGTGGACTATAAAAATAAGGAGCTTGCTTCGATTACTATGCACCTTGTTCAGCGTGGTAAGCTGCTTGCACGGATCAGGGAGGAGCTTTTGCAAGAGACTAAAGACAGCAATAACGGGACGGAGCTTAAGCGCGTGATACGACTGTTGACCGAAGCGGAGAAGAATGATGCGGACTGGACGCAGTTTGCCCGGCATTTCGATCAGATACATTCTAATTTTCTGAGCCGCTTGAAGGAACGTTTCCCTGATTTGAGTTCGAACGATCTGAAGCTTTGTGCTTATCTGAAGATGAACATGACGTCGAAGGAAATTGCCCAATTGATGAGTATTACTATTAAGGCGGTTGAAGTAAGTCGATATCGGTTGAGGAAGAAGTTACAAATCCCGTCGGATGTTGCGCTGTTTGACTACCTGCTGAAGGCTATTGATTCGAGGGAGCAAGTGTCGAGAGTGCAATAAAAAGCCTCCATCGGGGAACATTTTTGAGCTAATTTGTTTAGGTAACATGCAATATGGGCCGGTGGTAAATTCGCAGAAACAGACAGTAATCATCATCCTGATCTTTCTGCTTTTGAAGCTTCTTATTCATCTTCCTTTCAACGGGCGGTATGGATATCACGCGGATGAGCTGTTGTACATAGCTATGGCTGACCAGCTGGCCTGGGGCTACAAAGAAGGGCCCCCGTTTATTTCTTTTGTAACCTGGGTTTCGGTACAACTCGCAGGAGATTCACTGTGGGCGCTTCGTCTGCTTCCTACGTTGTGTGGCGCTGCGCTCGTCGGCCTTACGGGATTAATGGTACGGATGCTGGGAGGAAGTCCTTTCGCTGTTCTCATAGCCTGTACTGCAATTCTTTTGGATCCCTCATTTCTGGCTACGGGGTATATGATGCAGCCGGTCGTTTTTGATCAGCTTGGTTGGGCTCTTTGCTGCTTTTTCCTGCTTCGGTTTGTTAAGACACAGAATAGGAATGATTTATTTTACCTGGGTCTAACGGCTGGAATTGGCATGATGAATAAGTTTTCAATTGCTCTTTATTTATGCAGTTTGTTGGTTGCGTTGTTTATGGGAACTGGGAGGAAGCTGTCACTCAGGGAGCTGTTATATATCGCACTACCTGGGCTGTTGATTGTTCTTCCACATTTGCTCTGGCAGTGGAATCATGGTTTTCCTTTTATCGGGCAGCTGGGGGAGTTGAAGACCTATTACTGGTCTAAGACGGAGTATTCGACCCTTATAAAGCAAATCCTCTTCTCGCACGGAGCGTCAGGAATAGTGTGTGCGGTTGGTCTTCTCTTTTTCTTGTTTTCAACCCGCCTGCGTCCGTATCGGTTTGTTGGTATTTCATTTCTCTTGCTTCAGCTCGTCTTCCTGTATCTCCAGGCGAAGACGTATTATTCATTCGGAGCGTTCCCTGTTCTTTATGGGGCAGGAGCCGTCTTCATCGCAGAGTTGCTTAAGGAGTGGAAGCGGTCGCTCATCAAGGGAGCTTTTTTCGTGGTGATCATTGTTTCGGGTGTGCTTGCGATACCTGCGGTTGTCCCTGTTCTTCCGCTGCACTATACGGTCGCCTGGCTTGATTTGATGAGACGGCATACAGGGATCACAGGGCCACTTCAGTGGGATGATGGTACCACACGCCAGATTCCTCAGTATTTTGCACAGATGCTGGGATGGGAAAAGCTGGCTAAAGAAACCGTATTTCTTTACCGGTCGCTCCCTGAATCAAAAAGGGCATCTACTGTAGTATTGACAGATAATTATCAGCAGGCAGGGGCGATATCATTCTATGGAAGGGATCAGGTTCCGGCAACTGTATCGTTAAGGCCCAGCTTTTTTTCTACAGAAGATGTGCACCGAGAGCCCGAATATACCATCCGGGTAACTTCGGGACCCAGATCTGGAAGTGATCTACCGGCTGGTTTGCTCAGCAGTCAGCGGATTGATTATCCGAATGCGGAGGTCAATGGTTCGGTGATCTATCTGATTCGCCGCGCCGCCGCTATTGTTTATCAGGCTCCCTAATAGCGGTTATGGATTTCTGTCATGACCCTAACCATTTCAGCTCTGATTTCTGCAGTTGGGCGGGTATAATTATTGTTCATATAGGAGTAGATCAGCCGTTTTCCTTTACGGGTTATCAGATACCCGCTTTGATTGTGAACGTTAGACAATGTTCCGGTTTTAGCCCATACAAAGGGCTTGCCATTGTCTGTTTTATATGCTGTACGCAAGGTTCCGGATACGCCTCCTGCCGGCATCATGTCCAATAGCCGCTGTTCGTCACCTACCTTATCCCGTAGTTTACGAAGCAGGGCGATCATCGTTGCGGGTGTGAAGAGGTTCTGCCTGGAAAGCCCAGAGCCGTCTGCCCATTGAGGTTGATGGGGTAAGTCCTTGAGAAACATATTCATGCTGTGGCTGATGGCCTGGCGGGTGTCAAGCGGTCCGGGCAAGATGGAAGAGCAAACGAGTAATAGTTGTTCGGCGACGAAATTGTCACTCGGAAGCATTAATCTTCGGTAAACCGAGTCGGCATGTGCTGAATATAGCGTCTTCGCAGTAGCAGGCATGTTCATATTGATAATGCTCAATGGCATTTTAAGGGTATCTGCCAGGAGGGCGACCGTTAGCTCATCGCTTGTCTTCCATGGAATTTCCTGCCTGAAACCCTTGGGAGCTTTGCCAGCCGGGTATCTGAACACGTTCTTGAGGAGGTCGCGGCTAACGGTGTATTCTGCGGGGCGAAAAGTGGGATCTTGCCTCAGATAGATCTTGAGGAACGATGGCGATATGCGAAGTTCCCCTTCCTCATCTGCATATAGGACAGCTACGTTATCCTGAACAGGCAATGCAGATATTTCAGCCTGGTAATAGGCATCATAATCGCCATACGGCCAGCCTCGCCCGTAAAAATTGCCTGAATAGTTTCCGGCCGCATAGAACAGCTTTTTACCGCTGTTTTTGAGAAGATCATACGCCTTAACAGATTTTAGTGTGGTGTGCAGGAGGGAAGGATCGCCGGTTCCCCAGAATATCAGGGAATCGTTTCTTTCGATATATCGTAGCCCGGGAATCGAATCGCCCAGCATATTCAGGCAGGTATATAGCGTGAATAATTTTGTGTTCGAAGCAGGTGTGAAGTATTTGTCGGAGTGCTGTTCGAAGATCGTTTTATTTTTATCGAGATCATAGAGGGCAAACCCGGTAAAATGATCAGCGTTAATAGCTGAACCCGTGATCAGTTTCTTAATGCTGCGTTTCTTAAGCTTTTGACCGTAGCTGTCAGATGCAGATATCAAGCAGAAGAGAATCAGAAGGCCCGTGGAGTATGCTCGGAAGATCATGATGGTGTTATTTGAGGATGTATGAATTGCGTCTGAAATTTAAGAACTCTTTTGGAGAATACTCTGAGAAGGACAGAACTAATTTTGCACTTTTGAAGCTCGGATAATTTTATGCAAACGGAGAGATATAATTTTGATCAATACAGGGACCGGATTTTTGAAAGCAGATTTGCCAGATATGCCTCGGTGCAGGATTGGGTGAGAAAGACTGTTGAGAACAGAGGGGTGCTCTCGGCATCGGTGATTGGCTATTCTGTCGAAAACAGAGAAATCTACAGGCTCTCGGTTGGTACAGGTAGAATCCCGGTGTTGCTTTGGAGCCAGATGCATGGAGACGAATCGACGGCTACCCTGGCAATTTTTGATGTATTGAATTTCCTGACAAGTGATGATGAGAACAATGCGTTCAGGTCGAGGTTGCTGGAAAGTTGTACGTTTCATTTTATTCCGATGCTAAATCCTGACGGCGCCGAGCGGTGTCAACGCCGAAATGCTCAGGGGATTGATATCAACAGGGACTTTCTTGCCTTGCAAACACCTGAGGCACGACTCTTGAAAAGGCAGCAGGAGTTGCTACGCCCGGAATTCGCTTTTAATCTGCATGATCAGGACAGTCTATGGTCTGTAGTGGGAAGCAGACAACCGGCGTTGATATCCCTGCTTGCTCCTCCTGCGGAGCCATCCTTGAATCTTAGCTCGTCGATGCGGAAAGCCATTCAAATTATCGCTCCACTATATAGCTTTCTGGAAGAGGAAATTCCCGGGAAGATAGGACGATGGAAGGATGAATATGAGCCCAGAGCTGCAGGCGAAACTTTCCAGAAGGCCGGTGTTGCGACGATATTGATTGAATTTGGCGGCTATAATGATGAAGCTTCTAAACAACATGTCAGGAAGCTTAATTTCGACGCTCTGCTATATGTCTTCGGTCAAATTGCTTTCGGTGAGATGCATGATGAAAGTGCTGCGATCATGAAGTATGATGCTATTCCTCTTAATACGAAGGAGATCTTTCATATTGTTATCCGCAATTGCGGGCTCCGGACAGCAGCTGGTACGATTTCGTTGGATATCGGATTGAACCACGAGCCTGCCGATCATAGTAAACAGCGGTGTTTTCTAATTGCGGACATGGGTGACCTGTCTACATTTAGTGCGTATTACGAAATAGATGGTCTGGCTGCTGAGCTAGATAAGGAGAAGATTGAGTTAGATACTAAGGCGAACATTAAAATAGGGGCTGAGAATGGAAATATTATAAATTTTGAGAATGGTATATGCAAAGAGTTTAACTTTGAGATATGAAGATGCTCGCCGTTCTCATAGCTTTTATACTTTCTGCTGGTAGCCTTGACTTCTGCCAGGAGAGTGGCGACTGTGATGGCGGAACAAAAACTGAGGTATGCAGTCCTCTTTGTCACTGTTCCGGCTGCGTTTTTTCCATCGTTATTCCTAAAGCAATACAACAGTCTCCCGTGACAGTAGTCATTCTGGGGGAGTATGATGTTCCTCCTGTTTCTTCCGTTCCAACCGTTAGTTATTCCATTTGGCAGCCACCCCGGCTTGCTGCTATTAGAGGGATAAGTTAATTTTCTGTAAACGGTTAAAAAAAATAATGAAACGATTTTTTATACATGCATGCGTATGGGCTTGCTGTGGCTCTGCATTTGCACAAACTGACATAGTTCAGGATACTCTTTCGCAAAAGGAAGATCTTGACGAGGTGGTCATATCGACAACGCGGAGTAGCCGCACCATTTCCAATACGCCAACACGCTTAGAAGTAATTTCCGGTGAAGAGCTGGATGAGAAAGGTAATATGAAATGGATATCCGTCTGATACTTAGCGAGAGTACAGGCATTCAAACACAGCAAACCTCGGCAACCAGTGCGAATTCGTCTATCCGGATACAAGGACTTGATGGTAGGTACACACAGATACTGAAAGACGGGTTCCCGCTTTATTCCGGGGCAGCAAGTGGACTCGGTTTGTTACAGATACCTCCTCTGGATCTTAAGCAGGTAGAAGTTGTGAAGGGTTCTGTTTCTACCCTTTATGGGGGAGGTGCTATTGCGGGATTGGTTAATCTGATCAGCAAGACTCCACGAAACGAGCGGGAGTTTAATGTTCATTTAAATGGAACCACAGCCGGCGGCCTGGATGCCAGTGGCTTTTACAGTGGACGTTTCGGCAAATCGGGTATCACAATTTTTGCTGCGAGAAATTCAAACAAGGCTTATGCGCCTGGAACGGCTGACTTTACGGCTATTCCCGAATTTGAACGATTTACCCTGAACCCAAAGCTTTTTCTTTACTTTGATGAGGGAGCAACGCTTAGCTTTGGTCTGAATAGTAGTTTCGAGGATCGTCTCGGAGGGAATATCCGGTATATGGATGACTCATCTGACCCGGAAGATCGGTATTTTGAAAGAAATAAGACAGAGCGGGTTTCCAGCCAGCTTTCCTTCCGATATCCTTTAGGTGAAAATGCAGAGTTAAATGTGAAGAACAGTCTTAGTTATTTCAACCGGGGCATCAATGTACCGGGCTATCGCTTTAAAGGAAAGCAATACGGAAGTTTCTCTGAAGCAAATTATCTGCATAAGGGGAAGCAAGTGGAATGGATAGGAGGGCTAAACCTGTGGACCGACCAGTTTAAAGAGATCAGACAAGAAGGGTTTCCTCTCCGTGATTATACGCAGACAACCGTGGGAGCTTTTCTTCAGGCAAACATACATGCCGCAGAATGGATTGAGCTGGAAAGCGGAATACGAAGTGATTATGTTGTGGATTATGGCCTTGCTTTGCTGCCACGCGTGTCGGCGTTATTTAAACTTAGCCGACAACTGACATCGAGGCTAGGTATGGGCATGGGCTACAAAGCGCCGACAATTTTTACAGAAGAAAGCGAGCGGATCCAGTATAGGGATGTGCTTCCCGTGTCCTCCCGTCTGAACCGTCTGGAAAAAAGCTATGGCGCGAACTGGGATATAAATTATAATACCACTGCTTTTGATGATGAGGTAACTTTCAGTATAAATCAAATGTTCTTTTACACGTTCCTGAACCACCCTCTGACCCTTGAAGCAGCAGGCGATGGACGTTATGTATTTGAGAACATAAGCGGACATATAGACAGCAGGGGAATGGAGACCAATCTTAAGGTTACCTACGACGATCTGAAGCTGTTTTTAGGATATAGCCTGACAGACACTGAGATACATTCGGGAGGTTCGAAGAGACAAAACCCTTTGACTGCCAGGCATCGCCTGAATAATGTGCTGATGTATGAGCTTGAGGAAAAATGGAAGGTAGGTGCGGAAGCTTACTATTACAGCAAGCAGAAACTGAGTGACGGCAAGACCGGAAAAGATTATTGGATATTTGGTTTCATGGCCGAAAGGTTGTGGGAGAGATTTTCGCTTTATATCAATTTCGAAAACTTTACGGACACCCGTCAAACGCGTTTTGACAGCATTTACACGGGTGCGAGCAGCAACCCGGTATTCCGCGATATCTATGCGCCTCTGGATGGTTTCGTAGTGAATGGAGGAATTAAAATCAGGTTGTAACAAGTTTTTAAAAAATAATTACAACCAGGTATTTTGTAATTTGTTGTTACTAAGTTGATTAAAATATTACTTGATTTTTGATTCAATAATTCTTATGAGGAAAATTCTTAATTTCGTGCAGAATCAGGCGTTTGAGGCGTACTCATTTGTTAAATAGATCGTGTGTAATTGAACAAAGTTTTTTTAATTTGCTCAATTACTACTGTAGACAAAAGCCTGAACAGCATTTAAAACTTAACTATGATATTGACGAATATCCCCTTTCCCGAATTTATCAAAGACTTCGAGGAAACTCTTGATCACCTTTTCCATGAAAAGGAAGATATAAACCAACTGAGCCTGGAAAGAGGTCTTCCGCCTGAAATAATAGATGGTATTATGTCTAAGAGACCACTCTCTGTAGCTATTCCAGAGCAGTACGGGGGGCGTGGTTCGAAGGTTAAAGAGTGTTTGGGATTGCTGGCAGCGGCTTCATACGAGTCGCTTCCGCTTTCGTTGACGTTCGGAATCAACATTGCATTGTTTTTAGAGCCGATCTCTAAATACGCAAATGAGGAGGTTAAGCAGGGTATCTTTAATCGTTTTCTGGAAAATCAGAACATGGGAGGGCTGATGATTACCGAGCCCAATTATGGCAGTGATGCCCTGAATATGAAAACGAGTTATGTACCGACAGAAAATGGGTATAAGATAAAGGGAAGTAAGCATTGGCAGGGACTTACGGGTCTTGCTGATTATTGGCTTATTGCTTCTCGTAAGGAGACAAACGGAGAGCTGGGCCGGGATATTGATTTTTTCATTTGTGAAGGAGAAAAGATTGTAGTTGAGGAGATCTTTGACAATGCAGGCCTGTATATGATCCCTTATGGCTTGAATAAACTGGATCTGGAAGTTCCAGCGAATTACAAATTGCAACCTGAATCTACCGGTATTAAGATGATGCTTGATATTTTGCACAGAAGCAGGATGCAGTTCCCGGGAATGGGAATGGGGTTCATCAAGCGTATGCTGGACGAAGCAATCGGGCATTGTAAAAATAGAATGGTTGGTGCAGGGAACTTACTGTCAATTGACCAGGTTCAGTTTCAACTTGCCCGCATTCAGTCTGCTTTCACTATCTGCTCTGGAATGTGTTCCAGAAGTACCGATATTAGCAGCATAGATCATAATCTGGCTTCTGAAGGACTCGAAGCTAACAGTATGAAGGCGGTAGTTACTGACCTTATGCAGGAATCTGCACAGTTACTTGTTCAGGTGTCAGGCGCGAATGGTTACCGGATAAGCCATATCGGCGGGCGGGGGATCATGGATAGCCGGCCGTTTCAGATCTTCGAAGGTTCCAATGAGATGTTGTATACACAGATTGCAGAAATGATGACGCGTGCTATGAAGAAAGGCAAGCAGTCTAATGTATATGAATATCTGAAAGAGTTGAAGTTGACCTCTCAAGCTTGTGAATATTTCAAAAAGGACTTGAATTTTGAGTTGAGTGCGACGCTGACGCAGCGTAAAATGGTGGATCTGGGTAAGATCTTTGCGCGTGTTATCTGTACAGAATATGTGCTGCAATTGCAACAGAAGGGCTTCAGAAAGGATCTGGTAGATAACAGCATCAGAATGATTCAACAGGAAGTGGGCGGGCTTATTTGTGCTTATCACTTCGACAATACAATAGGAGTAGTAGATGACTACTCGGAAAACAGCTCCTGGTTACACTTATAGCCCTCCGGGTCTTTGATAAGAATTGCCGAGTATAAACGACGAAAGCCCCCAATCGGGGCTTTCGTCGTTTATACTCATGAGTATTGATCTGCCATTGACAGGACTTCTCATATTTTCCCTAAGTGTGATACAAAGGTTCTGCTTGTTTCATTAACGTATATCATCACCGTACTTTTATGTGAAATTGCGTCGGTATGTGAAGGAAACATACCTCGAAACGCAGGTCTAATATGCTTGGTTATGTCTTTGAAAATTTTGCTTCTGTCTAATAATTTTTATCCTGACATAGGAGGGATCGAGATCAACTCGGAAATCCTGGCGCATGAGTTTATAAAGGCAGGCCATCAGGTAAGGCTTGTTACGTGGACGGCAGATGAGCGGGAGAACAGGTTTCCGTTTGCTGTTGTACGCCGGCCAGGCAAACTTGATTTGTTCAGGGAGCACAACTGGGCGGATGTTGTCTTTGAAAATAATCCTTGCCTCCGGCTGACCTGGCCTGGTCTTTTTCTTGGCAAACCTAACGTGATAGCATTAAATACCTGGGTGTCCAGAGTCGATGGTAGTATAGCCTGGCAGGATAGACTCAAGACACTCTGGTTCAGGAGGTCGAAAAATATAATAGCAGTAAGTGACGCACTGAGAAGAAAGAACTGGGAGAAGGCAATAGTGATAACCAACCCATATAGAGCGGAGCTTTTCAAAATGAACAGTCAGGCGAAGAGACACATTGAGCTTGTTTTTCTTGGGAGACTCGTTTCTGACAAGGGAGCCGATCTGGCTATTGAGGCGCTTCATACACTGGAGAATGAAGCTGAGTGCGGAGGGAAAGACCGATTAGGATTTCGTCTTACCATTATCGGAGATGGGCCAGAAACACCCGCGTTGAAAGCTTTGGCGGCAAAATATGGACTCGAACAGAAAATAGATTTTAGAGGTTCCTTGCAGGGAAAGGAACTTGTGGATTGTTTGAACCAGCATAAGTTGATACTGGTGCCTTCGAGATGGGAGGAGCCGTTTGGAAACGTCGCCCTTGAGGGTATGGCGTGCGGATGCATTCCCGTGGTATCTGATGGTGGCGGATTGCCTGATGCCGTGGGCAAAGCGGGTTTGATTTTTAAAAGAGAAGATACCGCTGACATGGTCAGATGCATCCGGAAAATTCTGGGTTCGAAGGAGCTTGAAGAAAAATTAAAGCTTGAGGCTCAGCAACATTTGAAACATCATCACCCTAAAAAAGTTGCAGATCGTTATTTAAAGGTTATTAGAGAGGCCGCATCATCAAGGATATGAGAATTGTGTTTTTTAATCACCCGGATTTTTTGGGACACCAAAGTATGCCGAGATATGCGAACTGGCTTGCCGGGGGAATGAAGGAAAGAGGCCATCAAGTTGATCTATGGTCACCCAAAGGATTTTTTTCTGCTTTGCCTGTTAGCAACAAGTCGTTGAAAAAGTGGCTGGGTTATCTTGATCAGTATGTGATCTTTCCGATGCAGGTAAAGACGAGATTAAGAAGGCTTCCGCCGGAAACGCTGTTTGTTTTTACAGATCATGCGCTTGGACCATGGGTGCCGCTCGTTAAGGACAGACCGCATATCGTTCACTGCCATGATTTTCTGGCTCAAAGAAGTGCTATCGGAGAGATTCCCGAGAACGTTACGGGACGAACGGGGAAGATTTATCAATCATATATCCGCAAAGGATACAGCTCGGGTCGTAACTTTATTTCTATTTCATATAAGACTCAGGCTGATCTGCATCGGATGCTGTCTAAGCCACCTCTGCTATCTGAAGTCGTATATAATGGTCTAACCCGAAAGTTTACGCCTGCTGATGATCTATTTCTGTTGAGAAAGGAATTGAGCAGGGAAACGGGTATCGATCTTGGTGCGGGATTTATTTTGCATGTAGGGGGCAATCTCTGGTACAAGAATAAAGCCGGTGTTATTGCTGCGTACGAAGAATGGAGGAACAGATCGAAACAGCTATTGCCATTGCTCTTGATTGGGGAAAGTCCTGATGATACTATTTTGGCTCAAATAAACTCGTCTCAATATAAAACAGACATTTATGCGCTGGCTGGAATGCCGGATGATTTTGCCAATAGGGCGTACAGCGCCGCATCCTTGTTTTTGTTTCCGTCGCTCGCCGAAGGGTTTGGATGGCCGATTGTGGAAGCGATGGCATCAGGTTGTCCGGTTATTACCACTGACGAGGCGCCGATGAATGAAGTAGGTGGACAAGCGGCGGTGTATGTAAGCAAAATGCAGATGGGTGATGAGCTGAGATGGCGGGAGGAATGCGCATCAGCAATAGAGCGGACGCTACAACTGAATGAAGAACAGAGGGCGGATTTCGTTTCACGCGGACTTGAAAACATAAGCAGATTTAGTTCAGAGCTCGCTCTCGACAAGGTGGAGCAGGTTTATAGGCGCGTTGGATCATGCATATCATTTAGAAGAGAACCTGAATTTCATAACTAACATGGTAATTGTCACCAACGATGAAAAGGCGTTGGTGACAATTATAGGTAGATCATCTTTAAGGATTCCGTAATAGGTCCAGATGCTTGTGCCGGTTAACAGAATGAAGAACATAAGAGGCGATACATCTTCCGCCTTCTTTTCTTTCATCGTTTTTACTAATTGAGGAATAACCGATGTGCTGGTACAAATACCGGCGACAATGCCGATGAGCGTTTCATTTATGTTCATGTTAAGCCGTTTCTGGCGAGCATTTAGACTCTTCCGTAACTATCGAGTTCCTCTTGAGAATTGAATTCCAGTTGGTCTTGAAGCGTGATTTTACAATCTTTCAACTTGGGGTTCTCTCTTTTAATTATCTCAATGATGGTTTGCTTCGGTGGAAGACCGTCTTCTGAGGTCATGGTGGCATTGCCTGAATAGCTCTGCCCATCAGGGAAGTCAGCTGTCCACGATATTAAACAATATTTCATAGTTCTTTAGTTATGGTTTTGAGTTTTTGCCTACGTACTTTCCGTGATCGGGTATTGCGACAGTGCTGAAGTCTTCAGAAAGCCTTTTTAATCCTTCCTTCAGCTCCGTACCTTCCATTGATTGTCCGTGGCCCGAAATAACTAGCTCGGGTTGAAGTAGTTCAAGTCGCCTTACTGTGTCCCATGCAGCCTGCCAGTCTGTGGTCAGATATCGCGGCGGGCCGTGCACTTCTTCTTTCTGGAAGAGCACTTTGTAAAGTGAGTCTTGTCTGACGGTCACAAATGCGTCGGCAGAAAGAAGTGTTCGATCCTTTTCTCTGAAGAAAGCTACCTGTCCAGGTGAGTGCCCTGGAGCAGGAATCCATCTCCATTTAGGGAGTTCAGGCGCCGTTCCGTCTTCTGGAAGAGGAAGGAGGCGTTCGCGAATATCAATAGGCTCAATGGGGTATATGGAAGATAATTTGGCAAGTATACCTCCCTCAACGCTTGGGTCGGGCTCAGGGTAACTCTGCTGCCCTGTTAAAAAGGGGAATTCAAGGGGATGGGCATAGACCGGAACGTCCCAAGTTTCCAGCAGATGAACAATGCCACCTACATGGTCGAAGTGTCCGTGTGTTAGTAAGATAGCCTTGGGTCTTGTATTTTTACCGAATCTTTTTTCGGCTACATCAATCAACTTCTTCCCGCTGTGGGGCATTCCTGCATCGACCAGCACCCAGTCTCCCTGTGCCGGATCTCCGATCATAATGACGTTGACGATCTGGTTAGTATAATAATAGACGTCTTTCCGAACCTCTCTACCATGACCGCTCTCAACGGAGGTCATGGGTATAAATTTGTTATCGCCGCTCTGATTCATAGGTGTTTTGACTTAGATGTTTCGTTGTTAACAACTTTAGGGGGTAACTGTTGACCGGAAAGCTGAATTATGGCTCGATCAGGTATTTCAAGCATGTGAAAACCGTATTTCTCGAATGAACACGTCAATGCCATCTATTGTTGTTAACGTATCTATTTAATTATGAAAACATCAAAAAATAACAATTCTATGGGCAGTTGCTTTAAGCAGCGTTTGTTTATCAGGTGGGAAATATGACTCAAAACTTGACGATTGGGGTATCAGATTACAAAGCAACGATGCGTTGTAAAGACGCTTTACTTATTTTAGTTGCATGATAAGAAGAATCAAGTCACCATTGAGAAATCTTTATCATGAGTTGAAGCTGATAAACTACACAGGGAAAAGCAAGTTTCCCTCAATGAGAAGTCACAATAAATTGACTGTTCACTTCGACAGCTTCCTCATGAACACAGATATGGGAAGATTTTCGTTTATTCTTTGCCAGTATTTGAAATTTTGCGGCTTCGAGCTCATTGTCAGGATAGATAAGGCATTTGTAAGCCAGTTAGCACCACCGTATAAAAAATTGTTCCTAGAGCAAAAACATACGTTGGTACGTTCTTGCAGCACATCGGCAAACACAGCGGAATTGATATTTAAGGACGGCCGCCGAAAGGTATTGGAGATTTTCTACGGATATGAGTATATAGGAACTTCTATCGCCGCCTACTATATGCCCTTTCCTTTACATCCGAAGTTCTACATACAGCCAAAAAGTTATGAAGATCTGACCGACTTAAGAAATCAGAACCGGACAGTGCTTGTCTTTTTTGCAGGCAATTCCGATGAAAGCCTGTATGACAAGGATGTGCTTAGGGAGAACTTTAATGGAACTATCTCCCGGCTTAGCGCATTAAAATACATGAAAGAGCGGTTTCTTAGCACCGGTGAAATGGAAATTGTGACGGAGACTAACCGATTGTATGAGGTGCTGGACGTGGGAGCGAAAAAGATTGTCCTATCAGAGGCACGGACTTCGGGAAAAGATTGGTTGAATATTCTTAGCAAGACTCATTTTTTTCTGTGCCTTCCGGGTGTACGAATGCCGTGGTCGCATAACGCAATCGAGTCGATGGCTGTAGGGACTATACCGATCATCCAGTACGGCGATTTGTTCACACCTCCATTGAAACACCTGGAAAATGCTATCTGCTATTCTAATCAGGGGGAACTAGGTAACGTTCTGTCGGAAGTCCTCATGTTGCCGGAACATGAGATAGCGCGCTTGAGAGCGAATGTAATTGACTACTACGACCGCTATCTTTCTACGGAACAGGTTGTCGCGAAGATTAGCGATTTCTTTTCGTCAGACGAAAGTTCACTACAGGTGATAATTCCGTTCCTGGAGAATCCTGTGAAGTGAAATATCCCGGAATCGTGTAGTTTTATGTGTATCAGGGTCTTGTGTTTGGGTACTAGAAGAGGTGGCATTAATAATATTTTTGTTTACATCTTCTTATTACATACACCGGTACTCTATGAATCGCAATTTGTTTTCTTTTATTCTACTTTTTGTTTCGTCTATAGTTCTTTTTTCTTCGTGTGTCGGAACTCGAAATGTGGCTTATTTCCAAAATATGAATCAGACGGAGCGAAAGCGGCTGGAGTCGGCCATTGCGTTTAGTGAGCCAGTCATCCAGACTGACGACATACTAGGGATATCTATTATTACCGTAGACCCGCAGACTGCTGCAGTTGTAAATCAATCGTCTGTTCAGGAAACGATGGGTAATGCAAGAAATCCCAGTTCACGAGAGATAGAGGGGTTTGCTGTTGACAAGAATGGCGAAGTGGAGCTTGCAATCATCGGCAAAGTCAAGGTAGCCGGGTTAAGCACCTTTGAGGCCAGGGAACTCATCCGGAAAGAAGCGGCAGAGTATTATCAAAAGCCAAATGTTACCGTTCGGCTGCTCAACTTCAAGGTGTCGGTTTTGGGTGAAGTCAACAGACCCGGTTCGTTTACCATGCCCAATGAGAAGGTGTCTATTCTGGATGCACTTAGTTTGGCGGGTGACTTAACACTTTATGGGAAACGGGAAAATATCATGATCATCCGCGATCAGGGTGGACAGAAAGAGTATGGCACGCTGAGTATCAATTCATCCGATATCTTCAAGAGCCCATACTACTATCTCAAGCAGAACGATGTAATTTACGTTGAGCCCAATAAGGCCAAAGTTTTTTCATTAAATGGCACAGCCCGATCTACGGCGGTTGTGACATTATCGGCAATTTCTACCATAGTTCTCATCATTACCAGAATCTGGTAGGCCCTATACGACATAAATAATGAGTAAACGTAAGTACACCGGTATGTCCTTCGACGAAGGCGATGAAACAAATTACACGCAGCTATGGCGTAAGATGAAAGCTGCATGGCCCTGGTTTCTTGGGACATTTGTCGTCTTGTGCCTTGCTGTGTTTTTTTACATTCAATACGCCACGCCATTATACAACATCCACGCGATGATTAAGATAAGCAGCTCTACCAGGGGTGGTAGTGCCGCAGGAGACCAATCCTTGACAGAAGAGCTTGGTGTATCAACGACGTCAAGTGTAGATGAAGAAGCTGTTGTATTAAAAACCCGGTCTCTCATGGAAAAGGTGGTAAGAGATATGAAGCTTGATGTGCTTTACTACCGCAAAGAAGGCTTCAGGACCATAGAAATGTATCAGCCCCCGTTTGTTGTCGAGGTGATCGATCCCCTTGATTCCATCAAGTTCACGATGTTTGATGCCACTGTTTTATCCAACGGCAAAGTTGAATTGAAATGGGAAGACTCCGCCACGCAACTCAGCTTCAACAATCCGCTTAAAGTTGCCGGAGTAGGCACTATACAACTGGGTCAGGCGGACGAAAGGCGTCCTCTGCCCGGCGAATATAGCTTTACCATTTCTTCGGTCGACAAAGCTGTAAGCGACCTGAGCAATAGCCTCGAAGTGGCATTATTCGCGAAACAAGTGGCTATTCTTGATCTGAATTTCTCCTATCCGCTGCCAAAAAAAGGGGAAGATATCCTAAACAGGCTTCTTGATCTATATGTGCAGACCAATCTGGAAGACAGAAACCGACTGGCTGACAGTAGTGTCGCCTTTATACAGAACCGACTTAGTTTCCTTGGTGCTGAACTTGGAGATCTGGAAGGGGACATACAAAGTTTTAAACAAAGAAACAGGATTGCTGAAATGTCTGAACAATCGAAGGTGATGGTACAGAACACGAGCCAGTTCATGAATGAAGTGGCTAAGGCAGAGACTCAAATTAATGTTTTAACCAGCCTTCAGGAGTACCTCCAGAGCAATGCAGGAAATGACAGGGTTGTGCCGAGCTCGCTTGTGGTATCTGATCCGACGTTCAGTGACCTGGTGGAAAAGTACAATACACTGCTTCTGGAGAGGGACAAAAGAATGGTAGGGGTTACTGCCAAGAATCCTGTGATCACGAATATTAACGAGAGGATAGCAAACTTGAGGGCTGACATGTTGAGCAGCCTCGTGAGCAGCAAGCGTTCACTCGGTATCACCCTTACAAATTTAAGGCGCCAGATGCAATCGGTCGAAGGCCAGGTGCAGGGTGTGCCGAGAATCGAGCGCAACTACCTTGATCTAGCGCGGCAACAGCAGATTAAGCAGGAGTTGTATATATTTCTGATGCAAAAGCGTGAAGAATCTGCCATTGCTAAAACTTATAATACGCCGAACTCAAAGAAGATTGACCCTCCTAAGACACAGGGAAAGGTAAGCCCTAAGGCGCCTGTATATTATACGGTGGCGACGTTGCTCTCGCTCCTTCTTCCGGCATCAGTGATCTATCTGCGGTTTTTGACCAATACGCGAATCGAGAATAAGGACGATATCCGGAGCAACAGTACTCTTCCGGTGGTCGCGGAAATCAGTCACAATACAGATAGCGAAACTTTCATTGTGGCGCTTAAGCCGAGGACTCCTGTAGCAGAACAATTCAGAGCATTGCGGACAAAGCTGCTGTTGAATCTCAGAGAATCTGACAATAGGGTTATATTGCTGACGTCGAGCGTAACCGGAGAGGGAAAGTCGTTTATATCGGCTAATCTGGCCAGCATTTTTGCTCTTTCAAACAAAAAGGTGCTGCTAATGGAGCTAGATCTGAGGAAGCCAGGTTTATCTGCTAAGCTTGAGGTGCCTGAAGGACCCGGCTTTACCGATTTTATTCAGGAAGAGGAGCTTTACTTTGGGAATATTATAAAGCCCTCCGGAATTCTTGATAACCTCTATATCATGAGTTCGGGCACTCTGCGACCTAATCCGGCGGAAATATTAATGAGCAGTCGCGTTAGCCTTCTTTTTGAAGCCTTACGTACTCAGTTCGATTATATTGTTATTGATGCGCCACCTGTAGGTGTGGTTACTGATGCACAGCTGCTGATGGAACATGCAGATACCTGTCTGTATGTGGTCAGGCAACACCTCACACTGAAGTCGCAGCTTGCTATTGCAGATGAGCTGAAGAATGAAAACCCAACAAAGCATATGGCCATGGTGCTGAACGATATTCAAGCCGGATCGGGATACACCTATGGACAGTACGACTATCATGCGGGGGAACGGTCACGTTTTAGAAAAGTTAAAGGGCTTTTTGCAAAGGCTTAATCATTGCTAATGGATAAAAGATTTCGTTTTTCGGTTATTATTCCGGTGCATAACAAGCTACCGCATCTGGAACGCTCAATTAATTCTGTGCTTAATCAGACATATCCGGAGTTCGAGCTTATTATCATTAATGATGCATCAACGGATGGATCAGCAGAGAAATTAAAGGAGTTTTCCGACAGCAGAATAAGGCTTTTTGAACGCTCTGAGCCTGGGGCAGGTGGCTACCTTGCCAGAAACCTGGGAATTGAAAAGGCTTGCTCTGAATGGATTTGCTTTTTGGATGCCGATGATGAGTGGGCGCCGGAACTGTTGTACATACTGAATGATACTATTATGCAAAACCCGGAAGCCGAATCGCTTTCCTGGGGTTACTACCATGTTTCTGGAAACGCTAAGAAGCTCGACAAAACTTCCTCGCTAAACAGGAACTACGAATCCAGGCACTTCCACCTTGTTGATCTGTTCAGGCAGCAACACACGCTTTGGACCGGGGCCGTTGCTTTTCGGAAAGAGCTTTTGCTGCGTGCTGGTAAATTCCCTGAGTCCGGTTACAGGAGGGGTGGGGATGTAGATACATGGATACGCTGTCTTGCTCTGAGTAAGGAGAATATCTGGATTAACAAGCCTCTCTCGAACTATTATCTGGATGCAGTTAATATGGTTACGAAGTCGGTACAAAGAGAGTCGCTTTATATATTTTCTCCGTTTGTGATGAACCTTTTGAAAACATCAAATGACCCGGAATTAAAGAGTGCGATCAGAGACTTTCAGAATAAACGGATCTATAGTATTCTCAGAGGCCAGATGCTCGACGGCCAGCAACCTGATTTTCGTCTGGTTAGGAAAATGAACGTAAGTTCTTCCGGGGTTGTTCTGCTTGCCAAGCTGATGGCAAGGAAGCTAATAAAGATATGATATGAAGCTCGCCTATTTTTATCGAAACCTGAACCATGGCGGGATACAACGCATGATCGTCAACGCCGCAAATTACTTTTCGGCGGCGGGCCATGACGTTTCTGTTGTGCTTATGAAACCAGAGGGGGAGTACATTGGCTTGCTCGACAAAAAAGTTAAGGTTATTTACTTCAAGTCGGTCGACAAGATGAAGCTATTCAGATGTTTCTCATCTATATTGAGAGAGGAGCAGTTTGACCTTCTGTTTACAGCAACCCCATCGCTGAATACGTTCACTGTTATAGGGCGATTTCTAGCACGCGTAAGAACTAAAATTGTTATATCTGAGCGGAATAATACAGTTGTGTTTTTCAAAAAAAGCTCCCTTACATTATCCAAGCTGACATTTCTGACCATACCACTTTTGTATCGCTTCGCGGATGCAATTGTCGCTGTCTCGAAAGGTCTCGCGGATAGCTTGAAGAAAGTCGCACTTATCCCGGCAGAAAAGATACATGTGATCTATAATCCGGCATGGAGCCCGCAGTTAGAGGAACAGGCGGTTACTCATGTAAGCCACGAGTGGTTTGAGTCTCCCGGGGTGCCTGTGATTATTACCGCCGGAAGGTTGGTTCCTGCCAAGAACCATGCCTTGCTTATTGATGCAATAGCATTGCTACGGAAAAATATTCGAGTTCGTCTGATCATAATTGGTGATGGAGTATTGAAGCCCAGTCTCCAAAAGAAGATAGATGACATGAATCTTCAGGACTGTATACGTTTGGAGGGTTTCAAGCTCAACCCGGTATCGTGGATGAACAAGGCAGACTTATTTGTTCTCTCGTCTGACTATGAAGGTTTCGGCAATGTGCTGGTGGAGGCGCTGGCTGCCGGACTGACTATCGTATCAACTGACTGCGATTTTGGGCCGTCTGAGATTTTGGAGGGTGGATATGGTTATCTCTCACCTGTGGGCGATGCTGAAGCATTAGCCTCCGAAATAGAGCATGGCTTACAAGCGCCGATTGACAAACAGAGGCTCAAAGAGCGAGCGAAAGAATTTGGTACTGAGCAAATTATGAGACGTTATAGTGAGTTGTTCTCCGGAATCGTTTCATAGTAATTTCTCGGTTTTTGTATATCCGGGAGGCTATTCTGTGTACGCTATTTTAATTACAGATTTGTTCTATTTGTAAAGACCCGAATGTACAAGCTCACTTCTTGTAAAATTTTAAACGATTTATTATTAATAATTAAATCAGGCACATGAAGTTGTTAATTATAACACCCTTTAAGAATGAAGAAGTGTCTATAGGACAAACGCTTGCATCAATAGTAAAGCAGAGTCTTTATCCGACTGCCTGGTTGCTGCTGGATGATGGATCCGAGGATGACTCGCCGAGAATTGTTCAGGAATATGCAGCCCGGTACTCGTTTATCAAGTATCACAGAAGAGAGAGCGGTTCAGGGGTCAGGGCGACAGGAAACAACGTAGTTGAATTGTTCAATCTGGGATTAGCTATGGCCGAAGAGATGAAGATCAATTGGGATATTGTGTCAAAGCTGGATGCTGATTTGGTGATTCAGAAAGATGATTATCTGGATTTTATAGTAAAGAAGTTCAAGGATTATCCTAAGCTGGGCATTGCAAGCGGGGCAACTTTCATAATTAAAGATGAAGGTAAAGTGATCGAGTCCAAGCACAGATGGCACACCCAGGGACCTAATAAGTTTTATAGAAAGGAGTGTCTTCAGGCAATAGGAGGCCTTAAGCCTTTTAAGGGATGGGATGGGATAGACAACATTTTGGCCCGGGACAAAGGATACATTACTGAGAAATTTTTTGAACAGGACGTGTTGCATTTATATCCAACTCAGACCAGAGATGTTGAGGGAGGGGTTAGGCAGGGACTGCTCAGAGAAGCTTACGGATACAGGAACATGGGATATCCTTTCTTTATGTATTTATTTAAGGCAGGTAAACTGCTGAAGGAAAGGAGTGTATATGAAGGATGTCTGTTTTTGTTTTATGGCATAAAGGCTACGCTTATTAGCCGCCCATTGGTTTCGAAGAACGAAGCAAGGGTGGTAAGACGCTTCATGGCTAAGCGGGTCGAGAATAAATTTACCTATACTAATTCTACAACACTATGAAAATCATGGGAATCGCGTCAGTTGGGGGCCATTGGGTTCAATTGCTAAGAATTACACTCGCCTTCGACGAAGAAGACGTTTTTTTTGTATCCACGAATCCGGATTTTGCCAGTATGGTACCGGGAAGGAAGTTCTACCATATCGCTGAAGCCAGCAGGTGGAATAAGGTTCAGCTCTTAAAATCGTTCTGGCATGCGTTTAATATTGTTTCAAAGGAAAAGCCGGATGTAATTGTCACTACAGGCGCAGCCCCCGGGTTGATGGGGTTAATGGTTGGATGGCTGATGGGAGTACGCACGGTATGGATTGATAGTATTGCCAATGTGGAGAAGATTTCACTAAGCGGGAGGATTGCATCCAGATTTGCTGATCGCGTTTATACACAGTGGCCGGAACTTGCATCATCAAAGATTATGTATGCGGGAAATGTCTTAGTATGATTTTTGTAACAACAGGAACACAAGCGCCTTTTAACCGTCTTATCCGGGCAATGGAGGAAATCGCGGGAGAACTGGTCGGGGAAGAGGTAGTGGCTCAAGCCTTTGGAGTAGATTTCGTCGTCAGGAATATGAAGGTTGTAGAATTTCTGACACCCGAGGAGTATAAGGGGATATTCAGCAAGTCGAGACTTATCATCAGTCATGCCGGCATGGGTACGATCATATCTGCTTTAAAAGAAAGGAAGCAGATTATCATCGTCCCGCGCATTGCTGCGTTGGGTGAACATCGCAATGAACATCAGATGGCTACGGCTAACAAGATAGCTCAGTTAAACTACATGCCGGTAGTATATAATATGGAAGATCTTCGTGAAGTTGTTTTACATTCACATGCTGGTTCTGAAGTGCCATTTACTATGCCGGAGCTAGGAGATACGGCATCCCAGAGCTTGATATCGTCTATCCAGGAGTTTATAATTACCACAAAAAAACCGCGGTAACGAATGAAGGCGTTTATCTTCACTAAGCTTTTTATCATAGTGATGGGCGGTATGGGACTTATCTCCCTCGCTTTTCTCTTAGTGCGCAAACAAGCGGATCCGATGTTGACCGGCCTGGAGGGCTTGCTTGTTGTTTATTGTGGAGCTTCTTTCCTGTGGGCAAGATCAAAGCGGATTGATAGCGTTTTAATCTTGCAGGGGTCTTTAGCTCTATATCTTGTCGGCTCGTGGTTGTATGCTGTAGTATACCGCCAGGCGAATGTCCTCGATTTCCTGATGATATACAAGTCTTTTGTCTATCTGTTCCTTTTGACTTTTCTAACAGACAAGAGGCTGATGACTGCCCGAAGCGTTGTCAATTTCTATAACGTACTGCTGGGGATTTTCCTTCTTAAATATTTACTGGCTTTTGTGCTTGGTACTGACGACCGACCGATTGTGTATGAAGAAAATAACTTTGAGCTGATGCTGTTATACGCCTTGTTTCTGGTCCGTTACCGCATAACTTCAGAAAAGTATCTGTTTATCATGGCTATTCTGGCGGTTATTACACTCTTATCCCTGTCCCGTTCTTCCCTGCTGATGTATAGTTTGCTCGTCTTGTATGTCTTCATCAAGTCGTTTCCCAAGACATGGGTTTTCATAGTGCCTGTTGCTTCGGTGATGATGGGGATGGTAATTTACTATATATTTTCACAGCGTTCAGGTAGTCTGGAGGAGATCGATCGTTACAAATTTATGTTGGTTTTTTGGAGCGAGGTGAAGGATTGGAACGCATGGCAATGGTTGACAGGAAATGAGCGCATCACACCCTTGAGCTATTACTCTTGTGCTGACATGAGTTATTTTAAACGACTTTTCAGTTATTCCGGAGACGGAACATGCTATTCTGTGGTGTTACATTCGTTTCTGCTGAGGGTGATTCTTGACCATGGCCTGCTCGGTCTATTTTTTATTATTTATGCAACCTGGCTAATGCTGCGTAATAGTGGCCTGGAGAAAGACGCGATCCTCGTCTTTGTAGCTATTGTTGTAATCAACGGACTTTCCGTATCTTCCTTTAATAATCTCTTTTTCGCTATAAGTATGGTGTTCTTGATGACAACGAATGTGATGATGCTAAGGAGGGATAACAATGCTGACCCGGAGTCGGGTTAATTTAAGATATGATAGAATCAGTAACAAACAAATTTGGAGCGTATTTTAGGTTTTTTTATCGAATCCTTGGTTTACGTTTCTTGTTCGACATTTCGTTAAATATCTCTGTAAGTTTTCTGGATGGAATAGGTCTTGCCATGTTTATTCCTTTGCTGCAGATGATGGATGATCAGGGCAATTTAGAGACGAAGGAGACTATGGGGAATCTGCATTTCTTTACAGATTTGTTTCATAGTTTTAAAATACCGCTCAATATCTATAGTGTATTAATTTCGCTTGTTGTTCTGTTTGTGATGAAGGGGGGGCTTAAGTATTTTCAATTGAGTTCTCAGGTTCGTCTTAAGCAGCGGTTTATGAAGAAGCTCCGGTTTCAGCTGACCGATGACCTGCAGCATCTAAGCTATAACGGCTTTTTAAAGCTTGATGCGGGCAGAATTCAAAATGTGCTTACGGCTGAAGTTCAAAAGCTACAACAAGCTTTTACGCAATATTTGAACGCTGTTAGCGCAGTGGCCATGTTACTTACATATGTGGTAATGGCTTTCCTCGCCAACTGGCAATTTGCTTTTCTGGTTGCGCTATGCTCTGTACTATCCAATCTTCTTTTCAGCAGGATCGTAAAAACGGTTAAGACCTCTTCTATTCGGATTTCTTCAAAAGGAAATGTTTTCAATGCTTACCTTATTGAGGCAGTGCACTTTTTTAAGTATTTAAAAGCGACAAACCAATTTAAAGGATTCAGCAAAAAAATCAGGCAGGTAATCAAAGACACAGAGAAGTTGAACACTAAGGTGGGACATTATCAAGCCATTACCGCCAGCATCAGAGAACCAATGGTTATTCTGATCATTGTGATCGTCATCATCATACAGATCAGATGGATAGGGGGCAGCCTTGGATCTGTCATCCTCAGTCTTCTCTTGTTCTACCGTGCTTTGTCTTTTCTGATGAACTATCAGAATTCATGGCAGAGCTTTGTCCAGAATGTGGGCGCAATAGATTCGGTTACGCGCCTGACTCAGGAAATGCAAGGGCAGAAGGAACCGCAGCATGAAGCCGAGTTTGAGGGGTTTCAGCAGGGAATTGAAATCAGGAATGTCCTGTTTAAATACGGGGAGGCAACTGTTCTTCATAACATCAATATTAAAATTCCCAAGAATCAGACTATTGCGCTGGTAGGCGAAAGCGGGTCGGGGAAGACGACGTTGGCAAACATCATTACGGGACTGCTCCCTCTCGAAAATGGAAGTATGCTCATTGATGGCAGGGATTTAAAGTCTTTCAATCTTGATAGCTATCGAAGTCGCATTGGCTACATATCCCAGGAAGCTGTAATTTTTAAAGATAATGTATTTAATAATGTCACCTTCTGGGCCGAACCAAGTCCTGAAAATATTAGCCACTTCTGGAAAGTTGTAGAGATGGCTTCACTTACAGATTTTATTGAGTTGCTTCCTAACAAGGAGAAAACAGAATTGGGGGATAAAGGGATGTTGATTTCGGGTGGACAGAAACAGCGGATCTCCATTGCGAGGGAGCTCTTTAAACGTGCAGATATTCTGATTCTGGATGAAGCAACGTCGGCCCTTGATTCGGAAACAGAATTAATCATACAGCAAAATATCGAACAGCTTCAGGGGAGCTATACGATGATCATCATCGCGCATAGATTATCCACAATTAAGAACGCTGATCAGATTTTTATGCTTGAAGGCGGGCAAGTTACTTATAGCGGAAGCTTTAGTGAGATGGTAGAAAATTCTGAACGATTTAAGAGGATGGTTCTCCTGCAACAGATCTAATTACCTTTTTGAAAGCTTGTTATCTGACGTGAAATATTATTAACTACCTGTGTGTTAAATTCTTGTAAAACTAAAGTAATAATAATCCGTAACCAGTGGTCCATAAATACGTAAGACGTACCAACGAAATCGATTATATCAAGGGGGATGTTCTCGTATTTTTTGTAATCATTATGGTAATAAAAACGTATCAGGTACTGCTAGCAGTGCTGGTTATGGGAAGTGTAGGCTGTTCTAAAACTGAAGAAGAACTCGCTACTCCCGTTGAGACCGTCAGTGCGGAAACTCTGGCGGCAAGTAAATCACAACAAAGTAAAGCTACCTTACAGAACAGCCTTCCTTTTAAATTTGGTGCCTCTGTAAATATTGGCTTTCTGCAAAAGAATGAAAACTACCGGTCGCTTGTGACCCAGGAGTTCAGCAGCATTACCGCAGAGAGTGCTATGAAGATCAAAGAGCTCCATCCGGACGAAAATACCTACGACTTTGCGGATGCGGATTACCTGATAAATTATGCAAAACAGTACAATAAGCGCGTTCATGGTCACACCTTAATCTGGGACAGTTCATTACCTTCATGGATTAAGAATTACAAAGGCGATTCTAAAGCCTGGGAGAAGCTCTTTAAGACTCATATTCAAACTATCGTAAAACACTTTAAAGGCAGAGTAGCATCATGGGATGTTGTTAATGAGGCGTTCAAAGACGACGGCACATTAGATAAGACGACTATTTGGTATAAAAAACTTGGTCCGGATTATATAGCCAGAGCCTTTGAGTACGCTCACGAGGCCGACCCACAGGCGATCCTTTTCTACAACGATTACGGTCATGAATATGGCAATTTTAAAAGGAGAGGAATCGTTGCATATGTGAATAAGTTAAAAGAACGTGGTGTTCCAATTCATGGTATTGGAATGCAGATGCATACCCGTTATAATTTATCTGATGATAAGTTTGCAAGAGCAATTAAGGAAGTGGCGGCAACAGGACTTAAAGTCCATATCTCGGAATTAGACATTTCGTTAAATCCGGAAAGTAACAAGAATAAGAAGCTAACCGCTGATTTGTTGAAGCAGCAGGCAGCAAAATATAAGTTTATTGTAAAGACATACAATTCGATTCCGGAAAGTCAGCAATTTGGAATAACTGCCTGGAACGTGACCGACGGCGACAGCTGGGTGCCGAAAAGTTACAAACGACCAGACTGGCCGTTGCTGTTTGACAGTAATTACCAGAAAAAGCCTGCCTATCAGGGAGTTCTTGATGGTGTAAAGTGAGAGCAGTGATTGGTTCAAATCTGTGCACTTAATGTAACAAGTTCGATCGGTATATTTGGTTTAAGCGTAAATGTAAATCTTAATCTTCTGATATACTGATCGAACTAAATGAATATCCACGTAATTATTTCAACTTACAACGGTGCCCGATGGATTGAAAAGTGTTTAAAAAGTGTTTTCGCTTCCAGTATCCCTGTAAAAGTAAAGTTAATTGATAACGCTTCTTCAGACAACACACTGGAAATTATTTCGAAGCAATTCCCGGAAGTAGATGTTACGCCTAACTACAAAAATATTGGATTTGGAAGAGCGAATAATATTTTGCTAAGAAAGGCTCTCAACGACGGCGCTGATTATGTTTTTTTGATGAATCAGGACGCCTGGGTCGACGAAAATACCATTGACGGACTCGTTCAAATTCACCGGCAGCATGCTGAGTTCGGTATTATATCTCCCACTCATCTCAACGGAAGTGGGACGGCTTTCGACACTCTGTTCGGGATATACTGCAGACGTAGCCCGGGGTTTTTCTCAGATCTGTACCTTCAATCAGTTAAAGACTTATACCCTATAAATTTCGTAAACGGAGCCTTCTGGCTAATCTCGCGAGAGTGTTTGCTAAAAACAGGACTCTTTGACCCAATATTTCCGCTGTACGGTGAAGACCTCGATTTCGTAACGCGGGCGAGGATTAAAGGGTTTGAAATCGGTGTAGCACCTGCATACAGAGGTTTTCATGATCGTGACAATCGGCCGGAAAGCTCGGTACATCTAAGACGTATTAAGAAAATTAAATATATCCGCGTGTTGAAGGATACAGAAAAGAGTTTCCCAAAGGCGCTGACTAATTACCTTATACAGTTTAATAAAAATGTTTTTAAGCCGCTGTTTCGTCTTAATCTGAGATCGTCTTATCAGGAATTTAGAATTGGGATGAATGTGCTTGCATCTGTTGATAAAATATTAATTTCCAGGAAAGCCTGTTCAAAATCGGGAGCATATATACATCTGTAGTTTTATGGTATCTATTGTCATTCCCTGCTACAATTGCAGTAAGTTCGTTAACCGGGCCATCGAAAGTGTCTTCCGTCAAACCCTCACTAACTGGGAGTTGATCCTCGTTAACAACAATTCGACTGACGATACACAGGCGGTATTAAACCAGTTTTGCGAAGCCTACCCTGAATTTATAAGTTGTGTTTTGGAGTTGAAGCCCGGAGCGCCTGCCGCAAGAAACGCAGGCTTAAGACAAGCTGCTGGAGACTGGATTCAATTTCTGGATGCAGACGATGAGCTTATGCCAGAAAAGATCACCACGCAGCTCGAAATCGCCAAGGCAGGATCTTTTGACGTCATCTCCGGTGCCTACCTGTCTAGTCGGGCAGCTGGTGGGACAGTTATTGAAAAGCTAAGATCGCCCAGAACGGGAAACGTTTGGGAATCGCTTATCTCATCAAAACTTGGTATTACGAGTGCGAATCTCTGGAAAAGGGAAACACTATTGCGGGTTCACGGTTGGGATGAATCTTTAAGCTCGTCTCAGGAATATGATCTGTTGTTCAGACTGCTTACTATAAAGGCAAGAATTGGATTCGACTTCTCGCCGCAGACAACCATTTACAGTTTGGAAAACTCCGTATCAAACACAACGAGTCCAGACCGGTTGGAAAGAATTATGGAGGACAGAATCAATTTAAGGCTTCGGATTAAAAAGTACTTGGTTGATCAAGGTCTTTTTACGCAGGAGATGGGTGCCTTCTTTGACTCATATCTTTATCGGCTCCTTATCAGACGCAGGCATTTGATTCCAAATTATGTCTCCCGCAGATTGAGAGAGCTTTCTTTAGATGTTCCATTTAGGGAGCGATTTACATTGAATACAAAAATATTTTTGAAGCAGCTCTTAAGACGAAATGCATAAACTGCTGTATCGAAATGTGCGGCTTACCCAGCCTCACTTCAACACAATCTGAGAAGTGTGAACACAATTAACGCTTATAAGTGTTTTCTAGTTTAACCAATATCATTAGTTATGTTAAAGAAGACATTAAATTCAATTGGAGCACTAGTTTTGCTTCTGGCGGTTGCTTGTACGAATACGAAAAACAGTAGCAGTTCAGATTCCCTAAACACTGAAGGTGGAAATGCAGGCGACACCACGAGTTCAGCACAGGCTCATGCTGACATCTCTGCAACTAAAGCGGATACATCCGGAAGCGGTATGGCTCATTTTACTGCTCTAAGTGATGGCAAGGTGGAACTGAAGCTTACGCTTGAGTTTCCTGCAAAAGCGAACCAATCTGTCGCGGTTCACTTTCATGAACATGGCGATTGCAGCGACAGTGGCGAGGGAGCTCATGGGCATTGGAATCCAACTGGAGAAAAGCACGGGAAGTGGGATTCAGGCGAGTATCATTCAGGCGATATAGGTAATATTGAACTTGATGGTAGTGGTAAAGGCGAGATAACAATCCAGTCTGATCGTTGGAGTATCGGAGGTGATGAAAAGACTAATATTCTCAACAGAGCTATAATTGTTCATTCAGGCATGGATGATTATACTACACAACCTACCGGGAACTCCGGAAGTCGTATTGGTTGCGGTGTAATCATGGAAATGAAATAGTTTTGTTTCGCTAGATCAATTTCCGGCTATGGCACGAATCATTCCGTGCCATAGCTTTTTATGAAATATTGCTTAAATTCACATGACCAATTACTATTTATATGAAAGCACTAACAAAAATCCAGGATTGGGGCAATCGTCATCATCCAAAATGGCTCGACTATTTTCGTATTCTTTTAGGACTGGTACTGATTTGGAAAGGCATTCAATTCGCTGCCAACCTGCACGCCTTTGATACACTAATTGAAAATGCCGGGTTCGGCATGATTTTTTCGGTAAGTATGCTTGCGCATATTATCATTGTGTTGCACATCATCGGAGGTATACTTATCGCATTAGGTTCCAGCACCCGTCTTTGTTGCCTGCTTAACTTACCGGTTCTGCTTGTCGCTGTATTTTACATCAACCAGCAACATGATATTTTCAGGCCTTATGCAGAAATCTGGCTGTCTTTGTTCGTGTTAATAGGGCTGATCGTCTTCCTTATCGAAGGTGATGGCGTTGTGTCAATAGAACGAGGAGTAGTCCCTTCAGAAGCGTAAGTTATGAAGGCTTTTTTAAACAAATACGTTGATTAAAGGTTCCTCAATAAAACCAATATCATGTTTGACAAAGTATTAGATCTCGTAAATCAGCATATCTCCAATAATCCTGAAATAGCGAAGCATGTTCCTCCGGGGCAGCAGGAAGATGTAAACAAGGAAGTTGCTTCGGGAGTAAACGAAGGCCTGAAGAATAGTTTCACATCAGGTGGTATAGGGGGGATGTTATCGTCTCTGACCGGAGGGGCAGGAAACGGAGATATGTCTGAGAACATTGCGAAAGCTGTAGCAGAACGATTGCAGGGAAAATTTGGTCTCTCTTCTGAGGTTATCCAAAAGATTTCGACTGCGATCCCTGGCATCATTCAGAAGCTGCGGGGCTAAAGAAAAACGACAGAGCCGGAAATATCAATTCTCCGGCTATTTCATTTTAGAACACAAACACAATTTAATTTTAGAGTATTACGATATACTGATATGTTGCCGACAGGCGGAAACTGGTTTCCCGCTGATAAGATTGTTACGTATGAAAAACCAGGTGTTTTCCAGAAGGTAGTTTATCAGGACATCCGCTGTGCTTGCTGATTCATTGCTCAATGAGACTGTCAGCGATACAATGCCTTGCCTACGCAGGTGAGCATATTTAGAAGAATAAAACTTCCATAACATGTAAAATTTGAGCATAATGAATATTTATTAATCATTTTGATCCCGGTTAGCTAAATTGCGGTCTGAAACCGATAAAATAATGCGTACAAAGCTATTTGTTACCTTTGCTCTCATTACAATTGGAGTCCTTGTAAGCTTCAGCATTCGAAGAGAAGTCGTCCGTCCTGCCATTGAAGGTACATCAATATGGCAGAGCTACGATCGTTATAAAGAGCCGGCGATCCAACATCGTATGATCAAACATGCAGAGATGCAGCCGCTCATCAGTAAACATGTATCTTCAGGACTTTTACGTTCCTCTCTCCTGGGTACGTCTGTGCAAGGAAGAAGTATCAGTCATCTGGTCGCTGGCAAGGGGAAGACAAAGGTTCTTTTATGGACGCAGATGCATGGAGACGAGTCAACCGCGACCATGGCTTTATTCGACATCTTTAACTTTCTTTCTGCCAGGGATGAGAATGATTCATTCCGGCATTTGCTGATTGAAAAGCTTGAACTTCATTTTGTCCCAATGGTCAACCCGGACGGTGCAGAGGTATGGAAACGCAGGAATGCCATGGATATTGACATTAATCGGGATGCGCGTGCGCTCACTACACCTGAGGGACGTCTTCTGATGAAGGTTGCCGACGAGATTAAGCCCAACTTCGGTTTTAATTTGCACGATCAAAACATCTTATACTCGGTTGGTTCATCTAACAAACCGGCTACGATTTCTTTTCTTGCACCCGCATATAACCATGTAAGGGATATGAACGAAGTTCGTGGAAATGCAGCGAAGATGATTGTGCTGATGAACCGTACGCTCCAAAAATACCTGCCCGATCAGGTGGCTAAATACAGCGATGCGCATGAGCCACGAGGATTTGGCGACACATTCCAGAAAAAGGGAATATCAACTATCCTCATTGAATCCGGCGGCTATCAGAACGATCCGCAAAAGCAATACATCAGAAAACTTAACTTTTATGTACTGCTTAGTGCGTTGCATGCAATCGCAAAGGAGGCCTACGAACGGGAGGATATTGAACAATATCATTCGATTCCAGAGAATGGCAGATCCCTCTTCAATTTGGTTATCCGGAATGCAGAAATTGTGAAAGACAGCCTGCGTTACCGCGCGAGTGTCGGCATCAATTATGCAACGTCGGTTGACGCTACCGGAAGACGCTTAAATTACCGTGGCGCTATTGAAGAACTTGGTGACATGCATAATAACTACGGTTATAATGAAGTGGACGCGGCTTCTCTGATGTCGATGCCCGGCAAAGTCATAACCATGAAAAAGGGTGAATGGGAAAAACTCAGTTTAAAAGGCGAAGCGGCACTTTTGAAGCAGGGCTATCTGTATATAAGGTTTTCCGACCAACGTTCTCCAGCCGGTCCGGTGCAAGATCGTCTTCTGAATCTGATCAACGGAGCTTCCGTAAGCTCGCGTCCTATTGCACTTTATCAATATCCCAACTTCATTCTTGCGGCTCCTGGTGGAAAACATGCTTATGCAGTGGTTAATGGATTTCTGGTTGACCTAAGTAAAGAGATTTCGTCCCTGCCAAACACCTATGGATATTAGACTTAGCTAATCGCAAGCTTTCCAAATAGCTTGTTTTTGTCAGCTTTTAAAAACATTATCAACTATCAAACAGTTATTTATCCATGGAAAATGATGAGCTAAAGACCAAAGAGTTTGGAATAACCATAGAAATATCATGCGATCCGGACCCTGATTCAAGGTTTCAAGGATACGATATTGCTCCATTGCAAGGACAAACATATCAGGTCAGGCGGGGCGGTAGAGAAGTCGGCAAGCTTCGTTTGTCCGGCCAGGATAGCTGGGAGTGGACCGAAGGAAGCCTTTCTCAGGACTGTGCTGACGCCATTGGTAAAGCTATCAATGCGCATAACAGAGGCTATTCTGGATAATGGGAAGTTAGGGTTTGATAGATAAGCTAGTATTCGCACCATTACCAACATATAAAAATCTTCGGCGTGGAAAGTGGGGGAACGAGGAGCTCAATAATTCTCCCCAGATCTCGTACCTTTGCAGCAGAAATATGCAAGCATAATCGGGAATGGCAGACGTCTTAACAAGAAATAACGTCAGAGTAACGGGTACGGGGAAGCAAGTCATGATTTTCGCTCATGGCTTTGGATGTGATCAGAATGTATGGAGATATCTTATAAAGGCGTTTGAAAATAACTACAGAATTATAGTGTTCGATTTTGTAGGCTCAGGACAGTCTGATCTAAGCGCCTACAACTCACAAAGGTATAGTAGCCTCGAGGGTTATGCTTCAGACGTTCTCGAGATCCTGGAGAGGCTCAACCTTAAAAATGTTATTTTTATCGGTCATTCAGTCGCTTGTATGATTGGCCTGAAAGCTGCGGTAACCCGTCCGGAGTACTTTCAAAGCCTGATATTTGTTGCGCCTTCGCCGTGCTACATGATTGATGATTCTTATAACGGAGGGATGGAAAGAGCACATCTTGACGCTTTATTCGACGTGATGGATAGCAACTATCTCGGGTGGTCCAGTAGTATGGCACCACTTATAATGGGAAATCCGGAAAGACCGGAACTGGGAGAAGAGCTAACTGCCAACTTTTGTGCTACTGATCCTGATATAGCACGTGAGTTTGCACGTGTTACATTCTTATCCGACAACAGAGCTGATCTAAAAATGCTTAAGACTCCAAGTCTCACACTGCAATGTTCATCTGATATGCTTGCTCCAGTCGAAGTAGGACATTATATTCATGAGAACACAGCTAAAAATACTCTCGTCATACTCAGCGCAACCGGACATTGCCCGCATATGAGTCACCCCGACGAAACAATCCGGACCATCAGCTCTTATATAAAAAATGATAAATTCTGATGGACATGAAAGCTAATCAAACTGGTCAGACGTCCGACTTTGCTTTCCTCTATAACAACGCTGCATGTGGACTGATCTCATTTGATCTGTCAGGAAAGATCCATGAAATGAACCAAACCCTCCGTAGGTGGACCGGCTTGGAAGACTCTCAAACTGATAATTTAATTTTTCCAGATCTGCTCGAAAAGGGAAGCCAGCTCTATTTTCAACTTTTCGTATACCCCTTGCTTAAAATGCATAAGGAGGTAAAAGAAATTAACTTTCAGATCGAAACGGAAAGTGAAAGCTTTCAATGTTTGTTTAGTGCTAAGGTGATAATGGGATCTGGACAGGATGACAATATGCTTGTCCATGCAGTCATTTTTAAGGTAGTTGACAGAAAGAAGTTTGAGGATGAGCTTCGATTAAAAAAGAAAAAGGCCGAACTGGAGACGCTTCAGAAAGACGAAACCTTAAAGAAAGTTGCTTCCGATCAATCGCACCTCGTCCGCGCTCCATTGGCAAACGTGCTGGGCTTAATCGCCTTGCTTGAGCAAACCGAGATGACTGGAGAATCTAAAGAGTTGCTCTCCATGTTGAAAGAGTCAGCGAATCAACTCGATACGGTCATCAGAAATATTGTCATTACAGCAAATACTTAATTAAGAACCGGCCAGGGCCGACGTTAGTTAATAATGGTATCTTCGCAAATCTGATACCATGAAAAATATTGTTCTGTTCATCGCCTCTTTCTGTCTTGAAATTGTTTGTTATGCGCAAATAGGTGACCTGTCTAAGATAGGCTTGCTGACGTATGGAGGCCTGCCCATAAAAGAAAACTTGGCGACTGACGACCAGGTAAAAATCCTCATCAATGCAGCGTATATCTCGTGTTATGACGAACAATTGAAGAATCCCCTTTGGGTGGCATATCGTTTGGGAAATATAAAGGGGGAGTTCAAGTATGTCAACTGGGAAAGGCCTTTCCGCTTCATAACAGACTACCGCACAGAAAGCAAGGTGGATCACGATGCGTTTAACAGATCAGGATACGACAGAGGGCACATGGCTCCCAATGCTACCATCTTATCACAATACGGACAGCTGGGACAGCTTGAAACATATCTGATGACAAATATTTGTCCCCAAAGCCCAACCCTTAATCAGGGACTCTGGGCGAGTTTAGAAAAGCTCGAAAGAGAAAGTCTGTCACAGGATGATACTCCCAATAAAGAGGTGCACGATCTCTTTGTTATTACCGGTCCTGTTTTCGATAAAAATCCCCGTATACTGGCTTCCGGTGTTGCTGTACCTACGGGCTTTTACCGTATTCTGGCGTTTCGTAAGGGCTATACCGGAACCCTTAAGGCTGTTGCTTTCCTCTTTCCTCAAAAGCCCCAATCCAAAAAGCTCAACGATTACCTCACTACAATCGATGATATTGAATCATTAACAAACCTCAATTTTTTTCCCGAACTCTCCCGAACAGTCCAGCACAACCTGGAAAGTAAAAAACGTGATTTACTACTTAATGAGGAAATTGCAGTTAGCAAATGATAATGCCTTGTCTTTTACATAGACAGATGCCTGTTTAACTTGTATGATATTTTCTACGTCTAACAGGCTATAACGTCCATCTCCATAAACTGTTTAGAGGGCGTCTAAAAGAAATTTCTTAAATTAGAAACGCTGAGATTTAAGGAGGTTGTATGGAAGAGCTGTTGAAAAATATTTTAGCTTGTACTTTTTGCAAAGACTATTTGAAGGCCGGTGTTCGTCCCGTCGTTCAGATTGGAGCGTCATCTAAAGTAATCATCATCGGGCAGGCTCCCGGCAGGCGGGTTCACGAGACCGGTATTCCCTGGAATGACGCGAGTGGGAAGACCCTGAGACAATGGTTGAATGTCGATACGACTACGTTTTACAACCCTGAAATGTTTTCCATCATGCCTATGGGTTTTTGCTATCCGGGTAAAGGTAAATCAGGCGACCTGCCACCCATGCCACAATGCGCAGGCTTATGGCATACAAAAATCCTTGAGACATTTACCTCAGCTCCCCTTATTTTGCTTATTGGACAGTATGCCCAGCGTTATTATCTCAGAAGCAATTACAAAGGCAACCTTACAGACACTGTCCGCTCTTTTCGTGAATATAGTCCGAACTTTTTCCCCTTACCCCATCCTTCACCCAGAAACCAGAACTGGTTAAAGGTCAATCCCTGGTTTATGCAAGATGTCATTCCGGAGCTAAGGGAAAAGCTGAAGTCACTGGAAATCATAAACCTTCCGGAGGTCATGCCGGTCATTCCTCCGGAAAAGCTAATTTAAAACGCTGTTCCCGCAGCTAAACCACGCCAGCTGCCCATATTGTCCTCTATCAGTGCAATCTTCTGCTCAGCCAGTTCATACGCATCTTGTCCAAGAAAGAGGTGCAAAGGCGGATTCGCAGACTCTGCAACCTCGACAATTGCAGCTACCCCTTTTTCAGGATCGTTAGGTTGGTTGCCATTGATTTCGTTCTGATGCGCTGCTTGAGATGCGCGTACCTCACTATATTCGGGAATCTCATGCTCCGGAACGTTCAATGACCCGGCACTCAGGAAATTGGTTCTGAAATATCCTGGAAATACCACTGTAGCATGTATGCCGAACGCTTTAACCTCGGCAGCCAGAGATTCCGTAAAGCCATGCACAGCGAACTTGGTGGCGCAGTAAATTCCGAAGCCGGGAAACAACCCCGTAAATCCGCCGATAGAAGATATGTTGAAAATATGGCCACTGCCTTGTGTTCGCATGTATGGCAATGCTTTGCGTATTACGTTGAGGGAACCAAAAACATTGATGTCAAAGTTATCCCGTACTTCCTTATCACTGAGTTCTTCGATTCCGCCGGTCAATCCATAGCCTGCATTATTAACCACAACATCGATACTTCCAAAAGTATCAAATGTTTTTTTGATGGCACTCTCTACGCTGGATTCTGATTTTAGGTTAACCTCAAGCGGAAGGAACTGTCCGTCTGCCGCACCTACTGATCCGGTAAGATCATCAATCTTTCTAGATGTCGCAGCTACATAATATCCATTCTTTAAAAGGTCCTTTACAAGTGTCAATCCCAGTCCTTTTGAAGTACCGGTTACAAACCATACTTTTTGTGTTTTCATTGTCATTGTCTTTGTTAAGACAAAGGTATCTCACATAAGAAAAGGCAGATTGCGGTATTCAAACGTATTGTTGTCAGATTCAAACACACGCTACAACCTTATGTCGCCCTGTAGCGTGAAGGTGTTAGCTGCGTTTGTTTCTTAAAAAAATTATTGAAATGGGAAGGTTCTTCAAAGCCCAGGCAATAACTTATCTCAGATATATTCCAGTCTGTGCGTTTCAGCAACATGCTCGCTTCAGTAAGCATTCTCTCGGCGATGATGCTGGTCGTCGTTTTTCCTGTAGTCTCCTTCACCGCTCGGTTCAGATGATTGACATGTATGCCTAGCTGATCAGCGAAGTCTTTGGCTGATCGCATATTAAACCGTGCGGCCGGACTCTCAATCGGAAACTGTCTCTCCAGCAATTCAGTGAAAATAGCCGTAATTCTCGATTTCGCATTCGGATGCTCATAAAGGCTCTCAGAGGGTTTCGACTTTAAGGCAAGGTGCGTAAGCTCTGCAACGTAATTCCGGATCAGATCATATTTGAACACATAGTCGCCGTTTATTTCTTCCAGCATCTTAAGAAAGATACCGCTGACCTGCTCATCCTGTCTTTGATCCAGACTATAAGCCGGTTTGCCACCACAAGCATACATAGGTAACTCCGTTAGGCCTCCGGCAACTTTACCTGTAAAAAATGGTTTAGAGAAAATACAGAAGAATCCGGTGGCGTCATTGCACAGAGGCTCCCAGGTGTAAGGTACACGCGGATTGAAAAACATCAGCGTAGGGCCGTCAATCTCAATGCTCTTTTCTGCATAATGATACCTGTTCCGTCCGCGCATCAGACTGATCTTGTAGAAGTCGCGCCGACTGTATGTCACCGGCTTTAAAAGGCAGTCCTCCAGCCGGAAAACATTGAAATGGTCAATTTCATGAGCAATATTCAAAGGCAGTTCATTGAACTTGTGCTGATAAAAGTCCTCCAGGCTTTCTGCTTTTCCGATGGAAAGGTTATGCTTCATCGTGTACAAAGATAACTGCATTCACAGTAGACTCATTACCTTAAGCAATCTTTTTAATGCAAAATTCAAACAGCCACAAACACTTAGCTGCCGAAATGCTGTATGCGATATTGAAAAGTAAGCATGAAATAGCGGGCAAGGCGGTTAGACTGGGAGTCTACAATCACGTTGTCAAAGACATCCCGTGAGATAGCAGTATTCTGGTTGAGCAGGTCATAGCCCTGAAAACGGATATTCCCTCTGTTCTGCTTCAGGAACCGGTATTCCAGAAATAAATTTAATAATGTGGGGTTAGTATTATTCGCATTAAAACCAGTGTTCACCGTCTTAGAGAAATCATAACCCAGCGTAAGATCCTTTTTGAAATAAGACCTTCCCGAAAGTCCAACGCGGTAAGTCTTGGTATAGCGGTCAGACAGAGATCCGGAGCTGTATTGCGTCTGATTGTAGGAAAATGAAGTATTCAGTTCCGCATTCGTTTTATCCTTAATATCCAGCCTGAACTTAAGACCCTGGTTGATATTAAGGTTCTTACCTACGATCCGGTCATTATTTGTGAAAGCGATATTATTGCTGAAGTTCGATCCTCCGGAATAAGTAATGGTGTATTGCCTCTCCGAGAAAGGAAGAGAAAACGAATAGTTAGCCCGGGCATTGTAGAAACCGTTTGTGTTTATATAAGATGAGATCTGTTTAATGCTGTCGGGAATAATAACCTTAGTCGTAACAATCTTATCATTCGTCTGACTCATGTCAACCCTTGCATCCATGACATAGCCACTTTTCCAGTCATTTTGCTTGTATTCCAGCCCGAAGTTATTAGTGAACTCCGGCTTAAGATCAGGATTTCCGGTAATAACATTCTGGATATTTGAGTTGTCAGTGATTGGCTGCAACTGCGTAAACCCCGGCTGGTTGCTTCTCCCATAATAGCGCATAGTAAACGACTGCTCCTTCGAAAACTTATACACCATTCTTGCGCTGGGTACCCAGTTTAGCGTTTCTTTTCTGGTTTGATTACCCCTGCTAAGATCCTGGCCCTTCAAGACAGACGGCATCACTGATATCCCGGCGAAATAGTTAAGCTTCGGTGCGATGTACCGATAGGTTAGTCCCGCCCGGTTAGTGACGAACTGATAATTGTAGTTATTGCTGAGATTAGCGTTCAATGTCTCTTCTCCCGTCGATGGGTCAATATCGCGGGTGTCTCGTACCGTTTTAGTAGAGGTCTTGTTCCATTGATAATTAAACTCGAGCATCCCTCTCTCACTTAACGGTTCGATATAGGCCACTCGTAAACGGGTGTTTGTGTTGCGGTTGTCATTGTCGCGGTACTGGTACTGTTGTTCAATAGAACTGTTATTCAATGAATCGGTGTTCGTATAGTCGTTTCGTATATCCGAAAGGTTGTCACCGGTGGACGTATTTACCACAGCACTGGCACTCAGATTGCGACCTTTTCTCCTAAACTTATGGTGATAATACAGCTCATTGTCCGAGCTGAAAGAAGATGAAGAGGCCGTAGAGATCCGCTCACGTACCGAATTGGCCGATAGCAATTCCGTCAGCGTTGATCCGGTACTAAGTGTATTTCCTGTATCATAAGATACCCTTGGTTTGAATTTGAAGTAGTTCATGCTGTCCGGTCTGAATTCCAGATTCCAGGACAAGCCCTGCTCAGTGTTCTTGCTATTGTTATCACTGCGGTCATTTTCGTAGCGCGTGTAACTGTCGAATGCGCTCTCAGTAACAGTTCTTTCCAGCGAGTGATTGTCATTTCTCTGGAATCTGTAGCTTCCATAACTTTCTATCTTCTTTCCCCAATTATCACGATAATGGATTCTCGCAGATGTACGGTCGGTGGTACCTTTCGAACGGTTAGAAATATTGTTGTTCGTTGCGTCAACGGAAATTTGCTGATCTCCGTTAAAGCGGTTCGCTCTTGCGCGGCCGGTGTAACGGTCGGTCGAGCCAAGTCCTCCTTCTGCACGGCCAAAATAGCCGATCTTCTTATCTTCCCTTGTATTGATGTTCAGGATTTTCTGTGGTTCGCCACTTTTTATCCCGCTTAAATTCGCTTCTTCTCCATAATCATCTACCAGCTGAATATTTTTTACGATATCTGCCGGTAAGTTTTGCAGGGCCGCCGCCGCCTCATCACCAAAAAAGTCCTTGCCGTTGAGGCGGATCTTGGTAACTGGTTCTCCCTGTGCCTTTACGTTCCCTTCGTTGTCCACTTCCATGCCGGGTAAGCGCTTAACCATCTCATCAACAGCGTCGCCTTCTCTTACCGGATATGCTCTCGCATCGTACTGCACTGTATCTTCTTTGATCACCACCGGTGTGATGATATTGATCACTACCTCGTTCAATTGATTATTTGCATCTTTCAATCGGATAGGAGCGAGGGTTACGGATGCACTTTTCTGATCTACAGTGTATTCCTTGCTGAACGTTTGAAAGCTGATGGAACTTACACTAATCCGGAATGTTGGCGACTTTACCGCAGGAAAGCGAAAAGCACCCTCCAGATTCGTGGCAGTAGAGAAGGTGTCGAGAGTTGAAACAAGTTTAACGGACGATCCCGGCAAGGTAATCCCTGCGGAGTCCTGCACAACACCCATGATCAACCGGCTCGATTGAGCGGTCGCAGAGTAATGTGTCAAAAGTATTATGACAAAGAAGAAGAGGGCTTTTCTCATTAATTGGTTAGGGCAAAAGCAAATAACCAGTCGCTCTCGCGGCTGGTTATTCTATCATTGATTAAACTAAAACTTTAACTTTTCACCGGCTTCACTTTAGCAACCTCTACCAGGCTGTTCAGATAAGCCTCTATATTGGTGTAGCCATCGTTGCGGTATTTGGCAGCATCGCTTGCATCTTTAGCATTCAGGCCATTCTGCTTTTCCCAGGCGTCAGGAATACCATCCTTGTCAGCATCCTGGTAAGGCTTACCCTTGTATTCCGGATAGCCACCTACCTGGCTGATGTCAGTAATGATACCACCTTTGTAAGAGTCCTTCGGTAATCTGCGGTGTTTGAAATCCGTCTCCGGTAATTTCACATTCTTCAGCGCATTGATCTTCCCGGTTCTAACCTGCTCTACAACCCGTACATCTACCGGATCACGCTTAGGCAGCGTAGCTCCGGCATTGTCAAGCACGTAGCTATAAGCTTCCTGCGTTGGAATGATAGTGATCGGGGCCATAGGGAAAGGCTTGTCCACCTTCATGGCGGCAAAGTAAGGCTGCGCTTGCTCATAAGACATCAGCTCACCCTTTTTATCTTCTACCTGCACGCCACCGTCCCAGTTATTATCCGTTACCTTTTTATTGCCTTCAATGATGTTGCCTGCTACATGTGCTCTTCCGAAAACTACATACGGCAGCTTGCTGCGACCCGACTCCGGTTTCAGGATCCGGTAGCTGATAGGCTGACCAAGCGGTGTCAATGGTCCTGGTTTGTAGTAGTTGTTGATGATGTTGTATTGAGCCGTATAGTCTCCACCATCTGTTGAGCGGTGTACCCAGTTGAACATCACGTTATTGGCAAAATTGAAGATGCCGTTCCAACCGATGGATGGGTTACGTGCCGCGTTATCGGCCCAAAGGTTACGCATAAAGGTAGCATTCTCTCCACCCAGGGTGCTGCCAAAGGCATGGTTCCAGGTATCCAGGGCTTCCGAGAAGATGGAGTTCTGAATGGTGATATTTACCGTTCCCAGCTTCACTTCCTGCTTGCCAGTGCTGTCATTATACATATGGCGGTACATGGACATATTCTCATCTAGCCCCCAGCTGGCCGACACATGGTCGATCATGATGTTTCCAATCGGGTTACCTCCGATAGCGTCATCCCTGCGACCTACGTAAGTTTCTCCGCGACGAAAACGCATGAAGCGGATTACCACATCGTGGGTATTGATCCATACAGACTCTCCTGCGACACAAACACCGTCACCCGGAGCAGACTGTCCGGCAATGGTAATATAAGGAGCGCGGATGATCAGCGGTGTCTTCAGGCGGATAATTCCGGAAACATTGAAAACGATCGTACGTGCCCCACCTACTCCACAAGCTTCGCGAAGGGAACCTGGACCGTTATCAGCCA